>JAESGD010000021.1_pt1 | contig 398211 bp, 375 predicted proteins | sample 9269581 | NCBI WGS metagenome assembly JAESGD01 (sample SAMN14515903, study PRJNA621661) | algae metagenome | isolation source: Cyanomargarita calcarea GSE-NOS-MK-12-04C and co-occurring heterotrophs from... | place: USA: Grand Staircase Escalante National Monument, Utah | collected 2007-12-30
GGGGAACCCCTCTCCCGGAGGGAGAGGGGCAGGGGTGAGGGGTCGGCTCTTTGGCAAATTCACGACCACCTCACCGCTGCGCTTCTGGCAAAGTGCCGGTCTTGTCCAGGGGCCTTCACCTCACCCCTGCCCCTCTCCTTACAGGAGAGGTGTTCCCCGCGCTTGTATCGGATACGTCGGAGCAGACCCCTCACGCCGCCAGCGAATTCGCTGGAGCGGCCGCTTTCACCGCATCGTCGACATGGCTCTCGAAGCGCTTGAAGTTGTCGCGGAACATGCCGACCAGGTTCTTCGCCGTCTCGGCGAAGGCCGCCTTGTCCTGCCAGGTTTTCACCGGATAGAGGATGTGCGGCTCGACGCCGGGCACCGAGGTCGGCACCGCGAAGCCGAAATACGGGTCGCGGCGGAAATCGGCGCGGTTGAGCGAGCCGTCGAGCGCCGCACTCAGCAGGCGGCGCGTCACGCGGATAGGCATGCGCCGGCCTGTGCCGTATCTGCCGCCGGTCCAGCCGGTGTTGACCAGCCAGCAATCGACATGATGCTTGGCGATGAAGTCGCGCAGCAGGTTGGCGTATTCCGACGGGTGCCGCGGCAGGAAGGGCGAGCCGAAGCAGGTCGAGAATTCCGGCTCGACGCCGGTCAGCCCGCGCTCGGTGCCGGCGACCTTGGCGGTATAGCCGGAGAGGAAATGGTACATCGCCTCGGCCGGCGTCAGCTTGGCGATCGGCGGCATCACGCCGAAGGCGTCGGCCGTGAGCATGACGATGTTCTTCGGCGTGCCGGCGCGGCCGGTCGGCGAGGCGTTGGGGATGAAGTCGAGCGGATAGGCCGAGCGCGTGTTCTCGGTCTTGGACTGGTCGTCGAAATCGACCGCGCGCGTGATCGGATCGAGCACGACGTTCTCCAGCACCGTGCCGAAGCGCTGCGAGGCGGCGTAGATCTGCGGCTCGGCCTCGGCCGAGAGCTTGATCGTCTTGGCGTAGCAGCCGCCCTCGAAATTGAAGATGCCGTCCTTCGACCAGCCATGCTCGTCGTCGCCGAGCAGCGTCCGGTCGGGATCGGCCGAGAGCGTGGTCTTGCCGGTGCCCGACAGGCCGAAGAAAATGGCGGAATCGCCCTTGGGGCCGACATTCGCCGAGCAGTGCATCGGCACGACTCCCTTCGTCGGCAGGACGAAGTTGAGATAGGTGAAGACGGACTTCTTCATCTCGCCCGCATAGGCAGAGCCGCCGACCAGGACGATCTTGCGCGTGAAGTCGATCGCCACGACCGTTTCGCTGCTGCAGCCATGGCGCTTCGGGTCGGCCCTGAAGCTCGGCAGGTCGACGATCGTCATCTCGGGGACGTAGGACGCGACCTCCCCCTGCGGCGGGCGGATCAGCAGGTTGCGGATGAACAGCGAGTGCCAGGCCAGTTCGGTGTAGACCCGCGCCTTGACCCGGTGCGCCGGATCGGCGCCGCCATAGAGGTCCTGCGCGAACAGCGCCTTGCCTTCGGCGTGGCCGATGAAGTCGGCGAGCAGCGTCTCGAAATGCTCGGGGCTCATCGCATTGTTGTTCTCCCACCACATGGTGGCGTCGGTCAGCGCGTCGCGGACCGTGAACTTGTCCCTGGGGGAGCGCCCGGTATGCGTTCCCGTATCGGCGCACAACGCGCCGCCCTGGGCGAGTTCGCCCTCGCCGGCTTTGAGGGCCCGTTCATAGAGCTGCGGCGCTTCCAGGTTCCAGGACACCGAGGCGAGGTTGCGGAAGCCGAACGTCTCGGCGCCGTGGGCGGCGTTGTAGTGACCGATGGTGTCCACTGATGTCCTCCTGGGACGCGGTCCGCTTGGGTGCGGGCGCTGTTGTCTGCAGAAATGCGGGCAGGTGAGAACGCCCAGGCGGTCCTATGGCCTTGGCTTTGGCGGGCTCTTTAGGCTGATGATGACGCCGGCTCAAGTCATCGGAAAGTCTTGGCGGCGAAGAAACTGTTTTCAATCGATTGAATAAGTTCAGCCTGGTGAATCGGGCCGGGCCTGCGCGGCCCGCGCCTGCGCCGCCAGTCCGGCCAGAATCCGGCGCAGGGGACCGGCCCCGTCGATCGGGGCCGGGAATGGCAGGCGCAGCACGGCGTCGCCCAAAGCGAGGTCGAGTCCGTCGGGGTCGAGCCCGGCGGCGCGCCAGCGGCCGGAGCGCCCGCCGAGCAGCACGGTCGCGTAAAGCTGCAGCGCCTCGGCATGGTCGGCGTTCATGTGGGCGACCGCGCCAGGCTCGATCTCGGCCAGCGCCCGCGCGGCGGCGGGGTCGCTGAGAATGTCGGATGGCCTCAGCTCATAGGCCCGGCCGAAGCCGCCATTGAGGCTCGCGCCCTCGATCGCCAGCGAAAAGAACGAGAAATCGCCGAAATCCGCATAAAGCTCGGCCTTGGGTTGCCGCGACAGAAAGCGCCGGCGCACCCGCGCGCCGTCCTCGCTGTCGCGTTCGATCCGCGCCGCGCGAAGCTTCAGCGTGATGCGCGCATGCGCCAGCGGATCGCCCTTGCCGCCCGGCGCGATCAGGAGCGAGGCGCGCGGGTCCGCGATCAGGTTGCCGGCATGGGCCGACAGGGCTGAGACCAGGATCAGCGGCGTCCCGTCGATGTCCGTCGCCAGGCTGACCAGGCTGGCGGAGGGGTGTCCGTCGCGGCCCAGGCTCGCCAGGGCGCCGGAGCGGGCGCACCGAAGCAGGCCCCGCGCCATGGCCCTTGCGGTCTCGTCGGTGGGTCTGATCGGGTCCGTGGCCGGACGGACGGCGTTCGGTGCGGAGCTTGCGGCGGCGTCTGGCATGGAACCTCGTGGTCGGGAAAAGGTTTTTTGTCTTATGGCGTAGCGAGATCGCCGCGCCGTCGCTAGATTGCAGCCATGGTTTGGCCGCTCTCTCGCGTGAGTGGACATTTGAATTGCAACGAGCCGAAGAGGCCCCGGGATTATGCCAACCATTGCGCTGGTCGACGACGACCGCAACATTCTGACTTCGGTGTCGATCGCGCTCGAGGCCGAGGGCTACCGCATCATGACCTATACCGACGGCGCCTCGGCGCTCGACGGACTCAAGCAGAACCCGCCCGACCTCGCCATCTTCGACATCAAGATGCCGCGCATGGACGGCATGGAGCTGCTGCGCCGCCTGCGCCAGAAATCCGACCTGCCGGTGATCTTCCTGACCTCGAAGGACGAGGAGATCGACGAACTCTTCGGCCTGAAGATGGGCGCCGACGATTTCATCCGGAAACCGTTCTCGCAGCGGCTGCTGGTCGAGCGCGTCAAGGCGATCCTGCGGCGCGCCGGGGCCAAGGACGCGTCCGCCCCCGCCAGACCCGAGGACGCCAAGGCGCTCGAGCGCGGCCTGCTCCGCATGGACCCCGAGCGCCACACCTGCACCTGGAAGAACGAGCCGGTGACGCTGACGGTGACCGAATTCCTGATCCTGCAGTCGCTGGCGCAGCGCCCCGGCGTGGTCAAGAGCCGCAACGCCCTGATGGATGCGGCCTATGACGACGAGGTCTATGTCGACGACCGCACCATCGACAGCCACATCAAGCGGCTCCGCAAGAAATTCAACCAGGTCGATGTCGACTTCGACATGATCGAGACGCTGTACGGCGTCGGCTACCGCTTCAAGGAAGGCTGAGTCCTCAGGGTCGGCATCTCTCAGCCCTGATCCCGGGGAGCCGCGAAGCGGCGTCCCGACGGATGATCCGGGAAAGCCGCGGAGACATCCGGAGCATTCTTCGAGGCGCGGGCCGACGCCCGTTTCTCAGGATGAGGGCAGTGAGAACGAAAGAATAGTTTTAGGCCCATGGCCACGATCGAACGCGAGCGCAGAGCCGAAATTCGCCCCCTGCCGGCCGTTCCGGCTTGGCGCAAGCGGCTTGCCGTGTTCGGCCGCCGGACCGCGCGGGCGGTTTCGGCGCGCGCCGCCTCCAGCCTGACGCGGCGCATCGTCGTCCTCAACCTCGCCGGCCTCGTCGCCCTCCTGCTCGGCTTCCTGTATCTGAACCAGTTCCGCGAAGGGTTGATCGAATCGCGCGTGCAGAGCCTGCTGACGCAGGGCGAGATCATCGCCGGCGCGATCTCGGCCTCGGCCACGGTCGAGACCGACACCATCACCATCGATGCCGACAAGCTGCTGCAACTCCAGGCCGGCGAGAGCGCCGGGCTGACCGAGGACCCGCTTGACTTCTCGATCAACCCGGAAAAGGTCGCCCCGCTGCTGCGTCGGCTGGTCACGCCGACCAAGACGCGGGCCCGCATTTACGACAAGGACGGGCTGCTGACGCTGGATTCGCGCAATCTCTATTCGCGCGGCGACGTGTTGCGGCTCGATCTGCCGCGTCTCGGCGAGCCCGACGAGGCGCCCCTGCTCGAGCGGACCTGGAGCATGCTGCGCAGCCGGCTCGGCCGCGCCGACCTGCCGGCCTATGACGATTTCGCCAACGCCAACGGCAAGGCCTATACAGAGGTCGCGCGCGCCCTCGGCGGCCAGCCGGCCAGCGTCGTGCGCGTCAACACGCGCGGGCAGACCATCGTGTCCGTGGCGGTGCCCGTGCAGCGGTTCCGGACCGTCAAGGGGGCGCTGCTGCTCTCGACGCAAGGCGGCGACATCGACGCGGTCATCGCCTCGGAGCGCTACGCCATCCTGCTGGTCTTCGCGGTCGCCGCCGGCGTCATGATCGTGCTGTCGGTGCTGCTGGCGGGCACCATCGCCGAGCCGATCCGCAAGCTGGCCGATGCGGCCCAGCGTGTCCGCAAGGGCGTCAAGTCGCGCGAGATGATCCCCGATTTCGCCAGCCGGCACGACGAGATCGGCCATCTCTCCGGCTCGCTTCGCGACATGACCAAGGCGCTCTACAGCCGCATCGAAGCGATCGAGAGCTTCGCCGCCGATGTCGCGCATGAACTGAAGAACCCGCTGACCTCGCTCCGCAGCGCGGTCGAGACGCTGCCGCTGGCGAAATCCGAGGATTCGCGCGGCCGGCTTCTCGCGGTGATCCAGCATGACGTGCGCCGTCTCGACCGGCTGATCTCGGACATTTCCGACGCCTCCAGGCTCGATGCCGAGCTCGCCCGCGACGATTCCGCCCCCGTCGACATGGCGCAGGTTCTGGAGGCCGTGGTCACGGTGCAAAACGAGACGCGGCGCGCCGACCAGCCGCGCATCGACCTATCGGTCGAGCGGCGCGGCCAGCGCGTCGCCGGCGCCGGCAGCTTCCTCGTCATCGGGCATGATTCCCGGCTCGGCCAGGTGGTCGTCAACCTGATCGACAATGCCCGCTCCTTTTCCGCGCCCGACAAGCCGGTGCGCGTCTTTCTCGGGCGCGACGGCGCCGAGGTCGTCGTCACGGTCGAGGATGACGGGCCGGGCATCGAGGCCCATGCGCTGGAGCGGGTCTTCGAGCGCTTCTACACCGACCGCCCCAATGAGGGGTTCGGCCAGAACTCGGGATTGGGCCTGTCGATCTCGCGCCAGATCGTCGAGGCCCATCGCGGCTCGATCCGGGCCGAGAACCGGCCGGGGCCGCCCGGTGAGGACGGCGAACCGACGCGGCTCGGCGCGCGCTTCATCGTGCGGCTGCCCGCCGTGCCGCTGGCGGGGTGAGCCGCATGGCCATCGAGGCGCCAGCGGGCGAGGCGACACCTGTCAAAACCCTGACGAATCACGCCACGACGATCGCGGTCGGGGAGGCCGGCATCCTGATCCGGGGCGCTTCGGGGACGGGAAAAACGTCGCTGGCGCTGGCCCTGATCGCGCTGGCGCGTCATGGCGGACGCTTCGCGCGGCTCGTCGCCGACGACCGCACCGCCCTTGCCGCGACGGGCGGCCGCCTGCTCGCTCGGCCCGTTTCGCCGCTCGAAGGCATCGTCGAGCGGCGCGGGCTCGGCCTGACGCCGGAGCCGTACCTGCCGGCCGTCGTCGTGCGGCTCGTCATCGACCTGTCCGATGCGGAGCCGGCGCGCATGCCGGAGCCGGAGCACCTCGTCGAGGCTATCGCCGGGATCGACCTGCCGCGCCTCCCGCTGGCCGGGCGGCCGGGCGAGGAACGGCTTGCGCTGACGGCGCTCGATCTGTTTCTGGACCGCGCCACACTGGATTTTGACAAGTTTTAGGGCTTCCGTCTTGCGCGCGCCGCGCACCTGCCGCATAAACCGCGACCTTGTCCGGGCGCCCGCGCGCGCTCTCAGGCGCTGGATTGAATGATCGGACTCGTCCTCGTGACGCATGGGCATCTGGCGACGGAGTTCCGCGCCGCGCTCGAACATGTCGTCGGACCGCAAGCGAACCTCGCCACCATCGCCATCGCCCCCGATGACGACATGGAGGGCCGCCGGCGCGACATCATTGCCGCCGTCGAGGCCGTCGAAACCGGAAAGGGCGTCATCGTCCTCACCGACATGTTCGGCGGCACGCCCTCCAATCTCGCCATCTCGGTGATGGAGCCCGGCCGCATCGACGTCGTCGCCGGCGTCAACCTGCCGATGCTGATCAAGCTCGCCAGCGTGCGCGAGGACAAGACCCTCGACGAAGCCGTGACCAGCGCGCAGGATGCCGGCCGCAAATACATCACCGTCGCCAGCCGCGTTCTGGCGGGCAAGTGAGCGGTACGTGAAGGCAGGCGGCGCGGTGGACGAGAGCTTCGACAGCGACGACTGCCCCCAGGTCGAGGTGCCGGCGGGCGCGATCTATGGCGAGTTCCAGATCGTCAACAGGAAGGGCCTGCACGCCCGCGCCACGGCCAAATTCGTGCAATGCGCCGCGAATTTCGATGCCGACATCACCGTCACCCGCTGCGGCGAGACCGTCGGCGCGACCTCGATCATGGGCATCCTGACGCTGGGCGCCGGCATCGGCTCGACCATCACGGTCGTGGCGAAGGGCCGCGAGGCGATGGAGGCGTTGAAGGCGCTGGAGACGCTGGTCGCCGACAAGTTCGGCGAGGGCGAGTAGGGGCCCCTGTCATCCCGCACGCGCTGCGGCGCGCAGCGCCGTGGCGCAGATGCGGGACCGTCATCCGAAAGAGGCGCGCTCCGCCGCCGATCGGGCAGACTTCATTCTCGTCTCGCGGTGCCGCCTCTGCGCGGCAGCACTGCGCGCTGCGGCGCGTGAGGGGTGACAACAGTCGAGACATAAAGACATCTTTATATCTTTGATTGCGCTCTGCTGCGCGCCCTGCTATGGACCCGCCGTCATTCAAAGACCCAGCAGTGGAGCAGCGCCTGTGTCGAACACCGATTACGTCGTCAAGGACATCAGCCTCGCGGATTACGGCCGCAAGGAAATCAACATGGCCCAGGACGAGATGCCGGGCCTGATGGCCATCCGCGAGGAGCACAAGGGCGAGTTCCCGCTCAAGGGCGCGCGCATCGCCGGCTGCCTGCACATGACCATCCAGACCGCCGTGCTGATCGAGACGCTGAAGGATCTCGGCGCCGATGTGCGCTGGTCCTCCTGCAACATCTTCTCGACCCAGGATCACGCCGCCGCCGCGATCGCCGCGACCGGAACGCCCGTCTTCGCCATCAAGGGCGAGACGCTGGAGGAGTACTGGGAATACGTCCTCAAGACCGCGACCTGGGGCGACGGCGGCACGCCCAACATGATCCTCGACGATGGCGGCGACCTGACCATGCTGATCATCCTCGGCGCCGAGGCCGAGGCCGGCAAGGCCGAATTCCTCGACAAGCCGTCCAACGACGAGGAGACCATCTTCTTCGCGCTGATCAAGCGCGAGCTGAAGGCCAATCCGGGCTGGTTCACGAAAACCCGCGACGCGATCAAGGGCGTCTCGGAAGAGACCACCACCGGCGTCCATCGCCTCTACGAGCTGGCCAAGGCCGGCCGCATGCCCTTCCCGGCGATCAACGTCAACGACTCGGTCACCAAGTCGAAGTTCGACAACCTCTATGGCTGCCGCGAGTCGCTGGTCGATGCGGTGCGTCGCGGCACCGACGTCATGATGTCGGGCAAGGTCGCGGTCGTCGCCGGCTATGGCGACGTCGGCAAGGGCTCGGCCGCCTCGTTGCGCCAGGCCGGCTGCCGCGTCATGGTCACCGAAATCGACCCGATCTGCGCGCTGCAGGCGGCGATGGAGGGCTACGAGGTCGTCACCATGGAAGACGCCGCTCCGCGCGCCGACATCTTCGTCACCGCCACCGGCAATCTCGACGTCATCACCGTCGATCACATGCGTGCGATGAAGCACCGCGCCATCGTCTGCAACATCGGCCACTTCGACTCCGAGATTCAGGTCGCCGGCCTCAAGAACTTCAAATGGGACAACGTCAAGCCGCAGGTCGACGAGATCGAGTTCCCAGACGGCAAGCGCATCATCCTGCTCTCGGAAGGCCGTCTGGTGAACCTCGGCAACGCCACCGGCCACCCGTCCTTCGTGATGTCCTGCTCGTTCTCGAACCAGACGCTGGCCCAGATCGAACTCTGGAACCACCACGCCAAATACGAGAACAAGGTCTACACCCTGCCCAAGCATCTCGACGAGAAGGTCGCCGCGCTGCATCTGGCCAAGGTTGGCGCCAAGCTGACCGTCCTCAACGACGCGCAGGCCAAATATCTCGGGCTGGCCCCGACCGGGCCGTTCAAGCCGGAACTCTATCGCTACTGACATCGCGCAAGCTGGCGCATGTCGATCGGGGCCCGGCGTCATGCCGGGCCCCTTTTCGTTCGGCGATCCGAAAGGGATCAGGCAATACCACTAATAGGCGCTGACGATGTGTCGGCAGCTAATTGTTGAGGCGCGGCCGATTGCATTGCAACAGCCCGCGAATTCCTCCGCTTGACGACCGATTAAGCGCTTCCTGACGGACTCGCGCGACGATTACAGTGGCGGTGATTCGGGTCCGGCGCTGCGACGCGGCGCGCGAGGCTCCCGGGGCTTGGCGGCTCCTGAGCGTTGGCGTTGTTTGCGGGCGTTTAAGTCTGCTGGCCTTCCGGCCTCACCACATGATGACGGACTGCGGAGATGATGCGCGCGAGGCGACAGGAATCAGGCGGCGGCGCACGGCTGGGACTCGGCCTGCTCGCGGGCCTGGCGGCATCGCCCGCGCCGACGGCGGCGCTGGCCCAGACCGAGGGGGCATCCTCGCCGCTGCGCGCGGAACTGCTCGGCGCGGGCAGCCTGTCGGTCATGCTGGCGGGACTGGCCGTCTTCGCCGCGACAACCTCGATCTTCTATGTCCGCGAGCGCTCGCGCTGGCAGCGGCGCGAGGCCGAACTCGCCGCCGAACTCGAGGCGGGACGCGGTCATCAGGACAGGCTCTCGGCCCTGCTCGCCTCCGATCCGCAGGTCGTCGTCAGCTGGAAAGGGCGCGACGCCGCCCCCGTCTTCGAGGGCGACAGCGGTTTTCTCGGCGCGCCGGGCCCGACGCTCGCGCTGGCCTATGGCGCCTGGGCGCCCCCGGCCGAGGCCAAGAAGCTCGAACTCGCTACCGACGCGCTGAAGGAAAGCGGCGAGGCGTTCGGCTTCACCCTGCGCGCCAAGGCCGGAGCCTTCATCGATGTCGAGGGGCGGCCCGTCGCCGGCCGCGCCGTGATCCGTCTGCGCGAGGTCACCGGCGAGCGCGCCCGCGTCCTCAAGCTGCAAAGCGAGCTGGAGACGGTCGCGTCCGATCGCGAGGCGCTGTCGGCCCTGCTCGCCGGCCTGCCGCAGCCGGCCTGGACGCGCCGGCCGGACGGGCGGCTGAGCTGGGTCAACGCCGCCTATGCACGGGCGGTCGAAGCGTCCGACCCCGACGCCGCGGTCAGGAGCGGGCTCGAACTCTTCGACCGCGGCGAGCGCGAGGGCGCGGCCGCCGCCCGGCGCGACCGCGTTGTCTTCACCGCGCGCGCGCCTGCCGTCGTCGCCGGCCAGCGCCGCACGCTCGACATGCTCGAATTGCCGACGCCGTCGGGCTTCGCCGGGCTCGCCACCGACATGAGCGAGCTGGAGGCGGTGCGGATCGACCTGCAGCGCCAGATGGACGCGCATGTGCGGACGCTCGACCGGCTCAAGACGGCGGTCGCGGTGTTCGACGCCTCGCAGCGCCTGGTCTACGCCAATGCCGGCTTCGAGACCCTGTGGGCGCTCGATTCAGGCTTCCTCGCCGGCAAGCCGAGCGACGGCGAGATCCTCGACCGTCTGCGGGCCGAGCGCCGCGTGCCGGAGCTGGGCGATTATCGAACCTGGAAGGCCGGCGTGCAGGCGGCCTATACCAGCCCGCGCGCCCATGAGGACTGGTGGTACCTGCCCGACGGCCGCACCGTCCACGTCGTCGCCAGCCCCAACCCCCAGGGCGGCGTCACCTATCTGTTCGACGACGTCACCGAGCGCTTCACGCTGGAATCGCGCTTCAACGCATTGTCGCGGACGCAGCGCGAAACGCTGGATTCGCTGCGCGAGGGCGTCGCCGTGTTCGGCTCCGATGGCCGTCTGAAGCTGTCGAACCCCGCCTTCGCCCAGGCTTGGCGATTGCAGCCCGACATCGCCAATGCCGCGCCCCATATCGACCAGGTCGTCAAGCTCTGCCGGCCGCTCTTCCCGCAGGACGACGTCTGGAGCGAAGTGCTCAGCACGGTGACCGGCGTGCGCGACGCGCGCGAGGATTATCGCTGCCGGATGGAGCGCCGCGACGGCTCGGTGCTGGACTGCGCCGCAGCCCCCCTGCCGGACGGGGCGACGCTGATCTCCTTCGCCGACGTAACGGCGTCCGTGAATGTCGAGCGGGCGCTGACCGAGAAGAACGAGGCGCTTGAGAAGGTCTCGCGGCTGCGCGAGGACTTCGTCCACCACGTCTCCTACGAACTGCGCTCGCCTTTGACCAGCATCATCGGCTTCGCGCAACTGCTCGGCACCGAGACGGTCGGCGCGCTGAACGAGAAACAGCGCGACTACGCCTCGCATATCCTGAGTTCGTCGGGCGCGCTGCTCGCCATCATCAACGACATCCTCGACCTCGCCACCATCGACAATGGCGCGCTCGCGCTCGATCTCGCCGAGGTCGACGTCGCCGGGACGATCGCGGAAGCCGCCGCCGGGCTGGGCGACCGGCTGACCGAGAGCCGGCTGACGCTGCATGTCGACATCGCCCCGCAGACCGGGCCGCTGCGCGCCGACGGCAAGCGGCTGCGGCAGGTGCTGTTCAACCTGCTTTCCAACGCCATCGGCTTCTCGCAGCCGGGTCAGGCGATCACGGTCAGCGCCGGGCGGATCGGCCGCGACATCCGCATTACGGTCGCCGATCAGGGCCGCGGCATCCCGCCCGAGGTCAAGGACAAGGTCTTCGACCGCTTCGAGAGCCATTCGCTCGGCTCGCGCCATCGCGGCGTGGGCCTCGGCCTCTCGATCGTGCGCTCCATCGTCGAACTGCATGGCGGGCGCGTCGAGCTCGAATCGGAGCCCGGCCAGGGCACGCGCGTCACCGCCGTCTTCCCGGCGCAGGGCCTGCCGATCTCGGACGCCGCCGAATGAGCGAGGCTGGCGGCAAGCCGGGCGAGCACCGGCTTCTCTGGGATGACGAGGCCGCGACCGAGCGCTTCGCCGGCGATCTCGCGGCGATCCTGAAGCCGGGCGACATCGTCGCGCTCTCGGGCCATCTCGGGGCCGGCAAGTCGGCGCTGGCGCGCGCCATCCTGCGCGAACTGGCCGGCGACAAGGCGCTCGAGGCGCCGAGCCCGACCTTTACGCTGGTGCAGAGCTACGACACACCCCGCGGCCCGGTGCTGCATGCCGATCTCTACCGGCTGCGAAGCCCCGACGAACTCGACGATATCGGTCTGGGCGAGGACCTCGACCGGCTGGTTACGCTGGTCGAATGGCCCGACCGCGCCGGCACGCGCCTGCCCGCTGGCCGTCGGCTCGACATCGTGCTGGAGGTCGATCCGGAGAACCCGGAAACCGGGCGCATCGCCACCCTTTCGGGCGGCGTGCTCTGGCGGCAGCGGCTCGCCATCGCGATTTCCACCCGCCGCCTGCTCGACGGAGCCGGCTGGAGCGCGGCGCGGCGCGACTTCATGCAGGGCGATGCCTCGAGCCGCGCCTATGAGCGCCTGACGCATCCCGACGGCCAGAGCGCCGTGCTGATGATCTCGCCGCCGAGGCCCGACGGCCCGGCGATCCGGCAGGGCAAGCCCTATTCGGCCATCGCCCATCTCGCCGAGACGATCGACGCCTTCGTGGCGATGGATCGGGGGCTGGCATCGCTCGGCTATTCCGTACCGGCGATCCTGGCGCAGGACCTCTCGACCGGGCTGCTGCTGATCGAGGATCTCGGCCATGACGGCGTCGTCCTCGACGGCGCGCCGATGCCGGAACGCTACGAGGCGGCGGCGCGGCTTCTGGCCGACCTGCACCGTCATGTCCTCCCCACCATCCTGCCGGTCACCGAGGGACGCGACCATGTCGTGCCCGATTACGACAGGGGCGCGCTGGCGATCGAGAGCGAGCTGATCCTCGAATGGTATGCCCCCCATATCGCAGGCGTGACGCTGCCGGCGGTGACGCAGGCCGAGTTCGGCCGCATCTGGAACCGGCTCTTCGACGAAATCCTCGACGGGCCGATCACCTGGACCCTGCGGGATTTTCACTCGCCCAACCTGATCTGGCTGCCGGAGCGGCAGGGCCATGCACAGCTCGGGCTGATCGACTTCCAGGACGCGGTGCTGGGCCACCCGGCCTACGACCTCGTCTCGCTCGGGCAGGATGCGCGCATCGACGTGCCCGCCGCGCTGGAATTGCGCCTGCTCGCGGCCTATGGCGGGGCGCGGCGAAACGACGATCCAGATTTCGATCTTGCGGCCTTCGCCCGCGCCTACGCCATCCTCGGGGCGCAGCGCAACACCAAGATCGCCGGCATTTTCGCCCGCCTCGACAAACGCGACGGCAAGCCGGCCTATCTCAGGCACCTGCCGCGTATCGAAGCCTATCTGCGCCGCAACCTCGAGCATCCGGCGCTGGAGGAGCTCAAGGGCTGGTATCAGGCGCATCTGCCGAGGCTGTTCGACGTCTGATCGATATGAGCGAACTCCGTCATCTCCGGCCCTGTGCCGGGCATCCAGGTCTTGACCACCGCTCCTGACGCAGGAAGACGTGGATGGTCGGGACAAGCCCGGCCATGACGGGCTAAGCATGGCGCAGGTTCTTTCGTCTTCGGAGATTCGCGTGACGCCAGCCGCTTCGACGCCGATCCGTCGCGCCATGGTTCTGGCGGCGGGCTTAGGCCAGCGCATGCGCCCGATCACCGACACGCTGCCGAAACCCCTCGTCGCGATCGGCGGCAAGGCGATGCTCGACCATGCGCTAGACCGTCTCGCGCAGGCCGGCGTCGAGGAGGCGGTGGTGAACGTCCATCATCTCGCCGGCCTGATCGAGACGCATCTCGCCGGCCGCACACAGCCCCGCGTCAGGATCTCCGACGAGCGGGCGCAATTGCTGGAGACCGGCGGCGGCGTCAGGAAGGCCCTGCCGTTGCTGGGCGCGGAACCGTTTTTCCATGTCAATTCGGACTCGCTCTGGAGCGAAACCGGCACGTCGAACATCGCGGCGATGGCCGACGCCTGGAAACCGCACAGCATGGACCTGCTGCTGCTGCTGGCGCCGCGCGAGACCAGCATCGGCTTCGACGGCGCCGGCGATTTCTTTTGCGACGAGGCCGGCCGTCTTGCGCGGCGCGGCAAGGCCGACGGCGCGCCCTATATCTATGCCGGCGTCGCCATCCTGAAGCCCGAACTGTTCTCCGACACGCCCGAGGGGCCGTTCTCGCTCAACCTGCTGTTCGATCGCGCCATCGCGGCGGGCCGGCTCCACGGCGTCGTGCTGGAAGGCCAATGGCTGCATGTCGGCACGCCCGACGCCATCGCGCCGGCGGAAGCGGCCTTCGCCCAGGTCGCTTTGGCCAAAGCCGGCCATGGCTGAGCTGAACCTCTTCACGATTGCGCCCGGCGCAGCCTTTCTCGAGGTGCTGGCGCGGGCGATGCTGGCCGGGCGTTTCGGCCGTCTGGTCGACCCCGACGATCCGATGGCGCTCGCGAGGGCGACGATCTACCTGCCGACACGGCGCGCGGCGCGCGCGCTCGTCGCCTGCCTGTCGCAGCAGCTTGGCGGCAAGCCTTTGCTGCTGCCGCGCATCGTGCCGCTGGGCGATGTCGACGAGGCCGAGACGGCCCTGATCGGAGCCGAGGTCTGGACGCATGGCGCGCTCGCTCCGATCGACCCGCTGGCGCGCCGCATGCTGCTGACGCGGCTGGTCGACGCCTGGGGCCGCAGCGCCAACCGCAGCCATCTGAAGCTCGACCTGTCCGAACCCTCGCTGGTGCCCGCCACGCTCGCCGAGGCTTATGCGCTGGCCGGCGACCTCGCGACCATGCTCGACGAGCTACAGACCGAGGGCGTGCCGGTCGAGCGGCTGGCGACTCTGGACGCGGCGCGGTTCGACACAATCTGGCAGCTCAATGCCGGCTTTCTCGCCATTCTGGGAGAAGCGTGGCCGGCGATCCTGAGCGAGCGTGGCGAGTGCGACCCTGCGGCTTTCCGAAACGCCATGCTGGCCGCCGAACGCACGCGCCTGCTGCAAAACCCGCCCAGGGGACCGATCATCGCGGCGGGCTCGACCGGCACGATCCCCGCGACCGCCGAACTGCTGGCGGCGATCGCAAGACTGCCGCAGGGCGCTGTGGTGCTGCCGGGGCTCGATCTCGCTTTGCCGGAGAAAGCCTGGCGCGCCATTGCCGACGATCCGGCCCCCTCCCACCCGCAGGCCGCGCTGCATCATCTGCTCGGCACGTTGCAAGCGCAGCGCGACGACGTGGTCAGCCTCGTCGAGCCCGATGCCCCCCGCGCCGCGCGCACGCTTCTGCTGCGCGAGGCGATGCTGCCGGCCTCGGTCACCGAACTCTGGGCCGGGCTGGCCGAGCGGCTGAAAGACGCCGATGCGGGAGCGGGCATGGCCGATCTGCGCCTCGTCGAGGCCGCCGACGAGCGCGAGGAGGCGCTGACGGTTGCGCTCGCCTTGCGCGAGACGCTGGAAGAGCCTGGCGCGCAGGCCGCGCTGGTGACGCCCGATCGCGGGCTGGCCGAGCGCGTCGCGGTCGAATTGAAGCGCTGGGGCGTCTCGGTCGATGATTCCGCCGGACTGCCGCTGGCGCGCTGGCCGGCAGGCGCGCTGCTGCGTCTGACGCTGGAGGCGGCGCTGTCGGAGCTTGCGCCAGCCAGCCTGATCGACCTGCTCGCGCATCCGCTCTGCCGGCTCGGCCTGCCGCCCGGGCAGGTGCGGCAGGGCGCCTCCGCGCTGGAGATCGGCTCATGGCGCGGCCGGGCCGTCCGTCCCGGCATGGCGGGATTGCGCGCGAGCCTCGCCACGCTGCGGCCCGGCCCCGACGAGCGCCATGTGCCCGGCCCGCGCCGACGGCTGGGCGCCAATGACGAGGCGGCGGCGGCCGCGCTGCTCGACGCGCTGGATCACGCCCTGACGCCGCTGCTTGCGGCGCTGGCTGCCGAGCCGGTCTTGCTTCGCGCGGTTGCCGCCGCCGCGCGCTCCGCTGTCGAGGTGCTGAGCGGGACGCAGGGCGGGGCAGGGCTCGCCTTCGTCGGTCCCGATGGCGAGGCGCTTTCAGGCCTGTTCGACGATCTGGCGGGCGCGGAAACCGAAATGCCCGATGGCGGGCGCGCGATCGACGCGGTCGCCATTCTCGAAGGCCTGCTCGGCGAGCGCGTCGTGCGCCGGGCCGGCAGCGCCCATCCCCGCGTGAAAATCTGGGGGCTGCTGGAGGCCCGGCTGCTGGAAGCCGACCATGTCGTGCTCGGCGGGCTGAACGAGACGGTCTGGCCGCCCGAGACGAAGACGGATTCATTCCTGAACCGGCCGATGCGCGCCCAACTCGGTCTTGCCGCGCCGGAACGCAGGATCGGGCAGACCGCGCATGACTTCGTCCAGGCGCTGATGGCGAAAAAGGTCACGTTGACGCGCGCCCGCAAGGCCGGTGAGGCCGAGACGATCGCCTCTCGCTTCTGGCAGCGCATGAAGGCGGTGACGCCGGATGCGGTCTGGAAGCGGTCTCTCGCCGAGGGTGCGCGGCTCTCGAAACTGGCCGCGACCCTGAGCGTTCGCGCGCCGGTGAAACCGACCGGCCGGCCTACACCTTTGCCGCCGCGCCGGCTGCAGCCGCTCTCGCTCAGCGTAACGGATGTCGAGACCCTCTACCGCGACCCTTATGTGATCCACGCGCGAAGAATCCTGAGGCTCGATGCGCTCGACGCGCTCGTCGAGGACCCGACCGCCGCCGATCGCGGCAACCTCCTGCACGAGATCGTCGCGGAATTCGCCATCGCCAATCCGTCCACCATGCCGCCCGACGCACTCGGCCAGATCGTCGCCATCGGACACAGGCTGTTCGCCGGCTTCGACGACGCGCCGGAGGTGAAAGCCTTCTGGTGGCCGCGCTTTTTGCTGACGGCCGATCATTTCATCGGCTGGGAGCTTCTGCGGCGGCCCGATCTCGCAAAAGTCGCGGTCGAGCGCGGCACGGGTGCGAGCTTTGCACTGCCCGACGGCGCGACCTTACGCCTGAGCGGCCGGGCCGACCGGATCGAGGTGACGCGTGAGGGGTTGTTGCGGATCATCGATTTCAAGACCGGCGCGCCGCCGAGCCGGAAGCAGGTCGAGAAGGGTTTTGCGCCGCAACTGACGCTGGAAGCCGAGCTTGCCGCCCGCGCCGGCTTTCGCGACGTCGTCGGCCCGACGCCGGTCGAGGCCGTGCTCTATCTCAAGCTGCATCATGATCCGAAGGGCTGGGCCAAGGACACCGAGCTCAAGTTCAAGGACAGGAATCTGGCTGATGTCGCTGCGGAGCATCTCGAACGCCTGCTCCAGCATGTCGCGGCCTTGCGCGACGGCCGCGAGGCGTATGTCTCCCGCCGCGCGCCGGATTATATCAGATATGCCTCGCCTTACGACCGGCTCGCCCGCGTCAAGGAATGGGCCGCTGCCGGCGGCGACGCGGAGGATGAGGCGTGAAACCGGGCTGGAATGTCCCCGAAATCACCAAACAGCGTCAGGCGCAGGCCTCGGAGCCGCGCCTCAGCGCCTGGGTCTCGGCCAATGCCGGTTCGGGCAAGACCTATGTACTGGTCAACCGCGTGCTGCGGCTGCTGCTCGACAATGTCGCGCCCGGCCGCCTGCTCTGCATCACCTATACCAAGGCCGCCGCCGCTAACATGGCGAACCGGCTGTTCCGCGAGCTATCGGCTTGGGCCACGCTGCCTGAGGCCAACTTGCACGAGGCGCTGGCCGGGCTGACCGGCAAGTCGCCCTCGCCAGATGACCTTGCTTCGGCGCGCCGCCTCTTCGCGCAGGCTTTGGAGACGCCGGGCGGGCTCAGGATCGAGACGATCCACGCGTTTTGTACCCGCGTGCTGCAGGCAGCGCCCTTCGAGGCCAACGTTCCGCCGCGCTTCGAGGTCGCCGACGATCTCGCGCAAGGCGAGATGTTGCGCGCGGCCCGGCGCGAATTGCTGGCGCAGGTCGCGGCCGATCCCGCCGGTGAGCTGGCGGCCGCGCTCGATTTGCTGGCGCGTCACGCGGCGCTGGACACCTTCGACGGCATGATTCAGGAGGCGCTGCGCCAGCGCGCGCTGTTCAGCGATTCAGACGGCCGGGCTCGCGACGCAACAAAAATGCGCGCCGGCATGGCGGCGTTCCTCGGCATCGCTGCCGACCTGACTTCCGATACGGTGACGCAGGACTTCCGGCGCGACCTCGCCCGGATCGGCGGGCTGGACCGGCTGATCGCCACGCTCGACGCCGGCAGCCAGACGCGCCGGACCTTTGCCACGACCCTGAGAAACCTGCTGGCCGGGCTTGACGACGGCGACCCGGTCGCGACCTGCCGCAGCGGCTTCATCACCGAAAAAGGCACGGTCAACGCCAATATCAGGGGCGCCAAAGGCTCGGCGTTGCCAGACGACCAGATGGCGGTGCTGGAGGAGCTGGCGACAGTGCTGCTGGCCGCGAGTGACCGTCTCGCCGCCATCGCCATCCGCGACCGCAGCCATGCGCTGGCGCTGCTGGTGACGCGGATGCTCGCCTCCTATCGCCGCCAGAAGAGCCAGCGCTCGCTGCTCGACTATGACGACCTGATCGCGAAGACGCGCTCGCTTTTGTCGCGGGTCGAGGCGGCCTGGGTGCTCTACAAGCTCGACGCCGGCATCGACCACATCCTGCTCGACGAGGCGCAGGACACCAGCGACGCGCAATGGGCGATTCTAGGCGCGCTCGCCGCCGAATTCACCAGCGGGCTCGGTGCGGGACAGGAAACCGGCAAGCCGCGCACCCTCTTTGTCGTCGGCGACGAGAAGCAGTCGATTTACGGGTTTCAGGGCGCGGCCCCGGCCGCCTTCGCTGAAGAACGGCAGCGGCTGGGCAACGCCATTCGGGAGGCCGGCGACGAGTTCGCCGCCGTCAGCCTCAACACCTCCTTTCGCTCGGCGCCGGACATCATGGCGGCGGTCGACGCCGTCTTCGCCCTGCCGGAACATTCGCGCGGACTGGTCTTCGACGGCGCGGCGAGTCCTGAGACGCACGCCACGGTGCGGCAGGGGGATTCCGGCTGCGTCGATCTCTGGCCGCTCGCCATCGACGATGCGCGCGAGCCGCCCGACGCCTGGACCGCGCCGGTGGACGCGACGGAGAAGCGCAGCGCGGTCGCCAAACTCGCGACCCGCATCGCGGCCGTGCTGGCGCGCTGGAAGCAGACAGGCCGCGACGATCGCGGCAACCGCTTCGCGCCCGGCGACGTGATGATCCTGCTGCGGAATCGCGGCCCTCTGTTCGAGCAGATCGTCAAGGCGCTGAAGGATGCAGGCGTGCCCGTCACCGGCCGCGACCGGCTTAAGCTCGCGGACCACCCGGCGGTCGAGGATCTCGTGGCGCTGGGTCAGGCGCTGCTGCTCCCGGACGACGACCTGACATTGGCCATCGCGCTGAAGACGCCGCTGATCGGGCTCGACGACGACGACCTGATGCGGCTTGCGCCCGAGCGGCAAGGTTCGCTGCGCGAGGCGTTGCGCCAGGCTGGCGAATCCGAGCCGCGTTACGCCGCCGTCGAAAGCAGGCTGACCGATCTTGCTGCGGAGGCGGCGCGTTGCGGGCCGTTCCGCTTCTTCGCCGATCTGCTGGGCGCGGGCGGCGGCCGCAATCTCGCGCTGGCCCGGCTCGGAGCGGAAGCCGGCGACGCGCTCGACGCCTTCCTCAACGCCGCGCTCGATCATGAGCGGCGATACGGTCCTTCGCTGGCGGCCTTCCTGCGCCATATCGAGGGCACGGCCGCCGATGTGAAGCGCGATCTCTCGTCGAGCGCCGGCGAGGTCCGGGTCATGACCGTGCATGGCGCCAAGGGACTTGAGGCGAAGATCGTGATCCTCGCCGATCTCGCGCCCCGGCCCGGCGCGAAGCGGCTGCCGAAGCTGCTGCTGGTGACGCCTCCCTCAAAGACATCGGACAAGTCCGTGCCGCTCTGGACGCCGTCCTCCGCCGAGGATGCCGAAGCGACCGTCGCCGCCAAGGCCGATGTCATCGCGCATAATATCGAGGAACATCACCGTCTGCTCTATGTCGCGCTGACCCGGGCCGAGGACCGGCTGATCGTCTGCGCGGCGCAGGCCAAGGGCGAGGCCCCGGAGGGCTCGTGGTATCAGATGGTCGAGGCGGGGCTGGCGGCCTCGGAGCCCGGCCTGCAATCCGTGCCGGCGCCCGATGGCGATGGCGAGATTGCCCGCTTCACGATCTTGCCGCCGGGACGGGTGGAGGAGCCGGACGACGCGTCCGACGTGCCGGAGGTTCCCGCGCCCGCTTGGCTGCGCCAGCCTGCCCCGTGCGAGGCTGAACCGGCCCCGCCGCTGAAACCCTCCAGCGCGCTCTCGGCCGCCGACAGCGAGGCGCGCCCGAATGACGGGCCGTTTCTGGCCGAAGCCGCAGCCGCCGGCCGGCTGGCGCATCTGCTGTTGCAGGTGTTGCCGGAGGTCGCGGTGGCCCGCCGCGCCGACGTCGCCAGTTCGCTTGCGGCCGCGCGCGGCAAGGCCGTGAGCCCGGATCGGCGGGATCGCATCGTCCAAGAGGCGCTTGGCCTGCTGGCGCAGCCGGCGCTGGCGGCGCTGTTCGCCGAAGGCTCGCTCGCCGAAGCGCCTCTGGCCGGCGAGATCGTCCTGCCGGATGGCCGGCGGCGCGCCGTCTCGGGCCAGATCGACCGGCTCGCGGTGACGGGAGACACCGTGCTGATCGCCGATTTCAAGACCGCCGCCCGCCCGCCGGCCAGCGCCGGCGAGATTCCGCTGGCGACGCTCGCCCAGCTCGCCGCCTATCGCGCGCTGGTGGCCGCGATCTATCCGGGCAGAACAATTCGGGCGCTGGCGATCTATACCGCCACGCTCGCCTGCCTGGAGCCGGATGCCGCCGCGCTGGATGCCGCGCTTGCAGCCATGGCGGGTTAGCCGTGCAAGGATGTGCGGGCGGCGCGCCTTGACCCCGGTGATGGGCGTTCATAGCTTCGGGCACGAAGGCGACGCGGTCGCCACCTCATTTGAAAAGGCGACAGGCTGATGGCGACGAGCAAGGTGACGGATGCGAGCTTCGAGGCCGACGTCCTCAAATCGGTGGAGCCGGTCGTGGTCGATTTCTGGGCCGAATGGTGCGGTCCCTGCCGCATGATCGGCCCGGCGCTCGAGGAGATCGCCGGCGAGATGGGCGGCAAGGTCAAGATCGTGAAGATGAACGTCGACGAGAACCAGGCGATCCCCGCCCAGTTCGGCATCCGCTCGATCCCGACCCTGATGCTGTTCAAGGACGGCAAGCTCGCCTCGCAGAAGGTCGGCGCCGCCCCCAAGAGTGATCTCTCGCGCTGGATCGCCGGCGCGGTCTGAGGCCGCCCGCGACGAACGGGAAAGCCCGCCATCGGGATCGATGGCGGGCTTTGTTTTTGTCTCGACCGTGCGGGTTGGACGCGCCGCTCAGGGCTTGCGCCGCTCAGGACTTGCGCGTGGAATCGATGCTGAACGCGCCGGCGCCGGCAAAGACGAGATAGAGGAAGATGAAGCAGTAGAGGATCGCCGCATCGCCGCCGTTGAGCACCGGATAGAAGCTGCGCGGGGCATGGGCGAGCCAGTAGGCGAAGGCCATCAGCCCCGACAGCACGAAGGCGACCGGGCGGGTCTGGAAGCCGACGAGGACGAGCGCGCCGCCGAAGAGTTCGAGCACGCCCGCCGTCCAGGGCATGGTGAACATGGCGGGAAGGCCGCTTGCTGGCGCGGCCGGGAAACCGAGCAGCTTCTGCGTGCCGTGGGCGATGAAGATCAGCGCCGTGACGATCCGCAGGATGCCGAGCATCTGCGGCTGAAAGCGGCCAAGCGAGGTGAAGGCGTTCATGATCGGAGCTCTTTTCTCGATGAGTTCGGTTGCGGCGGCCAGACCGGACGCATCCTCCCGATGCCGATTTTCGTCAGGTGATAGCCGTCTTGCCCCCTGCCCGGCAACAGGGCGCGCGCGGCAAGCGACGCTTGCGCGGATGCAACATCGCGCCGTTGCGCGCCATCGACCGCCACCGATCGCTTAACCGGCCCTTAAAAGCGCCATGTTTCACTCCTGTCTGACGACAAGGCGAATTTGCCGTTGAAGACGGCGACCGGGCTTAAAACGGAACAGAATGAACGACCGGGCAAGACGCGGCGAGCGGCGCGAGCCGTCCTTCGAGCGAGCGCGTGGCGAAAGCCGCGACGATGGCGATTTTCGCCTGTCCGCCGAGGACCGGCCGGGGCGCGGCTATCGCGCGCCCTCCCGCCAGGAGGAGCGTCGCGATCCGCCCCGCCGCGACAAGCGCGGCGGCAATGGCGGCGGCGGCGGCCGCAGACGCGGCCGCAAGGGCCGTTCCCTGCTTGGCGGCCTGTTCTACTGGACGATGGTGCTCGGCCTCTGGTGCGCGATCGGGCTGGGCGGGCTCGTCGCCTATCACGCCGCGCAACTGCCGCCGATCAATCAGCTCACCGTGCCCAAGCGGCCGCCGAATATCGCGATTCTTGCCGCCGACGGCACGCTGCTGGCCAATCGCGGCGAGACAGGCGGGCGCACGATCACCATCGGCGAGGTGCCGCCCTATCTGCCCAATGCGTTCATCGCGATCGAGGACCGGCGCTTCCATCAGCATTTCGGCATCGACCCGATCGGCCTGACTCGCGCTATGGTCAACAATCTGCGGCGCAGCGGCGGCGTGCAGGGCGGCTCGACCCTGACCCAGCAGCTCGCCAAGAACCTGTTCCTGACGCAGGAGCGCACCGCCGCCCGCAAGATCCAGGAGGCGATCCTGGCGCTCTGGCTGGAGCGGACCTACTCCAAGGACCAGATCCTCGAACTCTATCTCAACCGGGTGTATTTCGGCTCGGGCGCCTATGGCGTCGAGGCCGCCGCCCAGCGCTACTTCAACAAATCGGCCCGCTCGGTGACGATCGCCGAGGCCGCCATGCTGGCCGGTCTCGTGCAGGCGCCCTCGCGCCTCGCGCCCAACCGCAATCCCGAGGCCGCGGAAAAACGCGCCCAGCTCGTCATCGCCGCCATGGCCGATCAGGGTCTGATCTCGCAAGGCTCGGCCAAGACGGCGCTGGTCGCGCCCGCGGAGGCCACGGAGCGCATCGGCGCGGGCTCGGTCAACTACGCCGCCGACTATGTCATGGACGTGCTCGACGATTTCATCGGCGCGGTCGACGGCGACGTCACCGTGCTGACCACGATCGACCCGAAACTGCAGGCGCTGGCAGAGACGACCCTGGTCGAGGCGCTGGCCGCGCAAGGAGGCAAGCTCAACGCCGGCCAGGGCGCGGTCGTCTCGATGGCGCCGGACGGCGCGCTGCGTGCGCTGATCGGCGGGCGCGACTACACGAAGAGCCAGTTCAACCGCGCCACCGCCGCCAAGCGCCAGCCGGGTTCGGCCTTCAAGCCCTTCGTCTATCTCGCGGCGCTGGAGCAGGGCCTGACGCCCGATACGATCCGCGACGATTCGCCGGTCTCGATCAAGGGCTGGACCCCGGAGAACAACTCCCGGACCTATCGTGGCCCGGTGACGCTGCAGACGGCCTTCGCCCATTCGCTGAACACGATCGCGGTCAGGCTCAATCAAGAGGTCACGCCGCGCGAGAGCGTACGGACTGCGCAGCGGCTCGGCATCTCGTCGGCGCTGCAGGCCAATCCGTCGCTGGCGCTGGGCACCTCCGAGGTCACAGCCGTCGAGCTGACGACGGCCTACGCCACCTTCGCCAATGGCGGGCAGGGCGTGCTGCCCTATGTCATCCGCGAGGTTAAATCGCTGAGTGGCAAGGTAATCTACGCCCGCAAGGGCTCGGGCTTCGGCGCGGTTGTCCAGCCGCAGACGCTCTCGATGATGAACGCCATGTTCAACGAGGTCATGACCAGCGGCACCGGCAGCAAGGTCAACCTGCCGGGCTGGGAGGTTGGCGGCAAATCGGGCACGACGCAGGATTTCCGCGACGCCTGGTTCGTCGGCTTCACGGCGCGGCTGGTGACGGCGGTCTGGCTCGGCAATGACGACAACAGTCAGATGAAGCGCGTTTTTGGCAGCGGCCTGCCGGCTGCGATCTGGGGGAAGTACATGAAGGCGGCCCATGTCGGGGCTCAAGCCACGCCGCTGCCGGGCGGGCTCTGGCGCAGCGGCCCGCGCTCGATCTTCGACAATGGCGCGCCGGTGGCGAATGCGAGGCCGCCCGCCAACACGCAGACCGCCGACAGCGAGCGCGCCTGGGTGCCGCCGCCGCCGCAGGAGAAGAACCTGCTCGAGCGGCTGTTCGGCGGATAGCTTTTACGCTTTTGCCGCGCGGATGCCGGCGCTCAGATGGAAGATCGCGAAGGCCGCGACGCCGAGCGCCGACATCACCAGCGGCATCGGCAGGGCGGATGCGCCCAGCAGCGCGCCGACCAGAAGCCCGACGCAGGCCGAGAGCAGCATCTGGCAGAGTCCGTTGAGCGAGGAGGCCGCGCCGGCGCGCTCGGGGAACGGCATCATCGCCGAGGCTTGCGCCTGCGGCATGGTCAGCCCGACCCCGCAGGCATAGAGCGCCATCGGCACGGTGACGCCGAGATGCCCGCCGAAGCCTGTCGCGACGCAGGCCAGCATGACGAGCCCCCCAGTGGCGAGACAGGCGACGCCGATCGCGATGACGCCATCCATGCCGCGCCGCCCGACCAGCCGTTGCGCGATGATCGTGCCCGCGATGAAGCCGAGCACGCCGAAGCTGAAGGATAGCCCGTAGGCGACCGGCGACAGGCCATGGATGCCGATCAGCACGAAGGACGAGCCGGAGATGAATGCGAACAGCCCGGCATAGGCCAGCCCCGTCAGCGAAACATAGACGCGGAAGGCGCGGTTTTGCAGCAGCACGCCGAACCCCCGGAAGATCGACAGAAAGGAGAGCGGCTGCGGCGAGCGGGCGCGCAAAGTCTCGGGCATCACCGTGAAGATGACGCCGACCAGAGCCAGCGCGAAGATCAGCGAGGCGAAGAAGGTCGAGCGCCAGCCGAAGGCGTCCTGCAGGACGCCGCCGAGCACCGGCGCGATGGCGGGCACCAGCCCCATGATCATGCCCATCCGGGCGAGCTCGCGCCCGGCGCGCGGGCCCTCGTAGAGATCGCGCACCATGGCCCGGCCGAGCACGATCGGCCCCGAGGCCCCGAAGGCCTGCAGGGCGCGGGCGCCGGTCAGCGCGCCGATCGAGGGCGCGAATGCGCAGGCCAGCGTCGCGGCTATGAAAAGGCCTAAGCCGATCAGCAGCACGGGGCGGCGGCCGATCCGGTCGGAGATCGGCCCCCAGACGATCTGCCCGCCGGCGAAGCCGAACAGGAAGACCGAAAGCGTCGCCTGCGCGCCGGCGATGTCGCTCTCCATCACGCGTGCGATCTCGGGCAGGGAGGGCAGGTAGAAATCGGTCGAGAGCGGGCCGAGCGCCGTCAGCATGGCGAGAACGGCGGTCATCGCCAGCGTGTCGGGGCGGAGTTTCATGCGAAGCCGGGCGCGGGCCGAAGGAGCGTTCTTGTGGGGTGAGATGGTGGGATCAAGCGGTTAGACGCCAAAGTAGCTGGAAATGTAGTGCGAAGTGCGCTACCGTAACCGTCGGTCACAAAAGGATGTCGGTTATGACGCGATCCGCCCGCAAGGACTACCCGCTTTCGTTGCGGCTGCCCGAAGCTGATATCGCGATCATCGACCGCGCCGCCAAGCTGCGCGGGCGATCGCGGACGCAGTTCATGCGGGATGCGGCGGTTCGCGCGGCAGAGGAGGCTGTCATGGACGACCGTCCGATCCGGATGAGTCCCGAGGGATTTGCCGAATTTGTCGCAATGTTGGACAGGCCTCCCGAGGTCGTGCCCGCAATCGTCGAACTATTCCGAAGGCGAGCGCCGTGGGAGCAGGGCAAGCCCGATGATGGGCGCTGAAATTGATCTCTGCACCGGAGCCTTTGTCTGAACATCATGATCTGTCGGCGTTCGACTGCGGGAAGCCGGCCCTCGACAACTGGCTAAGACTGCGAGCCTTGTCGAACCATCGCAAGGGCTTCACCGCAGTCATGGTGATCCATTCCGAGCGGCGCGTGATCGGCTATTACGGAATGGCGCCCACTTCGATCGAGCCGGCCGCATTGTCGCGCTCGCTGCGGACAGGCCAGCCGCCCGATCCGATTCCATGTCTACTGCTGGGCCAATTGGCGACCGATCGGCGCTGGGGTAGTCAGGGCATCGGCACGGGTCTGCTCCGGCATGCTTTCGAACGCTGTGCTCAGGTTGCCAAGCTGATAGGCGGTCGGGCCCTTTTGGTTCGCGCTATTGACGACGAGGCGCGGTGCTTTTGGCTTAGACGCGGGTTCGTGCCGTCAAACGGCGACCCCATGCTTCTGTCCAGATCTCTGCAGGATATCGCTGCATCTGTGAACGCGGACGCCCGAAAGTAAAGCCGCCTCTCACCCGAAGCCGTGCAGCCCGGCCCCGTTCCGCTTGAGCCAGGCCTCGGCCTCTTCCGTGCGCGGGCAAAGCCTGTGCGTCAGCCCCCAGAACCGGTGAGAATGGTTCATCTCCTTGAGATGGGCGACCTCATGCGCCGCCAGATAGTCCAGCACCAGCGGCGGGGCGAGGATCAGCCGCCAGGAGAAATTGAGATGCCCCTTCGACGAGCACGAGCCCCAGCGGCTCGTCGTGTCGCGGATGGTGATCTTTCGCGCCGGGATGCCGAGCGTCGCCGTATGCCGGGCGACGGCGACCTCAAGGTCGGCGAGCGCCTGCTTGCGCAAAAAATCCTGGATGCGGCGCGCCACATGCGCCGCCTCGCCTGCGACAGCGATGATCGCCGCGCCGTCGCGGTCGGTCGTGGCGTGGGTGACGCCGCGAACCCGTGACCAGTGGACGATCCGGTGCGGCTCGCCGCGGAAGGGGATGGTCTGACCGGGCTCGAACGGCACCGATAGCGGCCGTTTGGCGACGCGCGCCGCGATCCAGCCGCCATGCTTCTCGGCGAAGACCCGACCCGCCCCGAAATCGGCCCGCTCGGGCAGGGTCAGCGTGATCTCGCCGGTCGCCTGCGAGACGCGCAGCGTCATCCGCCGCGCTGTCGCGCGCCGCCTGACCAGCACGGGAAAGAGCATCCCGGCATGGGGAACCTCGATCGCATCGGGATCGGGCTTTCGCTTGAACAGGGAGAACCGCATCGCCCGCGATGGTGCCGGATTCGTGGGCGTCGCGGAAGGGCTCAGCTCGCGATCTTCAGCGCTTTCCGGGCCTCTGTGGCGCTCTCGTCGCGGCGGCCCTTGGCGGCCTCCATGTCGAGGCTGACCATGAAGTCGGAGATGCGCGGCGCGATTTCCGAGCGGAAGCGCGAGCCGTTGAAGACGCCGTAATGGCCGACCGCCTTCTGCATGTAGTGGACGCGCATGTGGTCCGGGATATTGACGCAGAGATCGTGCGCGGCCTGCGTCTGGCCGACGCCGGAGATGTCGTCGTTCTCGCCCTCGACCGTCATCAGCGCCACGCGCCGGATCGAGGTAAGGTCCACCGGCTTGTCGCGATGCGTCATCGTGCCCTTCGGCAGCGCATGCTCGACGAAGACGGTCTCGACGGTCTGGAGATAGAACTCGGCGGTCAGATCCATCACCGCCATGTACTCGTCGTAGAAATCGCGATGCTTCTCGGCCGAATCGCCGTCGCCCCGGATCAGATGCTTGAACATGTCGTAATGGGCGGTGACGTGACGGTCGAGGTTCATCGCCATGAAGCCCGAAAGCTGCAGGAAGCCGGGATAGACCTCGCGGAAGCAGCCCGGATGCGGGAAGGGCACGCGCGTGATGCAGTTCGCCTTGAACCAGTCGATGCCGCGGTCCATGGCGAGCTTGTTGACCTCGGTCGGCGAGCGGCGCGTGTCGATCGGCCCGCCCATCAGCGTCATCGAGCGCGGCGCGCAGGCGTCGTCCTCGGCCTCCATCCGGGCGATGGCCGCCAGCACCGGCACGGAGGGCTGGCAGACGGCCATGACATGGGTGTCGGGGCCGAGCGTCTGCAGCATGCCGATGACGTAGTCGATATAGTCGTCGAGATCGAAGCGTCCGGCGCTCATTGGCACCAGGCGGGCGTCGACCCAGTCGGTGATGTAGACCTCGTGGCCCGGCAGGAAGGCCTCGACCGTGCCGCGCAGCAGCGTGGCGTAATGGCCCGACATCGGCGCGACCAGCAGTACTTTCGGCTGCGGCTTGCGCCGCCGTTCCGTCTTGCGGTCGAAATAGACCAGCTTGCAGAAGGGCCGCTCCCAGACGACGCGCTCCTCGACCGCGACCTTGACGCCGTTGATCGTCGTCTCCGGCAGATCGAAGACCGGCTTGCCATAGCGCCGCGTGGTGCGCTCGAAAAGCTCGGCTGAGGCCGCCATGCTGCGCCCGAACGGGGTATAAGTCAGCGGATTGGCGGGATTCCTGAAGGCGAGATGCATGGCGTCGGAGAAACCCCGCGCCGGGCCGACCATCATGTGAATGGCTTCATAGGCGTGATAGGCAAACGACATGGGAGCCCCATACATGCGATCACTGACTTTCCAGACGCAACACGATCGATGATGCGCTGCAACAGAAACGCACCGTAGGTGGTCTTTGTTCTCATTCAATCCGGCTAAAGGCTAAGATTTCGCTGAGATGCCGATTTGCCACAGATTATTGCTTAGGAATTCGTATCGGCATCGCGCCGGAGCCGAGCCCCGAGGCATGCCCCGAGGCATGCCCCGAGTCATGACCGGAGCCACGCCATGATGACGTTCGACAGTCTCGAGCCGATGGTCCTGCGCTCCGGACGCCATTTGCGGCTCGATACGCTGGTCAGGCTGCGCTGGCTCGCCATTGCGGGGCAGAGCTTCGCCGTCGCCGGCGTGCATTTCGGGCTCGGCTTTTCGCTGCCCTTCGGCTGGTGCTTCGCCGCCATCGCCGCCTCGGCCTGGCTCAACATCGCGCTCCGCATCCGCTTCCCGATGAGCCACCGCCTGCGCGAGGGCGCGGCGACCGCGCTTCTGGCCTTCGACGTGCTGCAGCTGGCGGCTCTGCTCTACCTGACCGGCGGATTGCAGAATCCGTTCTCCATCCTGTTTCTCGCACCCGTCATGATCTCGGCGACGGCGCTGCCGCCGCGGCGCACGCTGCTGCTCGGCCTGCTCGCCATCGCGCTGGCGACCACGCTGAACTTCGCGCATTGGCCGCTGCCCTGGGCCGGCGATCCCCGCCCGTTCCTGCCTGCCTATTATCAGGCCGGCACATGGTTCGCGCTGGTGCTGGGCCTGAGCTTCACCGGCATCTACGCCTGGCGCGTCGCCAAGGAGGCGCGCGACCTTTCGGACGCGCTGACCGCGACGGAGCTTGTGCTGGCGCGCGAGCAGCATCTGTCGCAGCTCGACGGGCTGGCCGCCGCCGCCGCCCATGAACTCGGCACGCCGCTCGCCACCATCGCGCTGGTCGCCAAGGAGCTTGCGCGGCTGAGCCCCCCCGAAGGCGAAATGGCCGAGGACATCGCGCTGCTGCGCGAGCAGGTCGAGCGCTGCCGCGGAATTTTGAGCAAGCTCGCCTCCCTGCAGGACGACGACGCCGGGCCGCTCGACCAGCTCTCCTTGCGCCTGCTGATCGAGGAGGCGGCCGGGCCGCAACGGCCCTTCGGCGTGCCCTTCGCGATCACGCTGACGGGGGATAAGCCCGAGCCGGTCTGCCGCCGCAATCCCGGGATGATCTACGGCCTCGGCAACATCGTCGACAACGCCGTCGATTTCGCGGCGACCGGCGTGACGATCGCCGCGCAGTGGAGCGACGCTCTTGTCACGCTGGTCATCGCCGATGACGGGCCGGGCTTCCCGCCCGACGTGCTGATGCGCGCGGGCGAGCCCTATCTGACGCGGCAGGCGCGCGAGGGCCGGGCCGGCGGCGGGCTGGGACTGGGGCTGTTCATCGCCAAGACGCTGCTTGAACGCAGCGGAGCGGCGCTGGAATTCTCGAACCTGCCGCTGCCGGCGAGCGGCGCCGCGATCCGCATCGTCTGGCCGCGATCTGTCTTCGAGGCCGATCTGCGCGGCCGGGGGGCTACCAAGCCGGAAGCACCGGCACTACATGGGGTTAGCTGAACCAGACCGATGTCGGGATGCGCGGCTGGCGCATCCGCACCAGATTTCCGCGCGGCGCGCCCGGCGGTAGGAGTTTTCGATGCAAGACCTGCTGAGCAAGAAACAAGACCTGCTGAGCAAGAAAGACCTGCTGAGCGAGCAAAATCTGCTGAGCGAGCAAAATCTGCTGAGCGAGCAAAATCTGCTGAGCGAGCAAGAGCCGGGCGCGGCATCGCCCACCGACACGGCGGACATGTCCCTGCTTCTCGTCGATGACGACAAGCCGTTCCTGAACCGGCTCGCCCGCGCCATGGAGAGCCGGGGCTACGCCGTGCGCACCGCCGAAAGCGTCCAGGCCGGCATCGCCGAGGTCGAATCCGCCGCGCCCGCCTTCGCGGTGATCGACCTGCGCCTCGCCGACGGCAACGGGCTCGATGTCATCGCCCGGCTGAAGGAGCGCAGGCCCGATGCGCGCGGCATTGTGCTGACCGGCTATGGCAATATCGCCACCGCCGTCAGCGCGGTCAAACTCGGCGCTTTCGATTTTCTGGCCAAGCCGGCCGACGCCGACGAAATCCATTCCGCGCTCGCCGCCGCCCGCGATTCCCGGCCGCTGCCGCCCGAGAATCCGATGTCGGCCGACCGCGTCCGCTGGGAGCATATCCAGCGCGTCTACGAACTCTGCAACCGCAACGTCTCGGAGACGGCGCGGCGGTTGGGAATGCATAGGCGGACGCTGCAGCGCATATTGGCGAAGCGTGCGCCGCGCTAGGCGTTCGCCCAGTCCGGATCCTCGCTCCCGGCCAACCGCCCCGCCGCCAGCCTCGCAAAGGCGATCGTCAATGCCTTGCGCCGTGCCCCGCTGAGCGGATGGCGCGGCGGTTCGCGCAGCAGTTCGCCGCCATAAGCGTCCGCGACGATCAGGCCGACATCTTCGGGCAATATATCGCGCGGGAACTCGGGCGCGACGGCGAACAGGAAGCCGTCGCAATAGTCGCGGTAATCGGGCCATTTGCCGTCGATCCGGTAGTCCTCGATGCCGGACTTCACCTCGATCACCAGCAATTCGCCCGAGGGCGAGAGCGCGACGATGTCGCCGCGCCGTCCATTGGCGAAGGTCATCTCCTTGACGACGGCGTAGCCGCGCGCCCGCAGATGCCGGCTCGCGCCCCGGCAGACGGCGCGGGTGATGTCGGGCCGCATCGGTGGCGGGTTGAGGGCGGATTCGACGAGCACAGCGCCATGTTCACTCTTTGTCCATCGCCGCGCAAGGGTGATGCGAAGTCCGGCGTCGACAATCCGCAAGACCTCCCCTAGGCCTGTGCGCCATGTCGCTGGTGCCGCCGTTTTGGAAGCCTTTCTCCCCCCGCTTTTGATCGCAGCCCTGGCCGCGCTCGCCGCCGGCCGCTTCTGCGTCGTGCTGCGCCCGCTTCTGGTGCGCTATGCACTGGCGCGGCCGAGCGCGCGGTCCAGCCACAGCGTGCCGACGCCGCAGGGCGGCGGCATCGCCGTCCTCGCCGGAGCCATTCTGGCGCTGGGCGTCGCCTTCCTCTTCGCACCCCTGCCGACCGACGCCCGCAACGGGCTCATGCTGGTGCTGGCGGCGGCGATCCTGCTCGCCATCGTCGGGGCCTGGGACGATATCCGCCCGCTCTCGCCCGCCATCCGGCTCGGTCTGCAGGCGCTCTGCGTCGGCATCGTGCTGTTTCACGCCGCGCCCGGGTTAAGGCTCTTTCCCGAAGTCCTGCCGCTCGCGGCCGAGCGTGGCCTCGCTGTGTTGGCCGGGCTCTGGTTCGTCAACCTCGTCAACTTCATGGACGGCATCGACTGGATCACGGTCGCCGGCATCGTGCCGCTGAGCGGGGCGCTGGCGCTGGCGGGCGCTGCCGGCGTTCTCGATCCGGCGACCGGCTGGCTCGCGGCGGCGCTCTGCGGCGGGTTGCTCGGCTTTGCGCCCTTCAACAGGCCGACGGCGCGGCTCTTCCTCGGCGATGTCGGCTCGCTGCCGATCGGGCTGCTGAGTGCATATCTGCTCTATCGGCTGGCCGGAACCGGCGCACTGACGGCTGCCCTGCTGCTGCCGCTCTACCATGTCGCCGATTCCAGCATCACACTGCTGCGCCGGCTCTGGCGGCGGGAGAAGGTCTGGGAGGCGCATCGCAGCCATTTCTACCAGCAGGCGACGGTGAACGGTTTTGGCGTCAGCGAAATCGTGGCGCAGGTCGCGCTGCTGAATCTTGGCCTCGTCGTGCTTGCCGCCCTCTGCCTGCGTTTCCCCGATGGCTGGGCGCAGGTCGCCTGCCTGCTGGCTGGCATGGTCCTGACTGCGCTCCTGCTGCGGCGCTTTTCGACGAGGCGCGCGGGCCTTGGCTGATTCCCTCGTCCTTGTCACGGGAGCCAGCGGCTTCATCGGTCCCCACCTCGTCGCAGGACTGCTGGCGGCAGGCTATCGCGTCCGCGTCGCCCAGCGGCGGACCACGCCCACGCCGCCAGGCGTCGAGGCGGTCGTCACCGGCGATCTCGCAGGGCCGGTCGACTGGGCTCCGGCGCTCGCGGGCGTGAGCCATGTCGTGCATCTCGCCGGCCTCGCCCATGCCGGGCCGGGCCTGCCCGAAGCGCTCTACCGGCGCATCAACACGCAAGCGACGCTGGAACTGGCGCAGGCCGCGCAGGCCGCCGGCGTCACGCGCCTCGTCTACCTGTCCTCGATCAAGGCCCAGACCGGCGCGAGCGACGGCCCGCCCGCGACCGAGGCCGATCCACCGCTGCCCGATCAGGCCTATGGCCGCTCCAAGCTCGCAGCCGAGCAGGGGCTGGCCGACCTCGACCTCGACTGGGTGTCCCTGCGCCCCGTGCTGGTCTACGGGCCCGGCGTCAAGGCCAACATGGCGGCGCTGCTGAAGCTGGCGCGGCTGCCGCTGTCTCTCCCGCTGGGCGCGCTGACCGCGCCGCGCTCGCTGCTGGCGGTCGAAAATCTGGTCGAGGCGATCCTGTTTTCGCTGACGCCGGCCTGCCCGGCGCGGCGCGCTTTTATCGTCGCCGACATCGAGCCGATCGGTGTGGCAGGGATCGTCACGGCTATGCGTGGAGGGCTCGACCGTCCTCCCGGTCTGATCGCCGTGCCGCCTGCGATGCTTCGCGCGGCCGCGGCGCTGATCGGCCAGTCGCGCCGCTTCGATCTGCTGGCGGGCGGACTGGTCGCGCGCCCCGACGCCCTGCTCAAGGCCGGCTGGCGGCCACGGGTCGGGACGGCGGCTGCGCTGGCGCGTCTGGCGTCTGCTGCCGGAACCTGAAATCCGGGATCGCCTCGTCGAGCACCGCCTCGGCCATGCCCCGGTCATCGGCCCTGACGGCGGCGTCGAGCCGGCCGAGCCAGCCCTGGATGCGCGGCCGGCCCGCAAAAATCGGCTTGGCCGCCATCACGCCGTCGAGGCCGGTCTCGGCCATCGGCTCGTCGCGCGCGAACAGGATCTCGTTCAGGCGTTCGCCGGGCCGGACGCCGGAGACGACGATCTCGATATCGAGCCCGGGCTCGTAGCCGGCGAGCCGGATCATCCGCTCGGCCAGGTCCATGATCCGCACCGGCTGCCCCATCTTCAGGACGTAGACGGCGGCGCGCTCGGCGTCGGGCCCGTCGGCCAGAGTGCTGGCATTGGCGTGGGACGCCGCCGTCAGCACGAGGTCGCAGGCCTCGCGGATGGTCATGAAATAGCGGATCATGTCGGGGCTGGTGACGGTGACAGGCCCGCCGCGCTCGATCTGCGCCTTGAACTTCGGCACCACCGAGCCGGCCGAGCCGAGCACATTGCCGAAGCGCACCGCCACGAGCCGCATGCCCGACGCCGCCGCGACGAATTCGGCGTCGCGCGACTGGGCGTACATCTCGGCGAAGCGCTTGGTCGCGCCCAGCATCGAGACGGGCTCGATCGCCTTGTCGGTCGAGATCATCACGAAGGTGCGGACATTGGCGGCGATCGCGGCGTCGGTGACGTTCACCGAGCCGAAAATGTTGGTCTTGACGCCCTCGGCCCAGTCGGCCTCCAGATAGGGCACATGCTTCAGGGCGGCGGCATGAATGACGATGTCGGGCGAAAACGCCGTGAAGAGCTGCGTGATCCGGGCGCGGTCGCGCACATCGGCGAGCGCGCCCGAGACTTTCGCGTCATGCGCGTGAACCGAGAGTTCCTCGGTGATCCTGAACAGCGCCGGCTCCGAACTCTCCACGACGAGAAGTTCGCTTGCCCCGAAGGCGGCGCAGCGCAGGCAGATCTCGGAGCCGATCGAGCCGCCGCCGCCGGTGACGACGACGCGCTTGCCCCTGAGGAAATGCCCGAGCCGCTCGCGGTCGATCCTGACCGAGGGGCGCACCAGCAGATCCTCGATCTCGAGCGGCGCGATCTCGGTGTCGCGCACGCCCTCGCCGAGCGTGTCGACGCGCGAGATCGGCAGAGCGAGCTTGCGCGTGCGCGCCAGCCAGAGCTCTGGCTGCGCCTCAGGGGTCAGCGCGCTCGGCGTGGCGACGATGCGGCGAAAATCCTCGCCGCGCGCCGCGGCGTCCTGCACGATCGTCTCGATCTCGCCGAGCAGGCCGAGCACCGGCACGCCCCGGATCGACTGGCGCAGATCGTCAGGGCGCGGCGACAGGATGCCGGCCGGACGCATCTTTCGCATCGCCCCGGCTTCCATGGCGCGGATCACCATCTCGACCTCGACGCCGCGCCCCAGGATCAGCGCCGGCAGCGAGGCCTCGCGCACCGCCAGATGCCGCGTGCGGGAAAACTTGAAGTAGCGATAGGCCAGCCGCGGGCCGCCGAGCAGGGCTGCCTGCACCATCCAGTAGAGCGCGATCGAAATCTTGCCGAAGTAGAACTCGCCGTAGAAATCCGGCGAGATCAGGATGTAGTCGACAACCAGCAGGCTGAGAGACAGAACCGTCACCGCCTTGACGATGTTGGACAGGTCCGGCAGCGAGGCGAAACGCCATTTCGAGCGGTAGAGCGAGAAAAACCAGTAGACGATTCCAGCATAGGCGACGAAGGCCGGCAGGAACTGCGGCAAATAGCGCATGTGCTGGTCGAGCTGCCAGCCCTCGAAACGGATCACGAAGACGAGCCAGATCGCCAGCGCCGTCGCCACGAGATCATGGGCGACGACGGCGAGCTTCTTGAGGTCCTGCTTGGAGAAATGGGCCATGTCAGGCGGGGTATCCCGCCCCGAAGGCGGCTTGTCAACGCGCGCCGGCGCGCTCAGGCGCGCTCGCGCAGCAGCCCCGCCATCAGGAAATCGATCAGCTCGCCGATCGCCGGTCCCGGCATGCGCTCGCACTGCGTCATCAGCAGCGGATGGTGGAAACGGATCATCGCGGTGCGGATGCAGCGCGTCGCCGCGACCGGATCGACCGCCCGGAACTCACCGGTCTCGACGCCCTGCGCCACGACGCGGCGCAGCACGGCATCGAAGCGCTCGATATGGTCGATGATGGCGTCCCAGCTCTCCTCCATCGCGGCGCAGACCATCTCCTGCATCCGGACCTGATCGGCGAAACGCGCCTCGTTGATCCGGTTGGCGGCCAGCAGCATCTCGCGCAGCCGGGAGGCGGCGGCGCCTTCCCCGTCCGCGATGCCCCCGAGCACGGTTTCGAGCTCGCCCTTGTAGCGCGCCAGCACGGCCTCGTTGATCGCCTTCTTGGAATCGAAGAAGCGATAGACATTGGCCGGCGACATCCGCAGCGACTTGGCGATGTCGGCGACGGTGGTCTTCTGGTAGCCGATCTCGCGGAAATGGCGCTCGGCCGCATCGACGATGCTGAGCCGCGTATCGCGCTCGGGATGGCTCAAGGCGACCCGTCCTCGGTGATGATGGGATCAGGTATGAGGTGTTATGACGAATTTCGTCATTCGTCAATAACGTTTACGATCAAGGCTTTATGTCAAAAGACATAAAATCCTTTTCGTCACGCAACGGCATGCCGCCGCGCCAGCGCCAGAAGCGCCTCGAAATCGAGATGCCGGGCGAGATGAGCCGCCAGCGCATCGAGCGTCGCCTCGACATCGCCCTCGTAGTTCAGCGTAGAGCCGACTGGCTTCCCAGAGACGCCGCCCAGCCAGGCTAATCGTATGTCGTCAGAAGCGAAGACGCCATGGAGATAGGTGCCGACGACGCGTCCGTCGGCGCTGCTTGCCCCGTCTTTGCGCCCGTCGATCTGGAACGGCGCGCGCACCGTGTCGGGCCCCTGCGTCGCGCCGAGATGGATTTCATAGGCGCGGCCCGACGATCTGCTCGCCTCATGCACGAAATCGACCGCGCGCACGGTCTTGTCCGGCGACAGAACCGTCTCGACGTCGAGCAGGCCCAGGCCCGCCGCCTCGCCCGCCGGCCCTTCCAGACCGAGCGGGTCGCGCACGACCCGGCCGAGCATCTGGTAGCCGCCGCACAGCCCCAGCACATGCCCGCCGCGCCGCCGATGGCTCAGGATGTCGATGTCCCAGCCCTCAGTGCGCAGCACGGCGAGATCGCGCAGCGTCGTCTTCGAGCCCGGCAGGATGATGATGTCGGCGTCGCCGGGCAGCGCCTGCCCGCGCGTGACGAGCCGGAGATCGACGGCGTCCTCGCGCTTCAGCGGGTCGAGATCGTCGAAATTGGCGATGCCCGGCAGCACCGGCACGACGATCCTGAGCATCGCATTCGGGCGTCGTGCGCCGGAGCGCAGATCGAGCCCGTCCTCGGCCGGCAGGCGCGAGGCCTCCGCGAACCAGGGCACGACGCCAAAGCACGGCCAGCCCGTGGCGGCGCGGATCGTCTCGACGCCGGGCGCGAAGAGCGACACGTCGCCGCGAAAGCGGTTGATCGCAAACCCTGAGATCATGGCGCGGTCGCCCTCGTCGAGCACGGCATGCGTCCCGACGAGGCTCGCGATCACGCCGCCCCGGTCGATGTCGCCGACAAGGATCGCGGGAACGCCGGCGGCCCGCGCAAAGCCGAGATTGGCGATGTCGCGCGCCCGCAGATTGGTTTCGGCCGGCGACCCTGCCCCCTCGACGATGACGAGATCGACTCCCTCGCCGAGCCGCGAAAAGCTTTCCAGCACCTTGGGGAGGAAATCGCCGCGCCGCGCATAGTCGCCCGAGGCGAGATGGCCGGCGACGCGGCCCTGCAGCACGATCTGGCTGCCGGTTTCGCTCTCCGGCTTGAGCAGAACCGGGTTCATGTCGGTGTGGGGCGCGATGCGCGCGGCGCGCGCCTGCAGCGCCTGCGCCCGGCCGATCTCGCCGCCGGGCGTCGCGGCGGCGTTGTTGGACATGTTTTGCGGCTTGAACGGCCTGACTTTGAGCCCGCGATCGGCGAAGAGCCGGCACAGGCCGGCCACGATCAGCGACTTTCCGACATTGGAGCCGGTGCCGAGGATCATGACAGCGGGCGTGCGGGAGGTTTTCAGCGAAGCCATCGCGCCTTGCTTAGGCAAGCAGCGCGAGGCGGGCAAGCAGCGCCGCCGGATGGTTGGCGGCAAGACGCTGCTGACAGGGAGGGTCACCGGTTCACGCCAATATCCCGCAGCGTCAAAGGGGCGAAGCCGCCGCGGGCGCCCGTCGTGAACCGGCGAAACCAGATAAGCATTGAGTACTGACGAATGTCAACTATCATCAATCGATATTTCGTATCGATTTGTTTCGCTGTCCGGTCGGATGCGCCGCAGCGTATCCCATGCTAGAGCGGCTCCCGCTTTCCCGCCGTCAGCCGTGATCCTGCGATGAACCCGATCTTTTCGTCTCTCCAGACCAGTGTCTTCGAGGTGATGTCGCGGCTTGCCCGCGAAACCGGGGCGGTCAATCTCGGCCAGGGCTTTCCCGACGATCCCGGCCCTGAGGATGTCCGGCGCAAGGCGGCCGACGCCTTGATCCACGGCTGGAACCAGTATCCGCCAATGATGGGCCTGCCCGAGCTGCGCCAGGCGACGGCGAGGCATTTCAGCCGGTGGCAGGGGCTCGCTCTCGATCCCGACAGCGAGATCATGGTAACCTCTGGCGCGACCGAGGCGATCGCCGGCGCTTTGATGGCGCTGATCACGCCGGGCGACGAGGTCGTGCTGTTCGAGCCGATGTACGACGCCTATGTCCCGCTCGTGTTGCGCGCCGGCGGGGTGCCGAAATTCGTCACGCTGACGCCTCCGGCCTTTAGGCTGTCGGAGGCCGCTTTGGCGCAGGCCTTTTCGCCGAAGACCAGGGTCGTCCTGTTCAACAACCCGCTGAACCCGACCGCGACGATCTTCAGCGACGCCGATCTCGATTTGCTGGCGTCATTCTGCGTGAAGCATGACGCGGTCGCGATCTGCGACGAGGTCTGGGAGCATGTCGTCTTCGACGGCGCCCGCCATGTCCCGATGATGAGCCGCCCCGGCATGCGCGAGCGCACGGTCAAGATCTCCTCGGCCGGCAAGATCTTTTCGCTGACCGGCTGGAAGGTCGGGCTCGTCATGGCCGCGGCCCCGCTGATGAAGGTGCTGTCGAAGGCGCATCAGTACATCACCTTCACCACCGCGCCGAACCTGCAGGCCGCCGTCGCCTATGGGCTTGGCAAGGACGATGCCTATTTCGAGAGGATGCGGGCGGATTTCCAGCGCTCGCGCGACCGTTTCGCCGGGGGCCTGCGCGATCTCGGCTACAGCGTGCTGCCGAGCGTCGGCACCTATTTCCTCAATGTCGACATCGCCGAACTGGGCGAAAGCGACGACATCGATTTTTGCCGGCGGCTGGTGACGGAGAGCGGCGTCGCCGCCATTCCGGTCAGCGCCTTCTATGCGCAGGGCGCGGTGAAGACCGTGGTTCGCTTCTGCTTCGCCAAGCATGACGCGACCCTGGACGCGGCGCTCGAGCGCCTCGCCGCGCGCAAGCGCGCCGCCTGAGCGGATTCAGCGTGGCTTGAGCGCCGCCAGCCGCGCGCTGGCGGCGACAAGCTGCTGCTGCAAGGCTGCGGCGTTGGTCGGGAAGCCGCTGGCCCGCATCGCCTGGATCGCCGCCATCACCAGCGTCAGGCCCTGCTGCGCCAGGCCCAGATCCTTCTGGCGCTCGGCCAGCGTCAGCGTCGCGAAACCCTGATTGGCCGAACTCGTCGCCCAGAGCAGCGGCTGCGTCTCGCGCCGGCGCTCCTCCAGCGCCAGCCCGAAAGCGGCGATCGCCTCCTCCAGCACCACCGGCTCGCTGTAGCGCTCGCCCATGGCGCGCAGCACCTGCCCCATCTCGTCCTGGAGCGCGGCCCAGCGCAACGGCTCGCGTCCCCGTTCGACGGCGGTCGCGATCCGGTTGAAGCTGTTGAAGGCGCGCTCCAGCAAGGCGAGGTCGCCGCGCCGGCCGCCGAGCACGGCCCGGGCGCGCGCGATGGAGAACTCCAGCTCGACCCAGCCCGGCCCGTCGCTGTCGCGATTCCAGGCGGCAAGCGCGGCGGCGAGAGCGGTTACGGCGTCTTCGAGGAGATCCTCGTCCTCGCGCGCTTCGCCGAGCGAAAGCGCAAGGACGCCGGTCTTCGCCTGCAATCCCCGCCATAGGCGGGGCGCTTCCGCGCGGCGCAGATCCTCCAGTCCGGCGCGGCAGGCGGCGAGCGCCTCGGCCCGCATACCGGCCTCGCCCGTCAGGTCCGCCAGCCTCGCAAGCGCGTAGGCCAGCGCCGCCTGCGCGGCGGCATAGGCGACCGGCTCGACGAGACCGTCGAGTCCGTCGATCAGGCGTCGGGCCTGGGCGACGGCAGCGTCGAAACCGTCGCGACCGCCGAAATCGATGCCGATCCGCGCCAGGGTCTCGACCTGCGCGACCGCGAGTTCGCGGCTTCGGGCCAGATCGGCGAGGCCCATCAGCGCGGAGGCTTCGCTGTAGCGCTGCGCCGCCTCTTGGTAGCCTTCGGGCGCGGTTCTCAGGAAACTCGTCGCCGCGCGATCCGCGCGGACTTCGCCCGCGGCCTGCCGGCGCTCGGCCGACAATGCCGCGAGGTTGGCGAGGTCGCCGAGCAGCGCCAATTCGCGTTGGGCGAGCGCCTTGTCGAGTTCTCCAAAGCGACCTGCATCGAGCGCGGCCGTCGCGGCCGCACGGAAGCGACGTTCGGTCTCGTCGGCAATGTCGGCGTTCAGCCGGGCGCGCAGGGCCAGAAAATCATCGGCCTTGCGCCCCAGCAAAGCTTTCAGCGCGTCCGGGGGCAATGCCGTCGATTGTTTGACGACATCGGACATCATGGCGAGCAGGACCGTCGCCGACACGCCGCGCCGGCGCGCCGTTTCGGCGATCAGCGTCGCAAAGCTGTCCGGATTCGTCACGCCGCCATCCATCCCTGCGCGCCGGTCACATCAATTGCGGCTCGTTACGTCACGACTGATCACCTGGCGGCGATGACCGCGATCTCGACCGTGAACTGCGGCGCGGCGAGCTTGGCCTCGACCGTGGCGCGGCCGGGCGTCGCGCCGGCGACGACCCACTTGTCCCAGACGCCGTTCATCTCGGCGAAAGTCGACATGTCCGACAGCCAGATATTGACCATCAGCAGCTTGGTCTTGTCGGTGCCAGCCTCGGCCAGCAGACCATCGATGATGCCCAGGATCTCGGCGGTCTGCTCGGCGACGCTCTGGCCCGCGGCCTTGTCGCAGACCTGTCCGGCCAGATAGACCGTGTCGCCATGAACGACGGCCTTGGACATGCGCGGGCCGGGCTGAATACGCTGAATGCTCATCGCCTTGATCTCCTGAAAACGGGTGTTGCTGGTAGCCCGGCGGGCGCGGTTGCGCAAATGGCCAAGCCTCAACGTCAGGCTGCATGGGGCGGGTGCAAGGGTCGGGTGCAAGGGTCGGGTGCAAGTATGACGCGCTTCAGGCGAGCGTCTTCCAGCCGGCCCAGAGCGCGCCGTAGCGTGCGGCCTTGCCGGCGAAGACCAGCGCCACGAAACGTTCGAGCGGGTAGTTCAGCGTGCCGGCGATGAACGTCAGCGGGTCGCCGCCGACCGGCAGCCAGGCGAAGAGCAGCGAAGGCCAGCCGAAGCGCGCGAACCAGCCCTGCGCCTTCGCAAGCCTGACAGGATCGGGACGGAGCCGAACCGGCAGCTTTTCGATGCCGTGGCGCGCGATCAGGCGGCCGATCTGCCAGTTGACGACGGAGCCGGCCGTGTTGGCGAGACTCGCCACGAGAAACAGCGCCAGCGGATCGACGGACTTGGCCGCCAGCAGCCCGACGAAGACGATCTCCGACTGCGCCGGCAGCAGCGTCGCGGCGACGAAAGCCGCACCTGCCATGCCAGCGAGCGAGGCGAGGGCCTCCATCACGGCATGATGCCAAAAAGTGGGAACCGGTTTTTGGACGCCATCATGCCGCCGTCCCTAAAGCCGCCGCAGCGCGACCTGCTGGATGCGGTGGCTCGCGCCCTTGGTCAGGATCAGGCTGGCGCGCTGGCGCGTCGGCAGGATGTTCTCCTCCAGATTGGGCAGGTTGATCCCGGTCCAGAGGCCCTCGGCGATCGAGAGCGCCTCGTCTTCGTCGATCTCGGCATATTTGCGGAAGAAGGAGCGCGGATCGCGGAAGGCGGTCTGGCGCAGCGTCATGAAGCGGTTGACGTACCAGCGGTGCAGGTCATGCTCGTCTGCGTCGAGATAGACCGAGAAATCGAAATAATCCGAGACGAAGGGGATCACCGTGCCGTCTTTCGGCATCCGGCTCGGCTGGAGAACGTTCAGCCCTTCGAGGATCAGGATGTCTGGCCGCTCGACGACGACCTCGCCGCCCGGCACCACGTCATAGACCAGATGCGAATAGACCGGCGCCGCCACCGCCTGCTTGCCGGCCTTGACGTCGGACAGGAACCGCAGGATCGCCGCGCCGTCATAGCTTTCCGGGAAACCCTTGCGCTGCATCAGGCCGCGCCGCTCAAGCTCGGCGTTCGGCAGCAGAAAGCCGTCCGTGGTGACGAGCTCGACTTTTGGTGTGTTGGGCCAGCGCGAGAGCAGCGCCTTGAGCACGCGCGCGGTGGTCGACTTGCCGACCGCGACCGAGCCCGCGACCCCGATGATATAGGGCACCTTGACTTCCGCCTCGGCCATCAGGAAGCGCTGCGTCGCCTTGAACAGCCCCTGGGTCGCGGCAACATAAAGCGACAGAAGCCGCGAGAGCGGCAGGTAGATCGCCACGATCTCGTCGAGCGAGATCGGGTCGTTGATCGATTGCAGCTTGGTCAGATCGTCGACAGACAGCGTCAGCGGCGTATCGGCGCGCAAATGCGCCCACTCGTCGCGCGAGAAGGTGCGGTAGGGCGAGCCCAGATCGGGATCGGCCGGTGCGGGGATCAGGCGCTGGTCCATGGCGTGACCCGCATTCCAGGCTTCGAGGTTCAACGCAGGACTAGCCTCGGCTCATCAACGTGGACGCGCCGCTTTTTCCGCCAGTCCGGATGTCGCAGTGCGGGCCTCAAGCTGGCTCAACACGTCTTGCAATGCAACATCGCGCGATCTGAGCACGACCAATAAATGATAGATCAGGTCGGCGCTCTCGGCGATCAGCTCGGCCCGGTCGCCCCTGACGGCGGCGATCACGGCCTCGACCGCTTCCTCGCCGAGCTTTTTCGCACAGCGCTCGGCGCCTGCGGCGAGAAGCTTGGCCGTCCAGGATTCGTCGGGCGAGGCTTTTGCGCGCTCGGCGATGCGGGCTTCGAGATCGGCGAGGGTGAAATTGGTCATCGCTCAGTCCAGCCGCATCGGCAGGCCCGCGGCCGCCATATGGGCCTTGGCCTGCGGAATGGTGTAGGTCCCGAAATGGAAGATCGACGCCGCCAGCACCGCGCTGGCATGGCCCTCGCTGACGCCCTCGACGAGATGGTCGAGCGTGCCGACGCCGCCCGACGCCACCACCGGAATCGAGACCGCGTCCGCGACGCGCCGGGTCAAGGCGAGGTCGAAGCCGATCTTGGCCCCGTCGCGGTCCATCGAGGTCAGCAGGATCTCGCCTGCCCCCAGGCTCGCGACCTCGCGCGCATAGGCGACTGCGTCGATGCCCGTCGCCGTGCGCCCGCCATGGGTAAAAATCTCCCAGCGCTCGGGGCCGACCTGCTTGGCGTCGATCGCCACGACGATGCATTGCGCGCCGAACTTTTCCGCCGCCTCGCGCACGAATTCGCGGCGATGCACGGCGGCCGTCATGATCGAGGCCTTGTCGGCCCCCGCCAGCAGCAATTTCCGGATGTCCTCGACGCTGCGCACGCCGCCGCCGACCGTCAGCGGCATGAAGCAGGCTTCGGCCGTGCGGCTGACGATGTCGAACAGGATGCCGCGGTCCTCATGGCTCGCCGTGATGTCGAGGAAGCAGAGTTCGTCCGCGCCGGCCGCGTCATAGGCTTTCGCCGCCTCGACCGGATCGCCGGCATCGACGAGATCGACGAAGTTGACGCCCTTGACGACGCGGCCGTCCTTGACGTCGAGGCAGGGGACGATGCGGGTTTTCAGGGTCATTCGGAGGCGTCGAGATCGAAGGGGCGCTGTGTCAGGTCGTTGAACTCATACGGGCATTTGGCTGGAAAGAGGTCGATCTTGAGGCCCGTCTCGGCCGCAGCCTCACGCCGCGCCCGCCGATAAGCGCGCTCGATCGCCTCATCGAGGCGGGGCTTGAGGCCAGGATTATCGGTCAAAACATCGGCGAACTCATCGCGCTGCGTCACGATGGTGACGAGCCAGCTTCGGCTGCGCCTTTCCGGCTGATGGTCCCATTTCAGCATATGCATCATCAAGACGCGCAAGGCGCTGGTCAGCTTGCTGAACTGCTCTCGACCCAAGCTCTCCAGCTCCTCGACGATGTTGGCGCGGTCGATCGCGTCGAAACGGCCCTCTCGCACGAGCGCGGCTTGTTCCAGCGCCCAGGAATAGAAGTCCCGTTCGTAGAGATCGCCCGTCGCAGGCGGCGTCTTGGGCAGTTCGAACACGCTCATGGAGGCGAGACTATCGCATTCGCGGTCATTCGTCAGCCATTGCCGCCAACCGCGCCAGCGCCTGCTGAGGGTCGATCCGCCCGTCATAGAGCGCCCGCCCCGTGATCGCGCCTTCGAGGATCGCGGCGTCGGGAGCGCAGAGCCGCTCGATATCGGCCATCGAGGCCAAGCCCCCGGACGCGATCACCGGGATCGTCAGCGCGTTCGCGAGCGCGATCGTGCCGTCCCAGTTGACGCCCTGCAGCATGCCGTCGCGGGCAATGTCGGTATAGACGATCGCCGCCACGCCGGCGTCCTCGAAGCGCCGCCCGAGATCGTCGGCGGCCAGCGCCGAGGTTTCCGCCCAGCCCTCGACCGCCACGAACCCGTCGCGGGCATCGATGCCAACCGCGACTTGACCGGGAAACGCCTTGGCCGCCTCGCGCACGAAGCCAGGGTCGCGCACGGCCGCCGTGCCGATGATGACGCGGCGGACGCCCTTCTCCAGCCAGCCCGCGACCGTCTTCATGTCGCGAATGCCGCCTCCGAGTTGCACCGGGAAGGCGACCCTGGCCAAAATCGCCTCGACCGCCGCCGCGTTCATCGGCTTGCCCGCAAACGCGCCGTCGAGATCGACGACATGCAGCCACTGGAATCCTTGCGCCTCGAAGGCTGCGGCCTGGGCTGCCGGATCGTCGTTGAACACGGTCGCGCGGTCCATGTCGCCCTGCCGCAGACGCACGCATTGACCGTTCTTCAGGTCGATGGCGGGAAACAGGATCACGGCGACCAGCCCAGAAAATTGGCGATCAGCTTGAGGCCTAGCGTCTGGCTCTTCTCGGGGTGGAACTGCGTGCCGGCGATGTTGCCGCGCGCCACCATGGCGGTGACCGGCCCGCCATGGTCGGTGACGGCGAGCACGTCTTCGCCGCGCTCCGCGTTGAGCGCATAGGAATGGACGAAATAGGCGTGCAGCCCCTGTGGCCCGGTCTCGATGCCGTCGAGCAAGGGATGTTCGTCCTGCCGGTGCAGCGTGTTCCAGCCCATATGCGGGATCTTGAGGGCGTCGTCGTTTGGCATGATCGCCGCCACGTCCCCGGGAATCCAGCCCAGCCCCGGCGTCACGACATATTCGAGTCCGCGCGAGGCCAGAAGCTGCATGCCGACGCAAATGCCGAGGAACGGGCGGCCCTTGCCCAGCACCGTCTCCTCCAGCGCCTCGACCATGCCGGCGACCGCGTCGAGCCCTTGCCGGCAATCGGCGAAGGCCCCGACGCCCGGCAGCACGATGCGGTCGGCCGCGCGCACCGCCTCGGGGTCGCTGGAGACGCGAATCGTCGATGAAATGCCCGATTCGGCGGCCGAACGCTCAAATGCCTTGGCGGCCGAATGCAGGTTTCCGGAGCCGTAGTCGATGATGACGACCGACTGGCTCATCGCCTCTGCGCCTCGGGAAACAGCCCGATCACGGGCACAGGACCCTGCGGCGTCTGGCGCGCGGGCGCGGCGGACGGCAGGCGCGGCGCGGGGGTCTCGCCGGCCAGCGCCCGCTCGAAATAGCGCCGCTCGGCTTCGGCCAGATCGCGCGCCTCGACCACGTCCGCCAGCCGCCAGCCTTGGCCGGTCAGCTTGCGGACGATCAGGTTCTGGCCCTCGAGCCCAAGGTAAAGCCCGATCGCCGATTGCGCCGCGATCAAGGGCAGCCCGCTGAGGCCAAGCCGGCTGCGGGCATAAAACAGCGCGCCCCAGACCACGGCGAACAGCAGGGTCGCGAGCCAGAGCCGCTTGTAGAGCAGCCAGACCCCGGTCAGCACGAAGGCCGGCCAGGTGAAGCTCTCCGGGAAAAGCCTGGCCTGCTCGATCTCCTCGCGCGCGCCGCCGGAGCCCGGCGGCGGGATCATCACGGTATAGAACGCCATGAACTCATCCTCTCAGAGCGCGCCCTTGGTCGAGGGCACTCGGCCGCCCTCGCGCGGATCGACCTCGATCGCGGTTCGCAACGCCCGCGCCAGCCCCTTGAAGCAGCTCTCGGCGATATGGTGCGCGTTGTCGCCATAAAGCGTCTCGACATGCAGCGTGATGCCGGCATTCATCGCAAATGCCTGGAAAAACTCGCGCACCAGCTCGGTGTCGAACGTCCCGATCTTCTCGGCCCTGAACTGCGTGCGGAATACGAGGAACGGCCGGCCCGAGACGTCGATCGCGACGCGGGTCAGCGTCTCGTCCATCGGCAGATGGACATCGGCGTAGCGGCGGATGCCGGTCTTGTCGCCGAGCGCTGCCTTGAGCGCCTCGCCGAGCGCGATCCCGGCATCCTCGACCGAGTGGTGGTCGTCGATATGGGTGTCGCCCTTCACGCTGACCGACAGATCGATCAGCGAGTGGCGCGCGAACAGGTCGAGCATATGGTCGAAGAAGCCGACGCCGGTCGCAATCTCGCCCTTGCCCATGCCGTCCAGCACGAGCTTCACCGCGATGTCGGTCTCGTTGGTGCGGCGCTTCACTTCACCGGAACGCATGACGGCCTCTGTGCCCTGCAGGATGTGGGGTCGCTTTAGCAGGCGGGTGGCGGGAAGGCCAATGTGTTTGGCGGACCTCTCCGTCATGCTTGGCCTTGTGCCGAGCGCCCACGTCTTGGTCACAGCGCTCGACGCCGGAAGACGTGGATGGTCGGGACAAGCCCGACCATGACGGAGAGGGCGGGGACGCAGGGCGATGCCTAGCTCTTCGAAGGCGGCCCGAACCGCGTCAGGAACGCGCGCGCCCGCGGCATCGCATCATGCAGGAACTGGCCGGGCTCGCGCAGCCACAAGCCGTCATAAGTCTTCGACTTCACCTCCGACACCAGCACGTCCTGCGGCAGAGACACGAGGGTCCCGTCCCAGCCCGGCCACCACAGCCGGCCCTTGGCCCAGTGATGCGCGATCAGCGCCTCTTCGCAGCGATAGCCGTGGAAGTCGAAGGCTGTTGTGCCATTGGTGACGAAGACGTGGTTTCCCGTGAAACCTTCGGCCGGCCTGATCCAGACCGCGTGGTAGCCGGCGTCGGGATAGGTCTCCAGAAACGCGTAGGCGAGGATGTGACAGGCGCCGCAGGCGAAGAAGACGCGTTCGGGCAGATTCCAGCGTTTGACTGGGTCGCTCTTGATACCGGGCTTCAGCCTGAACATGTTGGCGTCTCCCGCTTCTTCCCGGCGAAGGCCCGAATCGCGATGTCCGAGACTAGCAACGCCCCGCTGATGCACGCGACCACGATCCTGATGGTGCGCAAGGGGTCCAAGGTCGTGATCGGCGGCGACGGGCAGGTCTCGCTCGGCCAGACCATCATGAAGGGCAATGCCAAAAAGGTCCGCCGCCTCGCCAAGGGCGCGGTGATCGCGGGCTTCGCCGGCGCGACCGCCGACGCCTTCACGCTGTTCGAGCGGCTGGAGACCAAACTCGAGCAATATCCGACGCAATTGCTGCGCGCCTGCGTCGAACTCGCCAAGGATTGGCGCACCGACCGCTATCTGCGCCGGCTGGAGGCGATGCTGCTCGTCGCCGACAAGGAGGTCTCGCTCCTGATCTCGGGCACCGGCGACGTGCTGGAGCCCGAGGCCTCCGAGCACGGCTCGGTCATGGCGATCGGTTCCGGCGGCAATTTCGCGCTGGCGGCGGCGCGTGCCCTGGTCGATGTCGAGACCGACGCCGAGACGATCGTTCGCAAGGCGATGAAGATCGCCGGCGACATCTGCGTCTACACCAATCATTCGCTCGTCATCGAGACTCTGGAGGCGGCGTGAATCCGCAAGATTTGAACAACATCGCCTTCGCGCCCGTTACGCTCGCCGACCTGCCGATGCTTGGCGACTGGATGACTCGGCCGCACTGGCAAGAGTGGTGGGGCGATCCGGACACCGAACTCGGCTATGTCCGTGATATGGTCGAGGGCGTCGATCCGACCTGCCGGCCGTTCATCTTTGCTCTGGCCGGCGAGCCGGCCGGCTATATCCAGGTCTGGGAGATTGGCCCGCACCAGACTCCCGATTGGGCCGATGACAATCCCTGGCTGATGGAGTTGCCGTCTGACGCGGTCGGAGTCGACCTTTCGCTCGCCGATGGCGCGCGCCTGTCGCGGGGCATCGGCTCCGCCGTGCTGCGCCGCTTCGTCGCGATGCTGCGGGCCGAAGGCCACATGACAATAATCATCGACCCCGACCCGGAGAACGGTCGCGCCGTCTCTGCCTATAGCAAGGCGGGCTTCCGCCCGGTTCCGCATCTCGAAGGCCGGACGCCCGGCGTGCTCATCATGCAGTTTCAGCAGGATCACAGCCTGACATGACCTCCTTCTCCCCTCGCGAGATCGTCTCCGAGCTCGACCGCTTCATCGCAAAGGCGAGCGGAAGCGAAGCCGTCCGAACCAAGAATCAGACGATGAAAGCCGACAGAGGGCTTTGCCAGTGACCTCCTTCTCCCCCCGCGAGATCGTCTCCGAGCTCGACCGCTTCATCGCAAAGGCGAGCGGAAGCGAAGCCGTCCGAACCAAGAATCAGACGATGAAAGCCGAAAGAGGGCTTTGCCAGTGACCTCCTTCTCCCCCCGCGAGATCGTCTCCGAGCTCGACCGCTTCATCGTCGGCCAGAACGACGCCAAGCGCGCCGTCGCCATCGCGCTTCGCAACCGCTGGCGGCGGCAGCAACTCGAGGGGCCGCTGCGCGAGGAGGTCTCGCCCAAGAACATCCTGATGATCGGGCCGACCGGCTGCGGCAAGACCGAGATCGCGCGACGGCTTGCAAGGCTGGCCAACGCGCCCTTCCTCAAGGTCGAGGCGACCAAATTCACCGAGGTCGGCTATGTCGGACGCGACGTCGAATCGATCGTGCGCGATCTGGTCGAGGTCGCGATCGCGCTGGTGCGCGAGAGCCGGCGCAAGGATGTGCAGGCAAAAGCCCATGTCGCAGCCGAGGAGCGCGTGCTCGATGCGCTGGTCGGCTCGACGGCAAGTCCAGGCACGCGCGACAGCTTTCGCCGCAAACTGCGGGCCGGCGAGCTTGACGACAAGGAGATCGAGGTCGAGATCGCGAGCGGCGTCTCCGGCCCGCCGATGTTCGAGGTGCCCGGCATGCCCGGCGCCTCGATCGGCGCGATCAATCTCGGCGATATGTTCGGCAAGGCCTTCGGCCAGAAGGGCAAGCCCAAGCGCATCCTCGTCAAGGAAGCCTATGGGCCGCTTCTGACCGAGGAGAGCGACAAGCTGATTGATCAGGAGGCGATCGTCCACGCCGCGATCCGCGAGGTCGAGAACAACGGCATCGTCTTCCTCGACGAGATCGACAAGATCTGCGCCCGCGAGGGCAAGGGCGGCGCGGACGTCTCCCGCGAGGGCGTGCAGCGCGACCTGCTGCCGCTGATCGAGGGCACCACGGTCGCGACCAAGCACGGCGCGGTCAAGAGCGACCACATCCTGTTCATCGCATCCGGCGCGTTCCATGTTTCTCGGCCCTCCGATCTGCTGCCGGAACTGCAGGGCCGCCTGCCGATCCGCGTCGAGCTGCAGCCGCTCGACATCGAGGACTTCAAGCGCATCCTGACCGAGACGGAGGCCAGCCTGATCAAGCAGACCGTGGCGCTGATGGCGACCGAGGAGGTCACGGTCGCGTTCACGCCGGACGCGATCCACGCCATCGCCCGCATCGCCGTCGATGTGAACGCGACCGTCGAGAACATCGGCGCGCGGCGCTTGCAGACGGTGATCGAGCGGATCCTCGACGACATCTCCTTCACCGCGCCCGATCGCTCGGGCGAAAGCGTCACCATCGACGCGGCCTATGTCGAGGCTCGGATCGGCGATCTGGCGAAGAACGCGGATCTGAGCCGGTTTATCCTCTGATGCAGTCTGCGGTCGACCCTGCGCCGGCCCCCTCCCGCCTCGCCCGCGATTCCGCCGTCGTCGGCGCGGCCACGATCCTGTCGCGTCTGCTCGGCTTCTCCCGCGACGTGCTGATCGCGCGGCTGCTCGGGGCCGGGCCTGTGGCGGATGCGTTTCTGGCGGCGCTGCGCCTCCCCAACCTCGTCCGGCGCGTGCTCGGCGAGGGCGGGCTGAACGCGCCTTTCGTGCCGCTTTATCTCGCCATCAAAGGTGAGGCCGGCGACGCGGCCGCGCAAAAATTCGCCGGCGAGACGGCGGCGCATCTGGGCCTGCTGCTGCTTTTGCTGGTCGGGCTCGGCGAACTCTTTGCGCCCTGGGTCGTGCTTGGGCTCGCCGGCGGCTTTGCCGGCGAGCCGGCGACGCTGGCGCTGGCGGCGCAGTACACGCGGCTGATGCTGCCCTTCTTGCTGCTGACCACGCTGGCGGCCATGCTGGCGGCGCTGCTCAACGCGGAAAAACGGTTTGCGCTGGCCGCGCTCGCGCCCGCACTGATGAACGCGATCCTGCTTGCTGCGCTGCTGGCGCTGGTCGCCGCCGGCAGCGAGCCGGCTTTCGCCGCGCCATGGCTGGCGGGTCTCGTCAGCCTGACCGGCCTCGCCCATCTCGCCTTGATCCTGTTCGGCCTGCGCCGGACAGGCTGGCCACGCCCGAGCCTGCGCTGGTCGCCTGAGATGTCGAGCCTCGTTCGCACCGGCGGCGCGACCCTGCTCGCGGCCTCGTCGGCGCAGCTCGTCCTGCTGGTCGCGACCCAGATCGCCTCGACGGAGCCGGGCTCGGTGGCTGCGCTCTATTACGCCGACCGCGTCTTCCAGCTTCCGCTCGGCTTCGTCGGCGTCGCGATGGGCACCGTGGTGCTGTCCGAAATGGCGGCGGCCGCGTCCGCCGATCACGACGCCGCGCTCGGCCGGGCGCTCTCGCTGGGGCTGGCGCTCGCCATTCCGGCCTCAACCGCGCTCGTCATGCTGGCCGATCCGATCGTCTCCGTGCTGTTCGAGCATGGCCGCTTCGGCGCGCAGGACCGCCAGCGCACGGCCGCGGCGCTCAGCGCTTTCGCGCTCGGTCTTCCTTTCGCGGTGATCGCGAAGGTGCTGGGGCAGGTCTATTTTGCACGCCAGAGGCCGCGCCTGCCGCTTCTGGCAGGCGGAATGGCGGTGCTCGTCGCGGTGCTCGCCGGCCTGATTCTGGCGACGGATGGGCGGGCGGCGGAGATGGCGGCGCTCGCAGCCAGCCTCGCCTTCCTCGCGCAGGCCGGATTGCTGGCCGTCGCGCTGCGGCAATCGGGGCTCTGGCGGCCGCGCCTTTCATCGTTGCGCCCGATCGGGGCTGCGCTCCTCGCCAGCGCGGCGATGGGGCTTGCGCTGCTTGCCGCCTCGGACGCGCTCGGCTCTGTGCTTGCGCCCCACCAGCCTACGCTCTGGCGCATCGCCGCTCTGGCTGGCCTTTGCGCCTGCGGGCTAGCCGTCTACGCCCTGATAGCCGCTCCGTTGGGAGCCTTCGGACCCGGCCGCCTCAGCCCCGGCCTCTTGCGCAAGCGGCGGCCATAAGCCAGAACGCGCCTCCTCCTGTTCGGTTCGTGATGACGGAGCGCCCCGATGGCGGCCTTTCACCAGCGCGTCTTCTCCGGCATGCAGCCGACCTCGACGCTGCATCTCGGCAATTATCTCGGCGCGCTGACCAACTGGGTTGCGATGCAGAAGACGCATGACTGCATCTATTGCGTCGTCGACATGCACGCGATCACGGTCTGGCAGGACCCGCAAGACCTGACGCGCGCGATCCGCGAGGTCGCGGCGGCCTATGTCGCCGCCGGCGTCGATCCGAAACAGAGCATCATCTTCAACCAGAGCCAGGTGCATCAGCACGCCGAACTCGCCTGGGTCTTCAACTGCGTCGCGCGTCTCGGCTGGCTCAACCGCATGACCCAGTTCAAGGAAAAGGCCGGCAAGGACAAGGAGAACGCCTCGATCGGTCTCTACGCCTATCCGGCGCTGATGGCGGCCGACATCCTGCTCTACAAGGGCACGCATGTGCCCGTGGGCGAGGACCAGAAGCAGCATCTCGAACTGGCGCGCGACATCGCCCAGAAGTTCAACAACGACTTTTCCGCGCGGATCGCTGAAAAAGGTCTGGGAACCGGCGATCTGGGGTTCTTCCCGCAGCCCGAGCCGATGATCCAGGGCCCGGCGCCGCGCGTGATGAGCCTGCGCGACGGCACCAGGAAGATGTCGAAATCCGACCCGTCCGACTATTCGCGCATCAATCTGACCGACGACGCCGAGACCATCGCCACCAAGGTCCGCAAGGCCAAGACCGACCCGGAAGCCTTGCCCTCCGAGGAGAAGGGTCTGGAGGGCCGGCCGGAAGCGGAAAATCTCGTCGGCATCTATGCCGGCCTCTCAGGCGCGACCAAGGCGCAGGTGCTGTCGGAGTTCGGCGGCGGCCAGTTCTCCGGCTTCAAGGCGGCCCTGGTCGATCTCGCGGTGGACAAACTCGCGCCGATCGCCGGCGAGATGCGCCGTCTGCTTGGCGATGTCGGTCATATCGACGCGATTCTCGCCGATGGCGCTGGTCGGGCGGAAGCGATCGCGGCGCCCGTCATGGCCGACGTCAAGGACATTATCGGCTTCGTCGGCCGGCGCTGAGCGCGTCACCCACCCTGCACTTGCGCTGACGTAGCGGCGCGGTTCACCATGCCGGCTCCTGGAAGCGGCGACAGGATGAGATCATGGTCAAGCGACGGCGGTCCTATGAAACGGGCCATCGCCCGAAATTCCTCGCGGTTGTCGATGACAGCAGCGAATGCGCCAAGGCGGTGCGCTTCGCCGCGCGCCGCTGCGCCCGCGTCGGCGCGGCGATCGTGCTGCTGGGCGTCGTCACCCCGCCCGAGCACGAGACCTGGCTCGGCGTCGGCGAGGTGATGCAGGCGGAAGCCGAGGACAAGGCGCAGAGGCTGCTCGACGAGGCTGCTGCCTCGGTGCGCGCGCTCGCCGGCATCGAGCCGGAGAAAATCGTCCGCACCGGCGTCAAGGCCGACGAGGTCGTCAAGCTGATCGAGGCCGACGAGGACATTTCGCTCCTCGTGCTGGCCGCCGCCGCCGGGCGCGACGGCCCTGGCCCCATGGTCAGCGCGCTGGCCGGCAAATCGGCCGCGACCTTCCCGATCCCCGTCGCGATCGTGCCGGGCCATCTGGACAACGAGGAGATCGACGCGCTGGCGTGATCGGCGCAATGGCGCTGGAATGATTCCAGAGCCGCGCCTATATCGGAGCGAGGAACGGCGGCCTTGACCCGCCGGCGCCGGAGGATTTTTCCATGTTCATCCAGACCGAAGCTACGCCCAACCCCGCCACCCTGAAATTCCTGCCCGGCCGCACGGTGATGGCCGACGGCACCCTCGAACTGCGCGAGGCCGACCAGGCGCAGCGCTCGCCGCTGGCCCAGCGCCTTTTTGGCGTCAGCGGCGTCTCCGGCGTCTTCCTCGGCTCGGATTTCATCACCGTGACCAAGTCGGACGGCGAATGGCCGCATCTCAAGCCCGCCATCCTCGGCGCGATCATGGAGCATTTCATGTCGGGCGCGCCCGTCCTCTCGGACGGTTCGCAGGCCGATGTGATCGAGGAGGGCGAGTTCTTCGCGCCCGAGGACGCCAAGACCGTGGAGACGATCAAGGATCTGCTGGAAACCCGCATCCGCCCGGCGGTGGCCGGCGATGGCGGCGACATCACGTTTCGCGGCTTCAAGGACGGTACGGTCTATCTCGCCATGAAGGGCTCCTGCGCCGGCTGCCCATCCTCGACCGCGACGCTGAAGCACGGCATCCAGAACCTGCTGCGCCACTTCCTGCCGGATGTCCGCGAGGTTGAGGCGGTCTGACCATAAGCAAAGGGATGCGTATCCTCGCCATCGACACCGCGCTCGGCGCCTGCTCGGCCTGCGTGCTCGATGCGGGCTCGCCGCAGCCGCTCGCGATCGAGCAGGTCGCGATGGAGCGTGGTCATGCCGAGGCGCTGATGCCGATGATCGAGCGCGTGATGAACGCGGTCGAGGGCGGCTTCGTCTCGCTCGACCGCGTCGCCGTCACCGTCGGCCCCGGCAGCTATACTGGCCTTCGCGTCGGCATCAGCGCGGCCCGCGCCATCGCGCTCGCGGCCGCGATCCCGGCCGTCGGCGTCACCACGCTGGCCGCCACCGCCGCGCCGCTGATCGGGCGCGAATCGGGCCGCGTCATCGCGGCTGCGCTCGACGCCCGCCACGGCCAGGTCTGGTTTCAGGCGATGACCTCGCAGGGCAAGCCGCTGGTGGCGCTGCGCCAGGTCAGCCATCGCGACGCCGCCCGCGCCATCGGAGCAGGCCCGGTCAGCATCGTCGGCTCGGCGGCGCAGGCCGTCGCGAACGAGGCCTGGGCAATCGGTCTCGACGCGCTGATCCTCGACGAGAGCCGCGCGCCCGACGTGATGTGGGTCGCAAGGCTGGGCCTGATCGCCGATCCGGAAGCCGCCCCGCCGCGTCCGCTCTACCTCAAGGCCCCCGAAACCACCCCGCAGGACTCGGCCCGGCTGCCACGGCGCTGAAAACGAGTCTTGTCTGGGCGTAAGTCTGTGCCATCAAGCGCCATGGACTGGCTGCGCCGACTGCTCAATCCCGAATCAGGCCTGGCCCGCACCGGCAGGCTCGATGTCCGCCATGCCCGGCATGTCGCGGCGCTGCATCATGCCGGCGGCTTCGCGCGCGGCTGGGAGCCGGGCGAATGCGCCGCGCTGCTGGCCGATGCGGCGGTGCTGGCAGACGGCGTCTATCCCGGGCAGGGGCCAAATCCCGTCGGTTTCGTGCTTTCGCGCATGGCGGCCGGCGAGGCGGAAATCCTCAGCATCGCCGTCGCCCCCGGCCGGCGCGGCGACGGACTCGGGCGCGGTCTGCTTTCGGCCCATCTCGGCCATCTCGCGGCGCGTGGCGTGGTGCAGGTCTTTCTCGAGGTCGAGGAGGGCAACCTGCCGGCCGAGCGGCTCTACCGGCATTTCGGCTTCAGCGAGGTCGGCCGACGCAAGGGCTACTACACCAAGGCCGACGGAGGCCGCACCGAAGCGGTGACGATGCGGCTCGATCTTGCATGACGGATTTGCTCGCATGACAGGCTTTGCGCCCGGCGCCATCCTGCGGCTCGGCTGGCTCGGCGCGGCCACGCTCGTGCTGCTGCCGGCCCAGTTCGTCGCGGTCAGGCTGGGAGCCAGGACGGCGGCGGTCGTCCCGAAACTCTATCACCGCCTCGTCTGCCGGGCGCTCGGCGTGCGTTGCACCGTCACGGGGGCGGCCCCGCCGCCGGGCGCGGGCGGGCTGATCGTCTCCAACCACGTCTCCTGGCTCGACATCGCGGTCATCGGGGCGCAGCGGCCGCTCTGCTTCGTCGCCAAGAGCGAGGTCGCCGACTGGCCGGGGATCGGTTTGCTGTCGAAGCTCCAGCGCACCGTCTTCATCGACCGCATGCGCCGCAGCGCCACCGCCGAGGTCGCGGAGCAGATGGGCGCGCGGCTCTCCGCCGGCGAATCGGTCGTACTCTTCGCGGAAGGCACCACCGGCGACGGCACCCGCATTCTGCCCATGCGCTCCTCGCTGCTGGGAGCGGCCCATGCCGCTCTGGGCGAGGGCGGCGGCGACATCACCATCTACCCGCTCGCGATCAGCTATACCGGCATGCACGGCATGGCGGGCGGGCGGGCTGAGCGCAGCGCGCTGGCCTGGTATGGCGACACCGAGCTCGCCCCCCATCTCAAGGCGGTGCTGGCCATGGGCGCGATCGACGTCGTGCTGGCCTGGGGCGAGCCGATCGCGATGGGCGCGAAAACCTCGCGCAAGGAGGCGACGAGGCTCGCCGAGATCGCGATCCGCAGGGCAAGGCAGCAGGCGGTGACGGGGCGGTCGGCGGACGGATGTTGAAAAGCCGCCGGTTGGCGCGCGCATTGCTAGCCGCGGCCGACCCGCTCCAAATCATTTCCCCGAACCGCGATCCGGGGTAAGGAGACGGTTTGGAGCCTCACGACCCGCCGCGCATGAAAACCGTCCACATCAAGTCCTTCGGCTGCCAGATGAACGTCTATGACGGGCAGCGCATGGCCGATATCCTGGGCCAGCAGGGTTATGAGGAGACTGCGACGCCCGAAGGCGCGGACCTGGTCCTGCTCAACACCTGCCATATCCGCGACCGCGCGGTGCAGAAGGTCTACACCGAGCTCGGCAAGCTGCGCGATCTGAAGGTCGCGCAACTGGCCAATGGCCAGCACACGAAGATCATTGTCGCCGGTTGCGTCGCGCAGGCCGAGGGCGCCGAGATCCAGCGCCGCCAGCCGGCGGTCGATCTCGTCGTCGGCCCGCAGGCCTATCATCGCCTGCCCGAGCTGCTGGAGCAGGCCAAAAGCCGCCGCACGGTCGATACCGACTTGCCGGCCGAGGACAAGTTCGGCCATCTGCCGGCCCCGACGCCAAAGGCGATCCGTGCGCGCGGCATCTCGGCGTTCGTCACCGTGCAGGAAGGCTGCGACAAGTTCTGCGCCTTCTGCGTCGTGCCCTATACGCGCGGCGCGGAGTTTTCGCGCCCCGTCGCGCAGGTGCTGGCCGAGGTCGCGCGGCTGGCTGCGTCGGGCGTGCAGGACGTCACGCTGATCGGCCAGAACGTCAACGCCTATCATGGCGAGGGCGAGGGCGGCGTCCGGGGGCTGGCGCGGCTGCTGTACGCGGTCGCCGACATCCCCGGCATCGCGCGCATCCGCTACACCACGAGCCATCCTCGCGACATGGGCGACGATCTGATCGCGGCCCATCGCGATCTGCCGCAGCTGATGCCCTTCCTGCATCTGCCGGTGCAGGCCGGCTCCGACCGCATTCTGGCGGCGATGAACCGCAGGCACACCGCCGACGAGTATCGCCGGCTGATCGACCGGATTCGCGCGGCGCGTCCCGACATCGCCCTCTCCTCGGATTTCATCGTCGGGTTCCCCGGCGAGAGCGATGCCGAGTTCGAGGACACCATCCGCCTCGTCGACGAGATCGGCTTCGCGTCGAGCTACTCCTTCAAGTATTCGCCCCGTCCCGGCACGCCCGCGGCCGATCTCGTCGAACAGGTCGCGCCCGAACTGATGAACGAACGGCTCTACCGCCTGCAGGCGCGCATCGAGCATCACCGGCAGGCCTTCAACCACGCCATGGTCGGGCGCACGGTCGAGGTGCTGCTGGAGCGTGTCGGCCGCCATGCCCGCCAGCTTGCGGGAAAGACGCCCTGGCTCCAGGCTGTGCAGATCGAGACGGAGACGAATCAGATCGGCGACAGGGTCCAGGTTCTGATCGAGCGTGCGGGGTCGAATTCGCTGTTCGGCCGGCTGGCTTCGCCTGTCCCCGGCTCCGGCAGGGACATCGCGGCATGAGCCGGATCGTCTCGCCGCTGATTATCTTGCCCACAGGCCGCGCCTGTCATCAGCTTGAAATCGTCGCGTTCGGTTATGAATCCTTGAGACCCGGCCTCGCGATACCGTGCGGCCGGCAACCCCGCCAGGGAGACGACGCATTTGGCACAGGCTGACCAGGCGACTCCGAGACAAGACCGCGGCCCGCGGCGCGATCAGCCGTCCCAGCGCGTCGATAGCCTTGCGCGCGAAACGCTTTCGCGCGACGGGCTCCCCGCCACCGAGGTCCTGCTGTCCTTCGACGACAACCGCCTCGCGAGCCTTGTCTTCGGCCATTACGACCAGAACCTCGCCCATCTGGAGCGCAGGCTCGGCGTCGTCGCCAGCCCCAATGGAAACCACGTCACCATCAAGGGCCCGCGCGAAACCGCCGAGCAGGCCGGCCGTGTGCTGAAGACGCTCTATGCCCGGGCCAAGGCCGGGGCCTCCGTCACGCTCGGCGAGGTCGACGGCGCGATCGAGGAGAGCAACGTCCAGCGCTCGCTCTTTCCAAGCGACAATGCCGGCAAAGCGTCGTTCGACGCCATCGTGACGCGCAAGCGCGGCCCGGTGCGCGCCCGCAACGCGGCGCAGGACGCCTATCTGCGCCAGCTCAAGCGCAACGAACTCGTGCTGGCCGAAGGACCGGCCGGCACCGGCAAGACCTGGCTCGCGGTCGGCCATGCCGTCTCGCTGATCGAGCAGGGCGTGGTCGAGCGCATGGTGCTGTCGCGGCCCGCCGTCGAGGCCGGCGAGCGGCTCGGCTTCCTCCCCGGCGACATGCGCGAAAAGGTCGATCCCTATCTCAGGCCGATCTACGACGCGCTCAACGATTTCATGGAGGCGCGCCATGTCGAGCGCGCCTTGCAGACCGGCATGATCGAGATCGCCCCGCTCGCCTTCATGCGCGGACGGACTTTGACCAATGCCGTGGTGCTGCTCGACGAGGCGCAGAACGCCACCTCCGTGCAGATGAAGATGTTCCTGACCCGTCTCGGCGAGGGCTCGCGCATGATCATCACCGGCGACCCGTCGCAGATCGACTTACCCGTGGGCCAGCGCTCGGGCCTGATCGAGGCGGTCAGGCTGCTCTCGGGCGTCGAGGGCGTCGGCCATGCCAAATTCGAGGAGGGCGACGTCGTCCGGCATGATCTGGTGCGGCGCATCGTCATGGCCTATGAGGGCGCGGCGCGCCGCGAGCGCGAGGAGCGTGAGGAACGCATGCGTCCGCCCGAGGCCTCACTCCCGATCGAAGAAGACAGCGAGGGGCTGAAGCGGACCCTGTCGCGGGAGCGGCCGCGATGAACGACCGACCTCGCGCGCGGCGCCCGGCGCCGCCTGCGACCTCCTTAAGGGCTGGGACCATCCGGCCGACGCTGTCTCTCTCGGTCAGAATCCAGGCGAAGAGCTGGCGGGCGCTCGCCGGTTTGCGCGCGCGCATCGATGCCGCCGTCGCCGCCGCCACTGCCGTCGCGCCAGTCCAGCCGCTCGACGGGGCCGAGCTCAGCCTGCTGCTGACCGACGACAGGCGCATCCGCATCGTCAACCGCGACTGGCGTGGGCTCAATAAGGCGACCAACGTCCTCTCCTTCCCGTCCGCCCCGCCGGACAGGATATCGCTCAGCCCCGCGCTCGGCGACATCGTGCTCGGCTACGAGACCGTGGCGCGCGAGGCCGGGACCGAGGGCAAGGCGATCGAGGACCATCTCAGCCATCTCGTCATCCACGGCCTGCTGCATCTGCTCGGCGAGGATCACGAGACCGACGCCGACGCCGACCGCATGGAGGCGCTCGAGGTCGCCGCGCTTGCGACGCTCGGCATCGCCGACCCCTATGCGGACCTGGAGCCGCTCGACGAAACCCCCGTTTTCTCAAAAGCATCATGAGCGACGACAGTCGATCCACCGCGAGCGATCAGGCCGGCCGCGGCCTCGGCCACTGGCTCGGCCATTTTCTCGACAGGCTCGGCCTGCGCGGCGGCGGCACGATCCGCGAGGACATCGCCGAGGCGCTGGCGCAGGACCAGGAGAACGGCCAGTTCGCCGATCTCAGCGCCCAGGAGCGGGCGATGCTCTCCAACGTGCTCAGCCTGCGCGAGCGCCGGGTCGGCGACGTGATGATCCCGCGCGCCGACATCGTCGCCGTGCCGGGCGACGCGACGCTGGACGAGGTGCTGACGCTCTTCGGCAATGCCGGGCATTCGCGCCTGCCGGTTTTCGACGATTCGCTCGATGATCCGCGCGGCATGGTCCATATCCGCGACTTCATGACCTTCATCGCCGGGCGCGCGAAGACCGAAGAAGCGACGATCCCGCCCAGCGCACCGCTGCACGACCTCGCCGCCGTCGATCTCAACTCGACGCTGGCGGCCGCGAAAATCCTGCGGCCGGTGCTCTATGTTCCGCCCTCGATGCCGGCGGTCGACTTGCTGGTCCGGATGCAGGCGACGCGGACCCATATCGCGCTCGTCATCGACGAGTATGGCGGCACGGACGGGCTGGTTTCGATGGAGGATCTGGTCGAGATCGTCGTCGGCGACATCGAGGACGAGCACGATCTCGACGACGGCCCCGCGATCGCGCCCCTTGCGGACGGTCGCTATGCGGCCGACGCCCGCGCCACGCTGGAGGAACTGAAGGAGGCGACCGGCATCGACCTGTCGGAGGCCGAGATCGCCGAGGACATCGACACGCTGGGCGGGCTGATCGTGACGCTGGCCGGCCGCGTGCCCGCTCCGGGCGAGACGATCGAGGGGCCGGAAGGCCTCGTCTTCGAGGTCGTCGAGGCCGATCCGCGCCGGATCAAGCGGATCAGCATCCTGCGCCGCGGCGATGTCGCCGCAGATATGGTCTCGACTGCGGAGTCCAATTGATGCGCCTTTCGGCGGTTGCCGACAGCGTCATCCTCGCCTGGGGCTGGCGGCGCCGTCTGATCGCGCTCGCGTCGGGGGCATCGGGCGCGCTTAGCCTACCGCCGCTCGACCTCTGGCCGCTGATCGTCCTGCCGATGACGGTCGCGGTCTGGCTGATCGACGGTGCGGTCGGCGAGACGGCATGGCGACGCGTCCGGGCCGCCGCGGCCGTGGGCTGGTGGTGGGGCTTCGGCTTCTTTCTTGCAGGTTTATGGTGGCTCGGCGCGGCCTTTCTGGTCGAGGCCGACAAATTCGCCTGGGCGATGCCGCTCGGCGTCGTTGCGCTGCCAGCGGGGCTTGCGATCTTTCCGGCGCTGGGCTTCGCCCTCGCCCGACTGCTCTGGCCCAATGGCGCGGGCCGCATCCTGATGCTGGCCGTGGCGCTTGGGCTGAGCGAATGGCTGCGCGGCCATGTGCTGACCGGCTTTCCGTGGAACGTCTACGGCATGATGCTGGCGGGCCAGCCGCAGATCGCCCAGTTCGCCTCGCTGGTCGGGCTCTACGGCCTGACGCTGGTTGCGGTGGCGATCGGGGCCGCGCCGGCGATACTCGGCGGTCATGAGGGCGGGCTGCGGCGCTGGCGCGCGCCTGTCGCCGCTGTGCTGGTCACGGCAGGCCTCCTCGGCTACGGGTTCTGGCGCGTCCCGGCGCAGCCCTCGCCGACCGTCGCGGGCGTGAAATTGCGGCTGATGCAGCCCAATCTGGCGCAGGACGCCAAATTCAGCGCCCGCAACAGCGAGGCCATCCTCGCCCATTATCTGGCGCTGAGCGACCGGGCGACCAGCCCGACCACGCTCGGCGTCCAGGACGTGACGCATCTGATCTGGCCCGAATCGGCGTTTCCCTTCCTGCTCGGCCGCACGCCGGCCGCCCTGGCGCGGATCGCGGCGCTGCTGCCGCCCGGAGCGACCCTGATCACCGGAGCCGCGCGCGCGGGCGGAGAACTGCCCGGCGAGAGCCGGCCGCCGATCTTCAATTCGGTGCAGGTCGTCGACGACGAGGGCGTCATCCGCGCCAGCTACGACAAGGTCCATCTCGTGCCCTTCGGGGAATATCTGCCGGCTTTTCTCGAAAAGCTGATCCGCGGCGTCGGCCTGTCGGAGTTCGTCTCGGTGCCGGGCGGCTTCGCGGCCGGTCCGCGGCGGCAGCCGCTCGCCATCCGCGGCTTGCCGGTTGCGGCCCCGCTGATCTGCTACGAGATCGTCTTTCCCGGCGCGGCGACGCCGCAGGGTCAAAGGCCAGGCTTCCTGCTCAACCTGACCAATGACGGCTGGTTCGGGCAGACCAGCGGGCCCTATCAGCATTTCGCACAGGCGAGGCTTCGCGCTGTCGAGGAGGGATTGCCGCTGGTGCGCGTCGCCAACACCGGCATCTCCGGCGTCGTCGACGGGTACGGTCGCGTGACCGGCAGCCTGGGGCTTGGAAGCGAGGGCGTACTGGACGCAAGCCTACCCCAGATCGCGCCGGTTACGCTCTACGCGCAGTTCGGCGATGCCCTGTTCGCGGGGCTGATCGGCGTGTTTCTGTTGCTCTCCCGCATCTGGCAGCGCTGATCATCCCATCTGGAACTTTTTATGGGAAAAAGGATGGTAGTTCTCGTTGGAACCAGATAAATTGATAAAATGAATTCCCGCCTGCCGGATTGAAGGCGTCCGATCCTAGCCACCAAGGTCAGCCCATGATGATCAAGAAGGTGCCGAACCCGATCGACCGCCATGTCGGCGCCCGCGTCCGGATGCGCCGCATGCTGGCCGGCGTCAGCCAGGAAAGGTTGGGCGAGGGCCTCGGCCTCACCTTTCAGCAGGTCCAGAAATACGAGAAGGGCTCGAACCGGATCAGCGCCAGCCGCCTGCAGCAGATCGCCAAGATGCTCGACGTGCCGGTCTCCTTCTTCTTCGACGGCGCGCCGACCGGCGACATGCCCCAGGGCGGCTTCTCCGATGCGGCCTCGACGGCCTATGTCTCGGACTTCCTCGCCACCAGCGAGGGCGTGCAGCTGACCAAGGCCTTCGTCCGCATCAAGAGCGCCCGCGTGCGCCGCCGGGTCGTCGATCTCGTCGAGGCTCTGGCCGAGGAAGACGGCGGAATCGCCTGATCCGGCGTTTTTTCGTTCGTCTTGACGAACGAGGCTCCCGAAAAACGGATTGTGCTGCTTGACGGCGAACGCATCCGCTGCAAAGAGGGTGCCCGTTTTCGCGCAGCCGATCGTCCGCCTGGGCCCGATCGTCCGCCCCTACTCATCGAAGGATGCCTAGCCCGTGTCACGCCAGAACTATCTCTTCACCAGCGAGTCGGTCGGCGAGGGCCATCCCGACAAGATCTGCGACCGGATTTCCGACGAGGTCGTCGACCTGTTCTTCAAGGAAGCCGCCAAGGCCGGCATGGATTCGAGCCATGTCCGCGTCGCCTGCGAGACCCTGGCCACGACCAACCGCGTCGTGATCGCCGGCGAAGTCCGCACCTCGCTCGACGAGAAGGCGATGAAGAGCAAGGTCAAGTCGGCCGCGCGCAAGGCGATCAAGGCGATCGGCTACGAGCAGGACGGCTTCCACTGGAAGAAGTGCAAGATCGACGTGCTGCTGCACGCCCAGTCGGCGGATATCGCCCAGGGCGTCGACGCCGCCGGCAACAAGGACGAGGGCGCGGGCGACCAGGGCATCATGTTCGGCTACGCCTGTCGCGAGACGCCCGAGCTGATGCCCGCGCCGATCTACTACGCCCACAAGATCCTCGAGGTGCTGGCCAAGGCCCGTCACGCCAGGGAAGGCGGCGCCGCCAAGCTCGGCCCCGACGCCAAGAGCCAGGTTACGGTCAGATACGAGAACGGCAAGCCGGTCGGCGTAACCCAGATCGTGCTCTCGACCCAGCATACCGACGCCTCGCTCTCCTCGGCCGACGTCCGCAAGATCGTCGAGCCCTATATCCGCGCGACCCTGCCCGAGGGCTGGATCTCGAAGGACACCGTCTGGCACGTCAACCCGACGGGCAAGTTCGTCATCGGCGGCCCCGATGGCGACGCCGGCCTGACCGGCCGCAAGATCATCGTCGACACCTATGGCGGCGCGGCGCCCCATGGCGGCGGCGCTTTCTCCGGCAAGGATCCGACCAAGGTCGACCGCTCGGCGGCCTATGCGGCGCGCTATCTCGCCAAGAACGTCGTCGCGGCCAAGCTCGCCGAGCGCTGCACGATCCAGCTCTCCTATGCCATCGGAGTCGCCAAGCCGCTCTCGATCTATGTCGACCTGCACGGCACCGGCAAGGTCGACGAGGCCAGGCTCGAGGCCGTCCTCGGCGAGGTCATGGACCTCACCCCGCGCGGCATCCGCACGCATCTGCAGCTCAACAAGGCGATCTACGCCAAGTCGGCGGCTTATGGCCATTTCGGCCGCAAGGCCGGCCGCGACGGCAGCTTCTCCTGGGAGAAGACCGATCTCGTCGACGCGCTCAAGAAAGCCGTCGCCTGATCCATCGGCGGTTGAGCGTTATCGGGCCGGAGCCTCGCTCCGGCCCTTTTTCTTTGGGCGAGCGTCATCTAAGAGCGCGCATGACCGATGAGCATCACGACGAGCGCGCCTTCTTCGGCCGGCGCAAGGGCAAGGCGCTGCGGCCGGGCCAGAGCGCGCAGATCGAGGGCGTCCTGCCCCGCCTGCGGCTGCCCGAGGGCGAGATCGCCGATCTTTCGACGCTGTTTCCGCGCCCGATGACGGCGGTCAGGCTCGAGATCGGCTTCGGCGGCGGCGAACATCTGCTCCACCGCATGCGCGAGAGTCCCGATATCGGCTTCATCGGCGTCGAGCCCTTCGTCAACGGCATGGCGAAATTCCTCAACGCCATCGAGCGCGAGGGGCTGGACAACATCCGGCTCTGGGACGCGGATGCCGCCCTCATGCTGCCGCGCCTGCCGGCGGGCTCGCTCGACGCCGTCGATCTGCTCTATCCCGATCCGTGGCCCAAGCGCCGCCAGCGCAAGCGCCGCTTCGTCTCGGAGCGCACGCTTGCATTGCTGGCGCGCGCGCTCAAGGCCGGCGGCCGCTTCCGCTTCGCCAGCGACATCGACGATTATGTCGGCTGGACGCTGTCGCGGCTGCTGGCCTCGCCCGATTTCGACTGGACCGACGTGCGCGCCGACGATTGGCGGGAGCCTTATCCCGGCTGGATTCGGACGCGCTACGAGGCCAAGGCCGTCGCGGCGGGCCGCGTGCCGAGCTATCTCACGGCTGTGCGTCGCGCATCCTGAGGAAGCCCAGCACCCGCTGGGCTGTCGAGGTCTGCAGGCTCCGGAAGCTCTGGCGCGCCTTCTCCACGGCGGAGTCGGACTTGCCCAGATCCTTTCGCAGGCCGACCAGCGCCCGCGTCGTTTCCCACGACCAGCCGAGACCGCGCGCCACCAGCAGGATTGCGTCGCGATCGGGCCCGAGGATGACCTGCTCGGTCGCGGGCAGGCCGAGCTGGGCCAGCACGGAGACCGCGCCCATGGCGTGCTCGGCCGCGCCGGCGCTGGCGAATTCGGCGACCTTCGCCTCGTTCAGCAGGCCGGCCTCGTTGAGACGGTGGATCTCGGCCAGCGCGGCGCTGATCCTGCCGATATCGTCGCCGATCTGGGCCTGGGCCGCCACAGCCTCGGCGCCGCGCTCGATCGCGCCATGGACTGCGCCGGCCATGGCCGGCTCCATCGAGGCGCTGAGCCGGCGTCGCGCCGAGTTCTTCGCCGCGATCATCAACTGTTCGCCCAGTTCCGACGGGATGTCGCGGCGGTTGCCAAGCGTCGCCTGCAGCGCGTCGTCCTGCACCGCGCGCATCACCAGAACGCCCATGCCATGGCGCGAGAACCGCGCGCTCTGGTTCGATGCCACCGCATGGGTGACGACGCGGCCGCCGCGCAGGATCAGGAAATCGGTCACGGGCTCGCCGAGATCGGGCCGCTCGGTGATGGCGAGCATGTGGTCGCGGCCCTTGGCGGCGGAGATCGCGACCAGATCCTGGTCGCTGAGCCGCGGCGAGGCGATCAGCACGGGGCGCGCCACGGCGATCTCGTCGAGCGCGAGCTGGCGCACCACGCCGCTGGGCGCATTGGGAACCTCGGCCAGCCGCTCGGCCAGCTCGATGCGAGCCCGCACCTCGATGGCCCGCGACAGCCGGCCGATCACGACGTCGAAGACGCTGACCTGATCCTCCGCCATGCCGGGCGCGGTGCTCAGGAAAAGGTCCGTGAGGCGCGACAGGATCTCGACCCGCTCCTCGCCCGAGCCCCGCACCATCGTCGCTTCGAGATCGCGCAACAGCGCGCTGACCGAACTCATTCCGCAACCCCGCTCAAACAGAACGCACCGATGATGGGCGACAAGAATGACCATCGCGTTAGCGCCGGCGCAGAAACTCGGGCTCCGCCGCACTCCCTCCCGCCTTGCGAGGGAGGGTTGGGGAGGGGGCAGCACTGAACTTACAGGGTTCAGGTTGCCAAAGAGCCCCGTCTCCATCTCTCCCCTGCAAGGGAGGAGAGGGCCTGTCGAGCCGGCAAGCTCTCTTTTGCAAAGAAATCTCTTCGGGAGAAGGCGGCTTGCATGGAACCGCAAGGCGGACTAAATAGCGGCTAACAGCTCTGGTAGTGGCGTAAGCCGACGATCAAGAGCGGGCCTGCCGGCCCGCTCTTTTTTGTTGGGCGCACGTCCTGCCGGGGCAAGCTGGGCAGCCCGGGCATGAACGAGCCGATTTCACCGGATCAGGACCACCGCATCGTCGTCGAGCACGGCGTCGCCGCGCGTGTTGCGGCGATTATCGAGCCGGCGATCGTCGATCTCGGCTACCGGCTGGTGCGCGTGCGGGTCTCCGGCCAGAACGGCTGCACCGTGCAAATCATGGCCGAGAAGCCCGACGGCACGATGACCGTCGAGGGCTGCGAGGCGGTCAGCCAGGCGGTGTCGCCGGCGCTCGATGTCGACGATCCGATCCAGGCGGCCTATCATCTCGAGGTCTCGTCGCCGGGCATAGACCGGCCGCTGGTGCGGGCCGGCGATTTTGAGCGCTGGGCCGGGCACCTCGCCAAGATCGACACCGACACCGTCGTCGCCGGACGCAAGCGCTTTCGCGGCATCCTGCGCGGCGTCGACGGCGGCAACGCACTGCTCGCCCGCGACGATGCGAAGTCGGAGGAGGAGCGCGACGTCGCGATACCGATGACGCTGATCGCCGATGCCCGACTGGTGCTGACCGACGCGCTCGTCACCGAATCGCTCAGGCGCGGCAAGGCCGGCCTGCCGCCGGAGATGCCGCCGGTCGACGAGATCCCGGCGCCGCCGAAGGGCAGGAAGAAATCGCTGGGGCCACGTCCCGACAAAAGGTCGGGACAGGCTCCGCAAGACCTTGAAACAGAACAAGACGTCAAAACGGAAGAGGAGTGAGCGTCATGGTCGTCAGCGCCAACAGGCTCGAACTGCTGCAGATCGCCGATGCGGTCGCCCGCGAGAAGTCGATCGACCGGCAGATCGTCGTCGATGCGATGCAGGACGCGATCGCCAAGGCGGCGCGCTCGCGCTACGGCGCCGAGACCGACGTCCATGCCGAGATCAACACCAAGACCGGCGAGTTGCGCCTCGCCCGCCATCTCCAGGTCGTCGACCAGGTCGAGAACGGCGCGATCGAGATCACGGTCGCCGAGGCCAAGCGCCACAATCCGGCGGCCCAGGTCGGAGACGTCATCGCCGATCCGCTGCCGCCCTTCGATTTCGGCCGCATCGCCGCCCAGTCGGCCAAGCAGGTCATCGTGCAGAAGGTCCGCGAGGCCGAGCGCGACCGGCAGTATGACGAGTACAAGGACCGCATCGGCGAGATCGTCAACGGCGCGGTCAAGCGCGTCGAATACGGCAACGTTTTCGTCGATCTCGGCCGGGGCGAGGCGATCATCCGCCGCGACGAGATGATTCCGCGCGAAACCTTCAAGGTCGGCGACAGGGCCCGCGCCTATGTCTACGACGTGCGCCGCGAGCCGCGCGGCCCGCAGATCTTCCTGTCGCGCACCCATCCGCAGTTCATGGCCAAGCTGTTTGGCCAGGAGGTTCCCGAGATCTACGACGGCATCGTCGAGATCAAGGCGGTCGCCCGCGATCCCGGCTCGCGCGCCAAGATCGCCGTGATTTCCCGCGATTCCTCGATCGACCCCGTCGGCGCCTGCGTCGGCATGCGCGGCTCGCGCGTGCAGGCCGTCGTCGGCGAGCTCCAGGGCGAGAAGATCGACATCATCCCGTGGTCGCCCGACATTGCGACCTTCGTCGTCAACGCGCTGCAGCCGGCCGAGGTCGCCAAGGTCGTGCTCGACGAGGAGGCCGACAAGATCGAGGTCGTGGTGCCCGACGAGCAGCTTTCGCTCGCCATCGGCCGGCGTGGCCAGAACGTGCGCCTCGCCTCGCAGCTCACCGGCTGGGACATCGACATCCTGACCGAGGCCGAGGAATCGGAGCGCCGCCAGAAGGAGTTCGTCAGCCGCACCGAGATCTTCATGAACGCGCTCAACGTCGACGAGACGGTCGGCCAGCTGCTGGCGTCGGAAGGCTTCCGCACGGTCGAGGAGGTCGCCTATGTCGAGCCCTCCGAGCTCGCCTCGATCGAGGGCTTCGACGAGGACACCGCCGCCGAGATCCAGTCGCGCGCGCAGGAGTATCTGGCGGCCATCGAGGCCGAGTTCGACGAGAAGCGCGTCGCGCTCGGCGTCGAGGACGAACTGCGCGAGGTCGAGGGCGTCACCACCGCGATGATGGTCGCGCTCGGCGAGAACGACGTGAAGACCATCGAGGATCTGGCCGGCTGCGCCACCGATGATCTCGTCGGCTGGACCGAGCGCAAGGACGGCGAGAGCACCCGTCACGCCGGTTATCTCGACGGCTTCGACCTGTCGCGCCACGATGCCGAGGCCATGGTCATGGCTGCGCGCGTCAAGGCGGGCTGGATCGAGGCGCCGGTCGTCGAGGATGCGGAGCCGGCGCAGGACGAGGCCGCAGAGGCCTGAGCGGGCGGCCGTCATGAACCCGGCTGGAGCGGCGCGCGCGGATGGCAGGGACGGGCCGGAGCGCAGCTGCGTCGTCAGCCGGACGGCGAAGTCGCCCGACGACCTGATCCGCTTCGCCGTCGGTCCCGACGGCGTGCTGACTCCGGACATTCGGCGCAAGCTGCCGGGGCGCGGCGTCTGGGCGAGCCTCAGCGCGAAGACCGTGGCCGAGGCGATCAGGCGCAAGGCCTTCGAGCGCTCGCTCAAGACGAAGGTCGTGGTGCCCGCCGATCTCGTGGCGCTGATCGACGCCCTGATGCTGCGCGACGCGCTTCAGGCGCTGGCGATGGCCAACAAGGCCGGGCTCGTGCAGGCGGGCTTCGCCAAGGTCGAGGCGATGGTCGGCTCGGGCCGCTGCGCGGCCGTGATCCAGGCCGGGGATGGCGCCGAGGATGGCAAGCGCAAGATTGGACAGGCCCTGCGTCGTGTCGAAATCGCCCGCGAGAGCGACGGGCTGAAGCCGCGCAAGGTGCCGGTCGTCGGTATTTTCGCAGGCGCTGATTTGGAATTGGCGTTGGGGCGACCACATGTGATACATGCGGCGCTTGCTCCGGGACCGGCGGCCGAGGGTTTCCTCTCCCGCTGGCGTCGGCTCGTCCGCTACCGGACGGACGACGCCGGTGCGATCGAGCCGGATGATCTGGCCGACCCCGTAGAAACAGATGACGTGACGACGCGCGCGGCGGTTCCGGATGCGACAGATCCGGAAGCAGCAACGCCAGACGCGGCGAGACCGAAAGCGGCAGGACCGAACGAATAATGAGTGATACCAAGACCCCGGGCGACAAGACCTTGACTGTGAGTCCCCCGAAGACCCTGACGTTGAAGCGCCCCGAGCAGAGCACTGTTCGGCAGAGCTTCTCGCATGGGCGCTCGAAACAGGTCGTCGTCGAGGTCAAGCGCCGTGTCGCCGGCCCCGACGCCAAGGATGCGGCTCCCGTCCGCGCGCCTCAGGTCGCGGTCCAGCCCGCGCCGACCCGCGCCCCGCCGCCTCCGGCCCCTGTCGCTCCGCCACGGCCGGCCGGGGGCATGCTGCTACGCACCCTGTCCGAGGACGAGAAGGATGCGCGTCAGCGCGCCCTCTCCGATTCCCGCAGCCGCGAGGCCGACGCCCGCGCCGCCGCCGAAGCCGAGGCGCGCCAGCGCGCGGCCGCCGTCGAGCGCGAGCGCCAGGAGCGGGAGGCCGCCCTCGCCCGCCAGCGCGAGGAAGAGGAGCGCCGCCGCCAGGAGGACGATCGCAAGCGCCGCGCCGAGAGCACCGCGCGCCAGCGCAGCGACGAGCCGCAGGCCCCGCGTCCGCCGCAGCCGCCGCGCGAGTTCGCGCCCGCGCCGCAGGCCGATGTGTCATCCGCGCCCGCCCCGTCCTATCAGCCGGCGCCGCGTCCGGCTCCCTCCGGCCCGCGCTCCGATTTCGCGCCGCGCACCCCCATGCGCGATGTCGGCGCCCGCCCGCCGCGCATCGACACGCCCCGCCCGCCGCGCACCGATGGGCCCCGTCCGCCCCGTCCGCTCGACGCCACCGCGCCCGGCGAGCCGGCCGTGGCGCGCCCGACGCGCCAGGCCCCGTCGACCGCGGCTCCGCGCAGCCGTCCCGACGACGGCGAGGCGAGGCCCGCTTTCCGGCGTCCCGGCGGCTTCGCCGGCGGTCCGCCGCGTGGCGCGCCTGTGCCCGCGCCCAAGGTTCCCAAGGTCGGCGAGAAGCCGCGCGGCCGCCTGACCCTCTCGACCGCGACCGGCGGCGACGACGAGCGCACGCGCTCGGTCGCGGCCTTCCGTCGCCGCGTCCAGCGCATGACCGGGCATCGCGCCTCGGACGTCGCCAAGGAGCGCGTGATGCGCGAGGTGATCGTCCCTGAGACGATCACCATCCAGGAGCTCGCCAACCGCATGACCGAGCGCGGCGTCGATGTCATCCGCCTGCTGATGAAGCAGGGCGCGATGCACAAGATCACCGATGTGATCGACGCTGACACGGCCCAGCTCGTCGCCGAGGAAATGGGCCACACCGTCAAGCGCGTCGCCGATTCCGATATCGAGACCGGCCTGTTCGACGATGCCGATTCCGAGGACACGCTGGTTTCGCGCCCGGCCGTCGTCACCATCATGGGCCATGTCGACCACGGCAAGACCTCGCTGCTCGACGCGATCCGCCAGACCCATGTCGTCACCGGCGAGGCCGGCGGCATCACCCAGCATATCGGCGCCTATCAGGTGAAGACGCCCTCGGGCGCGCAGGTCACCTTCATCGACACGCCCGGTCACGCCGCCTTCACGGCGATGCGCGCCCGCGGCGCCAAGGTCACCGACGTGGTGGTGCTCGTGGTCGCGGCCGATGACGGCGTCATGCCGCAGACGGTCGAGGCCATCAACCACGCCAAGGCGGCCGGCGTGCCGCTGATCGTGGCGATCAACAAGATCGACAAGGCCGATGCGAGCCCAGAGCGGGTCCGCGCCGAACTGCTGCAATACGAGATCCAGGTCGAGACGCTGGGCGGCGAGACGCTGGAAATCGAGGTTTCGGCCAAGACCGGCAAGAACCTCGACAAGCTGCTGGAGGCGATCGCGCTCCAGGCCGAACTGCTCGACCTCAAGGCCAATCCGGCCCGCGCCGCCGAAGGCACCGTGATCGAGGCCAAGCTCGACCGCGGCCGCGGCCCGGTCGCGACCGTTCTGGTCCAGCGCGGCACGCTTCGCACCGGCGACATCGTCGTGGCGGGCTCCGAATGGGGCCGCGTCCGCGCCCTCATCGGCGACACCGGCGCGCATATCAAGGAGGCGCCGCCTTCGCTTCCGGTCGAGGTGCTCGGCTTCAACGGCACGCCCGAGGCCGGCGACCGCGTCGCGGTGGTCGAATCCGAGGCGCGCGCCCGCGAGATCACCGATTACCGCGAGCGCCAGAAGCGCGACCGCATCGCCGCGCGCGGCGGCGGATCGGGCGCGGGCCGCTCGCTCGCCGAGATGATGCGCGACCTCAAGGAAGGGGCGGGCCGCAAGGAGTTCCCGCTCGTGATCAAGGGCGACGTGCAGGGCTCTGTCGAGGCCATCGTCGGCACGCTCGATAAGGTCGGCAACGAGGAGGTGCGCGCCCGCGTGCTGCAATCGGGCGTCGGCGGCATTACCGAATCCGACATCACGCTGGCTCAGGCGTCTGGCGCAGCCGTGATCGGCTTCAACGTGCGCGCCCACAAGGAAGCGCGCGAGGCGGCCGAACGGGCCGGCGTCGAGATCCGCTACTACAACATCATCTACAACCTCGTGGACGATGTGAAGGCGGCGATGTCGGGCCTGCTGGCCCCGACCCTGCGCGAGACCATGCTCGGCAACGCGCAGATCCTCGAGATCTTCGCGGTCTCGAAGGTCGGCAAGATCGCCGGCTGCCGCGTCACCGACGGCACGATCGAGCGCGGCGCCAATGTCCGCCTGATCCGCGACAACGTCGTGGTCCACGAGGGCAAGCTCGCCCAGCTCAAGCGCTTCAAGGACGACGCCAAGGAAGTGGTGGCCGGCCAGGAATGCGGCATGTCCTTCGAGAACTACCAGGACATGCGCGCCGGCGACGTCATCGAGTGTTACCGCGTCGAGGAGATCAAGCGGACGCTCTGATCGTGTCCTGACGGGCGCAGCGCGCGCTTCGACCTTTCATCCTGCAGGTCATCATTTGGAAGACATGGCCGGGCTCAAGCCCGGCCATGGTGTTTGAACCGTCCATCCGGTCCGATCCCGGAGAACGAGAGCCATGGCGAAACCAGCGAAATCCTCAGGCCCGAACCAGCGGCAATTGCGCATCGGCGAGGTCATCCGCCACGCGCTGGCCGAACTGCTGTCGCGCGGCGACATCCATGACGAGGTGTTGAGCAAACACGTCGTTACCGTGCCGGAGGTCAGGCTCTCGACCGATCTCAAGCTCGCGACCTGCTTCATCATGCCGCTCGGCGGCGGCGATGTCGGCCCCGTGCTGAAGGCGCTGAACACGCACAAGAAATACATTCGCGGCGAGATCGCCCACCGCGTGAATCTGAAATTCGCCCCCGATATCCGCTTCCTGCAGGATGAGAGTTTTGCCGAGGCCGAGCGCGTCGATGCGCTGCTCTATTCCGACACGGTCCGCCGGGACATCCTGAAGCAGCCGCTCAGGATCGACCAGGTCGGCGAAGGCGAAAGCGCTGCAACGAAGAAGGATGGCGACGATGAGTGACGTCGCCGCTCCCGACGCGCAGGCCGCACCGCGCGAAGCCGGCGGCCAAACCTTCGCATCGCGCCCGAAGAAGCGTGACGTGCATGGCTGGGTCGTGCTCGACAAGCCGGTCGGCATGACCTCGACCCATGCCGTAGCCGTGGTCAAGCGCGCCTTTTCCGCCAGGAAGGCCGGCCATGCCGGCACCCTCGACCCGCTGGCCTCGGGGCTTTTGCCGATCGCGCTCGGCGAAGCGACCAAGACCGTCCCCTTCGTCATGGACGGCCGAAAAGCCTATCAGTTCACTGTGGCCTGGGGCACGCAGACCAACACCGACGACACAGAGGGCAAGGTCGTCGCGACGTCCGACGCGCGGCCGGAGGTGGCGGCCATCGAAGCGCTGCTGCCGCGTTTCACCGGCACAATCAGCCAGGTGCCGCCGCAGTTCTCGGCGATCAAGATCGCCGGGGAACGCGCCTACGATCTCGCCCGCGACGGCGAGGAGGTCAGGCTGGAGGCCCGCCCCGTCGAGATCGACGCGCTCCGCATTGTCTCCCATTCGGGTGAGACCACCACCTTCGAGGCCGAATGCGGCAAGGGCACCTATGTCCGCGCCATCGCGCGCGATCTGGGGCTGGCGCTGGGCTGCCTCGGCCATGTCGCGCATCTGCGCCGCACCCGCGTCGGCCCGTTCGAGGTGGCGGACGCGGCGCTCGTCGAGACGCTGCGCGAGAGCCCCGAAAGCGCCGAGGCGGCGCTCAGGCCGGCCAGCGCGGCGCTGGCGCTGATCCCCGAGATCGTGATCCACCGCGACGCCGCGCTTCGTCTCAAGCGCGGCCAGAGCGTGCTGCTGCGCGGACGGGACGCGCCAGTCGAGGCGCCGGCCGTCTACGCGACCTGCGGCGGCGTGCTGATCGCCACCGGCGAGATCGCGCAGGGCGAATTCGTGCCCCACCGGGTGTTCAATCTGTAGGGGCGACGTCTCGCCGGCTCCCCGTCGCATCAGGCTTTCGTCGAAAGCCCCTCTTCGACCTCGCTCGCGACAAAGGTATAGCGCCGCGAGCAGAACTCGCAGGTCACGCCCAGCCTGCCGTCATCGGCCACCATCGCCTTGCGGTCCTCGCCCGAGAACCCGCGCAACATCCCGAGCACGCGCTCGCGCGAGCAGCGGCAGGCCTCATGCACCAGCACCGGCTCGAACACCCGCGCGCCGCGCTCGTGGAAGAGCCGGTAGAGCAGCCGCTCGCTCTCCAGCAGCGGGTCGAGCAGCTCGTGGTCCTCGACCGTCTCGACCAGCGAGCGCGCCTCGGCCCAGGCATCGTCGCTGATCCCGTCGGGATCGGGATTGGCCATGATCTCGTGGCCTTCGGGCGCGTCGCCGGGGTGGATGTCGGCGGCGCGCAGGCGGTCGACCGAATGCGGCATGAACTGCACCAGCAAGCCGCCGGCCCGCCAGCGCCGGCCTTCGCCGGTGACGATCGAACCGACGCCGAGCCTGATCCGGCTCGGGATCTGCTCCGACTGGCGGAAATACTGATGCGCCGCCTCTTCCAGGCTCTGCCGGGTCAAAGCCACCACGCCCTGATAGCGCGTCGTCGCCGAGCCCTGATCGACGGTCATGGCGAGATGGCCCTCGCCGAGCAGCTCTCCCGTGCTCAGCGCCCCGGCCGCGATTGCGTCAGCGAGCTTGGCCTCGTCGATATGCGCCACGGCGCGGTAGCAGTCGGGCGCATTGAAATCGACCACCATCATCGGGATCGCCCCGTCGCTCTTGGTCTGGAGCTGGAAACGGCCCTCGAATTTCAGCGCGGTGCCGAGCAGAACGGTCAGCGCCGCGGCTTCGCCGAGCACGCGCGAGACGGGCTCGGGATAGTCGTGTCGCTCGAGGATGGTGTCGAGCGAAGCGCCCAGCCTGACGACGCGGCCGCGCACGTCGAGTTCGGGCACGGTGAAGGGCACGACCCGGTCGTCGAGCGCGGCGGCATCGCCGGCGATAGGAAGCTCGGCCATCAGGCGGCGACCCCGCCGAAGCACCAGGCCAGAATGCCCTTCTGGGCGTGCAGGCGGTTCTCGGCCTCGTCAAACACCGCCGATTGCGGCCCGTCCATCACCGCGTCCGTCACTTCTTCGCCGCGCGATGCCGGCAGGCAGTGCATGAAGATCGCGTCCTTTTCGGCGCGGTCGAGCAGCCGTTCGTCGACCTGGTATGGCCGCAGCAGATTGTGGCGCGTGCCTTCCTCGTCGCCCATCGAGACCCAGCAATCGGTGATGACGCAGTCGGCCCCTTCCACGGCGGCTTCCGGCCGCGAGGTCAGCGTCAGCTTCGCGCCTTGCTTGCGGGCCCAGTCGAGCAGAGCCGGCGGGGGGCTGAGTTCCTCCGGGGTTGCGATCGCCAGCTCGAAATCGAGCCGGCCGGCGGCATGGATCCACGACGTCAGGACGTTGTTGGTGTCGCCGGTCCAGGCGATGCGCCTGCCCTTGATCGCGCCCTTGCGCTCCTCGAAGGTCATCACGTCGGCCATGACCTGGCAGGGGTGCTGGCGCTTGGTCAGGCCGTTGATCACGGGCACGGTCGCGTGTCTGGCCATCTCAACCACGGCGTCGTGGTCGAGCATGCGGATCATGATCGCATCGACATAGCGCGACAGCACGCGGGCGGTGTCGGCGATGGTTTCGCGCTCGCCGAGCTCGATCTCGCGGCCTGTCACCATCATCGGCGAGCCGCCGAGCTCGCGGATGCCGACATCGAAGGAGACGCGGGTCCGCAGGGATGGCTGCTCGAAGATCATGGCGACGACCTTGCCGTCGAGCAGCCGGTCGCCGACGGCCTCGCTGGTGCGCCGGCGCGCCTTGATCGCCGCGCCGGTCGCCAGCATGTCGCGCAGCTCCGCGGCGGAGAAATCGGAAAGATCGAGGAAATGGCGCGTCACGGGCGCGTCCTTCGCGTCACGGGATCGGAGTGTGGGTTGCGCTATTCGGCGGCGGGCCGCTTCAGCGTCGCCTCGATGGCGCGCGCTGCGCGGTCGAGCCTGGCCACCGCCTCGCCGGCCTCCTCCTCGCTGATGATCAGCGGCGGCAGCAGGCGCACGACATTGTCGCCGGCAGCCACGACGAGCAGCCCGTTCGCGCGCGCTTCGGCGACGAAGTCGGTGTTGAGCGTATGCAGCTTCAGGCCCAGCATCAGGCCCTCGCCGCGGATGCCCTCGATCACCTCGGGGTGCTGATCCTTCAACTGCGCCAGCGACTGCCGCAGCCGCAACCCCATCCGGGCGACGCGTTCGATGAAGCCCTCCTCCAGCACCACGTCGAGCACGGCGTTGCCGACCGCCATGGCGAGCGGATTGCCGCCGAAAGTCGTGCCGTGGGTGCCCAAAGTCATGCCCGACGCCGCCTCTTCCGTCGCCAGGCACGCGCCCATCGGAAAACCGCCGCCGATGCCCTTCGCGACCGACATGATGTCGGGCCTGACGCCGGACAATTCGTAGGCGAAGAACTTGCCGGTGCGGCCGACGCCGGTCTGGATCTCGTCGAAGATCAGCATCAGCCCGTGCTCGTCGCACAGCTCGCGCAAGCCCCGCAGGCACTGCGGCGGCACCGAGCGCAGGCCGCCCTCGCCCTGGATCGGCTCGATCATGATGCCGGCCGTCTCCGGTCCGATCGCCGCCTTCAGCGCCTCATGGTCGCCGAAAGCCACCTGGTCGAAGCCGTCGACCTTGGGGCCAAAGCCGTCGATGTATTTCTGCTGGCCGCCGGCCGCGATCGTCGCCAGCGTGCGGCCATGAAACGCGCCTTCGAAGGTGATGATGCGGAAGCGCTCGGGATGGCCCTTCGCGGCATGGTATTTCCGCGCCATCTTGATGGCGGCCTCGTTCGCCTCGGCGCCGGAGTTGGTGAAGAATACGCGCTCCGCGAAGGTCGCCTCGCAGAGCCGCCGCGCCAGCTTCTCGCCGTCCGGCATCGCGTAGAGGTTCGAGGTGTGCCAGATCCTGCCGGCCTGCTCGGTCAGCGCCCTGACCAGATGGGGATGGGCGTGGCCGAGCGCATTGACGGCGATGCCGGCGCCGAAATCGAGATAGCGCGTGCCGTCCGCCGTGATCGACCATGGGCCCTCGCCGCGCTCGAAGGCGACGGGCGCGCGGGCATAGGTCGGCAGCAGGACGGAGGGAGCGGCGGATACAGCGGAAGCGGAAGTCGTTGTGGGCACGGAAGTCATGGGAGACGATCCTCGTGACGAAAGGGCGGTGCGGAGCTGGATCTGGTGCGTGGGGCAGACGGGCATGGGCGGCATCGTGCCGGCCGCATGCGACCTGCCGGCGACATCATCGTCGCAGCCGTGTCCGGACCTCTCGTCGCATCGTCAGCCGCATGGCCCAAATCCCGAAAGACTGAAGGCTTCGACACCTTCAAAACATAAGCGCCGCCCGAACGGGGCGGCAGCCATGCGAGAACTATGCTGAACGGCTCCGACGCTGTCAATTCCAGCCTCATCCGCCCGGCCTCTCATGACTCAACGCCAGCGTTGCGCAAAAGATTCACTCTTGACCGATCCTGAGGCTTTGGCTGGGGAAAAGCCGAAATACGATTCGCGGACTCTTGTCGCCGAGTCCGGCCATCTTGTATGGTCTGGTCAGTCAGATACGACATCTCGTGCGGCGTCCCCCAGTTACCGTCAGTTTCGGCTGTCACGGCTCCCGTTGATCGCGGGCGTCGCCGGTATCGGATTCCGCCACGATCCGCCCGTAGAGCCAGCCCGCGAGGCGCTGGCCTTGAAGAACAGCAGGTGAAGCCGATGACCGAAGCCGGAGCATGGACCGAAGATCGCGTCGAGCTTCTCAAGAAGCTCTGGAGCGATGGGCTGAGCGCCAGCCAGATCGCGGGCGAACTCGGAAGCGTCACGCGCAACGCCGTCATCGGCAAGGTTCATCGGCTCGGCCTGTCGGGCCGCGCCAAGAGCCCCGCCACGTCGGGCGCCCCCCGCGCCACGCCGAGCCGCAAGGCGCCGCCGCGCTCGCCGAGCCACCCGATGGGCGGTGGCAATGGCGCCGGCATGACGCGGGGCGCCAATGCGCTCGCCCAGCAGTTCCAGCCCGATGCGGAAGCCGACCCGCAGGCCGCCCCGGCCCCCGCCCTGTCCGAGGATGTGGTGGTGCCGTTCTCCGAGCGCGTCACCATCATGGATCTGCGCGAATATATGTGCCGCTGGCCGATGGGCGACCCGACGACGCCGGAGTTCCGCTTCTGCGGCGGCCGCTCGCAGACCGGCATGCCCTATTGCAGCTACCACGCCCGCATCGCCTACCAGCCCGCCGCCGACCGCCGGCGCGACCGCAGCCGGGTCGTCGCCCGGGTCTGAACGGTCGCCTTGCACAACACGGAAAGCCGGCCTTCGGGCCGGCTTTCCTGTTTCGCTTGCTCAGTTGCCGAAGACGGTGTTGAGCTGGCTGCCGACCATGATGAAGGTGGTGCGCTTGGGCATCTCTTTCAGCCGCACGGCGCCGATATAGGTCATCGCCGAGCGCACGCCGCCCATCAGCTCCAGCATCGTGCCCTCGACCGGGCCGCGATAGGGCGCCTCGACGGTCTTGCCTTCCGAGGCGCGGTATTTGGCGACGCCGCCGGCATAGCGCTTCATCGCCGTGTCAGAGGACATGCCGTAGAAGGTCATCCCGACCGCGACCCTCATCCCGTCGCGTTCCTCGTAGCGGATGTCGCCCTCGCATTCGTCATGGCCGGCCAGCATACCGCCGAGCATCATGAAATCGGCGCCGGCGCCATAGCCCTTGGCGAGGTCGCCCGGCACGGTCACGCCGCCATCGCCGCAGACCAGTCCTTTCAGGCCATGCGCGGCGTCGGCGCATTCGATGATCGCCGAGAGCTGCGGATAGCCGACGCCGGTCATCTTGCGCGTCGTGCAGACCGAGCCAGGCCCGATCCCGACCTTGACGATGTCGGCCCCCGCCAGGATCAGCGCCTCGGTCATGTCGCCGGTGACGACGTTGCCGGCCATGATCGCCGCATCGGGAAAGGCCTCGCGCGTCGCCTTCACCGTCTCGACGAATTTTTCCGTGTAGCCGTTCGCCACGTCGAGGCAGATCTTGGTGATCGGCGACTGCGCGTGAACCGCCTTGAGCTTGTCGTGGTCGGCGTCGATGGTGCCGAGCGAATAGAAGGCGTTGGCCGCTTCCGGCTCGCGGAAGAACGCGATCAGCTCGTCGACATCGTAATGCTTGTGAAGCGCGACCATCGCGCCGTGCTTCAGCAGCGCGCGGGCCATCGCCATGGTGCCGACCACGTCCATGTTCGCCGCGATCAGCGGGAAGCCGCTCCAGTCCCGGCCGGTATGGGCGAAGCGGAAGCTGCGGTCGACATCGACCTCGGCGCGGCTGCCCAGCGTCGAGCGCTTGGGCCTGATCAGAACATCGCGGAAGTCGAGCTTGGGGTCGTTCTCGATACGCATGGCGGCCTCGGTGCGGCTCGCACGCGAGGCGTCGCGTGCGCCGATTCATAGCCGCTCTGGATGCCGGCAGGCAATCTCAAGCCACCACGCTTTTCGCCAGCATGCAATGCACGCCCTTGGAGCCGTTCACCGTCTGGGTGATCCGCAGATCGGCGGCGAGCGAGCACAGCATGTAGGCCTGCTCGCGCGTCAGCGCGCTGCGCTCGCAGATCAGCCCGATCATCTCGCGCAATGCGTCCTTCGCGCAGATGTCGAGGTCGGGATGCATCGCCATGGTGATGTGGTGGCTCGGAGTCTCGGCGCGCGGCGTCACATAGGACAGGTCCTCGCGCAGGACGATCTCGAAGGTGCCCTCCAGCGCGGTCTCTATCGCGGTGACGCAGACCTCGCCGTCGCCCTGCGCGGCATGGCCGTCGCCGCAGGAGAAAAGCCCGCCCTCGGTGAACACCGGCAGATAGAGCGTCGCGCCAGCGCCGAGTTCCTTGTTGTCGAGATTGCCGCCGAAGGCGCGCGGCACGAGCGAGGTCTGCCGGCCCCAATGCGGCGGCGGCGCAGTGCCCATCACGCCGAAGAAGGGCGAGAGCGGGAGTTCCATGCCCCAGGGCAGCGTGCCGATGTTGCGCTCCGCATCGAGCCCGATATGGATCAGCGCGTGCCGGTCGAACTCCTCGGGCAGCGTGCCGGCGAGCGGCTTGATCATGGTGTAGCCCCAGTCGGTGCGGAGTTTCACCTCCCTGATCCGCACCTCCAGCACCTGGCCTTGCCTTGCTCCCTTCACCGCGACCGGGCCGGTCAGGATATGGCCGGGCACCATGCGCTCGGCCTTGGCGTGAATATCGTGGATCTCGGGCAGCACATGGAAGCCGCTTTTGGGCTGGTGCTCGGCTCCGCCGGTGACGGTGCGGATCGTGACGCTGTCGCCACTCTCGATGGTCAGAACCGGCTTCAGCGCCGCTTCGAAATAGCCCCAATGGCAGGTCGAAAGCCCGGCTTCGATCAGGTGATGGCTCATGGCGGTCGATGTCCCGATCTCAGGGTTCGGCGGGCGGCGCGGGTTTCGCGCGCGCATTCTTGCGGATCGTGTAGAGCGTCGCAGAGATCACGATCGCCGCGCCGATCCAGGTGGTCAGCGCCGGAATCTCGGCGAAGAAGACGAAGCCGGTCAAGCTCGCCAGGATCAGCCGGCTGAAATCGAGCGGGGCGAGCGCGGCTGCCTCGCCGACCTGATAGGCTCGCGTGATCAACCATTGCCCGGCCGTGCCGAACAGGCTGAGCACCACGAGCCAGAACCATTGCTCCGGCGTCGGCGAAACCCACCAGAGCCATGCCGGCAGCGCGAGCGCCACGATCAGCACCAGACCCTGCCAGAGCAGGATGGTTTCGGTGCGCTCGGTCGTCGCCATCATCCGCACGCTCACCGTGATGCCGGCGCTGAACAGGGCCCCGCCGACCGCCATCATGGCGTTCGCATCGAGCCCTTCGGTCGAGGGGTTGAGCATGATCAGCACGCCGGCGAAGCCCAGAATGGTGGCCGCCCAGCGCCGCGCATCGACCTGCTCCTTCAGCACCAGCACGGCCGCGATGGTCACGAACAGCACCTGGCTGAAGCCGATCGCGGTCGCCTGCGCCAGCGGGATGCGGATCATCGCGGTGAAGCCCAGCAGCATTGCGATCAGGGTGACGATGCCGCGGATCAGTTGCAGGCCAGGCCGCGTCGTCCTGACGAGGACCGGCAGGGCCGCGCCCGCGAAAGCGGCGATGATCAGGCTCATGATCACCTGCCGGATCAGCAGGATCTGGACCAGCGGAATCGCGGCTCCGACATGCTTGATCGCGCCGACCATCACCGCATAGACCAGCAGCGCCGCCATCATGTAGACCGAGCCGCGCAGATTGGGGCTGGCCCCGCGCCACCATTGCGAGGCGCGCAGGCGTCGCGCGGCGAAGCGGCCCGGCCCGGCAGTCGGAATGTCCGGCGCGGCCAGCACGATCGGCGGCGTTTCCGCCGGCTCGCCCGCCGGCGCGCCGGGACCGCCCTCCTCGGGCTCGTCCTCGCTCGCCGACCGGCCCTGCCGCCCGCTGTCCCGGTCTTCGCTCATCGCCTCGTATCATCGCGCGCGCGCGGCGCATCCCGCACGGTCCCGAACGCCAGCCGGCAGCATCGGCGATGGGAGTCAGGCTGACCATGGCGTGCGCGGCATGACGGGGTTGCGGCGGGCCTCGAGCTGTCGTCACGCCCCTCGCACAGGGACGCCATTCGCGCCCCGGCCTGTCGGTTGCACCGAAGGCCGTGTAGGAGCCGGGCACGATCCGCAGTTGCACGGAGGATGAGCGACGAGATGAGGCAGCTTCTGTCCGATCTGATCGGCGGCCTGCGCTCGCTCTCGCCCCGGCGCTTCCCCTATCGCCGCTTCGCCTTCGCCCTGCTGCTCGGCGGGCTCGGCGGCTGGCTTTTCGTTCAGGCGCGGATGCCGCTGCCCTGGATGCTGGGCTCGATGGTGGTCTGCACGGCTTCCGCCCTGCTGCGGCTGCCCGTAGCCGCCCCGCCGGTGATCCGCCCGCCGATGACGGCCGTCATCGGCGTCATGCTCGGCGCGGGCTTCAGGCCCGACATCGTCCAGCAACTGCCGAACTGGCTGCCGACGCTTCTCGGCCTCATCCTGTTCATGGCCGCCAGCGCGCTCTGCTGCGTCGTCTATTTCCGCCGCGTCGCGGGGTTCGATCCGGTCACGGCCTTCTTCGCCGGCATGCCGGGCGGCCTCGTCGAGATGGTCACGGTCGGCGAGGAGAAAGGCGGCGACGCGCGCATCATCGCGCTGATCCACTCCGCCCGCATCCTGCTCGTGGTGATGACGCTGCCCTTCATCGTGCAGTGGATCGAGGGCGTCTCGCTCGGGGCGACGCGCGCTTCCGGCCCCTCGCTGGCGCAGACGCCGCTTGTCGCCGTGCTGGCCCTGATCGGCTGCGGCGTCGCCGGCGTCGTCGTCGGGCACTGGCTCAGGCTGCCGGCGAAATACCTGCTTGGCCCGATGCTCGTCAGCGCTGTCATGCATCTCCTCGGCTGGAGCGATTCGGTTCCTCCCTTCGAGATCGTCAACGCGGCCCAGCTCGTGCTCGGGGTCGCCATCGGCTGCCGCTTCGTCGGCACGCCGCCAGCCCTGATCCTGCGCGTTCTGATGCTCTCGCTCGGCTCGACCGTGATCCTGCTGGCGCTGACGCTGGTCTTCGCCTGGGCCGTGGCGCAGGTCTCGGTTCACCGCCACGTCCCGCTGATCCTGGCCTATTCGCCCGGCGGGCTCGCCGAAATGAGCCTGATCGCGCTGGCTCTGCACACAGAGGTCGCCTTCGTGGCCGGCCACCACATCATCCGGGTCTTCCTGGTGATGGTCAGCGCCGGCCCGATTTTTGGACTGATGGGGAGAAGGCGGGCGAGTGGCGAGTAGCGAATGGCGAATGGAATACCGTCACGCGCTATTCCCCACTCGCCACTCGCCATTCGCCTTGGTTCCATTCGCCGCCTCAAGCCCCCGCGCGAGCCCCGCCGCCAGCGCCGCCTTCTGGCGCGCCAGAAAGGCCGCGCCGTCGCGGCGCTGCGGGTCGCCGGCCGCGATCTCCGCCAGCCGTCGCGTCAGCGCTTCGGCGAAAGCCTGCGGCGTGTCGGCCAGCGTGAAATTGTCGGGGATCTCGGTAAAACCCCGGCAGGACAGGGTCGTGCTCACCGCCGGCAGGCCGCGCTGCATCGCCTGCACCGTCTTGAGCTGGACGCCGGTGCCGGCCCGGCTCGACAAGGCGACGAGCCGGCAGGAGCGCAAAAAATCGTCGGCGTCGGGCACGCGGCCGAGCAGTTTGACCCGCGGCGGGGCGACCAGATCCGGCGGCAGCCGGCCCGCGACCGCAACCGTCAGATCCGGCGGCAGCAGGGGACAGACCTCGCGCAAGAACCAGTCGAGCCCGATGAAGTTGGGCGCCCAGCTCCAGGTCCCGATCAGGCCGATGTCGTAGGCGGTGGCCGACTGAGTGCCCGATGCTGCGGGAGCCGCGCCCGAGACCAGCGGCAGGACAGCCGCCTTGCCCTGATGCTCCGGTCCCAGCGCCGCTCTGTCCTCCTCGGCCAGCGTCCAGATGAAGCGCGCCTTTTCCCACATGCTGCGCTCGATCGCCTCCAGCAGCCGCGCCTCGCGGGCGTAGAGCCAGGCGACGACCGGATTGCCGACATGGGCGGCGCTCTGGCGTGCCGAAACGTATTCGATGTTGTGCTCCACGAGCACGCAAGGGCCCAGCTCCAGCAACTCCGGAAACGCGCCGGGCAGCATCACCGAATTCAGGATCAGCGCGTCGAACGGCCCTCGCGCCCGCACGGCCTCGACCAGCCGGCCCGCGCCCGCGAGATGGAGCTTGGCGCAGGCGACTGGCAGGTTGGAGCGCATCGCCTTCACCAGCCATCGCAGCTTTCGAACCTTGCCGACCTCGGCGTTCTCGATCGCGACATGGCCGATCACCACGCTCCGCTCCGGATCGGCCGGCGTCTCGCCCGGCCGCAGGAAGCCGAACGCCGTCACCTCATGGCCGGCCGCACGCAAAGCCGTCAGGATCGCGGCATTGGCGATCTCGAAGCCGGTATCGGGTTTTTCGACCGGGATCAGGGCGGTGAGGAAGGCGAGGCGCAAGGAGCTGTCCGGCTGATGGAACTGGTCGCGAGGAAGGCCGCAGATGCGCGGCCCGGTCAAGAGCCGCCGCGTGCGATGCTGAAGGCGCCGTCGCCGCGCAGGCCCGGAATTCGGCGGTCGCGCTCACCGAACCTTAAGCGGGCAGGCCTAGGCTTCCAAGCTATGGTCCCGACTTCACAAATCAGGCTGAAAGACCCTGCGGCCGCCGCCTTCGCGCCTGCCGTCAGGGGCATGGACGGCCCCGAAACGTTCATCATTGTCGCGCAATCGCCGCAGGAGGCAATCGCCGGCGTCAAAAACGTCGTCTGCGTGCCGACTTTCAGGCGGCCCGACATGCTGGAGGAAACCCTGCGTTCGCTGGCGGCGCAAACCGGCGGGCACGACGTCGCTGTCATCGTGGTCGAGAACGAGGGCGTCGCGCGCGAGGGCGCGGCCCGCGCGAGCGCTTTGCTAGAGGCCGGCTTTTTCAAGGGTTTCGTCATCGTCGAGCCGAGGCAGGGCAACTGCAAGGCCTACAACGCAGCCTGGCGCTGCGCGCTGACGCGGCTGCCGGCATTGCAAAACATCCTCGGCATCGACGATGACGAGCAGGCGCAGCCCGGCTGGCTCGACGCGTATCTCACGGCGGCAGGGACCGCTCCGGCCGAGTTGTTCGGCGGCGCGGTCGTGCCACGCTTCGAGGACGGCTCGCGCGCCTGGCTCGCTGCTCACCCCATCTTCCGCTCGCATTACGATGCGTCCGGCCCTGTGCCGATCCTCTATTCCAGCGCCAACTACCTGATCCGGCGCGAGGTTCTGGAGCGACTGGGCTTTCCGTTCCTCGACGAGCGCTTCGATTTCACCGGCGGCGGCGACAGCGATTTCTTCACCCGCGCCGGGGCGGCGGGCTTTCGCTTCTGGTGGGTGCAGGAGGCGCTCCAGCGCGAGACCATGCCGGCGCGGCGCACGCAATCGGACTGGATTTCGGCCCGCGCCCGACGCAACGGCGCGATCTCGGCCGCAATCGAGCGGCGCAAATTTCCCGGAGCGGCGGGGCGGCTGCGCGTGCTGGCGAAATCGCTGGCGCTGCTGGGCGCATCGGTCCCGCGCGGACTTGTGCTGGGATTGAAGACGCGCTCGGCCCTGATCGGGCTCTATCACGCGCAGGTGGCGCTCGGCCGGCTCGCCTCGGAGTTCGGCGTCGAGGCCGAGCAGTACCGAAAGCCGGACAAGAACTGACCGGCGGCCGGGCCTACGGCGAGACCCGGTATTTCGAGGTCAGCCTGAGCCCGATCACCGAGACCAGCAGCGCGAACCAGACCGGGTCGGCGCGGCGGAAGAAGAAGCTCTCCAGGCAGGCCGAATAGATCGCAAACAGCCAGATCCGGAAGAACAGCTCGGCCAGCGCCTTGTTCTCGAAGCTTGCGATGACGCGGTGATGGTCGCGCAGCGGCAGCAGGATCAGAACGATCATCGCCAGCACGAGGCCCGGGATGCCGAGCCCGATGACGAGGTCGACATAGCCGTTATGGCCGTGGACCATGCCGTTGGAGATGCCGCTCTCATACTCCTTGGGCTCGGAGAAGAGCACGAACTCGCTGCCCCAGAAGCCCTCGAAACCATAGCCGAAGAGCGGCCGCTCCCAGAGCCGGTCGAGCGCGAAGCGCCAGATCTCGGTGCGGCCGGTGAAGGTCTGTCCCGGGCTGAGCGACTGCACGATCTCGTTGATCGGCTGGTAGAGCACGGAACCGACCGTCGCCGTCAGCAGCAGGGCGAGCGGGCCGAGCGCGATCAGCCCGCGCAACCAGATGCTCCTGATCCGGGCGCAGGCGAAGCCGACCAGAACGACGAAGGGTCCCAGCCCCATCGAGGTCTTCGAGCCGGTCATGAACAGGAAGGTCGCGGCCAGCCCGAGGATCACCAGCCCGAACCGCATCGAATACGAGGCGGCGACGAAGATGCCGATCAGCATCAGGATGACCATCATCGCGCCGGCGATGTTCTTGTGGTCGAACAGGCCGCGCCAGGCCCCGGCATGCTCGGGCTCCAGCACGTCGCCGCCGGAATGGATCGCCACGTCGCGGAAGACGACGAGCCCGCCATAGCAGATCAGCAGCACGATCAGAGCGGCCGTGCCCAACAGCAGCGCGAAATGGCGCTGGCCTCGCGGCAGCAAGGGCAGCGTGCCGGCGATCACCAGCACCACCAGCGTGAAGCGCAGCGCCCGCATCGAGATCTCGGGATTGGCCGAATAGACCACCCCGACGACCATCCATGCGAGCAGCAAAAGCCAGGCCGGCCTGAGATAGGCCAGCGCCGCCCGCCCGCCGGCATTCGCCGCGCAGAACAGCCCGAGCACCGCCATCAAGGAGAAGCTGATCTGGTTGACGACGTTGCTGGTGTCCTCGGTCTCGACGTAATAGGTGCCCTTGAACGGAGCGGTCGAGACCCAGACCAGCAGCAGCGCCGCAACGAAGACGAGACTGCGGAGATAATATCCCGCCTCGTCGGCGATCTCTCCCGACGCAGGCCGTGCCCAACCGATGCCGCTCGCGCTCATCAGGCCGCGTTGACGACGAAGCCGCGAATCTTGGCGGCATCGGCCCCGAGCGCCGCATTGGCGCGTTCCAGATCGGCGATGCCGACCTCGCCTTCGCGGATGACCAGCACGATGGCGTCGACGACTTGCGCGAAGCGCTCCGACAGCGGGTCGCTGCCGATCGCCGCGCCGTCGATAATGACTGGCCCGAACCGCCGCGCCGCGCCGAACACCTCATGGGCGATCTCGTCGGCGCTGACTGCGTCGCTGCGGGCGGACCGCGGCAGGAAGAACAGGCCGGTGCCTTCGTCCTGGCGCGCGGCGCGCACCAGCCCTGCCGCGCCGGTGGCGATCTCGTAGAGGCCGATACCGGCGTCGGGCGCATAGACGCTGGTCAGGCTGGCGTCGCCCGCTCCGGCGTCGATCAGCAGGGCCGGGCGGCCCGATGTCGCGGCCTCCAGCGCCAGATTGAGCGCGACCGTCGAGGCGCCCGCCTGCGCGCGCAGGCCGAGTACGAGAATGCGCTGCTGTCGCGGCTCCGCCGGGCTGGAAAGCGCCGCGCCAAGGCTGCGGATCGCTCTGGCGAAGCCGGCATTGGGCTTGTCGAGCACATCGACGAGATGGGCCTTGTGCTGGAAGACCGACGACGCCTCGCCATCGCTGCGTCGCCAGCGCCGGTGCCGGACGGCTGGCAGCGTCGCCAGCAGCGGCGCGGCGGCGGCCTGCAGCACGTCGGGTAGCCTGTCGGCCTGGCCGCCCGTGATCGTGGCGAAGCGGCGTATCAGCGCGCGCCCCGCAGGCGCGGGCCCGGCCGCCATGGGGGCCTCTTGCGCCGCGTTCTCGGCGGTCGGCGAAACGGGTTCGGCGGCCTTGGCGTCGGCGGGATTTTCGCCCGCGGGAACGCCGCGGCTCCACAGGCGGAAGCCCCGTCGGCCTGCGGGCGTTCCGGCGTCCGGCGTCGTCGGCTGTGGGGCGGAGCCGCCCGCCAGGGCGAGCCCGATCACAAGCAATGCGCCGAGCCCGCCGCCGGCGACCCCGCCCAGCATCGCGATCGTGCGCCGGCTCATTCCGGACTTCTCCAGCGGCGGCATGGCGTAGCTGATGATGCGGGCGTTGGTGGTGTCGATGCCGGCGAGTTCGCCGGTCTCGCGCGCCCGGCGCAGGAAGGCGTCGTAGACGACGCGGGAGGATTCGACCTCGCGCTCCAGTTCGCGCAGCTCGACCGAGGCCCGCCCGGCGGCGTATTGCGAGGTGGTGAGCTCGGCGACGCGCTGGGCGATCTGCTTCTCGGACTCGACCGCCCGGTCGTATTCGCCTTTGGCGGCGCGGGCGATGCGCGAGAGTTCGTCGGCAATCTGCCGGCGTGCGTCGCGAACCTGCGCCTGCGCCGCGCCGAGCGCCGGATGGCGCGAGCCGAGCGAGGCGAGCAGGTCTGCCTCCTTGCTCAGCGCCGCGCCGAGCTGCGAGCGCAGCGCCGTCATCGTGTTGGATGCGACCGCCTCGGGGATGGCGCCGGCCTCGATCGAGCTGGCGCGCGCCGCCAGCGTCTGGTCGTATTTCGCCTTGGCCTCGGTCACCTTGGTGCGTAGCGCGACGAGCTGGGCATTGTTGAGCGCGAGCTGCTCCTCGCCGATCGATTTGCCGCCGACGCCGACGATGTTGTTGGCCTCCTTGTATTTCTCCGCCTTCTCCTCGGCGGACCGCAGCCGGTTGCGAAGTTCCTCGAGCCGGCCCGTCAGGGCTCCGGTGGCGCGCTGGGCCGCGTCGGCGCGGACCGATGCCTGGTCGTCGAGATAGGCGTTGGCCAACGCATTGGCGATGCGGGCGGCCTTGGTCGCCTCGCGCGAGGTCACCGAGATGTCGATGACGAAGGTGCGCTCGCCGCGTCGCACCGCGACCTGCTTGTCGAGCGCGGCGAGCGCATAGAGCAGGCCGTCGCGCGGCGGCCCGCCGTCGCGCGGCAGGAGGTCGGCCAGAATGCGCGAGAGCCCTGTCCTGGTCGCCTCGCCGCCGAACTCCGGGTCCTTGTCCAGCCCCTCGGCCTGCACGACCCGCGACTTGATGCTATCGGAGGCGATGACCCGCGCCTGGCTCTCCAGATAGCCCGTCGTCGAGGTCGGGTCGCCGCCGGTCGCATTGGGCGAAACCTCGTTCTGCAGCACGCGCAGGTCGCGCGGGTCGATGAAGAGCTGCGCGGTCGAGACGTATTTGGGCGTGACGAGCAGGCTGGCGAGCGCCGCCAGGACGACGCCGATGAAGGCGGCCAGCAGCATGAGGCCCTTGCGCCGCCACAGCGTCGTCGCGAGCCAGGCCGGGTCTGTCAGCTGCGCGAGGCCGACCGGCCGCGCCTCGGGAGAGGACGCGGAACGCCTGCGGCGCTCCTGCCGCTGGTCCGGTTCGCTGGAGACTGTCTCGGTTTTGAACATCACGCCACGCTTCACTCTGCCACCCTCGCCTGGCCGGGACAGGCTCGATGTCCGTTCCCCAGGCTACGCTTCGGTCGGTCTGCCGCAGCCGCCATCAGCTTGCGCCGCGGCGGTAGCGGTCGAGCACATGCATCATCGGTTTGGGGCGATACTCGGCATCCAGGGGCAGGGGACGGGCGCTGGCCTTGTCCTTGCGCGGGAAGGTCTCGTGGATCCACGAATAGCGGTCGGTCAGCCCCCAGGTCACGATCGCCCTGGGCTGGCGCACGGAGACGATGGCGTTGAGATAGGTCGAGACCAGGCTCGCCGCCGCGCGGTCGCGCGTCTGCACATCGGGCGGCAGTTTCCAGTCGATGACGTCGAGTTCGGTGATCTCGACGTCAAGATCGAGCTTGCCGAGGTCGTACATGAACTGCTGCAGGCCATGGGTGTCGATCGGGTTCTCGGCATAGAGATGCGCCTGCATGCCGATGCCGTGGACCGGGATGCCCTTGTCCTTCAGCCGGCGGCAGATATCGAGCGCGATCTGCCGGCGCCGGGCCACGCCGGGCCACGGCTCCTCGAAGTTGAAGTCGTTCAGCACCAGCCGCGCCGACGGGTCGGCGCGCGCGGCTGTGCGAAATGCGATCTCGATATGCTCGGGACCGAGCAGGCGCTGCCAGATCGTATCGCGATAGGGCTCGCCCGGCGTCGGGTCGAAGCGGATCGCTTCGTTGACCACGTCCCAGGTCGCGATCCTGCCCTTGTAGCGGTCGACGACGGTCTCGATATGGCGCACCAGTTCGCGTTCTGCCTCGGCCTTCGTCGTCATCGTCTTGGCCCAGGCCGGCAAGGCTTCGCCCCAGAGCAGGGCATGGCCGCGCACGGACTGCCGGTTGCTCTCGGCGAAGGCGATCATCTCATCGGCGCCGGAGAAGTCGAAGCGCGCGCGGTCATGGCGCAGCGCCTCCCATTTCAGGTCGTTCATCGGCACGATCACGTCGCAATAACGGCGCAGCGCCTCGCGATAGCGTGGGTCGGCGCGAAAGGTTTCGATCTGTGCGGCCGAGCCGATCGGCACCGGACCCCGGCTGGCGGCGGCGGGGCGTGCGCCAAGACCGGCCGCGGCCAGCGTGGCCGCCCCGGAGAACAGAGCCTTTCTGCGCGATATCGCAATCATGTGTCGTTCCGGGCCAATATGTTTCGCAAAATGTCGCAGCCTGTTTCGTTTAGGGTCGATCAACGCCTTCCGGTCTAAACAGAACGCCTTCGACGGTCCCGCTCAGGCAGGGTCCGGGCCAGAAGCGTCGCCCGAACGGACCCCATGTCGCCTGACCGCGCCGCCATTTCCGCCTACCTCACGATCCTGAGCGGCTCGGCTGGCCGGCTCGTCATCTCCCTTGTCTACTTCCTCATCGTTGCGAATACGTTGACCCTCGGCGAATTCGGCCTGTTCGCGACGGCTTCTGCCACCGGGCTGATCCTGTCGCGGCTGCTCGCCTTCGGCTTCGTCTCGCCGGTCTACCGGGTCGCGACCGTCAAGCCGCGTTTGCTGGGAACCTACGCCGCCGGCTTCGCCGGGCTCGCCGCCCTGTCGATTCCGGTGATCGTGCTGGTGGCGGCGGCTGTTTACGCCGCGCTGTTCCAGGGCCGGCTGGCGGCGCTGTCCTTCGCCCTGATCGTGACGGCGGAGGTGCTGGGCTGGCGGCTCGTCGAGGTCGTCGCCATCGTCAACAACGGGCTCAGGCGTTTCCGGCAGGCGGCGCTGCTCGTCATATTGGGCTCGTCGCTGCGCACGGTGGCCGCCATCGCCTTCTACCTGTTCGGGCAGGCGAGCCTGACGATCTGGGTCTTCGCCTATCTCGGCGCGACGCTGGCGACGGCCCTGATCGCCGTCCTGTTCTTCATGCCGGCGCTGCGCTGGCGCTTCGACCGGCGGATATTGGCCCGCCGCATGCCCGACGCCGTCTTCGCGGCGGCTGCCGACATCGTCTTCTACATCCAGGCCGAGCTCGACAAGCTGCTGGTGCTGGCGCTGGCGGGCGAGCGGACGGCGGGCCTCTACGCCATCGCCATGCGCGTCATCGACCTCACCGCCATGCCGGTGCGGAGCTTCAACCAGATGCTGGTCCAGAAGATCATGAAGGAGCGCGGCCTCGTCGCGGGATTCAGCCGCCGCGCCGTCGTCGAGGCTGGCATCGCGCTGATCTCCATCGGCGGGTTGGGGGCCGTGATCGTGATGCTGATGCCTTTCCCAGGCATGCTCGGCCGCAACGTCTCGGAAGCGGCCTTCCTCTTCCTGCCGATGCTGGCGGTGCCGGCCTTCCGCAATCTCGTCGAATACCACGCCGAGCTGCTCTATGCCCGCGAGCGCACCGGCTCACGCATCGCGCTGCTCTGCGCGGTCACGGGGCTCAAGGCCGCGCTGATCTCCTGGGTGATGCTGCGGTTTTCCGCCGGAGACGACTGGGCGCTCTGGCTCAACGGCGTGTTCGGGCTGGTCTATCTGCTCTCGGCGGCGGTGACCTACCGGCTGCTCGCACAGGCGCGCTGATGCAAGGCTACTGCGCCTCGAAAAGCGCCTTCAGTTGGGCCACCGGCTGGCCGATGAAGGACTGCACGCCGACCGCGACCTGGCCATGTTCCAGCACCTCCTCGAAGGAGCGCAGCGAGGCGATGCCGGTGGCGTCGCCGCCCCAGTAGCTCTTGCAAAGCTCGAAGCTCTCGACGACATGTCCGGCCGCCGCGAGCCCCTGCACGCGTTCGACGAAGTAGCCGTAGATCAGGTATTCGGAGAACCGGCGCTGGCGTGCGATCGCCGAAACCCAGTCGCGCCCGCTGACAGTCTCGATGTGATTGAGCAGGGCAAGCACGTTGTCGCGCCGCCAGGTCACGAGGTTGTTGATGTAGTCGGGGCTCGGCAGCGCGGGCGCGGGCAGGTTGAGCAGGGCGGCGGCCATGCCGCACCAGGACACATGCTCGGTCATGTCGGCGGTGATGCCGTCCGTCTTCGCATAGAGCCTGACCGCGCCATTCGTCGTCAGGCTGTCCAGCGCGAAGCGCCGCAGGAACAGCATGTCGGAATCGGCGAAAAGCACAACGTCCTCGCGGCTCGCCAACGGCAGCGCGAACTTCCGCAGTTGTTGTGCATGCCAGCCGCGCAGGGGCGGCACGCCGCGCCGCAGCGCGCCCAGGCTCGTCCAGACCCGACGCTTGCCAAGGCTGAACGGGTCGGGCCACGCCTTGAGCCAGGGCGGCAGCAGCGCCGATTCCGGCAGCACCGTCCGGCGCGGGCCTTCCAGCGACCTGAACAGCGCGACGTCGCCATCCTCGACCAGGACGTAGTGCATCGCATGGCCGCTGACGAAACGGTCGATGCTGGCGCAGAGCAGCCGGCAGCGTTCGATGTCGCCGGCATAGCTCGGCGTCGCGATGGCGTAGCTCAGCTTGATCTCGCTCAGGCTCACGGCCGGGTCCGCCGGCCTAGGACCTTCAGGCGCAGCATCCGCAGCAGGAAGACCGGGTTGCCCAGCACATAACGCCGCCAGAGCCGACCGGGTTCGAGCCAGAGCCGCCATGCCCATTCCAGCCGCAGCGTCCGGACGATCTCCGGCGCCCGCGCCACCTCGCCGGCGAGGAAATCGAACAGCGCCCCGATTCCTGCGGCGGCATGGGCATGGCGCGCGTCGATCCGCTCTGAGATGAACGTCTCCTGCAGGGGATTGCCGAGAGCGACGAGCAGCAGATCGGGCGGATCGGCCGCGAGCGCCGCAAGCATCGCGGCCTTGTCGCTCTCGTCGATGAAGCCATGGCCGGCGACATGGAAACGGTGCTGCGGAAACTCCCGCGCCAGCCGCGCGGCGGCCTTGCCGGCGACACCCGGCCGGCCGCCGAACAGCGCCACGCGCAGCGGACGCGCCTGCGCCGCCAGCAGAGCAGGCGTGAAGTCGGTCCCGTTCAGATTGGCGGGGAAGGGCGCGCCATGCAGCAGCCGTGCGCCGATGTCGACGCCGACGCCGTCCGCCAGGACGAGGAATCCGGCGAGCCGGCGGCGCAAGCCTTCGTCATGCGCCGCGAGGTTGACCAGATGCGCGTTGCAGAAGGCGAGCTTGAGATGGCGACCGTCCGTCATGGCCTCGCCGACCACGCGCAGCGCCTCCGCCCGATCGAGCACGGCGATCGCGACGCCGCCGATTTCGCGCGTCGCCACGGGCGTCATGGCCAGCGCGGGCGCGGCGGCCGAAGGGTCGAGGGTCAGGCTGGTGGCCACGATGAGGTTCGTCCGGACGTCGCGGCGACATGTCATGGCGCAACCGCGCGCCAGGTCAAGCGCAACCCTGCCGGAGGGTGAATGCGGCGTTCCCGCGCGCCTGGCCGCCCGGTTGTCCGCTTCGCCCGTTTCGCCGCGCGTCATTGTTCCAGTTTGGCACGGCGCCGGTTCGGAGGCGGCCCGCGCGCTCGGCGCTTCCCGTCGCATTCCGTTGAGAATCCGTCCGAAATCGAAAGTTCAGACCCTTTTTGGCGCCGCCGCCGACGGCATGTCGCTTGCGGCCTGCCCGGCACGATGCGGTCGCGATCGGAGATTTGTCCCGTTCCGAGCCGCCGCATCGCTGGAGCGCCGGGCATGATGAGCGTCAACGATCTGAGCTATGCCGCCGCCACCGCGGCCGAGGAGCGCGCCAACTCCTGGCGTCACTGGATCGGCCTCGTGACCGCGCTGATCGACGCCGGCGCCGTCTTCGGCATCGTCGCGCTCGCCTCGGTCGCCTATCATCTCCAGGTCTATGGCCATGTCGGCAACCATAAGGTCACCTTCGAACTGGCGAGCATGATCGCGGCGATCTTCGTCTTCACCAATCTGCTGCGCTCCCGCTACCAGATCGCCAACTACCTCTCCACCAAGGGGCAGATCGCCTCGGCCTTCACGGTCTGGAACATCACCATGGTCGCCTTCATCGCGATCGTGTTCATGGCCAAGATCGTCGATCATTATTCACGCGCCGTGGTGATCGCGACCTATCTGACCGGCATCCCGCTGATCTCGCTGGCGCGCTCAGGGGTCGTGCGGACCATCTCCATGGCGAGCAAGACCGGGCTGATCACCTCGGAGCGGGTCTTCCTGATCGGCCGCGAGCCGGACGTGATGTCCTTCGTCTCGCGTCACCAGCCCTGGAATATCGGCTTCGTCATCGTCGACGTCGCCTTCCTGCGCGACGCGCAGAGCCGCCGCATCAACGATCCGGCGGCCGCGCTCGCAGCCGATCTCGCCACGGCGGTCGCCCGTTGCCGCCGGATGCAGCCCGATGCGGTCTTCATCGCCATGCCCTGGGCCGACCAGGACACGATCGACGCCTGCGTCGACGCCTTCATGACGCTGCCCGTGGCGATCCACCTGACGCCCGAAAAGATCATGGACCGCTTCGACAACCCTCATATCGTGCGGACCGGCTCTCTCGCCAGCCTGCGCCTGACGCGGCCGGCGCTGTCGGTCGTCGAGATCGCCGTCAAGCGTGGCTTCGACCTCGTCGCGGCCAGCGCGATCCTGCTGTTCGCCCTGCCGCTGCTTCTCGCGATCGCCGGGCTGATCCGCCTCGACTCGAAGGGGCCGGTGCTGTTCATGCAGCGCCGCTACGGCTTCAACCAGAAGGCCTTCCGCATCTTCAAGTTCCGCACCATGACGACGACCGACGATGGCGACGTCATCCGCCAGGCGACGCGCGACGATCCGCGCATCACAAGGATCGGCCGCGTCCTGCGCCGCTACAATCTCGACGAACTGCCCCAGCTTCTCAACGTCATCGCCGGCCAGATGTCGCTGGTCGGACCGCGCCCGCACGCGCTCGCCCATGACCACGAGTTCCAGCGCAAGATCGCGCGCTATGCGCGGCGCCACAACGTCAAGCCCGGCATCACCGGCTGGGCCCAGGTCAACGGCCTGCGCGGCGAGACCGATACGGAAGACAAGATGGCGCGGCGCGTCGCCTGCGACCACTGGTACATCGACAACTGGTCGTTCTGGCTCGATCTCGCGATCCTGGCCCGCACGGTGCTGAGCCCGCGCTCCTATCGCAACGCGGTGTGACCCGATGGGTCCGGCGGACGAGGGCGGGTCCATCGGCAGCGACTGTCCGGTCCGCGCCGCCGGGCGCTTTGCACGCCAGCCTGGCTGATCTAGGGTCTGTCTCTCGGATCAAAGCGGACTTGGCCATGAACCAAATCGATTTAAACGGACGTGTCGCCATCGTCACCGGCGGCGCGCAGGGTATCGGCCGGGCCGTCGCCGCACGGTTTGCCGCCAGCGGCGCCAAGGTCGAGATCTGGGATCTCGATGGCAGGCTGGCGGCGGAGGCGGCAGCCGAGATCGGCCCGGGCGCCAGAGGGATCGCCATCGACGTCACCGACGCCGACGTCGTCAAGGCCGCGGCCGATGCGCTCGAAGCCCGGCTCGGCAGCGTCGACATCCTCGTCACCAGCGCCGGCATCGCCGGTCCCAACCACAAGACCTGGGAATACCCCGCGCAGGACTGGGCCAGGGTGATGCGCCTGAACGTCGACGGCACGCTGCACTGCTGCCAGGCGGTGATCCCCGGCATGCTGAAGCGCAATTACGGCCGGCTCGTGCTGGTGGCCTCGATCGCCGGCAAGGAGGGCAATCCCAACGCCTCGGCCTATTCGGCCTCGAAGGCGGCGGTGATCGCGCTGACGAAGTCGCTCGGCAAGGAACTGGCGACGCAGGACATCGCGGTCAACTGCATCACGCCGGCCGCCGCCCGCACCCGCATCTTCGACCAGATGAGCGAGGAGCATATCGGCTACATGCTAGCGAAAATCCCGCGCGGGCGCTTCCTGCAGCCCGACGAGGTCGCCTCGATGGTCGCCTTCCTGGCCTCGGCCGAGAACAGCTTCACCACGGGCGGCGTTTTCGACCTTTCGGGCGGCCGCGCGACTTATTAGCAGCATGACACTGATCGAAAACCGGTTCCCACTTTTCGGCGTCATGCTCTAGTCTCCACACCATGACCCAGACGCTTCCCTCCGCCGCCGTGCTCGGCGCGCGCGCTTTTGCGGCCCTTGACGGCCTCAACCGCTTCACCGACGAGCCCGGCAAGCTGACCAGGCTCTATCTGTCGCCCGCCCACCGCCACGCGGCGGAGTGGACGCGGGGCGCGATGGAGGTGGCGGGGCTCGCCGCCCATATCGACGCGGCGGGCTCGGTGCAGGGCCGGCGCGAGGGTCCCGTCCCGGGCGGGCCTTGCGTGATGATCGGCTCGCATATCGACACGGTGAAGGATGGCGGCCGCTTCGACGGCAATCTCGGCGTGGTCGCGGGCATCCTCGTGGCGCAGGCGCTGCGCGACGCCGGCGTCGTTTTGCCCTTCTCGCTGGAGGTGATCGCCTTCGGAGACGAGGAGACGGTGCGCTTCCCGACCTCGTTTTCGACCTCGGCCGCGCTGGTCGGCCGCTACGACGCCGGCTGGTTCTCCGCCCGCGATGCGGACGGGGTGGTCTTGCGCGATGCGCTGGTCGGCTTCGGCGGCGACCCCGACGGCATTCCCGCGCTCGCGCGAAAACCCGGCTCGATCAAGGCCTATCTCGAAATCCACATCGAGCAGGGCCCGGTGCTGGAGGCGCAAAACGAGCCCGTCGGCATCGTCACGGCGATCAACGCGCAGAAGCGGGCGCGCGTGCGGATCACCGGAGAGGCCGGCCATGCCGGCACGGTGCCGATGGCGCTCCGCAAGGACGCGCTCGCCGCAGGCGCCGAGATGGCGCTGGCGCTGGAGGCGATCGCAGCCGCCCATGAGAACGCGGTCGGCACCGTCGGCGTGTTCCGGCCCGACCCCGGCGCGACCAATGTCGTGCCCGGCGCGCTCGATTTCACCATCGACTTCCGCGCGCCGAGGAACGACACGCTGGCGAGCATGGACACAGCGATCGGCGAGCGGTTCGCCGCGATCGCCGCGAGACGCGGCGTCGGGCTGACGATGACGCCCTATTCGCACGATCAGGCGACGCCGATGGCGGGGGCCTTGCAGGATGCCCTGGCCGCAGGCATCGCCCGCACCGGCTCCAATCTGAGCGCGCGCCGCCTGCCCTCGGGGGCGGGTCACGACGCGATGGTCATGGCGCGGCTCTGCCCCGCCGCGATGCTTTTCGTCCGCAACGAGAAGGGCATAAGCCATTCGCCGCTGGAGAACATGACCGAGGCCGATGCCGGGATCGCGATCCGCGTGCTGCTGGAGACCGTGCTGGAGCTTGCCCGTCAGGAGGGCTGACGGGCAGGCTCGGGCGAAGGCTTCAGGCCGCCTGCGCGCCGAGGCAGGCGTTGATTTTGCCGAGCAGGCGCGGCAGGTCGATCGGCTTGGTGTCGAAGTCGGCGCAGCCGACCTCGACGCTTTTGGCCCGGTCGCTCGACAGCGCATGCGCCGTCAGCGCGATGATCGGGATCGGGGCCGTGCGGGCAGAAGCCTTGATCAGGGTCGTGGCCTCCCAGCCATCCATGTCGCCCAGCGCGACGTCCATCAGGATCAGGTCGGGGTTTTCCTGCGTGGCCATCGCCACGCCTGTCGGCCCGTCTGGCGCGCAGGCGACGGTGAAGCCCTGTCGCTGCAGGCGCCTCGTCAGCATGTCGCGGTTCATCTCATTGTCTTCGACGAGCAGGATTTTAGGCATGTGTGCCGACCGTGGTTGTTGTTCTGGGGGCGCTGCGTTGAAGGACGGCCGCCATGCGCGCGCCGAAGCGATCCGTGGGCGCTGCTGCAGGATCCGGCATCCCGATCGCCATTTCCGGCTGCTCTTCGGTTGCCGGCATGACCGGGACGATCACGGTGAAGGCGCTGCCGACGCCCTCCTGGCTCTCGACGACGATGTCGCCGCCCATCAGCCGGCAGAGCTTGCGGCTGAGCGCCAACCCTAAGCCGGTGCCGCCATATTTGCTGGCGCTGGAATCGTCGCCGACGGTGAACTGCTCGAACAGGGTCGCGATCTGCCCCTTGGCGATGCCGATTCCGGTGTCCTCGATACGAAAGCTCACCATCGCGGAGCCGTGCCGGCTCGTCCGTTTGGCGATCAGCCGGATCGTGCCGCCATGCGTGAACTTCACCGCATTGTCGAGCACCTGCAGCAGCGCCTGCCGCAGCTTGCTGCCATCGCAGATGATGCTGCCCAGTGCCGGATCGAACTCCGTCACGATGATGTTGCCGGCGCGCCCGGCCGCCGCGCGGTGCTGATCGACCGCCTCCTCCAGGAGGGGGACCACGTCGACCGGCTCGGAATCGAGTTCCATCTTGCCGGCCTCGATCTTCGACAGGTCGAGAATTTCATTGACCAGCCTGAGCAGATGATGGCCGGCGCTGTGGATGCGCTCGAGGTCGGCCGCCGTCTCGGCGTCGTTCTCGTCGGCGGCGTCCTCGAGCAGGAGCTGACTGTAGCCGATGACGGCGTTGAGCGGCGTTCGCAATTCATGGCTCATCTTGGCGAGGAAATCGGCTTTGGCCGCGCCGGCGCGCTCGGCCTCCTCGGTGGCGCGGCGCAGTTCGGCTGCGGTGGCGAGGTGCCCGCGCATCTCGCTTTCGAGTTCACCCTGCGAGGCCAGCACCTTGGCGTAGAACAGCGCCATCATCGTGACATAGAGCGAGGCCGCGACCGTCGAAACCAGTCCCAGTCCCTGCAGCGCGGCGAAGTCCATCGCCGGGGCCTTGGCGAAGCCGCCGAGCGAGAACGCCCAGAACACCGCGAAATTCGCCGCGAACATCGCCAGCACGATCAGCCTCAGTCTCGGCTCGGAGCCGATATAGAAGAAGGCCAGCAGCGGTATCGTCAGCACCCAGGGCAGGGTCGGCGAGGTTACGCCGCCATAGAAGAAGCAGCTCCACAGGATGCAGAACATCAGGTTCTGGATCGAGATCAGCGCGAGCAGGTGGTAGTGGCCGATCGCGCGCAGCACGAAGGGGAAGACCCAGAAGCCCGTGATGCAGGCAGTCAGAACCCAGATCGCATAGCCGGGGTTCGGATCGAGGACATAAAGCGCAAGCGGCACGGTGTTGCCGATGAACGGCCCGAACAGGTGGCTGATCAGGAACATCCGCGCCTGCTTGCGCATCTCGCGGTCGGCGGCGATCTCGGCCGGGATGAACCAGTCGACGAGATCGTTCAGGGCCGCCTGTGAGGTGGGGAGCGAGATCGCCATTCTGTCCTGATCGCGGCCGGATTCGGCTCCATCGGCATCGCGCCAGACCGGTCATGGGCGCGACGCAAGGATCATGGCCGGGTTGCGTTAAGGCTGCGTAAATCGATAGGGGACGCCAGCGAGTTCGCGAACTGTTTCGAATGTCGCCGCTCGGCCACCCTGGATCGCATTCTAATAGGTCGAAAGGTCTACGCAACCTGCGTTAGTATAGATGCAGACCGAATCTTAACTTGGGTGCGCTAAGTGTCCGTGCTGACGACGACGGCGCAAGACCGTCAATGCGGGACATTGGGATGAACTGGCTGATCAATCTCATCGACTGGTTCGTGCCCGAATCGTCGAAATTCGAGCGTTCCGAGCTCAGCCTCGGTCGAAATTTCGTTTTCACGCATCTGTTCGGGCCGCTGCTGTCGCAGTCGATCTCGCTGTTCCTTTACCTGACCGATCCGGCGCCGGGCTTTGCCTGCTGGACGATCATCATCTGCACCTGGCTGTTCTGGCTGCTGCCATTCGTCCTGAAATATACACGCAACCTCCAGCTGTCGGCGCTGATCTCGGTCGAGTTGCTCGCCTTCACCGCGCTGTTCGGCGCGTTCCACTATGGCGGCGTGTCCTCGCCCTTCCTGCCCTGGCTGATCGTCAGCCTGCTGCTCGGCTTCTTCTATCTGTCGGACAAGCCGCTGCTGGTGATCGTGCTGTTCGCGCTCAACATCGTCAGCTTCTATCTCGCCTATGTCGTCTACGGGTTTCCGCAGCTCGTGCCGCTGTCGCAGCTCGAGCCGGTCGGCTGGATCTCGATCCTGTCGGCGACGATCTACATGTCCTGGATGGCGATCTATTACGCCAACATCACCTCGATGCGCTCCGACATCGAACGTGAGACCGAGCGGCATCGCGCCACCGCGGTCCGCCTGCGCCAGGCCAAGGAGTTCGCCGACGCCGCCAACCGCTCCAAGTCGATTTTCCTGGCCAAGATGAGCCACGAGCTGCGCACGCCGCTCAACGCCGTGATCGGCTATAGCGAGATCCTGCTCGAAACCTTCGAGCCCGATGCGCGCAACGCGCACAAGCGCGTCGATCTGGCCCGCATCAACGCGGCCGGCAAGCATCTGCTCGCCCTCGTCGCCGACGTCCTCGACCTGTCGAAGATCGAATCCAACAGCATCGAACTGAAGATCGAGAGCTTCGATCTCGCCGAGTTCGCCCGCGACGTCGTCACCACCACGCAGCGCCTCGTTGCCGAGAAGGGCAATGCGCTGACGCTGGACTGCCTCGGGCAGCTCGGCGTTGTCTCGACCGATGCGACCAAGCTGCGTCAGGTCGTGCTCAATCTCATCAGCAACGCCGCCAAGTTCACCGAGAACGGAACCATCGGCCTGACGGTGCGCCGCGATCGCAAGGGCGCGGCGGACTGGATCGAGATTCAGGTTCGCGACACCGGCATCGGGATCACGCAGGAGCAGCTCCAGCGTCTGTTCCAGAATTTCGGCCAGGCCAGCGCCGCGACGGCGGGCAAATATGGCGGCAGCGGCCTCGGCCTCGCCATCAGCCAGAAGTTCTGCGCCCTGATGGGCGGCGGCATCAGCGTCACCAGCGATCCCGGGCGCGGCTCCTGCTTCAGCGTCCGCATCCTGGCCGATCTGGCACCGCAGGACGCCGCCCTGCCCGAGGCTACCGATCCGCCTCTCTCGTTCGCACCGGCCATTTGAGGCAAGACATGTTGAGGCAAGACATGTTGAGGCAAGACATACCGGGCAAAGGCATGGCTTCTCCCGCAGGGCCGGCTCTCGACCTGATTGCCGCGGCCTCGCCTCACAAGGCGCCCGCGCCGCCGAGCCTGCTGATCGTCGACGACGTCGCCGACAACCGCGCCATCCTCGCGCGTCGCTTCCAGCGCCGCGGCTTCGAGATCGTCGAGGCTTCGAGCGGTCGTGAGGCGTTGGCGCTGGTCTCGTCACGGCATTTCGACACGGTTCTGCTCGACGTCATGATGCCGGAGATGGACGGCACCGAGGTCTTGCGCCGGATTCGCGCCAGCCATCCCGCCAGCGCCTTGCCGGTCGTCATGGTCACCGCCAAGAGCCAGAGCGAGGATGTCGTCAACGCCCTGGCGCTGGGCGCGAACGACTATGTCACCAAGCCCGTCGAGTTCGACGTAGCGCTCGCGCGGGTGAACAGCCAGATCGAGCGCAAGCGCGCCGAGGACGAGGCGCGCCACAACGCGGAAAGGCTGCGCCTGCTCAACGAGGAGCTCGAGGCGCGAGTCAGCGAGCGCACGGCCCGGCTGGTCGCGGCAAACCAGCAGCTCGAAACCGAGATCGCCCAGCGCCACGAGACGGAAGCCCGCAACGCCTATCTCGCGCGCCACGATATTCTGACCGGACTGGGAAACCGGCTGATGCTGCGCGAAGGCCTCGCCCGCGCGCTGGCGGACGGTTTCACCGCCGACGGCCCGCGCACCTGTGTCCTCTTCATCGATCTCGACGGCTTCAAGAGCATCAATGACGGGCTCGGCCACGCCGTCGGCGACGAGATGCTCAAGGTCGTCGCCACGCGCTTGCGGCATGAGACCGACCCGCGCGATCAGGTCGTGAGGCTCGGTGGCGACGAGTTCGCCGTGCTGACGACGGCAAGGGACGGCATCGGCTCGGCGTCGCGCCTCGCCGGCCGGCTGATCGAGGCCTTGAGCCAGCCTGTCGCGATCGACGGCAACCCCGTCCATGTCGGCGCGAGCATCGGCATCGCCATGGCGGGCGTCGACGGGCAGACTGGAGAGGAACTGATGAAGGCCGCCGACATGGCGCTCTACCGCGCCAAATCGGAAGGCCGCGGCGTCTGGCGCGTGTTCGACCCTGCCATGGACGCCTGCGCCCAGGCCCGCCGCCTGCTCGAGCTGGATCTTCGCAACGCTCTCAGCGAGGGCGAACTGGCGCTGTTCTACCAGCCGCTGGTCGACATGAAAACGGAGTGTATCACGGGCTTCGAGGCGCTGATGCGCTGGCGTCATCCCGAGCGCGGCTATGTCTCGCCGGCCGATTTCATTCCCGTGGCCGAGGATCTCGGCCTCATCGTACCGCTCGGCGAATGGGCGCTGCGCCAGGCCTGCGTCGAGGCGGTCAAATGGCCGCAGCACGTCAAGATCGCCGTGAACCTCTCGCCGATCCAGTTCCAGCGCGGCAACCTCGTGCCGGTCGTCGTCAGCGCGCTCGCCGCATCGGGCCTCGCGCCCCAGCGCCTCGAGCTCGAGATCACCGAATCGGTCATGCTCGACAAGTCCGCGCGCAATCTCGATACGCTCAAGGCCCTGCGCCAGCTCGGCGTCCGGATCGCGATGGACGATTTCGGCACCGGCTACTCCAGCCTGAGCTATCTCCGCAGCTTCCCTTTCGACAAGATCAAGATCGATCAGTCCTTCATCCGCGATCTCGGAAATGGCGTCGAAAGTCAGGCGATCGTCGACGCCATCGCCGGGCTGGGCGCGACGTTCGGCATCACCACGACGGCGGAGGGCGTCGAGACCCGGGCCCAGTTCGATCTTCTGAGCGGCAATGGCTGCAACGAGGTCCAGGGACGGCTCTTCAGCATGCCGGTCCCCGCCGACGAGGTGGCCGGTTTGCTGACGGCCCATTCCGGTCGCGGGCCGCGCCGCTGACACAGGTTCAAGTGTTTTCGATTAATCAGTTTTTAAGGTTAACGCGCGAAGCTGGACTTCAGGGATCGCCGTGATTCCGATGCTCTGGGTTCGACATGATCAGCTTCCGATCGGCCATCCTCGGTTTCCTGTGCGCCTGCGCCGGCGCGGCGGGCGTGCATGCCGCCGATCTCGGCATCCGCAAGGGCTATGACCCGATCCCGCCCCAGTCGTTCGACTTCAAGCGCTTCTACATCCATGCCGGCCCGGCCGGGCTGCTTTATTCCGAAGGCGCGAAGATGCGCGCGGCGGGAACGCCGATCCCCGGCGCCGATATCCGCATTCCCGATTCGCTGACCGTCGCCATCGAGGCCGGTTACTTCTTCACGCCCAATTTCGCGGTCGGCTTCGCCGGCGGCTTCCCGCCGCTGGTCAAGGTCGAGGCCAAGGGATCGATCAACGGGCTCGGCACGCTCGGCAAGGTCGCCGGCGGCCCGACCGCGCTGACGGCGCAATATCATTTCACCGGCATGGGTAATTTTCAGCCCTATGTCGGCGTCGGCCCCAGCCTGATGATCATCTTCAACGACAAGGACGGCGTCGTCACCAATCTGAAGACCGACCATGCGCTCGGCGTCGCCGCCCAAATCGGCTTCAACTACATGTTCAACGAGAACTGGGGCGTCTTCTTCGACGCCAAGAAGGTCTATCTGCGGGCCGGGACCGCCGGCAATCTCGGCCCGGCGCCGATCAAGGCGACGGTCACGCTCGATCCGCTGGTGCTGCACACCGGCGTGACCTACCGCTTCTGACGCGCTTGTCGCAGCCGCAGGGCGAGGTCGAGCGCATGCGCGAGGCCGCCCAGCGTCAGGCCGGCCAGCACGACGAATCCGGAGGCGCCTGACAGTCCTGCGCGCAGGGCGGCGAGCAGGCCGAGCCCCGCCAGCGCGATCAGGGCGATGTCCCGGCGCGGCAGAGCATGCCGGGCCCGCAGCGCAAGCAGCACCGCAGCCTCGACGACGAGAACGGCGATCGCCAGATCGACCGCATCCAGGACGAGCGCCGACGCGATCATCGGCGCGCCTGTCATCGGGCGCTCACGGCCTGCTCATGTCCGCGCTACGCCGAGCAGATGGCCGAGATCGTTGAAGAAGACCCGGACATGGGCCATGAACTTGCCGCGCACCAGCGCCTTGTTCATGTAGGAATCCCAGGTCAATTTCTGCACGTCGGGATCCTTGCAGATCGCGACGAACTGCTCGCGGCGCCTGTCGTTGCGATACCAGATCCATTGCAGCAGCCCGAGCACCCAGAAGACCCGGCCATGGTCGGCCATGAAGCGCTTGCGCGCCGTGGCCAGCGCCCGCGCATCGCCCGTCGCGAGCGCTGTGTCGACGGCCTCGCCCGCGAGCCGGCCGCAGAGCATGGCGTAATAGATGCCCTCGCCCGAAGCCGGCGCGACGACGCCCGCGGCGTCGCCGGCGAGAATGACGTCGCGGCCATTGTCCCATCTCTTCAACGGCTTCATCGGGATCGGCGCGCCTTCGCGGCGGATCGTTTCCGCGCCTTCGAGCCCGGTATCGGCGCGCAAACGCGCCACCGCGTCTTTCAGCGAAAAGCCCTTATGGGCGCTCCCCGTTCCGATGCTGGCGGTCTCGCCATGGGGGAAGACCCAGCCGTAGAAATCCGGCGAGACGCGGCCTTGATAGATCACGTCGCAGCGTCTCGAATCGTATTGCGCGCCGGCCTGCGCGGGCACGCGGACGATCTCGTGATAGGCGAAGACGAAGGGCGGGCGCTTGGAGCCCGGCATCGCGGCGCGCGCCAGATTCGAGATCGCGCCGTCGGCGCCGATCACCATGCGGGCGCGCAGGCTCGACAGCGCCTCCTGACCCTTGGCGCGGTAATGCAGCCGGGCCACGCCGTCGGCGTCGCGGCTGAACTCCTCGAAGGTTCCGGTGATCCGCGTCACGCCGGTTTGAGCCGCGCGCTCGCGCAGCCACTCGTCGAAATGCTCGCGGTCGACCATGCCGACATAGCCGTCCTCGATCGGCATATCGACGCCGATCGCTGAGGGCGCGACCATGCGTGCGCTGGTGATGCGCGCCACGATCTGAGAGGGCGGGATCGCGAAATCGCGGATCGCGCGCGGCGGGATCGCGCCGCCGCAGGGCTTGATCCGCCCGGCCCGGTCGATCATCGCGACGCTGCGGCCGGCCCTGGCGAGATCGGTCGCGGCGGTGGTGCCCGATGGTCCGCCGCCGACCACGACGACGTCCCAGATCGGCTCTTGCTGAGAGATGGCGTTCATCGGCGTCATCCTGATGTCGGGCTGAGGTCGAGCGTGCGTACGGCAGGCCGTTCCCGCGCGGCCGCTTGCCGCGAGACGGCGACGGCCAGGCCCGCCGAGACGAGGAAGAGCACGGCCTCGGCCGTAAAGACGGCGGCATAGGCCAGGGCAGGCGACGACATGAGCTGGCGCGCGATGTCGCTCGCGCCTGCGCCGATCAGCCCGCCCAGCCCGAAGGCGACGCCCTGGGCAGCGCCCCACAGCCCCATCCGCACGCCCTGCCGTCCGGGCTTGCCCTGTCCGACGAGGCGCATCATCGAGCCGATCGCGGCGACTGCGTAGGCGCCATTGGCGACGCCGAGACAGAACACGACCGGGCGCAGCGGGAAGGACGGGCCGACGACGGCCGAAACCGACAAGGCGGCGAGCGCGAGCGCCGAGGCGATGCAGCCGCCGACAGCCCAGAGCCGAAGCGAGCCGGCCCTGGCTCCGGCGAAGGTCGTGACCAGCGCCACCAGCACCATGCCGGCGAGCACGCCGCCATTCTGGACGCCGGCGAGTTTCGTGCTTTCGCCCGGCGTATAGCCGAAGACGGTGCCGGCGAAGGGCTCGAGGATCAGATCCTGCGCGCTGTAGGCGATCATCGAAACGAAGACGAAGATGGCGAAAAGGCGCGCCTGCGGCTCGGCCCAGACTTCGGCCAGCGCAACCTTGAACGAGCCTTCGGGCTGGGCTTCAACGGAAGCCGTCGCCGCTTCGGCCGCGTCCTCGACGCCATGGACCGCGAGCAGCGTCACCAGCATGGCGAGCGCGCTGACCGCAGCCGTGACAGCGACGAGGCGCGCCGTCGAGAACGGGTCGAGGAAATGGCCGGCGGTGGCGGCGGTGACGATGAAGCCCGCGATCATCATCACCCAGACGACGGTCGCCGCAGCAGGGCGGCGTTCGTCGGCGACGCGGCGCGACAGCAGCACCAGCAGGCAGGTGCCGCTGGCGCCGACACCCATGCCGATCATCAGGAAGGACAGCGCCGCCAGCGCCACGCCCGGCCAGAACAGGCTTTCCATCAGCGCGACGCTGAGCGCCGCTCCGAAGCCGCCGAGCGCGAGCACGGCCATGCCGCCGAGAATCCACGGCGTCAGCCGCCCGCCGACATCCGAGCCGTGCCCCCAGCGCGGCCGCAGCACCTGCACGGCGTAGTGCAGCGCGACCAGCAGTCCCGGCAGGATCGCCGGCAAAGCGAGCTCGACCACCATGACGCGGTTGATCGTCGATGTGGTCAGCACGACGATGGCACCCAGCGCCGTCTGGACGAGGCCGAGCCTGACGATGCCGAGCCAGCCGAGCGAGGGCTTCATCACGCCCCTCCCAGCCCGCGCAGCGCGAAGGCTGCGGCCAGCATGCCCAGAACGTAGAGCGTCGTGCCGGTGGCGTTGTACCAGGCGGCGCGGGCGCGCGGGGCCTTGAGCAGCCTCGCCATCAGGCCGAGCTGGACGAGGAGCAGGCCGGCGACGATCGATGCGTGAATCGGCTGGCCCCAGGACCAGAGCAGCGCGATGACCACGACCTGCGGCAGCGCCATGACCCAGCAGGCGAGCTTTGCTGCACGATCGACGCCGAGTTGCACCGGCAGCGACTTCAGCTTCATCACCCGGTCGCCCTCGACCGATTTGAAATCGTTCAGCGTCATGATGCCATGCGCACCGACGCCGTAGAGCAGGGCGATCCCGATGGTGCGGCCGTCGGGAACGCCGCCGATCAGCGCGGCCGCGCCCGTGAACCAGGGCAGGCTCTCGTAGCAGAGCCCGCAGGCGGCGTTGCCGAACCAGCCATTCTGCTTCAGCCGCAGCGGCGGGGCGCTGTAGACCCAGGCCAGCGCCAGTCCGACACAGGCCGCGACGAAGACGGCGACGCCGAGCAGGGCCGCGACCGCAAGCGACAGCAAGGTCCAGACGATGGCGATGTAGAGGCCCCAGCGGCCGGGAATCCGGCCCGACGGGATCGGCCGGTTCGGCTCGTTGATCGCATCGACATGGCGGTCGTACCAGTCGTTGGCAGCCTGGCTGGTGCCGCAGACGAGCGGGCCGGCGAGCAGGATGCCGAGCGCGATCTGCGGCAGATGGGAGGCGAGCGGCTGGCCCGACGAGACGACGCCGCAGCAATAGGCCCACATCGGCGCGAACCAGGTGATCGGCTTCAGCAGTTCGAGCACGGCCGCAGGCTGTGGACGGCTGGAGATCGGCGCGGGGATGCTGAGGCGCGTCATGCCCGGAGGCTAGAGGCACGCTCCAAAAGCGTCAACAGAAATTGACAGATAGGCGGAAGAAAAATGTCAGTCTGACCTGACAGCCGCGGGCTCAGTTCAACTCGCCCAGATCGTCGTCGTCGAGATCGCCGAGCCCGTAGCGCCGCAGCTTGGCGTAGAAGCTCTGTCGGCTCAGGCCAAGCATCTGAGCGGCCGAGGCGCGGTTGTCCCTGCTCAGTTCGAGCGCGGCCTCGATGCAGAGCTTCTCGATGACGTCTGTCGTCTCGCGCACCAGATCCTTCAGCGAAACCCGGCCCACGAGTTCGGTCAGATGCTCGACGGAGCGCGGCAGCGAGCGGCCGCGGTGGCCTTCCAGCGCGGTGCGGACGCCGAGGCTGCGGACGACGAAGCCGTAGCATGGCGTCTCTCCATTCAGGGCCGGAACCGCCGAGAGTTCGACCTCTTCGACGCTGCCGAACTCGCCGCGGATGATCGTGCTGAAGTTTCGCACGACGCCGTGCTCGGTCAGCGTCACCATCAGCAGGGGCAGGTCGATGCCGGGACGGCCGAGCCAGCGCTCCAGCGGCTGGCCGAGCGCCTGCTGCTTGCTCGCCTGCTGGGTCAGGTCGAGAAAGGCGCGGTTGGCCTCCAGAACCTTGAAATCCGTGCCGATCACGACGAAGCCGTCGGGGAACTTCTCCAGCACGCCGAGCACGCGGCTGGCGATCTTGTCGCCGGCTGGACCGCCCTCGGCATGCAGCGGCGTCAGGCGGACCAGCAGATAGGCGGCGTTGTCCTGCCGGAACGCCGATGCCGAGGCGCGGAAGCGCCGCCCCCCGGCGAGGCCGATCTCCGTTTCATCGGCCTTGCCCGTCGCCTGCGCCGCGCGCAGCATCAGTTGCAGCGGCTCCGCGCTGTCCGGCGCCAGGCAGGACGCGAGCGCAACGGCCTGAAGCCGGTCGCTGGCCAGGTCGAGTTCGCGCTGGGCGGCCGGATTGGCCTCGATGATCCTGTGGCTGCCCGCATCGACGATCACCACCGGCTCGCTGGCGAGGTGGAAAAGCATGCGATAGCGCGTCTCCGCCAGCCGCAGCCGGGCGTATTCGCGCTCCATCGCCTGCTGCGCCTCGACGAGGCGCTGCTGCAGGTTGGAGAAGTTGCGAAGGTCGCGCCCAAGCGCGACGACCGTGCCGTCATCGCCGACCTGCATCGCGGAGTAGCGCACCGGCACGTCGCCGCCGCTGACGGAGGGATGGTTGATCTCGCGGAACTGCACGGCGGTTTCGTTGCCGGCATTGGCCAGCAGATCCTCGACCTTGGGCCGGCTCTCGACCGTGACGATGTCGATCCAGCGCTGGCCGATCCAGGACTGGTGGCCCTCGCGGCGCAATTCGTCGGTTCCAAGCGAGACGTCGCAAACGATGCCTTCGGCGTCGATGACCAGCGCGACATCGCTGGCCGCCGTGATCAGGCTGCCGGCGATATCGGGCGCAAGCCTGCCAAGCCAGCCGGACTGACCGGTGAAGCCGCGCGTCGGCATCTGGGGCTGGAAGACGTTCATTGCGGCGGAGGCCCGGTTCCTGATTGTGGCGGCCTGCTAACGAGGCGTTAGGCAGATAAGGTGGCGCAAGCTCTTCAACAAGAAATCTTTTTGCCGTCGAGCATTTCCTCGATGCGGTCGACGGCTTCCGCAGCGTCGCGCGCACCGAAATCGGCGCCGAGCGACGCGGCGAGGTCCGGGGCTCCGGCAAAGAGATTGCCGCCGAGCATGATCCTGACGCCGGTGTTCAGAGCGTGGTCCCGGACCGCCTTGACGACCGCGCCGACGCTGGCCGAGGCGACCTCGCCGCTCGCCGAGAGCCCGACCGCGTCGAACCATTCGGTCCGCACCTGTTCGAGCAGGATCGCCCTGGACGGCAGGAACTCGGACTGGACATGCCAGCCGGCGCGACGAAAGAACTCCTCGACGATGGCCAGACCGAAGGTGTGCTGCTCGCCGGGAACGACGGCGAGCAGGAGTCTGCGCCCGCTGCCCTGCCGCGCGGGCTCGGCCTCGAAAGCCGGCCCGTAGATCCGCAGCAGCTGCTGCAGCCGCGAGAGACCCAGCGTCACGTCGACGAAGCTGCAGCGATCCTGCTCCCACATCACGCCGAGATGGCGCGCGGTCGCCGAGAGCACGCCGGTGATGACGGCTTCCGCCGACATGCCGCTGGCGCGCAGGCCGTCGAGATGGGCGCGCGCGGCATGGAGCGGCTGGTGGACGATCATCTCGGCGAAGCGGGCGACATCCTGATCGGTCACGATGATCGCCATCGCAGCCGGGGCTTTCGGCGTCGGCAGCGCGGCGCGGTGGGCCAGCATCAGCCGGGGAATGATCTCGGCCTCGATCGTGCGCGCGAGATCGCCTTTCAGTTCGGGCGGCGGCGCGGCGTCCTCGCTCGGACACCAGAGCGCGCCTTTCAGTCTGGAAAACCCGGCCGCCTCGTCCTGGGACAGCCCCCGTTCAGCGAAAACCCCGCGTCCTGAACCCGGCATAAGGTCATCTCCCCTGAGCGGGCTACCTTCCAGCGCAGGGGCTCTGACGGCCCTGTCATTCGACGATTGCAGGATAGCGACCGACGATCCGGAAGGCTGTTCCTCTCGACCTAGTGCAGGGGAGTGAAGCATGCCAAAGGCCCCTCGGCAATCGTGAGGTTCGTGTTTTTTAGCCGGAGTACAGGCGCTTGCCTGCGATCCTGCGCATCAGTCCAGTGAAAAGGCGTTCGGCTCAGGCCAGACGAAGGCGCCGCCCGAAATCGGGCGCGGCGTACCGCAGCCGCATCGGCGGCGCAGGATCGGGAGCCTACTCCGATTCTGCCGACTGTCCAGTCTTTATGACAGGTAGTCTAAAAAGAGTGTCAATCAGAGTTGACACATAGATGGGCTCACGCCAATCTCGGCTGCATGAGCGCTGCTGCGTCCCGCAGCGGCGTGGCGGACCGGAGACGTCCGATGCCAGCTCGGACTGCGCGACCCAGGCGACAGGCGCTTTATACCGCGGAGCAACGCCGGCGACGCGACGCTTCGCACTGGACGCTGGTGCAGGGCCTCCTCGCTCCGCTGCAGTTTCTGGTGTTTCTGATCAGTCTGGCGCTGGTGCTGCGCTATCTCGCGACGGGCGTGGGCTATGAAGCCGCGACGCTGTCCATCGTCGTCAAGACGCTCGTTCTCTACACGATCATGGTCACGGGCGCGCTCTGGGAGCGCGACGTCTTCGGGCAGTATCTTTTCGCCGCGCCCTTCTTCTGGGAGGACGTGGTTTCCTTCGTGGTGATCGCGCTCCACAGCTATTACCTCTACGCCATCCTGACCGATGCGCTTGCGCCCCGCGAGCAGATGCTCGTCGCGCTCGCGGCCTACGCCGTCTATGTCGTCAACGCCGGCCAGTTCCTGCTGAAGCTGCGCGCCGCCCGGCTTCAGGCCGCGGCCTCCTCGTCGCGCCAGTCCGGCGAACTGGAGCTGGCGTCATGAACGCGCCGCTGCTCGCCCGGCCGATCTCCGCACAGGGCTGCGACGCCCCGCCGATCCTGCGGGAGCGCGGCCAGCGCGAGGTCTTCTGCGGCCTCACCGGGATCATGTGGCTGCACCGCAAGATCCAGGACGCCTTCTTCCTGATCGTCGGCTCGCGCACCTGCGCCCATCTGATGCAGTCGGCTGCCGGCGTGATGATCTTCGCCGAGCCGCGCTTCGCCACCGCGATCATCGAGGAGAAGGATCTCGCCGGCCTCGCCGACGCCAATGCCGAACTCGACGCGGTCGTCAACCGCCTGCTGGAGCGCCGGCCCGATATCAGGCTGCTCTTCCTCGTCGGCTCCTGCCCGTCCGAGGTGATCAAGCTCGACCTGTCGCGCGCCGCGCTCAGGCTCGGCCAGCGCTTCGCCCCGCAGGTCCGCGTGCTGAACTATTCCGGCAGCGGCATCGAGACGACCTTTACGCAGGGCGAGGACGCCTGCCTGACCGCGCTCGTGCCGACGCTGCCGGCCGCGCCTGCGGGAGAGGAAAAATCCCTGCTCGTCGTCGGCGTGCTGGCAGACGCCGTCGAGGACCAGTTCCGCCGCCTGTTTGCCGCGATGGGCATCGACCGCGTCGCGTTCCTCCCCGCCCGCCGGGCCGGCCAGATGCCGGCGGTCGGCCCGAACACGGACTATCTGCTGGTCCAGCCCTTCCTCGGCGAGACGGCGCGCGCGCTGGAGAATCGCGGCGCAATCAGGCTGGCGGCGCCGTTTCCGCTTGGCGCGGAGGGCACGACAGGCTGGCTCAGGGCGGCCGCCGACGCCTTCGGCGTCTCCGACGAACGTTTTGAAGCCGCCATCGCCGCGCCGCGCGAGCGCGCCAACCGGGCGCTGGAGCATTCCCGCGCCGCGCTGAAGGGCCGGCGCATCTTCTTCTTCCCCGACAGCCAGCTCGAGATCCCGATCGCGCGCTTTCTGCATCGCGAACTCGGCATGGAGCTGGTCGAGGTTGGCACGCCCTATCTGCACAAGGACCATCTCGCCGCCGATCTGGCGTTGCTGCCGGCCGGCGTGCAGCTCAGCGAGGGCCAGGACGTCGACCGCCAGCTCGACCGCTGCCTGGCGGCCGCGCCCGACATCACGGTCTGCGGGCTTGGCCTCGCCAACCCGCTGGAGGATCGCGGGCTGACCACGAAATGGGCGATCGAGCTCGTCTTCACGCCGATTCAGGGCTTCGAGCAGGCCGGCGACCTTGCCGAGCTGTTCGCGCGGCCGCTGAACCGGCGCGCGGCGCTGGAGGTGTAGCGATGCACCTCACAGTCTGGACCTATGAAGGCCCCCCGCATGTCGGCGCGATGCGCGTCGCCACCGCGATGACGGACGTGCATTACGTGCTGCATGCGCCGCAGGGCGACACCTATGCCGACCTGCTCTTCACCATGATCGAGCGGCGCAGCAAGCGCCCGCCCGTCACCTACACCACCTTCCAGGCGCGCGACCTCGGCGGCGACACCGCCGACCTGTTCCAGCGCGCGGCCCACGACGCGTTCGAGCGCTTCAGGCCTGCCGCCATGCTGGTCGGGGCCTCCTGCACCGGCGAGCTGATCCAGGACGATCCGGCGGGGCTGGCGCGGGCGCTCGGCCTGCCGATCCCGGTCATCCCGCTCGAACTGCCCTCCTATCAGCGCAAGGAAAACTGGGGCGCGGCAGAGACATTTTATCAGCTCGTTCGCAACCTGGCCGGTCCGCATATGCCGATGCCCGGCAGCCAGCGGCCGGCGCGCGAGCCCGGCAAGCGACCAAGCTGCAACATCCTGGGTCCGACCGCGCTCGGCTTTCGCCATCGCGACGATGTCCGCGCCGTCAAGGAGCTGCTGGCGAGCCTCGGCGTCGAGGTCAACGTCACCGCGCCCTGGCAGGCGAGCGCCGCCGACATCGCCAGACTCGGGCAGGCCGATTTCAACGTCGTGCTTTATTCCGAAATCGCCGGCCTTGCGGCGCAGTGGCTCAAGCGCTCCTTCGGCCAGCCGGTCGTGGCGAGCGTGCCGATCGGCGTCGGCGCGACCCGCGATTTCATCACCGAGGTCGCCCGCCTTGCAGGCGTCGATGCGACCGCCGTACTGGCCGACGAGACCTCGCGCCTGCCCTGGTATTCGCGCTCGGTCGATTCGACCTATCTCACGGGCAAACGCGTCTTCATCTTCGGCGACGCGACCCACGCCATCGCGGCTGCCCGCATCGCCAGCGAGGAACTCGGCTTCAAGGTCGTGGGGCTCGGAACCTACAGCCGCGAACTCGCCCGCGATGTCCGCGAGGCGGCGGGCCGTCTCGGGCTCGAGGCGCTGATCACCGATGATTATCTCGAGGTCGAGGCGGCCTGCGCCGCGCTGCAGCCCGAACTCGTGCTCGGCACGCAGATGGAGCGCCACATCGCCAAGCGGCTCGGCATCCCCTGCGCCGTGATCTCGGCCCCGGTCCATGTCCAGGATTTCCCGGCGCGCTACTCGCCGCAGATGGGGTTCGAGGGCGCCAACGTCATTTTCGACTCATGGGTCCACCCCCTGATGATGGGGCTGGAAGAGCATCTGCTCGGCATGTTCCGCGACGATTTCGAGTTCCACGACGGCGCCGGCTCGTCGCATCTCGGGCATGGCAAGCCGTCTTTGCGAGGAGGCAAGGCCGACGAAGCAACCCAGGGGGACGTAGAGCCCGGTCCCTCTGGATTGCTTCGCTCCGCTCGCAATGACGGCGAAGGCAGCGCCGTCGTGCTTGCAGACCGCCCCATCCTCCTCACCTGGGCCGCCGAGGCCGAACTCGAACTCAAGAAGATCCCCTTCTTCGTCCGCGGAAAGGCGCGGCGCAACACGGAGAAATACGCAGGCGAACGCGGAATAAGCCCGATCACGGTGGAGACGCTTTACGATGCCAAAGCCCATTTCGGCCGCTGACCCGACCCCGATCCGGGTCGTCATCGTCACGCTCGACAGGCACCTGTCCGGCGCCGTCGATCGCGCGTCGATGACGCTGCGCCGCGACCTGCCGGGCCTGACGCTGACGCTTCACGCCGCCGCCGAATGGGGCGAGAACCCCACAACATTGGCTGACGCCCGCGCCGACATCGAGCGCGCCGACATCGTCGTCGCCAACATGCTGTTCATGGACGACCACATCCAGATGATCGCGCCGACGCTGCGCGCGCGCCGCGAAGCCTGCGACGCCATGCTCTGCGCCATGTCGGCCGGCGAGGTCGTGAAGCTGACCAAGCTCGGCGGCTGGCGCATGGATGCGCCCGAGACCGGCATGATGGCGCTGCTGAAGCGCCTGCGCGGCGCGAAGAAGCCCGGCGGCAACGCCGGCGCGCAGCAACTCGCCATGCTCAAGCGCCTGCCGCAGATCCTGCGCTTCATCCCCGGCAAGGCGCAGGATGTCCGCGCCTATTTCCTCGGCCTGCAATATTTCCTGTCCGGCTCCGAGGCGAACGTCGTCAACATGGTCCGCCTGCTGGTCGATCGTTATGCCGACGGTGCGCGCCGCAGCCTTCGCGGCACCGTCAAGGCGGCCGCGCCGGTGCATTATCCCGAACTCGGCGTCTATCATCCGCGCCTGTCCGGGCGCCTGTCCGAGCGCGCGGATGCGCTGCCGAAAGTCGCCGGCCAGCGCGGCACGGTCGGCGTGCTGGTGATGCGGTCCTATCTGCTGGCCGGCAACACCGCCCATTACGACGCCGTCATCGCCGCCTTCGAGGCGAAGGGCCTCAACGTCATCCCGGCCTTTTCCGGCGGGCTCGATGCGCGGCCCGCGGTCGATGCCTTCTTCAAGCGCGACGGCCGCCCGATCATCGACGCTTTGGTCTCTCTGACCGGCTTCTCGCTGGTCGGCGGGCCGGCCTATAACGACGCCTCGGCCGCCGACGCGATGCTGTCTGGGCTCGACGTGCCCTACATCGCCGCCCAGGCCATCGAGTTCCAGAGCCTGGAGCAGTGGAACGCCTCGGATCGCGGGCTGATGCCGGTCGAGGCGACGATGATGGTCGCCATCCCCGAACTCGACGGTGCGACCGGCCCGATGGTGTTCGGTGGCCGCTCAGACAGCGAGCCGGGCGACGGCCGCGCCGACATGCGCCCCGACATCGAGCGCGTCGCCATGCTGGCCGCCCGCGTGAGCAAGCTCGTCGCGCTGCGCAAGACAGAAGCCGCGCAGCGCAAGCTCGCCATCGTGCTGTTCAACTTCCCGCCGAACGCCGGCAACACTGGCACAGCGGCTTTCCTGGCCGTGTTCGAATCGCTGTTCAATACGCTCAAGGGCTTGGCGAAAGCCGGCTACAGCGTCGAGGTTCCGGCCTCGGTCGACGCGCTGCGCGACGCGATCCTGCATGGCAACGCCGCCCGTTTCGGCGCCGACGCCAATGTCCACACCCGCATCAACGTCAATGATCATGTCCGCCGCGAGCGGCACCTGGCCGAGATCGAGGCGCAATGGGGCCCCGCACCCGGCCGCCAGCAGAGCGACGGCTCCTCGCTCTTCGTGCTCGGCCGCGAGTTCGGCAACGTCTTCGTCGGCATCCAGCCCGGCTTCGGCTATGAGGGCGACCCGATGCGGCTGCTCTTCGAGAAGGGCTTTGCGCCGACGCACGCCTTCTCGGCCTTCTACCGCTATCTGCGCGAGGATTTTGCAGCCAACGCCGTGCTGCATTTCGGCACGCATGGCGCGCTCGAATTCATGCCCGGCAAGCAGGTCGGACTGACCGCCAAATGCTGGCCCGACCGGTTGATCGGCGATCTGCCCAACATCTATCTTTATGCGGCAAATAATCCGTCAGAGGGCACCATCGCCAAGCGCCGCTCGGCCGCGACGCTGGTGAGCTACATGACGCCGCCGGTGGCGAGCGCAGGGCTCTATCGCGGACTCGTCGAGCTGAAAGCCTCACTGGAGCGCTGGCGTCAGCCGGGCGCCGAGAACGAGAGCGCCGATCTCAGCCAGCTGATCCAGGCGCAGGCGGCGGCGCTCGATCTGGCGCAGGCGCAGCCGGCCTGGGGCCAGGAGGCGCGCGAGACGATCGCCGCGTTGACCAACGCCGTGCTCGAACTCGAATACACGCTGATCCCGCACGGGCTGCATGTCGTCGGCGCCAAGCACACTGTCGCCGAGAAGGTTGATACGCTTCTGGCGGTGGCCGAGGCCTCGTACGGGCAGAAGCCCGCTCGCGACGCCGTCGAGGCGCTGGCGACGGGTGCGACGACCGCGGCCGCGCTGGCGACCGACGCATCGCAGCTCGCCATGCTCAGCGAGCTCGCCCGCACCGGCGACATGATCGACCGCGACAGCGAGATCGAGGGCCTGCTGACCGCGCTCGATGGCCGCTTCGTCAAGCCCGCGCCCGGCGGCGATCTGCTGCGCACGCCTGCGATCCTGCCGACGGGACGCAACCTGCACGGCTTCGACCCGTTCCGCATCCCCTCCGCCTTCGCGGTCGCTGACGGCGCAAAGCAGGCCAACCGCCTGCTGGCGCGGCATATGGAAGGCGGCAATGCGCTCCCGTCGTCGATCGCGATCGTGCTCTGGGGCACCGACAACCTGAAAAGCGAGGGCGGGCCGATCGCTCAGGCGCTGGCGCTGATGGGCGCAAAGCCCCGCTTCGACGGCTATGGCCGGCTCTGCGGCGCGGAACTCGTCTCGCTGGAAGACCTCGGCCGCCCGCGCATCGACGTGGTCATGACCCTGTCGGGTATCTTTCGCGACCTGCTGCCGCTGCAGACCCGCCTCCTCGCGGAGGCCGCTCTAATGGCCGCGCAGGCCGACGAGCCGGTCGAGCAGAACTATCTGCGCCGCAATGCGCTGGCCTATCAGGCCCAGCATGGCTGCGATCTGGAGACCGCCGCTCTGCGCGTCTTCTCCAACGCCGACGGCACTTACGGGGCCAACGTCAACCATCTGATCGAGAACAGCCGCTGGGACGACGAGGACGAACTGGCCGAGACCTATTCGCGACGGAAGTCCTTCGCCTATGGCGTCTCGGGCAAGCCGGTGCAGCAGAAGGAGCTTCTCGGCACCATCTTCGCCGGCGTCGAGCTTGCCTATCAGAACCTCGAATCGGTCGAGCTCGGCGTGACCACGATCGACCAGTATTTCGATACGCTCGGCGGCATCTCGCGCGCGGTGAAGCGCGCCGGCGGCTCGTCCGTCCCGGTCTATATCGGCGACCAGACGCGCGGCGAGGGTACGGTGCGGACGCTCTCCGAGCAGGTTTCGCTGGAGACGCGCACCCGCATGCTCAACCCGAAATGGTATGAGGGCATGCTCAAGCACGGCTATGAGGGCGTGCGCCAGATCGAGCACCACGTCGCCAACACCATGGGCTGGTCGGCCACCACCGGCGCGGTCCAGCCCTGGGTGTTCCAGCAGACGGCGCAGACCTTCCTGCTCGATCCGGTGATGCGCGAGCGGTTGGCGGCGCTGAATCCGACCGCGTCCGCCAAGCTGGCGAACCGGCTGATCGAAGCTCAACAACGCAAATACTGGCAGCCCGACGAGGCCACCCTCGCCGCGCTCCGCCTGGCCGGCGAAGAACTCGAAGACCGGCTCGAAGGCATCGGTGTGGAGGCCGCAGCATGACGACCCTTTTCCAGCATCCGGGCCTCCCGAACTATGCGCGCAAAGCTCCGCCCCCTCCCGGCGAGGACGGCGAGGGCTCCGTCCAGGTCCAGCTCGACCAGCTCATGGGCGTGGAGTCGACCAAGGTCTTCGCCGTCTACGGCAAGGGCGGCATCGGAAAGTCGACCACCTCGTCGAACCTTTCGGTGGCCTTCTCGCGGATGGGCAAGCGCGTCCTGCAGATCGGCTGCGATCCCAAGCACGATTCCACCTTCACTTTGACCAAGAAGCTGATGCCGACGGTCATCGACGTGCTGGAGACGGTGAACTTCCATTCCGAAGAACTGCGCGTCGAGGATTTCTGCTTCGAGGGCTATGGCGGCGTGATGTGCGTCGAGGCCGGCGGCCCGCCCGCCGGCACCGGCTGCGGCGGCTATGTCGTCGGCCAGACGGTCAAGCTGCTGAAAGAGCATCATCTTCTGGAAGACACCGACGTGGTGATCTTCGACGTGCTCGGCGACGTCGTCTGCGGCGGTTTTGCTGCCCCGCTCCAGCATGCCGAGCGGGCGGTCATCGTCACCGCCAACGACTTCGATTCGATCTTCGCGATGAACCGCATCGTCGCGGCGATCAAGGCGAAGTCGAAGAATTACGAGGTCCGCGTCGGCGGCGTCATCGCCAACCGCTCGGCCGGCACCGACGAGATCGACCGCTTCAATGCCGCCACCGGCCTCAAGCGCCTCGCCCATTTCCCCGATCTCGACGCCATCCGCCGCTCGCGGCTGAAGAAGGCGACCCTGTTCGAGATGGGCGACGCGCCCGAGGTCGTCGCCGTGCAGCGCGAATACATGAACCTCGCCGAGCAGATGTGGGCCGGCGGACCGGGGCTCGAAGCCCGGCCGATGAAGGATCGCGAGATCTTCGATTTTCTGGGGTATGAGTGATGTCGGACGCGACCTACGCCCAGCGCCGCAGCGAACTGAAGACCTATTTCGACCGCACGGCCGTCGATGCCTGGTCGAAGCTGACCTCCGATGCTCCCGTCAGCGGCATCCGCGCCACGGTGCGGGCGGGCCGCGATGCGATGCGCGAGACCCTGCTGTCCTGGCTGCCCGACGATCTGCGCGGGGCGCGCATCCTCGACGCCGGCTGCGGTACGGGCGCACTGGCCGTTGCCTGTGCGCTGCGCGGGGCGCATGTCGTGGCGATCGACCTCTCGCCGACGCTGGTCGCGCTGGCGCAGGACCGCAGCCCCCGCGATCTCAAGGGTGGCGCGATCTCTTTCCGCTCGGGCGACATGCTCGACGCCGGCCTCGGACGCTTCGACCATGTCGTGGCGATGGATTCGCTGATCCACTACCAGGCCGCCGACATCGTGCGCGTGCTGTCTGGGCTGGCGGCGCGGACCTCGGCCTCGCTGCTGATCACGCATGCCCCGCGCACGCCGGCGCTGACCCTGATGCACATCGTCGGACGCGCTTTTCCGCGCTCGGACCGCGCGCCCGCGATCGAGCCGGTCAGCGCGATTACTCTGGCGCGCGGCATCGCGGCGGACGGCTCGCTCGCCGGCTGGCGGCCTGCGCGCACGCAGCGGATTTCCAGCGCGTTCTACAAATCGCAGGCCCTGGAGCTGGTCGCCAGATGAACCCGGTCTCGACCGCCTTGGTGAAGGGTCTGACGCGGATCGGTCCGCGCTGGCTGCCCTTTGCCGATGCGGCGTCGCCGGACCTGCCGCTCGGACGGATTCTCAGGCTCTCGCTGTTCCAGATCTCGGTCGGCATGGCGACCGTGTTGCTGGTCGGCACGCTGAACCGGGTGATGATCGTCGAGCTCAACGTCCCGGCCTGGGTCGTGGCGCTGATGGTGTCGCTGCCCTTCCTGTTCGCGCCGTTTCGGGCGCTGGTCGGCTACAGGTCCGATACGCATCGCTCGGTGCTGGGCTGGCGGCGCGTGCCTTACATCTGGTTCGGCTCGCTGATGCAGTTCGGCGGGCTGGCCATCATGCCCTTCGCGCTGCTGGTTCTGTCCGGGGACGGCGTCGGGCCGGTCTGGATCGGCCAGCTTGGAGCTGCGCTCGCCTTCCTGCTGGTCGGGGCCGGCCTCCACACCACGCAGACGGCGGGTCTGGCGCTCGCGACCGATCTCGCCACGCCGGCGACGCGGGCCCGCGTCGTCGCGCTGCTCTATGTGACGCTGCTGGTCGGCATGGTGCTGTCGGGTCTCGCCTTCGCCTGGCTGCTTTCCGACTTTTCGCCGCTCAGGCTGATCCAGGTCGTGCAGGGCGCGGCCGTGGTCACCATGGCGCTGAACGTCGTCGCGCTCTGGAAGCAGGAGGCCCGCAACCCCGCCCTGACCCGCTCGGACATGGTTCGACCGGCTTTCCGCACGGCGCTGTCGGCTTTCGCCGCCGACCGCAGGCGGCTGCGCTTCCTCGTCGCGGTCGGGCTCGGCACCGCCGCCTTCAACATGCAGGACATCATCCTGGAGCCGTTTGGCGCGCAGGTGCTGAACCTCAGCGTCTCGGGCACCACGATCCTGACCGCGCTGCTCGCGGCCGGCTCGCTCGCCGCCTTCGTGCTGGCGGCCCGCGCGCTGGCGGCCGGCGTCGATCCCTACCGGCTGGCGGCGCTCGGCGTCGTGGCGGGTCTCGTTGCCTTTCCGTGCGTGATTTTCGCCGGCGCGATCGACGCAGCGCACCTGTTCCGCTTCGGCGTGGTGCTGATCGGCTTCGGCGGCGGGCTCTTCGCCGTCTCGACGCTAACCACGGCCATGGCGATCGAGAGCGGCGGCCTGCACGGGCTGGCCGTCGGCATCTGGGGCGCGGTGCAGGCCAGCGCGGCGGGCCTCGCCATCGCGGCCGGCGGCGCGCTGCGCGATCTCGTGGCGATGCTCGCCGCGAGGGGGTCTCTCGGCCCTGCCTTCACCGACCCGTCTGTCGCCTACAGCGTCGTCTACCATGTCGAGATCGCGCTGCTTTTCGCCACGCTGATCGCCATCGGCCCGCTCGTCCGCAGCGCCGATGCGATGCGCGCCACCCCGTCAACCCGCTTCGGCCTCGCGGAATTTCCGAGCTGACAGCCTTCAGGAGGGCTCTCCAATGCGTGAGATCATGGGATATATCGACGTCGCCCAGGTCACGATCTGGCTGTTCTGGCTCTTCTTCGCCGGGCTGATCGTCTATCTGCGCCGCGAAGACCGGCGCGAGGGCTATCCGCTCGAATCCGACGCCCATCCCGGCAAGATGCTGGCGCCGAGCCTGGTCTTCTATCCGCCGCCCAAGAGCTTCCGGCTCGCCAGCGGCGCGACGATCAAAGCCCCGACCGGCAAGGCCGATTCCCGTCCGCTCGCAGCCATCCCGACCGCGAAATTCCCCGGCGCGCCGCTGGCGCCCACCGGCTCGAATCCGATGCTCGATTCGATCGGCCCCGGCTCCTGGGCCGAACGCGCCGACATGCCCGACATGACCTATGACAACCATCTCAAGATCGTCCCCGTTCGCGTCGCCACCGGCTATGGCGTCTCCAGCGGCCCCGATCCGCGTGGCTTCGATGTGATCGGCGCCGACCGCAAGGTCGCCGGTAAGGTCGTCGATCTCTGGGTCGACCGCTCCGAATGCATCATCCGCTATTTCGAGGTCGCGCTCGACAGCGGCCGCAACGTGCTGCTGCCCAACACCTTCTGCGACATCACGGCCGGCTTGCGGCCGGGCGTCGGACGGGTCTTCGTCGACGCGCTGCTGGCGCACCAGTTCGCCGACGTTCCCGGCACCCGCACGCCCGACGCCGTGACCCGGCTGGAGGAAGAGAAGATCTGCGCCTATTACGGCGCGGGCACGCTCTACGCCACGCCGCTGCGCGCGGAGCCCAAGCTATGAGCCAGCACGAGATCCACGACGACTTCGCCTTCGAGCCGGTTCCGGGCCTGCCCGAACGGCCGCCCGAAGGCGAGCGCATCCTCTGGCAGGGTGCGCCCGACTGGCGCGGGCTGACCTGGCGCGCCTTCCATGTCCGCGAGGTCGCGTTCTATTTCGCCGCGCTGGTCGCAGCCCAGCCGGTGCTGGCGTTGATGGACGGCTCGGCCCTGACCGGTTCGGTCAAGCCGATGCTCTGGCTCGGGGCGGCAGGCTCCGTCGCCATCGGCGCGCTCTGCCTGCTCGGCTGGCTTGCGGCGCGCGGTACGGTCTACACCATCACCAGCCAGCGGCTGGTGATGCGCTTCGGCGTCGCGCTGCCGATGACGATCAACCTGCCCTTCGCCGTCGTCGCCGGCGCTGGCCTCAGGCTCTCGCGCAGCGGCCATGGCGACCTCCCGGTCGCCATCGCGCCCGGCGAGAATGTGTCCTACGCCATCCTCTGGCCCCATGTCCGGCCCTGGCGGCTGTCCAGGCCCGAGCCGATGCTGCGCGCGGTGCCTGACGCCGCCGTCGTCGCCGATATCCTCGGCCGGGCGCTGGCGGCCCATGCCGGCGCGCCGGTCCGCGTGACGCATCAACTGGCCAGCAACGACCAGCGCCTGCCGGCCGGCATGGCCGCCGCGGGCTGAGGAGGATAGAGCCATGACCGATGCGACCCTCCAGACGCAGTCTCCTGCCGCAAGCGGCTCGCCGCCGCGCTGGAGCCTGATCGGCATGGGCCTGCTTGTGCTGGCGACCATCGCCGTCGCCGGCCTTGCGCGCCAGACCGGCATCGGGGCGACCGGAATCCCCGAGAGTCCGACGGTGGCGCAGGTCGATCTGCGCTTCGAGGACAAGGCCGACGGCTCGGTCGTCATCCACGACGGCGCCGGCGCGCTTCTGGCCACGCTGGCGGTCAGCCAGGACGGCTTCATTCGGGGCGCAATGCGCAGCCTGACCCGGCAGCGGCAGATCGTCGGCGTCGGCCAGGAACAGCCATTTCGGCTGGAGCGCAGGGAAAATGGCCGGTTGAGCTTGAGCGATCCGGCGACTGGGGGCAGGATCGAGCTGGACGCCTTCGGACCGAGCAATTCCGCCGCCTTCGCGCGGTTCCTGCCCGCCCGGCAGACGCGTCCATGACCGATCTCTCGTTGAGCGACCACGCAATGGCCGAGCCGAAACAGTTCGACGTCCCCTGCACCATCGAGGTCTCGCACACCTTCGAGAGCCTGCATGCTCATTGCGTGCTCGACGGCGACGTCAAGATCCGCCCGGGCGACGAGGTCATCGTCCATGGCGAGCCGATCAAGGTTCCCTATGGCGAGGTCCAGAGCTTCCGGCGCATCGCGACGGTGACGCGCGCCAGCTGGCTGGAACAGGTCTGGACGAAGATCGCCGGCCGTGCCGAATTCATGGAGCTGCTCGAATTCAGCTTCTCGGAAAGGACCAAGCTATGACAGCCGCGACCATGCAGGTCGGCGCGATGCGCGCGGCCCCCAATGAATCGACGCGGATGGCCCAGCAGGACACGCTGCTGACGCCGCGCTTCTACACCACCGATTTCGAGGAGCTCGACAGGGTCGACGTCTCCTCCGTGCGCGAGGAATGGGACGCGCTGATCGCCGAGATGAAGAGCGACCCCAACAAGGGCCATTTCACCCGCAACGCCGAGTGGAAGCTCGAACTCGAGAAGATTCCCGAGCCGCTCCGCAAGGAGTTCATCGACTTCCTGATCTCGTCGCTGACGGCCGAATTCTCCGGCTGCGTGCTCTATGCCGAGATGAGGAAGCGCGGCAAAAATCCCGACATCTGCGAGCTGTTCAAATATATGAGCCGCGACGAGGCCCGCCATGCCGGCTTCATCAACGACGCGCTGAAGGAATTCCACATCGGAGTCGATCTCGGCTTCCTGACGAAAGCCAAGAAATACACCTTCTTCAAACCGAAATTCATTTTCTACGCGACCTATCTCTCCGAGAAGATCGGCTATGCGCGCTACATCACCATCTATCGCCATCTGGAGAAGAACCCGGACAAGTGCTTCCACCCGATCTTCAAATGGTTCCGCGAGTGGTGCAATGACGAGTTCCGCCATGGCGAGGCCTTCTCGCTGCTGATGCGGGCCAATCCGCATCTGCTGACCGGCGGCAACAAGCTTTGGGTGCGGTTCTTCCTGCTCGCGGTCTACGCGACCATGTATGTGCGCGATCATGTCCGGCCGGAGTTCCACAAGGCGCTGGAAATCGACCCGACCGAATACGACTACGAGGTCTTCCGGATCACCTCGGAAATCTCGAAACAGTGCTTCCCCGTGGTGCTCGACACCGACAACCCGAAGTTCCGGGCCGGGCTTGAGCGGGTCCGCATCCTCAGTCTCAAGATCGCCGACGCGGCCGAGAAGGGCCAGCACGTCCGCAAGCTTAGCCTTCAGGCGCAGGTCGGCGCGACGCTGGCGCGGCTTTATCTGATGCCGACGATCAGGAACGACCTCCCCGCCACCAGCCGGCTGCAGCCGGCCTACTGAAAGGGTTTTGCGCCTTGACCGCCTATGGTCTGCCGATCGTCGCGACCCTGTTCGCCTGGTGGTTCTCCACCGGGGCGATCCTGTATCTCGACGGCCTGCCGAGGCGGACCTTTCGCTGGAGCTTCGGCATAGCCTCGCTGATCGCGCTGGCGGCGCTGTGGGGTCTGGCCGCGACCGCCGACCAGACCGGCGCGGCGGGAGCCTATCTCGCCGTGTTCTGCGCCGTGCTGCTTTGGGGCTGGAACGAGATGGCCTTCCTGTTCGGCTATCTCACCGGCCCGCGCCGCGAGCCCTGCCCGCCCGAGGCCGCGGGCTTTGCGCGCTTTGCCTTCGCGACGCGAGCGATCCTGCATCACGAACTCGCGCTGACGATTTCGCTTTTGCTCGTGTTGGCCGTAAGCTGGAACGGTTCCAACCTGTTCGGCCTGATGACCTTCGCGTTGCTGTTCACGATGCGCCTCTCGACCAAGCTCAACATCTATCTCGGCGTGCCCAACACCACGGTCGAGTTCCTGCCCGCGCATCTGGCCTATCTAAAAAGCTATTTCCGCCACAGGCCGATGAACCTGCTCTTTCCGTTCTCGGTGACGCTGGCGACGCTGCTGACCGCCTGGCTCGTCCAGAAGGCGGCGCTGGCCGATCCGGCGCTGGCGACGGGCTTCGTGCTGCTGGCCACGCTGGCCGCGCTCGGCGTCATCGAGCACTGGTTCCTCGTCGTGCCGCTGCCGGTCGCCGGTCTCTGGTCCTGGGGCCTGCGCTCGCATGAGCGCGCCGTCCCGAAATCCGCGTCGCGGGCAATCCTGCCGCCTGCGCGCATCGCACCCGAACCCGCGACACCGCGTGCCATTTCCCCCTCGTCCCTGGTTGCGTAGGACTGACGAGATCCAAGGAGTCTGACGATGGACTTTGAGACCTTCTTCCGCCGGGAACTCGACGGTCTGCACAAGGAAGGCCGCTATCGCGTCTTCGCCGATCTCGAGCGCAAGGCCGGGCAATTCCCGCGCGCCACCTTCCACGGCGAGGGCGGCCCGCGCGAGGTCACCGTCTGGTGCTCCAACGACTATCTCGGCATGGGCCAGCATCCCGACGTGCTCGCCGCCATGCATTCAGCCCTCGACGGCTGCGGCGCCGGGGCCGGCGGCACCCGCAATATCGGCGGCACCAACCATTACCATGTGCTGCTGGAGCGCGAACTCGCCGACCTGCACGGCAAGGAATCAGCCCTGCTGTTCAACTCCGGCTATATGTCGAACTGGGCCTCGCTCTCGACCTTCGCCTCGCGCATTCCCGAATGCGTCGTGCTGACCGACGGGCTCAACCACGCCTCGATGATCGAAGGCATCCGCCATTCGCGCGCCGACAAGGTCGTCTTCGCCCATAACGATCCCGACGATCTGCGTCGCAAGCTGCAGGCGATCGACCCGCGTCGTCCCAAGCTGATCGCCTTCGAGTCGGTCTATTCGATGGATGGCGACATCGCCCCGATCGCGGAGTTCTGCGACCTCGCCGACGAGTTCGGCGCAATGACCTATATCGACGAGGTCCATGCGGTCGGCCTCTACGGCGCACGCGGCGGCGGCGTGTCCGAGCGCGACGGGGTCGCCCATCGCCTGAACGTGATCGAGGGCACGCTCGCCAAGGGTTTTGGCATCATGGGCGGTTATATCGCGGGCTCGGCCGCGACCTGCGACTTCATCCGCAGCTTCGCCTCGGGCTTCATCTTCTCGACCTCGCTGCCGCCGGCTCTCGCGGCGGGCGCTCTCGCCTCGATCCGCCATCTCAAACAGAGCCAGTCCGAGCGGGCCGGCCATCAGGCCCGCGTCTCGGCCGTGCGCGCCCGGCTCGACGCCATCGGCATTCCGCATCTGCCCAATCCGAGCCACATCGTGCCGGTCATGGTCGGCGATCCGGTGCTGTGCAAGCGCATCAGCGACGAATTGCTTGAGCGCTTCGACGTCTATGTCCAGCCGATCAACTATCCGACCGTGCCGCGCGGCACCGAGCGCCTGCGCATCACGCCCTCGCCGCTGCACACCGAGGCCGACATCGACCATCTCGTCGGCGCGCTGACGGCGATCTGGGGTCAGGTGGGGCTAAAGCTCGCGGCTTGAGAGGTGGTGTCATCCCGCACGCGTTGCGGCACGCAGTGCTGCGGCGCAGATGCGGGACCGCGCGGTGATTGACGCTATTGTCGGCTAACGGTCCCGTGTCTGCGCAGCAGCGTTTCACGCCGCAGCGCGCACGGGATGACGCTCTACGCCAGCGCCCGCGCCAGATCCGCGATCAGATCGTCGGGGTGCTCCAGCCCGATCGAGAGGCGGATCAGCCCGTCGGTGACGCCCATGCTGGCCCTGACCTCGCCCGAAAAGCGCTGATGCGTCGTCGTCGCGGGGTGGACGATCAGGCTCTTGGCGTCGCCGAGATTGTTCGAGATGCGGATCAGCCTGCAGGCGTTGAGCAGGCGGAAGGCTGCGTCCTTGCCGCCCGCGACCTCGAAGGCGATCAGCGTCGACGGGCCGCTCATCTGCCGGGCGATGATCGACGCCTGCGGATGGTCGGCGCGGCCCGGAAACACCACCTTGGGCAGGCCCGGCTGCTGGCAAAGCCAGTCCGCAACGATCGCGGCGCTGCGCGCCTGCCGCTCGACCCGCAGCGGCAGCGTTTCCAGCGCCTTCAGCATCACCCAGGCGTTGAAGGGCGACATCGCTGGCCCGGTCTGGCGCAGAAAGGTCTGGATATGGGTCGCGATCAGGTCTTCGGAGGCAAGGATGAGCCCGCCCAGACAGCGCCCCTGCCCGTCGATATGCTTGGTCGCCGAATAGACGACGACATCGGCGCCGAGTTCGAGCGGGCGCTGGAACATCGGTGTGGCGAAGACATTGTCGACGACCAGCACCGCGCCGACCTCTTTTGCAAGCGCGGCGACGGCTGCGATGTCGATCACCTCCAGCGTCGGGTTGGCCGGGCTCTCGAGGAAGAAGACCTTGGTGTTGGGCCGCACCGCGGCGCGCCAGGCGGCGATGTCGGTCCCGTCGACCAGCGTCGACTCGACGCCGTAGCGCGGCAGATGCTCCTCGACAACATAGCGGCAGGAGCCGAACAGGGCCTGCGCCGCCACGACATGGTCGCCCTTTCGGGTCATGCCCATCAGGGCGGCGGTGACGGCGGCCATGCCGGTGGCGGTGGCTCGACAGGCTTCTGCGCCCTCGAAAGCCGCCATGCGCGCCTCCAGCATGGCCACCGTCGGGTTCGAGAAGCGGGCATACTGGAAGCCCGGGTCCTTGTTGAGGAAACGCGCCTCGCATTGTTCGGCGCTGTCATAGACATGGCCCTGCGTCAGAAACAGCGCCTCTGAAGTCTCGCCGAACTGCGAACGCAGCGTACCGGCATGGACGAGTCGCGTCTCGGGGCGCAGCCGCGCCATCTCGTCCTTGGACACCGACATTTCCCGCTCCGATCGTTCGATATAACGGAAAGGGGGAATATCAGCTTCGCGATCGTTCGTAAAGACGAACGATTTTCCTCTCAGAGGAACCTCAGTCGAGCGCTCGCGCGGTCCCCAGCGGCGTCAGGAACCCCGCCAGGTCGTTGGTGACGTAATGCACATGGCCGGCCTCGATCGCCGCCTGCTCCCAGGCCTCGCGGAACGGATCGGGCGTCTTGGGGATGATCAGCACCGTCTTCATGCCGAGCGCGCTCGGCGCGATCAGGTTCTTCTCGATGTCCTCGAACATCGCCGCGCGGCCCGGATCGACGCCGTGCTTGGCCAGAAAATTCTCGTAGGTCGCGCGCTCGGGCTTGGGCACGAAGCCGGCATGGACGATATCGAAGATGTCCTCGAAATGGTGCAGGATGCCGAGCTTGCCGGCGACGTTGCGGGCGTGGCCGACCGAGCCGTTGGTCAGGATCAGCTTGCGGCCGGGCAGGGCCGCGATCGCCTCGCCCAGCGCCGGATCGGGCTCCAGCAGCGACAGGTCGATGTCGTGGGCGAAATCGAGGAAGACGTCGGGGTCGATCCGGTACTCGCTCATCAGCCCGTTCAGGGTCGTGCCGTAGCGATGGTAGTAATACTGCCGCAACGCATAGGAAGAGAGCCCGTCGAGGCCGAACAGCTCCTGCAGGAACAGCGTGATGCGTTCGTTGACCTGCGGCCAGACCCGGCTCTCATGCGAGTAGAGCGTGTTGTCGAGATCGAAGACCCAGTGATCGACATGCGCGAACGCCTCCGGCCGGAGCGGCGGCGCGGCGACGTGGAGGGAGGCATGCGTGCTGGAATGCGTGTTCATGGACGTCCGGAGATGGCTTGGCTTAAGCTGACATGCAAGTCCTCTGCTAAGCCTTAACCGTCTCCGGACGCCGCTTTCGTGACCGGCTTCAAGCCTCCGGCAGGCAGGCCTGCTCCGGCTCGGCCGAGATCATCCAGCTCGTGCCGAAGCGGTCTCGCACCACGCCGAAGCGCGGCGCCCAGAAGGTCTCGGCCATCGGCATCTGGACCATGCCGCCCTCCGCCAGCGCCGCGAAGATGCGTTCGGCCTCGGGGATCGCCTGCACGCCGACATAGACCGAGACGCTCCGCATCGGCCCCTCGCTCTGTCCGGGCGGCGCGTCGGACGCCATCAGCATCTGGTCGCCCAGCTTGAGGCAGGCATGCATGACGAGATCGGGCTGCTCCGGCGCGGGGCCAGCGTCGGGCGGCATCTCGGCATAGGTCATCATAGCCTCGATCGTGCCGCCGAGGATCGTCTCATAGGCGGTGAAGGCCTCGCGGCACCGGCCTTCGAACATCAGATAAGATGCGATCTGCATGGTCGTCTCCATGGTTTGGATGAGCGGCCGCTCAGGCCGCGCGGCGGTAATGGGCGGTCATGAACTCGGTCCAGCCGCCATTGCCGTCGGGCAGATAGGAGGCAAGCGTGCGGTGGTCGGGGCTGATGATCGTGACCACATCGCGATAGGGCGTGATCGCGCCGTCGCCGGTCATCGAGGGTCCCTCGCTATCCAGCGTCAGCACCGTGCCGCTCTCGTCGAGCGAGCCGTCATAGAGCCATTGATGGGTCATCATCGAGCCGACGAAGCTGCCGACGAAGCGCCCCTTGGCCGGGTCGAAGCCGAGCGTGATCAGCGTATAGCCGATGCTGCCGTCCCCCATTTCGCCCTGGCCTTCGCCGAGCATCCACATCCCGCCGAGCGAGCGCACGCTCTCCTTGCCCTTCGATTTCTGGCGCGGCTGGTCGGGACCCATCGAACAGTCCATCTCGGAGGTCCAGTCCCCGACGAGCTGCTGCAGCCACTCATGTTCCTTCTGCGGTTTGGCGAACATCGAACATATCCTTCCCTGGCTTGGATGCGGCCCTGCGGCCGTCGGTGAATGCTGGGATCTAGGTTTCGGCCCGGGCCTTCAGGGCCTTCAGGCCGGCCTCGAAATCGCCGCCGATCATCCTGTCCATGTTCATCACGACATGGATGATCTTGGCGAAGAACGGGACCGGCCCGGTCATCGTCCAGGTCACATTCGTCGCCTGCTCCTGAGGCTGCAGCGCGAAAACGACCTTGTTGTGAGCTTCGAAGGGTTTCAGGAAGTCGAGGTCGAGGCCGATCCGCGTTGGCGCACTCGCCTCCGTGATCTCCATCGAGCCCTGGCCGACGTTCTTGTCGCCGTTCCAGGCGTAGCGCGAGCCGACCCCGCTATCGGCGCCGGAAAAGCTGCGCGTCTGGTTGGGGTCCTTCTTCTCCCAGGGCGACCAGGCGCTCCAGGCCCTGAAATCGGCGATCAGCGGATAGACCCGTTCCGGCGGCGCATCGATCGTGATCGCGCGCTGCACCGCGAAGGTGTCGGGCTTCAGCGAGGCCAGGACCAGCACCGCGACGATGCCGGTGGCGAGCAGGGCGGCGATGGTCAGCAGGATTGTCTTGAGCATGAGGGATGTCCTTTTGAAGAGCTTCGCAAACGGGAGGTCAGGGCTTGTCAGCTGCCGGCGTTTCCGGCCCGGCCTGCTTCATCTGCGCGAGCAGATCCTCCAGCCGGTCGAGGCTCTGGTCCCAGAAACGGGCGTAGTGCTCCAGCCATTCCGAGACCTCGCGCAGCGGGCCGGGATCGAGCCGGCAGGGTCGCCACTGGGCCTCTTTGCCGCGCGTGATCAGTCCGGCGCGCTCCAGCACCTTGAGATGCTTGGAGACCGCCGGCAGGCTCATCGCGAAAGGCTGGGCCAGTTCCTTGACCGAACTCTCGCCCAGCGACAGCCGCGCCAGGATCGCCCGGCGGGTTGGATCGGCCAGCGCCGACAAGGTGAGGCTGAGAGGGTCGCTGGACACTGGATAAAACCGTTCGGTTAATTAACTGAACGGTTTCATATGGCATGGTCGAACTCCTGTCAACATCGATCCGCAGGTTGCACCGCAGTCTGGCCAGCGGCTCCGCCCGGTGTTGTCAGGACGGGGAAAGCCCGGCTAGAAGCTGCCCCGAACGAGAGGACCGTTCGCTCCATGACATTCGAGACCGCCGCTAGCCCTGAGGCCGCCATCGACCGGCTGGAGGCGCTCTACGCGCAGGCCAAGGCGGCCTTGCGCGCCGATCTGCAGCGCTTCTTCGAAACGACCCAGCCGCCGGACGCGCAAGAGCGCGCCCGCTACCGCTACCCGTTGTTGCGCGTGACCTATGCGCCATCCGCGCTGCCGGCGGCGACCCGGCGCGGCTACGCCAAATTCGCCGCGCCGGGCGTGTATTCGACGACGGTGACGCAGCCCGCCGAGTTCCGCGCTTATCTGCTCGATCAGCTCCGGCCGCTGGTGGAGGAGTATGGCGCGACGATCGAGACCGGGATCAGCGATCAGGAAATCCCCTACCCTTATGCGCTCGACGGCGGCGACGAACTCGGCCGCGGCAAGGTCACGGCAGCCGAACTCGCGCGCCATTTCCCGACGCCGCTGCTCTCGCTGGTCGGCGACGAGATCGCCGACGGAACCTTCGACATCGTCGACGGCCAGCCGCGCCCGCTTTCGCTCTTCGACGCAGTGCGCGTCGATTACTCGCTGCGCCGGCTGGTGCATTACACCGGCACGGACTGGCGCGCCGTTCAGCCCTGGATCCTGCTGACCAACTACCACCGCTATGTCGACCAGTTCGTCAGGCTGGCATTGGCCGAGATCGAGGCCGGCACGGCGCTCGCGCTGGTGACGCCGGGCGGCATCCGGATCGACCGGCAGGGCCTCGATGTGTCTGCGGCCGAGCGCGTGATGTCGGCGCCCTGGCACCGCTTCCAGATGCCGGCCTATCATCTGATCCGCGAGAGCGGCGCAAAGAACGGCGAGGGCGTGACGTTGGTCAATATCGGCGTCGGTCCCTCCAACGCCAAGAACATCACCGACCATCTCGCGGTGCTGCGGCCCAATTGCTGGCTGATGGTCGGCCATTGCGGCGGCCTGCGCCAGACCCAGATCATCGGCGACTATGTGCTGGCCCATGCCTATCTCAGGCAGGACGGCATTCTGGACGAGCTCGTGCCGCCCGACGTGCCGGTGCCGGCTCTGGCCGAGGTCCAGGTCGCGCTGCAGGAGGCCGCGGCGCAGGTCACCGGCGAGAAGGGCGACGCGCTCAAGAACCGGCTGCGCACCGGCACCGTGGTGACGCAGGACGACCGCAACTGGGAGCTGCGCTGGACCAAGGAGCGCCGCCGCATCAACCTCTCGCGCGCCATCGCGGTCGATATGGAATCAGGCACCATCGCGGCGCAGGGCTACCGCCTGCGCGTGCCCTACGGCACGCTGCTCTGCGTCTCGGACAAACCGCTGCATGGCGAAATCAAGCTGCCGGGCGCGGCCAACGCCTTCTACGAGAGGGCCGTCAGCGAGCATCTGCGCATCGGGCTCGCGGCGCTGGAGAAGCTGAAGGAGGCCGGCTCGACGATCCACTCGCGCAAGCTCAGGAGCTTCGACGAGCCGCCGTTCCGGTAGAGAGCGGGTTTCACTACCCAAACGCGCCGTCATCCCGGGCAAGCGCAGCGCAGACCCGGGATCCATTCCGGAACCTGTCCGGATGCGTTCTGGAATGGATCCCGGATCGGCGCTTCTGCGAAGCTTGTCCGGGATGACACGGTGTTTTCAGTATAGAGAACAGCCGCTTACGCGACCTCCTGCTTCATCTTCGACGAGCGCTTGCGCTCGTTGGGGTCGAGCACGCCCTTGCGCAGGCGGATCGATTTCGGCGTCACCTCGACCAGTTCGTCGTCGTCGATCCAGGCGAGCGAACGCTCCAGCGTCATCCGGATCGGCGGCGTCAGGCGCACCGCCTCGTCCTTCGAGGTGGTGCGGATGTTGGTGAGCTTCTTGCCCTTGAGCACGTTGACCTCGAGATCGTTCTCGCGGGTGTGCTCGCCGACGATCATGCCCTGATAGACCTTCCAGCCCGGCTCGATCATCATCGGGCCGCGATCCTCGAGGTTCCACAGCGCATAGGCCACGGCCTCGCCGGTCTCCATAGCGATCAGCACGCCGTTGCGGCGTCCGCCGATCTCGCCCTTGTAGGGCAGATAGGCGTGGAACAGCCGGTTCATGATCGCGGTGCCGCGCGTGTCGGTCAGCAGTTCGCCCTGATATCCGATGAGGCCGCGCGTCGGGGCGTGGAAGACGAGACGCAGCCGGTTGCCGCCGGAGGGACGCATCTCCAGCATGTCGGCCTTGCGCTCGGACATCTTCTGCACGACGACGCCGGAATGCTCCTCGTCGACGTCGATGATGACCTCCTCGATCGGCTCCAGCAGCCCGCCATTCTCGTCGCGCCGCAGCACGACCCGCGGGCGCGAAACGCCGAGCTCGAAACCCTCGCGGCGCATCTGCTCGATCAGGATGGCGAGCTGCAATTCGCCGCGGCCCGAGACGATGTAGCTGTCCTTGTCGGTCGATTCCTCGATCTTCAGCGCGACATTGCCCTCGGCCTCCTTGAACAGGCGGTCGCGGATGACGCGGGTGGTGACCTTGTCGCCCTCGGTGCCGGCCAGCGGCGAATCATTGACCATGAAGGTCATCGAGACGGTCGGCGGGTCGATCGGCTGCGCCTTGATCGGAGTCTCGACGGACGGGTCGCAGAAAGTGTCGGCGACGGAGCCCTTCACCAGACCGGCGATGGAGACGATGTCGCCGGGGATGGCTTCCTCGATCGGCGTGCGCTCCAGCCCGCGGAAGGCGAGGATCTTGGTGATGCGGCCGGTCTCGACCAGCGAGCCGTCGCCCGAGAGCACCTTGATGCTCTGGTTCGGCTTGGCCGAGCCCGAGACGACGCGGCCGGTGATGATGCGGCCGAGATAGGGGTTGGCCTCGAGCAGCGTTCCCAGCATCCGGAACGGGCCTTCCTCGATGCGCGGCTCGGGCACATGGGAAAGAATCAGGTCGTACATCGGAGCCAGGCCCTGGTCCTGCGGGCCGGCCGGGTCATGCGCCATCCAGCCCTGCTTGCCCGAGCCGTAGAGGATCGGGAAATCGAGCTGCTCGTCATTGGCGTCGAGCGCCGCGAACAGGTCGAAGACCTCGTTGATGACTTCGGTGACCCGGGCGTCGGGCTTGTCGACCTTGTTGATCGCCACAATCGGGCGAAGGCCGAGCTTGAGGGCCTTGGAGACCACGAACTTGGTCTGCGGCATCGGGCCTTCGGCGGCATCGACCAGCACGATCGCGGAATCGACCATGTTCAGGATGCGCTCGACCTCGCCGCCGAAATCGGCGTGGCCCGGCGTATCGACGATGTTGATGCGCGTGTCCTTCCAGACGACCGAGGTCGCCTTGGCCAGGATGGTGATGCCGCGCTCCTTCTCGAGCTCGTTGGAATCCATCACGCGCTCGATGATGCGCTGGTTGTCGCGGTAGGTGCCCGACTGCTGCAGCAGCTTGTCGACGAGCGTGGTCTTGCCGTGGTCGACATGGGCGATGATGGCGATGTTGCGCATTGACATGCGGGATAAGGCCTTGTGCATGGCCACAAGCCGGCGGGGTGGAGACCCGGCCGGCGCAGCCCGTTCATGAGGAATCTGAATTTCGCTGCGCTGCACATAGACGCTGGAGGCCGTTTGGGCAACCTTGGCGGTCATGCGGAAGCGAGAAAGCTCTATGCCTCCGCCAGCAGCCGCTGCCGCTCGGCCACCGCCCGTCCGACCTGGACCATCACCATCCGGTAGGCCGCGATCACCGAGCCGTCGAGATCGCCTCTGGCATAGTCGCCGAGCACCCGGGTCAGGATCGTGTCGGCGCGCGATGTCGGGCCGCACGATGGCGAGATCGGCCTTGCCCTCGTCGAGGCGTCTGGCGCTCTCCTGCGAGCCCTCGGTCAGGACGAGGCGCAGGCGGACCGAGGATTTCTCGCGGTTCAGACCCTGCGCTAAGCCGCCGCCATGCGGGCGTCCTCGGAGCCGAGCGGCCCGACCGCGAGGCGCAGCGTTTTCGGCTGGCTGACGAAGTAAAACCCCGCTGCCGTGATGCCGAAGACCGCCAGCAGTCCCGCCAGTATCGTGAAACCGCGTCGCCCCATGCCCAGCCGAATTCCCGGCGCAGCACGCGCCGATCTCCATCTGGCGTCGCTGGCTATCATGTCGCAAGTGCGGCGGCCTGCACGATCATGCTATGGGCGGGACATGCCCAGCGTGAAAAGCGACTTCATCGTCAAGATCTGCGGATTGTCCACGCCCGACACCATGCTGGCGGCGCTGGACGCCGGCGCCGACATGGTCGGCCTCGTCTTCCATCCGAGGAGTCCCCGCTTCGTGACGGTCGAACGGGCGGTCGAACTTGCACGGCTGGCGCGGGGCAGGGCGGACATCGTGGCGCTGATCGTCGATTTCGAGCCGGATGCCGCAGCCGGGCTCGCGGAGTCGCTCAAGCCCGACTGGCTGCAGTTGCACGGTCGCGAGACGACCGCCGGTGTCGCCGCCATCAAGGCGGCGACCGGTCTTCCCGTGATGAAGGCGCTCGGCATCGCCGGCCCGGACGACCTCGCGGCGATCGAACCCTATCGCGGCGTCGCCGACCTGATCCTGCTCGACGCAAAGCCGCCGAAGGACGCCGCCTATCCCGGCGGCCATGGCCGGCCCTTCGACTGGTCGCTGCTGGCGAGCCTCGACCCGGGCTTTCGCTTCATGCTATCGGGCGGGCTCGATCCGGGAAACGTCGGCGAGGCCATCGCCATCGCGCGGCCGGCCGGCGTCGATGTCTCGTCGGGCGTGGAATCTGCGCCGGGCGTCAAGGATATCGGCAGGATCGGGGATTTCATCGCGGCGGCCCGCAAGGCCGCCCGGGCAGGAAACGAGAAGGCTTAGCCGGACATGAACGCGCCCCAGAACCCCAACACCTATCGCTCCGGGCCCGACGAGAACGGCCGTTTCGGCCTGTTCGGCGGCCGCTTCGTCGCCGAGACGCTGATGCCGCTCGTGCTCTCGCTGGAGCAGGCTTATGAGGCAGCCAAGGTCGATCCGGGCTTCCAGAAGGATATGGCCTCCTATCTGAAGCACTATGTCGGCCGACCCTCGCCGCTCTATTTCGCCGAGCGCATGACCGAGCATCTCGGCGGCGCAAAAATCTATTTCAAGCGGGACGAACTGAACCACACCGGCGCGCACAAGGTGAACAACGTGCTCGGCCAGATCCTGCTGGCGCGGCGCATGGGCAAGAAGCGCATCATCGCCGAAACCGGCGCGGGCCAGCATGGCGTCGCCACCGCGACGCTGTGCGCCCGCTTCGGGCTCGAATGCATCGTCTATATGGGCGCGGTCGATGTCGAGCGGCAGAAGCCCAACGTCTTCCGCATGAAGATGCTGGGCGCGGAGGTCGTGCCGGTCCAAAGCGGCACCAAGACGCTGAAGGATGCGATGAACGAGGCCCTGCGAGACTGGGTCACCAATGTCGCCACGACCTTCTACTGCATCGGCACGGCGGCGGGCCCCCATCCCTATCCGGCGATGGTGCGCGATTTCCAGTCCGTCATCGGCCGCGAGACCCGCGAGCAGATGCAGGAGGCGGAAGGCCGACTGCCGGATTCGCTGATCGCGGCGATCGGCGGCGGCTCCAACGCGATCGGCCTGTTTCACCCCTTCCTCGACGATCCGGACGTAAAGATGTGGGGCGTCGAAGCGGCCGGCCACGGCCTCTCATCGGGCCTGCACGCGGCTTCGCTGACCGGCGGCACGCCGGGCGTCCTGCACGGCAACCGCACCTATCTGCTGATGGACGAGGACGGCCAGATCAAGGACGCGCATTCGATCTCGGCCGGGCTCGACTATCCGGGCATCGGCCCGGAACACGCCTGGCTGCACGATTCGGGCCGCGTCAGCTATATCTCCGCGACCGACGACGAGGCGCTGGAGGCGTTCCAGCTCTGCTCGAAGCTCGAGGGCATCATCCCGGCGCTGGAGCCGGCCCATGCGCTGGCCAAGGTGATGCAGCTCGCGCCGAAGCTGCCCAAGGACCATCTGATGGTGATGAATCTCTGTGGCCGCGGCGACAAGGACATCCCGCAGGTGGCGGAGATTCTGGGCGGGATGTAGCTGTCGGACCGCGCCTTTCGGGCGCGCCGCCTGCTCAGGGCGCGTCGCGTCTCGCGATCAGCCCGGAGCCGATGAGTTTCTCATAGGCCGAGTAGACATGGTCGGGCACGGCCTTGGCCCCGCCCTCGCCATAGGCGTAGCGCCGGCTGAGATAGCCGCGCGCGCCCATCAGCACATGGACGATGACCTCCAGTTCCTCCTCGCTGTAGTCGCCGACCTTGCCCGGCCCGCGCGCCCGCTTGAGCAGGCGGACATAGGCCGTCGAGATGTTGTCGAGATGGCGCTGGTAGCCGGCCGGCGCGAACACCTCGGCCTCGTTCAGGATGCGAAGAAACTCCGGCGTCTCCTGCAGGAAGTCGAAAAAGGCGCGGAAGCGCGCCACCTCCTTCTCGATCTCGCTTGCGGCCTCGTCGATCCGCGTCCGGATGAAGACGACCATCTGCTGGCCGATCACCGGCAGGAGTTGTTCCAGCAACTCCTGCCGGTTGCCGAAATGATTGTAGAACGTGCCCTGCGCCACGCCGGCGATCTCGGTGATGCGCGCGACCGAGGCGTCGGCATAGCCATGGCGGCCGACAACCCTGGCGGCAGCCGCGAAGAGCCTGCGCTTGACGTCGTCGTTCTTCTCGCTGCGGGTCAGCTTGGCCGGGCGCTTGAGGGGAGCGGCCTGGGCCGGTCGCGATGGAGCCATGGTGCTTGGGAGCCTCGACAATCTGGGCGTTGAACTGATCTAGGACCGCAACTCGTCGCGGAGAACCCGCTTCAGGATCTTTCCCGAGGGATTTCGCGGCAGGCTCTCGCGCAGGACGAGTTCGCGGGGCGCCTTGAAGGCGGCGAGCTTCAGGCGACAATGGGCGACGAGGCTGTCCAGCGTCAGCTCCGCGCCGGGCTCCAGCACGACGAAGGCGACGGGCTTCTCGCCCCAGTGCGGGTCCGGCGCGCCGATGACTGCGACCTCGCGCACCTGCGGCAGCTCGCAGATGACGCGCTCGACCTCCGACGAGGCGATGTTCTCGCCGCCGGAGATGATCATGTCCTTCATCCGGTCGGTCACGAACAGGAAGCCGTCTTCGTCGAGATAGCCCATGTCGCCGCTGCGGAACCAGTCGCCGTAAAACGCCGCTTCCGTCTTGGCCGGATCGTTCCAGTAGCGCTTGGCGATCTTTGGGCCGCGCAGGCAGATTTCTCCCGTCCGGCCCGCCGGCAGCGGACGGCCCCACTCGTCGCGGATCTCGATCTCGACATGGGCGAGCGCGCGGCCGACCGAACCGATCTTCTCGATCTCGCGGCCGGCCTCCATCAGCGTGTCGCCGCTGCAGGTTTCGGTCAGGCCATAGGCGTCGATATAGCGCGCCCTGGGGAAGCTCTCTGTGAAGCTCCGGATGCGCGCCTCCGGCGTGCGCTCGCCGCCGCCGATGACCCAGCGCAGGCTTGTCAGGTCGAGCCCGCTGTCGGGCGCGGCGGCAAGCATGGCGCTGGTCATCACCGGGGCGAGCCAGGCGCAGTCGAGTTTTTCGCGCGCGATCGCCGCCAGCGCGGCCTCCGCCGAAAAGTCGCGCAGGATGCAGAGCATGCCGCCGACCCACAGCACCGCCATGCCGGGCAGGTCGAAAGCCCCGACATGGTAGAGCGGGCCGGTGACGAGCAGGCGGTTCCCCGCTGTCAGGCCCAGCGCCACGACATGGTCGCTGCATTTCCAGTAGAAGTTTTCGTAGCTGTGCATCACCCCCTTGGGGCGATCTGTGGTGCCCGAGGTGTACATCAGCCGGAACAGGTCCGACGGCTGGCGCGCGACGCGGATGGCGGGCGTGGCGTCGGGTCGCAGCCGCGTCGAATCCGCCTGCGCGGCGGCATCCAGCAGCACGACGTTGGCGACGAGCGCGGTGGCGTTCGCCAGCTCAGCGTCGGCGATCAGGAGCTTCGCGCCGGCGTCGCCCGTGATGTAGCCGACCTCGTCGGCCGAAAGCCGGAAATTGATCGGCAGGAAGACGCCGCCGAGATGCCCGACCGCCATCGCGATCTCGACGAAGGCGGCGCTGTTCTTCATCAGCACGGCGACCACGTCGCCCAGCCCGATGCCGCGTGACGCGAGCCAGCCGGCGGTCAGCGCGACGCGCCGCGACAGCGCGCCATAGCTGATGCGCTCGCCGCCGAACACGATGGCGATGCGCTCCGGCGTGCGGCTGGCGTGGAAGTCGACGAAGCTCGAGAGATTGATCATTCCGCCCTGCCGCAGAGCCGGCCCCGAAGGCCGCAGCCATAGTTTTATGGACTATGAGTCATAATTCATTTTCTTCTTGACGCAACCTGTCGGCCCCATGACTATCGCCGCCAACAAAGCCGGTGGCCACGGCCTACGGCGCATAAGGCATGCCCGCCGCGCCAAGACGGAGAGGGCAGCTCGGGGAGCCAGGGAGAACAGCCATGTCCAAACCGTCATCGTCCAAACCGTCATCATCCTCCATCAACCGGCGCGGTTTCCTTGCGGCGGGCGCGGTCGCCGCCGGCACGGTCTCGATGCCGTGGGTCGCCGGCGCGCAGGCCAAGACGATCAAGGTCGGCATGCCGACCATCCTGTCGGGCCGCGTCGCGCAACTCGGCACCTCTTCGCGCAACGCAGCCCAGATGGAGGTCGAGAAGGTCAATGCGGCGGGCGGTCTCGCCGGCCGGCCAATCGAACTCGTCATCCGCGACTCCAAGGGCCAGCCGCAGGAAGCCGCCCGCGTCGCCCGCGAACTGGTCAATTCCAATGGTTGCGAGATCCTGATCGACGCCGAGGCCTCGACCGGAGCGTTCGCCGTGCACGAGGTCGCCCGCGATCTCGGCGTGCTCTGCATCCACACCAATTCCGAGACCTCGTCGCTGACGGCCGATCCGAAGCTGCGAATCCCCAACGCCTTTCGCTGCGCCCGCCAGGGCGTGCATGATTCGATCGTCGGCGGCAGCTATGCGGCCGAGATCGCCAAGGCCCGCAACCTGACGCGCTGGGCGACCTGCTCGCCCGACTATGCCTACGGCCGCGACACCACCGGCGAATTCACGATGTATCTCAAGCGCTTCGCGCCCAAGGTCGAGATCATCAGCGAGGGCTGGCCCAAGATCTTCCAGCCAGACTACACCGAAACCATCACCAAGCTGCTGCAGGCCAAGCCGCAGGCGCTCTATTCCTGCCTGTGGGGCGGCGACCTGACCTCCTTCATCGACCAGGCCGCGATCTACGCGCTGTTCTCCCAGATGCAGTTCTACGCCGTGAACATGGCCGACTACACGGCGCTGACCGTGGTCAAGAACCTGCCTCCGGGCATCCATTCCGGCAATCGTTACGTCAAGACCTTCCCGCCGACGCCGCAGAACGCCGCCTGGGGCGACGCCTATCGCGCCAAATATGGCGAGTATCCGACCAACTGGGCCTGGCAGAACGGCGTCGTGATCAACTTCCTTGCCGCGGCCGCAAAGAAAGCCGAGTCCGCCGACGGCAAGAAACTCGCCGACGCGCTGCGCGGGCTGAAGATCGACTCGCCGCTCGGCGCCGACGGCACCATCACCATGCGCGCCGAGGACCAGACGATCGTCGGCTACGCCATCGGCTGGGGCACGACCATCGGCAAGGAGCCCTATGTGCCGGAGATGAAGAGCACGCCCTGGCAGCGCATCTTCGAGCTCGAAGCGGAGTGGAAGAAGGACAAGGGCTTCGCCTGAGCCGGCCTCCGGCGCGCCTGACCGGCGCTGCCGCTTCCCCATCCCGACAAGCCGGGCCGCGCTTCGCGCGCGGCCCGCACGCACCCTGCCGACGAGAGCGCGATGGACCTCAACGCCCTGACCGAATGCCTGGTCTCCGCCTCCTGCATGGTGACGCAGGTGACCAGCGGCTTCATCATCGGGATGCTGCTGTTTCTGGTCGCGGTCGGGCTGACGCTGATCTTCGGCGTGATGAAGATCGTCAACTTCACCCATGGCGCCTTCTACATGCTGGGCGCCTATTTCGCGATGACGGTGTTCCAGCTCACCAACAGCTACGCGCTGGCGCTGCTCGGGGCCGCGGTCGGAGCCTGCATCGTCGGCGTCCTTGTCGAGCGCTTCTTCATGCAGCGCGTCTATGGCGGCAACGTGCTGATGCAGCTTCTCGTATGCTACGCGCTGGTGCTGATCATGGACGACCTCGTCCGCATCGTCTGGGGCCCCGAATTCAAATCCATGGGTATGCCCGACGCCTTCCGCGTGCCGCCGCTCTTCATCATGGGCGGCGTGGTGCCGCCGTTCTATCTCTTCCTGATTGCGTCGGCGTTGCTGATGGCGATCATCCTGGGGCTGGCCATCGCCCGCACCCGCTTCGGCAAGACGATCCGCGCCGCGGCCCACAACCCGGCCATGGTCTCGGTGCTCGGCATCAACACCGGGCTTCTGTTCACCGGCGTCTTCGCGCTGGGCTGCCTGCTGGCGGGGCTGGCGGGCGGGCTCGCCGCGCCGGTGCGCTCGCTGACGCCCGGCATGGGCTTCTCGATCCTGATCGAGAGCTTCATCGTCACGGTGATCGGCGGCATGGGCTCGATTCTCGGCGCGCTCGTCGGGGCGGTGCTGCTCGGCCTGATCCGCACCTTCGGGGCGCTCGGCTTCCCGCTCTTCACCGAGGCGCTGATGTATCTCGCCATGGCGGTCGTGCTGATCGTCAAGCCGAGCGGGCTGTTCGGACGCGAGGCGGCCTGAGATGATGCGCCCCGCCTTTCGCGACGCTTTGCTCGGCCTTCTTGGCTTCATCGTGCTGGCTGCGCTGCCGCTGTTGACGTCGAGCAGCGCGCTGGTCGATTTCGTCATCCGTTGCGCCGCTTTGGGGCTGTTTGCGACCTCTCTCAACCTGCTCGTCGGCTATGGCGGCATGGTCTCCTTCGGCCACGGCCTGTTCTTCGGCATGGGAGCCTACAGCTTCGGCATCATCATGCAGCGCACGGGCATGCCGATCCCGCTGGCGATCCTGCTGTCGCTTGGCGTCGCCGCGCTGGTCGCGCTCGTCGTCGGGGCGATCTGCGTCAGGCTGAAGGAGATCTACTTCGCCTTCGTCACGCTCGCCTTCCAGATGCTGGTGCATTCGATGATCATCGCCTGGGTGCCGGTCACCGGCGGCGACCAGGGCCTGCGCGGCGGCATTTCGCGCCCGCCCTTCCTCGGCATCAACCTCGGCGACCAGAAGCAGCTCTATCTCTTCGCCGCCGCGCTGCTGATCCTCGGCCTGCTCGCCATGCGCCACATCGTCTCCTCGCCCTTCGGCTACACGCTGCGGATGATCCGGGACAATCCGGCGCGGGCCGGTTTCCTCGGCATCGACGTCTACCGAACGCGGCTGACCGCCTTCGTGCTGGCGGGCATGTTCGCGAGCCTGGGCGGTGCGATCATGAGCCTGTTCGTCTCGGGCGCCTATCCGGAATTCGCCTTCTGGACGATGTCGGGCGAGGCTGTCTTCATCGTCATGCTCGGCGGCACCGTCGCCTTCCTTGGGCCGATGGTCGGCACGGTGCTGCTGCTGCTGCTCAACGACTTCGTCACCCGCGTCGCCGAGCATCACGGCCTCGTGCTGGGCATCGTCATCCTGATCTTCGCGCTCGGCCTGCGGAAGGGCCTGCTCGACTTCGTCATGGATTGGCGCGACGCAATCAGGACGCGGGGCGCGGCCGCCGCCTCGACCCCTGCCCCTGCGCCTGTGCCTGAAAGGATCGCGACATGAGCGAGGCGATGATCGCCGTCGTCACCGGCGGAGCCAGCGGCATCGGCGCGGCCTGCTGCCGCGACCTCGCCCGGCGCGGCTACGAAGTTGTGGTGCTCGACCGCGACATGGCCCGCGCCGAGGCCGTCGCGGCAGAGATCGGCGGCCATGCGGCGCTGGGCGATGTCGGCGACGAGGCCGGGATGAAGGACGCCGCCGCCCGCATCGAGGCCGGCATCGGCCCGGTCGGCGTCCTCGTCAACAGCGCGGGCGTGTTGCAGCCGCCGCTGCGGCCGACCGAGCTGCCGATGGCGATCTGGGACCATGTCGTCCATATCGACCAGCGCGGCGCCTATCTCGCATGCGTCGTTTTTGGCGCGGCGATGGTCGGCCGGCGCTCGGGCTCCATCGTCAACATCGCCTCCATCGCCGGCTCGCGCTCGATGGCGCTGCATGCCTACGCCCCGGCCAAGGCTGCGGTGATCTCGATCACGCGCTGCCTTGCCGCCGAATGGGGTCCCGCTGGCGTGCGCGTCAATTCGGTCTCGCCTGGCTTCACCCGCACGCCCGCCTTGCAGGAGGCGATCGACAAGGGCGAGCGCGACGTCACGAACCTGATAGGCAGCGTGCCGATGGGGCGGCTGGTCGAGCCCGACGAGATCGCCCGCGTCGTCGGCTTCGTCGCCTCGCCCGAAGCCTCGGCCATTACCGGCGCGGACCTGCCGGTCGATTGCGGCTGGATGGCCGGCACCTCCTGGCACACCTATGGCGGCTTCCGCGATCCGGGGAACGGCCCCCATGCTTGAGATCGCCAATCTGGTGAAGGCTTTCGGCGGCGTCCGCGCCACGGACGATGTCACGATGAGCTTCGCGGCCGGCTCGCTGACCGCCATCATCGGCCCCAACGGCGCGGGCAAAAGCACAGTCTTCAACCTGCTGACCGGCGCGCTCAGGCCCGATAGCGGCGAGATCCGGCTCGACGGCCAGTCGCTTGTCGGCCTCAGCATCGGGCAGATCGTCCGGCGCGGCATCGGCCGGACCTTCCAGGTCGCCAGCATCTTCCCCTCGCTGACGGTCGAGGAGACGATGCTTGCCGCCGTCTCGGCCCATCACGGCCATCCCGGCAGGCTCGGCCAGCGCTTCCCGCTGCCCTCGACGCTGGCCCACGCCGCCCATTGCATCGAGATGGTCGGGCTCACGGCCAAGCGCGAAACGCTCTCGGCCAACCTCTCGCATGGCGACCAGAAGCTGCTCGATATCGCGCTGGCCCTCGTGCTTGAGCCGAAAGTGCTGCTGCTCGACGAGCCGACCGCCGGCATGGGGCCGGAGGAGCGCTGGCGCGTGATCGAGAAGGTGCGCGAGCTCTGGGAGACGACGAAGATCACCGTCGTCTTCATCGAGCACGACATGGACATCGTCTTCCGGATCGCGCCCTCGATCCGCGTTCTGAGCTATGGCCGCGTGCTGGCGGAGGGGACGCCGCAGCAGATCCGCACCAACCCGGCCGTGATCGAGGCCTATCTCGGGACCGAGCACGAGGCGGCGGCATGAGCGCGGGGAACGTCATCGAGGTCGCCGGCATCGACGTGTTCTACGGCGCGAGCCAGATCCTGTTCGGCGTCGATCTCGCGGTGAGCGAAGGCCAGACCATGGCCCTGCTCGGCCGCAACGGCGCGGGCAAGTCGACGACGATGAAGGCGATCGCCGGCCTCGCTCCGCCCAGGCGTGGCATGGTCAGGCTGTTCGGCGAGGAGACGACGGCGCGCAAGCCCTATCATATCGCCCGCGCCGGCCTCGGTTTCGTGCCCGAGGACCGCCAGGTCTTCCCCGAGCACAGCGTCGAGGACAATCTGCTGATCGCGCAGAAACCCGGACCGGACGGGCGCGACGAATGGAGCGTCGAACGCATTTACGAGGTGTTTCCGCTGCTCGCGCCCTTGCGCCAGCGCATGGCGGGCCGGCTCTCGGGCGGCGAGCAGCAGATGCTGGCGATCGCGCGCATGCTGATGGGGAACCCGTCCGTGCTGCTGCTCGACGAGCCGAGCGAGGGCTTGGCCCCGATCATCGTGCAGCGCATCGGCGAACTGATCCGTACGCTCCGCCAGACCGGCGTCACCATCCTGATCGCCGAGCAGAACATGCATTTCTGCCTCGGGCTCGCCAGCGACGCGACCGTGATCGACAAGGGCCAGATCGTCTTCGCCGGCACGATCGCCGCGCTCAAGGCCAATGACGACGTTCGCCAGCGCTATCTCGCGCTCTAGCAGCATGATGCCGAAAAGTGGGAACCGGTTTTCGGACGACATCATGCGCCAACTCATTTTAAAGCCCGGAAGGAGAGCGGCATGCCGACCCTGACCCAGGACATCGCCCGCTTCATTGCGGGCCTGAAGGCAGAGACGCTACCGCGCGAGGTCGCCGAGAAGGCGCGCGCCTGCCTCGTCAACGCGCTCGGCATGGCTGTGAACGGCCATGACACGCCTTACGCTCCCGTAGCCCGTAAGGCCGCGCTGGCGCTCGACGGCGAGGTTCCAGGCGGGGCGACCCTGTTTGGCGACGGGCGGCGCAGCACCATCGGCGCGGCGTGCCTCGCCAACAGCGCGCTGTTCCATGGCCGGGCACAGGAGGACACCTGCGGCGCGGCCCATTTCGGCACGATCCTGATCCCGATGCTGCTGGCGATGACCGAGGCGCGCGGCTATCCGCTCGTCCGGCTTATCCCGGCGCTGATCGCGGGCTACGAGACCGGCGGCTTGCTGGAGAACGCCTTTGCGGGACGCACCACGCCAAACGGCTTCCGCTCCTCGGCGGTCTATGGCGGCGTCGCGGCGGCGGCCGCAGCCGGCAAGCTGATGGGCCTCGACGAGGCGCGGCTGGCCTCGGCGCTCGCGAACGCGGTTTCCTTCGCCGGCGGCGTGCTGCAGCCCTTCGCCGACGGCACCGACGAATGGCGCTATCAGGTCGGCGTGGTCGCCCGCAACGGGCTGGCGGCCGCCGAACTCGCGGCGGCCGGCTCGGTTTCGGCGCCGCACGCCTTCGAGGGCAAGGCCGGCTTCATCGCCTGCTTCGCCGGCGTCGAGCCGCCCGCCGACCTGGCGTCCCGGCTCGGCCGAGACTGGTCGATCCTTCGCGTCACCTTCAAGCCCTATCCGGTCTGCGCCTTCAACCAGACGCCGGTGACCGGCGCGCTTGTTCTTCGCAAGGCGTTGGCGGGGCAGGAGCTTGCCAGCGTGCGCGTCCGGATGAACCCCTACGAGACCGGCTATGCCGGCATGGATGCGTCTGGCCCGTTCAGCTCGATCTCGGGCACGCTGATGAGCATTCCGTTCTGCATCGCGACCACGCTGGTCCACGGCGCGCCCAGCATGCGCCATATGACCACCTATGACGATGCGGCGGTGAACGCGCTGGTGGCGAAGACGGAACTGGTGACCGACCCCGAGGTGGCGGTGCTCAGCGCCGTGATCGAGGCGCGGACCACGGCCGGAATCAAGCATGTCCACTCCCAGAAGATGACGCCGGCCGACTATGCCTTCGACCGCGCGACGCTACGCGAACTGCTGACCCGCACCGGAGCCGAGCAGGGGCTGGCGCCGGAGCTGTTCGAGCGGATCGAACGCGTGGTGGACGCGCTCCCCAACGGCCGCATCCAGGAGATCGTCGATCTCTTCGCCGCGATCGAGCAGCGCCGGCAGGCGGCGTGACGCCGGGACGCATGGCGCGAGGCCGACATAAAGTGAATTATGATTCATAGATCATATCGCGACCGCGTTTCGGTCGCCGGACCGGGAACGGAATGAGCGAACCCATCACCCATAGCGAGGCGGGCGCGGGCCATAACGCGGCTCCCGATCTGCTGGAGCTCTATCGCGGCCTCGTGCTGATCCGGCGCTGCGAGGAGCGGTTGAGCCAGATGTTCGCCGATGGCGAGGTGCCGGGCTTCATCCATCTCAGCATCGGGCAGGAGGCGGTCTCGGTCGGCGTGATGGCGGCGTTGACGCGCGAGGACACCATTGCCTCGACGCATCGCGGCCATGGCCACGCCATCGCCAAGGGGCTCTCGCTCGACGGCTTCTTCGCCGAATTGCTGGCCCGCGAGACCGGGCTCTGCAAGGGGCGCGGCGGTTCGATGCATGTCGCCGACATGTCGGTCGGCATGTTGGGAGCCAACGGCATCGTCGGCGCGGGGCTCTCGATCGCGCTCGGCAGCGCGCTGGCGCATCGCACCCAGAAGACCGGCGCGATCGCGGTCGCCTTCTTCGGCGACGGGGCGCTGGCCGAAGGGCTGCTGCATGAATGCCTCAACATGGCCGCGCTGTGGAAGCTGCCGCTTCTCTTCGTCTGCGAGAACAATGGCTGGGGCGAGTTCCTGCCGACCTCCAAGCAGCTCTCCTTCGCGTTGAAGGACCTGGCGGCGGCCTATCGCATCCCGCATCTCTGCATCGACGGAAACGATGTCGCGCTCGTCGCCGACCATGCCGTCCGCATCGTCGCCGAGGTCCGCGGCGAGGGCCCGCGCATCCTCGAATGCCTGACCACGCGGGTGCGCGGCCATTTCGAGGGCGACGCGCAGAAATACCGCGACCCGGACGAACTGGCGGCGCTGAGCGCGCGCGATCCGCTGCGCATCGCGGCCGGCCATCTCGCCGAACTGGGGTTCGACGAGTCGGCGCTGGCCGGGATCGCAGCCGAGGTCGAGGCGCGGATCGACGCGTCGGTAGAAGCCGCGCGCGCTGCGGGCTTTCCTGCTTTCGCGGATGCACTGGCGGATGTCTACACGCCGGCGCGGGGAGCCGCGTGATGGCCGAGATGCGCTATCTCAAGGCGATCAACCAGGCGCTGGGCGACGCCATGGCGGCCGACCCGTCGGTGATCCTGATCGGCGAGGATGTCTCCGAGGCCGGCGGCGCTTTTGGCGCAAGCCGGGGCCTGCGCGAGCGCTTCGGGGCGGAGCGCGTGCTCGACACGCCGATCTCCGAAGCCGCGCTGGCGGGCGCGGCCGTCGGCGCGGCGCTGAGCGGTCTGCGGCCCGTCGCCGAGATCATGTTCATGGACTTCACCACGCTCGTCATGGACGCGCTGGTCAACCAGGCCGCCAAGGCGCGCTTCATGTTCGGCGGCCAGCGTTCGGTGCCGATGGTTCTGCGTACGCCCCATGGCGGGGGGCTGGGCGCCGGCCCGCAGCATTCGCAATGCCTGGAGGCGTGGTTCGCCCATGTCCCGGGGCTGAAGGTCGTCTGCCCGTCCGATCCGGCGAGCGCCTACGGCCTGCTGCGCGCGGCGATCGACGATCCCGACCCGGTCGTCTTCGTCGAGCACAAGGGTCTCTACGCCATGAAGGGCGAGGTGTCCGATCCGATGCCGGTCATCCCGCTCGGCAAGGCGGCGACCCTGCGCGAGGGCCGCGACGTCACCATCGTCGCCTATGGCGCGGCGGTGCATACCGCGCTTGCGGCCGCGACCACGCTGACGTCCGAAGGCATCGAGGCGGACGTGCTCGACCTCCGCAGCATCCAGCCCTGGGACGAGCAGGCTGTGCTGGCCTCGCTGGCGAAGACGCATCGGCTCGTCATCGTCCATGAGGCGGTCGAGGCCTTCGGCGTCGGGGCCGAGATCGCCGCCCGCATGGCCGATATCGGCTTCGACGAACTCGACGGGCCGATCCTGCGCGTGGCTGCGCCCTTCATGCCGGTGCCGTTCTCCAAGGGGCTGGAGAGCGCCTATCTGCCGTCGCCGCAACGCGTGATCGACGCCGTGCGCCGCACGCTCGCCTGACAGGACGAAACGCAATGACCGCAACGCCAGTGACCGCGACATCCCCTTCGGACGCCGTCCTCTACGACCGCCGCAACGCGGTCGCGCTGATCACCATCAACCGGCCGACGACGCTGAACGCGCTCGACATGGCGACGCTGGCTGCGCTCGACGAGGCGGTGGCGCGGGCAGCAGCCGACCCGGAGGTGCGCGTCCTCGTCTTCACCGGCGCGGGCGAGCGGGCCTTCGTCGCCGGCGGCGACATCGCCGATCTCGACAGCCGGCAGGGCCTGCCGCACTACCTCGAACTGGGCGAGCGGCTGCATAGCGTTTTCCGGCGCATCGAGACGCTCGACAAGCCGACCGTCGCCGCCGTCAATGGCTGGGCGCTCGGCGGCGGCACGGAGCTTCTGCTCTGCATCGACATCCGCATCGCCGCTCAATCCGCCAAATTCGGGCTGCCCGAGATCAATCTCGGCCTGTTTCCCGGCGCGGGCGGCTCGCAGCGGCTGATCCGGCAGATCCCGCTCTGCCGCGCCAAGGAACTGATGTTCACCGGCTCGCGCATCGACGCGGAGGAGGCGCAGCGGCTCGGCCTGATCAACCGCGTCGTCCCCGATGCCGAGGTGCTGACGCAGGCGCTGGCGCTCGCCGACACGATCGCGACGAAATCGCCGCTGGTGCTCAAGCTGCTGAAGCGGACGCTGAACGACGGGGCCGACATGCCGCTGCCGGCGTCGCTGCGCCACGAGCAGGCGATGATCGGGCTCGTGCTCGATACCAGGGACGCCCATGAGGGCTGCCGCGCTTTTCTCGACAAGCGCCAGCCGCAGTTCAGGGGCGCCTGAGGCGATGGCCGGGCCCGCCGCGATCGTGATGCCGAAACTCGGTCTGACCATGACCGAGGGCCTGCTCGCCTCCTGGCGGGTGGGGCCGGGCGATCAGGTCGCGACCGGCGACGTGCTTTTCGTGATCGAGACCGAGAAGATCGCGACCGAGATCGAGGCGCAGCATGCGGGACGCATCGGCGCGATCCTCGTGCCGGAAGGCGAGACCGTGCCGGTCGGCGCGGCTTTGGCGACATGGGATTGCGGCGAGGCGGCGGCGTCCGCGCCGGCCGCCAAGCCCGCGCAAATTGCTGCCCCTGCGCCCGCCGCCGAAACGATCCCGGCCGCAGCGCCAGCGGCGCGAGGACGCATCATTGCCACGCCGCTCGCCCGCCGGATCGCGCGGCAGCACGGGCTCGATCTATCGCGCGTCGCCGGCTCCGGCCCGCATGGGCGCATCAAGCTCGCCGATGTGCAGGCCGCGCTGGCCAGCGCGCCCGCCGCGTTAGCACCGCCTGCAGCCAGCGGCCATCGCCGCCCGGCCACGCCGGTCGAGCAGGTCGTCGCCCGCAGGCTGACGCAGGCCAAGCAGACCATCCCGCATTTCTACGTCATGGCCGAGGCGGATGTGACGCAGCTTCTGGCGATGCGCGCCGAGCTCAATGTCGGCGGTGCGCCGGTGCGGCTCAGCCTGAGCCATGTCGTCATGGCCGCCGTCGGGCGGGCGCTCGCAGCCCAGCCCGATTTCAACGCGGTCTGGGACGAGGGCGAGATCGTCACGCTCGGCGGCAGCGATGTCGGGCTCGCGGTCGATAGTCCGCGCGGGCTCGTCGTGCCGGTGCTGCGCGCGGCCGGCGAAGGCCATCTCGATGGCGTCGCCACGGCTTGCGCTACGCTGATCGACCGGGCACGCGCGGGCCGGCTCGTCGCGGCCGACTTCGAGGGCGGCGCGATCAGCGTCTCCAATGTCGGCATGTATGGCGCGTCGCATCTCGTGCCGATCATCAATCCCGGCCAGTCGGCGATCCTCGGCGTCGCCGCGGCGAAGCCGGTGTTCCGTCCCGACGCGCAAGGGCGGCCCGAGTTGCGGCAGGAACTCGGCCTCGTGCTGTCCTGCGACCATCGCGTGCTCGACGGGGTGCGCGCGGCACAATTCCTCGACGCCATCGTCAGGACGCTCGAACACCCGCTGCAGTTGCTGCGCCAGCAGGCGGCGAGAAGGACAGAGCCATGAATTTCGACCGCAGCGACGAGCAGGCGATGCTGGCCGACACCGCCCGGCGCGTCGGCGAAAAATTCGGCCTCGACTACTGGCGCGATCTCGACGCCCGCAAGGAATATCCGGCCGCGATCTGGCAGGAGATCTGCGATGCGGGCCTGTGCGGCATCGCTATTGCCGAGGAATATGGCGGGGCCGGGCTCGGCATGGCCGAGGTCGCGATCGCGATCGAGGCGCTCTGCGCCACCGGCGGCGGCTCGACGCTGAGCCAGATGTTCATGTGCAACCCCATTTTCGGGGGCGTCACCATCAGCCATTTCGGCACGCAGGCGATGAAGCGGGAGCTTTTGCCGGCGCTGGTCGCCGGACGTGCGACCTTCGCCATGGCCCTGACCGAGCCCGACGCCGGGACCAACACGCTGGCGCTGAAGACGTTTGCCCGGGCCGACGGCAATGGCTGGCGCCTCAACGGCCAGAAGATCTGGATCACCGCCGTGCCGCAGGCGACCAAGATCCTGATCGTGGCGCGCACCCGCAAGCTCGACGAGGTCAAGCGCAAGACCGACGGCATCAGCCTGTTCCTGATCGACGTCGACCGCGAAGGGCTCTCCCATCAGGCGATCGAGAAGGTCGGCACCAACACGCTGCCCTCCAGCTCGGTCTTTCTGGAGGATGTCCGGGTCGAGGGGCACGAACTCGTCGGCACGCTCGATGGCGGTTTTCGCGAACTGCTCGACGTGCTCAACACCGAGCGCATCGTCACGACGTCCGGCCTCGTCGCGACCGCCGAACTCGCGATCAGGCTGGCCGTCGACTACGCCCGAGAGCGAAAGATCTTCAACAATGCGCCGATCGGCTCCTATCAGGGCATCCAGTTCCCGCTGGCGGAGGCGCAGATCCAGCTTGAATGCGCCCGGCTGATGAACCAGAAGGCGGCCGCGCTGTACGACCAGGGCAAGCCCTATGGCTCGGAGGCCAACATGGCGAAATATCTTGCCGGCCATGCGGCGGGGCTGGCCACCGACCGCGCCATCCAGACGCTCGGCGGCATGGGCTACTCGAGGGACTACCATGTCGAGCGGCTCTGGCGCGATGCGCGGCTGTTTCGGGTCGCGCCCGTCTCGGAGGAGATGATCCTGAACTATGTCGCCCAGCACGATCTCGGCCTGCCGCGCTCCTACTGACCGATGGACGCCCGTGATGCTGCGAACCGCCGGCGACCTTCAGCCGGTGCGGATCAGCGTCCCGCGCTGGCGCTCGGCGCGGGCCTGGGCCACCTCACCGAGGAAATCGCCGATCGAGCGTTCGAGCTCGGCCGACAGGCTGGTCGTCGCCCTGACGCGCTCGTCCATTTGCCGGGCAAGCGTAGCGGCTTCGCCGGCCAGCCCCTCGACCAGCGCCGCATGGTGGGCGATGGCGTCGACGCCCGATGACGAGGCCTCGGCCTGGCCGGCGATGGCCTCGATGCGGGCCGCCTGATCGGCGACGGATTCGGCGACGACCCGTGTGCTCGCCTGCATGCTCTGCATGGTCAGGTTCAGCTCCCTGACCGCCAATTCGATCGCCGCGCCCGCATCGACGACCTCCTCGACGCCCTGGCGGATCGCCTCGGTCGCGCTGTTGGTGGCGTTGGCGAGCGATTTCACCTCGCCGGCGACGACCGCGAAGCCGCGGCCCGCCTCGCCGGCCCGCGCCGCCTCGATCGTGGCGTTGAGCGCCAGCAGATTGGTCTGCGAGGCGAGGTTGCGGATCAGCTCGACGACGCTGCCGATGCGCTCATTGGCCTGCCGCAACGCGACGACGTTTTCGGCGATGCCATGGCATTCGGTGCTGGCCTCGTCGGTTGCCTGTCGCGACGTCGCGGTCTCCTGCATGATGCGGGCGCTCGATGCGCCGAAATCGCGCGTCGCCCTGACGATCTCGGCGACGGAGGCCGAGACCTGCTCGGGCCGCGCCTTGGTGCCGGCCACCGCCTGCAGCGTCGCGCCGGCCTTGCCGGCGAGCCGCCCCGAAAAGCCCGCGACCTCGCTCATGCCGCTCTCGATCGACGAGATGCGCTCGGCGATGCCGTTCCGGAACGAGCTTTCAAGAGCGCTCAGCCGCTCGCCGATCCCGGCCTCGATCGCCCGGTCGTAGGAGGACAGCGAAACCGAGATGTCGGTCAGCATCAGGATCGAGAATATCCTCAGCGCGTCGTCGAGCGAACCCCAGCGCCGCTTCCAGCCCGCGACGATCAGCGCCGCGAACTGCCCGAAATCGTGCATGAAGAACTGCGGATACTCGGCGAGGCTGATCCGCCGTCCGTTCGCGCGCGCCGCGATGCGCGTCTTGATGCCGATATACTCCTCGTCAAGTTCGAGCCGGAAGAGCTTGGCGTATTTCAGCGCCTCGTCGGCATAGGTCTCGGGCCGGCGCTGATGCCAGTTCTGGCCATGGCGCGCCTGATAGCGGCCGCGCGGCGCGGGCTCGAAATGTGGCTCCAGCAGCGCCAGCAGACGATCGGCGATGGCGCGCTCGGCGGGAGACAAAGGAGGCAGGACCGGTTCCATGCGCGGCAGTTTCGTCGAGAATGGTTAACCATCCTCTGCTTCTGCTTGCGTTTTCGGCGGGGCGGCTCAGTGCTGCGCGCTTATCGCGCCTGTCGTGACATGGAAACGCTGCGCCCCTTTAGGCAAGTCGGCAAACAGCGCGTGGTCGGCCCCGGTCAGCCAGATCTGGCAGCCGAGCCGGGTCAGGGCCTCGTAGAGCGCCGCGCGCCGGCGCGGATCGAGATGGGCGGCGATCTCGTCCAGCAGCACCAGCGGCGCGATGCCGGTCATCGCCGCGACGAGGCGGGCATGGGCGAGCACGAGCCCGATCAGCAGCGCCTTCTGCTCGCCGGTCGAGCCCAGTTCCGCGGGGATGTCCTTCTGGGCGTGGCGGACGAGGAGGTCCGACGTCTGCGGGCCGGCGAGCGTGCGCCCCGCCGCGCGGTCGCGGTTGCGGCCCTGGCGCAGCCGCGCACGATAGGCGTCCTCCGCGTCGAGCGCAGGCCGGCTTTGCACCAGCGCGTCGATCTCGCCCGCCAGCGTCAGCGAGGCGTCGGGGAAAGGCGAGGCGGCGTCGGCGTTCTCCGCGATGATCGCGGACAACCGCGCGACAGTCTCCGCACGCGCGGCCGCGACCGCGACGCCGAGCTCGGCGATCTCGCGCTCGATTCCGTCGAGCCAATGCGCCTCATGGGGCGTCTCCTCGAGGATGCGGTTGCGCGAACGCAGGGCCCGTTCGAGCGCGTTCGACCGGGCGGCGTGGGCGGGGTCGACCGCGAGCACCAGCCGGTCGAGGAAGCGGCGGCGCTCGCCGGCCGCGGCCCGAAACAGCCCGTCGAGATCGGGCGTCAGCCAGACCAGCCGCAGATGCTCGCTAAAGGCCAGAGCCGAGACGACCGCCGCGCCGTCGATGCGGGCGAGGCGGGAGCGCTTTCCGTCCGCATCGGCGGGTCCAAGTCCGGCTCCGAGTCTGGCGCCGTCATCGGCCAGCGCGATCGAGACCGAAAAGGACCCCGGCCCGCTTTGGCGCGCCATCGCCGGCAGATCCGCCCGCCTGAGCCCCCGCCCCGGCGCAAACAGCGACAGCGCCTCCAGCAGATTGGTCTTGCCCGCCCCGTTCTCGCCGACAAGCGCAATGATTCGGCCCCCGATCGCGAGATCGAGGGCCTCGTAAGAGCGGAAATCCTGCAGGATCAGGCGCGCGACGGCGGCCATGGCAGTGGATGCTAGACGCGCATCGGCATCAGCACATAAAGCGCCGACGCCCCCTCGCGGTCCTGGATCACGGTCGGCGAGCCCGGATCGGCGAGCTTCAGCAACGCCGTGTCGCCGTCGAGCTGCTGGGCGATGTCCATCAGATAGCGCGCGTTGAAGCCGATATCGAGCGGGCTTGAATCGTAGTCGACCTCGATCTCCTCGGTCGCCGAGCCGGAATCGGGATTGGTCACCGAGAGCGTCATGCGGCCATCGGCCATCGAGAGCTTCACGGCGCGGCCGCGCTCGGAGGAGATCGTCGAGACGCGGTCGACCGATGCCGCGAAATCGCCCTTGTCGACAGTGAGTAGCTTGTCGTTGCCGCTGGGAATCACGCGCTGGTAGTCGGGGAAGGTGCCGTCGATCAGTTTCGAGGTCAGCACCACCGCCTGCGCCGCGACGCGGATTTTGGTGGCGGAGAGCTCGACCAGGACCTCGCTGTCGCCATCCTCAAGCAGCTTCTGGATCTCCGCCACGGCCTTGCGCGGCACGATCACGCCCGGCATGCCGACCGCGCCCGCAGGCGCTGTCGTGTCCACACGGGCGAGGCGGTGGCCGTCGGTCGCGACGGCGCGCAGCAGGCTGCGGCCCTCGACCTCGATGGCATGCAGATAGATGCCGTTGAGATAATAGCGCGTCTCCTCGGTCGAGATCGCGAACTGGGTCTTGTCGATCAGGCGCTTGAGCTCGCCCGCCGCCAGCTTGAAGCTGTGCGCCATCTCGCCGGCCGTGATGTCGGGGAAATCGCTCTCGGGCAGGGTCTGGAGCTGGAAGCGCGAGCGCCCGGAGCGCAGCACGAGGCCGGTGTCTCCGGCCGTCTCCAGCGAGACCTGCGCGCCGTCGGGCAGCTTGCGGACGATGTCGTAGAGCGTGTGCGCCGGCACGGTGGTCGCGCCCGGCTCGGCGACGTCGGCCGGCACGGTCTCGACCACCTCGATGTCGAGATCGGTCGCCTTCAGCCTCAAGCCGCCATCCCCGGCGCTCAGCAGCAGGTTGGAGAGGATCGGGATCGTGTTGCGGCGCTCCACCACGCGATGCACGTGGCCCAGCGACTTCAGCAGCGTGGAACGTTCTACCGTGACCTTCATAGCAACTGTCTTCTGGCGTGGCTTGCGCCCGCGCGGTCGCGCAGGCGGCGGAGTGGCCGGAGACATTGCCGGAGGGCGTGGGGCGGCGCAAGGGCGCAGAGCATGCCACGCACAACCCTCGTCGCCGGCACGGCTCCGCCCCGCAAGCCGTGCCGTATTCTCACTCTTTCATCATTCCTGCCTTGATCACTCCTGAAGCATGCGCTTCAGCAGATCGACCTCGTCATGCAGCGAGCGATCCTCGGTGATCGCCTTCTCGATCTTGCGCACGGCGTGCAGCACGGTCGTGTGGTCGCGTCCGCCGAAGCGGCGGCCGATCTCGGGCAAGGAGCGCGGCGTGAGCGCCTTGGCGAGATACATCGCGATCTGGCGCGGCTTGACCACGGCCGCCGTGCGGCGCTCCGAGAGGATGTCGGCCCGGCTGACATTGTAGCGCGAGGCGACAAGCTTCTGGATCTCCTCGATCTTGACCCGGCGCGGCTCGCGCGTGCGGACGAGGTCGCGGATCGCGGCCTCGGCCGTCTCCAGCGTGACGGGCTGGCCCGACAGCGTGGCGTGGGCGAGCAGGCGGTTGGCCGCACCGTCGAGATCGCGGCCATTGGTGGCGACCACGCGGGCCACATAGGCGACGACATCGGCGTTGACATGGAAATTCGCATGCGTGGCCTGGAGCGCGGCCAGCCGCGCGCCGATGATCTTGCCCCGGAGTTCCTCGTCGAGATCGCCGACCTCGACGACGAGACCGCCGCCGAGCCGCGAGCGGATGCGCTCGTCGAGCGCCTCCAGATCATTGGCGAGCCGGTCGCCGGCGACGACGATCTGCTTGCCCGCGTCGATCAGCGCATTGATGGTGTGGCCGAACTCCTGCTGGATCGAGCGGCCCTGGATGAACTGGACGTCGTCGACGACGAGCAGGTCGATGCCGCGCAGCTTCTCCTTGAAGGCCAGCGCCGTCTGCGCCTTCAGCGCCGCGACGAAGCCATACATGAAGCGGTCGGCGGTGAAATAGGCGACGCGCTTGCCATGGCGGCGCGCCTCCTGTGCGATCGCCTGCAGAAGATGGGTCTTGCCCAGGCCGACGCCGGCATGGAGGTAGAGCGGGTTGTAGGGCGTCTGGCCGGCCGGCGCGCCGGCGATCCGCTCGGCGGCGGCGAAGGCGAGCTGGTTCGACTTGCCGACGATGAAGCTCTGGAAGGTCATCCGCCGGTCGAGCAGCGTGCCGCAGGCATCGACGAGGTCTCCCTCGGGCGCAGGCCCCGCCGGCTGGCCGGCAGGCGCGACCGCCTGCGCGGCGGGAATCGTCGGGACGGGACGCGCCCGCGGCGGAACGCTGGCCTCCCTCGCAGCGGCGGGAGCGCTCTCGCGCGCCACCTGGCGCACCGAGAGCACGATGCCGTTCAGGCCCGGCAACTCGGCCATGCAGTTGACCCGCAGGCGCTCGGCGTAATGCGCCTCGAGCCAGCTCTTCAGGAAACGGGTCGGCACGGTCAGATAGGCGACGCCATCGACGATCGCCCCGATCTCGACGCGGGCGAACCAGCTCGAGAAGACATCCTCGCCGAGTTCGGCCCGCAGGCGGCGGCGCACGCGCTCCCAGGCTTCCGCGATCGAGACGGGCTTGGGCTCCTCGTCGTCGCCACCGCCGCCACAGGCCAGCAGCGGCAGATCCGAAACCAGCGCCGCGGGAGCCGCCACCGCCGCAATCGCCTCAGTCGTATCCTGTCGTTCGAACATCGATCTGCCCCATCTTGAAAAATTCTGGCGCGCTCGACGGTTGCCGCCGCGACGCGGCAGCTCCGCCGGCGCTGTTCGCCGGTTGAAATGACGGGTCGTCCGCGCGACGGCCTCACGCCGCGCAGGGTTCCCGTCCCCGATGTCGTCGATTACGCTAGGCGGCTCGCCGCAGGCGAAACCACACCCCGTCTCAACTCAGGAAGACAAGGCACAGCATTCTCCAACCCCCCTCAGGTCGCGAGCCAAAAACGCCGATTATCTTTCGGAAATCCCCGGCGGCCATTGCTGTCCATCCGGCGATGAAATGACCTTACAGGGCGCTCTCGAACGGGCGCAATATGCCTCTCAGCCGGCTTCCGAGAGTCACCCTCGCAGCGCCCGGCGATGACCTACCGGCAGGCTCGCCGCAATTGTCTGGGGAACTTAAGATTTTCTTCACCAAGCGCCTGTGGACGGACCGGCGAATCTTTTTTTTTCAAATCGCGCCGGACGCCGCCAAGACTCGCGGCGATTCTCCCGCGCTAAATCGTTTGCCTGCTAAATTCATGAAATATATGGGCTTTTGTTGAGCGGCCAATTTCTCCGAAAGGCCGGTTTCCCGGCCCTGAGACGCGTCCAAGAGTCAAGCGCGCAAAGCCGTGGAAAGACTGCGGAATCGACTTGCCAAAGGGTCCGCTTCGGACATTTCCGGGATGTCGCTGAACGGCAACAGCGCGGTCCTCAGCCAACGAAAAACCCGGCCTCACGGCCGGGTTCAAAAACGTCGATCAGGAGCCAAAAACGGCAGGGTTTCAGGCCCCGAGAGCGCCCACGCGAGCCGACAGGCGGGAGACCTTGCGGGAGGCGGTGTTCTTGTGAACCACGCCCTTCTGGGCGGCGCGCATGATCTCCGGCTGGGCGGCCTTCAGAGCGGCGGCGGCGGCGCTCTGGTCGCCCGAGGCGATCGCCTCCTCGACCTTTCGCAGGAAGGTCCGCATCCGCGAGCGCCGCGCCTTGTTGACCTCGGTGCGGCGCACGATCTTGCGCGTGGCCTTTTTCGCCGACGTCGTATTGGCCATCGGAAGCGTCCTCGTCTTCATTGTGGCCGGACGCCCTGGCATTCATGCCCGGCGGGACCGACCGCTACCATCATGGAAATGCGGATGCGCTGACGGAAGGCTTTCGCCCGTCATCGCGAGAAGCTGGGCTATAGTGCCTGATCGCCCCGGCGTCAACGGCCGATTGAGGCCTCGGCGAGGTTGCGCCAACGGCTCATCCAATGAAGCGGGCGAAGCTCGCCAGATCGACATTGCCGCCGCTGATGACGACCCCGACGCGCTTGCCCGCGACCGGCACGGCGCCGGAGAAGGCCGCCGCGGCGGCCAGGCATCCGGTCGGCTCGACCACCAGCTTCATCCGTTCGGCGAAGAAGGCCATGGCCTCGACGAGCTGGGCGTCGCTGACAGTCAGAATGTCCTCGACCAGCGCCTGGATGATCGGGAAGGTATAATCGCCGAGGAACGGCGTCTGCGCGCCGTCGGCGATGGTTTTCGGCACCGCGATCCTGACGATCTTGCCCGAGCGGAAGGATTGCTGGCCGTCATTGCCGGCCTCCGGCTCGACGCCGTAGACCCTGCAGTCGGGGTTCAGGGCCCTGGCGGCCAGCGCCGCGCCCGCCAGCAGGCCGCCGCCGCCGAGGCAGACCAGCAGGATGTCGAAGGGCCCGGCATCCTCGATCAGTTCCTTGGTCGCCGTGCCCTGGCCGGCGATGACGTCGGGGTGGTCGTAGGGCGGGATCAGCGCAAGTCCGCGCTCGGCCGCCATGCGGTTGCCGATCTCGAGCCGGTCCTGCGTGTAGCGGTCATAGAGCACGACCTCGCCGCCATAGCCCCGCGTCGCGGCGACTTTCGCGGCCGGCGCATCGTCGGGCATGATGATCGTCGTCGGCACGCCGAGCAACTGGCCAGACAGCGCGATCGCCTGGGCGTGGTTGCCCGAGGAGAAGGTGAGCACGCCGGCGCTCTTCTGCTCGGGCGACAGCGCCGAGATGGCGTTGTAGCCGCCGCGGAACTTGAAGGCGCCCATGCGCTGCAGGTTTTCCGGCTTGAAGACGAGCGAGGCCCCGGTGCGCTCGTCGGCGGTGCGCGATGTCAGCGCCGGCGTGTGATGGGCGACCCCCTTGATCCGGCCTGCCGCGGTCTCGACATCGGCGTAGGTCGGCAGGACGGGAGCGCTTTCTGGCTCGATGCGGGCGGCGGCGGTCATGAGGTCATTGTCCTGCGCTGACATAATGTGTCGGTCATCGTGTCAGCACAGGCGGGGGCGCTTCAAGTCAAACAAAGTCGCGGCCGCCATGCATGGCGCTGATCGGTTGCGGCTCAGGCACGGCGCGGCATGCGGAAGGGCAGCATCGCCTGCACGATCGGGCTTATGAAGCGGTCGAGCGAAAGGCTCTCATGCATGGCGATGACCGGCTCGCCGTCGAGATGGGTTCGCACCAGCGAGCGCGCATAGAAGGGCGTGTCCTCCAGCGTCTCGATCAGTTGCGCCGGGCGCCCGGCATCGCCGCGCGTTTCGCGCGCGATCCGCCAACCGCTTTTCCGCAAGCGGGCCACCGGCGGCGGCGCGAAAGCGGTCGCCTTGCCTGTCCTGTCGAAGCGAAAGCCATGGTCGAAGCCATGGCCGTCGCGCCGCGTGCCGCCATAGAGCACGGCCGCACCGTCACGCGTGTCCGCTCGCGACCAGTGCCAGTCGCGAAAGCCGTCCGCGATCGGAACGTCGCCCTGGTTCATGTCGAGATAGCCCGGACCCCGCCAGCGCAGATCGGGCTCCGACAGGTCGACCTCCACCGTCGAAAGCGGCGCGATCGGCTGCCAGCGATGGTTGCCGGCGGGATTCAGCGTCACGACATGGTCGGTGACGGCATGCGGCCGGACGCGCACCGTGCCGCGCACCCGGCGCGGGACGGGCAAGGGCATGCCGATCTCGTCGATTGCGATGGTCAGGGTCTCGCCGTCCCAGTGCAGGGCGCTCGGGCCGATGACGAAGCGTTCGGGCGCGACCGCGACATGCCGGCGGCCGCGTTCGGTCATGGTCCAGCGCCCGACGCCCGGCCCGTAGAGCGCGACATTGAGGGCGCAATGGTTCAGCGGGTCGGCCGCGCCGCGCCGGCGCGCGCGCATATAATAGGGTGAGAAGACGCTGCCGATGAAGGCGATGATGCTCAGGCCGAAGCGGCCATCCGCGCTCAGCGCATCGGCATACCACCAGACATAGCCGCCCGGCGGCACGGCTACGTCGAAGCGCGGTCCGCCAGCAGCGCCTGCGCCGCGATCAGTCCCGACAGCGCCGCCATCGGCACGCCTGGCCCCGGATGGACCGAGCCCCCCGCCCAGTACAGCCCCGGCAGGCGCGAGCGCGAGCCCGGCCGGGCAAAACTCGCCATCGCGCCATGCGTCGCCCGGCCGTAGAGCGCGCCCCCCGTCGCCGGAAAGCGCTTCTCCCAGTCGAAGGGTTGCGTCGTCAGGACGTGGTCGGCCTTCAGCCTGACCGTCAGCCCGCAGGCGGCCAGCCGCGACAGGGTGGTGTCCAGGCATTGTGCGATCTCCGTGGTCGGTATGGGGCCATGGTCGCCGCTCGGCGGGGCGTTGACGAGAATCAGCAGGCGCTCGGGGCCTGTCGGCGGCGGGCCGGTCTCGTCACGGTCCTGCGCGCAGACATAGATGGTCGGCTCGGACGGCAAACGGCCGCGCTTGAAGATGGCGTCGAACTCGGCGCGGTAGTCGCGCGAGAAGAAGACATTGTGCCGGTGCAGCGGGAAGCCGTCCGTTTTCGCCACCGCCGACCATGTCAGCGCGGAAAGCGAGCGGTCGGCCAGCTTGATGCCCGGTGCGAAGGGCGCGGCGTCAGGTCCGAGCCGGCCCGCCGCAATGGCGTTGACGTCGGCGTTGCTGACGACCGCATCACAGAACAGCGTCTCGCCGTCGCCGAGGCGCACACCGGCGGCGCGCCCGCCGGCGACGACGATCTCGGAGACGGTCCTGCCATAGACCAGTCGCGCGCCCCTTGAGGCGGCGATCCCGGCCAGCGCTCGCGCCAGAGCATGCATGCCGCCTTCGACCGTCCAGACGCCCTCCTGTTCGACATGGGCGACGAGCATCAGCGTTGCGGGCGCGGCGAAGGGCGAGGAGCCGCAATAGGTGGCGTAGCGGCCGAAGAGCTGGCGCAGGCGCTGGTCCTGGAAGGCCTTTCCGAGCGCGTCCCAGAGCGTGCCGAACGGGCTTGTCGCCCACAGCCTGCCCAATCCGCCAAGGCCTGCCTGCCGGACGAGTCCAAGCGGGCTCGGCCGCTCGCGCGCCATGAACGAGTCCTTCAGCGCGTCGTGGATGCCGCGCGCCTGCGCGCAGAAGGCGAGGTAGTTGCGCCCCTCTTTCGGCCCCGCGAAGGCCGCGATGGCGTCCGCCGAAGCGGCGCGATCGGCGAACAGGTCGAGCCGCTCGTCGCCGCTCCAGGCATGGCGGGCGAGGATCGCCGCCGGGGTCAGCGCGACATGCGCGTGGAGGTTTTCTCCGATCTGATCGAGAATCCTGTCGAAGACCCAGCGCATCGTCAGCACGGTCGGCCCGGCGTCGAGCCGGCGATGATCGACCAGCGCCTCGCGCATCTTGCCGCCGGGCTGGTCGGCCTTCTCGATCAGCGTGACGTCAAAACCCTTGCCCGCAAGCAGCAGCGCCGCGACGAGCCCGCCCATGCCGGCCCCGATCACCACGATGCGCTGCTTCGCCACTGTCGCCCGCTCCTTAGCCTTCGCTGTGGCCTCGCCGGGCTGGATGATTGACAAGCCAATCCCGACTGTCCAATCTACTTTACATATTGGATGACAGTTTGGAAGAACGCTCATTCACAGGGAGATGACGATGGACGCGGGCGCACGCATCGAACAGACCCTGGACGCCGCCTTGCGCGCCGCCGAGCGGCAGGACTGCCCGCCGCTTCTCGCCCATGCCATGCGCTATTCGGTCTTCCCCGGCGGCGCGCGGATCAGGCCGCGCCTGACGCTGGCCGTGGCCAAGGCCTGCGGCGACAGCCAGCCGGGAATGGCCAATGCAGGCGCTGCCGCGATCGAGTTCCTGCATTGCGCCTCGCTCGTCCATGACGATCTGCCCTGCTTCGACGACGCCGACATCCGGCGCGGCAAACCTTCCGTCCACAAGGCCTATGGCGAGCCGATCGCGGTTCTGGCCGGCGACGCGCTGATCGTCCTCGCCTTCGAGACGCTGGCCGAGGCCGCCGCGCGCCAGCCGCAGCGGCTCGGCGCGCTGATCCGCGTCGTCGGCGCGGCCGTCGGCAGCCGGGGCGGCATCGTCGCCGGACAGGCCTGGGAATCGGAGCCGGCGATCGACTGTTCGCTCTATCATCAGGCCAAGACCGGCGCGCTTTTCGCCGGCGCGACCATGGCGGGCGCTGCCGCCGCTGGCGTGCCCCATCACGACTGGCGCCAGCTTGGCGAAAAACTGGGCGAGGCTTTCCAGATCGCCGACGACATCCGCGACGTCGCCGCCACGCCGGAGGAACTCGGCAAGCCATGCGGCCAGGACGCGGCCCACTTCAGGCCGAACTACGCGCTGGCGCATGGACTGGGCCCTGCGATCGCCCATCTCGACGAACTGGTGCTGGAGGCGATCGCCTCGACCCCCGCCTGCCCGGGGCGCAGCGAACTCGGCACGCTGATCGGCCTGACGGCGAAGAGTTTTCTGCCCGAGGGGCTGCAGCGTCGGGCGGCGTGAGGGTTGCAGGATTCCTGATCAAGGCAGAACGCGGGAAATCCCTCTCCTATAAGGAGAGGGGCAGGGGTGAGGTGAAGGCCCTTGGACCAGTCTGGCGAAGCGGCGCTGCGGACAGGGCACGGCAGTCGCGTCGAGGGGCCGACCCCTCACCCTGCCCTCTCCCTCCGGGAGAGGGTTCCCGGAGCCTCGCCCTCTAACGTCAGCGCCGGATCCTCCCTCCGCGACCGCCTCGCCGCGCTGCGCAACCGCCTCGTCGCCTCGCCCCGCTTCCAGTGCTTCGCCGCCGCTTTCCCGCTGACCCGGCCGGTCGCCGAGCGACAGTCTCAGGCGCTGTTCGATCTCTGCGCCGGCTTCGTCTATGCGCAGGTGCTGAGCGCCTGCGTAAAGCTCGACCTGTTCGTCATCCTCGAGCCCGGCCCGCGGACGCCGGCCGAGCTCGCGCCACGGCTGGCCATGACGCCCGACGCCGCCGAGCGGCTGCTCAAGGCCGCCGCTGCGCTGAATCTGGTCGAGCCGCGCAATGGCGGTCGCTATGGCCTTGCCATGCTCGGCGCGGCCCTGATCGGCAATCCCGGCGTCGGCGCGATGATCGCGCATCACCACCTGCTCTATGCCGATCTCGCCGATCCGCTGGCGCTGCTGCGCGGCCAGGCGCAGCCGACGCAACTGTCGCGCTTCTGGGGTTATGCCCAGGCGAGCGACCCGGCAGCTGCGCCCCCGCAGGAGGTCGCCGCCTACAGCGCCCTGATGGCCGGCTCGCAACACCTCGTCGCCGACGACATCGTCGCTGCCTATGATTTCGGGAGGCACCGCCATGTCGTCGATATCGGCGGCGGCGAGGGCGCGTTTCTGAGCGTCGTGGCGCGCCATGCGCCGTCCCTCGCCCTGACCGTGTTCGACCTGCCGTCCGTGGCCGAGCGGGCGCGCAAACGCTTCGCGGCGGAGGGCCTGTCAGGGTGGAGCCAGGCGATCGGCGGCGACATGCATCGCGACGCGCTGCCCGGCGACGCCGATCTCTACACGCTGGTCCGGGTTCTGCATGACCATGACGACGACGCGGTGCGCGCGCTGCTCCTCTCCCTGCGCCGTGCGATGCCGGCAGGCGCGACGCTGCTGATCGCCGAGCCGATGGCCGGCTCGGCTGCCACGGCGCGGATGGCCGACGCCTATTTCGGCTTCTATCTGCTGGCGATGGGCTCGGGCCGGGCACGCACCCCCGCCGAACTGACGCAGTTCCTGAGCGAAGCGGGCTTCTCCGAGATCAGGAGCTTGCGGACCCGCAGGCCGCTGCTGACAGGCGCGATCAGCGCGCGCGCGGCTTGACTTAAAAAGTGTCAATTCAAATTGACATCCTGATTTGTTGTTCTAACCTGACAGTCAGGTGACAGGGACTGTCCTCCGCGACAGCGGCCCGGCCTCGAGAGTGCTCTTAATGCAAGCGCTGGCCGTCCTCGTCGAGAAACCTGAGCATCTGGCGCTTCGCCGGCTCGAACTGGTTTCGCCCGGCGCGGAGGATGTCGTGGTCGCTACCGAATGGAGCGGCATCTCGACCGGCACCGAACGCCTGCTCTGGTCGGGCCGGATGCCGCCATTCCCCGGTATGGGTTACCCGCTGGTTCCCGGTTACGAATCGGTCGGCCGCATCGTCGAGGCCGGCGTCGACTCAGGCCACAGCGTCGGCACGCGGGTGTTCGTGCCGGGGTCGCGCGGCTTCAGGGATGCGCGCGGACTGTTCGGCGGCGCGTCCTCCCATCTCGTCGTGCCCGGCGCCAAGGCCGTGGCGATCCCCGAGCATCTCGGCCAGGCCGGTGTCCTCCTCGCCTTGGCGGCGACGGCGCAGCATGCGCTGGCCAACGCCGTCCTGCCCGAGTTGATCGTCGGCCATGGCGTGCTCGGCCGGCTGCTCGCCCGCATCGCAGTCGCCTATGGCGGCGCGCCGGTGGTCTGGGAGAGCAATCCGCTGCGCGCGATGGGGGCCGAGGGCTACGCGGTCGTCGCGCCCGAGGCCGACAGCCGCAAGGACTATCGCGCCATCTACGACGTCAGCGGCGACGCCGCGCTGGTCGATACGCTGATCGGCCGGCTCTGCGCGCAGGGCGAACTCGTCCTCGCAGGCTTCTACGACCAGCCGATTTCCTTCGCCTTCCCGCCCGCCTTCATGCGCGAGACGCGGCTGCGCATCGCCGCCGAATGGAAGCCGGCCGACCTCGCCGTCGTGCAGGCGCTGCTGAGAGACGGCCGGCTCTCGCTCGACGGGCTGATCACCCACAGCGCGCCCGCCAACGACGCACCGGACGCCTATCGCACCGCCTTCGGCGACCCGCTCTGCCTGAAGATGATTTTGGACTGGAGAGCCTGCTCGTGAACATCCAGATCAGAAATCCGATCCCCTCTCCTTCTCAGTCTCCTGCAGCCGCCATGGCCGCGCGCCTGCGCGAGGAGGCAGCCCAGCCGCAGGACGAGATCGTCACCGCCGCGCCGACCAAGGAGACGCAGATCATCGCGATCTATGGCAAGGGCGGCATCGGCAAGTCGTTCACGCTGGCCAATCTCAGCTACATGATGGCGCAGCAGGGCAAGAAGGTGCTGCTGATCGGCTGCGATCCGAAATCCGACACCACCTCGCTGCTGTTCGGCGGAAAAGCCTGCCCGACCATCATCGAGACCTCGTCGCGCAAGAAGGCCGCGGGCGAGGACGTCAGGATCGGCGATGTCTGCTTCAAGCGCGACGGCGTCTACGCGATGGAACTGGGCGGACCCGAGGTCGGCCGCGGTTGCGGCGGGCGCGGCATCATCCACGGCTTCGAGCTGCTGGAGAAGCTCGGCTTCCACGACTGGGGCTTCGACTTCGTCCTGCTCGACTTCCTCGGCGACGTGGTCTGCGGCGGCTTCGGACTGCCGATCGCCCGCGACATGTGCCAGAAGGTCATCGTCGTCGGCTCCAACGACCTGCAGAGCCTTTACGTCGCCAACAATGTCTGCTCGGCGGTCGAGTATTTCCGCAAGCTCGGCGGCAATGTCGGCGTCGCCGGCATGGTCATCAACAAGGATGACGGCACCGGCGAGGCCAAAGCCTTCTGCGACAAGGTCGGCATCCCGGTGCTGGCGGCGATCCCCGCCAATGACGACATCCGCAAGAAGAGCGCCAATTACGAGATCATCGGCCGCCCCGGCGACATGTGGGGGCCGCTGTTCGAGGAACTCGGCCTCAACGTCGCCCAATCCCCGCCGGTGCGGCCGACGCCGCTGACGCAGGATGGCCTGCTCGGCCTGTTCTCCAGCGAGACCACCGGCCGCAACGTCGTGCTGGTTCCCGCCACGCTGGAAGACATGTGCGGCCCCTCCGCCATCAGGAAGGCGACCCTCGAAGTCGTCTACGACGCGGTCTGAGGGCGATCATGACCGTGCACCAGCCCCTTCCCGACGCAGCCTCTGCCCCCGCGATCAATGCGGCGGCGACGCAAGTCGATGGCCTCGGCTGTCATTCGGGCAAGGAAGCGATGCGCGCGGCGGCCACGGCCGCCGGCAACAGCGAGATGCTGGAGCGTTTCGCGAAGGACTATCCGGTCGGCCCCCACGACAAGCCCCAGAGCATGTGCCCGGCCTTCGGCTCGCTCCGGGTCGGCCTGCGCATGCGCCGCACCGCCACCGTGCTGTCGGGTTCGGCCTGCTGCGTCTACGGGCTGACCTTCACCTCGCATTTCTACGGCGCGCGTCGCTCGGTCGGCTATGTCCCGTTCAATTCCGAGACTTTGGTCACCGGAAAGCTGTTCGAGGACATCCGCGAGGCGGTGTTCAAGCTCGCCGACCCGGACCTCTACGACACCATCGTCATCACCAATCTCTGCGTGCCCTCCGCCTCGGGCGTGCCGCTGCGGCTTCTCCCGAAGGAGATCAACGGCGTCCGCATCATCGGCATCGACGTGCCGGGTTTTGGCGTGCCCACCCATGCCGAGGCCAAGGATGTGCTGGCGGGCGCGATGCTGGCCTACGCCCGCAAGGAAGCCGAGGCCGGCCCGGTCCAGGCCCCGCGTGCCGGCAAGGCGCAGAAGCCCACCGTCACCCTGCTCGGCGAGATGTTCCCAGCCGACCCCGTCGGCATCGGCATGATGCTGGAGCCGCTGGGGCTGGCCGCCGGTCCGGTCGTGCCGACGCGCGAGTGGCGCGAGCTTTATGCGGCGCTCGATTGCGCGGTCGTGGCGGCGATCCATCCCTTCTACACGGCCTCGATCCGCGAATTCGAGGGCGCGGGCCGCGCCATCGTCGGCTCCGGCCCGGTCGGCGTCGATGGCACGGCGGCCTGGCTCAAGGCGATCGGCGACGCCTGCGGCGTGCCGGCCCCCCTCGTCGAATCCGCCCAAAACAAGCTGCTTCCGGCGATCAGGGGCGCGCTCGCTGCGATGCCGATCAAGGGCCGGATCACGCTGTCGGGCTATGAGGGTTCGGAGCTGCTGGTCGCGCGGCTGCTGGTCGAGAGCGGCGCTGATCTGCGCTATGTCGGCACCGCCTGCCCGCGCACGCCCTGGTCGGAGGCCGATCGCGACTGGCTGCAGGCCCATGGCGTGATGGTCAATTATCGCGCCACGCTGGAGCAAGATCTCGCCGCCATGGCCGAGTTCCAGCCCGATCTGGCCATCGGCACCACGCCCGTGGTTCAGAAGGCCAAGCAGCTCGGCATTCCGGCGCTTTATTTCACCAATCTGATCTCGGCCCGGCCGCTGTTTGGGCCGGCCGGCGCAGGCTCGCTCGCCCAGGTCGTCAACGCGGCCATCGGCAACAAGGGCCGCATGGACACGATGAAGGCGTTCTTCGCCGGCGTCGGCGAGGGCGACACCGCCGGGACCTGGCAGGATACACCGAAGCTTCACCCGGATTTCCGCGAAAAATTCGCCAGACGCGCCGCCAAGGCGAAGGCGATCGCCGAGGAGATTCCGTGATGCTGATCCAGGATCACGATCGCGCCGGCGGCTATTGGGGGGCGGTCTACGTCTTCTGCGCCATCAAGGGGCTTCAGGTCGTCATCGACGGCCCCGTCGGCTGCGAGAACCTGCCCGTCACCTCGGTGCTGCACTACACCGACGCGCTGCCGCCGCACGAGTTGCCGATCGTGGTGACGGGCCTCGCCGAGGAAGAGCTCGGCCAGCACGGCACCGAGGGCGCGATGAAGCGCGCCAACGCGGTGCTCGATCCGCATCTGCCCAGCGTCGTGGTGACGGGTTCGATCGCCGAGATGATCGGCGGCGGCGTGACGCCGGAAGGCACCAACATCCAGCGCTTCCTGCCGCGCACCATCGACGAGGACCAGTGGCAATGCGCCGACCGGGCGCTGTTCTGGCTCTGGAGCGAATACGGCGCCAAGCGCGGCATCGTGCCAAAGCCTAAGCCCCGCAAGGAGGGCGCGCGGCCCAAGGTCAACATCATCGGCCCGGCCTATGGCATGTTCAACATGCCTTCCGACCTCGCCGAGGTGAGGCGTCTGATCGAAGGCATCGGCGCGGAGGTCCATATGACCTTCCCGCTCGGCTCGCATCTCGCCGAGGTGCAGCGGCTCGCCGATGCCGAGGTCAATGTCTGCCTCTACCGCGAATATGGCCGGCTGCTCTGCGAGGCGCTCGACCGGCCTTACCTGCAAGCGCCGATCGGCCTGCATTCGACCACCGCCTTCCTGCGCTCGCTCGGCGAACTGCTGGGTCTCGACCCGGAGCCCTTCATCGAACGCGAGAAGCACACCACGATCAAGCCGCTCTGGGACCTCTGGCGCTCGGTGACGCAGGATTTCTTCGGCACGGCCTCTTTCGCCATCGTCGCCAACGAGACTTACGCACGAGGAATTCGCCATTTCCTCGAAGACGAGATGGGCCTGCCCTGCACGCTCGCAGTCTCGCGTTGCGCGGGTGCGAAATCCGACAACGACGCCGTGCGCGCCTCGCTGAAGGACAAGCCGCCGCTGGTGCTGTTCGGCTCGTTTAACGAGCGCATGTACATGGCCGAAGCCGGCGGTCGCGGGGTTTATATCCCTGCATCCTTCCCCGGCGCGGTGATCCGCCGGCATATCGGCACGCCTTTCATGGGTTATTCCGGGGCGACCTACCTCGTCCAGGAGGTCTGCAACGCGCTGTTCGACGCGCTCTTCCATATCCTGCCGCTGGGCACGCAGATGGACGCCGTCGAGGCGACGCCGTCGCGGCTGCATCGCGAATTGCCCTGGTCGGACGAGGCCAAGGCGCTGCTCGACGCGGTGCTCGAAAAACAGCCGGTGCTGGTGCGCATCTCGGCGGCCAAGCGCATGCGCGACGCCGCCGAATCCCGCGCCCGCCACGACGGCGACGAGCGCGTCACGGCGGAGCATCTCGACGCTGCCAGACTTCGCGAGGGGGCCTTTTCATGAGCGCCTTCGCCCACCCTTTCGGCCGGAGCGCGCCGCGGCCCGCCCGGATTTCGGAACGCCTTCCATACGGGGAGCAACACCCATGACCATGCAGTTCAACCACAGCCCTTCGCAGCACGCGAAATCCTCGGCGGCCGACCGCCGCATGTGCCGGCGTCTGGTGACGCTGACGCTGCCGGTCTTCCTCGTCGCCACGGCAGTCCGCCGCATGGTTCGGCCCGCGCCGGCCGGCCAGCGGCTCTCGCTTTACGCGGAGGCGCGCGCCAGCGCCTACGCCACGATTCCCTTCATGTTCATGGGCTGACGCCCGGAACTGAAGGACACCAGCTCCCGCCCGGTTCGCCGGGTGGGGGGATAGCCGGAGGTCAAAGACCGGCGCCCCGCTGCACGGGATCCGTGCGGTAACGGCCGAAAGGCCACATAGAGAGGACTGATCATGGCAGAGAGAGACTCGCTGTCAGGGTTGACCGAAGCGGAAGCCCAGGAATTCCACGGCTTCTTCATCACGAGCTTCATCGCCTTCACGGTCATCGCCGTGATTGCGCATTTCCTGGTCTGGTCATGGCGCCCCTGGCTGCCGGGACCGAACGGGTATGCGTCTCTCGAAGAAGGCGTGAAGACGGCCCTGACCACCGCCGTGTCGCTGATTTCGTGAAGAGGAGCGGACAATCATGTACAAAATCTGGCTGTTGTTCGATCCGCGTCGCACGCTGATCGCGCTCTTCACCTTCCTGTTCGGGCTCGCCATCCTGATCCACTTCATCCTGCTCTCGACGAACAGGTTCAACTGGATCGAAGGCCCGAAGAAGGCCGCCGCCGCGCTGCAGATCGAGGCTCCGGCCTCGGATGTGGTGATCCGGCATATCGGTTGACGAAACCGCTGACGAAACTGGCGGACGAGGCCCGCGCCCTGCGCGACCCCGTCCGCCGATCCGGCCTGACACTGCAACACGAGCCCTCATCCTGAGGAGCGCTTCGCAGAAGCGCGTCTCGAAGGATGCTCCAGTTCGCTCCGGAGACATCTGGAGCATCCTTCGAGACGCCGCGTGCCGCGGCTCCTCAGGATGAGGGCTGAGGGATTTTTCCGAACGGGCCGAGCGCGCCTGACGCTAGCGGAGGATTTCGACCATGGCCTTGCTCAATTTCGAACGTAAATACCGCGTCAGGGGCGGGACCCTGATCGGGGGCGACCTCTTCGATTTCTGGGTCGGCCCGTTCTATGTCGGCTTCTTCGGCGTCGCGACGGCGTTCTTCGCCGCGCTCGGCACGGCCCTGATCTTCTACGGCGCGGCCATCGGCCCGACCTGGAATCCCTGGCTGATCTCGATCGCGCCGCCCGATATCAGCTACGGCCTGCGGCTCGCGCCGCTCAAGGAAGGCGGGCTCTGGCAGATCATCACGATCTGCGCGACCGGCTCCTTCATCTCCTGGGCGCTGCGCGAGGTCGAGATCTGCCGCAAGCTCGGCATGGGCTACCATGTGCCCTTCGCCTTCGGCTTCGCCATCCTCGCCTATATGACGCTGGTGATCTTCCGGCCCTTCCTGCTCGGCGCCTGGGGCTATGGCTTCCCCTATGGCATCTTCAGCCATCTCGAATGGGTCTCCAACGTCGGCTACCAGTACCTGCAGTTCCACTACAACCCGGCGCATATGATCGCGGTGAGCTTCTTCTTCACCACGGCGCTGGCGCTCTCGCTGCATGGCGGCCTGATCCTGTCGGCGGTCAATCCCAAGCGCGGCGAGACCGTTAAAACCCCCGAGCACGAGAACACCTTCTTCCGCGATACGATTGGCTACTCGATCGGCACGCTTGGGATTCACAGGCTCGGCCTGTTCCTGGCGCTGCAATCGGTGTTCTGGAGCGCGGTCTGCATCATCATCAGCGGCCCCTACTGGAGCGAGGGCTGGGCCGAATGGTGGGATCTCTCGAAGCACTTCACGATCTGGCGCTGAGGCTCGTCGAGCCCCGGCACCCCATTCGGCATCCGTCTGTCCAAGGATCAAGGCGCAAGGATTACGGTGATGGCAACCTACCAGAACATCTTCACCCGGGTTCAGATCCATGGCGCGCCCGATCTCGGCGTGCCGATCCCCGGCCGCGGCACCAGGCGCGGCAGCGCGACCCGGACGAGCAATCTGTTCGGCCTGATCGGCGACGCGCAGATCGGTCCGGTCTATCTCGGCTGGACCGGCGTCACCTCGCTGATCTGCGGCCTGATCGCCTTCGAGATCATCGGCCTCAACATGCTGGCCTCGGTGAACTGGGATCCGGTCCGTTTCGTGCGCGAGCTGTTCTGGCTCCAGCTCGCGGCCCCGCTGCCCGAGCATGGCCTCACGATCCTGCCGCCGCTCAAGGAGGGCGGCTGGTGGCTGATCGCCGGCTTCTTCCTGACCACCTCGATCCTGCTCTGGTGGGTGCGCACCTATAACCGGGCCCGCGCGCTGGGCATGGGCACGCATGTGGCCTGGGCCTTCGCCTCGGCGATCTTCCTCTATCTCGTGCTCGGCTTCATCCGGCCGCTGATGATGGGCTCCTGGAGCGAGGCGGTGCCCTTCGGCATCTTCCCGCATCTCGACTGGACGCAGAATTTCTCGCTGCGCTACGGCAACCTGTTCTACAACCCGTTCCACGCGCTCTCGATCGCCTTCCTCTATGGCTCGGCGCTGCTCTTCGCCATGCATGGCGCGACCATTCTCGCCGTCTCCCGCTATGGCGGCGACCGCGAGATCGAGCAGATCACCGATCGCGGCACGGCCTCGGAGCGCGCAGCCTTGTTCTGGCGCTGGACGATGGGCTTCAACGCCACGATGGAGTCGATCCATCGCTGGGCCTGGTGGTTCGCGGTGCTGTGCACGCTGACCGGCGGCATCGGCATCCTGCTGACGGGCACGGCGGTCGACAACTGGTACGAATGGGCGATCAAGCACAAATTCGCCCCCGCCGACCCGACCATGTGGCAGCAGATCGCCGTACCCCCGCCGAAGGTCTGATCCGGACCGGCTCGGGAGATTTGGGGGAGACCGGAAACGGCCTCCCCTTTTTGCTGTCCGGGTTTCCGGGCCGGCGTCAGGCCGTCAGCCTGTCGATCTCGGCCAGTTCATCGCCCGTCAGCGCCCATTCGGCCGCCTTGACGTTGGCCGCGATCTGCTCGGGCTTGGTCGCGCCGGCGATCACGCTGGAGACGACGGGCTGAGCTGCAAGCCAGGAAAATGCGAGCTCGACCAGCGACTTGCCGCGCGCTTCCGCGAAATCCGTCAGCGTCTCGATCTTCGTCCAGTTCGCGTCGGAGAAGATCTGCCCGGCGCGCTCGGGCAGTTTGGTCAGGCGCGCGCCCTCGGGCATCGGCGCGTTGCGCCGGTATTTCCCGGTCAGCGCGCCGTTGGCGAGCGGGAAATAGGGCAGGAGCCCCATGCCGTAATGCAGCGCGGCGGGAATCAGGTCCTGCTCCGCGCCGCGCACCAGCAGGCTGTATTCGTCTTGCGCCGAGACGAAGCCGGGAATGCCGAGATCGCGCGCCGTCCAGGCCGCGTCGGCGACTTGCCACGCGACGACGTTGGAGCAGCCGATATAGCGGACCTTGCCCTGGCGGACGAGGTCGTCGAGCGCGCGCAGGGTCTCGTCGATCGGCGTCAGCGGGTCTGGCCGGTGAAGCTGGTAGAGATCGAGCCAGTCGGTCTTCAGGCGGCGCAGCGAATCCTCGACCGCCTGCATGATGTAACGGCGCGAGCCGCCCTTCTTCACGCCCTCGGAATCCATCGCCATGCCGAATTTGGACGCCAGCACGATCTGCTTGCGGCGCGCGCCCAGAACCTCGCCGAGCGCCGTCTCCGAGCCGCCGCAATCGCCATAGATGTCGGCGGTGTCGAACAGCGTGATGCCGTGCTCGATTGCCGCATCGACGACCTTGCGGGTCGCGTCCAACTCGATCCGGCCGCCGAAATTGTTGCAGCCGAGGCCGACGAGCGAGACGCGCAGGCCGGAGCGGCCGAGATTGCGGGTGAGCATGGATCATCCTCCGGAAGAATGGCGTCGGACCTGACCAGAGCCGGCGGGGCGGCGCAATGGCGCTGCGCGCAGGGGTGTCGGGCAATTTCGACCATCCGCCTTGAACAAGGCCACGAGGCATCCATATACCATCCATGTGGATGGTATATGGATGCTAGATGAAACCCGCCGATAGCGAAAAGCTCACAGTGAACCTCGGCTTCGTCGATCTGGGTCGGGTCGATCTGCTCGTCCGGGACGGGTTCTATTCGAACCGCTCGGACTTCATCCGCACGGCTATCCGCAACCAGCTTTCGACGCATGCCGATGTCGCGGCGCAGGCCACGACCCGGCTTTCGCTCGAACTGGGCCTGCGGACCTTCACAAGGCGTGATCTCGAGGCGGTCAAAGCCGCCGGCGAGCGTCTGGATATCCGCGTGCTGGGCCTGGCCGTCATCGAACCGGACGTGTCGCCGGAACTGGCGAGGGACACCATCGCCTCGCTGACCGTTCTCGGCGCGCTCCACGCCTCGCCCGACATCAAGGCCGCGCTGGCCGACCGGCTGGCGTGAGACAAAGGATAACCATCATGAACACGCCTCTCCGCGCCGCCATCGGCGATGCCATGAACCGTCTGCGGACATCCGATGTGGCGGGCGCAACGGCCGCGATCCAGCGCGCGCTCGCAGGCCAGCCGGCATCCGCGACGCACCAGCCGGAAGGCGGCAAGCCGGAGGACGCCGGTCGCACGATCCCGCTGTCGCGCCGCCTCGGCGAGGTCCTGCAGTCGCTTCGTGCCGGCAAGGCGCAGTTCGCTCCCACCGTCCGCGAGGCTGATCATCGGCCCGCACCCGACGCGTCCGATGGGCGCTTCCGCACCCGCAGCTTCCGCAATCCGGCGGGATCGTTGACCTACAAGCTCTATGTGCCCGCCGATCACGCGGGCCGGGAGCTGGCTCTGGTCATGATGCTGCATGGCTGCACGCAGGACCCGGACGACTTTGCCCGGGGAACCCGGATGAACGCGCTGGCTGACGAGTTCGGCCTGATCGTCGCCTATCCGCACCAGCCGCGCTCGGCCAACGCGCAGGGCTGCTGGAACTGGTTCGACGGCCGTCATCAGCGCCGCGGCGCGGGCGAGCCCGCGGTTCTGGCAGGGCTGGCCGAGGCGCTGGCCGGCGAGTTCGGAATTGACCGCGAACGCGTCTTTGTGGCGGGACTTTCGGCGGGCGGCGCCATGGCCGATGTGCTGGCCGCGACCTATCCGGACGTGTTCTGCGCGGCCGGCATCCATTCGGGTCTCCCGCATGGCGTTGCGAGCGACGTCATGTCGGCCTTCGCGGCCATGAAAGGCACGGCGAGGTCTTCCGCCCAATATCGCCGGACCGATTGCAGGACGATCATCTTTCACGGCACGTCCGACGCCACGGTTCACCCCTCGAATGGCGAGACGCTGTTCGACCGGGCGAGATCGGGAGGCGCGACGGCGCAGGAGCTGACGACCGAGACGATCGTCGGCGGGAGACGTGTCACGCGGACTTTGCTGGCCCCCGAAGCTGGTCCGGCGATCTGCGAACACTGGGTCGTCGAGGGCGGCGGCCACGCCTGGTCCGGCGGTGATCGCACGGGCAGCTTCACTGATGCATCGGGACCTGACGCGTCGCGCGAGATGATCCGGTTCTTCCTCGAGCGCGGGGACGCATGACGAGCGTCGCTGCGGCCGCCCCGATGACAGGCGCGGCCCAGCGATGCTAGGTAACGACGCCCTCGTTTCCGGAGCCGCAGCCCCTTGTCCGCCTCCCGCTCCATCCTGCTGATCATCGGCGGCGGCATCGCCGCCTATAAATGCCTGGAGCTGATCCGGCGGCTGAAGGATCGCGGCATTTCCTCCCGCGTGATCCTGACCAAGGCCGGCGAGCAGTTCGTGACGCCGCTTTCGGTCTCGGCGCTGGCTGGCGAGCGCTGCTTCACCGACCTGTTCTCGCTGACCGACGAGGCCGATATCGGCCATATCGCTTTGTCGCGCTCGACCGATCTGCTGGTCGTCGCGCCCGCCACGGCCGACCTGATCGCCAAGATGGCGACGGGACAGGCCAACGATCTCGCCACCACCGCGCTGCTCGCCACCGACAAGCGCGTGCTGATCGCGCCCGCGATGAACCCGAGGATGTGGGAGCATCCGGCCACCCGCCGCAACATGGCGCAGCTCGAACGCGACGGCGTCCTCGTCGTCGGCCCCAACAGCGGCGCGATGGCCGAGCGCGGCGAGAGCGGGCCCGGCCGCATGGCCGAGCCGATGGAAATTCTGGCGGCGATCGAGCAGGCGCTGTCGTCGCAGGCCGCGCCGCGCGCCATCGGCTTTCTCGGTCGCCTGCCGGGCGCGGCTGCGGGGGCAAAGCCGCTCGCGGGCAGGCATGTACTGATCACCTCGGGCCCGACGCATGAGCCGATCGACCCGGTCCGCTACATCGCCAACCGCTCGTCGGGCAAACAGGGCCACGCCATCGCCACTGCGGCGGCTGCAGCCGGAGCGCGGGTGACGCTGGTCTCCGGCCCCGTGACGGTGCCCGACCCAGCCGGCGTGACCACGGTCCACGTCGAATCCGCCCGCGAGATGCTCTCCGCCGTGCAAGGCGCGCTGCCGGCCGATATCGCGATCTTCGCGGCCGCCGTCGCCGACTGGCGCGTCGCTGAAGCGGCGCCCGGGAAGATGAAGAAGGATGGCGGCCCGCTGCCTGCGCTCACCCTCGTCGAGAATCCCGACATTCTCGCCACGGTCGCCGCGCTGACGGCCGGCCGGCCGCCGCTTGTCGTCGGATTCGCGGCCGAAACCGAGAACGTCGTCGCCCATGCCCGCGCCAAACTCGATCGCAAGGGCTGCGACCTCATCGTCGCCAACGATGTCGGCGGCACCGGCGTGATGGGCGGCGAGAGCAACACCGTCCATCTCGTCTCGCGCGACGGCGTCGAAACCTGGCCGACCCTCCCCAAGACCGAGGTCGCGAGCCGGCTCGTGGCGCATCTCGCCGGGCTGGCGACCTCGTGAAACAAGGCGTCACCATAGCTTTCCTCCGCCTGCCGCATGGCGAGGCCCTGCCGCTGCCGGCCTATGAGACCGAAGGCGCGGCCGGCATGGATCTGCGCGCCGCGTTGGCGCAGGGCGAAACGGTGGCGCTGGCCCCCGGCGCAAGCGCGCTGGTCCCCACCGGCCTGAGCCTGCGGATTCCGGTCGGCTACGAGGGCCAGGTCCGCCCGCGCTCGGGGCTCGCGGCGAAGCATGGCGTCACCGTGCTTAACGCGCCCGGCACGATCGATAGCGACTATCGTGGCGAGGTGAAGGTCATCCTGATCAACCATGGCCCCGCGCCCTTCGCCATCGCACGGGGTGACCGCGTCGCTCAACTCGTGATCGCTCCTGTGACGCGGGCCGTGCTGACGCAAGCCGCCGCGCTCGACGAGACCGATCGCGGGGCCGGGGGCTTCGGCTCCACCGGCGTCGCGGGCGGCAAGGCGGCTCGACCATGATGCTGCTCTCGCGCCGCAGCCTGCTCGCCATCGCCGCCGTCGTCGATGTGGCGCTCCACGCCCGCCCGACGCCTGTCGCGGCCAAGCTGCTCGCGGCGCGCCACGATCTGCCGCCGCGTCATCTCGAAACCCTGCTGCAGGCGCTGGTCAGGGCCGGCATCCTCAAAGGCGTGCGCGGCCCGCGCGGCGGCTACGAACTCGCCCGCGAGCGCCGCAAGATCACGGCCGGCGAGATCGCCCGTGCCGCCATGCTCACTGAGGCCGACGAGGCGCTTGGGCCGCTGCCACGCTCGATTCTGGTCGAGAGCGTCATCGCCCCGCAGGTGGAGCAGGCCTCGCAAGCCTTCCTCGCTGTGCTCGACGCGGTGACGGTCGCCGAATTGTGCCGGCAGGCCGAGGAGGCCAGGGTCGTCGATAGCGACGGCGTCAACAACGATTTCACGATATAGATCTGTATATTATAAGCTTCATCGACAGCATCTGTGAATTCGCCTAGCCTCCCTCTAAATCAGAAACATCTCGACAGGAGGATTAAGATGACCGAGGCCGTTCGCAAGCTCCATTCCGCCCCGACCAGGACGCCCGGCCGCGGCCGCGTCTATGAGTCGATTACCGACACGATCGGCGACACGCCGCTGGTCAGGCTCAACCGTCTGCCGGCCGAACGCGGCGTCAAGGCGACGATCCTGGCCAAGCTCGAATTCTTCAACCCGATCTCCAGCGTCAAGGACCGCATCGGCGTCAGCATGATCGACGCGCTGGAGGCCTCTGGCGCATTGAAGCCCGGCGGCACGCTGATCGAGCCGACCTCCGGCAACACCGGCATCGCGCTCGCCTTCGTGGCGGCCGCGCGCGGCTACCGCCTGATCCTGGTGATGCCGGAGACGATGTCGCTTGAGCGCCGCAAGATGCTGGCCCTGCTCGGCGCGGAACTGGTTCTGACACCCGGCCCCGGCGGCATGCGCGGCGCGGTCGCGCGGGCGGAAGAGCTCAAGGCGGAGATTGCGGGTTCGATCATCCCGCAGCAGTTCGAGAACCCGTCCAACCCCGAAATCCATCGCCGGACCACCGCCGAGGAAATCTGGAACGACACGGCCGGCAAGGTCGACATCTTCATCTCGGGCGTCGGCACCGGGGGCACCATCACCGGCGTCGGCCAGGTGCTGAAAGCCAAAAAGCCGGGCGTGAAGATCATCGCGGTCGAGCCGGAGGATTCGCCGGTGCTGTCGGGCGGCGCCGCGGGTCCGCACAAGATTCAGGGCATCGGCGCGGGCTTCGTGCCCGGCATCCTCGACCGCTCGGTGATCGACGAGGTCGTCACCGTCGGCAACCAGACCTCCTTCGAGACCGCACGCGCGCTGGCGAAATCCGAAGGCATCCCGGCCGGCATCTCGTCGGGCGCGGCCGTGGCGGCGGCGCTCGAAGTCGGCGCGCGGCCGGAGAACGCCGGTAAGACGATCGTCGTGATCATCCCCTCTTTCGCCGAGCGCTATATTTCGAGCGCGCTGTTCGAGGGGCTGTGAGCGGCGAACGCCGCGCCATCGGCGTTTCGACGTCGTCGAACCGGGCGACCATGGCGTCGATGGCCGGAGCGCCGGAGATGGCATCCCGTTATGGTTGACGGTGTTTGGCGGGCCGTGCATGAGCACGGCTTTCAACGGTGCCGGTCATCATGGCGTTAGCGACTGCCGATCATCCGACCTTTCGGGAGTTCAAGCCATGGTTCGGCCGCGTCAAGGCCGGCTTCGACGTGAATTTCGTCGGCCAGTTGACCGATGTCAGGTTCCACAAGGGATGGGACACGCCGGATCGCATGCAGGATCGCGACGTCTGGCCGCCCATCTTCGAGGCGGGCGAAGAAACCTTCGAATGGCTGTTGCTGCTGAACGCTGTTCTGGAGGCGAAAGACTCGCTCACGGTCGTGGAGCTTGGGGCGGGCTACGGCCGCTGGATGGTTTCAGCTGCCTGCGCTGCCCGGCTTCGACGCCCCGATTTGCAGGTCAAGCTGGTCGGGGTCGAGGCTCAGCCCGACCATTTCCGCTGGATGCTGCAACATTTGGCGGATAATGGCTTCGATGGCGCCGATCACCGGCTGATCAATGCGGCGGTCGCCCGCGAGCCCGGGACGATCTATCTCGTCGATGACGACCCGACAGCCTGGTATGGACAGTACATCACGCGCGATGCCGCTACCACGGACCCCTATTATGCCGCCAGCAAGGCTCGTCCCGTCGCTGCTGTGACGCTGGCGCAGGCGATCGAGGGGTTGGACTTCGTCGATCTGCTCGACATGGACATTCAGGACGCCGAGGTCGAAGTCGTCCCGGCTTCGATCAGGCTCATGACCGAACGCGTGCGCCGGGTTTTCGTCGAGATCCACAGTGAGGCGGCGCGCAAGGCATGCATGTCGGCATTCTCCGGGGCCGGATGGCAGCCTCTGCAGATCTATGACGGGCCAGCCGTCCACGAAACCGAGTTTGGCCCGGTGCATTTCACAGCAGGGGTGCAGACCTGGCTCAACCCGAGGGCGGGGCGACAGCCAACGCGTTGGCAGAAGCTGAAATCCTGGCTCAAGCCGGATTATCGGGCCTGAGCAGGCTCTGACAGACCGGGCTTTCCGTCGTGGCGGAGCGTGCTTTCTCGCAAAACCAGCCAGTTGCCCCAAGGGTCGGCGATCGTCGGCCCCGCCGCTCCCTCCTCGCCGCCTGCGGCCAATATCCGCGCCCGCATCGCCTCGTACTCGGCCCCATCCCGCGCAACCAGTTCGAACCGATCCAGCCCGATCTCTCCCGCGTGCCGCGCAGCCGCGTTGCGGCTTCCCCAGACATTGCCGGCGATGTGGTGGTGGTAGCCGCCGCTGGAGAGGAAGCTTGCGCCAGGATAGCGCACCGTCAGGTCGAAGCCGAGGTTGCCTGCATAAAACGCCTCGGCCTGCGCCGTGTCGCCAACGCGCAGATGGATGTGACCCATGCGCGTTCCCTCCGGCATGCCGGGATAGGCCCTGTCCTTGGCCTCGCGCAGCAGGGCGTCGAGATCGAGCCGCTCGGTCGCCATCCTGATCGCGCCGTCACGGCGCGGCCAGTCGGCGCGCGGCCGGTCGCGATAGATCTCGATGCCGTTGCCTTCCGGGTCGGAGAGATAGAGCGCCTCGCTGACGAGATGGTCGGATGCGCCTTCGAGCGCGATGCGCGTCTGCGCCGCATGGCCGACCCAGTCGGCGAGCGCGGTGCGCGAGGGCAGCAGGATGGCAAGGTGAAACAGACCGGCGGGCGAGGTCGCGCGCGCGCCGCCCTCGACGAGACGCACCAGCGCGACGCCGTCGACGCCGAGCGTCGCTGTCCCGGCCTCCCGCGCGATGAGGCCGAGGCCGATCGCATCGCGATAAAACGTCGTCAGCCCGGCGAGATCGTTCACCCGCAGCGTCACCGCGCCGATATGGACCGGCGCGTGATGGGCATCGAGCGCGACGGTTGGCATGTTCTGGACCGCGGGCATGGCAGCCTCCGAAAGAGGGTGCGGCCCGGCGGCCGCTTGCCCGGAGAGATGGCGGGTCCGTCGCCCGATGTCGCCCCCGCGGCCGGCAAGTTCGAAATTGCAGCGCTGCAATCGGCCATGTCAGGGCTGCGTCGGGTCCGGCCGGTCGATGGCGAAGTGGGAGAACCAGTCGCGCTCCTGGCCATGGATCAGAGCACCCAGCAGGCGCGAGGCGAGGAAGCTGAAGGTGATGCCGTTGCCGCCATAGCCATAGGCTGCGAGCAGGCGCGGATGGCCCGGCACCCGCCCGATAAGCGGCAGCCCGTCGCTGGTCTGGCCGAACGCGCCCGACCAGCTATGCCCGAGCGTCAGTTCCGCGCGCGGCAAAAGCGCGCCGAGCTTCTTCAGCAGGGCCTGCGCCTTTTCCGGCTGAAGGCGCTCGCGCCGTTCGGCATCGTCATCCTCCTCGTCCTCGCCACCGATGACGATGCGGCCGTCGCGCGTGGTGCGGCAGTAGACGTAGTCGTCCGACGCCTCCCAGACCAGGGCTGGTCCCGGCCAGAGCGCTTCGGGTTTCTGCGGCAGGGTTGCGATCGCCCAGGACGAGGCGACGCGGTGCAGCGCGGTCGTCACGCAGTCGGGCATGACATAGCCCGTCGCCAGCACGGCATGGCCGGCCTCGATGGTGCGGCCGCCCGCCAACTGGATCAGCGCGGCGTTGCCTTCCCCGGAGAACGCGACCGCCTCGTCCCGGACCAGCCTTGCACCGCGCTTCATCGAGACCGACAGCAGGTTGTGGCATAGGCTGAGCGGATCGGCCTCGGCGGAGCCCGGCGAGACGATCGCGCCCTCGCGGTCGAGCCCGAAATGGCTCAAAAGGCCGGCATGGTCGAGCACGGTTCCGGGCAGGCCGGCCTTCTCGCGCAGCGCGGATTCGGCGCGCAGTTGCGCCAGATCGACGTCGCCGGCGGCGAGATAGACGCTGTCGCGCGGCAAAAAGCCGGCGCCGATCCCGAGTTCGGCGGCCAGTTCGCGCAAGCCCTCCACGGCCCGGAAGCTGCGGCGATAGACGTCGGCCGCCTTCCCGAAGCCGTAGAACTCCGTCAGCGTCGCCAGCGGCTTGTCGATCTCCCATTGCAGCATTGCGGTCGAGGCGGCCGTGCTGCCGAACCCCTCGCGCTCGCGGTCGACCAGCACGACCTGCCGGCCGAGCCCGGTCAGGTGCTCCGCCATCAGCGCGCCGGTGATGCCGCCGCCGATGATCACGACATCGCAGCGCAGATCGGCGTCGACGCTGGTCCCCGCGGGGCGCGGCGGACCCGCGAGCCAGGGGCTGCGCCCGCTGCGCAGATCGTCGTGGCGGGTGATTTCGGGATCGAGCATCAGTCCCTGTCCGCGACAGGTTTGCCGATGGTGTCGGCCATGGTCGCGCCGCGCAGGCCGATCGGCTTGGGCTCGCCTCTCGTCGTGTCGCGCGCGGTCTGGTGCTCCAGCTCGGCGTTGAGTTCCGCGCCGGCCAGCACGATCGTCGCCGAGAGCCAGAGCCAGGTCATGAAGACGACGACGGTGGCGAGCGAGCCATAGGTCGCCGTGTAGTTGCCCAGCGTGCCGACATAAAACGAGAACGCCCATGACGCCGCCGCCCAGAAGATCGCGGCCGCGATCGCGCCGGGCATCACCCAGATGAAGCGCGCCGGATGCCGGCTCGGCCCGACCCAGTAGAGGCAGGCGATCGACAGCGTGGCGACCACGAAGAAGCTCGGCCAGCGCACGATGCGAAGCAGACGCTCCAGCTCGAAGGCGGCGGGGAACAGCGCCGTGATCACCGGCACGCTGGCGATGATGATGAGCGCGGTGGTCAAAAGCGCGACGCCGCTGATCGTCATCATCAGCGAGATGGCGTTGAGCTTCAGGAAACTGCGCTTCTCGCGCTCGCGATAGATGATATTGAGCGCGTCGAAGATCGCCTTCACGGCGGCGTTCGCGCTCCAGGTCGCGACGAGGAAGCTGATCAGAAAGGTGATCGAGAGCGTCGACATGTCCTGCGTCGCGAGCCTGACCGCCTGCTCGCGGATCAGGTCGCGCGCCGCGTCCGGGAAGAACAGCGTCAGGCTGTCGAGCTGTCCCGCGATCGTCATCGGATCGGTGAAATAGCGGTAGATCGTCACAAAAAGCGAAAGCGCCGGCACCAGCGACAGCAGCGTGAAGAACGCGACAGCGCCCGCCAGCGACATCAGCCGGTTGTCGATGAGATTGTCGCCGAAGCGCAGCAGCACGTCCTTCCAGCCGAGCCAGGTCATCTGCCAGGGCGCGCCGGCGGTGCGCCCCCGCGCCTGCTCGCGGCGGCTGCGCGACAGGCGGCGCGAAACAGCGTCATAGGCATAGCCCAGCGCAACGGCCGCGCCGGCCACGCCCGTGATCCGCTTCAGAAACGCCATTCGCCGAGAATCCCTCACGCCGCGCCGGTCCCGCGTCCTTGCATCGGCAGGTTGGCCTGCTGGCAACAACCGATCATCGGAAATGTTCCTCTCGCACGCAAACGGCATCCGTTTAGGCGTTTGTTAACCTTAACGCTTTCATATGGCGGTCAGACCGATGCGTTTGACGGGCGCGCGGGAGGGCTCGGATGGCCTGCGACCGCATCGCCGAAGAAGGCGATGCGGACAGGCGAGCCTCCGAATTCGTCCATGGGTAGAGACCGCGATGAAAACTTATCTCACAGCCGCTCTGGCGAGCCTTCTGATCCTGGGCAGCGGCGCGGCCGGCGCTGGCGACCTGCCGTCGGGCAAATATCTTCCGCGCGCTCCCGCCCTGCCGAGCCTCTACAACTGGACCGGCTTCTATGTCGGCGCGCAGGCCGGCTATAGCTGGGGCAGCGACAAGACGAAGGAATTCTTCACGGCGGGCCGCGTCCCGGTCGGCGTCGAGTTCACCTACAGCACCGATTCGGCCGTCGGCGGTCTCCATGCCGGCTTCAACTTCCAGATGGCCTCGCTGGTCATCGGCGCCGAGGCCGACATCGAAGGCACGAACGGCCGCGGCGGCTTCAACGATCCCGGCGGCCGCAACGCCTTCGATCCCGGCGGCGTCGTCCGCGTTCGCCGCGACTGGCAGGGCTCGGTGCGCGGCCGCATCGGCTGGGCCTTCGACCGCTTCATGATCTACGGCGCCGGCGGCGTCAGCTTCGCCGAGTTCGACTACAGCTACTACAACCCGGTGGCGCGCGCCGGCGAAGGCGGCACGTTCGACCGCACCGGCTGGACCGCCGGCGGCGGCGTGAACTACGCCATGACCAACAACGTCATCCTCGGCCTCGACTACCGCTACACCGACTATGGCAAGTTCGACTATGTCGCGCGCTCGGCCTTCCTCGGCCTCACCGCCGAGCAGAACCCGACCATGCACACGCTGCGCGCCAGCGTCGCCTACAAGTTCTGAGGCATTATCGACGGGGTTCGACGGCCGCCCCCGGAAGGGCGCGGCCTTTTCCGTTTCTAGAATTCCGTGCGCTGGCGGATTGCGGCGGCCAGCGTGCCGTCGTCGAGATAGTCGAGTTCGCCGCCGACCGGCACGCCATGGGCGAGCCGCGTCACCTTGAGCGGCAGATGCGCCAGCATCTCGGTGATGACATGGGCCGTGGTCTGGCCGTCGACCGTGGCGCTGAGCGCCAGCACGACCTCGCGCATCGCCGGCGCGCTGGCCCGCGCCACCAGCGAATCGAGCGAGAGATGCTCGGGCCGGACCCCGTCCAGCGCCGAGAGCACGCCGCCCAGCACATGATAGCGACCCGAGACGGCGCCGGAGCGTTCCAGCGCCCAGAGATCGCCGATATCGGCGACGACGACGAGCTGCGCCTCGTCGCGGCGCGTGTCGCGGCACAGCGAGCAGGGGTCGCTGGTGTCGATATTGCCGCAGGTCGAGCAGACGACGATGCGCTCGCGCGCCACAGCCATCGCCTCGGCCAGCGGGCCGAGCAGCTGCTCGCGCTTCTTGACGAGGTGAAGCGCCGCGCGCCTGGCCGAACGGGGCCCGAGGCCGGGCAGTTTCGCCAGCAGCTGGATCAGCCGCTCGATCTCGGGTCCGGCGATGGCGCGGGTCATGGGAAAGTGTGCGAGTGGCGAATGGCGAATGGCGAATGGAGCCATGAAGCCGATTCCATTCGCCATTCGCCATTCGCCATTCGCCCCTTCATCAGAACAGCTTCATGCCGGGCGGGATCGGCAGGCCCTTGGTGATTTCGGCCATGCGCTCCTGCATCACGCGCTCGGCGCGGGTGCGGGCATCCGCGCAGGCGGCGACGATCAGGTCCTCGACGATCTCGCGCTCGTCCGGGACCATCAGCGAAGGGTCGATCCTGACCGCCTTCAGCGCGCCCTTGGCCGTCATCGTGACGGCGACCATGCCGCCGCCCGCCGCGCCCTCGACCTCGATGACGTCGAGTTCGGCCTGCATCGCAGCCATCTTCTGCTGCATGTCCTGCGCCTGCTTCATCAGGCCCATCATGTCGCGCATCGTGTCATCTCCCTGAGGTCAGAAATCGACGCCGTCGTAATCAGGCTCGCTGTCGTCGAACAGCGGCTCGGCGTCGGGCAGATAATCGGTCACGGGCATGGCGTCGGGGGCGTCCTGCGTCTCCGCCGCGCGCGGGTCGCGCACATCGACGATGCGCGCGCCGGGAAAGCGCTCCAGCACCGCTCGCACGGCGGGGTGCGAGGCCGCGTCGCTCTCGCGGCGGCCGCGCATCGCCTCCGCCTGCTCGCGCAGGGTCGCCCCGCCCTCGGAGTTGACCACGGCGACCATCCAGGTCTGGCCGGTCCATTCGCGCAGCTTGCGCGAGAGGTCGGTCGCCAGCGTCCGCGAACTGCCCTCGGCAAGCGAAAATTCGATCCGGCCCTGCTCGAAGCGCACGGGCCTGACATCGCGCTGCAGCGCCAGCTTCAGCGTGATGTCGCGGTGCTGCGAGGCCAGCGCCACGACATCCTCGAGCGAGGCGAGCCGCATTTGCGGTTGGGCCGCCGCCTGCGGGGGCGCGGTCATCGGCATCGCATTGGCGCTGGCGAGCACCGGCCGCGCCGCCAATGCCGTATTGCCGCCGCCCGATGGCGGGCGCGGGCTGGCGGAGGGGGAGGGGTTGCCGGCGGGCATCGCGCCGGAGCCGTCGCGCATCGATTTCAGCGCTTCGTCGGGCGTCGGCAGATCGGCGGCGTGGGTGAGGCGCACCAGCGCCATTTCGGCTGCCATGATCGGCCGGTCGGCCTGTTTCACTTCCACGATGCCGCGCAGCAGCATCTGCCAGGCGCGCGCCAGAATCCGCACCGAAAGCCGCTGGGCGAAATCGCCGCCGCGCACGCGCTCGGCCTGGGCGAGGCCGTTATCCTTGCCCGCATCCGGCACCAGCTTCAGCCGCGTCACCAGATGGGTGAACTCTGCGAGATCGGTCAGCACCACGACGGGGTCCGCGCCGGCGTCGTATTGCGCGCGCAATTCGCTCAAGCCCGCAGCGATGTCGCCCTTCATCACCATCTCGAACAGGTCGATGATTCGGGCGCGGTCGGCCAGCCCCAGCATCGAGCGGACATCGTCGAGCGTGATCGCGCCCGCCGCATGGGCGATCGCCTGATCGAGGATCGACAGCGAGTCGCGCACCGAGCCTTCGGCCGCGCGCGCGATAGCCGCCAGCGCCTCCTCCTCGGCCTCGACGCCTTCGCGGGCGCAGATGCCGGAAAGGTGGCCGACCAGCAGGGTCGATTCGACGCGGCGCAGGTCGAAGCGCTGGCAGCGCGACAAAACCGTGATCGGCACCTTGCCGATCTCGGTCGTGGCGAAGATGAATTTTGCGTGCGGCGGCGGCTCTTCCAGGGTCTTGAGGAAGGCGTTGAAGGCCTGCCCGGTCATCATGTGGACTTCGTCGATGATGTAGACCTTGTAGCGCGCCGAAACCGGGGCATAGCGCACGGAATCGTTGATCTGGCGGACATTGTCGACGCCGTTGTTGGAAGCGGCGTCGATCTCCATCACGTCGATATGCCGGCCCTCGACGATGTCCTTGCAGTGGACGCCGAAGCTGGACAGCTTGGTCGTCGGCGCGCCCTTGCCGTCTTCAGTCTGATAGTTGAGGGCGCGGGCGAGGATGCGGGCCGTCGTCGTCTTGCCGACGCCGCGCACGCCGGTCAGCATCCAGGCCTGCGGGATGCGGTTGGCGGCGAAGGCGTTGGTCAGCGTCCGCACCATCGCATCCTGGCCGATCAGGTCGCCGAAATGGGCGGGGCGGTATTTGCGCGCGAGCACGCGATAGGCTGCGGGCGCCGCCATAGAAGGCGAGGCCGGCACGGGGTCGAAACCGGCAAAACCCGGCTCGTCCGCTGAAGGGCCTGAAGGAGTGTCGTCGCTCATCGGTCTGGTTTGGCGGTTCGGCGCGCGGGGGTCAACGCCCGTTTCGCGGCAGGTCCACGCGCCCTGACAGCGCCCGGCAGGACTGAGGTGGGAGGCTGGACGAAGACCCGTTCGGTCTCGTTAGGGCTGCTTCCTTCCGGACCTGACCCGGTTGGCGAGTGAGACGTCCCTCGCCAACCTCCCGGCCGCTATATCGGGGGTTTGGCGGCGGAGCGCAAGTCTGCCTGCGGCGGAGCGCAAGTCTGCCTGCGGCGGAGCGCAACTCTGCCTGCGGCCGATCGGCGCTCCGCCAGCGGCGTGGCTCTGCCTGCGGTCAGCGCGCTCCTTCTTGTCGCAGCGCGCGCTTCGGCATTGACTTGGAACCGCCCATCCGCCATAAGCCCGCCACTTGCGCGGCCCCGCCGGCCGCGCAGAGATTTTGCATGACAGGTTCGGATGGCCGCGCTTCCCATGGGAGGCCTGAGACCGCCGCGCCGACCAGGCCCCGGAGACGGATCGTGAAAAGAACCTATCAACCCAGCAAGCTGGTCCGCAAGCGCCGCCACGGCTACCGCGCCCGCATGGCGACTGTCGGCGGCCGCAAGGTCATCGCCGCCCGCCGCGCGCACGGCCGCAAGAAGCTCTCGGCCTGAGCCGCTGGCGCGTGGAACTCGCGCGCCTGCCCCGGAAGACTGGCCAATCGCCATGCGCCTCGCCCGTCTGACGCAACGCAAGGAATTTCTGGCGGCGGCCGAGCACGGCCGCCGTTTTCGTTCGTCCGCGCTCTCGGTGCAGGTGCTCGATCGTCCGACCGGTGACGACGGCGACGACACGGGCCTGCGCCTTGGGCTGACCGCCTCGCGAAAAGTCGGCAACGCGGTCAAGCGAAACCGCATCCGCCGCCGCCTGCGGGCCGCCGCCGCGCTTGCTCTCGTCGATAGGGCGGGGCAGCCCAGCGATCTCGTCATCGTCGCCCGGCCGGAGACCCTGAGCGCCCCCTTCTCGACGCTCGTCGCCGAACTCGTCCTGGCGTTCGACCGCGCGAAGCCCGCGAAATCCGGCCGCCGCCCTGCGACCCGCACCCGCGGCGCCGAACCGGCTGCCGCGCGCCAGCCATCATAAGCCTTCGGGCACCATAAAGCCTTCGGGCGTCAGCGAGACCTGTTTGCGATCATGATGAAAGAAGACAACCGCAACCTGCTTCTGGCGATTACGCTGTCCGTCGTCGTGCTGCTCGGCTGGCAGTATTTCTACGGCGTGCCGCAGATGGAGAAGCAGCAGCAGATCGCGCAACAGAACCAGCAGACGCAGGTCCAGACCGTGCCGCCCGGCGCCGCTTCCGTGCCGGCGCCCAATGTCTCCGGCCAGCCCGGCGTCGCCGCGACCCCCGGCGTCGTTCCCGCGACGCCTGCCGTCCAGACCCGCGCCCAGGCGCTGGCCCGCAGCCCGCGCGTCCAGATCGACACCCCCAAGATCTCGGGCTCGATCGCGCTGACCGGCGCGCGCCTCGACGACGTCTCGCTCAAGGCCTATCGCGAGACGGTCGATCCCAACAGCGCCAACATCATCCTGCTCTCGCCGCTGGGTGGTCCCAACGCCTATTATTCCGATTTCGGTTGGGTCGCCGGGCCAGGCGCGAACGTCGCGCTGCCTAACGCCACCACGCTCTGGAGCGCCGACGCGCAGGTTCTGCGCCCCGGCACGCCGCTCAACCTGACCTGGGACAATGGCCAGGGCGTTCTCTTCAAGCGCGCGATCACGGTCGACGACAATGCGATGTTCACGATCCGCGACGAGGTCGAGAACAAGGGGGCCGCGCCGCTCACACTGTTTCCCTATGGCCAGGTCGTGCGCCACGGCAAGCCGGCGGTGCTCGGCTTCTACGTGCTGCATGAGGGCCTCATCGGCAATCTCGGCGAACAGGGCCTGCAGGAATATGGCTACGACGCCGTCGACAAGGAGCCGCTGCTCTCGGCCGGGACAAACGGCAAGGTCTGGAAAGACGTCGTCGGCGGCTTCGTCGGCATCACCGACAAGTACTGGGCTGCCGCCGTCGTGCCCGACCAGGCCCGCAAATACGAGGGGCGCTACTCCTCTGTGCAGACCGGCGCGGCCCGCACCTATCAGGCCGATTTCCTCGGCGAGGCCGTCACTGTCGCGCCCGGCGCGAGTTCCGCCAATCAGGCGCGGCTCTTCGCCGGCGCCAAGGAAACCGCGGCTATCGACGGCTATGAGAAGAATCTCGGCATCAAGCGCTTCGAACTGCTGATCGACTGGGGCTGGTTCTATTTCATCACCAAGCCGATGTTTTACGTGATGGACTGGATCTATCGCCTCGTCGGCAATTTCGGCGTGGCGATCCTCGCCGTCACGGTGCTGCTGAAGATCCTGTTCTTCCCGCTCGCCAACAAATCCTACGCCTCCATGGCCAAGATGAAGGCCGTGCAGCCGGAAATGCTGGCGATCCGCGAGCGCTTCGCCGACGACAAGATGAAGCAGCAGCAGGCGCTGATGGAGCTCTACAAGACCCAGAAGATCAATCCGCTCGCCGGCTGCTGGCCGGTGCTGGTGCAGATTCCGGTCTTCTTCGCGCTCTACAAGATCCTGTTCGTCACCATCGAGATGCGTCACGCGCCGTTCTTCGGCTGGATCAGGGATCTCGCCGCGCCCGACCCGACCTCGCTCTTCAACCTGTTCGGACTGCTGCCTTACGAGGTGCCCGCCTTCCTGCTCATCGGCGTCTGGCCGCTCATCATGGGCGTGACGATGTTCGTGCAGATGAAGATGAATCCGGAGCCGCCGGATCCGGTGCAGAAGATGATGTTCACCTGGATGCCGGTGTTCTTCACCTTCCTGCTCGGCTCGTTCCCGGCGGGCCTCGTGATCTACTGGGCCTGGAACAACACGCTCTCCGTGCTGCAGCAGGGCTACATCATGAAGAAGTTCGGCGTGAAGATCGAACTCTTCGACAACATCAAGGCGATGTTCGGGAAGAAGCCGACCACGACGGCCGTGGCGGCCCCCGCCAAGCCGGCGAACGACGCGACCAAACCGTCGAACTCCAAATCACCGGCGAAGGCTTCTGCGGCGAAGTCGGCGACCACCAAGAAGTCGGCCCCCGTGGTCGAGGCCCCTTCACCCGACAAGCCTGCCAACAGCAACGAGAAGTGAAGGCGGCGAGTGGCGAATGGCGACCAGCCAGCCCCATTCGCCACTCGCCATTTGCCTGCCATGCCCCTCCCCGACCCCCTCACACGCCATCCGATTCCCGGCTGGAAGGGCACGGCCTTTCTCCGGGCGATCGTCAATAGCCCGCTGATCGAGGTCGGCGACTGGAGCTACTATGACGACTCGCGCGGGCCGGAGCATTTCGTCGCGCGCTGCGTGCGCTATCATTTCGACTTCATCGGCGACCGGCTGATCATCGGGAAATTCGTCGCGATCGCGCAGGGCGCGCAATTCGTGATGAACGGGGCCAATCACCCGATGGGCGGCTTCTCGACCTATCCGTTTGGCATGTTCGGGCTCGAAGGCGCGCCCGACTACAAGACCACGACGACCGGCTTTCGCGGCGACACGCGCATCGGCAACGACGTCTGGATCGGCCGCGAGGCGGTGATCATGCCCGGCGTCACGATCGGCGACGGCGCGATCATCGGCACGCGGGCGCAGGTTGCGCAGGACGTGCCTCCCTATGCCGTCGTCGTCGGCAATCCCGGCCGCGTCGTGAAGATACGCTTTCCGCCGGAGATCGTCGCCGCGCTGCTCGACATCGCCTGGTGGGACTGGGATGGCGACAGGATCGCCCGCAACCTCGCTGCGATCACCTCAGCCGACATCGACGCGCTGCGCGCGGCCGTGTAGGCAAAGGCCATGACCAGAAGCCTGACCAAGCCCTATACCGACGACGAGATCGAATCCGCGCGGAAACTCTTCGAGGGCCCGTGGGACTTCGTCTGGGCCTCGACCCATGTCGACGACCTGCCGCCTATGGTCGGCCAGGAGATCGCGTTTGCGGGCCGTTCCAATGTCGGCAAGTCGAGCCTGATCAACGCCGTCACCCGCCGCAACGCGCTGGCGCGGACCTCGCATACGCCCGGCCGCACCCAGCAGCTCAATTTCTTCCGCCAGGTCGGGGCCGACGAGCGCCTGACCATCGTCGACATGCCGGGCTATGGCTATGCCGCAGTCGGGCGGGCCAAGGTCGCCTCCTGGACCAACCTGATCCACAATTACCTGCGCGGGCGGCCCAATCTGATGCGGGTCTATCTGCTGATCGACGCCCGCCACGGCCTCAAGGACGTCGACAGCGCCGTGCTGGAGACGCTCGACAAGGCGGCGATGTCCTATCAGGTCGTGCTGACCAAGGGCGACGCTCTCAAGAAGGCCGACCAGCAGTTCATGGTCGAGTCGACCTTTGACGAAATCAAGCGCCGCCCGGCGGCGTTTCCCGAGGTGCTGCTGACATCGAGCGAAACGGGCTTGGGCGTTCCCGAACTGCGCGCGGCGGTCGGGCGCGTGCTGGCCGAGCGGGGTTGAACGGCGCTATTTGCCTCTGAACCAAATCTTTACAACGGACGTGCAGGGTGCCGGCGGTTTGAAGCGGGAAGGCGGCGCCTGACGGCCCGGCTGCTCGGCAAGGGCGGGGACCCCTCATGACGCTATTGATCCGGATCGTCTCGCTGGTCGCGCTGCTGGCGGCCGCCCTGTCGTTCAACCGGCATGCGGCGGCTCAGCAAGCAGGTCCGCTCAAGGTCTCGTCAGGCGTCCAGTACGAGCTCATCGCACGCTGGGACGTCGCGAAACTGAACCAGATTCTCACCGTCGATACGCCGAAATTCGCTGGCGTCAGCGTCGTCTACACGCCGGCGAAGAACGCCGTGAAACTCTACCGGGTGACCTACTCCTCGGTTGTCCCGGAGCGCGGCAACAAGCCGATCGTCGCGACAGGGCTGCTCGCCGTTCCCGACACGGCCGAAACCGTGTTTCCGATGGTCTCCTACCAGCATGGCACCGTCTACGGAAAGCTGCAGGTTCCATCCTTCCCGGACCAGTCCGAAGAGACGCAACTGATGATCGCCCAGTTCGCGGGGCAGGGCTATCTGGTCACGGGGGCCGATTATTTCGGCATGGGCCAGTCGAAGGAGCCGGAAGGCTATCTGGTCAAGGCCAGTCACCAGCAGGCGACCTACGACATGCTGCTCGCCAGCCGGGCCGTGCTTGCCGATCTCAAGCTCACAGACAGCAAGCTCTTCCTCAGCGGCTGGTCGCAGGGCGGCTTCGTCACGCTGGCGATGCTGGAGAAGCTCGAGGCGGTCGGCATGCCAGTCAAGGCCGCAACCACGGCCAGCGCGCCGGCGGATGCGTTCGTCGCGTTCAATGGTTTCCTCAGCTTCCCGCGCAAGATCGACGCCTCATGGATTCCGACGATCTTCATCCTGACCGCCTTCTCCTTCGAGAATTATTACGGCGAGCCAGGCCTCGCCCGCTCGCTCCTGACCGATGAGAGCTACGAGATTTCGCGGAAAGCCTATCTGCGCGAGCCGTTCGATCCCGCTGGCATCCCAACCGATCTGCGCAAGCTGATCCGGCCCGAATATTTCGATCCGCAGTTTTTCGCGGACTCGGCCTATGGTCGCATCGTCGCAAAGACGCAGTCCTATCGCTGGATCGTCAAGACGCCGGTTCGCACCTATTACGGCCTGACCGACGAGGCGATCCGCACCGAACTCGGGCAATTGCCGATGATGTATCAGAAGGCGCTCGGCAACACTCTTGTCGAGGCGGCGCCGACCGGCGACACCAGCCATCGCGGCACCTTCGCCACAGCCGTGCCGCAATGGAAGGCCTGGTTCGACGGGCAGTGAAATCCAGGGCGGCGATGGACAAGAGACGACCATGACGGCGACGAAGGCTCACCTGACTCTCGCCGCCCTGATGGGATTGGCTGGCGTCGCGCTTCTGGCCGCTGCCGCCCATGTCACCGGCACGACGAACGTCCAGACCGCAGGCCAGATGCTGCTGTTCCACGCGCCCACCGTGATGGGCGCGACCGTGGCGCGGAAAGGCGGCTTTCTTCACGACTGGCTGGGGCGGATCGCCATCTCGGTCGTAATTCTTGGCGTCGCGCTCTTCGCCGCCGACCTGTCGCGGCGCGGCTTTGCCAGCGAGGCGCTGTTTCCGCGCGCGGCTCCGATCGGCGGCTTCCTGATGCTCGGCGGCTGGCTCGGGCTGACGCTGGCGGCGCTGTTCGCGCGGCGGACCTGACAGAGTTTTCGTGTAACGGATATTGACGTTCGACCTGATATGGATCTAGCCTGCGCAGGCATGGAGATCACGTATCACCCGGCCAAGCGCATGCGACGCTGAAGGAACGCGGTCTCGATTTTGAGGATGCGGCGACGATCTTTGCGGGGCCGTCTCTGACGCAGCGCGATGACCGCTTCGATTATGGCGAAGAGCGGTTTCAGACCTACGGGCTCCTTGCCGATCGCCTCGTTATGCTGGTCTGGACGTCGAGAGGCAAGGCTCGGCACATTATTTCGATGAGGCATTGTCATGAGCCAGAGGACCGAAAAGTCCGTCCATCCCTTCGTTGATCCCGACGACGCTCCCGAGTGGACGCAAGATCAGATCGACCGAGCCGAGTTCGCTATCGGCGGCAAGGTCATCCGCCCGGCGCAGGGCACGCTGACGCGCCCGCCCGGCCGCCCCAAACTGGCGGACGCCAAGCAGGTCGTGACGCTGCGCCTCCCGCCGAGCCTGATCGAGCGCTACAAGCGCGACGGCGCGGATTGGCGTGCGCGCATGGCCGAGGCGATCAGGAAGGCGGCCGGCTGAGCGGCTTTGCCTGCCCTCCGCCCGCTTCCGCATACCGCGATTGTCCGCTAGAAGGCGCACCGGCGCGGTTGCCTCGCGCATCGCGGAGCCTGCCCGATGATCACCCCCGCCCATATGACGCCCTCGCAAGCCGCCGACCTCCTGGTCCAGGCGCTGCCGCATATGCAGCGCTACGATCAGGAGATCATCGTGATCAAATATGGCGGCAACGCCATGGGCGATGCGGCCACCGCCGAGGATTTCGCCGAGGACATCGTGCTGCTCGAGCAGTCGGGGCTCAAGCCCGTGGTCTGCCATGGCGGCGGCCCGCAGATCGCCCGTATGCTGGAAAAACTCGGCATCAAGTCCGAGTTCAGGCAGGGCCTGCGCGTCACCGACGCCGCGACCGTTGACGTCGTCGAAATGGTCCTGGCCGGCTCGGTCAACAAGGAGATCGTCGGCTACATCTCGCGCGAGGGCGGCAAGGCGATCGGGCTTTGCGGCAAGGACGGCAACATGGTCACGGCCCGCAAGGTGACCCGCACCATCGTCGATCCCGATTCGAAGATCGAGGAGATCCTTGATCTCGGCTTCGTCGGCGAGCCCGATACGGTCGACACCAGCGTGCTCGACGCCGTGCTCAAGGCCGAGCTCATCCCGGTGCTGGCGCCGGTCTGCGCGGCCGCCGACGGCCAGACCTACAACGTCAACGCCGACACCTTCGCCGGCGCGATCGCCGGCGCGCTCAACGCCAAGCGCCTGCTGCTGCTGACCGACGTGCCCGGCGTCCTGAACAAGGACAGGGAACTGATCCCCGAACTGACGATCGAGCAATGCCGCCGGCTGATCGCCGACGGCACGATCTCGGGCGGCATGATCCCGAAGATCGAGACCTGCATCTACGCGCTGGAGAAGGGCGTCGAGGCGGTCGTCATCCTCGACGGCAAGGTGCCGCATGCGGCGCTGATCGAGCTCTTCACCGACACAGGCTCGGGCACGATCATCCGGCGCTGAGGTTTGGTAGCCGCTTGATGCTCGTGATCGCGCCAAAACTCTTGGCGCGGATGCGGTCGCGGGCTTCGCGCAGCGGCTCGGACATCACGCGCATCGTCCAGGCGGTGGCGTGCAGCAGCGTGTCGGGGTCGGTCAGGATGCCGACATGGCCCTTCCAGAAGACGAGGTCGCCGCGCTTCAGCCCGTCGAGGCTTTCGTCGACTGGCACGCTCTCGCCGACAGCCGCCTCCAGCATATCGGAATCGCGCGGGGAGACGATGCCGGCGGCCGCGAGCGAAACTTGCGTCAGTCCCGAGCAGTCGAGACCGAGGCTGGTCTTGCCGCCCCAGAGATAGGGAATATGCAGAAAACGCTCGGCAACTGAGACAAAGTCCGGCTCGAAGAGGTCGCGCGGCGAAACATGGCCGGCGAAGACATGGCCGCCATCCGCCAGCACGAGGAACTCGCCGGCCTCGCCCGTCACCGAAATCTCCGCGCCGAGCGAGAGCGACTCCAGCGGCGGCAGCTTCATCGACGGGCCGGGATAGACGAAGGTCCGCAGCGCGCCGACGCGGTGGCTCGGTCGAGGTGCGTCCTCCCGCAGCGCATCGTCGGGCAGGTAGCCGACATAGCCGTCGCCCGCGAGCTGCACCCAGGCCCAACCCTCATGCCGCTCATAGACGTCGACCCGCTCGCCCATCAGCGCCTCGGTATCGAGGGGAGCATCGGGTCGCGGCTCGCGACGCAGGGGCGCGCTGGCTGCGACGACGCGGGCCGGCTCAGGCTCTACGAAGGCGCGCGCCTCGACCTGCCCGATCAGCCTGCGGGCGGCGAGGTCGGGGCGGAAGGGCGTGATGCGGCGATCGGGAATCATGGCGGCAATCTAACGGCGGAGCGTTGACGGCGCGAGAGCGCTTCCGTCACGTTCCGCCCAGTTCGCGCGCGCGCTCGGTGACGAGGTCGGCCAGCTTCTCGACCGCGAGCGCGCCAGCGACCGTGCGCTGGATCACGACGTTGCGCCGGTCGAAATCGTCGCGCTTGCGGCTGACGAGGCCGAGCTTGCCCATGGTGTCGAGCGCGCGCGTGATCACCGGCTTGGTGACGCCAAGCTGGTTGGCGAGGCCGCGCACGGTATGCGGCGGCAGCTCGAGATAGATCGTCAGCAGGATCGCGGTCTGGCGCGCCGAGAGATCGGCCTGACTGTGGCGCACCAGATCGAGATGCACCTGCCGCCACAGCCTTAGCGCCTGCGAAGGCCTGATCTCGAGTGGCATGACGGATCCCGATCGTTACGGGTCCGTATCATTATGGCAGTTGCGGCCGGATGCAACGAATGCCGCGCAAGAGCCTTAACCGCGCGGGTAAAGCTGCTTCACCAGCGCGTAGGTCAGCCGGGCCGCCTGGCATTCGCCACCCTCGGTGCGCCCCGGCTTCGCCGACGGCGTCCAGGCATAGATGTCGAAATGGGCGTAGGAGGCGGTCTTCTCGACGAAACGGTTGAGGAAGAGCGCGGCCGTGATCGAGCCGGCCATGCCGCCGGTCGAGACGTGGTTCACATCGGCGATGCGGGACTTGAGCATCGCGTCGTATGGCGGCCAGAGCGGCATCCGCCAGACCGGATCGTTGACCGCCATGCCCAGACGCGCGATCTCGGCGGCGAGACCTTCGTCATGGGTGTAGAACGGCGGCAGTTCCGGCCCCAGCGCGGTCCGCGCCGCCCCGGTCAGCGTGGCGTAGTCGAGCAGCAGTTCGGGCGCCTCCTCGTCGGCCAGCGCCAGCGCGTCGGCGAGGATCAGCCTGCCTTCGGCGTCGGTGTTGCCGATCTCGATCGAGAGGCCTTTCCGGCTCGCCAGCACGTCGCCGGGGCGGAAGGCCGTTCCCGAGACGGCGTTCTCGACCACCGGAACGAGCAGCCGCAGCCGCACCGGCAGCCCCGCCAGCATGATCATGCGCGCGGCGGCGATCGCGGCGGCCGCCCCGCCCATGTCCTTCTTCATCAGCAGCATCGAGGCGTCGGGCTTGAGGTTCAGCCCGCCCGTGTCGAAGGCGACGCCCTTGCCGACCAGCGTGACCTTGGGGTGGGCGGGGTCGCCCCAGGTGAGATCGACGAGCCGGGGGCTGCGCGGCGAGGCGCGGCCGACGGCATGCACCATCGGGACATTGGCGGGCAGCAGGTCGTCGCCGACGATGCTGGTGACGCGCGCGCCGGCCTCCTCTGCCAGCGCACGGATCGCGGCCTCGATCTCGGCCGGCCCCAGATCGTTGGCGGGCGTGTTGACGAGGTCGCGAGCCAGCCAGACCGATTCGGCGATCAGGCTGACATCCTCGCCATCGACGCCTCCGGGCACGACGAGGCGCGCGGCCACCGGAGCAGGCTTGCGGTAGCGGTCGAAGCGATAGGCCTGCAGCAGCCAGCCGAGCGCGGCGAGGCCGGGATCGCCGATCTCGCCGGAAAGCGCATAGTCGCCCGACGGCAGGAGGGCTGCGAGACGGCCGGGCGCGAAGGGGTCGCGCCGGCGCGAATCGGGCGGCTCCACGCCGAGCAGGACGCTGGCGATCGCGCCCTGTCCGTCCGGCAGCATCAGGAACTGGCTGGGTCGCGCGGCAAAGCCATGCGCCTGCGCGAAACGCCTCCCCTCCGCCGGCAGGCTCTCAAGCAGCGCGGCCCAGCCCGGCTTGGAGACGACATGGATCGGGATCGAGGACGGCGAAGACGCGACAAGGAGGCTGTGCACGATGGGGTCCGGACCAGAGCGGGAGCGGCGCGAAGCGGCCGGTTAAGGATGCATTAGGGTTAACGCTTTATCACCGGATCGACCAGATTTTCCATTGTGACAAGGCGATCTTGCCCATGTCTGCCAATTCGACCGCTCATCTTTCGCGTTCCCTGCCCTCGTCGCGCCTCTCTTTGCCCGTCGCGGCCTGCGTTCTGGCGCTCGGCCTCGCCGGCTGCCAGAGCCGCGGCCCGGGCGACGTCACGGGGTCGATAGGCGCGTCGGCGGCGGTGCGGACGCAGGCCGACTGGCAGGCCGAGAGCCAGTCGCTGGGCAGGCGCTACGAGGCGAATCCCAAGGATCGCGACGCCGCCTTCAACTATGCCCGCGCGCTGCGCGCGCTCGACCAGAACGCGCAGGCGCTGGCGGTGCTGCAGGGCGCGGTTCTCGTCCATTCCAACGATCGCGAGATGCTCGGCGCCTATGGCCGCTCGCTCTCCGACAATGGCCGGCTCAAGGAGGCCGACGAGGTGCTCTCCCGGGCCCATTCGCCGGAGCGGCCGGACTGGCGCATCCTGTCGGCGCAAGGCGTCGTCGCCGATCAGCTCGGCGAGCATCCCCGCGCCCAGCAGCTTTATCAGGCCGCGCTCAGGATCGCGCCGGGCGAGGCCACCGTGATGTCCAATCTCGGCCTGTCGCTGGCGCTGTCGCGGCAATTGCCGGAGGCCGAGCGCGTGCTGCGCGAGGCCGCGTCGTCCCGCCGCGCCGACGCCCGCGTCCGCCAGAACCTCGTGCTTGTGCTCGGGCTGCAGGGGCGCTTCGCCGAGGCCGAGACGCTGGCCCGGCAGGACCAGAGCCCGGCCGAGGCCGCGCAGACGGTGGCCTATCTCAAGCGCAGCGTCAGCCAGCAGAACAGCTGGGAGCTGCTCAAGGCCAAGGGAACGGGCAAGGGCAAGGGCAGGCCCGCGAGCGCGCGACGGGCCGCCCCGGCTGTCGAGCCCACCGAGGGCTGAGAAGGCCTGGCCCATCCGGCGCGAGCCGCTGCCGTCACGGGAATCGCCGCACGCGGTTCGGTCAGTCAGGAGCGGATCAAAACCCGATTGTCATTTGGGCGGCTCGCCGCGGCGGCTATGCCCCGCGCGCTCGCGCAGGGACTTCATCTCATCCTCGACGGGCGCCGCTCAGGCCGCGCGTCTTGTCACTGCCATTTGAAGACCTGGATCAGCGCCGGCGTCATGATCACCACGAAGAGCACCGGCAGGAAGAACAGGATCATCGGCACGGTCAGCTTCGGGGGCAGGGCGGCGGCCTTCTTCTCCGCCTCCATCATGCGCTGGTCGCGGCTTTCCTGCGCCAGCGTCCGCAGCGCGGTGCCCAGTGGCGTGCCGTAGCGCTCGGCCTGGATCAGCGCGGTCGAGACCGATTTGACGCCTTCGAGCCCGGTGCGGGAGGCGATGTTCTCATAGGCCTGCCTGCGCTCGGCGAGATAGGACAGTTCCGCCGTGCAGAGCGCGAACTCTTCGGCCAGCGGCACCGACTGGCCGCCGATCTCGGTTGCGACCTTGCGGAAGGCGAGCTCGATCGACATGCCCGATTCGACGCAGATCAGCAGCAGGTCGAGCGCGTCGGGAAAGGCCATCTTCATCGAAGCCTGGCGCTTGCTGATCTGGTTCGACAGGAACAGCTCCGGCGCCTTGATGCCGAGATAGGCAGCCCCGATCGCCATCGCGATCTTGATCGTCAGGCTCTGGCCGAAATCGTTGATGAGAAAGACGTAGAACAGCGTGAACAGGAACAGGCCGATCGGCACGACCAGCCTGAAGAACAGGAAGCCGATCTCGGCCTGCTGGCCGCGATAGCCCGCCATCGCGAGCTGGTGCTTGGCCGTTTCCGTTCCGAGCCAGTCGCCGAGCTTGAACTGCTCGACGATGCGTTTCATGAATTCCTTCGGCTCGGGCCGCAGCGAGACCTTGTCCTTGCCCCGCGCCAGCCGCTCGCGCTCGCGGGCGCGCAGCTTCTCGCGCTCGCTGGCGACGCTCTTCATGCGCTTTCCGAGCGTGTCGCCCTCGGTCAGCGGGATCGCGAGCGTCAGCACCGTGGCGGCGGCGGCGATGGCGACGAGCGCGCTGAGCAGGAACTGGCCGTTCACCACCAAATCGGCGATCTGGGCAATCATGGCGGCGCCTCAGATGTTGAAGTTGATCATCTTACGCATCACCAGGATGCCGGTGAGCATCCAGACGGCGCTGACGACGAGACCGAGCTTGCCGGTCTGGGTGATCCAGAGCAGTTCGATGTATTTGGGGCTGCTGAGATAGACCAGCACCGCCACCACGGGCGGCAGCGAGCCGATGATCGCGGCCGAAGCCTTGGCCTCCATCGAGACGGCCTGGATCTTGTCGCGCATCTTGCGGCGCTCGCGCAGGACGCGGGACAGGTTGCCGAGCGTCTCCGACAGGTTGCCGCCGGTCTTCTGCTGGATCGCCAGCACGATGCCGAAGAAGTTCGATTCGGCGCAGGGCATGCGCTCGAACAGCTTGCTGGCGGCGTCCGTCAGGGGCAGGCCAAGCGTCTGGCTCTCGATGATCAGCCGGAACTCGCTCGCAACCGGCTCGGCGGCTTCGGCCGCGACAATCCGCAGGCAGTCGTTCAGCGGCAGGCCGGCCTTGATGCCGCGGGTGATGACGTCGAGCGCGTTGGGAAATTCGTTGCCGAATTTCTTCAGCCGCCGGGTCTTGCAGCGCTTGATGAACCAGGCCGGCAGTCCGAACCCGCCGATGAACAGGCCGATGAGCCCGAGGATCGTGTTGCCGCTCGCCACGAACAGCAGCAGCCCGGTGACGCAGGCCAGGATGGCGCTGACGATGTAGTATTTCCGGCGGTTCCAGCCGAGGCCCGATTGCAGCAGCCTGACCTCGAGCGAGGCCGAACTGCGCGCCTTCTCGCGGGTCTCGATGTCCTTGAGGCTCTGCGCGATCTGTCCCCGCTTGGCCCGGACCTGCGCGTCGCGGTCGATGCCGCGCGCCGCGACGGGGCTGGCGAATTCCTTGCGGCGCTTTTCCGCCCGCGCCTGGCCGCTGAGCATCGGATAGAACAGCGCGTAGACAACGCCGCCCACCGCGAGCGCAGCCAGGAAAACGACCGCCAGGAAGCTCGTGCTCATCGCGAGACGCTCCGCTCAGGCCGCATGGGCTTCGCCATGCTCTTCGAGCTCGTCGAGCGCGGCTGCGAGGCGCTGCTCCTCGCCATAATAGCGGGCCCTGTCCCAGAAGCGCGGCCGGCCGACGCCGCTCGATTTGTGCCGGCCGATCAGCTTTCCGGCGGCGTCCTCGCCCGTCACCTCGTAGGTCATCAGGTCCTGGGTGATGATGACGTCGCCCTCCATCCCCATCACCTCGGTGATGTGGGTGATGCGGCGCGAGCCGTCGCGCATGCGCTGCGCCTGGATGATGATGTCGATCGAGGAGCAGATCATCTCGCGCAGCGTCTTCGAGGGCAGGCTGAAGCCGCCCATGGTGATCATCGACTCGATGCGGCTCAGGCACTCGCGCGGCGTGTTGGCGTGGAGCGTGCCCATCGAGCCGTCATGGCCGGTGTTCATCGCCTGCAGAAGGTCGAACGCCTCCGGGCCGCGCACCTCGCCGACGATGATCCGTTCGGGCCGCATACGCAGGCAGTTCTTGACGAGGTCGCGCATCGTCACCGCGCCGGTGCCCTCGAGATTGGGCGGGCGGGTTTCGAGGCGCACGACATGGGGCTGCTGCAGCTGCAGTTCGGCGGCGTCCTCGCAGGTGATGACGCGTTCGTCATGCTCGATGTAGTTGGTCAGGCAGTTCAGCAGCGTCGTCTTGCCCGAGCCGGTGCCGCCCGAAATGACGAGGTTGCAGCGGACCTTGCCGATGATCTTGAGGATCTCCGCGCCCGGCGGCGCGATCGCCCCGAAGCGGACGAGCTGATCCAGCGTCAGCTTGTCCTTCCTGAACTTGCGGATGGTGAGCGCCGGGCCGTCGATGGCGAGCGGCGGCGCGATGACGTTGACGCGGGAGCCGTCGGCGAGGCGCGCGTCGCAGATCGGCGAGCTTTCGTCGACGCGCCGGCCGACCTGGCTGACGATGCGCTGGCAGATGTTCATCAGCTGCGCGTTGTCGCGGAAGCGGATGCTGGTCAGCGTGATCTTGCCGCCGACCTCGATGAAGGTGCGGGTCGCGCCGTTGACCATGATGTCGGCGATGTCGTCGCGCGCCAGCAGCGGCTCCAGCGGGCCATAGCCGAGCACGTCGTTGCAGATGTCGTCGAGCAGTTCCTCCTGCTCGGCGATCGAGAGCACGACGTTCTTCAGCGAGATGATCTCGTTGATGATGTCGCGGATTTCCTCGCGCGCCGATTCGCCGTCGAGCTTGGCGAGCTGCGACAGGTCGATGGCTTCGATGAGAGCGCCGAAGATCATGCTCTTCATCTGGTAGTATTCGTCGGATCGCGGCGGCTCGACGACCGGAGCCGGCGCGGCTCGGCGCGCCTCGTTCGACGCCATCGCCCCGGTCGGCGCGGGCTGGCGCGGGGCGGCGGCCGCCGGAGCCGGCGTTTTCAGGTTCAGCGCGGGCGCCGTGGCGCCGATGGACCGCTTTCCGAACATGTCAATCCTTCTCGACGGTCGCCGCCGGGGCGGTCCGCCCATGCCTGTTCGGACTGGTCCGCTCCGCGTGCATTGCGTCAGGCCCTGCGGCGCTTGAGCTTGGCGACGAGCGGCTCGAACAGGCTGCGCTTGCCGCGCTTGGCCTCGCCGCGACCCGTGAGGGCGCTGGCGATCTGGACGAAGGCCTCGCCGACCTTGCCCGTGGCCTGGACCTCGGCGATCATCTGGCCGTTGTTTGACGCCGTGCCGAAGAGTTGCGCGTCGAACGGGATCGAGGTCAGGACGTCGATGCCGAGCGCCTTGGCGAATTCGGCGGCGTCGATCTCGGGCCGTTTGGGCACGCCGACCTGGTTGAGCACGAGCCGTGCGCCGGCGTCGTTGGGCCGGCTGGCGCGGGCGAGGTCGATCAGGTTCTTGGCGTTGCGCAGCGAGGCGAGTTCGGGCGCGGCCACGATCACCACCTCGTCGGCGCTGATCAGCGCCCGCTTGACCCAGGCGCTCCAGACATGAGGCACGTCGAGCACCACGCAGGGCACGCTCGCCCTCAGCAGGTCGAATAGCGGATCGAAGGCGTCCTCGGACAGGTCGATCGTGCGGTCGAGCATTGCCGGCGCGGCGAGCAAGGCGAGGTTGTCGCTGCAGCGCGAGAGCAGGCGGTCGAGCAGGTTGGCGTCGAGGCGCTCGGGCGCGAACACGGCTTCGGCCACGCCCTGGGGCGGGTCCTGGTTGAAGTCGAGTCCGGCCGTGCCGAAGGGGATGTCGAGATCGACGATGACGGTCTGGGCGTCGAGATTGCGCGCGATCGCCCAGGCGACGTTATGGGCGACCGTCGAGGCGCCGACGCCGCCCTTGGCCCCCATCACCGCGATGATGCGGCCGAGATTGCGCGCGCTCGCCGAGACATAGAGCTCCGACAGTGTCCGCAGAACGTCGAGCGTGGAGAGCGGCGCGATCAGGTATTCGCTGACGCCCCGCCGGATCAGGTCGCGGTAGAGCTGGACGTCGTTGACATGGCCGATCACGACCACCTTGGTGCCGGCGTCGCAGCTTTCAGACAGCGTTTCGAGATGGCCGACGAGGGAGGCGGGGTCGGACACCGTCTCCAGCACGATGATGTTGGGCGTCGGCGCGGAGCGGAACGCCTCCACCGCCGCGGCCGGCCCGCCCATCTGGATGCGGGCATGGGCCTTGCTCATCCGCCGGTCGCCGATCGCGGCCTGCATCGTCGCGGCGACGCCGGGCGTCTCGCAGAACGCCTGCAGGGTGATCCGCGGCAGCGGGGTGATGACGTCCTCGCCCGAGACCATGGACTGATGGGGCGCATCCGCGCCGTTTTCGGCGTCCATCAGCGTCCTCCGACCGTGGAGTTGATCTGCGGCGTCTCCTGCCGGTACTGGGTCGAGGGGTCCTGGCCCTCGCGCAGCTTGCCGATGGCGTTGAGCCGCTTGACGGTGTCGGCGCGGCCTTCGCTGCGCGACCTGACGAGGTCGATCGGATCGGCGATCTGGGCCGCGAAATTGGCCTGATGGGCGCAACCGAAGTTCCAGTAGGGCTCGTTGGACGTCGCGTGCTTGAAGTTCGAGACGCCGGTATCCTCCGGCCACTGGCCGCAGGCATGCGGCACCTGCGCCTGGAGCGAGGCGAAGGTCAGGCGGATCGGCGAGGCGAGGCCCGGGTCGCTGACCGGGTAGGTGGTGACCGAGAGATAGGCGGCCGGGACGCCGCCGCGCGACAGCGCCGCCCGGATGCCCGACAGCGCGTCATGCGAGGCGCTGTCGCGGCGCGTGCCGGTCGGGACCTGCGCGACGAGGCCGCCGCGGCCGCTGCGGCGATACTCCCTGGCGAAATCCGCGACGTCCTCGGCCTGCCGCGCGTCGAGCGCCGCGCCGGCGCGGCCGACGAAGACGTCGAGCGAGCGCGGCGCGTCGCGCAGCACGATCGGATGGCGCTCGCGCACGTCGCTGGGCGCGGTCGAGGCGGTGAGATCGCCCTTCGCGGCGCAGCCGGCGAGCGCGAGCCCCGCCGCGACGGCTGCCGCGAGGCCAAGCCTGGCCTGCCTGCCACCCTGCTGTGATCCAACCATCATGACCTGGCCCATCCTCATGCCCTGCAGTCCGACGCCATCAATCGGCGATGAAGCCGACGCGGCCCTTGTAGGCCTGCGGCGCGGGGCCGCCGCTGGCGCCGTAGATCCTGTTGAGACGCCCGAGCAGAACCGCCTGCGCGTCATGGGAATCGACGAAGCCGTCATCGGGGCGCTGGACCTGGTTGGGCTCCATCGGCTTGGCGATGTAGGGCGTCGCGGTGATCATCAGCTCGGTCTCCTCGCGCTGGTAGTCGCGGGAGCGGAACAGCACGCCGATGATCGGCAGGTTCATCAGGCCGGGCAGGCCGTTGAGCGAGGATTTCGAGACGCGCTGGATCAGGCCGGCGGTGGCCAGCGTGCCGCCCGAGGGCAACTCGACCGTGGTGTCGGATTTGCGGACGCGGAAGGCCGGCGCATTGATCGGCGACTGGTTGTTGTCGCTCAGCCGGATCTGGTTTTCGAAGTCGAGTTCCGTCACCTCGGTGGCGATACGCATGCTGATCTTGTTGTCCGACAGCACGATCGGCGTGAAGTTCAGCGCGACGCCGATCGGACGGTACTGGATGCCCAACGTGCAGCGCCCGGCCGCATCGCAGCTGTAGCCGCTTGGGACGGGGACTTCGCCGCCGGCGGTGAACTTGGCGCTTTCGCCCGAGATCGCGGTCACGGTCGGCTCGGCCAGCACGCGCGAGAGACCGGCGCGCTCCAGCGCCCGGAGCGTGAAGTTCGTCGAGTTGCCGATGCCGGCGGTGATCGCGGTCGCCGACAGCGCCTGCGGCGAGAGCGGCAGCGGATTGTCGATCGACGGCATGACCGAGAAATTGCCGAGCCTCCACTCGCCGGTCGAATTGATGCCGAGCTGCTTGATCGCCTTGCGCGAGACCTCAGAGACCACGACCTTGACCATGACCTGGTCGCGGCCGCGGATGGACAGGGAGTTGATCACCGCACCCTTGCTCGCGGTGAACAGGCCGCCCGCCGTGCCGACGAAGGCGTTGGCGATATCGACGGCCTGCGACGCCTCGGAGGCGTTGGCGACGCTGCCGACGAGCAGGATCGAGGTGCCCGCAGCCCGGACCTCGATCTGGGCGCGCGGCATCGCGCTGCGAAGCGTCTGGCGCAGCACGTTGAGATCGCGCCCGACCTCGATCTCCAGCGCCGAGATCTGGCGGCCCTCGGCGTCGATCACGAAAATCGAGGTCGAGCCGTCGGCGATGCCGATGATGAAGAGCTTGCGCGCCGAGCGGACGACCGCGTTGGCGACCTTGGGATTGGCGACGAAGACTTCCTTGGCGTCGCGCGGCAGTTCGACGATCAGCGACCGCCCGATCGAGAGATCGAGCTTGCGCGAGATCGCATGCTCGCTCGCCCCGACGTTCAGGACCGGGGCCGGGCCGGCGGGCTGGGCGCTCGCCGCGCCCGACAGGGCGAGCGCGAGGATGGCGGGGAGGGCGATACGGTCGCGGCTCACTGGTTCGCACTCCTCGAGGTCACGCCGAATTTGACGATCGTCATGGCGCCTTCGGCCGTTGGGCCCGTCGCGACCTGCCCCGCATCCTTGAGGCTGCGAAGCGAGAGCGAGAGGGTGCCCATCTTCTGGGCCCGGAACAGCGTTTCCGCCTGGCCCGGTTCGACTTCGAGCGTCGCGGTCTCGCCGATCACGACCTTCTCGCCATTGCGCTCCTGAACGTTCTGGCCGATCGCCAGCACGCGCAGGTTCCGCAGGATCGTGTCGCTCAGGAAGGCGTCGCCCGCGCCCTCGACCGAGGGCCCCTTGACGGTCACGATCACGTCGACGCGGTCATTGGGCAGGATGAAGCCGCCGGCCGTGTTGGCCCCTCGGCTGTCGGTCGAGATCGCGACGGCGCGCATGCCCGCCGGCAGCACCGCCGAGAGGAAGCCGGTGCCGTCGGTCTTGATCAGCTTCTCGCGGCGCATCGGTTCGGCGGCGAGAATGCCGTAGCGCACCACCTGGCCGGTGAGTTCGGTCTCGGCCTCGGGGCTTTCGTCCTTGCGGACGACGCCGGCCGGCACGCTGGCGAGCGGCCAGTCGAGCCAGCGCATGTCGGCGGCGGAGACCGTGTTGCCGACGGGGATGTCGGCCGCCGCCACGAGCACGGGCACGGTCGGCGCGGCCTCGATGCGAGCGGCCGGGGCCGGCGTCTGCGTCGGCTGCTGGATCAGCATGGCCGCGCCGATGCCGGCGACGACTGCGACGACCAGAATGATGATGCGGGCGGGACTCATTGCGACAGACCCTCGGCCAAGCACGGTTGGCGTTCTGCGAGGATGCTGCGGTCGAAATCGTCAACTTATGGTTAATCGGACGTATCTTTTTTTCGCGGTCGGCCGGTCGGGCCTGCGCGTCTCACACGCCGATGGCGGCCTTCCAGAGCGCCGTGTCTGGCAGGATGAAGAGCGCCGAGAAGGCCAGCGCGATGCCGTATGGCACGCCCTCGTTGGCCGCATGCAGGCGGCGCAGCCACGGCCAGTTCGAGGCGACCGCCGGCAGCGGCCCGGCCCGCAACTGCACGATCGCGAGCGTGAGCACGCCGCCGCCGATCGCGGCCAGCAGCAGATAGGGCATCAACTGCTCGAAGCCGAACCAGAGCGCGGTCGCGGCCGCGAGCTTGGCGTCGCCGCCGCCGATCCAGCCTGCCGCGAACAGCCCGAAGCAGACCACGAGGACGACGCCGCCGGCGGCGAGATGCCAGCCGATCCGCGACCAGTCCAGCCCGAGCAGCCAGGCGCACAGCCCGAAGGTCACGATCAGGAGAAGGCAGAGCCGGTTGGAGATCGTCATCGAGACGAGGTCGCTCGCGGCGGCGTAGGCCATCGCGGCCGGGAACACGACGAGCAGGGCGATCAGCGAAACCGACATCTGACGATCCTCGACAAGGTGCGACATCATCGCGGACAGGGCTCACCAAAGCCTTACCGGGGCAGTGGCAATTCTTGACCCCGGCAATTCTTGATCCCGGCGATCCCTGGCCCTGAAATGCGAAACGCCCCGGCGAGGCCGGGGCGTTCGTGAAAAGCGCCGGCCCTCAGGCCGGAAGCGCCAGGCTCACGTCGGGGCGACGAGCTTGCCGGCGACGCCGGAGAACAGCGCGGTCAGCTTGGTGCCGAGCGTGGTCAGGCCGGTGATGCAGATCACGGCGACGAGGGCGGCGATGAGGCCGTACTCGATGGCGGTAGCGCCGGACTCGTCCTTGACGAAACGAGCGAAGACATTGGTCATGGGAGAACTCCTTGTTACACCACGGTTTGACGGCTGCCTTCGCTCTCGATGGCTTCGGTCAGCGACAACCCGACATTACCCCGCGCCCCTTGCCGATCTCTTAAACGAATCGAAGAATTCGCTGAATTCTCGAAACGTGCATCGGATGGTTAACGCTGAATTGACAAGTTTTGATGCGTTCATCTGGGAAATATGGCAACAATACTCCGACGAACAAAAATAGTATTGGGCGTCTGACAAGATCATAACCTATCGCGGACCCGCCAAAGCGCTGCATCAGCACGGTCCGGGGCTGCATCGAGGCCTGCGATGACCCGGACTGCTTGAGACCCAAACCCCTCCGCTGGGGCCGGTTAGGGATTGATTCATCATTCTGCGCTTTCATGCAGGTGTAACAAATCTTGGGGCTTTGGCCATGTCCGCTCATTCGCATCCTGCAGGGTCGCGGTCGCCTCGGCGCAACCGGAGCCATCGCGTCGCGATCTGGCTGGTCATGGGGCTCGCGTGGAGCGCCGGAGCCGGCGTCGCGGCCGCGGCCCCGCAGCCCGGTGCGCCCGAAACCGTGGTGGTGATGGTCGATCACGCCAAGGTCGTGCGCCTGCCCGAGAAGGCCCAGACCGTGATCGTCGGCAATCCCGGCATCGCCGATGTCTCGGTCCAGAAGAACGGCGTCATGGTGGTGACCGGCAAGAGCTTTGGCGTCACCAACCTGATCGCGCTCGACGCCGCCGGCGGGCTGCTGGCGGAATCGCTCGTGCGCGTGGGTGCGGGTTCCGATTCGGTGCTGACCGTCCAGCGCGGGCTCGACCGGGAAAGCTATTCCTGCACGCCGTCCTGCCAGCCGACCGTGCGCCTCGGCGACGCCCAGCAGTATTTCGGCCAGGTCGGCGCACAGGCGAGCAGCCGCAATGCGGCCGCCACCGGCACGACGCGCTGATCCGCCGCTGAGGGTGAACGATCCGCTAACGGCGTCGCGCGCCCGCCCGGCTGGCCCATAACGGATCGGCAAGTGTTTTCGCCTAGGTTTGCAGGTGTAGAACCTGAAGAACCGGACGCCCGACGCGCATGAGCGAACATCAGCCGCCCTCTGGCAACCCGCCCCCGCCCCCGGCCCCGCCGCCGCGCGGACTGATACGGCGATTCCGCCGGGACCAGGACGGCGCCACGGCCGTCGAATTCGCCATGCTGGTGACGCCGTTCCTGGCCTTGCTGCTCGCGATCCTCGAGACCGCGCTGATGTTCTGGACCAGCCAGATCCTCGAGGACGCCGTGACGCAGGCCTCGCGCCCGGTTCTTACCGGGCAAGCGCTCACGGCCTATCCTGCGGCCAATGGGGCCAGCGCCAACACCACCGCCTTCAGGAACGCCGTCTGCGCCCAGGCGTCCGCTCTGGTCGATTGCTCCAAGGTCACGATCGACGTCCGCAGCTATGCCTCGTTCTCGGGCGCGCAATCGGGCAGCTCCAGCTCCAACCCGGTCAGCGGCGGGACGCTGAACACCAACGGCTTCGGCTACACGCAGACCGGCCCCGGCCAGATCGTCGTCGTCCGCGCCGTGCTGGAATACAATCTGATGTTCACGCCATGGAGCACAGCCCTGGCCAATATCGGCCCCGGCAAGCGCGCGCTGGTCGCCTCGACCACCTTCAAGAACGAGCCGTTCGTGGGGCCTGCGACATGATCTGGGTCAAGCTCCGCCGGGCCTTCTCGCCGCGTCGCAACCGGGCGGCGCTGCGCCGCCAGCTCAGGCGCGCCGTCGGCGACCGTCGCGGCGTCGCGGCCGTCGAATTCGCCATGATCCTGCCGGCGATGCTGGCGGTCTATTTCGGTGTGGCCGAGGTGGCCCAGGGCGTCATGGCCAACCGCAAGGTGACGCATCTCAACCGCACGCTCGCCGACCTGACCGCCCAGTACGGCGCCATTTCTCCAGCCGACATCGACACCGTCTTCGATGCTGCCCTGGCGATGATGGCGCCCTTTCCGTCGGGATCCACGCAGATGGTGATCGCCAGCGTCGTGATCGACTCCGCCGGCCAGGCGAAGATATGCTGGAGCGCACAGCGCAACGCGACCGCGCCGGGGCGCGGGTCGAACGTGACCCTGCCGACCGACCTCGTCGTGCCCAACACCTCGTTGATCATGGCCAAGGCGTCGTATGAGTTCGAGCCGGCAGTCGGCTACCTGCTTACCGGCACCATCCGGATCGGCGACAGACCGATCTACATGCGCCCGCGCATCGGCAAGATCGGCGGCACGGGTAAAATCGAGCAGGTCGAGCGCACAGGCTCGCCCAGCACGCCGATGTGCCCCGGCTTCTGAAGCCCGCCCTGCCGTCCCGTCCGCGCCGGTCGGATCGTTTGGTCGATCAGATCGTCTGGTTGTAGGCGCCGACTTCCGGATGCGCGCGCAGCATCGCGTCGATCGCTGAAAACATCTCGCGCATGCGCGGCTCGGAGACCGGGCTCTCGCAGACCACGACCAGCTCCGGCTTGTTCGACGAGGCGCGCACCAGCGCCCAGCTTCCGTCCTGCGTCGTCACGCGCACGCCGTTCACGGTGACGACTGAACGGATCGGCTGGCCGGCGAAGCTGTCAGCCCTGGCGTGCATCGCCTCGACGGCCCTGGTGACCCGGTCGGAGACCTGATACTTGATCTCGTCGGCGCATTTGGCCGCCATGGTCGGCGTGCCCCAGGTTTTTGGCACGGCGGCGTAGAGCTCGGCCATCGACTTGCCGGGGTTGCGGTCGAGCATGTCGATGATCGCGATCGCGGTGACGACGCCGTCGTCATAGCCCCGCCCGACCGGCGCGTTGAAGAAGAAATGCCCGGATTTCTCGAAGCCGGCGAGCGCGTTGAGGTCGCGGACCCGGCGCTTGATGTAGGAATGCCCGGTCTTCCAGTAGTCGGTCCTGACGCCGAGCCGCTGCAGCTCGGGATCGGTGTCGAACAGGCCGGTCGACTTCACGTCGACGACGAACTGCGCGCCGGGGTGGAGCTTGCCGAGGTCGCGCGCCAGCATCACGCCGATCTTGTCGGCGAAGATTTCCTCGCCATGGTTGTCGACGACGCCGCAGCGGTCGCCGTCGCCGTCGAAGCCGAGCGCGACGTCCGCGCCATGCTCCTTCACCGCATCGGCCATGGCGTGAAGCATCTTCATGTCTTCGGGGTTGGGATTGTAGCGCGGGAAGGAATGGTCGAGTTCGGCGTCCATCGGGATCACCTCGCAGCCCAGCGCCTCCAGAATTTTCGGCGCGAAGGCGCCGGCCGTGCCGTTGCCGCAAGCCGCGATGACTTTGAGCTTGCGCGTGATCTTCGGACGGCTGGTCAGGTCCTTGAAATAGACCGCCGGGAAGTCCGGCACGAAATGATAGGAGCCGCCGCCGGGCAACTCGAAATCGCCGGCCAGCACGATCTCGCGCAATTGCCCCATCTCGTCGGGGCCGAAGGTGACCGGGCGCTGCGCGCCCATCTTGATGCCGGTCCAGCCATTGTCGTTATGCGAGGCGGTGACCATGGCGACGCAAGGCACGTCGAGGGCGAACTGGGCGAAATAGGCCATCGGCGACATGGCGAGCCCGATGTCGTGGACCTTGCAGCCTGCCGCCATCAGCCCTGTGACGAGCGCCATCTTGATCGCCGAGGAATAGCTGCGGAAATCGTGGCCGGTGACGATTTCCGGCTTGATGCCCATGCGGCGGATCAGCGTGCCGAGCCCCATGCCGACGGCCTGGACGCCCATCAGGTTCAGCTCCTCGCCGAAGAACCAGCGCGCGTCGTATTCTCGGAAGCCGGTCGGCTTCACCATCGGCAGGGATTCGTAGTCGAATGTATTGGGGAAGAGCTCGGGCAGCGGCTTGGGAAACATCGGCGCATCCATCGGCGGTCTTGCAAGGTTGGACTTGCGTGGCGAGGCGGCCGTCCTGCGCGAGCAATGCGGCCTCGTGGCGACGCCGGGGCAGCGACGCCGTTCTCGCTTAACCGATAGCGCTGCCCTTGGGAACGCTTGCCGTGATCAGCCGCGCAACACCATGCGGCCGGTCTGGACCTCGTAGCCCTGCAGCTTGCCGAGGAAGGAGGTGCCGAGCAGGCTCATCGAGAGCGCGCCGGCCGGCAGCACCACGGCCTCGACATTGCGGACCAGAATCTCTCCGAGCCGGACTTCCCGCAGATTGACGCGCGCGCCCCTGACCACGCCATTGGCGGTGTTGAGCGCGATCTTGTAGTCGTTCGACGAGAGCTTGATGCCGAGCGCGCGGGCGTCGGCCGCCGTCAGAGCGACGAAGCTGGCGCCCGTGTCGACCAGCATCCTGATGCGATAATTGTCGATCGAGGGATGCACGACGTAATGGCCGCGATAATCGGCGGCGACCGTCAGCGTCGGCCGGCCCAAGGGGCGGGCGGCGGCCGGGACGGGAGCCGGACTGGGCGCGCGCACCGTCGCCAGACCAGGCGCATCGCCGCCGGCAAATCCGGCGATCCGTTCGCCATGATACGCAGCGGCGAGCGCGACGGCGGCCGCCACGCCAAACGCCCATCGCAACGGATTCTGTCCCATCTCGCCGGCCCCGCCTGCCTCGGTCGCGTGCGACGATGGCGGCGCAGATGCTGACGAAGCATGAAACGGAAGCCCGGAATTGCGGATAATCGCCTGTTTCGCTGGGCTTTCGCGCGAGGAGACTTAACGGCTAGTGTCGGCTTCAGAGGAACGTCGCGCCGACCAGTTGCTCGATCGCCTCGCGGCGCGGGACGCTGGGCTGCGCCCCGGCGACTGTGCAGGCGAGCGAGCCGGCCGCCAGCCCGCGCTGCAGCGCGCCCGAAAAACCGTAGCCCGCCGCCAGCGCCGCCGCGAACGCGCCGCAAAAACTGTCGCCGGCGGCAACCGTGTCGATGACCGCGACGTTGGGAGCCTCCAGTCGCCTGCGGACGCCGCCATGCCAGCCGACGACCCCCTCCGCGCCGAGCGTGACGATGCAGGCGAACTGGCGCTGGGCGTCGATGCGTCTGGCGAACTCATCCGGATCGAGCGTCGGCCAGCCGAGCGCCCCGGCCAGCACCAGCGCCTCGTGCTCGTTGACGATCAGGATGTCGAGGCAGGCGAGGAGGTCGCCGGAGGGCGGCCCCGCCGGTGCGAGATTGAGGATGACGCGGCCGCCGGCCTGTTTCATCGCGCGGGCGGCGATGATGCACTGGTCCTCGGGAACCTCGCGCTGCAGCAGCAGGATGTCGCCTTCGCCGAGCGGCAGGTCCGACAGCACGGCGGCGCTGGCCTTCCCATTCGCTCCAGCCGCGACGACGATCTGGTTTGCCCCGTCTTCCGCCACCGCGATGAAGGCTGCTCCCGTCGGAGCGTCCAGCCGCGTGACATGGCTCAGATCGACGCCGTCCCGCGCCAGCAGCGACAGGGCGATGTCGGCGAAAGCATCGCGCCCGACCGCGCCGACGAGGACGACTTCGGCTCCGGCGCGGCGCGCCGCCAGCGCCTGGTTGGCGCCCTTGCCGCCGGGATGCAGCGCGTAACCCGGCCCCATCACGGTCTCGCCGGGACCGGGCAGGCGCGCGACCGGCGTGACCAGATCGACATTGAGCGAGCCGAAGACGACGATCATCGCGCCCGCCCGCCGGCCAGCCGGCTGATTCCGGCGATGAAGGCCGCCTCCGGGCTCGTGATCTCGTGATCGAGGCCGGCGGCCGCCAGCGCCGCGCCATAGCTCTCGGCCATCACGCCGTCCGCGACCAGATTGACCCGGCCCGGCCGCCCGAACAGGGCCGTTGCCCCGGCAATCTCCTGCCCGACCAGCAGCGCCGAGAGAAACGGCCCGACGCAGCCCGGAGCCATGCGTTCGGCCAGAACCTCGGTACGGGCCGCAAACGCCGCATTGAGCAGGCCGCCGGCTCGCCTGGCGGCCGCCAGACCGAGCCGCGCCCCCTCGCTCGCCTCGTCTGCAGACGGCTCCGCCGCCAGCCGCGACAGGATCGAGTTCTGGCGCAGCAGGCCGTAGACCTCGCCGGTCATGAAGCTGGCGAAGCGCGCGATGCGCCCGCCCTCAACCACGGCCCATTTGGAATGCGTGCCCGGCAGGCAGACGATGCCGTCGTCGAGTCCGAGGCCGACGGTCAGCGTCTCCTCGCCGCGCATCACGTCGAAGGCGTCCTCGTCGCAGGAGAGGCCGGGCAGGATCAGCGCCTGCGCGCCATCCGCCAGCGTGACAGGCATGGCGGCCGCCGCAATCGCGTCCGGCGTCGCGGGGCAGGCGACGTAAGCCGCCTCGACCCAGCCATTGCGGCTGCCGACCATGCCGGCAAGCACGATGGCGGCATCAGGCCGCGCGCGCCGCAAGTCGCCGGCGATGGCCTTGAAAGCGTCTGGGAAGCCGCCCTCGGGGACCGACTGGATGCCCCGGTCGGCGCTGCGCCGGTCGATGACCGAGCCATCCTCGTCGATCAGGAAGGCGCGGGCCCGGGTGGTGCCCCAGTCGAGCGCGATCAGGGGTTTGGGCATTGGGGCAGGCTCCGGCGGGCAAGCGTCATTCTCGGGCTCGATCCGAGAATCCCTTGCAGGAGATGCTCGGGTCAAGCCCGAGCATGACGGCGTCACGCCTCGAAGAACACAGTCTCGCCCTCGCCCTGCAGACGGATGTCGAGGCGGAAGACGCCGTCGGTCCCGCGCCTGGCGATCAGCGTGTCGCGACGCTCGGCCGGAACCAGCGCCAGCACAGGGTCGGAGGCGTTGGCGGCCTCGTCGGAGAAATAGATCCGGGTCATCAACCGGGTCAGCACGCCGCGCGCGAAGACCGAGACGGCGAGATGGGGCGCCTGCGTCGCGCCGCCTGGACCCGGCAACGGACCAGGCCGCACCGTCTCGAAGACATAGACGCCTTCGGCGCTCGTCTCGCAGCGGCCGAATCCGGTGAAGCCGGCATTGCCCGCCGCATGGAACCGCCCCTGCGGATCGGCCTGCCAGATCTCGATCATCGCGTCGCCGACCACTGCGCCGTCGCCGTCATGGACCGCACCCTCGATGCGGATGCGCTCGCCTGCCATCCCCTCGGGCGCAACCTGTTCCGTGAAGAGTTCCTGCCCGCCATAGGCGCGCGGCGTCAGCCCATAGGCGAAGAAGGGGCCGATCGTCTGCGACGGGGTGAGCAATGCCTTGGGTTCAGTGCTCATGGGGCTCCTCCGTCGGCGTCGCGTCGCGGCCGCGCAGGACGATGTCGAACTGGTAGGCCAGCGCCCAGTGGTCCTCGGTCGCATCGATGTCGAAGCGAGAGACCAGCCGGTCGCGCGCCCGTTTGTCGGTGATCGACTGGAAGATCGGGTCGTAGCGGAACAGCGGGTCGCCCGGAAAATACATCTGGGTGATGACACGGGAGAGGAAGCTCGGCCCGAACAGCGAGAAGTGGATGTGGGCCGGCCGCCACGCATTGTAGTGGTTGCGCCAGGGATAGGCGCCGGGCTTGATCGTCACGAAGCGGTAGCGCCCGTCGGCATCGGTCAACGCGCGGCCCGCGCCGGTGAAATTCGGATCGAGCGGGGCCGGGTGCTGGTCGCGGACATGGACATAGCGGCCGGTCGCGTTGGCCTGCCAGATCTCGACCAGCGTATGCGGCACGGGCCGTCCGTCCTCGTCGAGCACGCGGCCGGTGACGATGATGCGCTCGCCGATCGGCTCGCCCGCATGCTGGCGGGTCAGGTCCATGTCGGTGTCGCTCACCGCGACATGGCCGAAGACAGGCCCCGTCGTCTCCGACAGCGTATGCGGCAGCAGGATCAGCGGCTGCGACGGGGCGCGCTTCAGCGTCGACTTGTATTCCGGAGAGGCATTTGCGGGATGGGCCTTCAAGCCGTCCAGCGGATAGATCAGGCTCATGCCGCCACTCCATGGGCTTGGCGCGTGCGCGCATGCAGATCGCGCAGCACGCCCAGCTCCTGCTCGGTCGCGGGCGGAGTCTCAGCCACTGTCGAGGCGAAGCGCAAGGACCAGCCGCACCCTGCCTGAACCTGTTCGCGCGTCACGCCGGGATGCAGCGAGGTCACGGTGAGTTCGGCGGTCTCCGGATCGGGCTCCATCACGCAGAGATCGGTCATGATCCTGGTCGGACCCTTGGTCTTGAGGCCGAGCCGCTCGCGGTCGCCCTTGCCCGTGCCGTGGCCGAAAGAGGTGATGAAGGGCAGTCTGTCGACGAAGGCGCGCGAGCCCATCGCCATGGTGATGAAGATCTGCTGGCAGTTGCTGGCAATCTCGGGCGCGCCGCCGCCGCCCGGCAGGCGGACCTTCGGCGCGTCATAGGGACCGACCACGGTGGTGTTGAGATTGGCGAAGCGGTCGATCTGCGCGCCGCCGAGGAAGCCGATGGTGATGCGCCCGCCCTGCAGCCAGTAGCGGAACATCTCCGGCACCGAGACGGTGGTCAGCGCGGTGTCGCAGAGCTCGCCGTCGCCGATCGAGAGCGGCAGCACCGAAGGCCGCGTCGAGAGTGTGCCGGATTCGTAGATCAACGTGATTTTCGGCGCATGCGTCAGCCGGGCGAGGTTGCAGGCGGCCGAGGGCGCGCCGATGCCGACGAAGCAGACGTCGCTGTTCGTCAGCAGGCGCGCGGCGGCGATGGTCATCATTTCGGTGGGGGTCGCGGTCATCGGAACGTTCCCGAATACAGCGCTGGAAGAACCCCTCTCCCGAGTGGGAGAGGGGCAGGGGTGAGGGACGGACGACGCAGGATCGAGCATTCTCTATGGCTTCTCAGAGCTTTGTTCGGAGATGGCCGGCCCTCATCCCTGCCCCTCTCCCACTCGGGAGAAGGGTTCCTCGCGCTTGGTTCGGATGGCATCAAGCCGCCTCCCGCTTCACGCCGCCATACCGCGCAAACGCCTCCGGCCCCTGCTCCAGCACATGCTCCTTCATCCACGCCAGAAACGTCTCGCGATCCCGCGAAATCCTGTCCCAGGCGATGTAGAAGTCATTGGCGCGCTTCGTGTAGCCCTGCGCGTAGGACGGAAACGCTCCGCCCGGCACATGGGCGATCGCTGTCACCGTCCAGGCCGGCAGGATCACGGCGTTCGCATTGCGCGGGCCGAAATCCTCGACGATCTCCTCGACCGTGACGAGCGAGCGTTTTGCCGCCAGCACCGCCTCCTTCTGCACGCCGACGATGCCTTCCAGCATGACGTTGCCCTCGCGGTCGGCCTTCAGCGCGTGGATGATCGCCGCGCCCGGCCGGATCGCCGGCACGGTGGCCAAAACCTCGCCCGTATAAGGACAGGTCACCGATTTGATCTTCGGATTGACCTTCGGCAGATCGACGCCCTTGTAGCCGCGGAAGGCCGCGAAGGGCAGGTTCGCAGCGCCGGCCTCATAGGCATTCGCCATGGCGGCGTGGCTGTGCTCCTCGATCTCCAGCCTGTGCGGCCAGCCATTCTCGACCGCGTCGCGGAAGCGGTGCAGCGAGCCGACGCCGGGATTGCCGCCCCACGAGAACACCAGCTTCTCGGCGCAGCCCATGCCGATCATCTGGTCGTAGACCAGATCGGGCGTCATCCGGATCAGCGTCAGGCGCTTCTTGCATTGGCGGATCGCCTCATGGCCTGCGGCATGCGGGATCAGATGGGTGAAACCCTCCATCGCGACGGAGCAGCCATCGCTCAGGACCGCCTCGACGCCCTCGCTGAGTGAGACGAATTCCGCCACCTTGACATCTCCTCGATATGTGCGTTTATCGCACAATGTTTTGATTATCGCACAATAGGGTTTTCGCATGACACGGTCAAGCGCGAGTCCTTCTCCCCTCGGGGGAGAAGGTGGCCCGGCGAAGCCGGGTCGGATGAGGGTAGACCGGGTGAGCGGACTGCCGTCCTCCCCTCATCCGTCAGCGCTGCGCGCTGCCACCTTCTCCCCCGAGGGGAGAAGGGAAGAAGCGCCAGACCGCGACCATATGGCGGCCCTCGAAAAGGGGCTGGCGGTGATCGAATGTTTCGACGCCGCCCATGATAGGCTGACAATCGCCGATGTCGCCCGCGCCACCGACCTTTCGCGCGCTGCGGCAAGGCGCTGCCTGCTGACGCTCGCGAAGATTGGCTATGCCGAATTTGACGGAAAATTCTTCCGGCTGACGCCACGCGTGCTTCGGCTCGGCTACGCCTGGCTCGCCTCGACGGCCCTGCCGCAGCTTGTGCAGCCCTTCCTCGAACGATTGTCGGAGGAGGCGCATGAATCCTCCTCCGCCTCGCTGCTCGACGGCCACGAGATCGTCTACATCGCCCGCTCGGCGCAGCGCCGCATCATGTCGGTGGGTTTGTCGGTCGGCTCGCGGCTGCCGGCCTTCTGCTCTTCCATGGGGCGCGTGCTTCTGGCGGCGCTGGAGCCGGAGGCGGCGGAGGCGCTGATCGCGGCCGGCAAGCCACGCGCGCTGACGCCGCGCACCGTCACCGATCACGCCCGGCTGATGGCGCTGCTGGACGAGGTCCGCTTGCAGGGCTGGTGCGTGATCGACCAGGAACTGGAGCTGGGGCTCGCCTCGCTCGCCATGCCGCTGCTGAACCATCGCGGCGCGGTCGTCGGCGCGTTCAACCTGTCGGTGCAGGTGCAGCGCGTGCCGGCCCAAGTCATGGCGGAACGGTTCCTGCCGCGCATGCGGGCGATGCAGATGCAGCTTCAGCCGCTGATCAAGTGAAAGACCTGAACTCATGATCACCCTGACGTCAGGGCCCTTCGTCGCGCACATCGTGCCGGAAGCCGGCGGCATCGTCGCCGGGCTTGACTGGCGCGGGCCGGACGGACGCATCCACAAGCTGCTGCACTCGCCCGAGGGAGCCGTCCCCTCGACCGTCGCGCCCAACATGTTCGGCAGCTGGGCTATGGTCCCTTTCGCCAACCGGGCCTTTGGCGGCGTCGTCGACGATGGCGAGCGCCGCTTTGCGGTGCCAGACAACAACGCCCATGGCGGCGGCAATATTCACGGTTTCGGCTGGCAGTCGGCCTGGGAGATACTCGGCCACACCGACAGCCATACCGCACTGGAGCATCGCAGGACAACCGGATCCGACCCCTATCGCTACCGGGCGACCCAGACGGTCAGCCTCGATCCGGGCGGTATGACCGTCGAAATCTCGGTCACCAACGAAGCTGACCAGGCCCTACCCTACGGTCTCGGCCATCACCCGTGGTTTGCCTGCGCGCCGGACACCAAACTCGGTATGGCCGCGACCGGAGCGCTGGTCTTCGGCGCGGCCTTTCGCGCGACGGGCGCGCAAGACCTGCCCGATGGCGGACCTTATGCCGGCAAGCCGGTCTTCGCCTCCGAGCGCGAGACGGCGTGGAGCTTGCTCGGCTGGGATGGCGTGGCCCGCATCGAGACGCAATCGACCGGCCTGGCCATCACCCTGACCGCAAGCGAAAACCTGCGCTGCCCGGTCGTCTGGGCGCCGGCTGGCGCGGATTTCCTGTGCGTCGAGCCGCAGAGCCACGTCATCGGTTCGCCGAGCGAGACGGCCGCCCGACAGGCCGCGCCGTTGATGCGTCTGGAGCCCGGCGAGACGCTGTCGGGCTGGCTGCGGATCGAGCCCGGGACGCTCTAGACGCCAATCAGCGCCAGCGCGGCCCGGTCTGGTAGTAGCGCTGCATGTCGTAGGGCTGATAGCCGACAGCCCCGGCCGGCAGCGCAGGCCGAAGCAGAATCCGGCCCCGCGCCGCATCCCAGTTCGGGGCGGTCTGACGCTTGGCGGCGATGACGGCGCGCTGTTTGGCCTTCGCTTTGGCGATCAGGGATTTCTGCTTGAACTTGGCCTTGGCGACCTTGGGCTTTCCGCCCGACGCCTTGGCGAATTGCGAGAGGTTGTCGGGCGCGGCGCCGTTGAGCGCGATCCGGGTCTGGCCGGCGCCGTGCTTCTTCACCAGCGCGAACAGTTTTGCGGCGTTGGCCGGATGAAGGCGGATGCAGCCATGCGAGGCCGGGCGGCCGAGCGCGCCGACCGCCGTGGTGCCATGGATGGCGTAGCCGCCGCGGAAGAACACCGAATGAGGCATCGCGCCGCCATATTTCCGCGAATACCAGCTCCGCTCCAGCCGCGTCGGGCGGTAGACGCCGTTGGGCGTGCGGAAGCCCTTGCGACCAGACGAGATCGCCCATTGATGGACCTCGCCGTCGGTGGTCGTCACCGTCATGCGCTGGGTCGCGATGTTGACCCGGACATCGACGCCGGCATGGGCCGGGAGGAGACCGAAAAGCGACAGGCCGAGAAAGGCCAGGATGCCGAGAACGCGACGCATCACACACTCCGAAAGACGAAAACTGTTGAAATCGGTCGGCGTTGTCGGGCGCTCGGGCTCGCCCCCATTGGCCTGAAGAAAACTACTGCTGGCCTGCGTTGTAAAGCGCCGGGCCGAATCGTAGTTTCCGGCGTCGCGGCGGCGGCATGCGTCGGCTGCGCTTTACCGCCATGGCGCGCGGGCTATAGCAGGGTCCGGTATTCCCTCCGACGCACGGTCTCCATGACGGACATGCTCCCGTGACAGACATGCTCCTGCCGGCCGGCGTCCCGCCCGCCATCGCGCTTCTGCTGATCGGCGTCAGCTTCCTGACCTCGGCCTTCACCGCCGCCTTCGGCATCGGCGGCGGCGCGGTGATGCTGGGCGCGCTCGCGGGCACGGTTTCGCCCGCCGTCATCATCGCGGTCCATGGCCTCGTCCAGCTCGGCTCCAATGTCGGGCGCGCCTTCGTCCAGCGCATCCACGCCCAATGGGGCATGGTGGGCCGTTTCGCGCTGGGCTCGCTGGTCGGCGTCGCGATCGGCGGCTATATCGTCGTGGCGATGCCGGAACGGGTGCTGCTGGGCGTGCTGGGCGGCTTCATCCTGGTGCTGGCCTGGATCCCGAAGCCGCAGATTCCGGGGCTCGCCTCGAGCGGGCTGGTCGTCGGCGGCGGCATCTCGACGGTCGTCACCATGTTCGTCGGCGCGACCGGCCCCTTCGTGCAGGCGCTGCTGCTGCCGCTCGGACTGCAGAAGCGCGAACTCATCGCCACGCACGCCGCCTGCATGATGGTCCAGCATCTGCTCAAGGTCTTCGCTTTTGCTGCGCTGGGCTTCGCCTTCGCCGGCTGGCTGCCGCTGATCGCGGCGATGATCGTCTCAGGGTTCCTCGGCACCATCGCCGGAACCAAACTGCTCGACAGGCTGCCCGAGCGCTGGTTCGTCGCGATCATCAAGACGGTGCTGACGGTGATCGGGCTCGATTTGCTGCGCCGCGCGGTGGGTTTCTAGGGCCTCACAGCATCGGCAGCGAACGCGGCTTTGGACCGCGCGGAAAAGCCGCGTCGATACGTGCGATCTCGTCGCCGCTCAGCGTCAGGCCTAACGCACCGGCATTGTCCTCGACATGCGCGACCCGCGCCGCCTTCGGAATCGCGAAAACCGAGGGGCGGCGGGTCAGGAAGGCGAGCGCCACCTGACGCGGGCTCGCGCCATGGACCTCGGCGATGCCGGCCAGCACCTTGCCGCCCGCACTGCCGGCATCGGGAAAATCACCCTGCCCGAACGGGCTGTAGGCCGTGACGGCGACGCCATGACGCTCGCACCACGGAATGACGGAATGCTCGATGGCGCGTTCGCGCAGATGATAGAGCACCTGGTTGCAGGCGATGGCGCCGTGACCGGCGACGGCCAGCGCCTCCTCCAGATCGTCGACGTCGAAATTGCTGACACCCCAGGACACAATCTTGCCCTGCGCGCGCAATGTCTCGAAGGCGGCGAAGGTCTCCGCCAGCGGATGCGAGCCGCGCCAGTGCAGCAAAAAACAATCGAGCCGGTCGGTCTTGAGCCGCCGCAGCGAGGCCTCGCAGGCCGCGATCGTGCCTTTGCGCGAGGCGTTGTGCGGTAACACCTTCGAGACGAGGAAGACCACGTCACGCTGGCTGGCGATCGCCTCGCCGACGATCTCTTCGGAGCGCCCGGAGCCATACATCTCGGCGGTGTCGACATGGCTCAGGCCCAGATCGAGCCCGCGCCGCAGCGCCGTGACGGCCTCGGGCCTGTCGGAGAGTTCGATGTTCCAGGTGCCCTGGCCGATGGGCGGGATAGCCGGGCCGCGTGCTCCGAACGGCTGCGAGGTCATGGTTGTCTCCACTTCAACAATCACCGTCTCGACAACGACGCCTTATCAATATATCAACGTTGCTACATTTAGGTCGTGGTGGCTATGGAGGGAAAACGTCATGCAAACCACACTCTCCAGCCGTGAGTTCAATCAGGACACCGGCAGGGCCAAGCGCGCCGCGAAGGAAGGCCCGGTCTTCATCACGGACCGGGGCCAGACCTCACATGTCCTGCTCTCGATCGACGACTACCGGAAACTTGCCCTCAAGGGAAAGAGCCTGGCGGAAGCGCTGGCGCACCCGGCGAGCGCCCATATCGAGTTTGATCCGCCGAGAGTTCGAGATTTTACCTTAAAGATTCCTGATTTCGAGTGATTTACCTGCTCGATACGAATGTGCTGTCGGAATTGCGGAGAGCAGACCGTGGTGACGCTGGCGTCCACGCATGGTCGCAGAGCTTGCAATTGCAGAATTCATTCCTATCTGCGATTACGATCCTTGAAATCGAGCAGGGAATTCTGCGTTTGAACCGCAGAGATGCGAAGACGGCTGAGTTGTTTCGCGATTGGCTGACCAACCATGTACTGAAACAATTCGATGGCCGCATTCTGGCTTTCGATTGGTCGGCTGCCATTCGATGCGCCGCCCTGCATGTGCCCGATCCGAAACCTGACCGCGACAGCATGATCGCGGCCACCGCCGCCGTCCACGGCCTGACCGTCGCAACACGCAACGTCGCCGATTTCGAAGCGTGCGGCGTGCCGGTGTTCAATCCCTGGCTCTATTCGTCATAGACCACCAGCCTCACACCGGCGGCGTGCCGTTCGCCTGCAGCACCTCGCCTGCGAGATAGAGCGAGCCGCAGATCAGGATGCGCGGCGGGGCTGGCCAGGGCCGCTCGGCGATCGTGCGCAGGGCCTGCTCGACCGAGCCCGCCGTCTCGGCCTGCAGGCCAGCCTCGACAGCGAGCGCGGCGACTTCTGCAGCCGGCCGCGCGACGAGCGAGTTCTGGATCGGCACGGCGAACAGGCTCTGCGCCAGCCCCTTGAAATGACCGAGCGTCGCGCGGGCGTCCTTGGTCGAGAGCAGGCCGACGATCATCACTAGCGGGGCGGGGTTGCGGTCGGCAAGGTCGGCCATGGCCTGCGCCAGCACGCGCCCGCCATCGGGGTTGTGTCCGCCATCGAGCCAGAGCTCGGTGCGCGGCGGCAGCATATCGACAAGATGTCCGCGCGACAGGCGCTGCAGCCGCGCCGGCCAGTCGGCCCCGAGCATGCCCTGCTCGAAGGCGCGGGCCGGCAGCCCGCCATAGCCGGCGGCGCGCAAGCCGGCGATCGCCGTGCCGGCGTTGGTATGCTGGTGCCGGCCGGCCAGCCGCGGCAGGGGCAGGTCGAGCAGGCCGTCGCCATCCTCGTAAACCAGCCGGCCGCCATCCTCATGGACGTTGAAATCCTGCGCGCCGATCAGGATTTTCGCGGCCCCGACGCGCTCGGCGACCGATTCCAGCACGGCCGTCGGTTCGGGCTCCTGCGGCGCGATCACGGCCGGCGCGCCGCGCTTGAAGATGCCGGCCTTTTCGCCGGCGATCTTGGTGACCGTGTCGCCGAGATACTCGGCATGGTCGAGCGAGACCGGCGTGACCACGGCGCAGGCCGGATGGGCGATGACGTTGGTCGCGTCGAAGCGGCCGCCGAGCCCGACCTCCAGCAGCACGACATCGGCCTCGTGCTCGGAAAACAGCAGCAGGCCCGCCGCCGTCGTCATCTCGAAGAAGGTGGTCGGGTCACCGGCATTGGCGCGCTCGCAAGCGGTGAGCGCGTCGACCAGCATCTCCTCGCCCACGAAGCGGCTGCCGCCCGCCGCGCCGATCCTGATTCGCTCGTGAAAGCGCACCAGATGCGGCGAGGTGTAGACATGCACGCGCAGGCCCGCCGCCTCCAGGATCGCCCGCATGAAGGCGATGGTCGAGCCCTTGCCGTTGGTGCCGGCGACATGGATCACCGGCGGCAGCCTGGTCTGCGGATCGCCGAGCCGCTCCAGCAGGCGCAGCATGCGCCCGAGCGACAGGTCGATCAGCTTGGGATGCAGCGCGAGGAACCGCGCCAGCAGCATGTCGGACGAGCCCATGACGCGTGTCTTCGCCCCGCTTGCGCGCCCGTCGCTCAGGCCGCCTCGGCGACCGGGAGCGGCGCGGCGGCCTGCGCCGGATCGGGCTGGCGGGTCAGTAGCCGGCCGAGTCTGGCGAGCGTCTCGGGGATTTCATGGCGGTGGACGACCATGTCGACCATGCCGTGATCCTTGAGATATTCCGCCCGCTGGAATCCCTCGGGCAGCTTTTCGCGGATGGTCTGCTCGATGACGCGCGGGCCGGCGAAGCCGATCAGCGCGCCGGGCTCGGCGATCTGGATGTCGCCCAGCATCGCGTAGGAGGCGGTGACGCCGCCCGTGGTCGGGTTGGTCAGCACGACGAAATAGGGCAGGCCGGCGCGGCGCAGCATCCGGACCGCGACGGTGGTGCGGGGCAGCTGCATCAGCGAGAGGATGCCCTCCTGCATGCGCGCGCCGCCCGAGGCCGCGAAAACGACATAGGGGGTCTTCTTCTCGATCGCCGTCTCGGCGCCCCTGATGAAGGCCTCGCCTGCCGCCATGCCGAGCGAGCCGCCCATGAAGTGGAAATCCTGCACCGCCAGCGTCATCGGCAGGCCCTTGACCCGGCCATAGCCGACCTTGAAGGCATCCTGCGCGCCGGTCTTGGCGCGGGCGTCCTTGAGCCGGTCGACATAGCGCTTCTCGTCGCGGAACTTGAGCGGATCGACCGCGACCTCGGGCAGCGCGACGTCGAGCCATTTGCCCTCGTCGAAGGTCATCCGCAGCCGGTCGGGCGCCGTGACCTTCATGTGATGGTCGGAGCCGGGGATGACGAAGCCGTTGGCTTCGACATCCTTGTGGAAGACCATCTGCCCGGAATCGGGGCATTTGATCCAGAGATTCTCTGGGCTCTCGCGCTTGAACAGCGTCTTGATGCGCGGCCGGACGACTTCGGAAATCCAGTTCATCGCTTTAGATCCTGACGGGTTTGCCGCAAGCGAGCGGCTCACGCCACGGCTTTCGCCACCTGGCGGACGCCGGCCGCGAGTTCCGCCACCAGCGAGGTGACGGCTGAAACGGTCTTTTCCGTGGCCTTGCCGTCGCCGTCCAGCGAAAGCCGCACGCGGTCGACCAGGGCCGAGCCGACGACGACGCCGTCCGCGCCCTTGGCGATCGCCACCGCGTCGGCCGCCGTCTTGACCCCGAAGCCGACCGCCACAGGCAGGTCGGTATGGCGCTTGATCCGCGCCACGGCCTCGCCGACGGCGTCGTAATTGCCGACGGCGCCGCCGGTGACGCCGGTCACCGAGACGTAATAGACGAAGCCCGAGGTGTTCTGCAGCACCTTCGGCAGGCGCCTGTCGTCGGTCGTGGGCGTGGCGAGGCGGATGAAATTGAGACCGGCCGCAAGCGCGGGCAGGCAGAGCTCGACATCCTCCTCTGGCGGCAGATCGACGACGATCAGCCCGTCGACTCCGGCCGTCTTGGCATCCTGCAGGAAGCGCTCGACGCCGTAGACATAGATCGGGTTGTAGTAGCCCATCAAAACGATCGGCGTGTCGTTGTCCCTGACGCGAAACGCTTCGACCATGGCCAGCGTCTTCTTCAGCGTCTGGCCGGCCTTCAGCGCGCGCTGGCCGGCGAGCTGGACCGGAATGCCGTCGGCCATCGGATCCGTGAACGGCACGCCGAGCTCGATGATGTCGGCCCCGGCGGCCGGCAGCGCATGAAGTATGGCGCTGGAGGTGTCGTAATCGGGATCGCCGGCGGTGACGAAGGTCACCAGCGCGGCGCGGCCTTGCGAGGCGCATTCGGCGAAACGGGTCTGGATGCGGGTGGAACCGGTTATTGTCATGGCCCGAGCGGTTAGCATGACGAGGACCGCCTTGGCGAGAGTTCTCGGCGAAGTCCGATCCGCCCGTCGCGTCCCGCGCGAACGCACCCGGCCTATCCGGGGATTCTCAGCTTCGCAGGATGATCTTCGCAGCGGCTGTGTTGCCCGCGTCGATGTCCGCGAAAGCGTCCGCGCCGTCCGCGAGCCCGCGCTCCTCGAACCAGCCGAGCGGCCCGAGCCTGAGTTGCGCCAGCGCTTCGACGGTCTGTACGAAATCGCGCGGCGTATAGCAGTAGACGCCGGCAAGCGTGATCTCCTGCAAGGTGAGCTTGCGGATGTCGATGCCGCCCTGTCCCGGCAAAAGCCCGACATGGACGATCACGCCTCCCGGCCGGGCCATCCGGCAGGCGGCGGCGCGTGTGGCGTCGGCCCCGACCGCGTCGATCACGAGGTCGGCGCCGTTTTCGCCGGGCTCGTCGATCGAGGGTTCGTAGGAAGTCAGGCCCTCGGCGTGTAACGTTTTGCGCCGAAGCGGGTTGGTCTCGCCCACCGTGATGTCGCGCGCGCCGAAATGCCTGGCCAAGAGCGCGGCCGCGAGCCCGATGGCGCCGCCGCCGAGCACGACGACGCGGCAGGCCGCGAGCGGCTGGTGCAGCCGTTCCATGCCGACGCGCACCGCATGCCAGGACACCGCGACCGGCTCCGCGAGCGCTGCATGGGCGATCGGCATCGTCTCGGGGATCGCCACGACATTGCGGACCGGAATGCGGACCATCTCCGCGAACGCGCCCGGCCGCGGCGGCATCGAGATGATCTGACGCGTCGGCGACAGGTGCCAGCGCCCCTCGATCGCGTAGGGACAGGACGGATCGACCACCAGCGGATTGATCGTCACCCGCTCGCCCGCGCGTGGTCCGGTGGCGATGCGCCCCGCCGCCTCATGGCCAAGGATCAGCGGGGCTGGGCGGCGCGCGTCGAAGCCGTGATAGGCGTGCATGTCGGAGCCGCAGATGCCGACCGCCTCGACCCGGACCAGAACCTCGTCGGCCAGCGGCACGGGGTCCGGCTCGTTGCGGAAGACGAGGCCGTTGGGGCCGGTGTAGACCAGCGCTTTCATGCCGCCCAACTCTTCATTGAAGCCTTGTCCTTATTTCGCGGTGAAGCCGCCATCGACCGTCAGGGTCTGGCCGGTGACATAGGCCGAGGCGGGAGAGGCGAGGAACACGGTCGCGCCGGCGAGGTCGTCGAGCTCGCCATTGCGGCCGATCGCGGTCTGCGCGGCATTTTTGGCGGCGCGCGCCGGGTCGGCGAAGACGGCCGCCGTCAGCGGCGTCGGGAAAAAGCCGGGCGCGATCGCGTTGCAGGTCACGCCATGACGCGACCACTCCTCGGCGATCGCGCGCGTCAATTGCACCACGCCGCCCTTGGCCGCGCCATAGGGCGCGCAATCCGCAAAGGCCCGGTAGCTCTGCAGCGAGGCGATGTTGACGATGCGGCCGTAGCCGCGCCGCGCCATGGCCGGCGCAAAGGCCTGCGTCAGCAGGAAGGGCGCGCGCAGATGCACCGCCATGTGCAGGTCGAAGCCTTCCGCCGTGACCTGCATGAAGGGCTGGCGCAGGTTCAGCCCGGCCGCATTGACGAGGATGTCGATGCCGAGCCCGGCGCGGTCGCAATGGGCGAGCAGGCCGACGCCCACATCCGGCGCGGACAGATCGGCCGCTGTCCAATGTGCCGCGACGCCGTCGGCTTCGAGCCCGGCCGCGGCGCTCGCAAGTTCGGCTTCGCGCCGCGCAACGAGGACGAGACGCGCGCCGGCCATGCCCAGCGTACGCGCCATGGCGAGCCCGATGCCGCTGTTGCCGCCGGTGACCAGCGCCGTCCTGCCGGTGAGGTCGAAAAGCGAGGTTAGCCTGAACATGGCTCAGACCTCGACCGGGGCGCCGAGATCGACATTTGAGCCGGGCGCGTATTTGGCCATGCGCGCGTCGCTGGTGCGGGCATGCGCCTCCATGCCTTCCAGCCGCGAGATGCGGGCCGAGACCGGCGCGATGCGCTGGCAGGCCTCGCGGTCCATGCGTTGCCAGGTCAGGGGTTTCAGGAATTTGTGGACCGAGAGCCCGGCCGAATAGCGGGCCGCGAATTTGGTCGGGAGGATGTGATTGGGGCCCGAGACCTTGTCGCCGAAGGCGACATTGGTTTCTTCGCCGAGGAAGAGCGAGCCGTAATTGCTCAGATGCGCGTGCCACCAGTCGAGATCGGCGCAATGCACCTCCAGATGCTCGCAGGCGTAACGGTCCGAGACCTCGACCATCTCCTCGCGGGTGTCGCAGAGCACGATCTCGCCATAGTCGCGCCAGGCAGCTCCGGCCGCGTCGCGCGCCGTCGGCGGCAGGGTCGCGATCAGCTCCGGCATCAGCCGGGCGACCTCGTCGGCGATGCGGCGCGAGGAGGTGATCAGCCAGGCCGGGCTTTCATGACCGTGTTCGGCCTGCCCGACGAGATCGGTCGCGACGATCAGCGGATCGGCGCTGTCGTCGGCAATGACTGCGACTTCGGAGGGGCCGGCGAAGACATCGATCCCGACCTTGCCGAACAACATGCGCTTGGCCTCGGCGACGAACTTGTTGCCGGGCCCGACGATGATGTCGGCGGGACGGCCGGTGAACAGGCCGAAGGTCATGGCGGCGATGGCCTGCACCCCGCCCAGGCACATCACGATGTCTGCGCCCGCCACCGTCAGCGCATAGAGCACATGGGGGTGGATGCCCTGGCCGCGAAAGGGCGCAGAGCAGGCGACGACGGTCTTCACGCCGGCGGCCTTGGCGGTGGCGACGGACATGTAGGCCGAGGCGATATGGGCGTAGCGGCCGGTTGGCACATAGCAGCCGGAGGTGTTCACCGGCACGAGCTTCTGGCCGAGATGCAGGCCCGGCGAGATCTCGATCGAAAAATCCCGGCACGAGTCGCGCTGCGCCTCGGCAAAGCGCCTCACCTGCCCCGCCGCGAAGCTGATGTCGTCCTTGACGCTCTGGGGGATGTCGCTGACACGCGCGGCGATCGCCGCCTTGTCCAGCACGATCTCCCCGTCCCATTTGTCGAGCTTGCGTGCATAGTCGCGCACCGCCTGCTCGCCGCCGGCTTCGATCGCGGCCAGCATGGCTGTGACCACCTCGCGCGCCGCATCGGTTTCGGTCTCGGGCGTCTTGGTGGCGGTCTTCAGATGCGTGATGGCCATGGCGCTGTCCGCTTGAAATCAGATTGAGGGATGCGGCGGCGGCCCGGAGACCGCCGCCGCTCGTCATGTCGCGGTGTCAGGTCACTTTTTGTCGAACGCGGTCGCGAACGCCTTGAGCTTGGGATCGGCCGCGACGCGCTTGAGGAAGTCGTCGGTGAGGTAGCTCTTGGCGTCGGGATTGGAGGGGATGGTGCCGACATCGGTGATGAACTTGCCGATCTCGGAGAACCAGCCGTCGACTGTGGAGGCGCCGGAGCCGCGCGCCATCAGCTTCAACTGCTCGTCGAGCCCGAAGACCGGGCGCAGATCGAACTCCTGGTCCATGGCGCGGGCCGTGACCTCGAGGCCGCCCTGCTTGTAGAAGTCGAGCGCCAGCGTGCGCGCCTCGGCCGGGTTGGCCTTGGCCCAGGACCAGCCGCGCAGGAACACCGCAAGGAACTTCGCGACGTCGTCTGGCCGTTCCTTGGCGAAATCGCCGCGTACGATCAGCGCGCCGGGCACGACCGCGCCCGCATCCGCGCCCGAGCAGAGATATTTCGCGTTGGCGCGGTCCTCCAGCGTGTAGGTGTTGGGCGCCCAGACGCCCGCGACATCGCCATTGTTGGAGGTGATCGCGGTGATGATCTGGGCCTGGCCGAGATTGACGAACTGCATGTCGTTCTGCGCCAGGCCGAATTTGGCGAGGCATTTGCGTGCCGAATAGTCCACCGTGGAGTTGGTGGTCAGCAGCAGCTTCTGGCCTTTCAGCAGCTTCGGATCGGCCTTGATGGCGTCGAACTTGTCGCCGCGCACCATCATCGCATTGGCCTTGGACTCGTCGTTGGTCAGGCCGATCGTCAGGATGTTGAAGCGCACCGCGCCCAGCACCGCCGGCACGGAGCCGGTGCCGCCGACATCCCATGATTTCGCGGCCGACGCCGCGATCTGCGGCGCGCCGGCCGGGAAGGTCGAGAAGTTCGGCGCGAGCCCGACCTCCTTCCACCAGCCCTTCACCGTCGCGTAATGGAAGGGCAGCGCCCAGTAGAGCGAGGGCTGGTAGCTGACGCCGATGGCGGTCTGGGCCCGTGCCGCGCCGGGCGCGCCAATGGCGAGCGCCGCCGCGATACCCAATCCTGCAATGATCCGCTTCATGTCGTTCTCCCTGGTTTCGTTTGCCCGGCCTCAGCCTGTCGCGGCACGGCCGGTTTCCCCTGTCCCCGCGCGTGCGGAAACCACGGTCTCGATCGCCTCGCGCACGATCGCCGCGACAAGGTCGCAGTCATGATCGGTCAGCGAGAGCGGCGTTCGGATGTCGCAAAGGCCTGCGAGGACGGCATGCGTCTGGTCCATCGCGCCCTGCTGGCCGGCATAGCGCCAGTGTCGCGGCGCGCTGGTGAAGCCGCGCTGGCGATCCGCGCCGAACCATTTCACCGGCAACCCCCGCGCGGCGCAGAGAGCGAGAAAGACTTGCATCTCCGGCTCGTCGAAACCGAGCAGCGAGAACTGGACCGACGTGGCCGAGTGGCGCGCCTTGGCGGGCCGCCGCGGCAAGCGCAGATGCTGCAAGCGCGCGACACCGGCCACGATCCGGTCGTTAATCGCGTTCCAGCGCTGCGCGCGGCCCGGCAACTCGCGCAATTGCGGGCGCAGCAGGGCGGCCGCCAGCGCCGTCAGCCGCATGCTGAAATTCGGCGTGGTCTCCTCCCAGCGCGCGATCTCCTCCGGCAGCGGCGCGCTGAGGTGCTGGCCATGCAGCATATAGCTGCCCGAATGCAGGATGGCGCGCGCGGCGCAATCAGGGTCGTCCAGCACGAGGAAGCCGCCCTCGCCGGCATTGAGGTGCTTGTAGGTCTGGGCGCTGAAGGCCGCCGCTGCGCCGAAGGTTCCGATGGCCCGGCCGTCCCACGAGGCGCAAAGCGCGTGGGCGCAATCCTCGACCAGCAACAGCCCCAGTTCGTCGCAGGCCGCCATGACCGCGTCCATGTCGGCGATATGGCCGCGCATATGCGAGAGCAGCAGCACGCGCGCGCCGCTGGCCCGCGCCTTTCGCCTCAGATCGTCGCAATCGATGACGTAGTCGGCCCCGATCTCGACCAGCGCGGGCCGCGCGCCGGCATGGAGGATCGCGCCCGGGACCGGGGCGAGCGTGAAACCGTTGACGAGGACCGGGTCGCCGGGCTGCACATCCAGCACCTTGAGCGCCAGGCACAGGGCCGCGCCGCCCGAGTTCACCGCCACGCAGTAGCGCCGCCCGACGAAGGCGGCGAACTCCTGCTCCAGCAGCGCGACGTCGTTCTGGTCCGCGCCCATCTCGCCATAGCGAAAGAGCCGGCCCGAGCGCATCAGTTCGACGGCGCGCGCGATTCCGGCCTCCGGGATCGGCTCCGGCTCGGTCAGGTCGCGCCCCAGGCGCGGCATCGAAGCGCGCTCAGACCCCATGGGCGCCCTTCTCCTCGCGCAGCGACTTCCAGATCTGGGTCCGCAGATGGACGAAGGATTCGAGGTCCATCACGTCCTCGATGCGCTCGTGCCGGTCCCATTTCTCCGCCTGCCTGACGGAGCGGATGTCGAGCACCTCCTTGATGCGGCCTGGCCGGCGCGTCATGATCGCGACGCGGTCGGCGAGATAGACCGCCTCCTCGACGGCATGGGTGATGAACAGCACCGTGCGCGGATTGACCCGCGCCAGCCGCACCAGTTCCTCCTGCATCACGACCCGCGTCTGGGCGTCGAGCGCCCCGAACGGCTCGTCCATCAGCAGCACCTCGGGGTCGAGCACATAGGCGCGGGCAATGGCGACGCGCTGCTGCATGCCGCCGGAAAGCTGATGCGGAAACGCGTCGGCATGGCTTTCCAGATTCATCAGCCGCAGCGCGCCCGCGACCAGCCCGTCGCGCTCGCCCTTCGGCAGGTTCTTGTTGCGCAGGCCCAGTTCGATGTTCTCGCGCACCGTCTTCCAGGGAAACAGCGCGAACTGCTGGAACACGACGGCGCGGTCTGGCCCCGGCTCGGTGACGGCCTTGCCGTTGACGCTGACCACGCCGGCGCTGGGCGCCTCGAAGCCGGCGACCATCCGCAGGCAGGTCGTCTTGCCGCAGCCGGACGGCCCGACGATCGCGACGAACTCCTTGTCGTGGATCTCCAGATTGATGTCGTCGAGCGCCTTCACGCCGCCCGAGGCGGGCCCGAAAATCTTGTCGACCTTGTCGAAGCGGATCGAACCCATCGTCTTCAAACCTCTCAGGCTTCGAGGCCGCGGCGGCGGCGCAGCCACGCCTCGCCCTGCCGCAGCAACATGTCGATCAGCATGCCGACGACGCCGATCGCGACCATGCCGGCCATGACGGTGGGGGTCGCGACATTGGCCTGCGCCTGCACCATCATGAAGCCAACGCCGGCCGCGGCCACGATCAGTTCCGCGCCGACGAGCGACTGCCAGCCGAGCCCGGCGGAGACCCTCAGGCCGGCCACGATCGAGGGCGTGGCGGCCGGGAGCAGGATTTCGAGGATCATCCGCAGATGGCCGGTGCCGAGCATGCGCGCGGCCTCGATCAGCCTCGGCTCGACGAAGCGTGCGCCACGGTAGGCGTTGATCAGGCAGGGCGGGAAGGCGCCGGCGAAGATGATCAGGACCGGCCCGCCGACGCCGGTGCCGAACCAGAGCGCGGCGAAGGGCACCCAGGCGATCGGCGCGATGAAGCGCAGCCCGTCGAAGAGGGGGGTGACGGCGTCGTCGAGCCAGCGGAACCAGCCCATCAGCAGCCCCAGGGGCACGCCGACCACCGCCGCCAGGACGACGCCATAGGCGTAGCGCTGGAAACTGGATGCGAGGTGCTGCGGCAGGGTCGCCCCCGCGAACGGCGAGCCGATCAGGAGGACGACGCGGTTCAGCACGTCGAGCGGCGTCGGCAGGAACTGGCGCGGCACGAGGCCCGACACCGAAAGCAGCGTCCACAGGGCGATGAAGCCCGCGAGCCCGATGGCGCCGAGCGCGAAACGTTCGCCGAGGGGGAGGGTGGAATCCTGCATCGGTTCAGTCCCGCGCCGCCATGTTCCAGGCGAGCGCGCGGCGCTCTGCCCGCCCGAGCAGCCAGGTCGTCGCCCAGCCGAGCACCCCCACGGCGACCATTCCGACGAGGATCATGCCCGGATAGATGTCCTGCTGGGCCATGTTCAGCACGAACCCGATGCCGGCCAGCGCGCCGACGAGCTCGGCCGCGACCAGCGTCGTCCAGGAGGCCTGAAGCGACAGGCGCAGGCCCGTGAAGATCATCGGCGAGGCCGCAGGCGCGATGACTTCGCTGACGAGCCGCCAGCGTGGCGTGCCGAGCATCCGGGCCGCCTCGATGATCGGCTTGTCGATGGCGCGAACGCCGGCATAGGAGTTGATGACCGAGGGCACAAAGGCCGCGAACCAGATCACCAGGATTTTCGCCGCGTCGCCGAGGCCGAGCCACAGGATGGCGAGGGGAATCCAGGCCAGCGGCGGGATCGGCCGGATGATCAGGAAGATCGGGTTGATCGCGGCCTCGGCCCTGCGGCTCCAGCCCATCAGCAGCCCCAGCGGCACGCCGGTCGCGACCGCCAGCGCAAAGCCCATCACGACGAGCTTGACGCTCTGGACCGCGTGGTTGGCCAACGGCGCGCCGGCATAGCCGCGCATGGCGATCTGCTTCAGCGAAACCCAGAAATCAGCCGGGGAGGGGAAGCGGCCGCCCGAGACCGCGCCCGTGACCGTGGTCAGCAGGAACCACAGCAGCAGGACGACCGCCACCGAGCCGAGACTGACCCATCCGCGTCTTCCGATCATGGCGTTCCTCGACGCGCCTTTTCTATGAAAGCGCTTTCAGCAAATCTTTCAGACCAACTGATCGTTGTCAACGGCCAATCTAATTGATGACTCTTATGTCAGGAAGCTTGTGCCCGAGGCATGAATGCGGCTAGACCGGATGAAATTTCTTTCATAAGGACCGATCGTGATGGGGGGGCGGGTCAAGCTGAGCGATGTAGCGCGCGACGCCGGGGTGTCGCCCGCCACCGTCTCGCGTGCGATCGCTCAGCCGGCTCTCCTCTCGGCCGAGACGCTGGCGCGGGTCAGGGCCAGCGCCCAGCGCCTCGGCTATCTCCCGGACGGCGCCGCCCGCGCGCTCGCCTCCGGCCGGTCGATGACGATCGGCGCGATCGTGCCCACGCTCGACAGCGCGATTTTCGCCCGGGCGCTGCAGTCGATGCAGGCGACTCTGGCGCTATCGGACTATCTGCTGCTCGTCGCCTCGCATGAATCGATCGCCGCCGCCGAGACCCAGGCCGTCAGGGCGCTGCTCGGGCGCGGCGTCGACGGGCTGATGCTGGTCGGCGCCGAGCGCGCGCCGGAGACGACCGCCTTGCTCAGGGGGGCAGGCGTTCCCGTGGTGCTGACCTGGTGCTCGGACGGGCATTTCCCCTCGGTGACGATCGACAACGCGCTCGCCGGCCGCCTTGCCGCCCGGCATCTGATCGCGCTTGGGCACAGGCGGATCGGCATGATCACCGGTCATCTCCAGTTCAACGACCGGCAGCGGGCGCGTCTGGCCGGTGCGCGCGCGGCTCTGGAGGAGGCGGGACTGTCCCTTCCCGACCAGTTGACCACCGAGCAGGCCCTGACGCTCGCGGGCGGCCGGGCGGGCTGCGCAACCCTGCTGGAACTCGAAGACCGGCCGACCGCGCTGATCGGCGGGGTCGATCTGTTCGCGATCGGCTGCATCGGGGAGGCGCATGCGCGCGGCATGGACGTCCCGCGCGACCTCTCGGTCGTCGGCATCGACGGGCTCGACATGTCGGCGCATGTCTCGCCCTCGCTGACGACCGTGCACGTTCCCACCGGCCGGATCGGCCAGCTTGCCGCCAGGACGCTGATGGCGCTGGTCCGTGGGGAGCCCATCGAACGGGACATGCGGCTGCCCGTCGAGCTGATCGTCAGGCGGTCGGCCGCAGCCTTCCGCTAGAGCAGGATACGAAAAGGCGGGAGCGGGTTCTTCGCTGTAATCCTGCTCCGACCTTTTGATGAGAACCGGACGGCGATTCCGTGAACTGCCGACCCGGCGCATGCCGCGGACGGCGCATCATGTACACTCAAAAAAACAGATATATCGGGAGACGCCATGGTGAGCCGTCGTGAGACGGTGCTGGCTGCAGCTGCGCTGGCGCAAGCGCCGGCCAGCGCGCAGGTCGTGGCGAGCGCGCAGCAGGGCGACCGCGCGATCTCGGTTCACAGCGACGGCGTTTTCGAGATGCCGCGCGCAATGCTGGCCCGAGACCTCCCGCCCGAGACGATCGTCAGGGATACCGGCGCGGCGGGACCGGTCGTCCTCAACGTGACCTGCCTGCGGCAGGGCGACAGGGTCGTGGTGTTCGACTGCGGCTCGGGCGCCAGTTTCCTGCCCGGCGCGGGAAAGCTCGCCGCCAGCCTCGAAGCGGCCGGCATCGCGCCCGACGCCGTGACGCATGTCCTGTTCACGCATCTTCATCCGGATCCCCCTGCGAGGATGCCGCCGCCGCCCATCAGCACCGCGCCCAGCAGGTGCCGGCGCATTTCGTGATGGTCGTCGAACGCCTCCCAGCGGGATTCGGCGTCGAACAGCGCGGACGTGAAGGAGTCGGCGACGACGCCGATGATCGTGCCGATCCCGAAATCCAGCAGTCCCGCCGGCGTGGTCAGAACCGCATAGAGCGCCCGTCCGACCGGGGAGACGAGGGTCAGGCTCTGCGCCCGCGTCGGCGCGGCGGACTCGTCGACCGCGACGCCCGTCGCCCACCCTTGCCGTCGCGCCGCGTGGTCACGAGCTGGTCCAGCCTCAATCGCGCCAGTTGCTGCGAGACCATCGGCTGGCGCAGCGACAGGATGTTTTCCAGCTCGGTCACGGTCCGCTCGCGTTCGGCGTCATGAAGAAATCGCTCGCCTTGCGCGCCTTCCGCATCAGCGTGTCCAGCTCCGCGGAAAACTTCTCGCCGTCGCGAAGTTCGCTTTCGAGGGCCTTTGAGACGATTGCGTTCATTGCGACGTCGCCATTGCGGATGGGCCTGCTTCCGGCGAGGCGGCGTCATCCATGCCAGCAAGCATTCTGCCAAGCAAACCCCAGACGGCATCATCGCAGGGTATCCTGTGATCCGGCCGCGCTCAAGCCCGCCGTCGAAGAGGACGAATGTCGGCGTGGCGACCACAGGCTTGCGCAGGCCCGGCATGTGCGTTCCGCCCGGCACGACCGCGACGCCGGAGCGGCGCGACCGCGCCCTCCGTCGTCCCTGGACAGATCGGTCCGATCTCGCGCTCGAACCTGGCGCACCACGGGCGCCCGTCGCGGGAAAACATCACCAGTTCGGCCGCCATGCTCGCGCAAGGAAGCGAGGCCGCCAGCGCCAGAAGCGCGGCGACGACCAGTCCAAGGCGCGGGCGCGGGATCGACATTTATGTCGATGTCGACTGAGGCGGGCAGGAACTGCTGATCCGGTGCCGCGCCACGGATTCGACCGGCTATCTCCAGCCGACCAAGGACGAGTTGCGCAAGGTGCGCGGCGTCAACTCGATCCACCACAATAACGGCATCCAGACCTGGCATGTGAAGGGCAATGGGAAGACCGAGAATGTCGAGATCGCCTAAAGCCCTGCTGCTCGCCGCTCTCTCTGCCGTCGCCATCGTCGTCGGCGGGGCTCTGGTGGCCCAGTCGCAGAAGCCTGCGCCGGCGAAACCGGCGCCAGCGACGGTCTACGACCACATCCGCCGCGCCTGCCCTATGGCAACGCCCAGTCGCTGAGCGCCGACGAGACCTACGCCCTGACTGCCTACATGCTTTATCTCAACGACATCTTGAAGGACGAGGAGTTCGAGCTCTACGACAGGAACTTCACGGCGGTGAAGCTGCCCAATGCGGCCGCCTTCTACGACGACGACCGCGAGACGACCGAGAAGGCGTTCTGGGGCAAGGAGCCCGGCATGACGAACTGCAGCCCCGACACGAAGATCACCGGACGCGCCGCGATCCTCGACGTTACGCCCGATTCGAAATCCGCACCGAAGGTCGACTGATGCGCCAGTCTTCCCAGACGCCGGGCTGGTTCGGCTTCGTCGCCGCCGCCGCGCTCTCCGCGACGCCGGCCGTCGCGGCCGGCGACAGGGCGCTCGGCGAGTATCTGTCGTCGGAGTGCAGCGCCTGCCACCAGACCAGCGGCCGGCAGGTCGGCGGCATTCCCGCCATCGTCGGCTATCCAGCCGACCAGTTCATCGCGTTGATGGAGGCCTACAGGGACAAGCACCGCGAGAACCAGGTCATGCAGACGATCGCAGGACGGCTGACGCAGGAGGAGCTTCTCGCGCTGGCCGCCTATTACGAAAGCCTGAAGCCGGCAAAATAGACACGCCACACAAAACCGTGAGCCTAGGCAGAGCGCCGCAACAAGGCGCCAAAGCCGAACCATAAAAATCAGAGGGAGGGTCAAGACATGCATCTCGATCGCCGCAGTTTCATTCTGACCGGCCTGTCCGCCGCAGGCACGCTTGGCCTCGGCGCACCGGCCATCCTCGGCCAGGCCAAGCCGCGCGTCGTCGTCATCGGCGGCGGCGCGGGCGGAGCGACGGCCGCGCGCTACATCGCCAAGGGTTCGGCCGGCGCGATCGCGGTCACGCTGGTCGAGGAGAATGAGACCTACCAGACCTGCTTCCACTCCAATCTCTATGTCGGCGGCTTCAAAAAATACGACGAGATCGTCCATCGCTACGATGATCTGGCGAAGAACCACGGCATTGCGGTCGCCCGCGCCCGTGCGACCCAGATCGACCGCGACAAGAAGGAGGTCATGCTCTCAACGGGCCAGCGCCTGCCTTACGACCGGCTCGTCGTCTCGCCCGGCATCGACCTGAAATACGATTCCGTCCCCGGCTGGTCGAAGGATGCCGAAGAACAGATGCCGCATGGCTGGAAGCCGGGACGCCAGACGCAGCTCATCAAGGAAAAGCTCGACGCCGTGCCCAATGGCGGGACGATCGTGATGATCGCGCCGCCCAACCCTTATCGCTGCCCGCCCGGCCCCTATGAGCGCGCCTCGATGTTCGCCCATGCGCTGAAGAAAGCTGGCAAGACGAACGCCAAGATCATCATTCTCGATCCGAAAGACGTGTTCTCCAAGCAGGGCGTCTTCCAGGCCGACTGGGAGAAGCGCTACGGCTCGATGATCGAATGGCTGGGTCCCAAGGTGCATGACGGCGTCAAGTCGGTCGATCCGAAGACCAACACCGTCGTCACCGGCTTCGAGACCTACAAGGACTGCGCCTTCGTCAACGTCATCCCGGCGCAGATGGCCGGCGAGATCGCCCGCTCGGCGGGCCTGGCGCCCGCCGGCGGTTACTGCGCGATCGACCCCGCGACGATGAAGTCGACCGCCGACGCCAACGTCTTCCTGCTCGGCGACGCCTGCATCGCCGGCGACATGCCCAAATCCGCCTTCTCGGCCAACAGCCAGGCCAAGGTCGCGGCCATGGTGATCCGGGGCGAACTGACCAATGCCCGCACCTTCCCGGCGCGCTATGTCAACACCTGCTGGTCGCTGATCGATACCGACGACGCCATCAAGGTCGGAGGGCGCTACGAACCCAGGGACGGCAAGATCACCGCGACGGAGACCTTCGTCTCCAAGCCCGGCGAAAGCGACGAACTGCGCAAGGAAACCCAGGCGGAGAACATGGGCTGGTATGCCGGCATCACCGCCGACATGTTTTCCTGAGAGCATCATTTCAAAGGCGGTGCGCCGCCCGCGACCATAAGCGTCACCGGCGCGGCTGGTTGCTGCGCGGTGCGCACCTTATTCACATTGGACGAAACCGAACGAAGGACGCCGCATGACACGCCTGATGTCCGCAGCCCTCCTGCTGACCACGCTCTCGGCAGCGCCGGCATTTGCTCAGGACATCGCCGCCGGCGAGCGCTCGTGGAACAAGTGCCGCGCCTGCCACCAGCTCGGCGAGACGGCGAAGAACGGCGTCGGCCCCCAGCTCAACGGCCTGTTCGGCCGCGTGTCGGGCACCGTCGAGGGCTACAGCTACTCGCCCGCCAACAAGAACGCCGCGATCACCTGGGACGAGCCCGTCTTCGCCGACTACATCAAGGACCCGAGGGCGAAGATACCCGGCACCAAGATGGTCTTCGCCGGCATCAGGAACGAGAAGGAGATCGCGGATCTCACGGCGTTCCTGAAGCAGTTCGGCAAGGACGGTAAAAAGCTGTAGAACGGTCGAAACGCCGATCGCCGGCCGGGCCGCATCGGCCGGTCGGCGAGGGCATCGCAATACCACGCCGGTTTCATCCCGCCAAAAGGCTCCTCACATGACCATCAAAGCCTTCGTCTTCGACGCCTATGGCACGCTCTACGACGTGCAGTCGGTGGCCGGCGTCACCGACGCCGCCTTTCCCGGCCATGGCGACTACATCACGCAGGCCTGGCGGATGAAGCAGCTCGAATACACCTGGCTGCGCTCGCTGATGGGCGCTTACGAGGATTTCTGGTCGGTGACGCGGGCCTCGCTCGCCTACACGCTGAAGACGCTCGGGCTCGAAGCCACGCCCGAACTCTTCGAGAAGCTGGCCGACGCCTACAACAACCTGCAGCCCTATCCCGACGCGCGGGCCGCGCTGGAATCGCTTGCGGCTTACGACCGCGCCATCCTGTCCAATGGCAGCCCGGCGATGCTGGGCGCGCTCGTCGCCAACAGCGGCTTCGACGATCTGCTCAAGGCCGTGCTCAGCGTCGACGCCAAGGGCGTATTCAAGCCCGATCCGCGCAGCTACGAACTGGTCGAGGACAAGTTGGGCGTCGCGCCCGATGAGGTCGTCTTCGTCTCGTCGAACGGGTTCGACGTCGCCGGCGCGAAAGCCTTCGGCTTCAGGGTGGCGCGCATCGAGCGCGTTTCGCCCGCCGCGCTGCGCGAGGAACTCGCCGCGCCGGGCACGATCGCGCCCAGAACCATGTTCAAGGCGCTGCGGATGCAGCCCGAGGCGCTCGGCTTCGACGCCGACTGGACGGTCTCGTCGCTGAGCGACCTGAAGGGCCTGATCGCGTCCGAAAGCCGCCTTGGCTGACCGGCGGGCGGCGTGGCGCTGTCAGGCGATCACGCTGGGTTCGGACCGCCCTGTTTTGGCGCGCAGGTCGAGGATCGCCTCGGCGGCGTCCGCCAGCGGCTGCAGGACGACGGCCGGATCGAGCTGATGCCGGGCGGGGTCGGCCTCGAAACGCTCGAGATAGAGCCGAAGCGTCGCGCCTTGCGTGCCCGTGCCCGACAGACGCAGCACCAGACGCGAGCCGTCGGAGAAGAAGATCCGCACGCCCTGGCGTTCCGTGACCGACCCGTCGAAGGGGTCGCGATAGCTGAAATCATCGGCCGCGGTCACATTCAGGCCGGCGAAACTCTGCCCCGCCAATTGCGGCAGCCCCGTGCGGAGATCCGCGAAGAGCGCGGCGGCGACGCCTGCATCGATCGCCTCGTAATCGTGCCGCTGATAGTAGTTCCGGCCGAAGCGCCGCCAATGATCCGCGACGATGCGCGGCACGGTGTCTCGCCGCGCGGCGATGATCGACAGCCACATCAGAACGGCCCAGATGCCGTCCTTCTCCCGCACATGGTCCGCGCCCGTTCCGGCGCTCTCTTCTCCGCATAGCGAGATCGCGCCGGCATCGAGCAGGGAGCCGAAGAACTTCCAGCCGGTCGGCGTCTCATGGCAGGGCAGCCCGAGCGCCTCGGCGACGCGGTCGACGGCGCGGCTCGTCGGCATCGAGCGCGCGACGCCCTTGAGGCCGTCGCGAAAGGCCGGCGCCAGACCGGCATTGGCGGCGAGCACCGCAAGGCTGTCGCTGGGAGCCACGATGAAGCCCCCTTGCCCGACGATCAGGTTTCTGTCGCCATCGCCGTCGGAGGCCGCGCCGAAATCGATCGCCGCCGGGCCAGACATCGCCTCGATCAGCTCTTCGGCGTGCACGGGGTTGGGGTCGGGGTGCAGGCCGCCGAAATCGGGGAGGGGGACCGCATTGACGACGGAGCCCGCCGGCGCGCCGAGCCGGTCCTCGAAGATGCGCCGGGCATAGGGGCCGGTCACCGCGTTCATGGCGTCGAAGCGCATGCTGAAGCCCGAGCCGAGAAGGCTGGCGAGCCCATCGAAATCGAACAGCGTCTCCATCAGATCGACATAGTCGGAGACGGGGTCGATGACCTCGACGAGTTGTCCGGGAGCCGCCTCGACGACGCCGATCCGGCTGAGATCGAGCGAAAAATCGTCGCGGACCTTGTAAGTCGAGATCGTTCTGGTATGGGCGGCGATCTCCGACGTGATCGCCGGAGTCGCAGGGCCGCCATTGGCGCCATTGAACTTGATGCCGAAATCGCCGTCGGGTCCGCCCGGATTGTGGCTAGCCGAGAGGATGATGCCGCCTTGCGCCCCTCGCTTGCGGATCACCGCCGAGGCGGCCGGCGTCGAGAGCAGGCCGCCTTGCCCGACGACGACCCGCGCGACGCCGTTCGCCAGAGCCATCGATACGATCACCTTGGCGGCATGATCGTTATGGAAGCGCCCGTCGCCGCCGACGATCAGCGTGCCGCCGCGTAGCTCTGGCACGGCGTCGAAGATCGACTGGACGAAGTTCTCGAGATAATGGGCCGCCTGGAACGCGACGACCGATTTCCGCAATCCGGACGTGCCCGGCTCCTGATCGGGAAATGCTTTCGTGGCCACCGTCGTCATGCTGGTCGTTCCCGGTCGAATCGTGCGGATGCGAGCAGACTAAAGGTGCGCGCGGACGATACAGTGATAACAGCACGGATCGGCGGTCAAACAGGGGCCGCCGATCATTTATCGCCCCTGTCCTCGCCTTCGGCGCGGCCGCACCGGGCCGTTCGCTAGTCCTGAACGGGATCGTCCTGGGCGCGAGCGTCCGCGGCAAGGTCGGCCTGGGCCGTGCGGTCCGGCCGTGCCGGCTCGAGAATCTCGTGATGGCCCACCGCCCGCTCCAGCCCGTCGGGGCCGCGCACGCGGTACTGCCCTTCCTTGTTGTCGCGTTCGGGCATCACCCGCAACACCTCGAAGGCCCCCGGCCTTGGCTGGTTGGCGAAGCCACCGGTGAGTTCCACCACGTCGCCGGCCTTGTAGCGCTGCTCGCTCATGGCGTCGTTGTCCTGTCTTGGCGATGTTGAAGGCGACCGGAGTCAGTCTTCCGCTAGGCGCGTGGCTCTCGCCATACAGCCTGCGACATGGGCACGGCGAGGCGCGATTGTAAGGCGCGTAGCGAAATGAAGGCGGGATTGCGCTTGGTCGACGACGTCCGCCGGCCCGGAATGCCGCCCATGCAGCCCCGCCCCTATCGCATGACGACTGCCCACCCCACACTGCGCAATTCACCAGACGCACGGCAGGCGCATCCATCCATGGACAAGCGGGTCGAAACCGAGGCGAACGCCGGCCCGATGAGCCATGAGGACATCCGCTCGATCATCATCGGCATCATGCTGGCGATGTTCCTGGCGGCCCTGGACCAGACCATCGTCGCCACCGCCATGCCGACGATCGGCCGGGAACTCAACGACGTCGCCCATCTGCCCTGGGTCATCACCGCCTATCTGCTCGCCTCGACCGCCGTGACCCCGCTTTACGGCAAGCTCGCCGACATCCATGGCCGGCGGGTGACTCTGCTCTCAGGGATCGTCGTCTTCATCATCGGCTCGGTCGCCTGCGCGATCGCGCCTAGCCTCTGGCTGCTGGTGGTGGCGCGTTTCGTCCAGGGGCTGGGCGGCGGCGGGCTGATCGCGCTGGCGCAGACCATCATCGCCGACATGGTGCCGCCGAGGGAGCGCGGTAAATATCAGGTCTACATCGCCACCGTCTTCTTCGTCTCCTCCGTGATGGGACCGGTGCTGGGCGGCGTCATCGCCGAGGCGCTGCACTGGTCGGTGATCTTCTGGATCAACCTGCCGCTCGGGCTCGCCGCCTACTGGATGACGAGTTCGGCGCTGAAGCGGCTGCCCCGGCACGAGCGCCCCCACAGGCTCGACATGCTCGGCGCATTCCTGATGACCAGCGCGACGATGACGCTGCTCCTAGCTCTGTCCTGGGGCGGCACGCATTACCCATGGATCTCGGCGCCGATCCTCGGACTCGTCGGCCTGTCCGTCGGGCTCTGGATCGTCTTCGCGTGGCGGCTGAAATCGGCGTCAGAGCCGCTGATCCCGCTTGCGATCCTGGCCAATCCCGTCGTGCGCGACGGCACGATCGCCGCCGGCTTCGGCATGGGCGCCTTCATCGGGCTGACGATCTACCTGCCGCTCTATTTCGAAACGGTGGCCGGGCTGTCGGCGACCTATTCGGGGCTCGGCCTGCTGCCCCTGACCTGCGGCACGGTGATCGGCGCGACCCTGTCGGGACAGGCGCTGACGCGCACCACGCATTACAAGCGCCTGCCGGTGATCGGCCTGAGCATCGCGCTGGCGGGCATGATCGTGCTCGCGGTCTTCGCCGGGCGGATGCCGCTGATTCCCTTCGGGCTCATGCTCGCCGTCGTCAGCTTCGGGCTCGGCACCATGCTGCCGGTCGCCACCGTCTCGATCCAGAACGCGGTCCTGGCCCACCAGATGGGCACGGCGACGGCGGTGGCGAACTTCTTCCGCCAGATCGGCGGTGCGCTGATCGTGGCGGTGTTCGGCGCGATCGTGCTCGGAGGAGTCGGCGGGCAGGGCGCGGGCCTCTCGCCCGAGGCGCTGAAGCTCGGCGCGGTCGACCGCGAGACGATGGCGCGGTTGTTCGGCTATGTCTTCGCCGCCACGGCCTTCGGCTTCGCCATGGCGTTGACCTTCATGATCCGGATGAAGGAACTGCCGCTGCGAAGCAATGCGGTCGAGGCGGCGAAGGTCGGGGAATAACATGAGGAAGTGAGACGCGGGGAACCCTCTCCCGGAGGGAGAGGGCAGGGTGAGGGGTCGGCCCTTCAACCAGTATAGTACGGTGCTGTCCGCACTTCCGATTACGCCAATCTCGAAACGTCCTTCACCTCACCCCTGCCCCTCTCCTTACAGGAGAGGGGTTCCTCGCGCTCGCTACGGAACTGTCAAAGCCAGTCTCGCGTTCGCCACGCGTCCGTCACATCGGCGCGACAGGGTTATCAGCCCCACCCACGGCAGGAGCATCCCATGTCCGATCTCGTTGTCATCGTCTATCCGACCGAGGCCCGCGCCGAGGAAATGCGCCAGAAGGTGATCTCGCTGCAGAAGGAATACCTGATCGAGATCGGCGACGCAGCCATCGCGGTCATGCAGGAGGGCGGCAAGGTCAAGCTCAACCAGTTGCTCAACACCACGGCGCTCGGCGCGGCGTCGGGCTCGTTCTGGGGTCTGCTGATCGGCGCGATCTTCCTGATGCCGGTCTTTGGCGCGGCCTTGGGCGCGGCATCTGGCGCGCTCGGCGGGGCGCTGACCGATTACGGCGTCAATGACGGCTTCATGAAAGAGCTCTCGGCGAGCCTCCAGCCCGGCAACGCCGCGCTCTTCGTGCTGATCAACAAGATGACCGGGGACAAGGTGCTCGACGCGCTCGAGGGCACCGGCGGCGTGGTGCTGAAGACATCGCTCGACCACAGCCAGGAGCAGAAATTGCGCGATGCGCTTTCGGCGACCCGGTCTGCGCTGCCGCCGGCCTCCGACGCGCCGCCCGCGCCGTATCCGCAGGGAACAGGCGCGCCGACGCCGGTGGGGTGACATCGCTACGGCAGCACGCCGTTTCGGCAGAGAGAGTTGAGCGCCAAGGAGCGCATCCCCGGCAAGTCGGCCGCCGACCGATTTGCCGTTCGCCGGGTGTCGATGGGCAGGCAGCCTATGCCGAGGTCGGGCGACCTCAGATCGACCAGCGGGGTCGGATCGCGCCCGGCCGATAGCCAACTGGACGAATGCAGATCCTCCGCTGCCGCGCCGGTCGCAGTGAACGGCATGTCCTCCGGGAGCATTTTTCGAAGGCATCTGTATCTGGGCGGTCGTGGACAGGCCGCCAACGTCATGTAGGGAATGTATTCGAGCCTCATGCCATGGGATAACAAGAGATAACTTCGTGGCACGCTTGGCCGCTCAGTGGTCAAAAAGCGTGCTCGAATATAAGGCATCGTGAGAAGGCGGACCATATAGTAGTTGTTGCATCCGTCGCTTCCGATCGCGCATTGATCTTCGACCATGACGCGACTCGTAACCTTCCCAAGGTCATTGCCAAAGGCTGCCTGCAACCTCTGATCGTAAGCGGATAGTGCCTCTACGCTTGCATCCAGCTGAGCTTCAACGCCCATTGCCGACGCGAGAAGCGTTGGCAGTGCAAGCAGCGCCACTTTGCAAATGCGAGTGACGCGCATCGACCGAGCCTCCAGTGTATCACCCGATTGTCATTGCCAAAACGGCGTGATCAAGGCCAGTGCCGGCCAGCTAGTCCCGCAGCAGTTCGTTGATCCCCGTCTTGGAGCGGGTCTGCGCGTCGACCGTCTTGACGATGACGGCGCAGGAGAGCGAGGGGCCGGGCGTGCCGTCCGGGAACGGCTTTCCGGGCAGCGAGCCCGGCACCACCACCGAAAAAGGCGGCACCTTGCCGACATGGACCGCGCCGGTGGCGCGGTCGACGATCTTGGTCGAGGCCGAGATGAAGACGCCCATCGACAGGACCGAGCCCTCGCCGACGATGACGCCCTCGACGACCTCGGAGCGCGCGCCGATGAAGCAGTTGTCCTCGATGATGGTCGGGTTGGCCTGTAGCGGCTCCAGCACGCCGCCGATGCCGACGCCGCCCGAGAGATGGACGTTCTTGCCGATCTGCGCGCAGGAGCCGACCGTCGCCCAGGTGTCGACCATCGTGCCGGTGTCGACATAGGCGCCGATATTGACGAAGGACGGCATCAGCACGACGTTCTGGGCGATGAACGAGCCCTTGCGCGCCGCAGCCGGCGGCACGACGCGGAAGCCCGCGGCGCGAAAGCGGTTCTCGCCCCAGCCCGCGAATTTCGACGGCACCTTGTCCCAGAACACGGCGTCGCCGGGGCCGTTGGCGATGATCATGTTGTCGGTCAGGCGGAAGGAGAGCAGCACCGCTTTCTTGAGCCATTGATGCACGACCCAGTCGCCGCCCTGCTTCTGCGCGACGCGGGCGGCGCCTGAATCGAGCATCTCGATCGCGGTCTCGACCGCCTCGCGCACAGCGCCCTTCGTGTTGACGCCGATCTCGGCGCGCGCCTCCCAGGCGGCGTCGATGGTCTGGCTCAGATCGGTGTTGGACATGGCGCGGCTCCGGTCGTCACAAAGGCGCGCGATGCGATGGCCGATGAGGGCTGCCTCGTCAAGGGAACGCGCGCCCGTGCGGCGTGTTAGGATGGCGAGAACCCGAGGAGACACCGATGAACCGGATCGCCCTGTCAGCCCTGCTTCTGCTCGCCACAATGCCCGCGCTGGCACAGCCGCGCCCTTACACTCCCGAGCGCAGTTGCGCCGCCAACCGCCGGAGCGTCGCGGCCAACGGCGCGATCGTGCTTGGAACGGGCGGCCACACCTATGACCGTTTCGTGCGCGATGGCGGCTTCTGCCAGCATGGCGAGTTTCTCGAACCGGCCTTCGTGCCGAGCCGCGACACGCGGAGCTGCTTCGTCGGCTACCGCTGCAAGGTCGATCTGCCCTGGGATTGAGTTGTCCCGAAATCTTGACGCAATCCCCGGCTCTACTGACGGCGTGACGCCGAAAGGACTGGCCATGAAGACCGGATTGTTTCTTGCTCTTGGACTGGCGGCGCTGGCCGGCGGCTGCATCACGATCGAGGAGCGCCGCGCGCTCGATTCCGAGCAATGCCGGGGCTATGGCTTCCGCGCCGGCACCGACGCCTTCGCGCAATGCCTGCAGGAGATCGACCTCGACCGCGCCGCCAGCCGCAGGGCCTTCGCCTATCGGGATTTCGGTGGCCCTTACGGCGGAATCGGTTTCGGCTATGGCTTTGGCCGCTGGTAGGCGTGCGTCACGGCAATGCGATTTGCCTGTGAGCGGATTGCCTGACTGGCTGGCGGCAGGGAGTATCCATGTCCATCAGCTTTTCCCAACCCAGCCGCCGCGCCGCCAGCCTCGGCCTCGCCGCGTTCATCGGCATGCACACGCAGCCTGTCCTGGCCGCCGGCCTGGCCGAGCGGTTCTCGCCGACCGGCACGGACAATCCGCCCGATCATTCCCCCTGGACAAAGCTGCTCGCGCGCTTTCTCAGGCCGCGCCCCGATGGCGTCATGGGCGTCGCCTATGGACGCTGGAAGGCCGAGGCGCGCGAGCCGCTGGCGGCCTACCTCACGATGCTGTCTGGCGTCACGGTCACGCGGCTCTCGCGGCGAGACCAGTTCGCGTTCTGGGCCAATCTCTACAATGCCCGCACGATCGCGCTGGTGCTGGAGCGCTACCCGCTCGCCTCGATCCGGGAGATCAATCTTGGCGGCTCGCTGTTCGGCTCAGGGCCGTGGCGGGCGAAGCTCGTCCGGGTCGAGGGCGTCGATCTCTCGCTCGACGACATCGAGCACGAGATCCTGCGCAAGCTCTGGCGCGATCCGCGCGTGCATTACGCGGTCAACTGCGCCTCGATCGGCTGCCCCGATCTGCCGCGCCAGGCGTTTTCGGGCGCTTCCCTGGAAGCCATGCTGGAGCGCGGCGCGCGCGCCTATGTCAATCATCCGCGCGGGGTGAGCGTGGCGGGCGACGCGGTCACCGCCTCGCGGATCTATTCGTGGTTCGCGGCCGATTTCGGCGATCAGACGGCGCTGTTTGCGCATTGGCGGCGCTATGCCGCCGGGCCGCAGGCTCTGGCGCAGGCGAGCCGTATCGCCGGCTTCGACTATGACTGGCGGCTCAATACGGTGTGAAGACCGCTCAGCCGGGCCGGAACTCCTTCAACTCCGGCAGCCGGGCGTGGAGCCGGCGCAGAAAGCCGGTCAGCTGCGCCCGCTCCTCCTCCGAAAAACCGGCGAGCATGAGCTGCTCGCGCGCGGTGGCCAGCGCAATCAGCCGGTCGTGCAGGTCATAGCCGCTTTGCGTCAGCTCGAGCACCTGACGGCGGGCGTCGCGGGCGTCCGGGTGCTCGGCGACATGGCCGGCCGCAACCAGCGCCGCCACCGAGCGGCTGACCGCGCCCTTGTCCAGCCCGATGACCTCGCAGATGCGCTGCGCCGCGATGGCCGGCTCGATTGCAAGCTGCGAGATGACGCGCCATTCGGTGACGCCGACGCCGAATTGGTCGAGATAGAGCCGCGAGGAGGAACGCGACCAGGCGTTCGAGATCGCGGTGAGGAAATAGGGCACATAGCCCTGCAGATCGAGAACGTCGCGCTGGGCTCCGTCGTCACCCGTCGCATCCCGGCCCGCCCTGTGGCGCATCGTCGAGGGCATGGCGTCTCCTGCATCGCGGACACCCATCTTCCATGCGCGGCCGCACGGGGCAAGCTCGGCGCGCTCAGGCGACGCGCTTGTCGGCTGAGTCGCAGAGATCGACAAGCAGGCAGTCCGGGCACATCGGCCGCAGCGCCTTGCAGATGTAGCGGCCATGCAGGATCAGCCAGTGATGGGCGTGGCGGCCGAACTCTTCAGGCACGGCCGCCTCCAGCCCGAGCTCGACCTGCAGCACATTGCGGCCGGGCGCGAGGCGCAGCCGGTTGGCGACGCGGAAGACATGCGTGTCGACGGCGTGGGTGGTCTCGCCGAAGGCCATGTTGAGCACGACATTGGCCGTCTTGCGGCCGACGCCGGGCAGACTTTCCAGCTCGCTGCGCGTCGTCGGCACCTGCCCGCCGAACTCCGCGATCAGCTTCTGGCAGAGCGCGATCACGTTCTTCGCCTTGGTGCGGAACAGGCCGATGGTCCTGACCAGTTCGCGAACCTGATCTTCGCCCAGCGCCAGCATCGTCTCGGGCGTGTCGGCGAGCGCAAACAGCTTTCGCGTCGCCTTGTTGACGCCGGCATCGGTCGCCTGCGCCGAGAGTACGACCGCGACCAGCAGCGTGAACGGGTTGACGTGTTCGAGCTCGCCTTTCGGTTCGGGATTGGCGGCCTCGAATCGCAGGAAGATCTCGCGGATCTCGGCTGGCTTGCGCTGCCGCGTCTTTCCAGGTTTGCGGATGGCCGGGACCGTCCCGGCGGCGCGGCGTCTTGGCCTGTTCTCTTGCGTCATCGCGGCGTTATAGTGCCGCCATGGGTTCAGGCAAGACAGAGTTCGGCGAGACAGACGCCCGCGCCGGCCCGTTGGCCGAACGGCCCGTCTTCGATGCGACCATCACGCCGCATCGCTCGCTCGGCCAGAAGGGATTTCAGACCGTGATGACGCTGGTCTGCCTGATCAGCGTGGCGGCCTCGATCCCGTTCATGGTGCTCGGCGCCTGGCCGGTCGCGGGCTTCTTCGGCCTCGACGCGATCGCGCTGTTCATCGCCTTCCATGTGAATTTCCGGCATGCCCGCGCCTTCGAGCGCATCGTCGTCAGCCCGCTCGAAGTGCTGCTGAAGAAGGTCTCGCATCATGGCCGCGAGGCGATCTGGCGCTTCAACCCGGCCTGGACCAAGCTGGAGCGCCAGACCGACTTGGATTACGGGCTTTTGCATCTCGCGCTGGTCTCGCGCGGGCAGAGCGTGCCGGTGGCGGCGGCGTTGTCCCCAGCCGAGCGCGAGGGTTTCGCCGAGGCGTTGGGCACGGCGCTGGCGAGCGCAAGGCGGGGTGGTGATGTCGGCAAGGCCTGAACAGGCTCCAGACGCGGGCCTTCCCAGCTTTCGGGTGGAGACCATTTGCCGGCGGGACTAGGCTCGCGCCATCACATTCCATCCAAGGTGCGATAGCCCCATGAACGCCGCCATCCAGACATTGAAGGCGATGACGCCGACCCGCTTTTCCAACGCCGTGCTGGCGCGCGCCGTCGAGGCGATGCCGAAGGAGGCCGATTTCCCCTCGGCCGCGCCGGGCTCCGACTACGACACGGTGAGACGCGTGCTCGCCTTCATCACGCAGAACTGGCGCGAGCAGCCTTCGATCGAGGCGATCGCGGAGGCTGCCGGCGCGACGCCGAGCGACGTCCACCATCTCTTCCGGCGCTGGTGCGGGCTGACGCCGAAAGCGTTTCTGCAGGCGATCACGCTCGACCACGCCAAGGGCCTGCTCGGCGCGTCCGTCAGCATCCTCGACGCCAGCCTCGAGGTCGGGCTTTCCGGGCCGGGCCGGCTGCACGATCTCTTCGTCACGCATGAGGCGATGTCGCCGGGCGAGTGGAAAGCCGGCGGCGAGGGGCTGGCGCTGTCCTACGGCTTCCATGCTTCGCCCTTCGGCGAGGCGCTGATCGTGACGACGCCGCGCGGGCTGGCGGGGCTGGGCTGGGTCTCGTCAAGCGTCGATGGCGGCAAGGTCGTCGGCGGACGGGCGGAGGCGCTGGCCGACATGATGCGGCGCTGGCCCCATGCCGATTACCGCTTCGACCCGCAGATGACGGGCGCTTACGCCGCGCGCATCTTCGATCCGCAGGCCTGGGCCGCCGAGACGCCCTTGCGGGTCGTGCTGATCGGCACGGATTTCGAGGTCCGGGTCTGGGAGACGCTGCTCAAGATCCCCGTCGGGCGCGCCACCACCTATGGCGACGTCGCCAGCCATATCGGCAGGCCGACCGCGGCGCGCGCGGTGGGCATGGCGGTCGGCAAGAACCCGATTTCCTTCGTCGTGCCGTGCCACCGCGTCATCGGCAAATCGGGCGCGCTGACCGGCTACCATTGGGGCCTGACGCGCAAGCGCGCCATCCTCGGCTGGGAAGCCGGCCAGACGGCCGGGATAGCGGCCGCCTGACCGGAAGCGGCGAAAGCTCCGGGCGTCGCGGCCTCAGCCGTCCGCCTGCATCCCGCATCCGAGCGGCTCGGCATCCGGAGAGGCCGCCAGGACATGCCGGGCGATGCCGGCGCGCGGTGCGACCCAGGCCCCGTCCGAGCCTGCGACATGGGCAAGAATCCGGTCGAGCGCCGCCATGCGGCCGGGCCGGCATCCGCAGATGCAGGCCGACCGAAAGCATTTTCGGCGCTCGCGCCCTCCCGCGCCAGCCCGTCGAAGGCGCCGATGACGCAATCGGCAAAGTCGTCGCCTCTGAAGCGGTTGGTGTGGAAGAAGTGCATGTCGTTGGTGTCGGAGCCATAGGTCATGACGAGGCGCCGCCGCCCTGAGACCGTGACACGATTCCCGTCATTTCGCCCGCCGGTCGCGATGATGTGCATGGTCTGGCGTTCGTGGCCAAGGCGAAACCGGCCGGGAGATGGCCAGCCCGCTTGCGTCAGCCGAGATCGACCTCGTCGACGGGCCGCAGCACGCCTGCGTGGAAGAGCAAGGGCTGGTGCGGCCGCGAGCGGATGTGCACCACCTCGCCGACGAGGATCACATGGTCGCCGCCGTCATGGCGCGCCCAGACCCGGCATTCCAGCAGCGGCTCGACGCCTTCCAGCACCGGCGCGCCGGTGACGCCGGGTTGGTGGTCGAGCCCGGCGAACTTGTCGTCGATCCGGCTGGCGAAGCGCATCGCCAGGTCGCGCTGGTCGGCGGCGAGGAAATGCACCGCATAGGCGTCGGCCGCCATGAAGGCGGCGAAGCTCGGCGTCGCCTTCGCCACGCTCCAGAGCACGAGCGGCGGGTCGAGCGAGACCGAGGCGAAGGAATTCACCGTCATGCCGACGAGCTTGTCCGGCCCCGCCGCCGTGACGATGGTGACGCCGGTGGGGAACTGGGCCAGCGCCGCGCGGAAAGCGGCCGGCGTCGGACGCCCGGCTGATTTGGTCTGCGATGGCTTGGCTTGCGGCATGCTTCTGGCGGTCATGGCCTGGTAGAACTCTGGCCCGCGGGGAGGCGCAGGCGCTTGCGGGTGCGTCTCATAGCCGAATCGGGGCCTGCCTCATAGCAGGCTATCGTCACTGGCGCCGCCACGAACCGGCGCGGGAGGGCCGGTTCGTGGCGGTGCTGCATTTGAGAAGGATTTTCTCTGGAGTGGCAGCCAAAGAGAGCTGTCTTACTTTCTTGGCGTCGCAGCCTGCACGCGATTGAAATTTTCCTCTCCCGATCGCCATGTGTGCAATGCAACAGGGCCTGCGCGGATCGCCGTGGCGGGCCGGTTGCGCCGGCCGGCGGCTTGGGTTGAACTCAGGCTCCGCAGCATTCCAAACGAAGAAGCACGCCATGCCGCTCAAGCACATTCTCGGTCTCGACCATGTCGTCGTCACGGTGCGCGATCTCGATGCGGCGGCGCTTCAGTGGCAAGGGCTTGGCTTCACGGTCTCGCCGCGCGGCACGCATTCTCCGCATCTGGGCACGGGCAACCATACCGTCATGTTCGGCGAGGACTATCTCGAACTGCTCGGCGTGCTGACGCCGACCGAGCAGAATGCGCCGACGCGCGACTACCTTTCCAAACGCGAGGGGCTGGAGCGCGCGGCCTTCACCACCGACGATGCGGCCGCCGGTGCGGACGAGCTCAAGGCGCAGGGGCTCGTGCCGCTCGGCCCGGTGCATTTCGGCCGTCCGGTCGAGCTGCCCGGCGGCGGCACGGGCGAGGCGAAGTTCAACGTCTTCCGCTGGCCGCTCGACCAGAACCCCGGCGGCATGCGGATTTTCGCCTGCCAGCACCTGACCCGGGAGACCGTCTGGATTCCCGAGCTCCAGAGCCATGCCAATGGCGCGGCGCGCATCGTCCGCGTCGAGGTTCTGGCGGCCGATTCAAAGGCTGCGGCTGAACATCTCTCTGCCCTGATCGCTGAGCCTGCCAGACCGGACGGCGATGGCTGGCTCGTGCCGTCGGGCGGGCGGCGCGCCGATTTCCTGTTCTATGACGCCGCCGGATTTTCGGCGCGCTATCCCGACGCCGTGCGCGATGGCGGCGCCAGCGAGGGCGCGGCCGCCGTCGTGCTGGCGACCGGCGACATCGCCGGGGCGAAGGCGGCGCTCGGCGGCAAGGCCATCAGCCACGGCGCTGCGCTGAGCGTGCCGGCCAGCGCCGCCAACGGCGTCGTTCTCAGTTTTCTGCCGCTCTGACGGATATGCCTCCCTGAAAGGCCTGCCGCCGTCCATTTGGGCAAGGCCCGTGTTTACGCCATCGCCGCCTTGACGCATCGTCGGGCGGCGTCCCCCATCCGCCAGGAGACCGACCATGCAGATGACCCGCCGCGCCGCGCTTCTGACCAGCGCCGCCATCGCCGCCAATGTGCTCGATCCGACGCGCGCCTTCGCTCAAGGCTCGCCGCGCAAGGGCGGCGTCTTCAGCGTGCATTACGGGGCCGAGCAGCGTCAGCTCAATCCGAGCCTGCAGGCCTCGACCGGCGTCTACATCATCGGCGGCAAGATCCAGGAGCAACTCGTCGATCTCGATGCGACCGGCAAGCCTGTCGGCGTGCTGGCCGAGAGCTGGGAGGCCGCGCCCGACGGCAAGACCATCACCTTCAAGCTGCGCCGCGGCGTAACCTGGCATGACGGCAAGGACTTCACCTCCGCCGACGTGCAGTTCACCGCCATGGAGATGTGGAAGAAGATCCTGAACTACGGCACGACGCTGCAGCTCTTCCTGACCGCCGTGGATACGCCAGACCCGCTGACGGCGGTGTTCCGCTATGAGCGGCCAATGCCGCTCAACCTGCTGCTGCGGGCGCTGCCCGACCTCGGCTACATCTCGCCGCGCCATCTCTACGAAGGCAAGGGCGACATCCGCCAGAACCCGCTCAACCTCGCGCCTGTCGGCACCGGCCCGTTCAAATTCGTGCAGTACGAGCGCGGCCAGTTCGTCATCGCCGACCGCAACCCGAGCTACTGGCGCGAGAACGCGCCCTATCTCGACCGCATCGTCTGGCGCGTCGTCACCGACCGCGCGGCGGCGGCAGCCCAGATGGAAGCCGGCCAGATCCATTACAGCCCGTTCTCGGGGCTGACGATCTCGGATTCGGCGCGTCTCGCCAAGGATCCGAAATTCATCGTCTCGACCAAGGGCAACGAAGGCAACGCCCGCACCAACACGGTGGAGTTCAACTTCCGCCGCAAGGAGCTTGCCGACATCAGGGTGCGCCGCGCCATCGCGCATGCGCTCGATATCCCGTTCTTCATCGAGAACTTTCTGGGCGACTTCGCCAAGCGCGGCACGGGGCCGGTGCCCTCGGTCTCGACCGATTTCTACCCGGCCGACAACGGCCCGCAATATCCGTTCGACAAGGCGCTCGCGGCAAAACTGCTCGACGAAGCCGGCTTCAAGGCCGGCGCAGGCGGGACGCGCTTCTCGCTTCGGCTCCTGCCTGCGCCCTGGGGCGAGGACATCTCGCTCTTCGCCACCTTCATCCAGCAGTCGCTCGCCGATGTCGGCATCAGGATCGAGATCGTCCGCAACGATGGCGGCGGCTTCCTGAAGCAGGTCTATGACGAGCACGCCTTCGACCTCGCCACCGGCTGGCACCAGTACCGCAACGACCCGGCCGTCTCGACATCCGTCTGGTACCGCTCGGGCCAGCCCAAGGGAGCGCCCTGGACCAACCAGTGGGGCTGGACCGACCCCGCCATCGACAAGATCATCGACGACGCGGCGACCGAGGTCGACCCCGTGAAGCGCAAGGCGCTCTACGGCGAATTCGTGCGCGGCGTGAACACCGAACTGCCGATCTGGACGCCGATCGAGCAGATCTTCCTGACCGCGATCAGCGCCAAGGCGCGCAACCATTCCAACACGCCGCGCTGGGGCTCGTCCTCTTGGCACGATCTATGGCTGGCGGAGTGAGCGTGCGCTTTTCTTCTCCTTCCCCCCGCTTGCGGTGGGGAAGGCCGGGATGGGGGGCCGGAAAGCCAGAGCATAGCCCCTTGGCGTTTCACCAAGCGGAACTGCCCCCCACCCAACCCTCCCCACCGCAAGCGGGGGGAGGGCTTAAGCCATGCGCGTCCTGAGCCTCGCCGGGCGGCGGCTGGCCGCCTCGATCCCCACCCTGATCCTGATCCTGATCGGCATCTTCCTGCTGCTCCAGCTCGCGCCGGGCGACACGGTCGATGCGATGATGGCGCAGATGGGCGGCGGCGATGCGACAACCGCAAAGCAATTGCGCGAGTTCTACGGGCTCGACCTATCGGTCTGGGCGCAGCTCGGCAATTATCTCTGGCGGCTGGTCAGGTTCGATCTCGGTTTCTCGGCGATCTACGGCAAGCCGGTCTCGACCGTGATCGCCGAGCGGCTGCCCGCCACCATCCTGCTGATGACGGCGTCGCTTTCGCTCGCCTTCTTCTTCGGGCTGTTGCTCGGGGTGGCTGCCGCTCGGCGGGTCAACCGCTGGCAGGATACGCTGATCTCGACGCTCGGCCTCGTCTTCTACGCGATGCCGACCTTCTGGTTCGGGCTGATGGCGATCGTGGTCTTCGCCATCTATCTGCAATGGCTTCCGGCCGGCGGCTTCGAGGACATCACGGTCGGGCTGAGCGGCATCGCGCGCACGCTCGACATCGCGCGACATTTGGTGCTGCCGGTGCTGACGCTTGGCCTGTTCTACATGGCGATCTACCTGCGCATCATGCGCGGCTCGATGCTGGAGGTGCTGAACCTCGACTTCGTCCGCACCGCCCGCGCCAAGGGCCTCGACGAGACCAAAATCGTCTCGCGCCATGTGCTGCGCAACGCGCTGCTGCCGATGGTGACGCTGATCGGTCTGCAGGCCGGAACGATGCTGGGCGGGTCGGTCGTGGTCGAGAGCGTGTTCTCGCTGCCGGGGCTCGGGCGGCTGGCCTATGAATCGGTGGTGCAGCGCGACCTCAACACGCTGCTCGGCATCGTCTTCGTCTCGGCGCTGCTGGTGATCGCGGTGAATTTCATCGTCGATCTGCTCTATGCCCGGCTCGACCCGCGCATTACGACGGGGACGTAAGGTGCGCTCCTTCCTGAAGCTCTATTTCCGCAGTCCTCCGGCCGTGATCGGGCTCGTGCTGCTGCTGCTCGTGCTGGCGGCGGCGCTCAGCGCCGGCTGGTTCTATCCACGCGATCCGCTTGCGCTCGCCGGCCGGCCGCTGGTCTGGCCGTTCGCCAATCCGCGCTTCCTGCTCGGCACCGACAATTCCGGCCGCGACATCGCGGCCCAGATCGTCCATGGCGCGCGCATCTCGCTGCTGATCGGCGTGGTCGCGACCACGATCTCGATCCTGATCGGGATCACCGTCGGCGCGCTCGCCGGCTACTATGGCGACTGGGTCGACACCGCGCTGATGCGCGTCACCGAGGCCTTCCAGACGCTGCCGAATTTCCTGCTGCTCTTGGTGCTGGTCGCGGTCTTCGGCTCGACCATCACCACGGTGACGATCGCGATCGGCATCGTCTCATGGCCGGCCTCGGCGCGGCTGACGCGGGCGGAGTTCCTGTCGCTGCGCAACCGCGAATTCGTCCAGGCCGGGCGGACGCTCGGCCTCAAGGACATGAAGCTGATTTTTGGCGAAATCCTGCCCAACGCGCTGCCGCCGGTGATCGTCTATGCCAGCGTGGTGATGGCGATCGCGATCCTGCTGGAGAGCGCGCTCGCTTTCCTGAAACTGTCGGACCCCAATGTCGCCTCCTGGGGCAATCTGATCGGGGCCGGGCGCGACGTGCTGCGGGTGCAATGGTATGTCTCGGCTATTCCCGGCGTCGCGATCCTGGTCACGGTGCTGGCCGTCTCGCTGGTCGGGCAGGGATTGAACGATGCGCTCAATCCGCGTCTGAAGGGCCGCTCATGAGCGCGGTCCTCACGCTCGAATCCGTCAGCGTCAGCCTGCCGAAAGGGGCCGACCGGCCGCATGCGATGAGCGAGGTCTCGCTGACCGTCGCCGCCAACGAAATCCTCTGCGTCGTCGGCGAGTCGGGCTCGGGCAAGTCGATGACCGCGAACGCGATCATGCGGCTGCTGCCTGAGGGCGTCGCGATCGACGGCGGGCGTATCCTGTTCGAGGGGCGCGACCTCGCCACGATCGGCGAGGCGCAGATGCGCAAGGTGCGCGGCTCAGGGATAGCCATGATCTTCCAGGAGCCGATGACGGCGCTGAATCCCTTGCGCACCATCGGCGACCAGATCGGCGAGATGTTTTTGATCCATACCGATCTCGGCAAATCCGACATCAGGGCGCGGGTGCAGGCGCTGCTGGAGGAGGTCCGCATTCCGGACCCTGAACGCTCGGCAAAGGCCTATCCGCACGAGCTTTCGGGCGGGCAGCGGCAGCGCGCCATGATCGCCATGGCGCTGGCGCTCGACCCCAAGGTTCTGATCGCCGACGAGCCGACCACGGCGCTCGACGTGACGACGCAGGCGCAGATCCTGGCGCTGATCCGCGACATGCAGCGGCGCAAGGGCACGGCCGTGCTGTTCATCACCCATGATTTCGGCGTCGTCGCCGAGATCGCCGACCGCGTCGCGGTGATGAGCCAGGGCCGCGTCGTCGAACAGGGGCCGGTCGCCGAGGTGCTCGACAACCCGCAGCACGCCTATACGCGCCAGCTCATCGCAGCCGTGCCGCCGCTGAAAGCGCCGCCACCGCGCGCGCTTGCGAGCGAGGCGATCATGGCGATCGACCATGTCTCGAAAACCTACCGCACCGGCGGGTTTTTGGGGCGCGGCCAGCGCGTGACCCACGCCGTGAAGGACGTCTCGCTCGTCTTGCCCAAGGGCGGCACGCTCGGCATCGTCGGCGAATCCGGCTCCGGCAAATCGACGCTGGCGCGCTGCCTCGTCAGGCTGATCGACCCCGACAGCGGCGAGATCAGGCTGAACGGGCGCGACCTCGCCAGCCTGACCCGCGAGGAGATGCGCGTCGAGACGCGACACATCCAGATGGTGTTCCAGGACCCCTTCGCCTCGCTCAATCCGCGCCGCAAGGCTGGTGATCTCGTGGCGCAGGGGCCGATCGTCCATGGCATGCCGCGCAGCCAAGCGCTGGCGAAGGCCAGGGAGCTGTTCGCGCTGGTCGGGCTCGATCCGGCCTCGACCGAGCGCTATCCGCACGAATTCTCCGGCGGCCAGCGCCAGCGCATCGGGCTGGCCCGCGCCTTGGCGCTCGAACCCGCCGTGCTGGTCGCCGACGAGCCGGTCTCGGCGCTCGACGTTTCCGTGCAGGCGCAGGTGCTGAAGCTGCTGGCCGAACTGCGCCAGCGGCTGAACCTCTCGATCGTCTTCATCACGCATGATCTGCGCGTCGCGGCCCAAGTCTGCGACCTCGTCGCGGTGATGAAGAATGGCGAGGTCGTCGAGGCCGGGCCGATCGGCGAGGTTTTTGGCGCGCCGGGCCACGCCTACACCAGGGCGCTGCTCGACTCGATCCCCGGCCGGGATTTCGGGTTGAAGCGGGCGCTGGTCAGCGCCTGACGGCTCACACCGCCAGCGCCATGCCGTCCTTGCGGTGGTCCGAGGCGCCGTACATCACGCCGCGCTCGCGATCGACCTGGACCGCCTGGCAGCCGCCGAGCGGCGAATCCAGAAACTGGATCGCGTGGCCGCGTCCCGCGAGATCGTCGGCGACGCCCTTGGGGATCGTCGTCTCCAGTTGCAGCACGCCATCGACCGCGAAACTGCGCGGCGCGTCAGAGGCCTGCTGCAGATCGAGCCCACGATCGACGAGGCCTGAGATGAACTGCGCGTGGCCGGTCGCCTGATACTGCCCGCCCATGACGCCAAACGCGATCACAGGCTTGCCGCCCTGCTCGATCAGCCCGGGAATGATGGTGTGCATCGGCCGCTTGCCCGGTGCGATGGCGTTCGGGTGGCCCTCGATCAGCCGGAATCCAGTCCCGCGATTCTGCAGCAGCACGCCCGATTTCGGCGCATAGATGCCGCTGCCGAAGGCGTGGAAGAGCGAGTTGATGAAGGAGACCATGTTGCCGTCGCGATCGACGACGCAGAGATAGACCGTGTCGCGATGCACCGGCATGTCGAAGGCCGACAACTCACTCGCCTGCGTCAGGCTGATTTTGTCGCGCAGGCGCGAGACCGTCGCGTCCGACAGCAGCGCCTCGACGTCGAGCGGGCTGAAGGCCGGGTCGGCGACGAGCGCATCGCGCTGGCGATAGGCCGCCTTGCTCGCCTCGGCCAGCAGATGGATGCGGTCGGCCTCGCTCAAGCTCGCATCGGAGAGGTCGAAGCCCGAGAGGATGCGCGCGATCAGCAGCGCAGCTATGCCCTGCCCGTTGGGCGGACATTCGACGAGCCGATGGCCGCGATAATCGGTCCCGATCGGATCTACATAGTCGGATGTCGTCCTGGCCAGATCGTCGGGCTCCATCAGCCCGCCCAGCGCCTTCAGCGTCGCGGCGATCTCGTCGGCGACCGCGCCTTCGTAAAAGGCTGTGCGGCCCTCTTTCGCGACACGACGCAACGTTGCGCCCAAGGCCGGGTGGAGCATCTTCGCGCCGACGGAAGGCGCGACTCCGCCGGGCATGTAGACGGGGGAGCCCGCGCCCTGACGCAGGATGCGCGCGCCGTTGCGGCCCCAGTCGAAGGCGACGCGCGGCGTCACCACGAAGCCTTCCTCAGCGGCGCGGATCGCGGGCGCCAGCACCTCGTCCAGCCCCTTGCGGCCATGATCGGCCGAGAGCCGGCACCAGGCGTCGATCGCGCCCGGCACAGTGACCGCATGGGGCGATTCGAGCCCGATCGTCTCAAGCCCCTGCGCCTTGAACCAGTTGATCTCGGCCTTGGCCGGGGCGCGTCCGGAGCCGTTGATGGCGACGGGCTTGCCCGAAGCGGGCGCGTAGAGCGCGAAGCAGTCGCCGCCAATGCCGGTCATCAGCGGATCGACGACGCATTGTACGGCCACCGCCGCGATCGCCGCGTCGATCGCATTGCCGCCCGCGCGCAGGATATCGACTGCGGCGAGCGTCGCGGCCGGATGCGAGGTCGCGGCGATGCCGCGGTCGCCCACCGTAAGCGAACGGCCCGGCGCCATGTAGTCGCGTGATCCCAAGCCCATGTCCGTCTCCAGAAAGCGATGGTCCCATGTGGCACAATCGTCATGGTTCGTCATGTCTTGGAGCGGGTGACGATCTTGCGAGGACTGCATGGTCATGCCGGCCATGTCCTTTGCCGGTTGCGCGCGGCGCTCATCGCGCCTAACTTCGCTTCCGTTCCGAGGGGTGCTCGCAAGGGCTGAGATGGCGTCAAGCCGAACCCGTCGAACCTGATCCGGGTCATACCGGCGGAGGGACTGGAACGCGGCTTGTGATCTCGTATCGCACCGCAGACAGCGACGAACCGCTTCGACGCCGGATCTCCTGAACCTTGGACCAAGGAGGAGATCCCAGATGAATGCCCACACAAAGCCGGCCAAAAACGGCGTCAAGGCCGCCCCCCAGAGCGTGACTACCGGCCCGATCATCGGCTCGCGCAAGATCTATGTGCCGACGCCGGAGGACGCCTCGATCCGCGTGCCGTTCCGCGAGGTGCAGCTCACGACCGATTCCGAGCCGGCGGTGCGCATCTACGATCCGTCGGGCCCCTTCACCGAGACCGATGCCGCCATCGACCTGAACCAGGGCCTGCCGCAGATCCGCCGCGCCTGGCTCGAAGGACGCGGCTTCGACACGATCCCCGGCCGCGCCGTCACCGACGCCGACAACGGCAATATCTCGGCCGATGCGCTGGTGCCGGCCTGCCCGGCGGAGCGCCCGGTGCTCACCGCGCGCGAAGGCCAGATGGCGACGCAGTTCGAGTTCGCCCGCGCCGGCATCGTCACCCCCGAGATGATCTATGTCGCGCATCGCGAGAATCTCGGCCGCGCCGCGATGCTGGAGGGCGCGAAGGAGCGCCATGCCGATGGCGAAAGCTTTGGCGCGTCCGTGCCCGAATTCGTCACGCCGGAATTCGTGCGCTCCGAGATCGCGCGCGGCCGCGCCATCATCCCCGCCAACATCAACCATCCCGAGCTGGAGCCGATGGCGATCGGCCGGAATTTCCTGGTCAAGATCAACGCCAATATCGGCAATTCGGCCGTCACCTCGGGCGCTGCGGAAGAAGTCGAAAAACTGGTCTGGGCGATCCGCTGGGGCGCGGACACGGTGATGGACCTGTCGACGGGGCGCAACATCCACAACATTCGCTCCTGGATTCTCCGGAACTCGCCAGTGCCGATCGGCACCGTGCCGATCTACCAGGCGCTGGAAAAGGTCGGCGGCGATCCGATCAAGCTCGACTGGGAGGTGTTCAAGGACACGCTGATCGAGCAGGCCGAGCAGGGCGTCGACTATTTCACCATCCATGCCGGGGTGCGGCTGCCTTACGTGCCGCTGACCGCCTCGCGCGTGACGGGCATCGTATCGCGCGGCGGCTCGATCATGGCGCGCTGGTGCCTGGCGCATCACAAGGAGAGCTTCCTTTACGAGCGCTTCGACGAGATCTGCGACCTGATGCGCAAGTACGACGTCTCGTTCTCGCTCGGCGACGGGCTGCGCCCAGGCTCGATCGCCGACGCCAACGACCGCGCCCAGTTCGCCGAACTGGAGACGCTGGGCGAACTGACCAAGGTCGCCTGGGATCGCGGCTGTCAGGTCATGATCGAGGGCCCCGGCCATGTGCCGATGCACAAGATCAAGGAGAACATGGACAAGCAGTTGCGCGAATGCGGCGAGGCCCCGTTCTATACGCTTGGACCGCTGACTACCGACATCGCGCCGGGCTACGATCACATCACCTCGGGCATCGGGGCTGCCATGATCGGCTGGTTCGGCTGCTCGATGCTCTGCTACGTCACGCCCAAGGAGCATCTCGGCCTGCCCAACCGCGACGACGTCAAGACCGGCGTGATCACCTACCGGATCGCGGCCCATGCAGCCGACCTCGCCAAGGGGCATCCGGCGGCCAAGCTGCGCGACGACGCGGTCTCCCGCGCGCGCTTCGATTTCCGCTGGGAGGACCAGTTCAACCTGGCGCTCGATCCCGATACCGCGCGCAGCTACCACGACGAGACGCTGCCCAAGGACGTGCACAAGGTCGCGCATTTCTGCTCGATGTGCGGGCCGAAATTCTGCTCGATGAAGATCACGCAGGATCTGCGCGCCGAGGTGCTGGCGATGGGCGACAATGAGCGCGCGGCGCTGGAAGGTATGGCGGCCAAGTCCAAGGAGTTCCTCGACAAGGGCGCGCAGCTCTACCTGCCGGCGGCGGAATAGCGCCCATGTCCGCCCGCCCGGCGCACAGGCCGACGCATGCGCGACATGATCTCCGGCGAGAAGCGCCGGAGACGCCGCTCCTGCATGATGGTCCCCATGAACGAACAGATCGTCCCGGCCGCGCCGCAGGCCCATGGCACGCTGGCGCAGGTCGCACTGACGAACCGGCGACGCCTGCGGCTCGCAGCCGAAATCGCGCTCTTTTTCATCGGCCTGCCGCTGCTCGCCGCCTGGCTGATCCAGACTTACCGCATCAGCCTGTTCTTGCTGCTGCAGCCGGCGTTTTTCGCGCTGCTCTCCTACCTCGCCTGGGACCGCCATTTCAGCGGGAGGCGCGAGTTCTCGCATTGGCCGGACCGGCGCATGCTGCTGTCGATTCTCGCGCTGTTCGCAGCCTGCGCCATCGCCGTATCGGCTGTCGTCGCAGCAATGATGCCGGCCGCCTTCCTCTCGCTGCCGCGCTACAACACCGGCCTGTGGCTGCTGGTGATGCTGTTCTACCCGCTGCTCTCGGCGCTGCCGCAGGAACTGGGCTTCCGGACCTTCTTCTTCCATCGCTACGGCATCCTGTTCACCGGCCGGCCCTGGCTGCTGATCGCGGTCAATGGCGCGCTGTTCGGCTTCGCCCACATCATCTTCGGCGGCTGGATTTCGGTCGTGCTCAGCGGCCTTCTCGGAGCGCTGCTGGCCTGGCGCTATCTGCAAGGACGCTCTCTGGGCGCGGTCTGGATCGAGCATGCGCTCTATGGCCAACTCGTCTTCACCGTCGGCCTCGGCCGCTATTTCTACACCGGCGCGGCCAATTTCTGAGGCTGCCTTTCGGGGAGACATCGCCATGACCGAGACCAGGATCGCCGATCTCGGGACGGCGCCGGCCCGGCTCGACGCCGGCCATGTCGCCGCCATCCTCTCGCGGGTGCAGGCGCAGCGGCCGCGCGTGCAATGCCTGACCAACACGGTGGCGCAGAACATCACCGCCAACATGCTGCTCGCCTTCGGCGCGATCCCGTCCATGGCGATCCATGTCGACGAGGTCGCGGCGATGGCGGACGGAGCCGGCGCGATCCTGATCAATATCGGCACGATCAACGCCGAGAGCGAACTCGCGATTCCGAAACTGCTGGAGGCAGCGCGGGACAGGGGAAAGCCGCTGGTCTTCGACCCGGTCTTCGTCGAGCTTTCTCCGCTGCGCCAGCATGTGGCGCGCGAGGTGTTGAGGCTGAAGAACATCGTCGTGCGCGGGAATGCGACCGAGATGGCGGCGATCGCGCCGGCGATCGCAGCCGCGTCGGAGCGCAACCTGACGCTGGTGACGACCGGAAAGGTCGATCGCATCAGTGGCGCGGGCGGTCCGTTCTCCGTCGCGCACGGCCATCCGCTGATGACCAAGGTCACCGGCGTCGGCTGCGCGGCCGGCGCGCTGATCGCGGCCTGTTGCGCGGTGGAGAGCAATTTCTCGGTCGCCTCGGCTGCCGCGCTGACCGCCTATGGCGTCGCCGGCGAGATCGCGGCCGAGCGCTGCCGGGGGCCGGGGAGCTTCGAGATGGAGCTGATCGACGCGGTGGCGGCGATGGATGAGGCGAGGTTGCGCGCGCGGATGGCGTCATGACCCTCGACATCCTCCTCTACGGTATCGTCGATCCGCAGATCGCGCGCGGCCGCTCGCTTGCGGACCTCGCGGCAGCCGCAGCAAAGGGCGGCGCGACGCTGATCCAGTATCGCGCCAAGGACGCCTCGACCCGCGAGATGGTGCGCGAGGCCAGGGCGATCCATGCGGCGCTGGCCGGCACCGGCGTGCCGCTGCTGATCAACGACCGCATCGACGTCGCGCTCGCCTCGGGCGCGGAGGGCGTCCATCTCGGGGCCGACGACATGGAATTGGCCGATGCGCGCCGGCTGCTCGGCGAGACCGCGATCATCGGGGCGACGCTGAAGCACGCAGGCGAGCTGCCTTATCTCGCATCGGTGCGCATCGACTACGCTTGCATCGGCGGCGTCTTTCCGACGCAGCACAAGGACAACGCCGACGCGCCGCTCGAACTCGACGGTTATGCGCGGCTAAGGCAGGCGGCGCGCGAAAAGCTGGGCGATCTGCCCATAGGCGCGATCGCGGGCATTACAGTCGCGAATGCGGCCTCGGTGATGGCGGCCGGCGCGGACGGCATCGCGGTGATCGGGGCTATGTTCGAGAGCGACGACATTGAGGGCGCGACGCGGGTATTGCGCGCCGCCATTTGAGCACGTCGCTCAGGCGGCGGTCACACGCTTTGGCCGCCCGCCCTTTTGGCCATTGCGCCGAGCCGCTTCCGTCTTCGCCGCCGAACTCACCCGTCCGCCCGACGCGCCCAGCAAGGCTGCCATCCAGCGCTTCGAGCCAAAAACGCCCTGAAGAAGAGCCGGCACATAGACATCGACATCGAGCGTCGGCCAGGCAATGCCAAGGCCCGAGGGGCTGATCTCGATCTGCGACAGGTCCTCCGGGGCCGCCTCCGCCAGCCCTTCGATGCTGCGGGCAGGCACGGCGAGCTGTGCGCCGGTATTGAGATCGACGACAATACGGGCAGCGCGCCGGTCGTAGCGCGCCGACACGACATGGCCGGCATCGCGCAGCGCCTGCATGCGCGCCTCGGCCAGTTCCACATCGCGGTCAGTAATCGCCATGCCGCTTCTCCCATTCCCGACACAACTGCATCAGCACCTCATCGAGCGTATCTTCGATCCGCCGGAGATCGACCCGCCCGAAGCCGTAGCTTTCGCGCAACTCGAGCGGTCCCTCCGGGCAGTGCAGCAGGAACACCGCCTCGCCTCCCTTGCCCTTCACATGGACATGGGCAGGCCGGTGATCGTTGGGATAGATCACCACGCGCAAGCCATCAAACCGCAGTATCGCCACCACAGCCGAAGCCTAGCAGAAACCCAACTGCTTTGGAATGACAAACGCGCTTTACTGAGTCGGCGTGAGCGGCAAGGGCCTCGGCGCGGCAGGCCTTGGCCTGGGCTTTGCCGCCGGCTTGGGATCGCTGGTAATTCCGAGCCGCGCCCGGATCGAGGCGGCGCGGGCTTCGGTGATGCGGGCGCCGCAGAAGCCGATCTGGCCTTCGCGCTGGAAGTCGCGGCAGATCAGTTCGCGCTCGGCCGAGAAGCCGGCCTGCTCGCGGGCGATCGAGCGCTGATCGAGCGCGTCGGCCCTGGCCGTCAGGGCGCGATAGCCTTCGCGGACGGCGCGTTCGGCCACGCCGCGCGCCGTCTCGATCTCCCTAGCGCGCGGCGGCAGCGTGCGCGCATCGGGGCCCCAGAGGCCGCGCGGGTCGATTCGGCATTGCGCGGCTTCGACCATGCAGGGCTGCGCCGGCTCGACCACGAGGAACGCCCCGTCGAGAATGTCGAAGACGATCGGACAGGCGGCGGCCTCGAGCTTGTAGCGCGGCACGCCGGCCGGGCGGCCCAAGGCCGTCACGGGCACAGGCGTCTCGCCGAAGGAGACCGCGCAGGGCTCGGTCAGGTTCTCGGACTGGAAGCCCTGCACGTTGAGCCTGAGGCCGTGGCCTGTCGCGGTCTTCTCGAAGGTCGCCTCGCCGAGCCCGCCATTGCGCCGCAGCGGCCGGCCGAGGATCGCCTCCTCGCCCGCGACCTTGATCGCCGGCATCGAGGGCGGACGCGGCGTCGCCGGACCAGACGCAGCGCCGGGCGGCGCGCTCTGCTGGGCGCCGGCCGGGTTGAAGGGCTGCGCGCCCGGCAACTGCAGCGGCTGGGCGGCGGCATGCCAAGGCGTGCCGGCGAGGGCCAGCACGGCGAGGCAAAGGGCCAGGCAGGTTCCTTGGCGCAGCGGGCGTTTCAAATCGCGACCCTGAAGACGGGATGACCAGCCTTGCATGAAATGCGATCCCGTCCGGCGCAAGAGCGCAGACGCAACACCAAAGAAGGAATGCAAACGGCCATTGCCTGCGCCGCCGGGAGTCTCCCGGCGGATTCTTAATCGGCTTGAATGTCTTGCAAGGGGGGGAACCCCCTCCCTATATACGCCGCCAAGAGGCGGTTTGACGACCGCTCGACGTGGAATGCCGGTTTCGCTCGCCGCGATCGCGGGTGCGGGCCGGTCCATGGGCCGGAAAATGGCGCGTCACGCCAGTTGCCGGCGATCTGCTCAACTTAAAGGGATCCCCTCCATGGGTAAAGTTATCGGTATCGACCTCGGCACGACCAATTCCTGCGTTGCGGTGATGGAAGGCTCGACGCCCAAGGTCATCGAGAATTCGGAAGGCGCGCGCACCACGCCCTCCATCGTCGCGATCACGGATGATGGCGAGCGCCTTGTCGGCCAGCCGGCCAAGCGCCAGGCCGTCACCAATCCCGAGCGCACCTTCTTCGCGATCAAGCGCCTGATCGGCCGGACCTTCGAGGATCCGATGACGCAGAAGGACATGAAGCTCGTCCCCTACAAGATCAAGAAATCCTCCTCGGGCGATGCCTGGGTCGAGGCCGACGGCGCCGATTATTCGCCGTCGCAGATCTCCGCCTTCACGCTGACCAAAATGAAGGAGACGGCCGAGGCCTATCTCGGCCAGAAGGTCGACCAGGCCGTCATCACGGTCCCGGCCTATTTCAACGACGCCCAGCGCCAGGCCACCAAGGACGCCGGCCGCATCGCCGGCCTCGAGGTGCTGCGGATCATCAACGAGCCGACGGCAGCCGCGCTCGCCTACGGCCTCGACAAGAAGCAGGCCGGAATCATCGCGGTCTATGATCTCGGCGGCGGCACCTTCGACGTCTCGATCCTCGAGATCGGCGACGGCGTCTTCGAGGTGAAATCGACCAATGGCGACACCTTCCTCGGCGGCGAGGATTTTGACATGCGCCTCGTCGAATATCTCGCCGACGAGTTCAAGCGCGAGCAGGGCATCGACCTGAAGAAGGACAAGCTCGCCCTCCAGCGCCTGAAGGAAGCGGCGGAAAAGGCCAAGATCGAGCTCTCGACCACGGCCCAGACCGAGATCAACCTGCCCTACATCACGGCGGACGCCTCGGGGCCGAAGCACCTCGCGATCAAGCTCTCGCGCGCAAAATTCGAGAGCCTGGTCGACGATCTGGTCCAGCGCACCATCGAGCCCTGCAGGAAGGCGCTCAAGGATGCGGGCCTCTCGGCCGGGCAGATCGACGAAGTGGTTCTGGTCGGCGGCATGACGCGCATGCCAAAGGTCCAGGAAGTCGTGAAGCAGTTCTTCGGCAAGGATCCACATAAGGGCGTCAATCCCGACGAGGTCGTCGCCATCGGCGCCGCGATCCAGGCCGGCGTGCTGCAGGGCGATGTCAAGGACGTGCTGCTGCTCGACGTGACCCCGCTCTCGCTCGGCATCGAGACGCTGGGCGGCGTGTTCACCCGCCTGATCGACCGCAACACCACGATCCCGACCAAGAAGAGCCAGGTCTTCTCCACGGCGGAAGACAATCAGAACGCGGTGACGATCCGGGTCTTCCAGGGCGAGCGCGAGATGGCCGCCGACAACAAGGCGCTCGGTCAGTTCGACCTGATGGGCATTCCGCCGTCTCCGCGCGGCATGCCGCAGATCGAGGTGACCTTCGACATCGACGCCAACGGCATCGTCTCGGTGACGGCGAAGGACAAGGCCACCAACAAGGAGCAGCAGATCCGCATCCAGGCGTCGGGCGGGTTGTCGGAGGCCGACATCGAGAAGATGGTCAAGGACGCCGAGGCCAACGCGACTGAGGACAAGAAGCGCCGCGAGCTCGTCGAGGCGAAGAACCAGGGCGAAAGTCTGGTGCATTCGACCGAGAAGTCGCTGAAGGAGTATGGCGACAAGGTCTCGGAGGCCGACAAGGCGGCGATCGAGACCGCGATGGACGCGCTCAAGACGGCGCTGACGGAGGACAACGCCGAGACCATCACGGCCCGCACCACTGACCTGATGCAGGCCTCGATGAAGCTCGGCGAGGCGATGTATGCCGCCAGCCAGGCGGAAGCGCCGACGGCCGAGGGCGGCGAGCAGCCGGCCGAGGCCAAGAAGGACGACGTCATCGACGCCGACTTCAAGGACGTCAGCGACGACAAGAAGAAGAGCGCCTGAGGGCGCTTAGCCATAACCGACGACGTCATGGCCGGGCTTGACCCGGCCATTGCGTTACGGGATGGCGTCGTAGGTTAAGATTCTCGTTCTCCCGCCTGAGATCGCCGGGTCCAGCCAGGCGATGACGCGGGACGGGCGACAAGGGCTGCTGTTTCATGTCCAAGCGCGACTATTACGAAATCCTTGGCGTCGCCAAGACGGCCAGCGATGCGGAGCTGAAGAGCGCCTTCCGCAAGCTCGCCATGGGCTGCCACCCCGACCGGCACCCCGGCGACAAGGCGGCCGAGGCCAAGTTCAAGGAGTTGAACGAGGCCTATCAGGTGCTCTCCGACGGGCAGAAGCGCGGCGCCTATGACCGCTACGGCCATCAGGCCTTCGAGCAGGGCGGCGGCCAGCAGGGCCCGGAATTCTCCGACTTCATGTCGGACATCTTCGACTCGTTCTTCGGCGATGCGCGCGGACGCGGCGGGCCGCGCGCCGCCAACGGGCGCGAGCGCGGGGCAGACCTGCGCTACAATCTCGAGATCGGGCTGGAAGAGGCCTACGCCGGCAAAAGCGCCTCGATCCGCGTGCCGACCTCGATCGCCTGCGAGTCCTGCACGGGCTCGGGCGCGAAACCCGGCTCGAAATCGCGGACCTGCCCGACCTGCGGCGGCCATGGCCGGGTGCGCGCCAACCAGGGCTTTTTCTCGATCGAGCGCACTTGCCCGAGTTGCAACGGCCGCGGCGAGATCATCGACGACCCGTGCAAGATCTGCTCGGGCGCCGGCCGCGTCACCCGCGAGCGCACGCTGTCCGTGACGATCCCCGCCGGCGTCGAGGACGGCACCCGCATCAGGCTGGCGGGCGAGGGCGAGGCGGGCCTGCGCGGCGGGCCGGCCGGCGACCTCTACATCTTCCTCTCGATCAAGCCGCACGCGATCTTCCAGCGCGACGGGGCCGACCTGTTCTGCCGCGTGCCACTGGGGCTGACTTCGGCCGCGCTCGGCGGCGAGATCGAGGTGCCGACGCTGACCGGCGAGCAGGCGCGGGTCAAAATCCCCGAGGGCACGCAGACCGGCAAGCAGTTCCGCCTCAAGGGCAAGGGCATGAGCGTGCTGCGCTCGCGCGAGTTCGGCGATCTCTACATACAGGTGCTGATCGAGACGCCGCAGAAGCTCACCGCCCGCCAGCGCGAACTGCTGCTCGAATTCGAGCGCGAGAGTTCGCATTCGACCCATCCGGAATCGGCCGGGTTCTTCGGCCGGGTAAAGGACTTTCTGGGCGGGCTAGGCGGAGCGGCTTGACGCAGTAGACGGCGACAATAAAAAAAGCGGGCCGCCGTCCGGCGACCCGCTTCTTGATCGAAGCTCTGATCGAAATCAGGCCTTGTCGATCACCTTCTTCACGGCGTCCTTGCCCTTGCCGACCATCTGCTGGGCCTCGCCCTTGCGCTCCTGCGCGATGCCTTCGGCCTCGAGACCGGGCTTGTCCATGGCCTTGCCGGCTGCCTGCTTGACGTTGCCGGCGGCTTCGTTCGCCAGACCCTTGACCTTGTCCATCGTGCTGCCCATCGTCGCGGTCCTTCCGTTGAAATGTCGTACAGCCCCAGCGGCTGTCGCATGAATAACGGCGCTTGATGCGGAAGGTTCCCATACGATTTTCGACATGAGGACGACGTCTGGAGGCAGGCGCTCCCGTGCGATTATCGCCGTTTCAAACAGGACGACAGCGTCGGCTGGACAGGACGAGGATAGCGATGCTTTTAGCGGCAGGGCTGATCGATCTCGGCTTCGCGCTGTTCCATGCCTTGTTCTGGCGGCTCTTCGGCTGGCCGGAACGATTGCAGCCCTCAGGCGGGCTCAATACCGCGATCACCCAGACGCTGAACGCGATGCTCGGCTTCGTTTTCCTCGCCTATGGCGCGGCGCTGCTTTGGCAAGGCTGGATCGGCGCGACGGCGATGGCTCTGCCGCTCGCGGGCGCCCTGTTCTGGATTTTGCGTCTCGTCCTGCAGTTCCTCTGGTTCGACATCAGGCCGCTCGCCTCGCGCGCCATCGCGGCGGTCTTCGCGCTGGCCGCGCTGGTTCACCTGTTGGCGGCGCTGGCCTGAGGCTGGCCATGGCGCGGCATCTCGGGCAAACCGGCGCGATGCCGCTCTCTCGCGAATCAGACGCCCGCGCGATCCTCAAATCCGTTTTCGGCTATGATGATTTCCGCCCCGGGCAATGGGAGGTGATCGAGGCCGCGCTTGGCGGCCGCGACGTCTTCGCCGTGATGCCGACGGGCTCGGGCAAGTCGATGTGCTACCAGCTTCCCGCGCTGGTCGCGGGCGGGCTGACGCTCGTCGTCTCGCCGCTGATCGCGCTGATGCGCGATCAGGTCGGCCAGTTGACGCGGGCCGGCGTCGCGGCAGCCTCGCTGAACTCTATGAACACGGAGAGCGAGGCGAGCGAGGCCTGGGAGAAGCTGAATTCAGGCGACCTGAGGCTGCTCTTCGTCTCGCCGGAGAGGCTTGCGGGCGAGGGGCTGGTCGGCCGCCTGCGCCGGCTTGGCGTGACCCGGCTCGCCATCGACGAGGCGCATTGCGTCTCGCAATGGGGCCACGACTTCCGCCCGGAATACCGTCTGCTCGCCAGGACGCGCGAGGCGCTCGGCGGCGTGCCGGTGACGGCGCTGACCGCCACGGCCGACCGACAGACGCGCGAGGACATCGCCCAGCAGCTTTTCCCGCAGCCGCCGCATCTGGTGGTGCATTCCTTCGACCGGCCGAACCTCAAGCTCGCCTTCGCGCCAAAAGACCAGCCGAAGCGCCAGATCGCCGATTTCCTGACCCGGCATCGCGGCGGCTCGGGCATCGTCTACTGTTCCTCGCGCGGCCGCACCGAGCGGCTGGCCGAGGGCCTGCGAGAGAAGGGCTATAACGCGCTGCCCTACCATGCGGGGCTCGACCAGAGCGTGCGCAACCGCAATCAGGACGTTTTTCTGCAGGAGGACGGGGTCGTCGTCTGCGCGACGATCGCCTTCGGCATGGGCATCAACAAGCCCGATGTCCGCTTCGTCGTCCATGCCGACATGCCGGGCTCGATCGAGAGCTACTACCAGGAGATCGGCCGCGCCGGCCGCGACGGGCTCGCCGCCGACACGCTGACGCTCTACGGCATCGAGGACATGGCGCTGCGCCGCCGCCAGATCGACGAGAAGGCGATCGACGACGGGCGCCGCCGCATCGAGCACAGGCGGCTCAACGCGATGATCGAGCTGTGCGAATCCGCGCTCTGCCGCCGCAGCGCGCTGCTGTCCTATTTCGGCGAGGAGACGCCGGCGTGCCGCCACGGCGACGCGCCGATCCGCTGCGATCTCTGCGGGGCGGAGACCCAACTCACCGACGCCACGCTCGATGCGCGAAAACTGCTTTCGGCGGTGGCGCGCTCGGGCCAGCGCTTTGGCGCGGCCCATCTCGCCGACATCCTGACCGGTACGGTGACCGACGCTATCCGCCGCCAGAACCATGATGGCTTGAAAACCTTCGGCGTGGGCAAGGACAAGCCCAAGAGCGCCTGGACGGCTCTGGCGCGAAAGCTCTTCGCGGCGGGCGCGCTGGCCGAGGCCAGCGCCGAGCATGGCGGCTTTTGTCTGACCGAGAAGGGCGACGAGATCCTGCTCGGGCGCGAGCCGATCGCGCTGCGCGCCGACCCCTTCGCCGAGCGTCGGACGCGGCGCTCCGAGCGCGAGGCCGCCCGCGCCGACGGACTCGACGAAGACACGGCCGGGATGTTCGAGCATCTGCGGCGCTTGCGGCTCCAGATCGCCCGCGAGGAGGGCGTCGCGGCCTATATCATCTTCACCGACCGCACCCTGATCGCGATGGCGCGCGCGCGGCCGATGGGGCTCGACCAGATGCGCGCGATCGAAGGCGTCGGTGAGCGCAAGCTCGCGCAATATGGCGAGGCTTTCATAGACGCGATCGCGGGGTTTGAGGGGTAGTTTCTTTGTCATCCCGGGGCGGCCGCAGGCCGAACCCGGAGCCCACGATCGGGCGAGCGGGATCTCTTGCGTCATGGTCGGCCTTGTGCCGACCATCCACGTCTTCGTCCGTCGAGCCCTACGCCCAAGACGTGGATGCTCGCCACAAGGGCGAGCATGACGGTTCGGGATTCGTCGGGCCGGCGAACGGGTTCTCGCTTCGCGAGCCCCGGAATGGCAGCGGTAGCGCTTCACGCATTCATGTAGTCGTGGATCTTCCGCCCGAAGGGCAGGGTCAGGTCGGCGATGAAGTGATGCGCGCCGAGCACCTTGCGCACCGGCAGGTCGGCGACCGGGGCGTTGACATGCGGGATCAGGTGCAGGCGTCCAGGCCCGATCCAGGAGCCTTTGACCGTGATGTCGGTCAGGTTCAGCGCGACGAGCTGGCAGATTTCGGGCTCTCCGTCGACGCCGGGGATGATCTTGAGGTTGACCTGCGTCTTCGAGAGCATCGCGGTGGTCCTGACGCCGTTGCCGGCCAGGCTCTCATGCTTGTAGCCCATCGTGCCCATGGCGACCTGCTGGCCGGCATATTCGAGCGTGCCCGTCAGCGTGTCCTTCACCGTCTCCAGTTTGGGATGGGCGTATTTCTTGGGGAAACCCCAGATCTCGCGCCCGGCCGAGATCGGCGGCTCGATGTCTAGATACATCTGCGAGACGAAATTGACCTCCTCCTCGCCGAACAGGCAGGGGATGACGATGCCGGTCTCGGTGTAGCTGCCGAAGCCCGATGAATCGGGCATCTTGATCCATTCGTAATGCACGACCGGCTGCGCGATCGGCATCAGCGGCTCGGGCAGATGGTGGCGGATCAGCTCGGGATCGGTCTCGTAGCTGATGATCATGTATTCGCGGTCGATGAAGCGATACGGCCCGGCCGGATAGCTCGGCCCGGCGAGCGGCATCGAGGGCAGATCGAGGATGTCCTTGCGGTTCATGGCTCTTCTCCCGTCACTGCGCCGTCCAGCCGCCGTCGATCGGCAGGATGACGCCGGTGATCGACTTCGCGGCGTCCGAGGCGAGGAACACCGCCAGGCCTGCGACCTCCTCGGAGGTGACGAACTGCTTGGTCGGCTGGGCGTGCAGCAGCACGTCGTTGATGACCTGCTCCCTGGTCAGCCCGCGCGCCGCCATCGTCTCCGGGACCTGCTTCTCGACCAGCGGCGTCCAGACATAACCCGGGCAGATCGCGTTCACCGTCACGCCGAAGGTCGCGGCTTCCAGCGCCACCGTCTTGGTCAGGCCGGCGATGCCGTGCTTGGCCGCGACATAGGCCGATTTGAAGGGCGAGGCGACGAGCGCATGGGCCGAGGCCGTGTTGATGATGCGGCCGAATCTGCGCGCCTTCATGCCCGGCAGCGCGGCGCGGATCGAATGGAAGGCGGCCGAGAGGTTGATCGCGATGATCGCGTCCCATTTCTCGACCGGGAACTCCTCGATGGCCGAGACGAACTGGATGCCGGCATTGTTGACCAGAATGTCGACCGAGCCGAACTCGCTCTCGGCCTGCTCGATCATGGCCGCGATCGCGCCGCCATGGGCCATGTCCGCCGACGAATAGCGCGCCGTGACGCCGAAATCGGCCTCGATCCCGGCGCGCTCGGCCTCGATCTCCTCGGACTTGCCGAAACCGTTGATGACGATGTTGGCGCCCTGCTGCGCATAGGCGCGCGCGATGGCGAGCCCTATGCCGGAGGTCGAGCCCGTGACGACGGCCGTCTTGCCTTGCAACATCCCGACATACTCCCGAACCGACAAACGAAGGACCCTGTTGCAGCGAGTGCTGAGCCAGCATGCTGACAGAGCGATGACCCTTGCCTGACATGGCGATGACGCATCGCAGCAAGAGACTGCGGCGTCATACGGGTGTCACCCGCAAACACGCAGTGATGAGTGGTTTCTTGCCGTTGTTTCGAGGAGCGCTGCAGCATGAACGCGTCGACGGGCCTCGATCTCGCGGAAAGCCGCTATCTCGGCTGGCGTCCCGAACGCTGCGACCGGGTCGCGCTCGTGCTGCAGGGCGGCGGCGCTCTCGGAGCCTATCAGGCGGGAGTCTACCAGGCGTTGCACGAGGCCGATATCGAGCCCGACTGGGTCTCCGGCGTCTCGATCGGCGCGATCAACTCGGCGATCATCGCTGGCAATCCGCGCGAGCGCCGGCTGGAGCGGCTGGAGACCTTCTGGAACCGGATCACCGACCGCAAGGTCTGGTGGTTCACGCCCGACGGCGATGTCTTCCGCCAGGCTCGCAACGCGACATCCTCGTTTCTGACGACGATCCTCGGCCAGCCCGGCTTCTTCGAGCCGCGCCGCACCAGCGCCTGGCTGGCGCCTGCCGGCGCGCCCGATGCGACGAGCTTCTACGATACCTCGCCTCTGCGCGAGACCTTGCTGGAACTGGTCGATTTCGACCTGATCAACAGCCGCGCCGTGCATTTCTCTGTCGGCGCGGTCAATGCGCTGTCGGGCAATTTCGTCTATTTCGACAATACCCTGGAGGCGATCACGCCCGAGCACGTCATGGCCTCGGGCGCGCTGCCGCCGGCTTTCCCGACCGTGCAGATCGGCACGGAGCATTACTGGGACGGCGGCATCGTCTCCAACACGCCGCTGCAGCATCTGCTGAACCAGGAGGACACGCTGAATTCGCTGATCTTCCAGGTCGACCTGTTCTCCTCGCGCGGGCCGATGCCGCGCACGATGCAGGACGTGATGGGCCGCCACAAGGACATCATGTACTCCTCGCGGACGCGTTACACGACCGACCTGTTCCAGCAACTGCAGGGCTGGAAGAAGCAGGCGCACAAGGCGCTGACGCATATTCCAGACGCCAACCTGACCGAGGAGGACCGCGCCCTGCGCGACGAACTGGCGCTGATCCCCGAGCACACCATCCTGCAGCTGATCTACCAGCAGAAATCCTATGAGAGCCACGCCAAGGACCACGAGTTCTCGCGCACCTCGATGAAGGAGCACTGGCATTCCGGATATGAGGACACGCGCCAGACGCTGACCCGCAAGGACTGGCTGGTGATACCGCCCGATGGCGAAGGTATCGTCACCCATGACGTTCATCGGGATTTCGAGCGGCGCTGAGGCCGCGATCTTCGAAGGCGGCTCTGCGCCCGAAAACGCACAGCCTCGCGCACGCACGCGCATACGCGTGAAAAAGCCGCACTGAACGTCTATATTCGTGATACGAATCAAGACGATCGCGGCTGCATGCGCGCCCGCCGAAGGACCCCGACATGAACGATGCTGCCCGCGACCTTGAAGACGCCGCCTATGGCGCCGATTCCATCAAGGTTCTCAAAGGCCTGGATGCGGTGCGCAAGCGGCCGGGCATGTATATCGGCGACACCGATGACGGTTCGGGCCTGCATCACATGGTCTATGAGGTGGTCGACAACGCAATCGACGAGGCGCTGGCGGGACATGCCGACCTCGTCACCGTGACGCTGAACGCGGAAGGTTCGGTCACGGTGACCGATAATGGCCGCGGCATTCCCACCAATATCCACAGCGAGGAAGGCATCTCGGCGGCCGAGGTCATCATGACCCAGCTCCATGCGGGGGGAAAATTCGACCAGAACTCCTACAAGGTCTCGGGCGGCCTGCACGGCGTCGGCGTTTCGGTGGTGAACGCGCTCTCGGTCTCGCTGAAGCTGCGCATCTGGCGCGGCGGCAACGAGCATTTCATGGAGTTCCGCCATGGCGACGCGATCGCGCCGCTGGCCGTCGTCGGGCCGGCCGGCGACAAGCGCGGCACGGAGGTGACCTTCACTCCGAGCCAGGAAACCTTCACGATGATCGAGTTCGACTACAAGACGCTCGAACATCGCCTGCGCGAACTGGCCTTCCTCAACTCCGGGGTCCGCATCGTCCTGACCGACGCACGCCATGCCGAGGTGGTGCGCGAGGAGCTGATGTATGAGGGCGGCGTCGAGGCCTTCGTGCGCTATCTCGACCGCGCCAAGAGCCCGATCATCTCGAAGCCGCTGATGCTGACCAACGAGAAGGACGGCATCACCGTCGACGTCTCGCTGTGGTGGAACGACAGCTACCACGAGAACGTGCTCTGCTTCACCAACAACATCCCGCAGCGCGACGGCGGCACGCATCTCGCCGGTTTCCGCGCGGCGTTGACCCGCCAGATCACCGGCTATGCCGAAAGCTCCGGCATCCTGAAGAAGGAGAAGGTCACGCTCACCGGCGACGATTGCCGCGAGGGCCTGACCGCGATCGTCTCGGTCAAGGTGCCGGACCCGAAATTCTCCTCGCAGACCAAGGACAAGCTGGTCTCCTCGGAAGTCCGGCCCGTGGTCGAGAACGTCGTCAACCAGGCGCTGGCGACCTGGCTGGAAGAGCACCCGCCCGAAGCGAAGCTGATCGTCGGCAAGGTGGCGGAAGCCGCCGCCGCGCGCGAAGCCGCCCGCAAGGCGCGCGACCTGACGCGGCGCAAGGGCGCGCTCGACATCGCCTCTCTGCCCGGAAAGCTTGCGGACTGCCAGGAGCGCGACCCGGCAAAGTCCGAACTCTTCATCGTCGAGGGCGACTCGGCCGGCGGTTCGGCCAAGCAAGGCCGCGCACGGGAGTATCAGGCGGTGCTGCCGCTGCGCGGAAAAATCCTGAACGTCGAGCGGGCGCGCTTCGACAAGATGCTCTCCTCGGAGCAGGTCGGCACGCTGATTACGGCGCTGGGCGCCGGCATCGGCCGCGAGGAGTTCAACATCGAGAAGCTGCGCTACCACAAGATCATCATCATGACCGACGCGGACGTGGACGGCTCCCATATCCGCACGCTGCTGCTGACCTTCTTCTACCGGCAGATGCCGGAGGTGATCGAACGCGGGCATCTCTTCATCGCCCAGCCGCCGCTCTACAAGGCGGCGCGCGGCAAGAGCCATGTCTATCTCAAGGACGAGCGCGCGCTGGAGGACTATCTCGTCGAGACGGCGCTGGACGGCGCGGTGTTCCGGACCAGCGACGGGGCCGAGCGCGGCGGGGCCGATCTGCGCGTCCTGATCGAGGAGGCGCGCGGCGTCCGCCACACGCTCGGCCAACTGCATTCGCGCTATGACCGCCGCGTCGTCGAGCAGATGGCGATTGCCGGCGCGCTGCATCCGCTCGCCAGCGACAGCGACGCGGACGCCGCCGCGAAGGCTGCGTCGGTCGCGGCGCGGCTCGATGCGATCTCCGACGATCTCGAGCGCGGCTGGGAGGGGAAGGTCGCGGACGGCGCCTTCCTGTTCTCGCGCATGGTGCGTGGCGTGAAGCAGGTTGCGGCTCTGGACGCGGGCCTGCTCGCCAGCGCCGAGGCCCGCAAGCTCGACGCGGCCGCGACCTCGCTGCAGGAGGCTTACTCGAAGCCCGGCGTGCTGAGCCGCAAGGGCGACGACCACATCGTCAACGGGCCGACCGACCTGTTCGAGGCGGTTTCCGCCATCGGCAAGAAGGGCGTTTCGCTGCAGCGCTACAAGGGGCTGGGCGAGATGAACCCCGACCAGCTCTGGGAAACCACGCTCGACCGCGACGCCCGCTCGCTGCTGCGCGTCCGCAACGACCAGAACGATGAGGCCGACGACCTCTTCGTCAAGCTGATGGGCGATGTCGTCGAGCCGCGCCGCGAGTTCATCCAGAGCAACGCGCTGAACGCGACGGTGGATACGTAAGGCGGCGGCTTCCGGCATCGCGATGATAGGCGATGTTGCGGCGGCCGCGCATCGCGGGCATCATCGAGACTGTTGGTGATCAGGAGCGAAAAACGTGTCGGAGCGTGCCCTTCGCCGCTGGACAGTCGAGGAGTTCTTCGCCTGGCAAGAACGTCAGGATGAACGCTACGAGCTTGTCGAGGGGGTTCCGCTCCGGATGATGACGGGTGCCCGCGCCGTCCATAACGACATCGTCATCAACGTCCTCGCTGGACTTCACCGGCAACTTCGCGGCAAGGACTGCCGCCCCTTCAACGCGGATGGCAGCGTTCAAACAGGGATCGGCAATATTCGTCGTCCTGATGCTGGCGTCGAATGCGGCACCTATGATCCAAACGGCCTGAAGGCAGTGTTACCTCGCCTTGTCGTGGAAATCTTGTCACCGAGCACTCAGCGAATAGACCTTTTTGTCAAGTTGCTTGAGTATCAGAGGCTCGCCAGTCTGTTTTACGTTCTCTACATCGACCCAGACGAGCCTAGCGTCGCCTTTTGGTCACGGGAAGCAGAGGGCGAATGGCAGCAACAATCCGCTTCAGCGCTCGATGACGTGATCGAGATGCCGGCAATCGGAATTAGTCTTGCCATGTCAGACATCTATGAGCGCGTGATCTTTGCACATAGGCCGGTCTAGCCGCAGCCCTCACCCCCCGAACACCGACCAGCCCGTCGCCTCGGCCAGCCGCTCCAGCGCCAGCGTGCCGAGCATCGAGTTGCCGTTGGCGTTGAGGCCCGGCGACCAGACCGCGATCGCGGCCTTGCCCGGCGCAATCGCAAGGATTCCGCCGCCGACGCCGGATTTGCCCGGCAGGCCGACCCTGAAGGCAAAGTCGCCCGAGGCGTCGTAATGGCCGCAGGTCAGCATCAGCGCGTTGATGCGGCGCGCCCGTTGCCCCGAGACGACGCGCGGGCCGCCCGGCTCCAGCAGTCCGCCATGCATCAGGTAGCGCCCGGCCATGGCGAGCTGCCGGCAGCTCATCGCGATGGCGCATTGGTGGAAATAGACGCCGAGCGTCAGCTCCGGCGGATGGGTCAGGTTGCCGAAGGCCTTCATGTAGTTCGCCAGGGCGACATTGCGGAACCCGGTCGCCTGCTCGGCCCGCGCCACTGCCTCGTCGATCGTGATCGCGTCGTCATCGGCGAGATAGCGCACGAAGCGCAGCAATTCGCCGATCGCGACGCGCGGTTCGTGGCCGGCGAGGTTAACGTCGGCGACGACGAGCGCGCCCGCATTGATGAAGGGATTGCGCGGGATGCCCTGCTCGCGCTCAAGCTGGACGATCGAGTTGAAGGGCGTGCCCGAAGGCTCGCGGCCGACGCGCCGCCACAGAGTATCGCCGATCTTGCCCAGCGCCTGCGTCAGCGCGAACACTTTCGAGACGCTCTGGATCGAGAAGGTCTCGTCGGCATCGCCGGCGGCATGGACCGACCCGTCGGCCATCACGACGCAAAGTCCGAAGCGCGCGGGATCGATCCGGGCGAGCGGCGGGATGTAGGTCGCGACCTCGCCGCGCTCCGGCGCGGCGGCCATCGCATCGGCAATGTCACGGACGAGCCGCGCGATATCCGTCACCTCTGGCGTCCCCTCGCCGCGATCGCTGGTAGCAGGACAGGCTTGCCTTCGCCGGGTCAAGCAGGCTGTCGCCAGACAAAACGACCCCGGCGCGAGGCCGGGGTCTTCAGACGCCGTTCAGTTCGATGCGTCGATCTCAGATCCGCTCACGCAGGCGCGCCGAGGTCAGCGTCGGATCGACGGCGCCGCGTCGGCCGCCGAACCAGGCCGCCATTGCGCCCAGCGCCAGCGCGATCACGGCGAGCAGCGAGCCGCGCGAGACCGCCCTGGCGGTGATTTCGGCCGCCTGGGCCGCCTGCCGCTTGGCCTCTTCGGCCGTCTGGCGATACTGCGCCTCGTACTCGCCGACGCGGCTGCGCGCATCCTCGACGGAGATGTTCTGCGCCCGGGCAAGCGCCTGGGCGGCGCGCTCGCGCGCTTCCTGCTGTTGTGCTGCGTCGCCTGTCACCGCGGCGCGCATCGCCGAGACGGCGGTGTCGCGCAACGCGGCGGGGTCATTGCCGCCGGTCGCATCGCGCACCGAGCGCTCGATCGAGGCGAACGGGTCGGTCGCCTGCGACAGGGCGGGAATGGCGGTCTGGGCGACGTTCGCCGCGCCGCGGCCAAGTCCGCCGACAGCGCTGCTGAGCCCGGCATAGGCGCCGCCGACGATGCTGCCGACCGCCGTGGTCAGAAGGTAGAAGATCACGATCGTGGTCATCGCCCACGCAATCAGCCCATGCCAGCCGGCCGTGCTCTCGACAGGCTTGCCGGCGAGCCGACCGGCGACGTAGCCGCCTGCGAGCGAGGACAGCAGGCCCGCCACGGTCCACCATGCGGCGGCGCCGATAGAAAAGGAGGCGGCCGTGGGATTGTCTCCGGATATGGGATTGAGAGTGGCCGCGCCCATGCCGACGCCGAGAAGATTGAGCAGGATATTGAGCACCAGCGCCACGGCGACGCCGGCCAGAACCGCGCCCCACGAGATCTGGTTCAGAAGAACGGTGCGCGCATCCTCGGATGGCAGAGCGGGGGACAGATGCGGCGCGTCGGCGTCGCCGAGCGAGCGGGGAGTGTAGGTGTCGGCCATGGCGGTCTCCAGAGTTGATGCTGGCTAGACGCCCGACCGGGGCTTTCTGTTCCTGCCTTGTGTCAAATTTGAAAAGCGACGCAACGTCAGCAGAATACGCCCGCCGCTCACATCTTGACCGTTGCCGATGCGGCAACGAGCGAGCGCAGCCGCGCCAGCGCTGCGTCGAGCGCCTTCGCATTGGCTTCGGCTGCGAAGCCGCCGGCCTCGTCGAAAGCCCTGTCGGCATGGGGCACGGACACCATCTCGGGAACGACCAAAGCGCCGAAGCCGAGTTCCAGCACGGTCCGCAACTGCGTCAGGCTGCGATAGGCTCCGCGCGGACCGGGGGATGCTCCGCCGAGCGCGACGACCTTGCCGGCGAGAGCCGGCCCGCCCGGCCGCGCCAGGCTGATCCAGTCGAGCGCATTCTTGAGGGCGGGCGTGTAGCCGGAGTTATACTCGGGGCACGCGATGAACAGCCCGGCATGGCTGCCGACGAGCGCGCCGAGCGCGGCAGCCTCCGGCGTGACATGGCCGCGATGCGATTCGTCGACGAGGGGCAGCGGATAATCCGCCAGCGAGATCAGCGTCGCGGCTGCTCCCAGCTTGCGCGCCGCGAGCGATGCGAGCCTGGCGTTGAGCGAGCCGGGCCTGTCGGAGCCGGAGAGGACGAGGGTCATGGGTGCGGACAAGGGACCACGGCTCCGGGCAGATGTGAGATGCGGGATCGGGCGTGCTGCCAGGCCGGGCGAAACGCCGCGTCAGTTGGCGCGGCGGTAGACCCAGACGCGGGCCGGCGGGATGTTACGCAAGACCCAGTCGGAGACGAAGGCCTTGAGGCCCGAGCCCTTGCGCGGCACCGGCGAGATCACCGAATAGGTGAACTGGATCAGCGGCGCGCCGTCGGCCAGCAGGGTGAAGACGTCGCTGGCGAAGGCGCTCCGCATCGCGGGCGGACGGGAGAACAGCGGCAGGCTGGAGACAACGGCCACGGCCTTCTCGTGGAGATGCTCGGCCAGGGTGGTCGACAGCGCGTAGGCGTCGCCCTCGATCACGGTGGCGCGGGGGAAGCGCTGACGGAGCAGCGTGCAGAATTCCGGGCTGTATTCGACCAGAACGAGCCGCGCCTCGTCGATGCCGCGCGCGAGCAGCGCCTCGGTGACGGGACCCGTTCCCGGGCCGATCTCGATGACCGGGCCGGCGATGTCGGGATCGACGAAGGAGGCCATGCGCCGCGCCAGCGCCGGGCCTGACGGCGTCACCGAGCCGGTTCGCATCGGCGCGTCGAGCCAGGAGCGGATGAAGCGGGCCTCGTCGCCGAGCTTGGTCTTCGCCTCGCCGGCAGCCTTGCTGACGCGGGTCTTGAAGCGGCCGGCCGTGTGGCGCACCTCGTCCTCGACCTTGTAGCGCACCGCCGCGACCTTCAGCCTGGCCTCGGCGACGCTGTCGACGAGATCGGCCGCCGTGACGCGCATCTCGTCCTCGATGCGCGCAGCCACGCTGGACTGGCCAAGCCGCGCTGCGAGCGAGGGGTGGCGCGAGCGCCTGACAAGCTGGGACATCTGACCTCTGACGCCGCTGCGACGGGCAGCAACCATGACGGAAACATGACGTTACCGTCCCGTCATATGGGGTCAAGACGCTTTGCGGTCCAGTAGGTTCCGCATCGTCGGATCACATCCACGCTCAAATCAGCGGGCGAGGCCGGAATTCCTGCTCGAACAGCGAGGCCATGCGGGCGGTCAGGCGGGGATTGAGCAACGTCAGCCGGCCGTTCGCGATCGAGAACAGCCCCGACCGGCGCAGTCGGGACCAGGTCTTGCTGGTATGGACCAGCGACAGGCCGAGCGCATCGGCCAGTTGCTGCTGGGCCAGCGGAAAGGCGAAGCTGCCGTCGGTGACGAGGCCGAGCGCATCGGCGCGGCGATAGAGCGAGATCACCATGGCGGCGATGCGCTCGCTGGCGCTGCGCTGTCCGACCGAGGTCAGGTTCTCGTCGATCAGGCTCTCCTCGCGCGAGCCGAGCCAGGCGATCTCGTAGGACAGGCTCGGCATCCGCACGAACAGATCCCAGACGCGCTTGCGCGGAAACACGCAGAGCTCGACATCGGTCAGCGCCTCTATGCCATGCTGGGCGGCGCTGAGCAGCGAGGCCTGCAAGCCCACGAGGTCTCCCGGCAGCAGGAAGTTGAGGATCTGGCGGCGGCCGTCGGGCAGCGATTTGTAACGGAAGGCCCAGCCGGAGAAGAGCGTGTAGAGCTCGGCATCTTCCTGGCCGGGATGGATGATGTCGCCGCCGGCCGGCACCTGACGATGGTCGACCTTCATCGCCTGGATGAAGCGCACTTCCTCGTCCGGTTTGTCCTTGAAAGCCGGCTTCAGCCGCAGCGGGCAGGCCAGGCACGGCACGCCGAGACGGCTCTCTTTCGTGCTCACCGCCATGCCTAAACGCCCTTCCCCCGAACCGCCCGGCAGATTGCCAGCGTTCCGGCATCGGGCTCAATATCAGATGACGTAGTGACGAGGCTTGTGCATTGCAACATTCTGCTGGCAATCAGGGACCTTGCGACGGAACCAACGGCGGCGTTGCGCGGTTCTCATCGCGCGTCTGACGCCGCCGTCACGATACGCGCCGTCATGATCTCCGGAGCTCCGCGCATGACCGACCAGCCAAGCCTCCCGGCGCGCTCGCGCATGCGCCGCTTCTTTGCGGTCGCCCTGCCGTTCTGGACCGGGCCGACGCGCTGGCGCGCCTGGTTCCTGACGCTGACCGTGCTGGTCTTCGTCGCGGCGCAGATCGCGACAGCGGTCGGGGTCAACGCCTGGAACCGGCTGTTCTTCGACGCGCTGGAGACGCGCAGCGCGGCAGCCGTCTGGAGCGTGGTGGCATGGCTGCCGCTGCTCGTCGTGGTCTCGTCGCTGACGCTGTCGGCGCTGGTGATCAGCCGGATGCTGCTGCAGACGCGCTGGCGCGAATACCTGACCCGTCGTCTCGCCGGCTGGTGGATCGCCGACCAGCGCTACTACCGGCTGCAGTTCATCGCCAGGGAACAGACCGCGCCCGAATTCCGCATCGCCGAGGACGTCCGGCTCGCGATCGAGCCGCTCGTCGAGTTCGCGATCGGCCTCATCAGCGCCCTGGTCACGGCGGTCACCTTCGCGGCGATCCTCTGGCATGTGGCGGGCTCGGCCTCGTTCACGCTGGGCGGCGTCGTGATCGTGATCCCGAGCTATATGGCGTTTGCGGCGATCCTCTATGCCGTCGTAGCCTCGCTGGCGGCCTATTTCGCCGGGCGTCCGCTGGTCGGGAGAATCTCGGCCAAGAACGAGACCGAGGCGCAGTTCAGGGCTGAAATGACGCGGCTGCGCGAGAATGCCGAGAGCATCGCGCTGATCAAGGGCGACGCCGACGAGCGCGCCTCCGTCGGCGAGAATTACGGCCGCGTCGTCGCCGCCTGGCTGCGGGTCATCCGGCAGCAGGGCGTGATCGCGCTGGTGCTCAACACGAACGGCGCCCTGTTCCCGATCGTGCCGCTGCTGCTGATCGCGCCGAAATATCTGTCGGGCGAGGTGACTCTGGGCGCGGTGATGCAGGTGGTCGCCGCTTTCAGCGCCGTGCAGGCGGCGCTGATCTGGTTCGTCGACAATTTCGTCAGGCTGGCCGAGTGGTTCGCCTCTGTCAGCCGCGTCGACGAACTGCAGGAGGCGCTGGAGGCGCTCGATCTCGGCACGATCATGGAAGGCGACACCCGCATCCAGCTCGGCGAAAGCGAGGACGGCGCGATTCATCTGGAGAACCTCTCGATCGCTCACAGCAACGGGCGGGCCGTCATCACCGACGCCTCGACGGTGATCGCGCTCGGCGAGAAGGTGCTCATCGTCGGCGAAAGCGGCACCGGCAAGAGCACGCTGATCCGCGCTTTGGCGGGACTGTGGCCATGGGGTTCGGGCTCGATCACCGTGCCGAAGGGCAAATCCATGGCCTTCGTGCCGCAGAAGCCCTATCTGCCGATCGGCTCGTTGCGGACGGTGCTGCTCTATCCGGAGGCCGAACTGCCGGTGAAGGACGAGACGATCGTCGCCGCGCTGAAGCGCTGCGGGTTGGGCTACATGGCCAAGCGCCTGGACGACACCGATGCCTGGGATCGCATCCTGTCCGGCGGCGAGCGCCAGCGCGTCGCTTTCGCCCGACTCGTCATCCAGCGGCCCGACATCATCATCATGGACGAGGCGACCTCGGCGCTCGACGAGGACAGCCAGAACTCCCTGCTTGACCTGCTCGAAGGCGAACTGGCGCATGCGACCGTGATCAGCGTCGGCCACCGTCCGGGCCTGGAGGAATACCACGACCGCAAGATCACGCTGGAGAAGCGTCTCGCGGGCGCGCAGTTGACCTCGCGGCGGCTGGGGAAATCCCTGTGGAGGCTGTTCCGGACGAAGCAGGCCGCCAACGACCCGGCGGCCTGACCGGCTCTTCACGAAATCGGCATCTCCCCGAACCTTGCGTCCTTCTGCGGAACTTGTGGCCGGGAGCGCAGTTTATCCGCCATGAAACCGGCTCGACAGCCGGTCCACGGCGACGGGAGAGACAGATGTTGACCAACAGCCTAGCCCCCATCAAGCGCGCGGGCCTCTTCTTCGGCTTCATGGGCGTTGCTGTTGCCACCCTGACGATCGGCGCCGGCTTCCAGACCCCCAGCGACCAGAGCTCGACCGCCGTCGCGCAGACCCGGATCGAGCGCGACATCGCGGCTGAGCCGCGCTTCGCTGCGGTCGATCCCCGGCAGAAGGCTGTCCAGGCGACCAAGCGCGCGATCCCCTATTCGCAGCAGGCCCGACTCGCCGGCTCCGATGGCCTGATCCGTTGACTGTCTGACGGCGAGCGGGAACCCTTTCCGGAGTCGCGTATTGGTCACATAGCGCTCCCTCGCGCGACACTTTCAAAGGCCGCCTTCGGGCGGCTTGATTTTTTTGCTTGTCACAAGCAGCCACCCATAATGGCCGGCATGCCGTCTCCAGCGGCGACAATTCCGGGACGATCATGTATCTGCGTATACGTCATGCGACGACCTATCGCTATGCCGGCCCCGTTCAGTTCGGCCCTCACAGGCTGATGCTGAGACCGCGCGATTCCTTCGATCTGCGCGTCGTCGATACCGCGTTGACGATCTCGCCGCAGGCGCGGCTGCGCTGGATGCACGACGCCTATGGCAATTCCGTCGCGGTGGCGAATTTCGCAGGCTCCGCCCATGCGCTCGACATCGTCAGCGAACTCGTGATCCAGCGCTTCGGCTCGGCCCTGCCCCGGACCGAGATCGAGACGGCCGGGGCGATCGCCGGCGTCGTCTACAGCGAGGCGGAGCGCGCCGTGCTGCAGCCCTATCTCGACCTCGCGGCGGCCGACCCGGACGGCATTCTCGACCAGTGGCTGGCGGATTTCCGCGCCCGGATCGGGCAGGGCTCCGGGCATCTGCTGCGCGATCTGGCGCATGCGATCTACACCAGCCTGAGCTATGCGCTGCGCTATGACGAGGGCGCCCAGCATCCGGCCGACACGATCCGCCAGGCGGCCGGCTCCTGCCGCGATTATGCCTGGCTGTTCATCGAGCTCGCACGCAGGATGGGTTTCGCCGCGCGCTTCGTCACGGGCTATATCCATGACCGCTCGCCGGATTCGGCGGGGCTCGTCTCCGCAGTCGGGCTGACCCATGCCTGGGCCGATGTCTTCATCCCCGGAGATGGCTGGGTCGAGTTCGACCCGACCAACGATCTCGTCGCCGATCGCCAGCTCCTGCGCGTCGCCGTGGCACGCGTGCCGGAGGACGCCTCGCCGGTGTCGGGCAGCTTCACCGGCCTGACCGGGTCGTTCCTCGGGCTCAGCGTCGGCGTCTCGATCGACATGATCGACGCTCCGGGCTGAACCTTCAGCCGGCCGTCGCGATCCGCCACGAGCCGAGCGCGCGGCCCTGCGCCTCGACGGTCTGGACGGCCTCGATCTGCGCCACCAGGCCGGCGAAGAGCTTGGGCGGCTGGCTTTTGGGCAGGTCGCGATCGGCCGTGATCTCGACCTCGATGCCGCCTTCGGCATGGCCGCGGGCCGCCACCGCGATGCTGACGGTGGGCGTGTCGCGCAGCGCGCGCGAGACCACGTCGACGATCAGGAAACCCAGCGGGATGATGCGATCGACGGAGAGCGTCGCCTGCGTCTCGAGCGTGCTCGCGATCCACTGGTCGCGGCTCCGCAAAAGATTCGAGATCATCGTGACGACGTCGTCGAGGAAGAGATCGACGCGGACGGGCTGCATCTCGCCATCGGCCAGGGTGAACCGGTATGCGGCCGAGAGCACATGGACGCGGATCTCGGCGTCCGACAAGGCGAGCCTCGCCTCGCCGCGATAGTCGCGCTTGGTCAGGCCGATATAGCTCTGCACCACCTGGAGGCTGTTCTTGACCCGGTGATGCAGTTCGCGGACGAGGAAGCGGTTGTCGTCCAGCGCGGTCTGCAGCCGGCGCTGGCGCACCTCCTGCTCGTCGACCATGGCGTTGAACGCCTCGGCCACGCTGCGGATGTCGGAGGGCATCTCATCGGCGACGACCGCGCGCGCGCTGCTCAGCGTCGAGCGCGCCCGGGCTGCCGCCTCGATGCCGCGCAGCCAGCGCACGCAATGCTGGTCGATGGCCTTGAGATAGACGAGGCAGAGCAGGCCGAGCGTCAGCAGCGGCGCGATCAGCAGCGTCAGGAACTGTATATAGGCCGCACGCTCCGGTCCGCCGTCGAAGCTGGCGACGACATAAAGATCCGGCTCGGCCACCATGCGCGCGGCATAGACCCGCGCGGGGCCGGCCCGGCTGTTCGCCGACCAGCGCATCTGGGCTTCCGGTATCCGCGCCCGTGCCGGCAGCCATGACGCATCGGCCTCGCTGGCGCCGCGGGATACGACGATGTTTCCGGCCCGCGAGACGAGCGCGACGTTCATTCCCTCACCGGCGGTTCCGAGATCGTAAACCTGGTCTAGCAAGGCGGGGTCGATGGCGATGAACCCGCCCGCGCCGCGCGCATCGCGCGCGCTCACGACGAGATAGGGCCTCCCTGCGATCAGGGCCTGGCCATAGCGGACATCGGCGGCTTCTGACCCGCCCCAGGCAGCGACAGGCGGCGCTTTCTCGATCTCCGCGGCCGCCCTGGCCAGGTCGGCCTCCGTGATGCCTTCGACCCGCGACGCGGCGCAGGATGCCCCGGGCGCGGTCACGCGCAGAGCCTCGAAGCCCCGGATCCGCTCGAGCACGTCGCGCGCCATCGGCGCGCAATCCGATGCGAGGCCTTCGCCATCGCGCACGGCGGCCCCGGCTGCGAGCAGCGAGCGCAGCGCGCCGCGATACCAGACGCGTGTGCGAACGGCGAAATCATCGGCGGCGCGCGCCTGCGACAGCGCGATCGCCGAGTTGACGGTCCGATAGGTGGTGAAGGCGGCGATCGCGGTCAGGCAGGCGATAGGAAAGGCGATCGCGACCAGTAGCGCCAGCAATCGCCCCCTCACGGTTCTGAAGCGCGTCAACCTCATCAGATTTTCACGCGCATCAGATGTTGACGATTTCCGAACCGACCCGCTGGAGAGCCGCCGCGCTTTGCCGGTCAGGTCCAATATCGTCGATGCCGCCGATGGAGAGCAGTTCGGCGAGCTTTGTGCGCGCCCGGTTGACGCGACTCTTGATCGTCCCGATGGCGACGCCGCAGATTTCCGCCGTCTCTTCGTAGGACAGGCCCGTCGCCCCGACCATGATCAGCACCTCGCGCTGCTCTTCCGGCAGCTTCGCCAGCGCCGATCGGAAATCGGCGAGATCGAGATGACTTTCCTGGTTGCCGCGAACGGCCAGGCGCTCGGCATAGGTTCCCTCGCTGTCCTGCACCTCGCGCCCGCGCTTGCGGTAGAGCGAGTAATAGGTGTTTCGAAGGATGGTGAAGAGCCAGGCGCGCAGGCTGGTGCCGGGCTCGAATTTCTCCGAGTTGCCCCATGCTTTCAACAGCGTGTCCTGGACCAGGTCATCGGCCAGATGCATCGATCCCGACAGCGACGCGGCGAAGGCGCGCAGGTTCGGAATTTCCTTGATCAGGCCGTCCTTGAATTCAGTGCCGCTCATCGGTCGAATCCCCGGCGGCGCGGTCTTCCTGCGCCTCGAGCTGCGCCAGCAGAACGAGAAACTTGTCGGGCACCGGCGCGTTGACGATGTCGTCATAATGCGCCTTCAGCGAGCGCCCGATCGATTCCTGGACCTTCGGATCGAGAAAGATCTCGGTTTCGTCATGCCCCCCGGCGGGATCCGTCATTCCTGTCTCGATACCGTTCATAGTCGCCCTCGCGCCCGTGGCGCGCCCGCTTTTCCAGCAGGTCGCACCGGTTGTCATCACTCGGCCCGAAGGATGGATTGCTTTCCGCCGCCGCGAACCATCCAACAAGCTTGCACACATACGGCACATGAACGGCGTCCGCCGGCAAAGGTTCCAGAACCGATGCAAAATAAATCTCTTGTCAGGGATGCGCCGGCAGTGCTCATTTCCGCGCACGTGACAAAGGACCGCTTTATGTCGATCGCGAAAGAAATTGCGCCTCATCTTCCGTATTTGCGCCGCTTTGCGCGCGCTCTCAGCGGCACCCAGCCCGGCGGCGACGCCTATGTCGTGGCGATGCTCGAGGCGCTGATCCTCGACCCGTCCGAATTTCCGCGCGACCTTAACCCGCGCGTCGGGCTCTACCGCACCTTCCTCAAGCTCTGGTCCTCCGTCGGCCTCAACACCACCGCGAGCGGCCAGCCCGAACTTGACCGTTCCTCGGCCGAGCGCAATCTGGAGGCGCTGACGCCCCGGCCGCGCCAGGCCTTTCTTCTGCGGACGGTCGAAGGGTTCTCGATCGAGGAGGTCGGACAGATCATGGACGTCGGCGCCGCCGACGCCGCGGGCCTCGTGCAGACCGCTGGCCAGGAGATCGCCGAACAGGTCGCGACCGATGTGCTGATCATCGAGGACGAGCCGATCATCGCGCTCGACATCGAGACTATGGTCGAGGAACTCGGGCATACCGTGACAGGCGTCGCGCGCACCCATCGCGAGGCCATCGCGCTCGTCGCCAGGAAGCGGCCTGGACTCGTGCTCGCCGACATCCAGCTTGCCGATGGCAGCTCGGGCCTCGACGCGGTCAACGAGATCCTGGCCTCCATCGACGTGCCGGTGATCTTCATCACCGCCTATCCCGAGCGCCTGCTCACCGGCGACCGGCCGGAGCCGGCCTTCCTCATCACCAAGCCGTTCCAGCCCGAGGCCGTGAAGGCCGCGATCAGCCAGGCGCTGTTCTTTGACCGCCGCGCCGGCCGCAAGGCCGCCTGAATCCTTCAGCCGCGCCGCAAGGCCAAAGCCCGCATCGCGCCAGCGACGCGGGCTTTTTTTGCGCGATGCGCGTTTCTGCACGGAGGAAGGCGGGCCCGCACGGAACAAACGCCTGCGGCGGCCGTTACGACGGGGGTTCGGGCGGGGATTCGGGGACAAAGTTTGGTATTCGCCAGGAGGCAAGGTCCATGGTCATGACATTCGTCGCCACGGTCATCGCGGGTGCGTCCATCGCTGGCGCCCTGTTCGGCGGGTTGGTCTCGACTGATGTTCTGCTCGGCGAAGCCTTGTCGCTGATGCTGGCCGGCGTGACTGCGACAGCCGTCGCAGGGGCCGCCGCGCTTGATGGTTGAGCGGCGCGACAGGCCGAGCGATTGACGTCGCACCCGATGGCACGACACGCGCGCTGGGGCCGTCTGCCAGCTTGCGCTTTAGCGCTGACGGCAGCGTTGGCTGCGCTGCCGGCGCCGTCCCGGTCGCAGAACTCTACCCGACCGGCGACCGATACCCGAAAGCCGGCGGTTCCGGCCCCGACCGTCCTGCCGCCCCGCAGACCCGACGATCTGCCGCGTCCGGCCGCCGCGCAGCCCCGGGACGCTGCGAAAAAGACATCGCCCGCGTCCACCGTCCCCGACAAACCGGCCGAGGCGGCCAAGAGCGAGCGGGGCGAAACCGGCGAGGCTGGCTGGATTGCCGTTCCCGCCCTTCCCGATCCGCTGCTCTGCACGGCCGGCCTCTCCGCCAGCCATGGCGACGGCATATCGCCCGTCGACATAGTCAAGCTCCATGCCCGCCTCGAGCCTGGCTGCCATGTCGAGGAGCCGGTCATCGTCCGGAACCTGACCATACGCCAGGGCGGGACGACGCGGAAGCTTGCGTTCGACCCGCCGGCGACGATCGCCTGTCCCCTTGCCGTCGCGCTGGCGCGCTGGGCCGAGACGGGCCTTCAGCCGCTCGCGCAGGGGCATTTCGGCCGGACGCTGACAGGGCTGCGCGTCGGCGGCGGCCATGAATGCCGCCGCCGCAACCGCTCCTCGACAGGCCCGCTCAGCGAACATGCGACGGGCCGGGCGCTCGACATTTTCGCCTTCGTGCTGGACGGCGACGGACAGGGGGAGGGGCCTCGCGGCGGGTCGGGCAAGGCCGTCGTCTCGGGCAAGGCGACCGCCACGACCACGATCAGCGTCGAGCGTCCGACGGGACCGGCGCAACTCGCCTTTCTGGAAGCGGTCCGGCAATCGGCTTGCGGCGCCTTCATGACCGTGCTCGGCCCGGGCTCGGACGCAGCGCACGCCAACCATATTCATCTCGACATCCAGGCGCGCCGATCGGGCGCGAGCCGATTCTGCCATTGAACCGGTCCGATCTAGCGGTGGCCTGCGGCGGCGCGATGCCTCTGTAGCGGTTCTCCGCCGATCATCCTCGCCTCGCGCCGGGCAGCGAGCACGAGGCATGCTTCCGACAGATCGCACCCTGCCGTGATCAGGGCCTCGAGCTCCCAGAACGGCGGCATGGTGCTTGCTCGACGCGAAACCATCGCGGAGTCGTGGGAAAGCGCATCGGGGAGAAGGCCCGCATGACTGTGGTGCAGATCGCCATCGTAGAGAAGCATCGTCGGTCCCGCGCGTCCAGGTGGGAAACGCCACAGCTTTGTCTGGGTTCCGAGTTAGAGCAGGAACTGTGGAGCCAATGCGGCGTTTTCTGGTAGTCAGAGTGACAGGAGAATAGCGATGCCGAACCCGCCAGACAGAACCCGCGCAGCGGCCCTCGTCGCCGCAGGCCTTTTTGCCTGGACGATGATGCCGCCTGCCCCGGCGATGGCCCAGTCGGACGCGCCGTCCGGCCGCCTCAACTGCGCCGTCGGACCGGCGATCGGGCTCGTCGTCACCTCAAGGCGCTCGATGGACTGCCGCTTCACGCCACGGCGCGGCCCGGTTCAGCGCTATGTCGGCACCGTACGCAGCTTCGGCCTCGATCTCGGAACGATCCGCGGCAGCAACATGACGTGGCGGGTCTACGGCCCCTATGCGCGCGCGCCGCTCGGGGCGCTGAACGGCCGCTATGCCGGAGCCCAGGCCGGGGCTGCGCTCGGGACAGGAGCGACCGGGACGATCCTGATCGGCGGCGCCGGCAACAAGGTCCGTCTCCAGCCGCTTGCGCTGCAGTCGGCGCGCGGCATCAACGTGGCGCTCGGCGTCACCGGTTTCGAACTCAGTCTCGCCCGTGGCCGGGCGCGGCGATGAGGAGCGTCGCTCACGTTTTGCTAACCTTGTTCTCGCAAGTTTAGTCGAATTCGACCGGATTCGCGCAAAACATCAGTTGCGTTGCGGGAACCTTGCGCGACGTTGTGACGTTGTCCGTTCATCAAACCGTTACAAGTTGAGGAAAGGGAGGTGGATACGTGACTGATATCCGAATCCTGATCGTTGAAGATGATCCATTTATCGCGATGGACATCGAATCCGCTGTCTCCGAGCGGTTCGGCGGTATGGCCGAACTGATCGTCGTCGAATCCATCGAGGGCGCGCACGCCGCAGCGGCGACGCCCCTGTCCTGCGCGCTGCTCGACATCGACGTCGTCGGCGGCAAGACCTTCGGCGTCGCCGCGAGCCTGCTCGCAAGCGGCACGCCCTTCGCGTTCGTCTCTGGCTCGACGCCCAACGATGTGCCGCGCACTCTGCGGGAGGTGCGTTTCCTGCGAAAGCCGTTCTCGACGCGCGATATCGCAAACTTCGTTTCAAGCGCGATTCCGGCGCGCTGAGCAAAAGCGGCATCTAGCCGGGCCGAGGGCCCGGATTCGCGGATCAGTCCCTTTTGGGGAAGGCGACCGTGATCCGAAGACCTGGCCTTTCATTGCCCGGGGCCAGCGGCCCGGTCACCATGGTGCCGCGCATACTCCGCAGAAGACTGGCGATCACAGTCTGGCCAAGCCCCTTGGTCTCGACCTTTGCGGGCATCCCGGCTCCATCGTCTTCCACCGAAAGCGCCAGTCCGTCCGAGCCATCGACCTCCGTGGCGGCGAGACGCACGGTAACCGTCCCGGCCATGCCGTCGGGAAACGCGTGCTTGATCGCGTTGGTGACAAGCTCGTTGACGATCACGACATAGGAGACAGCGTCGCGGCCCGGCAGCCGGATGTCGTCCATCGCCAGGTCGATCGAGATCGGCCGGTTATCGACGGCCTTGCCGATCTCCTCCAGCAGATCCTCCATATAGGGACGCGCGTCGATCTCGTCGGTTTCCAGATCGAGCCTGAGGCGGCGCTGCCCGGCGGCGATCGCCTGGATGCGGGACTGCGCCTGGGCGAGCGCCATCGTCACCGCCGGGTCCTTGCTCTGCCGGCTCTGGACATTGAGCAGCGCCGAGATCATCGCGAGATTGTTGCCGACACGGTGACTGACGTCGCGCAGCAGCGCCTCCATACGCAGGCGCTCGTTCTCCAGTTGCTGGGTCCGTTCGCCGACGATCTGTTCGAGCTGGGCGTTGGAGATCGCGAGCAGGCTGGTGCGGCGCTGGCGCTGGCGCAGTTGCGACCAGGCGGCGAAAGCGAGCCCGGCCAGCGCCACGACGATGCCGGCGCTGGCAAGCAGCCTGCGCTGCTCCTCGCTGCGGTTGAGCTCGACCAGCCGCAGGTTCTCGGCAAGCTGGATTTCGCGGACGGTATCGCGCAGCGCGTTCATCGCCGCGACCCCAAGTCCCTCATTGACCTTGGAGACCGCCTCGGAGAAGCGGCCCTCCCGCCCCAGAAGGATGGTTGCATCGAGTTCGACGAGCTTGCGCTTCGTCTCTTCGCGGGCCGCCGCAAGACGCCGGCGCTGATCGGCGTCGCCGGCGATGAGGTTCTCGAGTGCGTCGAGTTCGGGCAAGGCGGCGGCGCGCCCCGCCGTAAACGGCGCGAGATAGGCTGCGTCCCTGGTCAAGAGGTAGCCGCGCTGGCCGGTCTCCGCATCGCGCATATGGCCCAGAAAGCGCTCGGCGCGTTCGCGCACCTCGATCGAATGGGAGACGCGCGCAGCCGCATTGCGCGCACCGGCATTGATCCAGACTGCCAGCACGATCGCGATGCCGACGACGCCGATTGCCGTGATGGTCGCCGTGGCGGAGCGCAGCCTGTCCGCGAAAACGGGCATGCCGGGCAGCGCCAACCGAGTGCGGGACCTGATCTGAGCAGACATTGGGACCGTGTTACAGGACGGAATCCACAATCCCTATGTAAAAAGACACCTGCCGACCATGCACAAAAGGCTGCGTGCCCCGGTCGAGGAGCAGTCCGCTGATGGCAATGCAGTCCTTGTCAGGCCAAAGCCCTCAGCTTTCGTCCTCGTCGCGGTCGCCGCTCAAGGCCTGCTTGCCGAGCACGGCCGCCAGCACGATCGCGACGCCGGCCAATCCCGCCTTCCAGCCGATGCGGGAGCCCAGCAGCCTGGCGGCGACCGGGGCCGCCACGAATGCCGTCTGCGCGAGGGGCCGGGGCGGGCGGCGGCGACTCTTGACATAGGCCGCGACGCCAAAGGCGATCAGACCCGCCACGAGCAGACCGCCCGCGATCCAAAGGCTGGCGGCAACCGCGCCGTAGCGCAGCGCCAGGACAGTGTGCAGCGCCGCCAGCACATAGCCCCCGGCGCAGAGGATGAGGAAGGCGCCGAGGCCGTAGAGCCCCAGCACCGTCAGGTTGCGCTTCACCACCCCGGAAATCTCCGCTGTGAGAAAGGCTGCGATCCCCCCGAACATCGCTTATCGCGCCGACAGGAAGCCGACGAAAAGGCCGATGGCCGCGGCGAGGCCCAGCGCGCGCAGCGGGCGCTCGCGGATCTCGTCCTCGATCAACTGCTGCAGATCGGTCGCCTGCTCGCGCGCGACCTCGACCAGCTTGTCGGTGTCGACGCCCGCCGAGCGCAGGGTGCCGGAGACGGTCGCGGCGAGTTCCTCGGCCCCGCGCGTCAGGCTCGCCTCGATCTCGCCGGCCTCGCGCTTGACGCTGCGCGCCGCCGAGTTGGCCTCGTTGGCGACCTTCTCGGCTCCGGTCGCGATCTCGTCTCCGGCGCGCTTCGCCGCGGAGGCGGCCTGGTTCTTGGCGGAAGCGGTGGTGGTGGCCATGTCGTGGGGTTCCTCGTCGCTCATCGTTGAATGGTCGTCAGTCCGACGCCGCTGGCTGCGCCCGAGACGATGCAAATGACTTGGGCTAAACGCGCCTCCAGCCCGGCGGTTCCGCGTTTCGCCGCCCGGCCGCAACTCTCGACGGCTCACGCCGCCTTTGACTGAAGCAGCGGTTCCGTGGTTTCCGTCTCGAGCTGCGCCTGCCGATAAGCCGCGAATTCCTCCTGCGCCACCATGGCGACGAGCAGGATCGGTGTCGAGAGCACCGCCCCGATCGGTCCCCAGAGCCAGAGCCAGAAAATGAAGCCGATGAAGACCAGGAAGGGCGACACGGTCAGGCTGCGGCCGACGAAGACCGGCGTGACGGCGTTGCCCTCGATCAGATGCACGATGAAATAGGCTGCCGCCGGCGCGATCGCAGCCAGCAGCGTCGGCGAGTCGAGCAGGGCGCCGGCGAACATCGTCACCGTGACGATGATCGGCCCGATGAAGGCGAGATAGTTCAGCAGGAATGCCAGCGCGCCCCAGAACACCGGATAGGGCATGCCGGCGAGCCAGGCGATGAAGGCGGTGACCACGCCCATGCCGATATTGATCAGCGTGACGAGGCCGAAATAGCGCGCGGTCCGGGTTTCGATCTTCTCGAAGAAGGAGCCGGCGGATTTGCGGGCGCCCCGGCCGAGGCAGAGTCGCAGGATGCGGGCCTTGAAATGCCGGCGTGTCGCCAGCCAGAAATAGACCGTCGCCACGAAAACGAGCAGGCCGCCCGCCGCGGCCGAGGACGACAGCGCAATCGCCATCAGCGGGTCGCCCTGCGAGACCTCGAGCTCCGCGCCGCTCTTGCCGGTCAGCGCCGCAGCCGCGCTTTTGAGCTGGTCGAGCAGGTCGACGACCGGCCGCAGCTTGTTCTGAAGCGCGGCCGCCATCTTGGGGCCCTGGTCGCTCCAGGCGGCGATCGGCACGGCGAGCAGGGTCAGCGCGGCGATGATCACGCCGAACCCGAACAGCACCACGATCGCCGCCGCCAGATGCTGCGGAACGTTGCGGCGCACGAGCCAGTCGACCAGGGGACCGAGCACCAGCCCGAAGATCACGCCCGCCACGATCGGCATGGCGATGCCCTTGGTCAGATGGAGCGTCGCCGTCGCCAGGATGACGAAGATGCCGATGATCGCATAGCGGACGATGAGATCGTGCTCTTGCGGCGTGACGTCGTTGTGCGTCTCGTCGACCGCTGCGACCTCGACCTCTTCCCGATAGCGCGGAAACGGCTTCCAGGCGGATGAAGAGAGCATGATGTCGGTTCCAGCGCGCGCGAACCGCGCCCCCCGGCGCGTCAGACCATACAACGTTGGATTGGAAGGGAAAGTTCCGGCTTACGACAAACAGCCGGAGCAGGCTGGAGGCCTGAAAGAGACGTCGCCTTTTCGGGGGGTCGTGCTTTCAATGCGCCTCGTCCCAGTTGCCGGCCGCCCGCGCATCGACCTGCAGCGGCACCTTTAGCGAGAGCGCCGGGTGCGGCGCATCGACCATCACGCCGGTGATGACCGGCAGCGCCGCCTCGACCTGTGCGTCCGGAACCTCGAAGACCAACTCGTCATGGACCTGCAGCAGCATGCGCGCGTCGAGCTTCGCCGCCGCCAGCGCCGCATCCATGCGGATCATGGCGCGGCGGATGATGTCGGCGGCCGAGCCCTGGATCGGCGCGTTGATCGCCTGGCGCTCGACGAAGGCGCGCTCGGAGGGGTTTTTCGAGGCGACCGCCGGAAAGTGGCAGACGCGGCCGAAGATCGTCGTGACATGGCCATTTGCGCGCACGAAGGTCTTGGTCTGGTCCATGTAGTCGCGGATTCCCGGGAACCGCTCGAAGTATTTCCGGATATAGGCCCCGGCCTCCTCGCGGCCGATGCCGAGCTGGTTGGCGAGCCCGAAGGCCGAAATGCCGTAGATGATGCCGAAATTGATCGCCTTGGCGCGGCGGCGCACCTCGCTCGGCATACCGGCCACCGGCACGCCGAACATTTCTGAGGCCGTCATCGCGTGGATGTCGATGCCGTCGGCGAAGGCCTGCCGCAACTGCGGGATGTCGGCGATATGGGCGAGGATGCGCAATTCGATCTGGCTGTAATCGGCCGAGATCAGCTTGTGGCCGCTCGACGCGACGAAGGCGGTACGGATCTTGCGCCCGGCCTCGGTGCGGATCGGGATGTTCTGCAGGTTGGGCTCCGATGAGGAAAGCCGCCCCGTGGTGGTCGCCGCCAGCGCAAAGGAGGTATGGACCCGCTGGGTCTGCGGATTCACATAGGCCGGCAGCGAGTCGGTATAGGTCGATTTCAGCTTGGCAAGCTGCCGCCATTCGAGGATTTTCGAGGGCAGTGGGTGGCCCTGCTCGGCGAGCTCCTCCAGCACGCCCGCGCCCGTCGCCCATTGCCCGGTCGCGGTCTTCTTCGCGCCGGACAATCCCATCTTGCCGAACAGGATGTCGCCGAGCTGTTTGGGGCTCCCGATGGTGAATTTCTCGCCGGCGATCTCGTAAATCTCGTCCTCCAGCCGCGCCAGCGACTGGGCGAACTCGCCCGAGAGCCGCGACAGGATCTGCCGGTCGATGCTGATGCCGCGCGCCTCCATCTTCGCCAGCACGTCGACCAGCGGGCGCTCCAGCGTCTCGTAGACGGTGGTGCGGCCCTCGGCGGCGAGCCTGGGCTTCAGCATGCGCCAGAGCCGCAGCGTCACGTCGGCGTCCTCGGCCGCGTAATCCGTCGCCTTGTCGAGCGCGACCTTGTCGAAGCTCACCTGCGCCTTGCCAGTGCCGGCGACCTGCCCGAAGCTGATCGTCTCGTGGCCGAGATGCAGCTCCGAGAGCCTGTCCATGCCGTGGTTGTTGTTGCCGGCGTCGAGCGCGTAGGAGATCAGCATCGTGTCCTCGATCGGCGCGACGTCGATTCCGTAGCGCTTCAGCAGGACGAGATCGTATTTCAGGTTCTGGCCGATCTTGAGCACTCCGGGATCGGCGAGCAGGGGTTTGAGCACGGCGATCGCCTGCTCGACCGGGATCTGCCCCTCCAGCATGCCGCCGCCGAACAGGTCGGTTCCGCCGCGATGCTGCAGCGGAATGTAGCAGGCCTGTCCGGGCGCGACCGCGAGCGAAACCCCGACGAGATCGGCCTGCATCGGGTCGAGCGCGCTGGTCTCGGTGTCGAGCGCGACCGCGCCCGCCTCGTAGGCCCAGCCGATCCAGCGTTCGAGATCGACCAGCGTGCGGACGCATTCGTAAGCCGTGCGGTCGATTTTGGCATTGGCGGCCTCGGCCTTGCGGGCTGTCGCGAGGTCGGCGGGCCTGAGCCAGCCATCGTCGGCGGCGGGCGTCGTCGGCTCGACGGTGCCGGACGGATCGGCGGGCACGGCAGAGGCGGACAGGCCGTCGGTGGCATCGCCCCCGGCATAGAGCGCCTTGAGCTCGGCAGCACGCGCGCCGCCCGGCGCCAGCGCCTCGTCGGCGTCGATCGCGGAGACCTCGGCGCCATAGGCCTCGGCGACACGCTTGGTGATGGTGGTGAACTCCATCGCCTTGAGGAAGGCGATCAGCTTCGCCGGCTCGGGCTCGCTGAGGGTGAGATGCGAGAGCGGCGTCTCGACCTTGACGTCGTTGACCAGCGTCACCAGCCGGTGCGAGATGCGGACTTTCTCGATCACCTCGGGATTGGTCAGCGTTTCGCGGCGCTTGGGCTGCCTGATCTCGGAGGCGCGCGCCAGCAGCGTGTCGAGATCGCCATATTCGCCGATGAGCTGGGCCGCCGTCTTGATGCCGATGCCCGGCGCGCCGGGGACATTGTCGGTCGCGTCGCCGGCCAGCGCCTGCACATCGACGACGCGGTTCGGCATCACGCCGAAATACTCGACGACCTCGGGCTCGCCGATTTTCCGCTCGGCGCGAAAACCCTTGCCCTTTGCGGCGTCGCCCGATGCGGGGTCGTACATCGCCACGCCCGGCCGGACGAGCTGCATCAGATCCTTGTCGGCCGAGACGATGAGGACGTCCGCGCCGGCTTCGCGCGCCTGGCGCGCATAGGTCGCGATCAGATCGTCGGCCTCGTAGACATCCTGCTCGACCGGGATCAGCCCGAAGGCGCGCACCGCCTCGCGCATCAGCGGGAATTGCGGGATCAGGTCGGGCGGCGGATCGGAGCGGTTGCCCTTGTAGGCCGGGTAGATCTCCTTGCGGAAGGAGTTCTCGGACTTGTCGAAGACGATGGCGAGATGGGTCGGCTTCACGCCCAGCACGCCGTCCTTGACGAACTGGAACAGCTTGGTGGCGAACAGTCTGACCGCGCCCGAGGGCAGGCCGTCCGAGCGGGCATTGTATTTCCGGTCCTGGTTGATCGACTGGAAATAGGCGCGGAAGATGAAATTGGAGCCGTCGACCAGAAAGAGATGGTCGCCCGGCTTGAGATCGGGGGCGGTGGACGGGGTGGTTGCTTCGCTCATGGCGCGGACCATAAGCGCCGCGCGCGGAGCGGTCCATTGCGCAGGCGCGCCGATTCGCGGGATGCTGCGTCAGAAGCCGTCAGGAAGATGCGTCATGAACGAGCATGCAACCATGAGGCTGGCCTTCGAGCCGGTGCCGGAAGACCAGATGCTGCCGCGCGCCGAGGCCTTCCTGGCGCGGATGCGCAAGCGCCGCACCGTGCGCGACTATTCCGACCGGCCGGTGCCGCGCGACGTCATCGAAGCGGCGGTGATGACGGCCGGGACAGCGCCATCGGGCGCCAACCAGCAGCCCTGGAGTTTCGTCTGCATCTCCGATGCGGAGAAAAAGCGGCTGATCCGCGAAGGCGCGGAGGAAGAGGAGCGCGCCTTCTACGCGGGGCGCGCCGGCGAGGAATGGCTCGGTGCGCTCAGCCATCTCGGCACCGACGCCAGCAAGCCCTTTCTGGAGACGGCCCCCTGGCTGATCGCGATCTTCGCCCAGCGCTGGGGCATCGACGCGCAAGGACGCAAGATCAAACACTATTACGTCCCGGAGTCGGTCGGTATCGCGACCGGCTTCCTGATCGCGGCCTTGCACGAAGCCGGGCTCGCGACGCTGACGCATACGCCTGCGCCGATGAATTTCCTGAACGCGATCTGCGGGCGGCCCGACAACGAGAAGGCGGCGATCCTGCTCGTTGTCGGCTATCCGGCCGAGAATTGCCGCGTCCCCGCGATCGGCAAGAAGCCGCTCGCGGAGATCGCGACATTTCTGTGAGCGTCAGCCGTCCAGCCACGATGCCTCCCGACGCAACCGGGCGCGATCATCTTCACTTGTCAGGGCCGCGAGCCCTCGCGCGAGGGCGCCACGCGCCTGCCGACGTGCGGACGATGCGTAACCGGGGATGTCCGCGATCGCCGAAAGCGTACGCTGCAGCCGCAAGCCAACCTCGACGAGGCTCGCGCCATCGCGCGCGATGGGCGTGATGCAGTCCTCCAGCATATTGTCCGCGTCGATCACGGGCAGATGGACACGCAGATAGCGCGCCGGCTCGGGCTCCTCGTCACGCGCCGCCGCCAGCACGCGCGTCAACGCCGCCAGAACATCGATCGCGGTTCCGGGGTCGTTGACTGCGGGCGAAAGCGCGCGCGAGGCGATCTCCGATAATACGATGACGCCGAAGCGCGGATCCTGGTCGAAGGATCGACGCGCGTCGACGATAAAGGCGTTCCGGATCGACTGTTCGGCCTTTTCGGTCAATCGGGTCGCGGTGAAGGCAAGAGCCTGCCCGTCGCTGACGAAGCTGCCCGGAACCGCCGCCACATCGATCACGCCCTCGCCGGCGGCTTCCTGCAGCGCGCCCAGATCGACGCGCTGGACATAGCCGATCGTCCGGGCTTCGACCGCGAAGACGCCGACCGGACCACGACGCGCCGGCGCGCCGCCAAGCGAGGGAGCAAGCCGGCGCGCAACCACGGCCTCCGCCGCAGCCTTCGCGACCCGGTCGATGGTCTCTCCCATCCGGCCGAGGCTGGACAGCCGGTCGATCCAGCCGATGAAGGTGATGACGACGGCGATGACGACGCCGATCGTTACGACGAACAGGATGAGACGGCCGCTGGAGCCGTAGACGCCCGTACTCAACGCGATGATGCCGACGAGGCTGAACAGGAAGGCCCCGATAAACGTAGCCAACGCGTTCTGGGCGCTGGAATCCTGCTGCAGCAACTGGGTCGCGCGCGGAGTGGCCGCCGATGCCGCCGCACTGTAGGCGGACACCATTGTCGACAGAGAAAAGATCGTCACCGTCAGCATCGACGAAGCGATGATGCCGAGGATCGCATCCACCGCTTCCGCGCCGATACGGGCCGAGATGTCGGCGGGGACCAGCGGCGCCAGCCAGATCGACAATAGCGCGCTTGCGATCCCGAGCAGCGCAAAAAGCGCCACGCGAAACCAGAGGCGCTTGCCGATCCGGGCGATTGACCAGAGAAAACGCGTCGCCAACTCATCCCCCATGCCGGCTTGAAGAACCAAACAGGATGGGAGCGATTTCGTTCCCTGGCGAAGGCCGGGGAGTCAGTCTGGCTCGCGCGGTCGCACGAAGCGCCGGAGCACGGTCCCGCCTACTTCTTCTTCCCGTCCGGGCCGAACTGCTTGAGATAGGCGACGAGATTTTTGATCTGCGTCTCGTCCTTCAAGCCCGGATAGACCATCTTGGTGCCGGGCGTGACGCCGCGCGGATTCTTGATGTAAGTCGTGAAATTGGCCTCGTCCCAGACCTTGTCGAGACCCTTGTAGGCCGCCGAGTAGGTGTAGCCGGCATGCGTTCCGGCCTTGCGGCCGTCGAACAGGCCGTTCAGCACCGGGCCGACGCCGTTCCTTGCGGTCTCGCCGACCTGGTGGCAGGCCCTGCACTGCAGGAAGGTCTTCTCGCCCGCGGCGGCGTCCTGTGCCTGCGCCGTGATGGGCGAGAGCATCGTGGGCGCAAAACCGAGGAGACCGGCGGCGACTGCGTAGGCAAGATGTTTCATGGTGAGCATCCTCCATAGACTTTGTCTAAATCAACTAGAGCGTCGCAGGTTCCGCGCAAGCCTCGCAGCCTGCAAAATCTGGTCACGTCCGCTCGGGCAGCCATCACGGCCTCGCGAGTCCGCCTCATTCTCCGCCTCCTCGCGGGCGCCATTCCGCCGACCGATCGGGAAGGCCAAAGCGATTGCATCTCCCGCGACTCCTTCGTAGTGTATCGCTTAGTTGACAGCAATGTGTTAATCCAACTTGACACATATGCCTAGCGATGGGGATGCGGAATGCTGGAGACACCCCTTCTCGACACCGTCTCGGTTCCCGCCGACATGCGTCATTTTCAACCCCGCCAGCTGAAGCAACTCGCCGACGAGCTGCGCGCCGAAATGATCGACGCGGTTTCCGTCACCGGCGGCCATCTCGGAGCGGGGCTCGGCGTGGTCGAGCTGACGGTGGCGCTGCACCATCTCTTCGACACGCCGCGCGATACGCTGATCTGGGATGTCGGCCACCAGGCCTATCCCCACAAGATTCTGACCGGCCGGCGCGACCGCATCCGCACGCTCAGGCAGGGCGGCGGGCTGTCTGGCTTCACCAAGCGCGAGGAGAGTGAATACGACCCGTTCGGCGCGGCCCACACCTCGACCTCGATATCGTCGGCTCTCGGCTTTGCCGTGGCGCGCGACCTGAATGGCGAGGCCGGCCATGTCGTCGCGGTGATCGGCGACGGGGCGATGTCGGCCGGCATGGCCTATGAGGCGATGAACAATGCGGGTGCGCTCGGCAAACGCCTGATCGTCATCCTGAACGACAACGACATGTCGATCGCGCCGCCGGTGGGCGCGATGTCGGCCCATCTCGCCAAGCTGCTGTCGGGCAAGGCCTATCTCTCGCTGCGCGACCATGGCCGGCAGATGACCAGGAAGCTCGGCAAGCGGATCGATTCGACAATCACGCGGGCGGTCGAGCATGCGCGCGGCTACCTCACCGGCGGCACGCTGTTCGACCAGCTCGGCTTCTATTATGTCGGCCCGGTCGACGGCCATAATCTCGACCATCTCCTGCCCGTCCTGCGCAATGTCCGTGATGCCGGCAACGGCCCCATCCTCGTCCATGTCGTGACGCAGAAGGGCAAGGGTTACGCCCCCGCCGAAGCCAGCGCCGACAAATATCACGGCGTGGTCAAGTTCAACGTCCTGACCGGAGCGCAGGAGAAAGCGCCCTCCAACGCGCCGTCCTACACGAAGGTTTTTGCGAACGCGCTGGTGAAGGAAGCCAACGCCGACGACAGGATCGTCGCGATCACGGCTGCGATGCCGTCGGGCACCGGGCTCGACCTTTTCGCCAGGACGCATCCCTCCCGCTTCTTCGATGTCGGAATCGCCGAGCAGCATGGCGTCACCTTCGCGGCCGGCCTTGCCTGCCAGGGTTTCAAGCCGTTCTGCGCGATCTATTCCACCTTCCTGCAGCGCGCCTACGACCAGATCGCCCATGACGTGGCGCTGCAGAAGCTCCCCGTCCGCTTCGCGCTCGACCGCGCCGGGCTGGTTGGGGCCGACGGGCCGACCCATGCGGGGGCGTTCGACACGGCCTATCTCGGTTGCCTGCCCGGCTTCGTGCTGATGGCGGCCGGCGACGAGGCCGAACTCGTCCACATGGTCGCGACCGCGCGCGCTCATGACGAGGGGCCGATCGCGTTCCGATACCCGCGCGGCGACGGCGTCGGCGTCGAGATGCCGGAGACGGGCGTTCCGCTCGAGATCGGCCGGGGGCGCATCGTCAAGGAAGGCACGCGGGTGGCGCTTTTGTCCTACGGCACAAGGCTGGCGGAATGCCTGCGCGCGGCCGAGGCGCTCGACGCATACGGCCTCTCGACCACGGTCGCCGACGCCCGCTTCGCCAAGCCGCTCGACCGCGCCCTGATCCGGCGGCTCGCCCGCCATCACGAGGTGCTGATCACCGTCGAGGAGGGCTCCGTCGGCGGCTTCGGCTCCTTCGTGCTGCATGCGCTCGCCGATGACGGCCTGTTCGAGAACGGGCTGAAGGTGAAGACGTTGCATCTGCCGGACCTGTTCCAGGACCACGACACGCAAGCCCGGATGTATGCCAAGGCCGGGCTCGACGCCGATGCGATCGCGGCGACCGCGATCAGCCTGTGCCGGCCGAGCGGAGCTGTGCTGCGTGCAGCCGGCGCGAGCGGGCTCAGGCTGCTGCCATCGCACCATGCCGGACCCGCCGCCCTGCACGGAGCCTCGACATGAACGCGATGCTGCCTGTCAGGCGTCCGCTCGCCGTCCTGCTGGCGAAGCCGCGCGGTTTTTGCGCTGGCGTGGTCCGCGCCGTCGAGATCGTCGAGCGCGCGGTCGCTCAAGCTGGCGCGCCGGTCTATGTCCGGCACGAGATCGTCCACAACACCCATGTCGTCGAGGGATTGCGGGCGCAAGGCGCGGTCTTCGTCGGCGAGGTCGACCAGATTCCGCAGGGTGCGACCACGATCTTCTCGGCCCATGGCGTGTCGAAGGCTGTCGAGGCGGCCGCCGCCGCGCGCGGGCTCGACGTGATCGACGCGACCTGCCCGCTCGTCCAGAAGGTCCATAATCAGGGCCGGCGCTATGCCGAGATGGGCTATGACGTCGTGCTGATCGGGCATGACGGCCATGCCGAGGTCGAGGGCACGCGCGGCCAGATCACCGGCCGGCTCCATGTCATCGCCAGCGCAGCCGAAGTCGCCGATCTTCTGGTGCGCGACGACGGCAAGGTCGCCTACATCACCCAGACGACGCTTTCCGTGCAGGATACGCGCGACGTAATCGCCGCCTTGAAACGGCGCTTCCCCGAGATCGTCGGCCCCGACACGCGCAACATCTGCTACGCCACCCAGAACCGGCAGGCGGCCGTGCAGGCGATGGCCCCGCTCTGCGACCTGATCCTGGTCGTCGGCTCGCGCTCCTCGTCCAATTCGAGCCGCTTGCGCGAGGTCGGCGAACTGGCCGGCGTCGAGAGCCATCTGATCGAGGGCCCGGACGCCATCATTGAGGACTGGTTCGACGAGGTCGAGACCGTCGGCTTCTCGGCAGGCGCATCCGCGCCCGAGCGGCTGATCCAGGAGACGATCGATCGCCTGCGCCGGTTTCGCGACGTCAGCGTGCGCGAACTCGACGGCACGGAGGAGGAAGTCGTCTTCCGCCTGCCGCAGCGCCTTGCCGAGGCGGTCGCGTCCTGATCATCTGAACGCCCCGCCCCGCCGCCCAAGGTCCGCGCATGGCTATGCCTTTCCCGTTCTCGGCCATCGTCGGGCAGGAGGAGATGAAACGGGCGCTGCTGCTGGCGGCGATCGACCCCACGATCGGCGGCGTGCTGATCTTCGGCGATCGCGGCACCGGCAAATCGACCGCGATCCGGGCGCTGGCCGCGCTGCTTCCAAAGATGAAAGCCGTCGTCGGCGACCCCTACAACCGCGCCCCGGACGCCGCGATAAAGGGCCAGAAGAGCCATCTCGTCCCGGTGCCGGTGGTCGATCTGCCGCTGGGCGCGACCGAGGACCGCGTCGTCGGCGCGCTCGATCTGGAGAAGGCGCTCGCCAGCGGCGAGAAGGCCTTCCAGCCCGGACTGCTGGCGCGGGCCAATCGCGGCTTTCTTTACATCGACGAGGCGAACCTGCTCGAGGACCATCTCGTTGATGTGCTGCTGGACGTGGCGGCCTCGGGCGAGAACGTCGTCGAGCGCGAGGGTCTGAGCATCCGCCATCCGGCGCGCTTCGTGCTGGTCGGCAGCGGCAATCCCGAGGAGGGCGAGCTGCGCCCGCAACTGCTCGACCGCTTCGGGCTTTCGGTCGAGGTGACGACGCCGGGCGACCTGCCGAGCCGCATCGAGGTGGTGAAGCGCCGCGACGCTTTCGACCGGGACCCGGAGGCCTTCATGGCGCTCTGGCGCGGCAAGGACGAGGCGATCGGCAAAAAACTCACCGCCGGCCGCAAAAAGCTCGCGACCATCGTCACATCCGAGGCCGCGCTGACACGGGCGGCGCAGCTCTGCCTGCATCTGGGCACCGACGGGCTGCGCGGCGAACTGACGCTGATCCGGGCGGCGCGGGCGCTGGCGGCGCTGGAGGGCAAATCCGAGGTGCTGGATACGCATATCCGCAGCGTCGCGCCGATGGCGCTGCGCCACCGCCTGCGCCGCAACCCGCTCGACGAGGCGCGCTCGACCGTACGCGTCGATCGCGCGCTGGAAGAGATCTTCGGGCCATGAGCGAGGCCGGCGACAGCGCAGTCACTGCTGCGCCCTCGCTCTGGCGGATGGCAGAACTTGCGGCCGCGCTGGTCGCGCTCGACCCGGCCGGAATCGGCGGCGTGACCTTCCGCGCGCCGGCCGGCCCATTGCGCGACGCATGGCTTAACCGGCTAACGACCTTGGTCGGCGACAGGCCATTGCTGCGGATGCCGGCTGGCATCGGCGATGCGAGGCTGCTCGGCGGGCTCGACCTGACCGCGACGCTGGCCTCCGGCCGCCCAGTCGCGGATCGCGGCCTGCTGGCGCAGGCGGATGGCGGCGTCGTGCTCGCAGCGATGGCCGAGCGGATCAGCCCGGCGACCGCGGCGCGGATTGCTCTCGTGATGGACACAGGAGAGGTCGCAATCGCGCGCGACGGGCTAGCGCATACCACTCCGAGCCGGTTTGGGCTCGTCGCCTTCGACGAGGGCATCGCGCCCGACGAGCGCCCGCCAGAGGCGCTGACCGAGAGGCTGGCCCTGCGGCTCGACCTTGGCGGGCTGTCGCATCGCGATATCGAGCCGGCTATCTTTATGCTGGACGACATCGCGGAAACTGAACAGCGGCTGCCCGATGTTACGATCGAAGACGCCGCGATCGAGGCGCTTTGCGCCGCCGCGCTGGCGCTCGGCATCGGCTCGGCGCGCCCGGCGCTGCAGGCGGTCAGGGTCGCGCGCATGGTCGCCGCGCTGATGGGGCGCGACGCGGTCGCGCAGGAGGATGCGGCACTCGCCGCCGCTCTGGTGCTCGCGCCGCGCGCGACGCAGATGCCGGCCGCATCCGAGGAGGAGTCGCCGCCGCCGGAGCAGCCGGACGATCCACCGCCGCCCTCCGACCAGCAGGAGCAAGACAAGGACCAGCCGGCCGATCTCGACGACCTCGTGCTGGAGGCGGCGAAGGCCGCGATCCCGGCGGGACTTCTGGCGCAATTGCTGGCGCAAAGCGGCCGGGTGCGGGCTCGCGGCTCCGGCAAGGCCGGCCAGTTCCAGAAGGCGGCGACGCGAGGCCGGACCGTCGGCTCGAAAGCCGGTGAATTGCGCGGCGGGGTGAGGCTCGACGTGGTCGAAACCCTGCGCGCGGCCGCGCCCTGGCAGGTGTTGCGCCGGCGCGAGCCGGGCATGGCCGGCCGCGGCGGCATCATCGTGCGCCGCGACGATGTCCGGGTCGCGCGCTACAAGCAGCGCTCCGAGACCGCGACTTTGTTCGTGGTCGATGCGTCTGGCTCCTCGGCGCTCCAGCGTCTGGCCGAGGCCAAGGGCGCGGTCAGGCTGCTGCTCGCCGAATGCTACATCCGCCGCGACGAGGTCGCGCTGATCGCCTTCCGCAGATCCGGGGCTGAACTCCTGCTGCCGCCGACGCGTTCGCTGGTCGCAGCCGAGCGCGCGCTGGCCGCGCTACCCGGCGGCGGGGCGACGCCGCTGGCGACCGCGATCGGGGCGGCGGCGGCGCTCGCCGACGCGGTCCGGCGCAAGGGCCGCACGCCTGCGATCGTCTTCATGACCGACGGCCGCGCCAATATCGACCGCGACGGCAATCCCGGCCGCGTCAAGGCGCAGGCCGACGCGATAACGGCGGCGCGGGCGCTGCGGGCCGAGGGCGTCAGCACGCTGCTGATCGACACCTCGCCGCAGGCGCAGCCGCAGGCCGCCGAACTCTCGGCTGCGATGGGCGCGGCTTACGTGCCCCTGCCCCATGCCGATGCGGCGGGGGTGAGTCGCGCGGTCAACGCGCTGCTGCCGGGGCGGTAGGAGATGGTCCCCGACATCCAATTCTGTGAGCTTGCAAGGTCGAGCGCGAGGAACCCTCTCCCGGAGGGAGAGGGCAGGGTGAGGGGTCGGCCCTTCAACCAGTTGCGTGAACGCTCTCCGGGCGTCCGTTCAGGACACTCCCGAGACGTCCGTCACCTCACCCCTGCCCCTCTCCTTACAGGAGAGGGGTTCCCCGCGCCTCACCGTCGACGGGGTCGGCCCCCATGACCGCCCTCTCGTGGCCCACCGACGGGCGCGACTGGCCCAATCGCGAGACGAGCCGCTTCCTCTCCGCCGGCGGCTTGCGCTGGCATGTGCAGGTGATGGGGGCCGGCCCGGTTCTGCTGTTGCTCCACGGCACGGGCGCGTCGACGCATTCCTGGCGTGATCTCGCGCCCCTGCTCGCCGCCGATTTCACCATTGTCGCGCCCGATCTTCCCGGCCACGGCTTTACGCAATCGCCCCATAGCGACCAGCTCGCGCTGCCGGCGATGGCGCGCGCCGTCGCGACGCTGCTCAAGGCGCTCGACCTGTCTCCGTCGATCGTCGTCGGTCATTCCGCCGGGGCCGCGATCGGTCTTCGCATGGCGCTGGACAAGAGTATTGCGCCAGAAGCGCTGATCAGCCTGAACGGCGCGCTTTTGCCGTTTCGCGGCGTCGCCTCGCAGCTCTTTCCCTCGCTGGCGCGGCTCTTGGTGCTCAACCCCTTCGTGCCGCGCCTCTTCGCCTGGCGGGCCGGCAGCGCGGGCGCGGTCGACTCGCTGCTGCAGGGCACCGGCTCGCGGCTCGATCAGCGCGGGCTTGCGCTCTACCAGCGCCTGTTCTCGAACCGCGTCCATGTCGCGGCGACGCTGGCGATGATGGCGAACTGGGATCTCGACGCGCTGGGGCGGCAGTTCGGAAAGCTCGACCTGCCTGTGGTTCTTGCGGTCGCAGCCAATGACAAGGCCGTGCCGCCGGCTGATGCGGCCGAGGTCGCAAGGCGGCTGCCCAACGCCCGCATCGAGACGATTCCAGCCGCCGGCCACCTTGCCCATGAGGAGAAGCCGGGCGAGGTGGCGGCGATGCTCCTGCGCGTGGCGCAGGAGCATATCCCGCTTGCGTCCGGTTAAATGACATATACGATGTCAATCCATGTTGACGGATATAGCCCCTCCCGATCTGGTGTCCCGATCGGCCCGTCAGGCGAAGCGCGATCCGCGCCCGCATGCGCTCGTCATCGGCGCGGGCTTCGGCGGGCTCGCGGCGGCGATCAGGCTCGGCGCGCGCGGCTATCGCGTCACCGTGCTGGAACGGCTCGACCAGTCCGGCGGGCGGGCGCGCGTGTTCCGGCAGGACGGTTTCACCTTCGACGCCGGCCCGACCATCGTCACCGCGCCTTTCCTGTTCGAGGAACTCTGGACCCTGTGCGGGCGACGGATGGTCGATGATGTGAGGCTGACCGCGCTCGACCCGTTCTACCGTCTGCTCTTCGACGACGGCACGTCGCTGGACTGCAGCGACGACGATGCGGCGATGCGGGCGCGGATCGCGGCCTTCGCGCCCGGCGATCTCGCCGGCTACGAGGCCTTCCTGAAAGAGGCCGAGGCGATATACAAGGTCGGCTTCGAGCAGTTGTCGGACGTGCCCTTCAGCACGCTCGCCGACATGCTGAAGGCGTTGCCGGCCATGGCGAGGCTGCGCGCCGACCGCAGCGTCTACGGCCTCGTCTCGCGCCATGTGAAAGATGAGCGGCTGCGCACGGCGCTGAGCTTCCACCCGCTCTTCATCGGCGGAAATCCTTTCGCGGTGACGGCGATCTATGCGCTCGTCATCCATCTGGAACGCAAATACGGCGTGCATTTCGCCCATGGCGGCACGGGGGCGCTCGTCCAGGGGCTGGTCGGGCTGATCGAGGGACAGGGCGGCGCGATCCGGCATGGTGCGGAGGTGGCGGAGATCACGGTCGAGGGCAGGGCGGCGAGCGGCGTCAGATTGGCTGGCGGCGAGACGATTTCCGCCGACATCGTCGTCTCCAACGCCGACGCGGCCCACACCTATGGAACGCTGCTGCCGGCCCGCCACCGCAAGCGCTGGAGCGAGCGCAAGCTCGCCAAAGCGCGCTATTCGATGAGCGTCGTGGTCTGGTATTTCGGCACGCAGGGCCGGTTTGAGGATGTGCCGCACCACACCATTCTGTTCGGGCCGCGCTATCGCGGGCTGATCGACGACATTTTCGAGAAGAAGGCGCTGAGCGACGATTTCAGCCTCTATCTGCACCGTCCGACGGCGACCGTCCCGACGCTCGCGCCGCCGGGCTGCGACGCCTTCTATGCTCTGGTCCCGGTGCCGAACCTGCAGGGCGCGACTGACTGGCAGGCGCAGGCCGAACCCTTCCGCCAGCGCATCCAGCAGCGGCTGGAGGCGACTTTGCTGTCGGGCCTGGGCGAGCGCATCGTCACCTCGCGGCTGATGACGCCGCCCGATTTTCGCGACGATTATCTGTCCGTGCATGGCGCGGCCTTCGGGCTGGAGCCGCGTCTGCTGCAGAGCGCCTGGTTCCGTCCCCACAACCTCAGCGAGGAGGTCGACCGGCTCTATCTGGTCGGCGCGGGCACGCATCCCGGCGCGGGCCTTCCCGGCGTTTTGTCCTCGGCCAAGATTCTCGACACGGTGGTGCCCCATGCGACCGAACTGGCCTGAGCCCGCCGCCGCCGACCTCGACGCCTGCGACCGCCTGCTCAAGGCCGGGTCGAAATCCTTCTACGCCGCCTCGCTGCTGCTGCCGCGCGCGACGCGCGGGCCGGCGACCGCGCTCTACGCCTTCTGCCGTCTCGCCGACGACGCCGTCGACGAAAGATCTTGCGACGACGGCCCGGGCGATGCGGCGACCATCGACGCGCTCAGGGCGCGGATCGCGGCCGCCTATGCCGGCCGCCCGCAGGATGACGCCGCCGACCGCGCCTTCTCGGCCACGGTGCGCCGCTTCGCCCTGCCGGAAGCCGTGCCGCTGGCGTTGATCGAGGGCTTCGCCTGGGACGCGCAGGCGCGCCGCTACGAGACATTCGAGGACCTCTGCGATTACGCCGCCCGCGTCGCCGGCTCGGTCGGCGTGATGATGACGACGGTGATGGACCGGCGCGCGCCCGATGTGCTGGCGCGCGCGGCCGATCTCGGCGTCGCCATGCAGCTGACCAACATCGCCCGCGATGTCGGCGAGGATGCGCGAAAGGGGCGGCTCTACCTGCCGCTCGCCTGGCTGCGCGAGGCCGGCATCGACCCGGAGGCGTTTATGGCCAACCCCGTCTTCACGCCGGCGCTGGGCGGGCTGGTCGCGAGATTGCTGGCCGAAGCCGAGCGCCTCTATGCCCGCGCCGATGCCGGCATCGGCAAGCTGCCCGCCGGCTGCCGCGCCGGCATCCGCGCGGCGCGGCTGATCTATGCCGGGATCGGCCATGAGGTCGCGCGCGCCGGCTTCGATTCGGTCTCGCGCCGCGCGGTGGTCGGCAAGCGCCGCAAGCTCGCGCTTCTCGCCCGCGCGCTGATCGCAAGTCCCGCGAACGGCAGGCTTCTCGCCTTGCCTCCGCTGCCTGCGAACCTTTGGCTTGTCGCCGCCGTCGCGCCGCTGCATCCGGCGCGCCAGAGCGCTCGTATCGTCGATGTGCCGTGGTGGAACCTCAGCGGCCGCACCCGGACCGTGATCGAGATGTTCGAGCGGCTGGGGCGGATCGAGCGGTCGGCCATACGCGGCCCCTGACAAGAGCATGATGCCGAAAAGCGCGAACCGGTTTTCGGATGACATCATGCTCAGACCCCTTGGTGAAAAGGGCTTTGCGATGTCGTCCACCTTCATGGTCATGGCCGAGATGCTGATCACGCTCGGCGTCTGCCTCGGCTTCGGATTCCACCAGCTCTGGGATCTGAGGCGGCTCAAGGCCAAGGCCGCCGCCGAGAAGGCCGCCGCCGAGCGCGAAGCTGCGGGGAGCGGCGCCCTCAGCGGTTCCTGAAATCGGGCTTCCGCTTCTCGACGAAGGCGGCCATGCCCTCCTTCTGGTCTTCCGTGGCGAACAGCGCCGAGAAGATGCGGCGCTCGAAGCGCAGGCCCTCGTTCAGCGTCACCTCGAAGGCGCGGTTGACCGCCTCCTTGGTCATTACCACCGAAGGAAGCGACTTGGCGGCGATGCCGTCGGCCGCCTTCATAGCCTCGGTCATCAGCTCGGCGAGCGGCACGATGCGGGCCACAAGTCCAGCGCGCTCGGCCTCGTTCACATCCATCATCCGGCCGGTGAGGCACATATCCATCGCCTTGGCCTTGCCGACCGCCCTGGTGAGGCGCTGCGTGCCGCCAGCTCCGGGGATCACGCCGAGATTGATCTCGGGTTGGCCGAATTTCGCGTTGTCCGCGGCGATGATGAAGTCGCACATCATGGCGAGTTCGCAGCCGCCGCCGAGCGCGAAGCCCGCGACCGCCGCGATGATCGGCTTGCGGCGCTGGCCGATGCGGTCCCAATCGGCGAAGCGGTCGTCGAGATAGGTCTCGGGGAAGGTGCGGCTCTGCATCTCCTTGATGTCGGCGCCGGCCGCGAAGGCCTTTTCCGAGCCGGTGATGACCATGCAGCCGATGGCGGCGTCGGTCTCGAAACCGTCGATCGCCGCATTGACCTCACTGACGAGCTGGCCATTGAGCGCGTTCAGCGCGTGGGGACGGTTCAGCGTGATGACACCGACCTTGCCCTTCACCTCGACGAGAATGGTCTCATAAGCCATGGCGGCCTCCCGGATGCGATCTTTGCAGTCCGGTTTAGCGGGACGCGGCCGGGCGGTCCATGCGCGGGCGCGCACCGCAGGATGGGATCAGCGGCGCGGCTGGCAGGTCTCGCAGTAGAATGTCGAGCGGCCGGACTGCACGAGCCGGCCGACGACCATGCCGCAGCCCGGCCCGGTGCACGGCTGCCCCTCGCGGCCATAGACCCTGAAGCGGTGCTGGAAATAGCCGAGCGAGCCGTCGGCATGGGCGAAGTCGCGCAAAGTCGAGCCGCCCGACAGGATCGCCTCCTCCAGCACCTCGCGGATGATCTTCGCGAGCGCATGCGCCGCCGGTCGCGGACGCCCCGTCGCGGTCGCGATCGAGCCGGCCTCCGCTTCCGGATGGAGGCCCGCACGAAACAGCGCCTCGCAGACATAGATGTTGCCCAGCCCCGCGACGAGGCGCTGGTCGAGCAGGGCCGCCTTCAGCGGCGCGAATTTTCCGGCGAAGAGTTTTGCCAGCGCCTCGCCCGAGAGTTCGTTGCCGAGCGGTTCGATCCCCATGCCTGCGAAATGCCGAGAGCTCGCAAGGTCGGCGCGGGGCAAGAGGTCCATGAAGCCGAAGCGGCGGACATCGTTGTAGGTGACGCGCGCGCCGCTGCCGAGATGGAAGACAACGTGGTCATGCTGCAGATGCCGGCCGATCTCGTTGTAATAGGCCCCGGGCTCGTGCGGCGGCGTGCCCGGCGCCTCGACGACGAAGCGCCCGCTCATGCCCAGATGCATGATCAGCGCCTGCCCGTCATCGAGATCGGCGATCAGGTATTTCGCGCGACGCGACACCGCCTCGACCTTGCGGCCGGTCAGCCGCGCGACGAAGTTCTCGGGCAGCGGAAAGCGCAGGTCTGGCCGGTTCTGCTCAACGCGCGCGAACACCTGTCCGAGCATGGCTGGCTCCAGTCCACGACGGACGGTCTCGACTTCGGGGAGTTCGGGCATCGCGCTTCACTGTTCAGCATGCGTCGAGACGGGCCGCGACAAGGCCCGCGCGTTTGGCTATGCATCGCTTCAGCAAAGCACAAGAGCAGCCAGCCCGTGACCGCATCCTCCGACACCACCCATTTCGGCTACGAGACCGTGCCGCTGGCCGAAAAGCAGGCCAGGGTCGACGACGTCTTCCACAAGGTCGCGGGCCGCTACGACCTGATGAACGACCTGATGTCGGCCGGCCTGCACCGGCTCTGGAAGGACGTGCTGATCACCACGCTGAAGCCCGCCAAGGACCGGCCCTTCCGGCACCTCGACGTGGCGGGCGGCACCGGCGACGTGGCCTTCGCCGTTCTGGAGGCAGGCGGCCCGCAGACCGAGGTCGCCGTGCTCGACATCAATGTCGAGATGCTCAGCGTCGGCCGCGAGCGTGCGGAAAAACGCTTTCCGGACGACGGACGCATCCGCTTCGTGCAGGGCAATGCCGAGGAACTGGTCGGCCTGCCAGACAACCATTTCGACGCCTATACGATCGCATTCGGCATCCGCAACGTGCCGCGCATCGACGCTGCGCTGGCGCAGGCTTTTCGCGTGCTCAAGCGCGGCGGGCGGTTTCTCTGCCTCGAATTCAGCCATGTCGACGTGCCGCTGCTCGACAGGGTCTACGAGGCCTATTCCTTCAACGTGATCCCGCCGATGGGGCGGATGGTGACCGGCGAGGCCGAGCCCTACCAGTATCTCGTCGAATCGATCCGCAAGTTCCCCAAGCCGCAGGTCTTCGCCGGCATGATCGAGGATGCCGGCTTCCGCCGGGCGAAGTTCACAGCCATGACCGGCGGGGTCGTGGCGCTGCATTCCGGCTGGAAGCTGTGAGAGCACGACTTGGTTCACCTCTCCCGTCATGGTCGGGCTTGTTCCGACCATCCACGTCTTACTTTCCTCCACGTCGCAAGACGTGGATGCTCGGCACAAGGCCGAGCATGACGGAAGAGGACGAGACATCAGTCAGTCCCGCATGATCTCTTCGCTTTTCCATCTCGCCCGGACCGCCCGCGTCGGCTTCGTGCTGGCGCGCGAGGGCGCGCTTGCCCTGATCGACCCCTCCGCGCTGCCGCCGCTGGCCAGAGGCGCGATCCGGCTCGGGCGGCTGATCGAGCGCAAGGGCGCAGGCTCCTCGGCGACGCGGCTGGCGGCGGCGCTGACGCGGCTCGGCCCGTCCTATGTCAAGTTCGGCCAGTTCCTGGCGACGCGGCCAGACGTCGTCGGCATGCGGATTGCGGCCGACCTCTCGGCCCTGCAGGACCGGATGGCGCCATTCCCGACGGAGCAGGCGCGAGCCGCGATCGAGGCCGCTCATGGCCGGCCGGTCGAGGCGATCTTCGCGGAATTCGGACCGCCGGTGGCGGCGGCGTCCATCGCGCAGGTGCATCGCGCGCGCCTGAATGACGGCTCGGAGGTGGCGGTCAAGGTGCTCAGGCCCGGCATCCGCGACCGCTTCCACCGCGACCTCGCCGCCATGCGCTTCGGCGCGGAGATGGCCGAGAGCCGCTCGGCGGAAGCCCGCCGCCTGCGCTTCTCGGCGATCGTCGAGACGCTGGCGCGCTCCGTCACCATGGAGATGGATCTGCGGCTGGAGGCCGCTGCCCTGTCGGAATTCGCCGAGAACACGAAGGACGACGCCGATTTCCGCGTGCCCGAGCCAGACTGGCAGCTGACGGCGCGTGAGATGCTGGTCGACGAATGGATCGACGGCGTCAGGCTCTCGGATACGCAAGGATTGATCGCGGCGGGGCACGACCTGCCGGCGCTGGGCAAGATCGTGATCCAGTCCTTCCTGAAGCACGCGATCCGGGACGGCTTCTTCCATGCCGACATGCATCCGGGCAACCTGTTCGTGGATTCGACCGGGCGGCTGGTTGCGGTCGATGGCGGCATCATGGGGCGGCTCGGTCCAAAGGAACGGCGCTTTCTGGCCGAAATCCTGCTCGGCTTCATCACCCGCGACTATACCCGCGTCGCGGAGGTGCATTTCGAGGCGGGCTATGTCCCGGCCCATCATGCGGTCGCCGATTTCGCGCAGGCGATCCGCGCCGTCGGCGAGCCGATCCACGACAAGAGCGCCGACCAGATCTCGATGGCGAAGGTGCTGACGCTTCTGTTCGAGATCACCGGCCTGTTCGACATGGCGACGCGCACCGAACTCGTCATGCTGCAGAAGACCATGGTTGTGGTCGAGGGCGTGGCCCGCACGCTCGACCCCCATCTCGACATGTGGACGACCGCGGAGCCCGTGGTGCGCGACTGGATCACCCGCAATCTCGGGCCGCTCGGCAAGCTGGAGGATGCTGGGCGCGGCGCCCGCTCGCTGGCGTTCAGTCTGGCTTCGCTGCCGGAGACCGTCGGCCGGGCCGAGCGCGTGCTTGGGCAGTTGGAAGCGAGTTCGCAGCACGGCTTTGCGCTCGACGAGCGCTCGATCGCCGCCATCGGCCGGGCCGAGGCGCAGCGCAACCGCTGGGGCACTTACGCGCTGTGGGTCATCGCTGCGCTCGTGGCCTACGCCGTGCTGGGCTGAGACCGGCCCGGCCGGCCTACTCCAGCCCTTTCAATCGATAGAGCGCCTCCAGCGCGGCGCGCGGGGTCATCTCGTCGAGATCAAGCCCGGCCAGCGCCTCGCGCAGCGGATCGCTGGCCGAAGCCGGCGGCGCGGGCGGTGTGGCCCGCCTGATCGGCGCGGCGAAGAGCGGCAGGTCGTCGACCAGCGAGGCGACAGGCTTCTCGCGCTCGCTCTTCTCCAACTCGCCCAGAATGGCGCGGGCGCGCTCGACCACGGCCGGCGGCAGCCCCGCGAGCTTGGCGACCTGAATGCCGTAGGAGCGGTCGGCCGCGCCGGGCGCGACCTCGTGCAGGAAGATGACCTCGCCATTCCATTCGGTGACGCGCACGGTCGCGTTGGCGACCCGCGCCAGCCGGTCTCCAAGCGCGGTCAACTCGTGGTAGTGCGTCGCGAACAGGCCCCGGCAGCGGTTGATCTCGTGCAGATGCTCGATCGCGGCCCATGCGATCGAGAGCCCGTCGAAGGTCGCGGTGCCGCGCCCGATCTCGTCAAGGATGACGAGCGCGCGCGGGCCGGCCTGGTTGAGGATCGCGGCGGTCTCGACCATCTCGACCATGAAGGTCGAGCGCCCGCGCGCAAGGTCGTCGGCCGCGCCGACCCGCGAAAACAGCCGGTCGACGATGCCGATATGCGCGCTCGATGCCGGCACGAAGGAGCCCATCTGCGCCAGCACGGCGATCAGTGCGTTCTGGCGCAGGAAGGTCGATTTGCCGGCCATGTTGGGGCCGGTGATCAGGCAGATGCGCCCGCCGCCATCGCCGTCTGGGGGCGACAGCTCGGTGTCGTTGGCGACGAAGGGCTTGCCGTCGCGCTTCAGCGCGGCTTCCACGACCGGGTGGCGTCCGCCCGCGATGGCGAAGGCCGCGCTGTCATCGATCCGCGGGCGACGCCAGCCTTCGCTCGCGGCAAGCTCCGCCAGCGCCGCCGTCACGTCGATCTCGGCCAGCGCTTGCGCGACCCGCTTGATCGCCTCGGCCTGCCCCTGAATCGCCTCGCTCAGCGCCGTGAAGACGGAAAGCTCCAGCCTGAGCGCCCGGTCGGCGGCCGAGGCGATTTTGGCCTCCAGGCCGCCGAGTTCGACCGAGGAGAAGCGCATCGCGTCCGACATGGTCTGGCGGTGGACGAAGACCGCCCGCCACGGCTCCTTGAGAAAATCCTCGCCGGCGGCCTGCGGCGCCTCGACGAAATAGCCGAGCATGGAGTTGTGCTTGATGCGCAGCGTGCGGCAGCCGGTCTCGGCGACATAGCGCGCCTGCAACTGCGCGATCACCTTGCGCGAATCGACCTGCAGCAGCCGCAATTCGTCGAGCGCCGCATCATGTCCCTCGCGCACGAAGCGGCCGTCGCGACGGTTCAGCGGCAATTCGTCGGCCAGCGCGTCGGTCAGGCGCACGGGCAGGTCCGGATCGCTGGCGGCCAGCGCCTGCGCCGCCTCGCCGAGCGCAGCCGGCAAGCCAGCATGGCGACCAAGCCTGATGGCGATGTCGCGGGCGGCCGTCAGCCCTGCGCCCAGCGCCGCGAGATCGCGCGGGCCGCCGCGATCGAGGCTGATCCGCGAGAGCGCGCGCGCGACGTCCGGCACCTTGGCCAGCGCGCGGCGCAGATCGTCCCGCAGGGCAGCGTCTTCGACGAGCGCACTTAGCGCATCATGCCGCGCGCCGATCGCGGCGATGCCGGTCAGCGGGCCGGCCAGCCGCTCGGCGAGCAGGCGCGCGCCGCCGGGCGTCACCGTGCGGTCGATGGCGGCGAGCAGGCTGCCCGTGCGCTCGCCCGACAGCGTGCGCGTGAGTTCGAGATTGGCCCGCGTCGCGGCATCTATGAGCATCGCCTCGCCGCCGCCGTCTCTCACAGGCGGCGACAAAGGCGGCCGTGCGCCGAACTGGGTGCGCTCGACATAGGCGAGCGCCGCGCCAGCCGCCGCGATTTCGGCGCGGGTGAAGGACCCGAAGGCGTCGAGCGTCGCAACGCCGAAGAACTCGCGCAGGCGGCGCTCGGCGGAGGCCGCGTCCAGCCCCTCGCGCGCCAGCGGCGTCACGGGAATGCCGATCTCGCGCCAGAACGCCTTGAGCTCGGGGTCCTCGTGGATCGCATCGGGGCAGACGATCTCGCGCGGTTCGAGCCTTGCGAACTCAATCGCCAGCCGGTCCTGCGCCACCTCCATCACGCTGAAGCGGCCGGTCGAGATGTCGATGACGGCGAGCCCGTAGAGCGCGGTCTGGTCGTTGAGGCGGCGGCGCGCCACCGCGACGAGCAGGCTGGCGCGGCCGGGTTCGAGCAGGCGCTCTTCCGTGATGGTGCCGGGCGTGACGAGGCGCACCACGTCTCGCTTCACCACGGATTTGGCGCCGCGCTTCTTCGCCTCGGCCGGGTCTTCGGTCTGTTCGCAGACGGCGACGCGGTGGCCGGCCGCGATCAGGCGCTGGAGATAGTCGTCGGCGCGCTCGACCGGCACGCCGCACATGGCGATGTCCTCGCCCAGATGCTTGCCGCGTTTCGTCAGCACGATGCCGAGCGTGCGCGAGGCGATCTCGGCGTCGCCGAAGAACAGCTCGTAGAAATCGCCCATCCTGTAGAACAGCAGGCTGCCGGGATTGGCGGCCTTGATTTCGATGTACTGCGCCATCATCGGCGTTACGCGGTGCGCCTCTGCGCCGGTCGAGGGCGGCGGCGCGGGTTCGGATTCTGGGACTGGACGCATGGCGACGGGACGCTAGCAAAATATGCAACCAAAGCCAGCCGTTAGGACGGCCTTCAACAATTGAAAGCATGGTTGCCGGAGTCTTGCCGATCGGGTTGTCTGGAATGAGCCTGCTGCTGAACCTCGTCGAGAGCCTGTCATTCGTGCTGATGGCGGCGCTGCTGCTGACCCTGCTGCTGCCCAGGTTCGGGCAGCGCACCTGGCTGCGCCAATGTCTCGTCGGGATGGTCTTCGCCATCGCCGGCCTGTGCAGCATGGAAGACCCCTTCGTGCTGACGCCCGGCGTTCTGATCGATTCGCGCAATATCGTCGCCGTGCTGTCGGCCCCCTTCGGCGGCGTCCTGGGCATGGTGCTGACGACCGTGCCGTTGCTCGTCATGCGGCTGGTCGCGGGCGGGGCCGGGGTGCCTGCCGGGATGGCCGGCATAGCGCTGAGCGCGATCGGCGGGTTGTGCTTCATGATATTGCTCCGGCGGCAGAAGCGCCAGATCGCCGTGCGCGACGTTCCCGTCCTCGGCCTGATTGCCAGTGTCGCGATCGTCCTGTCGATGCTTCTGCTGCCGAACTGGACCATTATCGAGACGGTCATCCGACAGGCGCTGCTGCCGATGACGCTGATCAACATGCTCGGGACCGCAATGGCAGGCCTGATTCTATGCGCGGACGCCGAGCGCCTCGAGACGCTGCGCCGGCTCGAGGCCTTCACAGCCAATACGCCGGGCGTGCTCTACCAGAAGATCGTGCGGCCCGACGGGTCGATCTCCTACCGGTTCGCCAGCAACGGCATCGAAAAAATGCTCGACGTCACACGCGAGCAGGTCGAGCGCGACCCGACAAGCTGGCTGCGCTGGATGCTGCCCGAGGACCGCGAGAGGCTCGACCAGGCCAATGCCGAACTGGCACGGGAATCAGTGCTCAAGCCGTGGCGTTTCGAGGCGAGGCATCGGCGCGACGATGGTTCGATGGTCTGGCTGCGCACGGACGCCGCGCCGCGTCAGCTTTCCGACGGCTCGATCTCGTGGGACGGCATCCTGACCGACGTCACGGCGGAACGCACCCTCGACGATCGGCGGCGCGACATCGAGGACGACCGCAAGACGGCGCTGGAAGCGCTGGCGCAGCAGCTGGAAGTGACCGTCGGCAAGGCGCTCGCCGAGGTCGGGCAATCCGTGCGGGCGATGCATGAGGCGGCGGGAGCCATGGCCGGCAGCGCCGACAAGACGACGTCGCGCGCGATCGAGGCCACGAAGCAGGCCGAAAGCGCCTCCCACCGGGTCGGCAGCGTCGCCGTCGCGGCCGAGGAGATCGAGGCCTCGATCCGCGAACTCACCCGTCAGACCGCCCATGCCGACGAGACGGCGCGCGAGGCCGCCCGCTACGTCCGCAGCACCCGCCGCGACGTCACGGGGCTGGTCGACGCCGCCGACAAGGTCAGCGCGGTGCTTGATTTCATCGAGGACATCGCCGCGCGCACCAATCTGCTCGCGCTGAACGCGACGATCGAGGCCGCGCGCGCGGGCGCCGCGGGCCGGGGCTTCGCGGTGGTCGCGGGCGAGGTCAAGAACCTCGCCGAGCAGACCCAGAAAGCGACCCGCGACATCGCCGATACGCTGCAGGACATTCGCGGCGCGGCGACCATGGCGTCGGACGCCGTCGCCCATATCGAGGGCACGATGACGACGATCGAGCAGACCTCGGGCATCATCGCCGGCGTTGTCGCGCGCCAGGCCGACATCGCCACGACCATCGCCGCCGACGCGCAGGCCGTGGCCGGCAGCACCAGCGCCGTCACCGCCAGCGTCGGCACGGTCGGCGACGAGGCCCGGCTGACGGGCACGGCGGCGACGCGCGTCGTCGAGGCCGCCGGACGGGTCGAAACCCAGACCGTGGCGCTCGACCGCTATGTCGGCGATTTCGTCCAGAGCGTGCGCGGACGGCTCTGACCGCGCCGACGCCGGCGAAAGCCCGCGCGCCGTTCGGAAAATACAAGCTCTCCCGCTTCCGGCACGCCTTGTGAGCGCGCTGGCGCTTGCCTATGGTCCGCGTCCTTCAGGAAACGCTCAAAAGAACAATCCCATGTCAGACCAGCCGCCGATCCGCCGCGCCCGCCCGACCTTTACCGACCAGGAAGCGCTGCTGTTTCATTCGGAAGGACGCCCGGGCAAGCTCGAGATCGTGGCCACCGTGCCCATGGCGACGCAGCGCGACCTGTCGCTGGCCTATTCCCCGGGCGTCGCGGTGCCCGTGCTGGCGATCGCGGAGGATCCGAGCCGCGCCTACGACTACACAGCGCGCGCCAACCTCGTCGCGGTGATCACCAACGGCACCGCGATCCTGGGCCTGGGCAATCTCGGCGCGCTCGCCTCCAAGCCGGTGATGGAGGGCAAGGCCGTCCTGTTCAAGCGCTTCGCCGACGTCGATTCGATCGACCTCGAGATCGACACCGAGGACGCCGACAAGTTCATCGACGCCGTGCGCTATCTCGGCCCCTCCTTCGGCGGGATCAATCTGGAGGACATCAAGGCGCCGGACTGCTTCATCATCGAGCAGCGCCTGCGCGAACTGATGGATATCCCGGTCTTCCATGACGACCAGCACGGCACCGCGATCATCGCCGCCGCAGGCCTGATCAACGCGCTCGACCTGACCAACCGCGACGTCAGGACGACCCGCCTCGTCATCAACGGCGCGGGCGCGGCCTCGATCGCCTGCACCGAATTGCTCAAGGCGATTGGTTTCAAGCCCGACAACGTCATTCTCTGCGACACCAAGGGCGTGATCTACCAGGGCCGCGGCGAAGGCATGAACCAGTGGAAGTCGGGCCATGCCGTGATCACCGACCGGCGTACGCTGGCTCAGGCGATGGACGGGGCCGACGCCTTTTTCGGCCTGTCGCAGAAGGGCGCCGTGACGCCGGCCATGGTCGCCTCCATGGCCCCCAATCCGATCATCTTCGCGATGGCCAACCCCGACCCCGAGATCACGCCCGAGGAGGTCGCGGCCGTGCGCGACGACGCCATCATGGCCACGGGCCGCTCCGACTATCCCAACCAGGTCAACAACGTGCTGGGCTTTCCCTTCATCTTCCGGGGCGCACTCGACTGCCGCGCCACGACCATCAACATGGAGATGAAGATCGCCGCTGCGGAGGCGCTCGCCATGCTGGCGCGCGAGGATGTGCCCGACGAGGTCGCGGCCGCCTATCAGGGCGCGCGCCCGCGCTACGGCCGGGACTACATCATCCCGGTGCCGTTCGACCCGAGGCTGATCCATGTCGTGCCGGTGGCGGTCGCGAAGGCCGCGATGGAAACCGGCGTCGCCGGCAAGCCGATCGTCGACATTCCCGCCTACAAGGCCCAGCTCTCGGCGCGGCGCGACCCTGTCGCGGGCACGCTGAACCGCATCTTCGAGCGGGTCAGGCGCTATCCCAAGCGCGTCGTCTTCGCCGAAGGCGAGGAGGAGCAGGTGATCCGCGCCGCGATGTCCTTCGTCGGCCAGGAACTCGGCCACGCCATCCTTGTCGGCCGCGAGGAGCGCATCGCCGAGACTGCGGCCGGGCTGGGCGTCGATCTCGCGGCGAGGGGCATCACCATCGCCAATGCGCGCCTGTCGCACCGCAATTCGGCCTATGCCCAGTATCTTTACGAAAGGCTGCAGCGTCAGGGCTATCTGTTCCGCGACTGCCAGCGCCTGATCAACCAGGACCGCAACCATTTCGCCGCGGCGATGGTGGCGCTCGGCGACGCCGACGCCATGGTCACCGGCGTCACCCGCAACTACTCGATCGCGCTGGAGGAGGTCCGCCGCGTCATCGACGACCGGCCCGGCCACCGGCTGATCGGCGTCTCGATCGTGCTCTCGCGCGACCGGACCGTGCTCGTCGCCGACACGGCGATCACCGAGATGCCGACGGCGCAGCAATTGTCGGAGATCGCGATCGAGGCCGCGGGCGTGGCGCGTCGGCTGGGCTACGAGCCCAAGGTCGCGATGCTCGCCTTCTCCAGCTTCGGCCATCCGCCCGGCGAGCGCTCGGAAAAGGTGCGCGAGGCGGTGAAGATCCTCGACGGCCAGCGCGTCGATTTCGAGTATGACGGCGAGATGGCCGCCGACGTCGCGCTCAACCGCGACCTGATGAGCCAGTATCCGTTCTGCCGCCTGACCGGGCCGGCCAACGTGCTGGTGATGCCGGCGTTCCACTCGGCCTCGATCTCGACCAAGATGCTGCAGGAGCTCGGCGGCTCGACCGTGATCGGCCCGCTGATCGTCGGCCTCGACAAGCCGGTGCAGATCGTGCCGCTCGGCTCGAAGGATTCCGACATCGTCAACATGGCGGCGCTGGCGGCGTTCAACATCGGCGGGTGACGCTGGCCTCGCCAGGCGCGCGTGCGGCGCGACCGGTCAGGAGGCGGTTCAGTCAGGAGGCGGTCTGGTCAGGAGGATTGGCGCCTGCGCGTCTCCGCCGCCTTTGTGGCCGAGGCCGAGCGCCGCCCGGGAGTGCGCGCAGCGGACGCCTTGCCGCCTTTCGGACCACCGATCGCGCCGCCGCGCCTGGCGGCGACTTCCATGTCAGGCTTGCCGCGCCCGGAACCCGACAGGTTGCCGCCGCCGCTTTCCTTGTTGACGGTCGCCCAGGCGATCGCCTCGGCTTCGTCCTCCGGCCGGCCCTGCTCGACATAGCCCTCGGCGATGTGCGCCGCCTTGCGCTTCTGCTTGTCGGTATAGGCTGACTTGTCTCCGCGCGGCATGGCGCCTCTCCTTCGCAGATTCTCCTGCGGAGGGAACGTCGACGGGTTTTCGCGGTTCCGAGGCAGCGCCCGGACGGCGGCGTCAGATCGGCTCGAGCGCGGCGTTCAGTCCGGCCTGCAGCACTTCGCGGCAGGCAAAGAGCTGCGCGCGCGCCGAGGCGAGCGTGACGAAGGGCGCGATGTCGGCGAGATCGCGAAGTGCGACCTCGACCGCCGTGACGATATCGATCTCGGGGAGCGCGTCCTCACTGTCGACGGCGGGAAGGCGGAACTGCAGGACTTGACCCATGGCACTGAACGCTCGAGCGAATCGGGCCATCAGAATCACCCGGCATGGCCCAAGAGGACGTTAACGGCGCAGCGCTGCCGCGAAGCGGCGAGCCCGTTGTCGCCATATCGCCCGCAGGATCGCGCCGCGACCACCCGACGGGCTGCGAAAATCCCTCGTTGCCGACAGCCCGCCGATCGGCTATCCACCACTCACGGAATGCGCCCGTAGCTCAGCTGGATAGAGCGTTGCCCTCCGAAGGCAAAGGTCACACGTTCGAATCGTGTCGGGCGCGCCATTTACGATGAAACCGCGAGTTCTTGTAAGAGCTGAGTTGGCCTTCGTCCGCCCTCGACTCTCCGGCAAGCGGCGGTGGAGCGGGGCCATGCCGGATGTGTTGAGCGTCATCCGATGCTCCGCACTGGCGCCGGGCCGATCTGGATCTCGATAGAGCTGCGCTTCACCCCTCCAACCGCGAAAGTTCCCGCAATCGGCTGCAACGCCGCCAGCGTCGGGCCCCACGCCGTGGCGATGAGAGGAATGCCTCCGGCCGGATCGAGCGGATCGATCTCGCTCCAGCCTCGATCGCCTGTCCAGACGGCGAGCCAGGCATGGCGTCTGGGTTGCTTTCGGGCTGGAGCATCGGGCGCGCCGAGATAGCCCGCCACGAAGCGGACCGGCGCCCCGCACCGACGCAAGGCGGCCGCGCAGAGTCTGGCGGCATCTTCGCAGCCGCCGCGCCGTTCCATGGCCAGTGTCGCAAGCGAGCGTCTGGAGGCCGGAGAGCGGACATCGTAGACCCAGCCTGCGGTCGCGGAGCGGATGATGTCGAGGCCTGATGCGAATGAGAGGTCCCGTCTTGGCCCGGCGGGCATGCTCTCCGAGGCCAGATCTTCGGCAGCCCAATCCTCTGGAGCCAAATCCTCGGCGGATGCCGCGATCTCGGGCAGGCGGGCGGCCTGCAGATCAAGGATGGTCAGGTCGGCATTGACCTGCAAACGCCTCACGAACCGCGAGATCGCCCCGGTCTCGGCGAGGACGCCATAGGCGTCGGTCGCGATCCGGCGATCCTCAAGATCGGGCAAGGTCGCGACGCGGACGCCTTGGGACAGTTGTCCCGGCCGCGCCAGGGGCCGAAGCCGAAGCTCGAGCGACAAGCCCCGAGCCGGAGGATCGAACTCGTAGATCGCGTTGAAGATGACGCGCAGCGCCGTCACGATCCGGGCTGCGGCGCGCGCTTCATGCCGGATCGACCGCCGTTCTGGCCAGAACGGCGGCAAGACTGTCTGCAAGACGCGATGCTACGGCCGTCCAGTCGCCCGGCTTCGCTTGCGTCAGCACATCGACCGTCGGGTACCAGAGGCAGCGGCCCTCTTGCTCGGCCCAGGCCCAATGACGTCCTGCCGGGACGAAGACCACGCCGGGGCGGCCGAGCGCCCCGGCCAGATGCGCCGCCAGGCTGTCGGGCGCGACGACCAGATCGAGCGCGGCGATCGCAGCCAGCAGATCAAGCGGCTCGGCGATCCTGACGCCGGCGTCGATCACGTCGGGGCAGGCTTCCAGTTCGCGTCGCAGCTCGCCTACGGCGAGGCTGACCGGCGTCCCGACCCTGCGCGCGGCCTCGATCAGGCTCGTCAGACCGATGCCCTGACCGGCGGGATGCCAGAGTATGCCAATCCGTGGCCCTGGCAGACTCGCCAGCGCATTGCTCCAGGCGGCCATCCTCATGGGATCGGGCGCCAGATAAGGCGGCTGGACGTCGCTCGTGGCGGCATCGACGCGCAGATGCGCCATGATCTCGGGGAGAAGCAGGGCGTCCGACGGCGCCGTCTCGTCACCATCGCCAAAGCTGATCCCGGGAACGCCGGCGAGCAAAGATGCGATCTCGGGATGAGCCATGACGGGGAGAGGGCTGTCGCGCCGCTCCGTCAGGCACGGCAGAAACCGCGCCGACAGAACAACCTCGCCAATCGGCATGGCGGCAGGGATGACGATCGCGGCGATGGCCGGCGGCGTTCCGGCGGCAGCGCCCCAGCACTCGGCGAAGCGACCCAGCGAAAACAGGCACTCGATACGCAGGGCCCGCGCTTCGCTCGATTCTGGAGTCTTCGTCAGCGCCTCGTCGACGCTTTGCAGCGCCTGCTCGAAGCGTCCGGCGGCTCCCAGCAGGCGCGCCAGAGCGAGAAGGGCCGCCGGATCCTTGCCGGAGCGGCGGACCCGCGCGGCGAGGTCGGCCAAGGCCTTGCGGTCCTCCCCGCGCGCGAGATCGAGCCGGGCGGCCAGTTCGGCGGCGGGCAGAAACTCCGGAGCCAGCGCCAGCGCCCTCCCGTTCAGGGCGCGCGCCCGTTCCGGATCGGTCTCGCCAAGAAGCCTGGCGAAGGCGACGATCTGCGCCGGATCGCCGGGCGCGGCCAGATAGCCGCGCTCGGCGCAGGCCAGTGCCTCGGCGGCGTTGCGCTCGCGCATATGCAACTCGGCCAGATTGTGCCAGGCCTCGACGCAGCCTTCGTCGAGCAGGGTGGCCTCGCGAAAGCAGGCGATGGCCAGCGCCGTTTCCCGCTGCGCGATGGCGACCAGGCCACGCGTCACCCAAGCGCCGACTGAATCCGGATCGAGTTCCAGGGCGAGCTGCGCCTCGGCGGCGGCGTCCTGCGCGCGTGAAAGCGACAGCAAAAGCTCGGCCCGTTGCCGGCGGATGCCGGCATGGCCCGGCGCCAGCGCGACGGCGCGCTCCAGGCAGATCAGGGCATCGTCCACGGCGCCGGCCTGGCTGTGAAGGCCCGAGAGATTCGCCAGAATCTCAGGTTCATCGGGCCGGATTGTCGCGGCGGCGGCGATCAGGCGCCGGGCCGTCTCGACATCCTGCCGCACCAGCGCCACGCCGCCCAGCGCATTGAGCGCCCAGGGATCCTGCGGCTGGCGCGACAGCGATTCGCGCAGCAGCGCCTCGGCATCCTCCAGTTTAGACTGGGTCACGAGGCGAATGGCGGCGCGAACCCGCTCGTTCGGACCGGGGCCAGGGAGCCCGGCGCTCATCCGATCGTCACCCGCTTGGCGTCGAGGCGGATGTCGTCCCTTGCGTGGACAGTGACGATCGCGGAGCTGGCCGTCGAAAGGTCCGATTGCGACACCCTGGTCCCCAGACGCTCATTATCGAGCCCGGCGATGGTGGTGCTGCGGTCCTGCGATTTGACGTCGATCCGATGGGCGATGGTCGTTTGGCGAGCGACGGCCGTGGTCAGGGTCTCGCCGATGACCGAAGCGATACGGGCGATCTGCGTCAGCACATCGGTCACCACATGCATGCGCCGCGTCGTCACCGCCACCTCGGGCGCCGCGAGATCGAGGCGGGTGGAACCGGCCAGCCGCAGCGATTGAGCCGAGACCGTCAGCGCGCCGGAGGTGTCGGGCAGGGACAGGGTGGCGTCGCCGAGGCCCGTTCGACTCAGGACGGCCAGGACATGGCAGGCGTCGGGCTGTATGAGCACGAGCACCGTATCGTCCGGGATGGGCTCAACGAGACAGGAGACCGCGCGCGCGGCGCTGCGCCTGACCCCGCCGACAAGAACCTGGAGGCTTTCGAGGCTACCGGCGGCCACGAATCCAACCGCAAGACTTGGTTGCGCCGCTTCGCGCGCAAAGCCCGACTCCGGCTCGCCAGCGGGTCGAATATAATCTTGTATCATATAACGCGTCATACCTTAAGCCATTGCCCAATACCAACTTTAGTTGGCTTACTGTCGACTTCAATAGAGCCACTTTTAAGTTGGGCGCCCTTCCAATAAACTGAAGCGGCTTCGTTTTTAAGATCAATATTTGCCCAACTTAATCCAATTCCAACTTTTTTCAGATCAAATCCGATAACATATTTCATATCAAAACCAACGACAACCTTGGAATCCATGCCAACAACCATCTTGAATGCGATACCGAGAATGATGTTCATATCGACAGAAAGGTTGATTTTCAGATCGATCGAAAAGTTGAGACGAAACTCCGTGCCAAGCGCCAGCGTCAGGGTCGCGGCCATCGTCATGCTCACCCGCGCCGCGAGATTCGTAGTGAACTGGTCTCCCATGAAATAGCTCGTCGCCGTGCCATGGAAGGTCTTGTCTTCGTTACCATAGAATTTTGACGTGCTGGTTCCGTGGAACTCGGAGTATTTCTCGCCATAGAACCAGTCCTTGGCGAAGCCGTAGGTCTTCTTTTCCGAGGTCGAATAGAACCATTCCGAGAGCGGCCCCTTGGCTTCGTTCTTCACATAGCCATAGGCCAGCAGCGAGATGTTCGCCGGGTCGGCTGCCGTGCCGGCGGTGAGCGAGATGCCCGAAAGCGCATTGACGGCGAAGAGGCCGGCGGGCGCGGTGAACTTGATGTCGCCGTCGGAGACATTGGTGGTCTGGCCCTTGACGATGTCGACCAGCATGCCGCCGTCGATGGACAGGTTGACGTCGGCGTCGGTCTTGCCGAGGAAACCGTCGCCGGACGAGGTCGTGGTAACGGCCGTCGTCGAGATCGACATCAACTCCATCTGTCCGGCTTTGTTCTTGACGAAGCTGTCGCCGCGCTTGAGATAGCCCTGCTTGGCGTCGCCCGAAGCCGTGCCAGTCGTCGAAGCGTCCCCCACCTTCGCAGCGTTGGCTGTTTCGGCGGCTGCGCTATAGGGGTTCTTGCCGCTGAGGAGCGCCGCCATGAAATCAGGCGTCGGCGCGGTTTTCGTCGTATCGACGGCCGTGCTCTTCGACAGTTCCAGCGCGGGCATCATCGCCCCTTCCTGGCCCTCGACATAAGCGCCCATGCGCAGATAGGTGCCGCTGCCGAAGGCGTTTGGCGTCAGGGGAACGTCGAAGCGGGTCCAGGGCCGGCCGACGGCGGCCTCGCCATCGCTTTGCGAGTCGAAATGCGGCTGGTAGGGCAGCGAACCGCCAGAGGCGGCTGGGGCCAACCAATCCGTCGGCGCGTCATCCACAGGCTCCTGCGTCTCCAGGATCCAGGGTTGGCGGTGTGCGGCCTCCGACAGAGCCGCACCGCGCCGGATGACCGCGAGCACGTGACAGTCGCCCGGCAGCGCCCAGACCAGGACGTCGTCGCCGGCCAGCGGCTCGATAGCGCAGGACAGGGCGCGCGAGGCGGCCGTGACGACGCCGTCGATCGCGATCCGGAGGCCGTTCCCGCCGGATGCCACGACCATTGCCTGGCGCATCATGGGTGATGCCTCTGGCGCCGGGCCCGCATCGGCCTGGCTGACGTTCGGGCTCATCAAGATCATCGTCGCGTCTCCCAAAACAGGTTCCGGGCATCAGACCCGCGCCGCGCCAGGTTACGTCGCGGGCAGCGGGTTCAGGACAGGCAGATCGTGGTGACCTGCGTCGGTGCGATCGTCATGCCGACGATATTCGGACTCATGCCGTTCTGCGAGGTCGGATTCAACATTTTGGTCGTCGGCGGGCCACCGATGAGCAACGTCACCGAGCCCATGACATGCTTGACCGGCCCCATCACGAAGCCGGATGCCACGCCGAGCAGCACGCCGGGCTGGTCTCCGAGACTCATCGGCTTCGTCGTCAGCAGGTTATGGGCCGGCATGCAGGTCAGGAAGGTGGTGAACTGCGTCGGTATCGCCGTCGGCGCCAGCGCGATGTTGGGATAGGGGATCGGCACCGGAACCGGCCCGACCGGCGTCGTGCAGACGTCCGGAAAGGAAAAATCGGGCGCCGGAATCGGGCCGGAGGAGTTGACGAAGACCATGATGCGTTTCCTCAGGCGCGGCGCGCGACGCGCCGCGGTTCGTAAAGATCGGCGACGGCGCGGGCGGGATCGGTCGGCAGCGTCGAGCCGGCGGCGTGGGTGAAGAGCGCGCCCTTGATCGTGGCGCCGTGCATGACGGTGCGGTGGAAGCGCGCGCTGATGAAGGACGCCGCATCGAGTTTGGCATAGCTGAACTGGGCATGATCGAGCTGCGCCCGCTCGAAGCGGGCGGCGGAACAGTCGGCGCCCTCGAAGATCACATTCGTCAGGATGGCGCGGCTCAGGTTGGCGCCCATCAGCTTCGCGCCGCTCAGATTGGCCGAGGTCAGATCGGCCCCTTCGAGATTGGCCCCGGTCAGATCGGCGCCGATCATCAGGGCCATCGCCAGCTTCGCGCCGGACAGATCAGCCTGACGCAAGTCGGCCTCCATGCAAATGCCTTGCGTCAGATCGACACCCGATAGATTGCAACCGGTGAGCTTCGATTTCATTAGGTTCGCGCGGGCCAGGCGGAGCGCCCGCAGGTCGCGGCCGGAGATGTCGGCCTCCATCGCGAACACTGCATCGGCATCGAGATCGTCAAGAACTGCGTCGCGCAAATCACCTTTCGTGATGACGACGGCGCGCAACATCGCCCGCGACAGCTCGATTCGGGCGAGTGCGCTTTCGACGATCGCCGTGGTTGTCAGGACGCTGTCTGTGAACCGCGCGCCCGACAGGTCGGCCTCGGCGAAAGCGCATGAATCGAGATTCGCCGCGCTGAAATCCGCCCCCTTCAAATCGCAGCGTCCGAACTGGGTGCCTTTAAGCGTCGCACGGGCAAAACGCGCCTCGGTCAGCGGGGTGGAAATGAGCTGACATCCATCGAGCGTGGCATCGCTGAAATCGGCTTGGGCCAAGCTGCATTGTGCGAACTGGATGTTCTTCAGGCTCGCGGCGGCGAATTTGGCGCCGGTGAAATCGCAATTGACCAGCATCGCGCGATTGATGACGAACCCCGCGAAATCGAGGCCCGCGAAATGCGCGCCTTCGACCGGCAGCTCGAGCGAGACCCGCTCCATGAAATCGTCACGCCGCATCGGTCGCCACCCCGAAGATCGTCTTGTCGAGATTGGCGCGCGACAAATCCGCGCCGAGCAGCACGGCATCGGTCAGATCGCAGCCATAGAGATTGGCGCCGCGCAGACGCGCGCCGGTGAAATCGGTGCGGCGGGCCTGTGCGTTGAACAGGTTGGCGCCGAACAGGTCCGCCTGCGCAAGCCGCGCCTTGGTCAATACCGACTGCTTCAGCGAAGCCAGGCGCAAATTCGCGCCGGTCAGGTCGGCCTCGCCGAAATCGACCCGGTTGAAGCTCGCGCCGACGAAGCTGCCACCCGCAATAAGCGCCGCGCGGAACGCCCCGTTCATGCCTAGCGCATCGTCGAAGCGCGAGCTGCGGAGGTCGCATCCGGCATGAAAGCCGCATTGCTGGAGGCTGGCGCCGGTGAAGTCGGCGCCAGGCGCTTTCAGCTTCACCGCCGTGAGCTTGAAGGCGCGCATGCCTCGCGCAACCAACCCCTCCGCCTCGATCTCGACGAACGAGCAGCTTTCCAGAACCGCTTGGCTCAGATCGATGCGCGCCATGGACAGCCGGATAGCAACGACTTGCTTGAGCTGCGCGCCAACGAGGCGGACATCACTCAGATCGCTCTCGATGAAATTGATGTCTTCAAGCAGCGCGCCGGAGAGATCGGCGCCGGTCAGCTTGATCTTGAGCATCTGCGCTTTCGTCAGATCAGCACGCAGGAAGCGAGTTCCCCGCGCATCGACGCTGCCCAGATTGGCCTCCGCAAGGACAGCGCCCGAGAAGTTCGCGTCTCGCAGATCGGCGCCCGCGAATACCGCCTTGCCACAGCGCGCGCCGGTGAAGTCCGCGCCACGCAGATCACAGCGTTCGAAGAAGGCGCCGGTCAGATCGAGTCCGGCAAAACTCTGGCCAGCGAGATTGGCTCCGGCCATGTCGCGCCCGGCCAGCGCGGTCCGGCGCGCTTCTGCGGCGACGACCTGGCCGAACCGGTCAGCCACTGCCGGCGAGAGGGGCTGGAGCGGAAAGGCAGGTTCGGGGGCGAGCCGGCGCAGCGCGGCGAGGCCGTCGACGATCTTCGGCTCGGCGTCGGTCAGTCGGGCGCTGGCGCCGGCGAGCGTTTCTCGCGCATCAGGCGAGACGGCAGGGGCGGCCGGCGCCTTCTCGCCAAGGAGATCCTCCAGCAAGGCCTCGATCGACCCATCGGGCTTGGCGAGGCCCGGAAACGCCGCCGCGAGCCTGGCCATCGCGGCTGGATCCCGCGGTGGCGAAGGCGGCGGCGGCAGGTCCGTCATCGGCGTTGTGTCGAGGGGAGCGTCTGGCGGCTCGGGCGGCGGCGCGTCCGGCGGTTCCGTGATCGCTCCGAGCGCCTGCTCGATGCCGCCATGGGCTGGGGCCAGCAGCCGGAACTCGGGCAGATCGAAGAACCGGCCGGAGGCCTCGCGCAGGCTCCGATCGTCATCCGCCGAGGCGGCCGGCATGACGAAGTCAGGCGGAAGGCTGACCTGGTCGGCCAGAGTCACTGGCTCCGGCAGATCGAGCGTCGCCAGAAGCGCGTCGATATCGCCGACATCGCCCGAGTTTCGGAAACGCTCCACTGCCTGAATCTGGCTTCCGGACTTGGCGGCGATCTCATCGAGCGTCTTCGTCGTCTTCGCCGTCAGCGCCTCGATGCCCTCGAACAACTCCGCGAGATCGACCTCCCCGCTCTCGATTTCCTCGGGCGTCGGCATCAGGAAGGGCATCGGCTCCGGCTTGGGCAGGGCCGGCATGAAATGGTCCGGCAAACCTGCCCGCGCCAAGGCGTCGCGCATCACCAGTTCCTGGGCTCGTTCGGTCTTGTCCATCTGCGCGGCGGCATGCGCCTCGCGCGCCGCTTTTCGCCTGGCGAGTACGGCCGGGTCGGGCTCTGGCGAAAGCTGCGCATCGGCCAGAACGTATTTGAAGCTCTGCTGCGGGTCGGTGCGCAGCCGGAATACCTCAAGGTAGTGCGCCAGCGTCCGCGGCTCGTCCGAGAGGCGCTCATAGGCGATCATCACATGGCTTGCGTCGTCGCCCTCGACATCGGCGACCGGGCATGCGCCGCGGTAGATGAGGACGCCCTTGCCGGCGCTGGGAAACAGCCAGACCGTGTCGATGACGCTGGGAAGCTCGACGAGGCTGGCCGGCTGCGCTGCCAGCTTGACGAAGATGCGGACGCGCATGCCCGGCAGCGTGCCGGCGATATCCGGACGTTGAGCCTGGAAGCCAGTGACGCGAAACGGTTCGTCTCCCGCGAAATAGCCGGCGATGCGCTGGTCCTGCGCCGCCATACAGAATAGGCGCGGATCGGCGTCCCGGGCGAGACCCGGGAAATCATGCTTCAGCCAGTGATCGTCATAGGTGCCCGCGAGCGCCCGTCGCGAGGGATGCGCGGGGTCGAGCGGGCCTGGGCGAACCGGCGCCGGATTGTCCGATGCCGAGCGGATCGGCCGCGTCGCATCCTCGATATTGGGCAGCGGCACGATTTCGCCGGCTTCGACGCGGCGCTCCGCCTCGAAGCCGCGGCCGGCGGGATTATCGGCATGGCCTGGCCCGCCAAAGGCATGTTCGGGCGCAAGCGGCATCTCGACGAAAGGCTTCGGCCCGGTGAAGACGACGCCGCCGGCCGCCGGCCGCCAGACCCTGTCGCCGAAGACCGCGATGCGCTTGCGCATGGCGCCGACCGAGACATCGACCGCCATGGCGGGAACCGCCTCGCCCCAGGGGGCCATCGCCCGGCCTGCGAACAGCACCTCGCCGCAGGGTTTTGGCATCGCCATGTCCAGGATCGCGCCGGGCGGCATCTCCTTGATCGCCATCGGCCAGAGCGCCGTGTCGAATTCGAAATCGGTCGGCTCGGTCAGGGAAAACAGCCCCAGCGCCGACACCACGAGACTGGCGCGAGGTCCGCGCCGCTCGACCTTCGTCAAGATCCCGAGCTTTCTGGGCTTGATGATCGTCGGCATGTCGGCGGGACGGGGGTTCCATGTCTTGAGCTTAGATGCTAGGTCGCCGAGTTGACAGTCTAACGACGGCACGCGCCGAATGAGAGCCCGAGCGGGCTCTCATTCGGCGCGCGTCACAAGAACTTCGACCCGCCGGTTACGCGCCCGTCCGTCAGCCGATGCATTATCGGCGATCGGCTCGGATGCGCCGCGCCCGTCAGTCGCGATCCGTCCACCATCCGTCAGCGCGCTGCGCAGCAGGCCGGCGACGGCTTCGGCGCGGGCGACCGACAGCGCCTGGTTGTCACGATAAGGGCCGCCGGCACCCAGCGCCTGATCATCGGTATGGCCGACGATGCGGATGGGGCCCTTCTCTCCCTCCACGATCTCGGCGATGCGGCGCGCGACCGGGATGAAGCCCGGCAGGACGGCGGCCTGCCCGGAATTGAAGGTAATGAGGTTGCCGACCCGGATCGCAATCCAGCCGCCGAACGGATCGACCGAAATGCTGCCGGCCCTGATCTCGGCATCGAGCGCGCCGCGGATCCGTTCGAGTTGGCCGATCCGCGGAGCCGGAGGCGGCGGCGCGACGACTCTCTGCACGCTAACGGGTTGCGGTTGCGGCGGCGCCGGCGGCTGCAGCAGGGCAAACAGCCATGGCAGCAAGAGGCTGAGAGAAACCAGCCCGGCGATCAGAGCTGCACTGTAAAGGCCGATCTGGATGAACTTGGACCGAACCTGAGCATCGTTCGACATTCCCGCACCTCTGTTCCGACACGCCGGTGGCCCACGCGAAAGACGCGGACTTAGTCACGACAGGCGCATGACAGAACGCCAAATTCGAAAGCGCACAGTGCCCCGACGGCGACCAGAGGGCGACGGTTTGTCACGGCCAGCCCGCCTTTGCGCCGATGCGGTCCCGACGTCGCTGCAACATTACGGTTAAACTGGCCTGCTAGCCTTACCCTGCGTCGCTGTTCGGCGGCGACGGCGATGATGCCCGCTCAGACCGGCATCGCGCTGTCTTTGTGGCTGCAATGGGATCGCGCGCGTTTGTCGGGTCACGGTAGCGAAGCGAATCCCCACATCGGCGCCGCCCATGGCGACCGGCCCAACGCGGCCGCCGCTCTGCTATGTCTTGCGGGCCTGGTTCTTCTTGTTCTTGCCGCCGGTCTTCTGCTGTCGAAGCGTCACATCGCTCCCCCGGTCACGCTGATCGTCGAAGCGAGCCATGCTCAGCTCGAAGCCGGCTTCGCGCTCTACCGGCGTCACTGTGCGGCATGTCACGGCGCCTTTCTCGGCGGCGCTGCAGGCTGGCGGGAGGACGCCCGGCTTGCGCCCGCGCTCAACGATGCCGGGCACGCCTTCAACCATACCGACCTCGAACTGTTCCGCCGGGTGGCCGAGGGCGTGAGAGCGGCCGACGGACGCGTCACCATGCCGGCATTTGGCAACGTCCTGTCCGGCGACGAGATCGTGACGCTGCTGTCCTACATCGCGGCGTGGTGGCCGGACGCGGTACGGAGCAGCCGCGTCGCGCCAGGGTGGAGCGCGCCGGCAATCTGCGGCCCGGGCGGAGCGACAGGTGGACCAGCGGCGGACGCGACCTGATGCCGCAGACTTGCCCGCGCGGCCGGCGCATGGCCGCAGAACCGCATCAGGTGACAGCCCGCCATGGCGGTCGAAGCGTCGCGCCTTGCCGCCCGGTCATGCAGGCGACCGCGCTGGCGACCGCGCTTGCCGCGACGCCTTCGCAAGCTCATGTCAAATGGTTCGCCCCCTATAACGTCGCGGCCGATCCGACGCCGCTGCCCGAGGTCTTCTCCGGGCCGTTCCTGGTCCTCCTGGCCTGCACCATCGTGCTGATCATGCTCGTCCATGTCGCGGACCGTGTGATCGAGAGCGGTTTCCGTGAGGATCCTGTCGGGCGTGCCTTCGCGGCGCTTGCGCCGCACTCGACCGACATCATGCGCATTACGCTCGGCGCATTCATGCTCAGCCTCTGGCTGAAGGGCGGCATCATCCTCACGCCGGAACTGACCACGACGAACGAGGCCGTTTCCTGGCTCCAGCTTTGTCTCGCGGCATCTACCATTGCATGGCGGACAAGTTGGATAGCCGGCTTGGGAATTCTGGTGCTTTACGGCATCGCAGTCAGCCAGTACGGGATTTTCCATCTATTGGACTATCCGCTCTTCCTTGGAATAGCGGCCTATATTATCATCCACTCACTCAAGATCGAGCGGCTTCAGCCTTATGCGCTCTCGATCCTGTATTTTGCCATGGCCCAGACGCTGCTCTGGGCCTCGATCGAGAAATGGGCGTTCGGGGGGTGGACCATGCCGTTGCTGATGCAGCATCAACGCATCACATTCGGGATTGATCATCGGTTGTATCTGACGCTGGCGGGCTACGTCGAATTCGTCGCCGCCTTCCTTCTGCTCTACGGCCGGACCAGCCAAAGACTTTCAGCCTTGCTGCTGTTTGCGATTTTCATCGCGGCCGTCATCGACTTCGGCAAGATCGACGCCGTCGGCCACGCGATGATCATCGCAGCTCTGCTCGTCATGGCGATCAACGGCAACACAGCGGTCAACGTGGCCCTGCAGAACCAGATTCCGTCTCTCTCGATCGGCGCCATCGAGATGGGCATGACCTATCTGGGCTACATCCTGCTTTTCTTCACCTTCTACTACGTCACTCACGGCATCATCTATGGCAGCCTAGGGTAGGCGGGAGCGGCTCCGACAACCATGCAAAACGACGATGCGGCGATTGCGCCCGAGGAAACATCGGGCGGCCAGACGCGATCGACCAGCAAGCGACTGGCCGGTCTGCTCTGCGTTATGCTGATCTCGGTGCTCGCCGGTTGCGCGACGGTTGAACAGATCTTCGATGCCGAGGCGCCGCCGACCTCCGCAGCGACAACCACACTTTCGCCCGAAGCCAGCCAGCAGCGCGCGCGCGCCAAGGCGCGGCGGCCTGGAATCGCCGCCTTGCGCGCCGCCTTCCGGCGCCCGGGAGCGCTTCCCGAGAGCGCGGTCGCACGTCCCGAGGTCATCGCACTCGGCGAAAAGCTGTTCAGGTCGCGTGAGCTGTCGCGCCAGCGCCGCGTGTCCTGCCTGAGCTGCCATCTTCCCGAAGTGGCGTGGGCCGATCTGAAGGCCAAGCCGGCCGCCGATAATGGCGTGCCGATGATGCGACGCTCCCAGACCCTGTACGACCTCGCCTGGCAGACGACGTTTCTCTGGGATGGACGCCAGGATTCGCTCGAAGGCGTGGTCAAGGGCGCGGTCGCCTCACCAGACATTATGGGCCTGGCGATCGCATCGCCCGACTTGACCGGCCGCCCGGTCGACGACATGGTGCAACGGCTTGCGTTCAAGAGCGATTTCGCTGCCGATTTCGCGCGCGTCTATCCCGACATCGGCGTGACGCCCGAGACCATCGCCAATGCGCTGGCGTCCTTCATGCGCACGATCCGCTCTCCGGCCACCCGCTTCGACCGCTGGGTTTCCGGCGACGACAGGGCGCTTTCGCCATCGGAACTGCGCGGCTTCCGGCTCTTCAACGGCAAGGCGAACTGCTTCGCCTGCCATTCCGGCTGGCGTTTCACCGATGACGGCTTTCGCGATATCGGCTTGCCGGCCTCGAACGATCGCGGCCGCGGCCGGATCAAACCTCAGATCGAAAGCCTCTCCTTCGCGTTCCGGACGCCGACGCTGCGCGGCGTGGCCGACCGGCCGCCCTATATGCATGACGGCTCGCTGCGCAGTCTGGAAGCCGTGATCGAGCATTACGACCGCGGCGGAACGCAGCGCGCAAGCCTGTCGCCCGACATGTTTCCGCTCGGGCTCGACGCTCAGGAAAAGGCCGATCTGGTCGCTTTCATGCGTTCCCTGTCGTCAAAACCAGCAGCCCCGGAGACGCCATGACCATGACCCGATTCCTGTTGGTCGCTCTGTTGCTCACCGGGCCGCTGCTGTCGCCGACGTCGGCCCGGGAGGTCGTCGTCACGCAGAAGGGCCAACAGTTCACGCCACGAATGCTGACCCTGAAGGTCGGGGACGAAATCGTCTTCTTCAACGACGATACCGGCACGCACAACGTCTTCTCCGAAAGCCCCGCCAACAGCTTCGACCTGAAGGCGCAACGGCCCGGCACGCGCACCAAGGTCGCGTTCCCGAACGCGGGACGGGTCGAGGTGCGCTGTGCCATCCATCCATCGATGCGCCTGGCCGTCGACGTCGAATAGCCGCAGCCTGCGGACGCCGACTCCCGGTCTTTGCGGCCGAGCGACGCCCTGACATGCGTGCAACTGTCACATTCTTCCGATCCTGTTGCGGCTCGCGTCAAGCCATGAGGGTTTTCGGTGAAAATGACGGTCAAGCGCAAACTTTACGGGCTGGCCGCACTCGGCATCTTCATCGCCGCGCTGGTGGCTGCCGTGGCGGTCTACAGCGTCGTGGCGATGTCCCGCGCCAGCCACTCGATTTTCGACAACGCGCTGCTGGTCAACAAGAACGTCTCCGCCCTCGTCGTCATGTTCGAGCAGAGCCGCTCGCTGGTGCGCAGCATCTCCTCGGATTCAGGCCAGGATGCGATCGCCGCCGCCGCAACCGCTTTTGACGCGATCGACCAGAAGATCGCCGACACCAGCATCGACGTCTTTCGCTCGATCACCAATGAAGGCGTGCGCAATGTCGTCACCTCGTTCATCGACAGCCTCGACCGCTCGCGGCAGATCACGCAGAGCATCTTCAAGGCATGGCTCGCAAGCGACCGGGCCGCAGCCGAAATCCTGATCAATGTCGACGATGCGCGCAACGAAGCCTCGATGCGCGATGCGCTGACGGCGATGACGAGCTTCGTCGACAAACTGGCGGCCGACGATCTCGCCGAACTGGAACGGACGCAACAGGCCACGATCATCGTGGCCGTCGCGGTCGCGGCGGTGATGCCCTTCCTGATCTATCTTGCCTTCCTGGTGGCGCGGCAGATCGCGCTGCCGATCACGGCGCTGACCGTCGCGGCGCGCAATGTCGAGCGGCGCAAATTCAGGCCCGAGATGATCGAGCACGTCGTCGACCAGCGCAACGAGCTTGGCGCGCTGGCGCGCGTCTTCCAGAAGATGGCCATCGACGTGCAGAGGCGTCAGGAAGAACTTGAGGCCGAGGTCCAGGCCCGGACGCACGACCTCGCAAGCAAGAATCTTCTGCTTGAGACCTCTCAGCAGCGCATGGAGACGGAGCTTGACATCGCGCGCTCGCTGCAGGGCGCCATGCTGCCGCAGCGCATGCCCAAACATCCGAGCTATTCGGGACGCGCCATCATGCGCCCGGCGCGCGAGCTCGGCGGCGATTTCTACGATTTCTTCATCATCGGCGAAGACAAGATCGGCCTCGTCATCGCCGATGTATCGGGCAAGGGCGTTCCAGCCGCCTTCTTCATGGCGATCTCGCGAACCATCTTGCAGGCCAGCGCGCGCGAAGGACGCTCGGCAGGCGATTGCCTCGCCGAAACCAACACAATCCTGTGCGAGCAGAACCCGCTCGAAATGTTCGTCACCGTTTTCTACGGAATCCTCAACCTGCGCTCCGGGGTGCTCAGCTACGCCAATGGCGGCCATAATCCGCCCGTCGTCGTGCATCATGACGGTTTGGTCACCACCCTGCCGCAGACGGGCGGCATGGCGATGGGCATCATGTCCGGCCTGACCTATCAGGAGGGTGAGATCTCGCTCGCCGCCGGCGACACGCTGTTTCTCTACACCGACGGCATTTCAGAGGCGATGGACATGGAAGGCCGCGAGTTCACGGTCGAAAGATTGCTGGACTCGCTGAGCGAGTCGCATCGCCAGTCGCTCGACATCGTGGTTTCGCATGTCACCGACGCGGTCAGCAGTTTCGTCGGCGACGCGCCCCAGCACGACGACATGACCTATCTCGTGGTGCGCTACAAGGGCAGCCCCGACATGGTCGAGGCCGGCTCCGCCAAGGTGCTCGACGAGGCGACCGCAGCGTGGATGTTCGGCCAAACGATGCGATAGCGCACAGCCGAAGCCGGCTCCCGCTTTAGGCGACAGCGGCAGGCAAGGCTATGGAGGCGGACCGCGGCGCCCCGCATGTCGTATGGTCATCCAAAAGTCATCGAAGCTTCAAAAACGGCCGTCAACACTAAGGGCCGGCAGGGGCTGAAGCTCACAGCCGATCTCTGCGAGCATCGATGTCAGAACAATCGCCCTCCTTTTTCGATCCGCGCATCGCGATCGGAGCCGCCCCCGTGGCGGCCGACGCGCCTGCCGGATCCGATCCGCGCGGCGGCGTCGAATTCGAGGAACTCGAAACAGAGATGCGGCGGATGGAGACCGACGGTCCCCTCGCTGTGAACTGGCGGCAGATCATCGCGCTATCGACCGGCATCGTCGAGACGCGCGGCAAGGATCTGCTGATCGGATCCTGGCTGGCCTACGCTCTGGTCCGCGAGGAAAAGCTTCACGGGCTTGCCGTCGGCCTCGGCATCCTGAGGGGAATGGTGGCCGAGCACTGGGACCAGATGCAGCCGCCGGCGGCGCGGGAGCGCGCCCGGGTCGGGGTGCTGGAATGGCTCGTCGGACGCGCCACTCCGCTTTGCGAAGGCGATATCCAGGACAGCGACTGGCCGGCCGCGCTCTATGCCTATGATGCGCTGGCCGAGATCGACGCGCTGACGAGCGAGCGTCTCAAGAAGGAGCAGGTCGCCTATGGCGATCTCATGCGCGCATTGCGGCCGCTGCGCGACATGGCCAAGCGCGGCCTGGAAGAGCAAGCGCAGCAGCGCGCCAGGATAGAGGCCGAGGCGAGGGCGAACGAGGAGCGCGCGGCGCTGTCTGCCGTCGCGCCGCCCGAGAGCGTTGCGACGCCCGCTGCCGCAGCGTCCCCGGCAGCTCCGGCCGCGAGCGCTGCCGCGCCCGGCGCGGGCCCGGCAGCGACTGGGCCTATCGATCTCGCGTCCATCGATCAATTGCCGGAGACCTTGCGCAGCCTGTCAGCCGGGTTGATCGGCAAGAGCGTCGCCGATCCGCGCGCCTATCTTTTGTCGCGCATCGCGTCGTGGTGGCGCATCCGGCAGTTGCCGCCCAATGAAGGCGGCCGCACCGGTGCGATGCCGCCGGTCGAGGAGATGGCGGCCGTCGCGGCGCTTCGCCAGGCCGGTCAGAACGGCGAGGCGCTGCGTGCGCTTAACGAACTGGTCTGGACCGCGCCGTTCTGGTTCGAAGGACACCGCCTGACGGCCGACATACTGGGCGCCCTTGGTCCCGAGCATGCTGATGCGCAGGCGACTGTCTCCGGTGCGATGAACCTGCTGCTTCGACGCTTCCCGGCCCTGCTGGATTTCAGCTTCGCTGACGGAAAGCCATTCGTCGATCCGGCGACGCGCAGCTGGATCGAGGAGAATGGCGGCGGCAACGGCTCTCCTGCGGCTGAGGCTGACGACGGGCTCGGCCGCACGCTTGCCGAAGCGAGCGCGCTCGCCGCCGCCGGCAAGGGGCAGGACGCCATCGAGATGCTTGCCGGGCTGACGCGCGGCGAAAGCAGCGGGCGCGCCCGGCTCGTCCGGCAGATCGCCCAGGCGCGTTTCTGCCTCGATGTCGGGCTGATCGCGGCGGCGCTGCCGCTGCTCGACCATCTCGAGGCCATGCTCAAATCGCACGACCTCGAGGCGTGGGAGCCGGCTCTGGCCGTCCAGGTCGCCGAGCTGAGATTCCGCGCGCTGACGCATTCGGATGCAACGCGCCTGGTCGCCGAAGAGCGCCGCAGGACGGGGCTGGAAGAGACGCGTCTGCGCCTCGTCCGCCTCGATCTCGCCACCGCGACACGCCTGTTCCGCTGATGATGAACGTTCCGACAACCGCTTTCGGAAAGCTGGGGAGAGTGTGATGGCGAAGGAAGTTTCGGTGGCTCCCAAGGAGCGCGTCAACATCAAGTTCAAGCCGTCGACCGGCAATGTGAAGGAAGAGGTCGAGTTGCCGCTCAAGCTGCTGATGGTGGGCGACTTCACCGGCCGCCCGGACGACCGCACGGTCGAGGAGCGGCCGCTCGCCGACATCAACAAGGACAATTTCGACGATGTCCTGAAGGGCCACGAGCTCAAGCTCGACCTCTCGGTCGGCAACAAGCTCGAGGACGCAGCCGACGCGCCCGACGTCAAGGTCAACCTGTCCTTCAACAAGCTCAAGGATTTCGAGCCCGAGCAGGTCGCCCGCCAGGTGCCGGAGCTGAAGAAGCTGCTCGAACTGCGCGAGGCGCTGGTCGCCATGAAGGGGCCGCTGGGCAATGTGCCGGCTTTCCGGAAGGCGATCCAGGGCGTGCTCGAGGACGAGGGCGCCCGCGAACGTCTGCTCCAGGAATTGACCGGCCCGGCGCCGGACAAGACCACCTGATGCGCTGAAACGGCAGGACACAGACATGAACAATCCGCAGCTCCAGACCATAGACGATGCTTCGCTCGTCACGACCGAGGTCTCGATTCTCGACCAGATCCTGGGCGAGACCAAGCTCCAGCCGACAGACGAAGGCTATGACGTCGCCCGCCGCGGCGTCGCCGCCTTCATCGCCGAGCTGATGCAGCCGTCGCGCAAGGACGAGAAGATCAACAACGCCGTCATCGACCAGATGCTGGCGACCATCGACCAGAAGATGTCGGCGCAGCTCGACACCATCCTCCACGATGAATCGTTCCAGAAGCTGGAATCGGCGTGGCGTGGCCTGAAGTTCGTCGTCGATCGGACCGACTTCCGCCAGAACATCCGCATCGAGGTTCTCAACGCCTCGAAGGACGAACTTCTGGCGGATTTCGAGGACAGCCCCGAGGTCGTCAAGTCCGGCCTCTACAAGCATATCTACTCTGCCGAATTCGGCCAGTTCGGCGGCAAGCCCTACGGTGCTGTCGTCGCCAATTACGAGATGTCGGCGGGCCCCCAGGACGTCAAGCTGATGCAGTTCATGTCGAGCGTCGGCGCGATCTCGCATGCGCCGGTGATCGCGTCCGCCGGCCCGAAGATGTTCGGCTGCGAGAAATATGAGGATATCGCCAACCTCAAGGACCTCGAATCGATCTTCGAGGGTCCCAAATACGCGAAATGGAACGCCTTCCGCGACACAGAGGATGCGCGTTATCTGGCGCTGACCGTGCCGCGCTTCATGCTGCGCGTGCCCTATGGGCCCGAGACCGTGCCGGTGAAGTCGTTCAACTACCAGGAAGGCACGGCGGGCGACACCGACAACTATCTCTGGGGCAACGCCGCCTACACCTTCGCGACGCGTCTGACCGATTCCTTCGCGCAATACCGCTGGTGCCCCAACATCATCGGGCCGCAATCGGGCGGCGCGGTCGAGAATCTGCCGATCCACACCTTCGAGTCGATGGGTCAGGTCCAGTCCAAGGTTCCCACCGAGGTGCTGGTCACCGACCGGCGCGAATACGAACTGGCCGAGCAGGGCTTCATCGCGCTGACGATGCGCAAGGGCAGCGACAACGCGGCCTTCTTCTCGGCCAACTCGGTGCAGAAGCCGAAGAACTTCGGCAATACGCCCGAGGGCAAGCAGGCGGAGCTCAACTACAAGCTCGGCACGCAACTGCCCTATATGATGATGATCAACCGCTTGGCGCACTACATCAAGGTATTGCAGCGGGAGAACATCGGCTCGTGGAAGAGCCGCGAGGAGCTGCAGGACGAGCTTTCCAAGTGGATCAGCCAGTACGTCGCCGACCAGGACAATCCCTCGGCCGAGGTGCGCTCGCGCCGGCCGCTGCGCAAGGCGGAAATCCGGGTCGAGGATGTCGAGGGCGAACCGGGCTGGTATCGCGTCGCGATGGCCGTCGTGCCCCATTTCAAGTACATGGGCGCCGATTTCACGCTCTCCCTCAAGGGCAAGCTCGACAAGCAGTGAGACCTGACCGGACGCATGTCGATGGAAGCGGGACTTGCCGTCAGGCGGGCCCCGCTTCCGGCGCGGGGGCGAGTCGATGACGTCGAGAAGCCTCTTCGAACGACTCGAGGCCGCAACGGACGTGCCGACGGTCGTGGCCGGCGAGGTCGATCGCTGGGCCGTCGCCGACAGCGTCCTGGCCAATGTCAGGCGCATCCTCAATGCGCGCCAGGGCTGTTGCGAGACGCGGCCCGATTTCGGCATGCCCGACCTCAACGACATATCGCGCGAAGCGTCGGAAACCATTCCTGCGATCGCGCGCGCCGTGAAACTGCAACTTGAGACGTTCGAGCCCCGCCTCTCCGAGGTCGTGGTGCGGCCGCTGCCAGACGCCGACCGGCCCGGCGACTTCGCTTTCAGCGTCAGCGCGGTCGTCCGGATGGGGGAGAACGGCGAGGCGATGAAGTTCGACACGGTGCTCGGCAGCGACCGGCAGATGCGGTTGCGGAGCTAGCCGATGTCGCTGAACGCCTACTACGAAGATGAGCTGTCTTACCTGCGCGAACTCGGGCCGGAATTCGCCCGCGCCAATCCCAAGCTCGCCGGCTTTCTGGCGCGCGAGGCCAATGATCCCGATGTCGAGCGGCTGCTGGAAGGCTTCGCCTTCCTTGTCGCCCGGCTGCGGCACAAGCTCGAAGACGAGATGCCGGAGCTCGTTCATGGCATGATCCGGCTGCTCTGGCCGCACTATCTCAGGCCGGTGCCGCCATTGAGCGTCGTCGCCTTTGCTCCGGCCGTAGGCGGCGGTCAGACCACGGTCAGGGTCGCCGCAGGCACCAGCCTCGCCGCGCGGCCGATCGAGGGCGTGTCCTGCCGATTCCGAACCTGCTACCCCGTCGATGTCCTGCCTTTCGCGGTGACCAAGACCGAAAGCGAGAACCGGCCGACCTCCGCGCGCCTCTCCCTGACCCTGCAGGCAGTCGGCCGCGGCGCCTTGCAGGCGCTGGATGGCGGCCGCATCCGCCTCTTCTTCAACACCGAGCGCGAGCCGCAGACCGGGCGGACGCTGCTACTCTGGCTGTCGCGCTCGCTCAGGAGCATCACGGCGACGACCGAGACCGGCGAGACCCTTTCGCTATCGCCCGATTCCATCCGTTCCGTCGGGTTCGACGATGCCGAGGGCGTGCTTCCCTATCCGGCCAACGCCTTCATCGGCTTTCGCCACATCCAGGAATACCTCGCATTTCCAACGAAATTCCTGTTCGTCGATCTTGAGAACACCGCCGCGCTCGCGCGCCTGTCCGGGCGCCAGGTCACATTGACCTTCGAGTTCTCGCGTCCCTTCCCCGAGCAGACCCGTATCTCCGAGGGCCATGTCCGGCTGAACTGCACGCCCGTGGTCAATCTCTTCGCCCATGACGCTCATCCGCTGCGGATCGACCGCGCCCGCAGCGAGTACCGCATCATGGCCGGCGGCCAAATCGGCGCGTCGATCTACAGCATCGACAAGGTCACGGGCTATGTTCAGGGCCGGCCGGAGCGGCTCGAATACGACGCCTTCGAAGCGTTTCGCCATGACATGCCGGGTCAGAGCGAGCAGACGCTGTTCTATCGCGAGCGGCTGCGCCCAGCCACCGTCGGGCGCGGCGTCGATCACTACGTGTCCTTCGTCTCGCGGCTCGACAAGGCCGTCAACCCGCCCGCCGAGATCATCTCGATCGCCTTGACCTGCAGCAATGGCGCGCTCGCCGAGCGCCTCGCCATCGGCGCGATCGACCAGCCGACGTCGGAGACGCCCGCGACCGTCACCTTCGCCAACATCATGGCCGTGACCTCGCAGACGCCGCCGCCGATCGGCGAGAACCTGCTCTGGCGGCTGGTCTCGAACCTGTCGCGAAATTTCGGGTCGCTGGTCGATGTCGGGGCTCTGCGCACCATCATCGCGAGCTATGATTTCCGCGCAGTGCATGACGCCCAGGCGCGCCGGCGTCTCGAATTGCTGCTCGAGGCGCTCGAACAGTTCGGATCGCAGGTCGAGGACGGGGTCATGCGCGGGATGCCGGTGCGCGTGCGCAAGATCACGCTCTCGGTTGCCGAAAGCAAGATCGGCGGCGATGCCGAACTCTATCTGCTGGGCTCCGTGCTCGAACAGTTTTTCAGCGTCTACGCCAGCATCAACAGCCTGCATCGCTTTGCGATCCAGGGCTCGGAAAGCAAAGTCGATTACCAATGGCCGCTAAGAACGGGCACGACGAGCGCGATCTGAGCCGGATCGAGCCGCTCGATGCGGCCGCGATCCAGTTCTATGAGCTTTGCCTCAGGCTGGAGGAGATGTTTCCGCAGTCCGGCGGCATCGGCGCGACCGATGCGCCTGCCAGGGAAACGGTGCGCTTTCGCGCCAATCCGACCCTGGGTTTCCCGGCCCAAGAGGTCGCTTCCGTCACGCTGCCGGAGCGATCCGGCGACCAGGTCGTGGTCACCGCAAATCTGCTTGGCCTGCATGGACCGGCCTCACCGCTTCCGCCAGCTTTCACCGAGCGCATCATCTTCGCCGAGGACGCCGGCGCGCTGAGGGATTTCTCCGACTTCTTCAACCATCGGCTGCTGGCTCTGCTGTTTCGTGTATGGAAGCACTACCGGCATCATCACCGCTATGCCGAGGGCGCGACCGATCCGATCTCGGGCGCGATCGCGGCCCTGTTCGGCATGCACGGCGCCAGGGATGGGGACGCGCTGCCCGCCCGCGTGCTGCTCCTGCCCTATGCCGGGATGCTGGCGCTCTACAGCCATTCCGCCCCGATCGTGGCAGGCGTGGTCAGACATTGCTTTGGCGTCCCCTGCACGATCGAGGAGTTCGTGCCGCGTGAGATCACGATACCGCCGGAGGATCGCTTCATGCTCGGCGGAGCCAATGGCGAACTCGGCGTCGGCGCGGTCTGCGGCGACAGCATGCGCGACGTCATGGGCAAGTTCCGCATCCGGCTGGGCCCGATGACAGCGGCGCAATGCGCAAATCTGCTGCCCGATGGCGAGGACTACAAGACACTTCAGGACCTGATCCGGCTCTCGATTCGCGAGCCATACGACTGGGATCACGCCTATGTGCTGGCGCCTGGCGAGGCCGCCGCGGCGGAACTCGGCCGGTCCCGACTTGGCTGGTCGGGCTGGCTCGACCCCGACCCGGCCGCACAGGTCGAATTCGTCATATGAGCTGCCGCATCGTCACATCTTTGTTGTCCGGCTACCCCAAAATTTCGAGGGTTGGCGATTGGTGACGCGGCTGCTCGATTGGCTGCGCATGCGTCAATGGGCTCGGCGGGGATGAGGATGAGACTGTTGCTGACCGTGCTCGGTCCACAACGCAGCACGCTCGGAGATCGGTCGAGCCACGTCTTCGAGACGAGCGGCGGCGCGATCGGCCGCAGCGCCGGTTGCGACTGGTCGTTGCCGAACGCCAGCAACACGCTTTCGGCCCGGCATGCGCTGATCTCGTATAATGGCCACGGCTTCATGGTGACTGATACGAGCACCAACGGCGTCTATCTGAATTCGGTCGATGCGCCGCTGGGCCGCGACCAGTCTCGCCCGCTTGCGAATGGCGACATGCTCTACATCGCCGACTACGTGCTCTCCGTGTCCGTTCTGAAGCAGCCGAGCCAGGAGGCTTCACCTCTTCATATGCCGCCGCCGGCAGCAGCTGTCTTCTCGGCGCCGCCGCAACCGGCCGCGCCCTTTCCGCTGCCGCCTGCGACCTCCACGCCGGGGTTTGCTTTGCCGCCAGGCGTCGATTTTGGCCTCTCGGCGCCTCCGGTTCCCAAGGGCACGCCGATCATCCCCGACTTTTCGACCGCGATGGGAACCGCATTTTCCTCTGCGCCACAAACCGTCACGACGTTGCCGGCGCAAAGAGCGGCGCTGATCCCGGACGACTTCGATTTCAGCGATCTGGCCCCGCATGCTCCGAAGGGCCAGCCCCAGTTCCAGGCTGCGGCCCCCACTCCCGTTCCGGTCCCCGAACCCGCTCCACTGCCCCTGGCCGCGCCCGACCCGGGACCGGTGCCGGCGGAGCCATCCCTGGACCCACTCGCCTTGCTGAGGCAGCGCGCGGTCGCACGCGCCGCCACGATCGACCTGTCACGGCCGACCGCCGAGACCGGGCCCGCCAATCCGCGCCTGAACCATCCCGCGATCGACGACGTGGCCTTGCCGGGCGGCCGGACTATGGCGGCGGCATCCGATGCGGCGGCGTTCTGGCAGGCGCTTGGGGTCGATGGCGACGCCATACCCGCCGCGTCGCGGCAGCGGCTGCTTGCCGAACTCGGCGGTGCGATGCGCGAGATGGCGGCCGGTCTGGTCATGGTGCTGTCCGCGCGCAAGTCGATGAAGGACGAGTTCCGACTCGACCAGACCCGTCTGGCGCCGCAGGAGAACAATCCTTTCAAGTTTTTCCGCAATGGCGACGAGGCCTTGCGGCGCATCCTGGTGGAGGGCAAACCCGGCTATCTGCCGCTCGACCATGCGGTGAGGCAGTGTTTTGCGGACATCAAGGCGCATGAGATCGCGACAGCGATCGCCATGCAGAACGGCCTGCGCAAGCTGATCGCCAATCTGGCCCCAGCCGAGATCGAAAGCGATGCCGAGCCGGGCCTGCTCGGCCGCAAGCCCGACCGCGCCAGGCTCTGGGACCGCTATTCGGAGATGCATGCCGGCCTTGTCGGCGATATCGACCGGACCATGCGCGATCTGCTGGCGGACGAGTTCGCCCGTGCCTATGCCGAGCAGACGCAGGCCGGTGCGATGGAGTCGCCGCGATGACCGCGCCCTCCGACACGGTTCGGCTGACGCGCCGGGGCGCGTTTGGCGCTCTGTTCGCCGCCCCGTCTCTCTTGGCCATTGCCGGCTGCGCCGGCGGCACGCCGACGGTCAAGACGACGACGCTCGAATTCGGCATCGAGGCCGATCAGGAGATCAACATCAACACGAATGGCGAACCTTCGCCGGTCGTGCTGCGCGTCTATGAGCTCAAGACGAAGTCCGCTTTCGAACAGGCGAGCTTTTTCGAGCTGCTGGATGGCGATACCGCCAAACTCGGCGCCGACCTTGTCGCCAAGCGTGAATTCGAGGTCAAGCCGGGCGAGAAGGCGAGCTTCAAGCGCGATTCCCCGGCCGATGCGAAGCATGTCGGCGTCATTGCGGGCTTCCGTGAAATCGAAACCGCGCAGTGGCGCGCGGTCGTCGACATCGTGCCCGACCGCGAGAACGCCTTTGTCATCCAGGTGACGGCTCTGGCGGTGAAGATCACCCTTGCGCGCGCCTCGCGCGGTTTCGGCGTGTTCTGACCATGGCCTCGTCCACCGAACAGGACGCGCCGGACCGCTCGCATGCTGGATGCGACGTATGTGAAAGCCTCGACATGTGTGAAAGCGTGCAAATATGACCCTGGTCAGCAAACCGCTCTGGTCGCAGGGCATGCTGATCCGGCCGCAGCATTTCCAGCAATATGACCGCTGGATCGAGCATGTGCTGGAGGGCCGTTCCGCTGGCATGACAGCCTTTGCCTGGGGGCTGCGCTCGCTCGCGCTGGCCAGCGAATTGCTGCCGCTCGGCCGTTTCGGCATCGCCGGCATCCGTGCGGTGATGCCGGATGGCACCGTGCTCGACGAGACGTCGCACGCCTCTTTCGAGGCGCGTTCGGTTCCGCCCAACCTCAAGAACGCCCTGGTCAAAGTGGCGATCGCGGTGCGGGCCCTGGATGGGGCCGAAATCGGCGCGGAGGGTCGGCGACGGCGCTATGACGAGGTGGAGCAGCCGATGCGCGACACGACCGCGCCCGAGCGCGGCAGCGTCGCGCTGCGCGTGGCGCGCTTGTCCCCGCGCCTCCTGATCGAGGGCGAGCCCGAGGACGACCTCATCACGATGCCGGTGGCGCGCATCCGCGAGGTCGATGCCGCCGGCGCGATTCTTCTCGACGAAAACTACGTTCCGCCCTGTCTCAACTTCCACGCCTCGCCGCGCCTGCTGCGGATCGTCAACGAGGTTCGCTCCCTGTTGCGCAGCCGCGCCGAAGCGCTGGCGGGCAACGCCGATCCCGCACAGGCGACAGCGGAAAGCGGTGGGCTCGTCGATCTTCTGATCCTGTCCATCGTCAATGGCCAGGAAGCGATCTTCGATCATTTCGCCGCGACGCCCGGCCTGCATCCCGAAACGGTCTATCGCGCCAGCGTGGCCCTGGCCGGCCAGTTGTCGACCTTCACCAGTGCGCGGCGGCGAAGCGGCGACTTTCCGGCCTACCAGCATCTCGATCTCGACGCCGCCTTTGCACCGGTGCTGGACCAGTTGCGGCAATTGCTGGCGACGCTGGTCGAGCGCAATGCCGTCGCGCTGCCGCTGCAGGATCGCGGCTACGGCATCCGGCTCTCGACGATCGCCGACCGCACGCTGTTCCAGGATGGCCGCTTTGTCCTGATCGCCACGGCGAGCATGCCGACCGAGAGCCTGCGCAGCCAGTTGCCGATCGCGATGAAGGTCGGCTCGGTCGAGCAGATTCGCGATCTCGTCAATCTGCAACTGCCGGGCATTCCCTTGCGGGCACTGCCGGTGGCGCCGCGCGAGCTGCCGTTTCTGCAAGGCGGCATCTATTTCGAACTCGACCAGAGCGTCGAGCTCTGGCGCAATCTGACGCGCTCGGCCGCTGTCGCCCTTCATGTGAGCGGCGACTACCCCGATCTGCATCTCGAATTCTGGGCGATCCGCGGGAAAAGATCGTGAAGCCCGCGCCCGATCCAAGCCTGGACGCTCCCACTGTCGTCGGCCACAAGCCGGCCGGGCTTCTTCAGCCGCGCGCAGCCACGCCGCCCTATGACATGCCGACGACGCCGGTCATGCCGCCGCGGCCTGCGACGGAACCACCGCCCGCGCCGGCCTGGGGCGAGCCTGCGCCGCTGGTCAAGGGCAGCGATCTGGTCGCACACCAATCAAAAAGCGGCATCGCGGCGCGCGAACCCGGCAAGGGCGCGAGCCTGCAGCTCGCGAGCGAGCCGACCGGCCCCGCAGACGCCATCGTCGCCGCTGCGAGCCCCCTGCTCGTGCTCGTCGCGCAATTGCGCGATGCGGTCGAGTTCGCCGACGTCTCGACATTGCGCAACGAGGTCGTCGCCCAAGTCCAGAAGTTCGAGGAGATGGCGGTCAAATACGGCGGTGCGGCCGGGGATATCACGGCGGCCCGTTACATCCTCTGCTCGCTGCTCGACGAGACGGTGATGACGACGCCCTGGGGCAGCGCCAGCACCTGGAGCACGAGTTCGCTGCTCAACCGCTTTCACAACGAGACCTGGGGCGGCGAGAAGGTCTTCGCCATTCTCGACCGGGTCAAGACCGATCCCAAAAAGAACCTGCCGCTGCTGAAGCTGATCAACCTCGTCCTGCTGCTCGGCTTCGAGGGCATGCATCGCGTGCTCGACAACGGTCGCGAGCGCCTCGCGGATCTGCGCGACGAGGTTGGAGCGCTGGTCGCGCAGCACTCGCCTTCTCCGCCCTCCGAACTCTCCGCGGAATGGCGCGGCGTCAGCAGCCAGAAGACGCTTCGCACCTTTCTCCCGCTCTGGGTCGTCTTCGCCATCGCCGGCTTTCTGCTGATCTGCATCTATGGCTACCAGCGCTATCGCCTGACCAGCAATCTGGCTCCCGTCGTCGAGCAACTGCGCGGACTCGGCGCTTCGATCTCGCCGGGAGGCGTCGCGCCGTGATCCGCTCCTTCCTCCTCGGTTTCCTCAGCCTGCGCGGGCTTGTGACGCTGCTGGGACTTGCGGCCCTGTGCGTGCTGGTCTGGTTCGGAGGCCCCTATCTCGTCTTCGGCGACTCAGCGCCGCTGGCCCCGTCCGAGAACCGGGTCGTCGCCATCGTCGTGCTGCTTTCGGCGCTTCTCGGCATCGGGCTTCTTCGGCTTTTCCTCGCCCGCCGCGCCAATGCGCGCATGATCAAGTCGCTGCTCGACACCGAGGGGCTGGCCTCGATGGCCGACAGCGGCGGGGTCGAGGAGGTCGCGATCATCCGGGAGCGATTCGAGGGAGCGCTCGGAGCGCTGCGCGAGACGATCTTCGCCGGCAAGAAGGGCAATGGCTATCTGTTCGAGTTGCCCTGGTATGTCATTATCGGGCCGCCCGGCGCCGGCAAGACGACCATCCTGAAGAATTCGGGACTGGATTTTCCGCTCGCGGGCAAGTTCGGCAACGATCCCGTGGCGGGCCTGGGCGGCACGCGCCATTGCGACTGGTGGTTTACCGAGCAGGCGGTGCTGATCGACACGGCCGGCCGCTACACCACGCAGGATGCCGGGAACGCCGTCGATCGCGCCGCCTGGCGCGGCTTTCTCGACCTGCTGAAGACGCATCGCAGCCGACGCCCGCTGAACGGGATCATTCTGGCGATCAGCCTGTCCGACGTGCTGCTGCAGAGCGAGGCGGAACGGAAACGCCATATCGTCGCCCTGCGAGCCCGCCTGCAGGAGCTGACCCAGACCTTCGGGCTCGAACTGCCGACCTATCTCGTCATCACGAAATGCGATCTCGTCGCCGGGTTCACCGAATTTTTCGACGGCATGGCCGAGGCGCCGCGCGGCCAGGTCTGGGGCATGACCCTGCCGCTCGATCCCTCAGTGACGGCCAAGCTGGCCGAAACCTTCGACCAGAATTTCAGGGGGCTGGCGGAACGGCTCGAACTGCTGATGCCGGAACGCGCCCATGCCGAGCGAAGCCTGACGCGACGCGGCCGCATCTTCGTCTTCCCCAAGGAGTTCGCCAGTCTGCGTCGCGATCTCGGCAGTTTCGTCTACGAAGTCTTCAAGCCCAGCCGTTTCGAATCGCACTCGAAGCTGCGGGGCATCTATTTCACCAGCGGCACGCAGGAAGGCACGCCGATCGACCGCGTGCTCGCCGCGTTCGGCCGCAGCTTTGGCTTGTCGGGCGCGCAACGCGCGCCGTTCTCGGGGCAGGGCAAGGCGTTCTTCATCAATCGGCTTTTGACCGATGTCGTCTTCGAGGAGCAGGGTCTCGTCGGTGTCGACCGCAAGCTCGAACGCAGGCTGGTGATGGCCCAGAGCGCCGGCTACGCGGTCGCATTGGCGCTCTTCCTGGGCTTTGCCACCCTGTGGTGGGGCGCGGCCACCCGCAGCGATGCGCGTATCCTTGCGACCGCGGAAGCGGCGACCGTGGCGCAGGCGCGCGTGTCCGAAATCGGGCCGCGCCCGACGATCGCCTCGCTGCTGCCGGCTCTCAATGCCGTCGAGGCCGTGCGCGAGGCGACCGGGCAGAGCAGCTTCTTCGCCTGGCTCGACGGGCTTGGCCTCGCGGCGACGCCGACGCTGGCGCCGCTCGCCGGCGAGATTCGCGACAGGATGCTGGTCGAGCGGCTGCTGCCGGGTCTTGGAACGCGCATCGGCGAGCGGCTGAACGGTTTGATCCAGGTCGGCGCCGACGCCGAAGCGATCCGCGACCTGCTGCGCACCTATCTCATGCTCGGCGACCCGTCCCGCTTCGACCGCGCCGCGATCCTGAAGACGGCGCGGGAGGAGGCGCAGCTGGCCTTCCCGATCGACCGGGCCAAGGTCGCGGAGCTGGGCGGCCATATCGAACGGATGGTCGCTCTGCTGCCGCGTCCGCTGATCCTCGATCCGCGTCTCGTCGATTATGTGAGATCGCGGCTGACGCGGACGCCGCGCACCGAGCAGGTCTATGCCAGGCTGCTGCGCGAGGCGGCGCAGAACCCACGCCTTCGCCCGGTCAATCTGAGCTCGTTCATCGGTCCCGGCGCGATCCAGATCGCCTCCACCCGAAGCAGCGACGCGGTCTCCGTCATTCCGGCAGCCTTCACCCGCGAAGGCTTCTACGAGTTCGTGCTGCCGCGCCTGCCGACGCTGATCCGTGAGGAGCTCGGGGTCGATTGGGTCACCGGCGGCGACAAGCCCGGCGACAGCGTCGTCCAGAGCATCGCGCGCGAGGTGATGGACCGTTATGTCTCCGACTACACCCGCGTCTGGCAGGCGGCGATCGCGAACGTTTCGCTCGTCCCGTTCACCGACACGCAACGCGGGCTTGCGGCTGTTCAGGCGCTGGCCGCGGCCAATTCGCCTCTGGAGCGGCTCGTCGGCGTGGTCCGCACGAATACCGAACTGCCCTTGCCGGGCGAGCAGGCTGCAGCCGCTGCCACGGCTGCGACGCCAGGGCCGGTCGCCGCGGTCGGCGGCGGGCTGATCGCCTCGGCCGCCAGCAGCGCCGCCAATGCCGGCGTGGCGGCTGCGCTCGGCGATGCGCCCTGGCCCGGCATCGCCATCGGCGCGCCGTTCCGCCCGCTGATCGAACTCGTCGCGCCGCCTGCAGGCGCGCAGCCGCCCATGGCCCGCGTCAGGGAGTTGTTCGGCGGCGTCTATGGCGCGCTGAGCAATGTCGCCAATGCACCCGATCCGCGACAGGCGGCCTATCAGCTCGTCGTTCGGCGCAAGGATCAGGGCAGCACCGACGCATTCGCGCAATTGCGCGCGGATTCCGCGCTGCGGCCGGAGCCGGTGCGCGGCGTGATGCGCGACGTCGCCAATTCGAGCGGCAATGCGATGCTCACGCAATCGCTCGGCTACGTCAACGAAGCGTGGCGGCGCGACATCCTGCCGGTTTGCCAGGGCGCGCTTGACCAGCGCTACCCGATGTTCCCCGATGCGCGTGAGGAGGTCTCGCTGCGCGATTTCAGCGACTTCTTCCGGCCCGGCGGGTTGATCGACGAATTCTTCCAGAAATTCATGTCGCCTTTCGTCCTGGACCAGCGCAACGGCTTTTCGCCTGCCATCGTCGATGGCGCGGCGTTGCCTTTGCGCAGCGAAGCCCTGCAGCAGTTCAATCGCGCGCGCATGATCAAGGCGGCCTTCTTTACCGGCACGGGCGCGGCGCCATCGGTCAAGTTCAGCCTGCGCCCGTCCTTCCTCGACTCGCGCCTGCTGCGCGCGACGATGTCGATCGACGGGCGCGATCTCGTCTATCGCCATGAGGCGACGCGGGCCTATGACCTCGAATGGCCGACGCGCAGCGACGCCAGCACCGTCGCGGTGACGCTGACCGATCTGTCCGGCAAGGACACGCGCGTCGAGCAGAGGGGCGCCTGGGCCCTGTTCCGGATGATCGACCGCGCCGCTCTCACGGCGCGCGGCGGCGCTGACCGGTTCGGCATCACCATCGCCAACGAGGCCGGCGCCAGGGTCGCCTACCAACTGCGCGCCGCCAGCATCAACAACCCGTTCAGCCTTGGCGTGCTGCGCGCATTCCGCTGTCCCGACTCACTGTGATGAGTGCGCACTCCGTCCCGGGACTGTTTGGCAAGCTGCCCTGGGAAGGCGATTTCATCCAGCGCGGCCTGCCCGGTCGCTTCGTGCGCCCCTGGGATGCATGGCTTTCCGGCGCGCTCGCGGCGAGCCGGAACAGCCTGAGCGACGCATGGGCGGACGCCTATCTGCTGAGCCCGCCATGGCGCTTCCTGATCGAGCCCGGCGTCATCGACACGAGCGGATGGACCGGGGTGCTGGTCAGCTCCATCGACCGGGTCAGGCGCTATTTTCCGCTAACTCTGGCGCTTGAGCTGCCGGCCGGCGAGCCCGATTTTCCGCAAGCGTTCGAGCTCGGCCCGCTGCTCGACATGCTCGAGGCGGCCGCTCTCGGACTGATCGCGACCCAGCAGCCGGTCGAGACGATGCTGACGCAGACTGGCCGTCAGACGGAGGCCACGATGGCAGCGATCGCGGCCGCGCGGCCGCGCTCTTTCGCCTTGCAGACGGGTCGGGCGGGCCCCGCCCGCCTCATGATCGGGGCGGCGGGCGGAACGACGCCGTTGCTGGCGCTGGATGAGCGCGACAGCGGAACCAGTGGTTGCAGCTCCTGGTGGCACGATCGCTGGAGCCAACATGCCCCGGTGGCGATCCGTTGCCAGGGTCTGCCCGCGCCCGAAATATTTGCCGGCTTCCTCGATGGGGACTGGCAGCGCCATGGCTGGCGCGCGAAAGACGGAGGGCCGCAGCCGTGACCCGTGCCGTCGATCTGGCCGAGATCTGGGATGCGTCCGCCGCGACGCATCGGGGGCCCAATCATCCGCAGAACCAGGACGCGTTCTCGGCCTGGCGCGAAGCCGGCCTCTTCGCCGTGGCAGACGGGATGGGAGGCCATGCCGATGGCGATCTCGCCAGCCAGTCGATCGTGGAGATCCTGCGCGCCGTCGTGGAACCCGGCGCCGCGCTCGCAATCAGGGTGGCGCTCGCCGAGGAGGCCATCGAGGCGGTGAATGGCGCGCTCCGGGCGAAGGCGGCCAGCGCACAGCACAAGGACATCATCGGCTCGACCGTGGCGGTCGCGCTCGTCGATGAAGGCATGGCGGTCAGCCTGTGGGTCGGCGATTCGCGCGTTTACCGCTTCAGCGACGGCCGCTTGTCTCAGTTGACCCGGGATCACTCGCTGGCCGAAGACGATGCCCCTGGCGGCAGCAACGTCCTGACCCGCGCGGTCGGCTCGGCCGCGCATGTCGAGATCGAGCGCATCGTCACGGATATCATCCCGGGGGATACCCTGCTCGTCTGCAGCGACGGTCTGAACAAGGCGCTCAGCGACGAGGCCATCGCGCAATTCCTGAGCGAACCCCTGTCGGGCCTTGCCGAGCGCCTGGTCGCACGCGCGATCGTGAATGGCGGCCGGGACGACATCACCGCCGTCATCGCACGTTGTCGCTGACGGCCGGTTCGGACCCGAGAGCCCCGCGAAACAGGTCATGAAACGCACCCGCGGCAAGATCCACCCCAGGCCAGCCGAGCGGGCGCTGCCCATTCCGCTCGGCGCCAAGGTGCGCGAGCGCTTCAAGATCATCGATGTCATCGGGCGTGGCGGCATGAGCACGGTCTATCGCGCCATCGACCTGGTGCGCGTGCGCGCCCGCGCCGCCGATACCGACGTCGCCCTCAAGGTCATCGATGTCGATGAAGGCTACAGGCAGGACGCGATCGCGTTGCTGCACCGGGAGGGGCGTCGCCTGCTCGAACTGCAGCATCCCAACATTGTCCGCGTCTACGATTCCGACGAGGACGGCTCGCTGCATTTTCTGGTGATGGAACTCCTGCGCGGCAAGACGCTTGCCTTGGCGCTGCAGGAGCGCGACGGCCATCCGCTCGATCTCGCCGTGGCCTTGCGCATCATCGGCGGTATCGGTGCCGGACTCAGCGCAGCCCATGCGGCGAACATGATCCATGGCGACGTGAAGCCGGGCAATATCTTCATCACCCGCGACGGCGGCGTGAAACTGATCGACTTCGGCACCGCGCAGGCGACGGCCCGACGCGACCGCCCCCTCGATGACGACGACACCTCGCTTTACATCGAGCGGATGCGCGCCGTCACGCCCGCCTACGCTTCCCTCGAAATGCTGGGCGGCGACACGCCTGACGCGCGCGACGATGTCTTCTCCTTCGCCTTGATCGCCTATCTCATTCTTGCCGGCAGCCATCCCTTCGAGGGCAAGACGGCCGCACAGGCCTGGGCCGACGGCATGGCGCCGAAACGGCCGATGCGGCTATCGGCGGCGCGCTGGGTCGTTCTGCGCGAAGGCCTGACGCTTGCGCGCGCCGAACGGACGGCGCAGGTCAGCGATTTCGCGGGCCGCCTGCTCGCGCCGGGCTGGACGGACCACTGGCGGGCCTGGCTCCGCCGCTTTCCGCCCGCGCCGGCTGGACCTCATGCGAAGACAGACCCGCGACCGGACGCACCGGGCGGGCAAGCGTCTTAAACCTGTAAACAGTGCACCCTAGCTTTGTGAAGTGCCGTTACGTCCAGCCCGACAGTCGTCGCGGATTGTGATCGTCGAGCGGCTGATCTTGCGAGGCGCATTGCCATGTCGGACACCTCCCGCAGCCATGATCTGACGATCACGCTGACGCTCGCCAGCGGCGCCATCGAGGCCGGACTCCATGTCGAAAGATTGCGTGGACGGGAGGCGATCTCCGAGCCCTATCTTCACCGGGTGACGTTTCGTGCCGATGAGTCGATCGCCGCTGCCGACGTCGTTGGCGAAGGCGCTAGGCTGACCATGCGCAACGAGGCCGGAACGCTGGTCGTGAATGGCGTCGTCGTCGCGTTCGAGGCGGAGGATCCACTGGGCGATCAGGGCTATCTCTACGCGGTCTCGATCGCGCCGCGGTTGAAACTGCTCGATCTCAGCCGCCAGAACCAGGTCTATGGCTCGCACACGAAGGTGTCGCTGCGCGATCTGATCGAGGGTGAACTGAACGGCACTCTGGCGGCCAATCGCGGCCACATGACCGTCGCGCACGAACTCAATCTCAGCGCTTCCTACCGACAGCGCGAATTCATCGTTCAGTACAACGAGACCGACCTCGCCTTCCTGTCGCGCTGGTGCGAGGGCAATGGCGTGTTCTACTTCTTCAAGCAGGGCGACAACAGCGAGACCGTCGTCTTCGGCGACTCCAATGTCGCCTTCGTCGAGGCCGACATCGCTGAACTCCCCTATCGCAATGGACATAGCCTGTTGCTGACGAAGCAGGCGGCGGTGACGTCCTTCGGCTTCACGGCGAGGCCGGTCTCGAAGTCGGTCGTGCTGCGCGAGTACAACCCCGACAAACCGGCCCTGCTGCTGCGGTCCACCGCCGAGGTCGAGCCCGGCAAGACCGGCACCGTGATCGAATATGGCCAGTACTTTCTCGAGCCCGACGAGGGCGACCACCTCGCCAGGGTCCGCGCCGAGGAGATCGGCTGCCGCGCCACGGTTTTCCGGGGCGTCAGCAACGCGCCGCAACTGCGGCCTGGCCTGTTCTTCGACCTGAAGGACCACCCGGCGCTCGACGAGCGCTATCTCGTCATCTCGGTCGAGCACGAGGTCGCGACGCCCGCGCCCACCGGCTTCGGCGAGGCCGGCGAAGCCGGCGGCAAACCCTACAGCAACCGCTTCGAGGCGATCCCGCTATCGGTCGCCTTCCGGCCCGAGCGCAAGACGCCAAAACCGCTGGCCGCAGGGCTTTTCAACGCCTTCGTCGATGGCGAGACGGACGGCACCCGCGCCGAAATCGACAGCCAAGGCCGCTACAAGGTCCGCCTGCGCTACGACGAAGGCGACAGCGCCGACGGCAAGGCCAGCGAGTTCGTCCGCAAGGCCGAGCCCTATGCGGGGCCAGCCGACACCGGCATGCATTTTCCGTTGCTGAAGGGCACCGAGGTCGTGCTGTGTTGCGTCAATGGCGACATCGACCGCCCGATCATCGTCGGCGCGGTCCCCAACCCGCTGACGCCGAACGTCGTCGGCAATCATAACCCGACGATCAATCGCTTCCGCTCCCCGTCGGGAACGATGTTCGAAATGAATGACGGCCCTTCCGGAGGCTGAGCAGTTTCCGGATTTGGGCTCTCATCCTCGGACAGGCTTCGTTCCCCCGTCTCGTCACGGCGCCGCCGCCACATTCAGCCAGCCCCGCCGAGCCGATCAGGGCGCCCGGAGTCATCCATGACCGCGATCTGGCAAGCACCTACCCAGGAGCCCGACGCCCTGAGCGAAGCCGTGGTCGAAGCCGTGCGCAGCCATGTCTTCAATCTGCACCCGGTCGGGCTGGCGCTTGAACCGGTCCCGGGAACGGCATGGCGAGAAGCGCGCCTGGTCGATGGCCGCATCGTGCGACTGGCCCTTTCCACCACGCCGGGCGAGCAGGCGCGCTTCGGAATTCGCGCCAGCGCCACAATGCGAGTGTCGGGGCAGGTCTCCGTGGACGATCACGGCTATCGCTTGAGCGCCGATGTCGTGGTCGATCTGGCGACGCGGGCCGTTCTCGCCTGCGAATGCAGACTCGAAAGCGTGGGCCGCGTCGAGGCTTGAGACCGGCCTTTTCGGCCAATAGGTCTGGCGTGATCCCGGATGGCGTTCGGCTCTGCGTCCCGTCGCCTTACGCAAGGTGAGAAGACGCCTGCGCAACTTGCCGAACCCGCGCAGAAACCTGCGCAGTCATCGCACTGACGCAATGGATAATCATCCTATATATCATATGCTTAAGTGATTTCATGGATTGGTATGGCGCTTGCCGTCCTGCCTCTGCCGGCTGTGACCGGTTCATGATTTTCAAGGGAGCAGGACAATGGCACTCGACGCCTACATGACCATCAAGGGCGAGAAGCAGGGCGACATCTCCAGCGAGGCGAGCACGATCAAGAGCGCCGGCGCCGGAGCCAAATACGACAAGCACGGCAACGAGATCACCGTGCTCGCCTTCACCAGCGGCGTGATCATGCCGCGCGATCCGAAATCCGGCACGACGACGGGTGCGCGCATCCATCAGCCGGTCACCTTCACCAAGGTGTTCGATCGTTCGTCGCCGCTGCTCTGGCAGGCGCTCGCCAAGGGCGAGAAGCTGACCGAGATCGTCTGCAAGTTCTTCCGTCCCGACACCGCCGGCCTCGGCGAACCCGAGGAGTTCTTCGAGTACAAGTGGGAGAACGCCAAGCTCTGCGACGGCAAATCCTATCTGCCGCTGACGGTGGCTCAGGCCAACGACCATCTGCGCCCGATGGAAGACTGGTCCTTCACCTACGAGAAGGTGACCTGGAAGCACTCCAAGGCCTCGACCGAGGGCGAGGATTCCTGGCAGAACGCCTGATCCTGACTACCCGAAGCCGCCGCGCCGCTCCGGCGCGGCGGCTTTTTTGCGGGTGCTGCCGAAACGGAAGCTCCTGTCATCGCGGGGTCACCTGAGCCTTGTGAGGTGGGAGTTGTAACCGTCGTTTCCCAACCATCTCCGGGGCGTTTGTCATGGTGCAGGTCGATCTCAAGCAGTTGCTCGGACGCCTCAATCCCTATGTGAAGCGCGCGCTCGAAACCGCCGCCGGACTCAGCGTCGGCCGCAGCCATTACGAGGTCGCGGTCGAACATCTGCTGCTGGTGCTGGCCGATGACGAACAGCGCGATCTCGGCGTCATCCTGCGCCATCACGGGCTGGATGCATCGGGCCTCAAGCGCGGACTCCAGCGCGCCACCGAGGCGCTGAAAACCGGCAATACCGGCCGCCCGGTTTTCGCGCCCGGGCTGATCGAGCTTCTGACCGATGCCTGGCTGGTCGGTTCGGTCGAACTCGGCCAGACGCATCTGCGCTCCGGCGCCATCCTGGCTGCGCTTTTGTCGAGCCCGAGCCGCTACGCCATGGCCGACTGGTTCGAGGAGTTGCGCGCGATCCCGCTCGGCGAGCTGAAAGCAAAGTTCCGCGACATCGTGGCGGCTTCCGCCGAGGAGCCTGCCGGCGCAGCGGCTGGCGCGCCGGGCACGTCGGCCGCGCCTGGCGGCGGCGTCTTCGCCGCCGATGGAGCGCTGGCGCGCTTCACCGTCAACTTCACCGAGCAGGCGCGCATCGGCAAGATCGATCCGGTCTTCGGGCGCGATCGCGAAATCCGGCAGATGATCGACATCCTCGGCCGCCGCCGCAAGAACAACCCGATCTGCGTCGGCGATCCCGGCGTCGGCAAGACCGCCGTCGTCGAGGGGCTGGCGCTCAAGATCGCCGAGGGCGACGTCCCGGACTTCCTGAAGAACGTCGAGCTGGTCAGCCTCGATCTCGGCATGCTCCAGGCCGGCGCCGGCGTGAAAGGCGAATTCGAAAACCGGCTGAAAGGCATCATCGACGAGGTCAAGGCTTCGCCCAGGCCGATCGTGCTGTTCATCGACGAGGCTCACATGCTGGTCGGCGGCGGCGCCTCGGCCGGCGGCAACGACGCGGCCAACCTGCTGAAGCCTGCGCTGGCGCGCGGCGAACTCAAGACCGTGGCCGCCACGACCTGGGCCGAATACAAGAAATATTTCGAGAAAGATCCGGCGCTCGCCCGCCGCTTCCAGCTGGTCAAGCTCGACGAGCCCTCGCCGCAGGAGGCGATCACCATCGTGCGTGGCCTGCGCGCGGCCTATGAAAAGAGCCATGGCGTCTATGTTCGCGACGACGCGGTCGCGGCCGCGGCCCAGCTTTCCGCCCGCTACATCTCTGGCCGCCAGTTGCCCGACAAGGCGGTCGACGTGCTCGACACCGCCTGCGCCCGCGTTAAACTTTCGCTCTCGACCAAGCCGGCCTCGATCGATGACAAAGAGCGCCGCGTCGCCACGCTGCAGCGCGAACTCGGCGCGCTCGAGCGCGACCGCACGACGCTCGGCAAGGACAATCCGCGCATCGCCGAGATCGAGGCCGAGATCGTCCAGATCGAGGCCGATACCGTCGAGGCGATCGCGCAATGGGAGCGCGAGAAGGCGCTGGTCGACCGCATCGTCGTCCTGCGGCGCGAGCTCGGCATCGGCCCCGAGGGCATGGCCAAGCTGGAGGCGGCCGAGGCCGCCGAGGCTGACAATGACGATGATGGCGACGACGCTGACGAGGATGCTGCCGACGACCGCCGCGCCGCCGAGAAGGAGCTGCAGGAGACAGTCGCCGAACTGGAGCGCACGCGCGGCAAGAGCGCGATGATCCATTACGAGGTCACCGCCGAAGCGGTCGGCCAGGTGATCTCGGACTGGACCGGCATCCCGGTCGGCAGCATGGTCAAGGACGAGGCCGCCGCCATCCTCGGCATGGCCGAGAAGCTGCGGCTGCGGATCAAGGGCCAGGATCATGCGGTCGGCGCGCTCGACGAGGGCATGCGCGCCGCCAAGGCCGGCGTCAACAATCCCGGCCAGCCGATGGGCGTGTTCCTCTTCGTCGGCACGTCGGGCGTCGGCAAGACCGAACTGGCGACCCAGCTCGCCGATCTTCTGTTCGGCGGCGAGCGCTTCCTGATCACCATCAACATGTCGGAGTTCCAGGAGAAGCACACCGTCTCCAAGCTCGTCGGCGCGCCGGCCGGCTATGTCGGCTATGGCGAAGGCGGGCTTTTGACCGAAGCCGTGCGGCAGCGACCCTATTCGGTGGTGCTGCTCGACGAGTGCGAGAAGGCCGATCCCGAGGTGCTGAACCTGTTCTACCAGGTCTTCGACAAGGGCACGCTCGCCGATGGCGAAGGTCGGGTGATCGACTTCAAGAACACCGTCATCATCCTGACCTCGAATCTCGCCACCGACATCATCACCGCGATGGGCACGCAGGAGGTCAAGCCTTCGACGGCGGAGTTGAGCGAGGCGATCCGGCCGGTGCTGAACCGGCACTTCAAACCGGCGCTGCTGGCGCGCATGCAGGTCGTGCCGTTCTACCCGCTGATGCCCGATGTGCTCGGCGAGATCGTCAGGCTGAAGCTCAACAAGGTCGGCAAGCGCCTGCGCGAGAGCCAGAAGATGGCGTTCCACTACAGCGACGCCGTAGTCGAGGCGATCACCGCCCGCTGCACCGATGTCGACACCGGCGCGCGCAATATCGACCATATCGTCAACCGGACGCTGCTGCCCGAAATCGCTACCGAAATCATCGGCCGGATGGGTGAGGAGCATGCGCCCGACAGCCTGAGCGTCGATCTCGACGCCAGCGGGGCCTTCTCCTACCGCTTCGACGGCGGCTATCCCGCGCCCGTGGCCGAAGCCGCCGAATAAGCATCGGGGCCGACCATGCACGACCCGCTTTCGGTCGCCGAGGAGTTGATCGAACTGACCACGACCCTCGCGACGGAGCGCCGCATCGAGGCGCTGCTCGGGGCCGTGGTCAGTTCGGCGCGGCGGCTGACCCGGGCCGAGGGCGGCCGCGTTCTGGTGCTCGACCGGACCGGGAGACACCTGCACGGTCTAGTCGGCCAGAACGACGCGACGCCCGATGCCGCATCTCTCGCCAGTGAAATTCCAGTCTATGCCGAGGGCAACGCCTTCAACCTTCGCGACGTCAGCGTCTTCAGTGCGGTGACCGGCAAGATCGTCAACCTCGCCGATGTCTATGACTATACCAACTTCGACTTCACGAAGCTCTACGAGCATGATGCGCGCACGGGCTACCGGACGCGGTCCTTCGTCGTCGCGCCGCTGTGGAATGTCGAGGGCGTCACGCTCGGCGTCCTGCAACTGATCAATGTGCGGCTGACGCCCGACAATCAGATCGGCGCCTTGCCCAAGGCTTTCGAGCGTGTGGTCGCCTCGTTCGCTGCCCATGCCGCGGTCGCTATGGCGAACGCCCGGTTGTTCGAGGAGAACCGCCAGCTTATCCGCCAACTCGACCGCAGGAACGCGGACCTCGCGCAGGAGAACTCGAGGCTGAAAGTGATGACGACCGTCGCCGACGACCAGGTGATCGGCGACAGCCCGGCGTTCCAGGCATCGCTCGACCTGGCCCGCCGCGCCGCGTCGTCTCCGGTCGCTGTCCTGCTGCTTGGCGAGACCGGCACCGGCAAGGAAGTCTTCGCCACAGCCATTCATCGCTTCGGCAAACGACGCGACCGCCCCTTCATCGCGCAGAACTGCGCGGCGCTGCCGGAGACCCTGCTGGAGAGCGAACTCTTCGGCCACCGCAAAGGCGCGTTCTCGGGCGCCGTGGCGGACAAGAAAGGTCTGGTGCATGAGGCCAATGGCGGCACGCTCTTTCTCGACGAGATCGGCGACATGCCGCTCAGCCTGCAGGCCAAGATCCTGCGGCTGCTCGAGGAAGGCTCGGTACGGCGGCTCGGCGACACCAGGCTGGAGAAGGTCGATGTGCGCATCGTGGCCGCGACCAATGCCGATCTGCCGCAGAAGATCGCTCAGGGCGGTTTCCGTGAGGATCTCTATTATCGGCTCAGCGTCTTCCCGGTGACGATTCCCCCCCTACGGGAGCGCCCGTCCGACATTCCCGTCCTGCTGGATTTTTTCCTCAACCGGATCGCCGCGACGCATGGCCGGACACCGTTCGCGCTGACGCCGCACGCGCTCGACGCGTTGTGCCGCTGGCGCTATCCAGGCAATGTCCGCGAATTGAAGAATATCGCCGAGCGCGCGGCTTTGCTTGTCGATGGCGACGAGCGGATCGATCTCAGGCATTTGCCGCCCAATCTGACCCGGACATCGGCCGATATCGTCATTCCGCAGATCGTTGCCGTGGATGACGCCAGCCTGCGTACGGCGGTTCGCCACTACGAAGCGATCGTGATCGAGAACCGGCTGCGCGAAGCCGGCTGGAACCAGAGCCGCGCGGCGCAAATGCTGCAGATCTCGCGCCGTAGCCTGGTCGACAAGCTGCAGCGCTACGCGATCAGGCCGCCCTGCTGAGATGGGACGGGCCGGGCACGATATCAGGGCAGTCCGAGGTTCCCATGGATAGCGCAGCCGAAGTCGATCGCTGCCTGCAGTCCTTCTTCGCTGGCCGTCTGCCCTTCGACAAGCTCGTCATCGCTCTGAAGAGCCTTCGCGCGGAGGGCGATCCACACGGCGCCGTGTCCGAGCGGCTGCAATACTGGGTCGATCTCGGTCGCCTGCCGGCCGATCTCAAAGGGCTTCTCGCGAGCGAACTCGGCCCCTCCGCACAGGCGGCGGCGAGCGCTCTCCTCGACCAGCCCACAGTGCCGCTATCGGGCCCGCCCCCGTCCATGGCCGCGCCGCAGCCTCCCGCGATCGCGCTGCCGGCAGCGAGTTCGATGCGCGACAAGGTCGACGAGGTCATCGTCGATGCGCTGATCGGCGGCTTTACCGGCCTGCGCGGACGCGGCCGGGACAAGGCCCCGCGCGAAGATGCGGCTCTCGACGCCAATCTCGCCGATTTCCGCAGCCTGCGCTATCGCCGCGACGCCAGCAACGCCGAAGCCGGCCGGGCGAGGCGCTTCGAACTCGACCCGCGCCAGGAAGCCCGCACGATCGGCACCGGCGCGATGCTGAAGGACCGCTTCATTCTCGACAGCGAAATCGGGCGCGGCGGCATGGGCGTGGTCTACCGCGCCGTCGACCGCCGTCGGCTGGAGGCGATGCATCGTCAGCCTTATGTCGCGGTGAAGCTGCTGTCCGGCGATTTCCGCCAGCACCCCGACGCGCTGCGGACGCTGGAAGCCGAGGCGCGCAAGGCGCAGGAACTGGCTCATCCCAACATCGTCACGGTGCATGATTTCGAGCGCGACGGGCAGCATCTCTTCATCGTCATGGAACTGCTCGAAGGCGATCCGCTGGACAGCCTGCTCGGCAAGACCCCAGGCAAGCCTCTTGCCCCGGCGACTGCCGACGCGATCATCCGCAGCCTCTGCGCCGGACTTGGGCATGCCCATGAGCGCGGCGTCGTCCATGCCGATCTGAAGCCTGCCAATATTTTCGTCGGCGCGCGACACGAGGTCAAGCTGCTCGATTTCGGCATCGCCAGCGCGACACGGGCCGGCGGGTTCGATCCGGCGTCCTTAGGCGGCCTGACCCTGCCCTATGCGAGTCCCGGCATGATTGAAGGCGCCGGGCGCGAGCCGCGCGACGACGTCTATGGTCTGGGCTGCGTGGTTCATATGCTGCTCAGCGGCCACCATCCCTTCGCGATGGCGCCCGCCGTGGAGGCGCGCGAACAGGGGCTGGCGCCGCAGCGACCCGGCGGATTGTCCGATCAGGCCTGGGGCGTGCTTTGCGCCGCGCTGGCGTTCGACCCGTCACAGCGTCCCGCCGATGCGGTCGCGTTCCAGCGCGCCTTCTACGCCGACCCGCCTTTTGTCGTTTGACAGTCAGCCGCCGCTGACGGCAGCGGGCTCTTCCGTCAGCGCCATATCGACCAGCGTCGTGATGGCGCCGATGCCCTCGGCATAGGCGGTCTGCGGCGCGATCAGTGAATAGAGCCCGCCGCTGCCGAGCCTGACCATGTCTTCGGTCAGCGGCAGGACGGCGGCGACAGGAACGCGGTAGGTGCTGGCGATCCGGTCCGACAACTGGCGGAAATCCAGCGAGGGCAGCACCTTGTTGACGATCAGCAGCAATTGCGGAACCCCAAGCCGTCGCGCGAGATCCAGCGTCACGGCGGTGCCCTGATAGTCCTGATGGTCGGGACGCAGGATCAGCAGCAGCGTGTCCGAGATGGCGATGGAGAGCAGCGTCTCCTCGTTGACGCCGGGATGGGTGTCTATCAGCAGATAGTCGAGAGCGAGCGTGCGGGCGAGTTCCTGGAAGCCGTCATTGAGCAGGTTGACGTCGTAGCCTTCCTTGATGACGCGGGCGATTTCGCCGGGCCGGATGCTGGATGGCACCAGCATGACCGAGCCGCCCTTGCTGCCGGGATGGACGCCGTCGAGGTCGACAAGCCGGTCTGTGACGTCATGGGCCGCCTCCTCGACCCTGCAACGACCCCATAGGAAGTCATTCAGCGTGTAGCGCAGCTGATCCGGATCGACCCCGAACAGCACATGGATGCCGGGCGACTGGATGTCGGTATCGACGATCGCGACACGGCGGCCGCGATGCGCCAGCTGGGCCGCGATATTGGCCGTCGTGTTGGATTTGCCGGTTCCGCCGCGATAGGAATGCGTCGATACGATCACGGTCATGCGGTCAGGGCCCCGGCCTCAACTCTCAGCCGCCATGGCGCTGGCGCATCTGGCGCGCCCGCTCCTGCAGCGTCCGGAAATAATCGGTCTCGACGATCTCGGAGACCTCGCGTTCCTTGCGCGTCTGGTCGATCTCGATCGAGAGACGCTGGACCTCGCCGCGCAAGGTCAGGTTCTCGGTGGTGACGCTGCGATTGGCCTCTTCGAGGCGGCGGTTGGCCTCTTTCAACTCGGCGAGCATTTCACTTAAGCGATACTCGCGCGCCTCGATCTGCACCGCCATGCTGCCGAAAGCCTCGGCCAATTCCTGGATCATGGCCGGGGCGTCAGCCTCGATGGTCATCGCAAACAGGCTGTCGATCTGTCCGTAGTCGCCGCGCGCGAGTTCTCCACAGAGCTCGCCGAGCCGCCTGGTGAAATCGCCGGAATGCTCGATCACGCCCTTCTCCATATCGGATATCCTAAAGGATGAATCGTGACAGAACGAGGAAGGCCGCGACGCTGCGTCACCGTAATCCAGCCGTCGCAATAGGACTCTAGTCTTGCTGACCGAATGATGGATTTGGGCTTGGGGCGCCAGATGTTGGCTCGTGGAATTCATGTCGTTCTGCGCAGCGACACGCACGAAATCCGCAAGCTGGCGGACGCCATCGAATATCTCGCCGACTCCCTGCAGTTGCCGCCGCCGATGGTGTTCAAGCTCAACCTTGCGCTCGACGAACTGATCACCAACACCATCGCCTATGGCTATGCCGAGCGGAAGGATGGCGAGATCGATATCGAGATGCGCCGGCATGACGACCGGGTCGTCGTGCGCCTGATCGACCAGGCCGCTGCGTTCGATCCCTTCGAGAAATCGGTTGCCGATACGACGTCTGCGCTCGACGACAGGCCGATCGGCGGCCTTGGCATTCATTTCGTCCGCACATTGATCGACGAGGTCAGCTACAGCCGCGACGATGACCGCAACGTCATCACGCTGACCTTGCTCTTCCCGCCTCAGCCGGCCACAGCCGCCGATGCCTGACGCCGTTCTCGCCGAAACGGGGGCGCCGGCTGAGTGCGTTCTCAAGATGATGGAGATCATCCGCTCATGATCGAGTCGGATTGGATTGAGGATGTGCTGGTCCTGGCCCTGCAGGGCCGGCTCGACAGCGTCAACGCAGCCGAGGTCGAAGCCTCGATCAAGGAGCAGATCACGCAGGGCGCGAACCGGATCGCGCTTGATTTCTCCGAGGTCGCTTACGTCTCGAGCGCGGGTCTGCGGGTCGTGCTGGTCGTCGCCAAGCGCCTGAAGGAGATCGGCGGGCGGCTCGTCCTGATCGGTCTGACGCCAAGCGTGCGCGAGGTCTTCGCGATCAGCGGCTTCCTGCAGATACTGACGGTCTGCGAGGATCGTGAGGCTGCGCTGGCCGAACTTGGCGCCGGTTGAGCCTGCAGACAGGTCACCCGCAGCATCGCCTGGATTTGGCGGAGAGCGTCCTCAAGGCCCAAGGCGCTGATGCCTCCGGCGCGCCTGGCTTCGGCAAGAAGCCGAGGCGCAAACAGGCGATGGCCTTCTTTGCTGCTCGGCCGCCGTGCTTGTAGCGATCGAGGTTTGCCCAGGCGCACAAATCCGGCGCGTTCCAGACCATGACGGCGGCCAAACGCTGCCGGGCAGGGTCACTTGCTCCAAGCAAGAGTCGCATGTCAGTCGACCTGCTCTCCGGCTTCGATGCGTGCGAAACCCGGCTAACCACGTTAAAGGCTAAAATTATAACAACAATTCAATCACATACACGGTCGCAGTTTTGTCCTGAGTGACCCGCCATTTCAGAAACCCTAGAGATAACTCGGGTTTCGGCTCTGAGCGAATGTCCCGGAAACCGTCGGAATCCCAACCGAGAATCGGTTTCCCTTCCTCGAATCCTGCTCTAGCGTCGATGCTTCGATACGCGCGTCCGGAAACCGCCATGAGTCCCGAATTCCTGCTCACGACGCTGATCGTGGTCGCCTCGCCGGGCACCGGCGCGCTTTTCACCATCGCGGCCGGCCTGTCGCATGGCGCGCGCGCCAGCCTGATCGCTGCGTTTGCATGCACGCTCGGCATCATCCCGCATATGGCGGCCGCGATCACCGGGCTGGCGGCGTTGCTGCACACCAGCGCGCTCGCCTTCCAGGTGCTGAAGTATCTCGGCGTCGCCTATCTTCTCTACATGGCCTGGGCGACGCTGCGCGAGAACGGCGCACTGCGGGTGGACGAGGCTGCCGCGCCGCGTTCGGCCCGTCAGGTCATCGTCTCGGGCGTCCTGATCAACATCCTCAATCCCAAGCTCTCGATCTTCTTCTTCGCCTTCCTGCCGCAATTCGTCAGCGCCGGCGAACCGCATGCGCTTGCAAGGATGCTGGAGCTGTCGGCCGTGTTCATGGCGGCGACCTTCGTGGTCTTTGCCGCCTATGGCGTGTTCGCGGCCGCGATGCGCCGCCACGTCATCTCGCGCCCGGCCGTGATGGCCTGGATGCGGCGACTTTTCGCGGGCGCCTTCGCCGCGCTCGGGCTGAAGCTCGCCTTCGCCGAGCGCAACTGAGACGCCTCAGCCCTCGGCCAGCGTCCGCAGCTTCTCGAAATCGGTGATCGCCATCGTCTTGCCGTCGACATCGACGCCGTGCTCGCGCAGCACGTTGAACAGCCGCGAAAGATTGGCCGGCGTCATGCCGAGTTCGAGCGCCAGCGCGCGCTTCGAATAGGTCATGCGGATGACGCTCTTGTCCTGGCTGCGCGAGAGCTGCAGCAGGATCCACTGGCCGAGGCGCTGTTCGGCGGTCCGCAGCTTCTGGTCGAGCAGCCGGTCGATCAGGAGGAGGTTGCTGCGCGAGGAATGCTCCAGCGCGGCGTAGCAAAGGCCGGCATCGTCGCGCAGCGCCCGGAGAAAGGCGGCGGTTTCGATCGCCAGCGATTCGGAGGCTTCGCGCGTGATCAGCGAAACCGGCGAGCGCGAACCGCGTACGGCGGTCGCGACCTCGAACACCACCGGAGCCTCGACCGCGAGCAGGATCGTTTCCGAGGCGTTGATCCGGCTCCAGGCCTCGACGGAGCCCATGCGGAGGCAATGCACGAAGCGCGGCGGCTCGCCATGTCGGTTGATCTCGATGCCCGCCGAATAGGACTGGAAGACGCAATTGGGAACGAGCGTCCTGAGCGTGGCTTCCCTGGCCTCGGTGAACAGCGGGAAGGTCCGCAGGATCGGGATGATGGCCTCAGGCATGGAGGCTCCCGATCGCCGGCGCGAAAGACGCATGCGAGGCTTCCGTAGGGAAACGGGACGGAACAGGACAGGTTGGGCCGGAGAGTCGCCGATCGTTCGGGTCGCGTTGCGGGTTCAAACGTTTGGCCTCGATGACGGCATGTCGAAACAGGTCGTTCATCTTTGTCCCGAAAGCGCATCGCTGTGCAATCCCGGAACGCATGAACGACAGGCTGTCATGCCGCATGGCAGTGTCAGGCGTACGCCCCCGTCGACGAAGCATAGGGCGACGGATTGGCGCAGCACCGGCCATGGCCGCCATTGTTGCGCGGCTTCGCGACCCTCAATCCCAACCCGGCTGTCGGTGCGCGGTTTGGGTCGCGTTCCGTCCAGGCCGCGTCCCTGAAGCGGGCGTCGCGGTCGATCTGACGGACAGGCTAGACGGCGACCGTGTAAGCCGCTTCCGTCCGGGCCGCGATCTCGTCGAGCGAGACGCCATCCGCCAGCTCGATCAGGCTCATGCCGCCGCCGTTCTCGTCGATCGAGAATACGCCGAGATCGGTGATCACCATGTCGACGACGGCGGCGCCGGTCAGCGGCAGGTCGCAGGCCTTGAGCAGCTTGGGCGATTCCGAGCCGTCCTTGTTTTTGGCGACGTGCTCCATCACCACGACGACCTTCTTGACGCCGGCGACGAGGTCCATCGCGCCGCCCATGCCCTTCACCACCTTGCCGGGGATCATCCAGTTGGCGAGGTCGCCATTCTCGGCGACCTGCATGGCGCCCAGGATCGAGAGGTCGATATGGCCGCCGCGGATCATGCCGAACGAATCCGCCGAGGAGAAATAGCTCGTCGTCTTGAGTTCGGTGATGGTCTGCTTGCCGGCGTTGATCAGGTCGGGGTCTTCCTCGCCCTCATAGGGGAAGGGGCCCATGCCGAGCATGCCGTTCTCGGACTGGAGCTGAACCGACATGCCCTCGGGAATGTAGTTCGAGACCAGCGTCGGGATGCCGATGCCGAGATTGACGTAAAAGCCATCCTTGAGTTCCCGGGCCGCGCGGGCGGCCATCTGTTCGCGTGTCCATGCCATGACTGTCTGTCTCCTCAGGCCGCGCGCTTGCGGACGGTGCGCTGCTCGATGCGCTTGGCCGCGTTGGCGACGTGGACGATCCGCTTCACGAAGATGCCCGGCGTGTGCATGTGGTCGGGGTCGATCTCGCCGGCCGGCACAAGATGCTCGACCTGGGCGATGGTCATGCGCGAGGCCGAGGCCATCATCGGGTTAAAATTGCGGGCGGTCTTGCGGTAGACGAGGTTGCCCTCGTCATCGCCCTTCCAGGCATGGACCAGCGAGATATCGGCGAAGATGCCGCGCTCCATGATGTAGCGCTCGCCGTCGAAGGTCCGCTCCTCCTTGCCCTCGGCGACCAGCGTGCCGACGCCGGTCTTGGTGAAGAAGGCCGGGATGCCCGCCCCGCCGGCGCGGATGCGCTCGGCCAGCGTGCCCTGCGGGGTGAATTCGAGCTCGAGTTCGCCGGCGAGATATTGCTGGGCGAAGAGCTTGTTCTCGCCGACATAAGACGAGATCATTTTCTTGATCTGGCGGGTCTCCAGCAGGATCCCCAGACCCGCGCCGTCGATGCCGGCATTGTTCGACACGAAGGTCAGATTCTTCGCTCCGCTCTCGCGCACCGCCTCGATCAGCAGATCCGGGATGCCGCAGAGGCCGAAGCCGCCGGCCATGATCGTCATGCCGTCCTTGATCGCGCCGGCCAGAGCCGCCCTGGCGTCGGGGAAAACCTTCTTCGACATCGCGTTGCCTTTGCCGCTGTGATCGGGAGTGCAGGCTTACAGCACTAGCCGAGCCGATGGTGCGGTTGCAACATGGAGTCGTCGAACGGGCCCATCAGAGTTCCGCTTCGGAGCAAGAAGCGGAACTCCGGTGATCGCCCTATGAGGTCGGGCAGGCCGCGCCGGTGTCCGCCCAGGCCTGCATCAGCGCGCCGAACTGGGCCGGCGTGCCGGGAGCGGGCTCACGGCCGGGGCCGGGATTCCAGCCCCAGAGCACGAGCGAGTCGGTGGTGACGTGCTTGATGAGACCGGCCATGTCCTTGCCGCCATTGCGGCTGACATCCTTCACCTGCTCGCAGATGTCCTTCAGCGACTTGCCCTCCCAGGCCATCGAGGCCGGGGCGAGCGCCCAGTGCGGATCGCCCGGCACCTTTGCCGGGTCGAAGTTCTGCTTGCCGTGGCAGGTCGTGCATTCCATGCCCGGCGCGCCATGGCCGTCCTTGCCGCGCACGACCAGAGGCTGGTGCAGGGTCATCGCATCGGTCTGGCGCGGGCGCTCCGTTGCCGGATGGCAGTTGACGCAGCGCGGGTGGGTCAGAACCTTGCCGATCTCGCCGAACAGCGCGACCGAGCGGGCCTGCCGGTCAGCGATGCCGGAAAAGCTCGACGGGCCGCGCAAAGCGGAGGCAGGGGATGCCAGCGGCGCGGTCTGCGCCAGCGTCAGCGCCGTGCCGCCAAGGCCGAGCGCGAGTGCGGCGGACGCCGCGAGAGCGAGCTTGCGGATCATCATCAGACGCTCCCTCCGACCATCGGCAATTGCCTTGGCCGCATCTGCCCGAGGCGGGCCAGCGCATTGGCCACCGCCGGTCCGATCGGCGGCACGCCGGGTTCGCCGACGCCGGTCGGCTTCTCTGTCGAAGCCATGATCGTCACCTCGACGGCCGGCATCTCGTGGATGCGCAGCGAGCGGTAGGTGTCGAAATTGGCCTGCACCGGCCGGCCGGCATCCAGTGTGATCTCGCCATAGAGCGCGTGGCCGAGCCCGAAGCCGATGCCGCCCTCCATCTGGGCGCGGATGATGTCGGGGTTGACCGCGACGCCGCAATCGACCGCGCACCAGACCTTGTGAACCTTCGGCTCGCCGCCTTCGAGCGAGACTTCGGCGATCTGGGCGACGAAGGAGCCGAAGCTCTCGACCGCCGCCACGCCGCGCATGCGGCCGTTGCCGGCATCGGGACCGTTCCATTTCGCAAGGTCCGCGACGGCCCTGAGCACGCCTGCCAGCCGCGGCTCCTTGCCCATCATGGCCAGCCGCCCCGCGACCGGGTCCTTCCCCGCCGCCTGCAGCAGTTCGTCGACGAAGCACTCGACCGCATAGGCGGTGTGGGTGTGGCCGACCGAGCGCCACCACAAGGTCGGCACGCCGACTTTTGGCACGTGAACCTCGCAGGCGAAATCGGCGATCCCGTAGGGCAACTCGGCCGCGCCTTCGACCATCACCGCATCGACGCCGTCCTTCACCGTCATCGCCTCGAAGGGCGTGCCGAGGAAGAAGGACTGGCCGACGATGCTGTTGGTCCAGGCGACGATCTTGCCGCCCTTAACCGCGCCGCGCATGCGGTGCAGGAACAGCGGGCGGTAATAGCCGCCCGCCAGATCGTCCTCGCGGGTCCAGACCAGCTTGACCGGCCGGTTGGGGCCGATCGCCTTGGCGCACATGGCGAGTTCGGCCGCCAGATGCTGGGACACCTGCGCGCGCCGGCCGAAGGAGCCGCCTGCCAGCATGGTCTCGAGTTGCACCTTTTCGGGGGCCAGGCCGAGGATCGTGGCGATGGTCTGGTGCTCGGTGGTCTGGAACTGGCTGCCGAAGCGGGCGAGCGCCCCTTGCGCGTTCCATTCGAGATAGCCGTCGAGCGGCTCCATCGGCGCGTGGGCCAGATAGGGGAAGACATATTCCGCCTCGATGACCCTGTCGGCCTTGGCCAGCACGGCCTCGGCGTCGCCATGCTTGCCGGCGCTCTTGCCGGGCGTGCGCGACAGCGCGCGGTATTCGGCGATCAGCTCGCGGCTGCCGCGTTTTTCCGCCCCACTCTCGTCCCAGGTGACTTTCAGCGCCTCGCGGCCCTTGATCGCCGGCCACATGCCGCTGGCGAAGACGGCGATCCCCGAACCGATCTCCTTGACGTCGACGACGCCCTTCACCTTCAGCGCGGCCGACGCATCGAAGCTGCCGACCTTGCCGCCGAAGCGCGGCGGCCGGGCGACGACGACGGTCAGCATGTTCGGCGCGCTGATGTCGATCGTGAACTGCGCCTTGCCGCGCGCCTTGTCGGCCGAATCGAGGCGCTTGACCACGCCCTCCTTGCCGATCAGCCGGTAGCTGGCGGCCTGCTTCAGCGGGGCGTCGGCCGGAGCCTGCAGCTTCGAGGCTGCCTCCGCGAAGGCTCCGAACCCGCTCTGCTTGCCGGAGGCGTGCTTCATCACGCCCTTCTCGATGGTGATCTCGGCGGCCGGCACCTTCCACGCGTCGGCGGCGGCCTGCACCAGCATGGCGCGCGCCGTCGCGCCGGCCTTGCGCATCTGCTCCCAGGAATTGGCGATGGCGGTCGAGCCGCCGGTGCCCTGCACGCCGAAGGCGAGATTGGCGTAAAGCTTGACGTCGGCCGGCGAATGCTCGGCGCGCATCTGGCTCCAGTCGGCGTCCATCTCTTCGGCGACGAGGGTGGCGAGCCCCGTGAACGGGCCCTGGCCGAACTCGATATGCTTGACCAGAACGGTGATGCTGTCGTCGGCCGCGACCCGGACGAAAGCGTTGGGCGCGAAGGCTGCAGCCGTGCCGGCCGGACGGAAGGCCTGCGCCGCGCCGGACTGGGCTTTCGCCCCGCGCGGCAGGCTGACGCCGATGACGAGCGCGCCGGCTCCGGTGAGGAGCGAGCGGCGGGAGAGGTTGATGTCGTGAGCGGTCATGATCAGCCCTCCAGCGTGCGGGCGGCGGCGTGGATCGCCGAGCGGATGCGGGCATAGGTCGCGCAGCGGCAGATATTGCCGTTCATGGCGAGGTCGATGTCGCGGTCGGTCGGCTTTTTGATCTCCTTGAGGAGGGCGACGGCGCTCATCACCTGCCCCGACTGGCAATAGCCGCATTGCGGAACGTCGCCCGCGATCCAGGCCTCTTGGACGGCGTCGGCCTCGCGGCCGGCGATCGCCTCGATCGTGGTGACCTCGCGGCCCTCCAGAGCCGAGACCGGCGTGACGCAGGAACGCATCGGCTTGCCGTCGACATAGACGGTGCAGGCCCCGCATTGCGCGACGCCGCAACCGAACTTGGTGCCGGTCAAACCGAGATTGTCGCGCAGCGCCCAGAGGAGCGGCGTGTCGTCGTCGATGTCGACGCTATGCGTCGCTCCGTTGACCTTGAGCGTATGGGCCATGGCTGCCTCGCGGGTGGCTAGGGTTGTAAAATCGCTGTCGATGCTGTCGTCGGTATGCTGCCGCACGGCGGAATGACGGGTCGATTTCGACCGGCCGATCTGACATAAGCAATGGCAGCAGGCTCATCCGGGCGCAGAAAAATAGACTGCATAGACAATTTTAGTCTAGTCAGGATTGTGGCTTAAACTCTGGAATTCGTCAAGATCGAGAATGGCTGATCGTCGCGATTGTTCCATGACGGCTTCCGACGAGGCGACCACCCGCGTCGACCAGATCGCGGAGGCGGCGCTGCGGCGCTTCGCGCGCTATGGCTTCAAGCGGTCGTCGATGGACGACATCGCCCGCGAGGCGGGGCTGGCCAAGGCGACGCTCTATCTGCATTTCAAGGGCAAGGACGACGTCTTCCGGGCGATGCTGGCGCTGATCGGCCGGAGCGTCGAGGCGCGCTGCGCGGCTGTGATGGCGACGCCCACTCCTTTCGCCGGCAAATTATCTGCCCTGCTCGACGCCCATTACGGCACGGGCTATGCCTGTTTCGGATCGGGCGAGCACCTCGTCGAACTCAAATCCGTGATGCTGAGCATTGCCGGCGCGGAGGTCGAAGCGTTCGAGGCGATCTTCGCGCGCCATGTCACCGCTCTGATCGAGACGGCGGAAGCCGATGGCGCAATCTCACTGGGGCGCAGCGGCCTCTCCAGAGCCGATTTCGTCGCCACGCTGATGCGGGCGGCCGCCGGCGCCAAACCGGTCACGGGCCTCTCGCACGACATCTATGCGACACGTTTGCGCGAGATCGCGGCCGTCTTCGCGGCCGCGATCTCGCCCTGAGGCTTATCGGCGCCGAATGCCGGTGATGCCGCCGAAGATGGCGCCGCCGATGATCTGTCCGACAGCGGCGGCTCCGGCGCCGCCATCGTCGGGCAGCGGGCGTTCGCGCACAACGCGCTCGCGATAGCGGGGCGATGCGTCGTATTCGTATGCGTCCTCGCGATCGAGGGTGCGGGCGCGAGCGCGGCGGGTCGCCGCCGGTTCGACCGCCTCCCGTTTCAGGCGCGCTGGCTTGGCCTTTGGCGCGGGCCGCTCGGCGGCGAGCAGCTTGCGATAGGCCTGTTCGCTCTGGACGTTCAGGGCGGTCGCCTGCATGGCGGTGAGGAAGCCTGTCGCGGGAATGCCGCGCGAGGCCTGCCATTCGCGCAGGGCCTTGCGCTGGCTCGCCCCGAAATTGCCCGAGAGAGGCCCTGGCTTGAAGCCGCTCGCCCGCAGCCGCGTCTGCAGTTCGCGACGCGCCTTGGCGTTGAGCTTCATCGCGGCTTCGGTCTGCGCCGAGCCGACTTCGCTCTTCAGCGCCTCGTCCGGCGAGGGCCCGCGCGACGCGACTGTCGCCGCTCCGGCTCTCGCCCCGACGGCGGCGGCCGTCAGGGCCGCGACCGCGACCGGCGCGGCGGCGGGTGCGTTGGCGGTCTCCTGCAGCTTCGCCAGACGGTTGCGGGCGAAGCCGGCGAACTGTCCGTTGGGGAAGGCGTCGAGATAGGTCTGGAAATCGGCGGCCGAATTGCCGCGCTCGGCTGCCTCCCACATCTTGACGTCGAGTTGCCCCTGGTCGAGCCCGACCGGGGCCGCCGGCAGAGACGGAGGCGAGATGCTGATGGTCGCATCGGCCGACGAGATCTTGACCGACGGGTTCATTCTGAACTCGCCGATGATCGAGGAGTTCGTCCAGGGCTTCTGCTTGCGGCCGGTCGCTTCCCAGACATCGGCGCGCACGCGGTCCATCACGGTCGTGATCGAGACCTCGCTGGTCTCGATGTGCTTGAGCAGCGCGGCGGTGAAGGGGCTGTTGCCGTCGCGCTCGCCGTCGAGCGCGACCGAGCGCGGATCGGTGGCGAACGCGATCAGGATGCCCGACGCCGACTGCGTCTCGATCGCGCTCAGGCCGCGATAGACCGAGCGGGAGCGGCTCGCGAGCTGCGAGGTGAACGGGTTGTCGCGGCAGGCGTCGAGGATCACGATGTTGACCCGTTCGTCGCGCTGCATCTGACGCAGGATGAGATGCACGTTGACGGCCCTGAAATCGAGATCGGCCTCGGATTTCAGCGCCGCGTCGACGGGAAGGAGGTAGTTCTCGTCACCGACCGCGATGCCGTGGCCGGCATAGAAGACGAGCCCCGCCTTGGCCCCGTCCAGACTGGTCGCAAAGTCGCGCACCGTCGTGCGCATCGCGTCCATGCTGAGGTCGTAGCCTTCGACGACCTCGAAACCCAGCCGCTTCAGCGCGGCCGCCATCGCTTTCGCGTCGCGGATCGGGTTGGCGAGGGGCGGCACGCTGATATAAGCGCCGTTGCCGATGACGAGCGCGACGCGGCGCTCTTCCGGCGCGGCGGTTGCCGGGCCTGCCGCCAGCGCGGCGAGGAACACAAAGACAAGCGCGGTCACGCTTGCGCGAGCCGCGGCGAGCATAGACGACATGGTCGCGCGCATGTTGATCCCCATCATTCCGCCGCGCCGCCCGGATTGACGCAGAGGGAGGCAGGCGCTTCCAGCAGGCCCGGCGCAATGTACGAAATGCAGAAGCGCATTTTCGCCCGAACTTCCCTTAGTGTAAAGCAGCGCCGTTCAGGTTCATGAAGAAGATGTCGCGGCGATCGCGCGATTGCCGCGCAAGCGCCCGCCCTGCCTCCGGAGAGGCGGCGTTGACACCTGCAACGGGCGCAGTGCAGCATCGCGCTCAAGAGAGAACGAACTCAAAAAGAAGAATGCAATGACGGCTTGCGGCTTTCGCCATGGCTGACGATACGATTTTGTCGACGTCCGGCCTGACCAAGGATTTCGGCGGCTTCACGGCCGTGAATGGCGTCGACCTCAAGGTCCGGCGCGGGTCTATCCACGCGCTGATTGGGCCCAATGGCGCCGGCAAGACGACCTGCTTCAACCTGCTGACCAAGTTCCTCAGCCCCAGCAAGGGCGCGATCGTCTATAACGGCCGCGACATCACCCGCGAGAAGCCGGCCGAGATCGCGCGGCTCGGGCTGGTCCGCTCTTTCCAGATCTCGGCGGTGTTCCCGCAGCTCTCGGTCAAGACCAATGTCCGCATCGCGCTGCAGCGCAAGCGCGGCGACTCGTTCGACTTCTGGCGCTCGGAGGCGGTGCTGGCCCCGCTCGACGAGGAGGCGCTGCGTCTGGTCGATGCGGTCGGCCTGTCGGCCTTCGCCGATCTGCCGGCGGTCGAACTGTCCTATGGCCGCAAGCGCGCGCTCGAGATCGCGACGACGCTGGCGCTCGACCCCGAGATGATGCTGCTCGACGAGCCGATGGCCGGCATGGGCCGCGAGGATGTCGAGCGCATCGAGGCGCTGATCCGCAAAGTCGCGGTCAACCGCACCATCCTGATGGTCGAGCACAACCTCTCGGTCGTCGCCTCGCTGTCGGACACGATCACCGTCCTGGCGCGCGGGCAGGTGCTGGCCGAGGGCGATTATGCCTCTGTCTCCAAGGACCCGCGCGTGATCGAGGCCTATATCGGCTCAGGGGTCGGCCATGCTCACTGAGGCGACCATGACGAAGCCGGTCGCCGGCGCGACGGCAGCCCCGCTGCTCAGCGTGCGCGGGCTCGAAGCCTGGTATGGCGAGAGCCATGTCCTGCATGGCGTCGATCTCGACGTGCGCGAAGGCGAGGTCGTCACGCTGCTCGGCCGCAACGGCGCGGGCAAGACCACGACGCTGAAGTCGATCATGGGCGTGATCGGCAAACGCAAGGGCTCCGTGATCGTCGAGGGCAAGGAGACGATCGCGCTGCCCTCGCGGACGATCGCGCGGCTCGGCATCGGCTATGTGCCCGAGGAGCGCGGCATCTACGCCTCGCTGAGCGTCGAGGAGAACCTGCTGCTACCGCCGCAGGTCCGGCCCGGCGGGCTGACGCTGCCGCAGATCTTCGAACTCTTCCCCAACATCAGGGAGCGGCTGAAGAGTCAGGGCAACAAGCTCTCGGGCGGCGAGCAGCAGATGCTGGCGATCGGCCGCATCCTGCGAACCGGCGCGCATCTGCTTTTGCTGGACGAGCCGACCGAAGGGCTCGCCCCCGTCATCATCGACCAGATCGGCGCGACGATCCGCAAGCTCAAGCAGGAGGGCTACACCATCATCCTGGTCGAGCAGAATTTCCGCTTCGCCGCCACGGTCGCCGACCGGCATTATGTCGTCGAGCAGGGCAAGGTGATCGACATGATCCCGAACGCCGAACTCGACGCCAACATCGACAAGCTCCACGGCTATCTCGGAGTTTGAGTCCACCGCATCGCCGCAACCGCCTTCGCCAACAAGACGCCACGTCGAAACCGACGCCATCTCAGGGAGAGACACTCATGAAGCTCAGGACACTGCTTTCCACAACCGCTTTTGCGGCACTGCTTTCGGCGCCGGCGTTCGCGCAGGTCTCGATCAAGATCGGCGTGATGAACGACCGCTCCGGACTCTATGCCGACCTGACCGGCGAGGGCTCCGCCGTGGCGGCGCGCCTCGCGGTCGAGGATTTCAAGGCGGCCGAGAAAGGCCTCAAGGTCGAGATCGTCTCGGCCGACCACCAGAACAAGCCCGATGTCGGCTCCAACATCGCAAGGCAATGGTACGACACCGACAATGTCGACGTGATCACCGACGTGCCGACCTCCTCGGTCGCGCTGGCGATCCAGCAGATCACCAGGGACAAGAACAAGATCTTCCTGAATTCCGGCGCGGCCTCCTCCGACCTGACCAACAAGGCCTGCTCGCCCAACACCGTCCACTGGACCTACGACACCTACGCGCTCGCCAACGGCACCGGCGGCGCGATGGTGAAGGCCGGCGGCGACAGCTGGTACTTCCTCACCGCCGACTACGCCTTCGGCCATGCGCTGGAGCGCGACACCGCCGCCGTCGTCACCAAGAACGGCGGCAAGGTCTTGGGCGCCGTCCGCACGCCTTTCCCGGGCACGGATTTCTCGTCCTTCCTGCTGCAGGCGCAGGCCTCCAAGGCCAAGGTCATCGGGCTGGCGAACGCCGGCGGCGACACCATCAACTCGATCAAGCAGGCCGGCGAGTTCGGCATCGTCGCGGGCGGCCAGAAACTGGCTGGCCTCCTCGTCTTCATCACCGACGTGCATGCGCTCGGCCTGCAGACGGCGCAGGGGCTGGTGCTGACCGAGTCGTTCTACTGGGATCGCGACGAGGGCACGCGGGCCTGGTCGGCGCGTTTCGCCAAGGCCCATAACGGCAACATGCCGTCGATGGTGCAGGCCGGCGTCTACGGCGCGGTGACGCATTACCTCAAGGCGGTCGCCGAGCTGAAGTCGAAGGATCCGGCCGCGGTGATGGCGAAGATGAAGGAAACGCCGACCGACGACCCGCTCTTCGGCAAGGGCACGATCCGCGCCGACGGCCGCAAGATGCACCCGATGTATCTCTACGAGGTCAAGAAGCCGTCCGAATCCAAGGCCAAGTGGGACTACTACAAGCAGCTTGCCGTGCTGCCGGCCGAGACCGCCTTCCGCCCGCTTTCGGAGAGCGAGTGCCCGCTGGTCAAAAAGTGACGCTCCCGCGCTAGCGGGACGTCATCCCGGACAGCGGCGAAGCCGCGCCGCTCCGGGACCCATCATGAGGCAGGTCAGCGCTCGATGATGGATCCCGGAGCTCCGCTTCGCTGCGTCCGGGATGACGGCGCGGATTTGATAACGGCAGACCACAAACGATCTGAGTCACTTGATGTTCGAGCTTCTCGGAATTCCGCCACAGGCGCTGTTCGGCCAGGTCCTGCTCGGCCTGATCAACGGCTCGTTCTACGCCATCCTCAGCCTCGGGCTGGCGGTGATCTTCGGGCTGCTCAACATCATCAACTTCACCCATGGCGCGCAGTACATGATGGGCGCCTTCGTCGCCTGGATGTGCCTGAACTACCTTGGCATCAACTACTGGGCGGCGCTGCTGCTGGCGCCGATCGTCGTCGGCGCGACCGGCATCGCGATCGAGCGGCTGCTGCTCAAGCGGATCAGTCATGTCGACCATCTTTACGGGCTGCTTTTGACCTTCGGCCTGGCGCTGATCATCCAGGGCCTGTTCCGCAACCAGTACGGCTCCTCGGGGCTGGCCTACCAGATACCCGCCGAACTGCGAGGCGGCCAGAATCTCGGCTTCATGTTCCTGCCTTACTATCGCGGCTGGGTCGTCGTCGCCTCGCTGGTGGTGTGCCTCGCAACCTGGTTCCTGATCGAGAAGACGAGGCTCGGCGCCTATTTGCGCGCCGCCACCGAGAACCCGACCCTGACGCAGGCCTTCGGCATCAACGTGCCGCTGCTGGTGACGCTGACCTATGGCTTCGGCGTCGCGCTGGCGGCCTTCGCCGGCGTGCTCGCCGCGCCGATCTACTCGGTCAACCCGAACATGGGCGCGGACCTGATCATCGTCGTCTTCGCGGTCGTCGTGATCGGCGGAATGGGCTCGATCCTGGGCGCGATCGTCACAGGCTTTTCGCTGGGCCTGATCGAAGGGCTGACCAAGGTGTTCTACCCGGAAGCCTCCGCCACCGTGATCTTCATCATCATGGTGCTGGTGCTGCTGGTGAAGCCCGCCGGCCTGTTCGGGCGAACCGCGTGATGGCGCGCGCCCCAATCTTTGCAAGGATCTGAGCATGGCCAACGTCACGATCGACGAGGCGCCCGCAGGCGGTCTCGCTCTGGCGGAAAGCGACAAGGGCACGGAGCGGCTACACCGCGCGATCTTCATCGGCATCGCGCTCGCGCTCCTGGTCGCGCCCTTCGTGGTCTATCCCGTCTTCGTCATGAAGGTCTTGTGCTTTGCGCTCTTTGCGCTCGCGTTCAACCTGCTGCTCGGCTATGGCGGGCTGCTGTCCTTCGGCCACGCCGCCTATTTCGGCATGGCGAGCTATGTCTCGGCCTATGCCGCCAAGATCTGGGGCTTTCCGCCTGAAATCGCGATCCTGTCGGGCATGCTGGTCGCGGGCGTGCTCGGCCTCGTTTTCGGCGCGCTCGCGATCCGCCGACAGGGCATCTATTTCGCCATGATCACGCTGGCGCTGGCCCAGATGGCGTTCTTTTTCTCGCTGCAGACGCCGAAATTCACCGGCGGCGAGGACGGCATCCAGGTGGTGCCGCGCGGCCATCTCTTCGGCGTCTTCAATCTCGGCGACGACCGGACCCTGTACTGGCTCGTTGCGGCGATCTTCATGGCCGGGCTGCTGCTGATCTACCGCATCATCCACTCGCCTTTCGGCCAGGTCTGCAAGGCGATCCGCGACAACGAGCCCCGCGCCATCTCGCTCGGCTACCGCGCCAACCAGTACAAGCTCGCGGTCTTCGTGCTCTCGGCCTCGCTGGCGGGACTGGCTGGCGCCACCAAGGCGATCGTCTTCCAGCTCGCCTCGCTGACCGACGTCCACTGGTCGATGTCTGGCGAGGTCGTGCTGATGACGCTGGTCGGGGGGTTGGGCACCGTGTTCGGGCCGATCATCGGGGCGCTCGTCATCGTCTCGATGCAAAACTATCTCGCGGGCCTGGGCTCGTGGGTGCTGGTGATCCAGGGAGTGATCTTCGTGATCTGCGTGATGCTCTTCCGCGAGGGGATTGTGGGGCTCATCGCCAAGAAGATCGGCCGCCCGCTTTAGAGCCCATCCCGAAACTCTACTCCGGCGGCCTTCTGACTCAGGCCTTCTGCGCTTCCGGTGCTCAAGGACATGAAGTCCGCTCCGCTCCGGTTCTCGAAAGCCACGCCAGCCGACTCACCGGAGCGAGTTTCGCGGCGGACTCTCATCGTCCCAGCAGGAACGCCGCCACCGCCGCGCGCTCCGCCTCGTCGCCTCCCGGCGCGCTCATCCAGCCGCCTCTGACGACGCTGTCGGGGTCGGCGAGATAGGCCGTGAGCTTCGCCTCGTCCCAGACCCAGCCTTGCGCTTTGGCGGCCCTGAACGCCGGCGAGTAGTCGAAGCCCTCAGCCGAGCCGGCGACGCGGCCCTTCAGCCCGTTGAGATGAGGGCCCGCCATGCCCGCCTTGGCCGGGTCGAGGCTATGGCAGGACTGGCAGGCCTCGAACAGCCTTTCGCCGCGCGCCAGATCCTGCGCGGCGGCGACAGCGACCGTCAGTGCGAACGCCGCCAGCGCGGCGAGGCAGAGCCTCACGCCGGCGTCACAGTCTGGATGCGGACGAGCCGGTCGTTGCCGCTCTCGCCGCCCCAGGCCTCGCCCGAGCGGCCGTCCATCTGGCGGACATTGGCGCCGGGCTTGTCGCTCGGGAACGAGTTGAACGCTTCGGTCACGGGGTCGAACTGGACGATGGCGTTGGCGGTGAAATCGGTGAGCCAGACCTTGTCGGCGTCGTCGACATAGACCGAATAGGCGCGCGGCTTCTCGCCCGGAAGCTTCCAGGTCTTCCAGCTCTGGCTCAGCGTGTCATAGGCCGAGACGTTGCCCGAGTTCCACTCGCTGACCCAGATCCGGTTCTTGGAATCTGACCAGGCCCGGCGCGCGCCCTGGCCGGGCGTCGGCGGCTCGACCACCGTGACCTTGGCGGTCCCGGTATCGATCCGGGCGATGTGGTTGCCTGCGAGCGAGGCGTACCAGACCTCGCCGGACGGCGTCATGGTGATGCCATAGGCGCCGCGCCCGCGAGGAGCGTCCCAGACCTCCATCTTCTCGGCCCTGGGGTCGAAGCGGCCGATGACGCCGTTCTGGCCGGTGAACCAGAGGATGCCGGATTTGTCGAAGACGCCGGTGTTCAGATTGGCCCTGCCCCGCTCGTCCGGCAGCCTGAACAGCGCGACCTTGTGCGTCTTGTCGTCGACGCGGGCGATCGCGTTCTGGCCGCCTTCGGTGACGTAAGCCGCGCCGTCGGGGCCGCGGATCACGCCATGGGGCGCAGCGCCCTGACCGAGCTCGACCACCTTGATCTGGCCCGAGCGAGGATCGAACCGGCCGAGCGTGCCGTTGCGCTGGCCGCAGACCCAGATCGTGCCGTCGCCGGCATCGGTGACGTCGCGCGAGCCCCTGATCGCCGGCACGTCGAAATAGGTCACGGTGAATTTGGCCCCGCCGGGAGCCGGTGCGCCTGTCGCGACGGCGCGACCGATCAGGGCCGGCGCGCTCAGCGTCACGAGGCCGAGCTGAAGAAAGGAACGTCGCAGCATGGGGGCGTCTCCTTCGTTGATGGCTGATTTTGCGCCGGTGTCGGATTTTGCGGGCAACTGGGCGCTTGTGGCCCTTGGGTAAACCGACAAGATGGTGAAACCGGGACGAAGGCGGATCAGACCTGTCGCTGCAGCCCGACCGGCAAGGCCGACACCCGCGCCATCTCGCCGCCGAGGAAGCCCGCCGGGTCGGCGAGATAGTCCAGCGCCATCGCCATCGCATCGACGCCCCAGAAGATCTCGCCGTCGATCAGCAGGCTCGGCACGCCGAAGACGCCGGCCGCCACGGCCTCCTCCGTCGCCTGCCGCAGCGCGTCCTTGACCGGCTGCTCGCCGATCCGCCCCAGCGCATCGGGGTCGCCGCCGGCCTTTGCCACGGCTTCCAGAACCTGCGGGTCGTTGGCGTCCCGGCCTTGCCCCCAGATCAGCGCAAACGCCTCGCGCACGGCCGCTTCGTCCCCAGCGAGCGCCGTCAGCAATCTCAGCATGGCGAGCGGATTGAACGGATGGGCCGGCGGAAAGCGGAAAGGCAGCCCCAGCGAGAGCGCCGCATGCGTCACCAGCCGGTAGGTGTGCACGCGCTTGGGCGCGATCTCGGCGGGGCCGAGCTGGCCCCAGGCTTTCAGCACGGCGCCGAAGACGATGGGCTTCAGCACCACGCGGCGATGCCGTGCGATCCCCGACAGCCGCGCCAGCGCGACATGGGCGAAGGGCGAGATCACGTCGAAATACCAGATCGTGGGCGCAGTCATCGGCGGGCTCACCTGACCAGTCGGGAGACGGGGCGGAACAGCGGATGCTCGGCCGTCCGAAGCCATTCGAACACCACCATCTCGGTCGTCACGATCTCGGCGCCGTGACGCTCCATCCGGCGGATGGCGACCTCCTTCGATTCCGGCATCCGCGAGCCCACCGCATCCTGCACCAGGAAGACCCGCCGCCGATGCTCCAGCAGGCCAAGCACCGTCTGGTTGACGCAGACATGCGCCTCGCAGCCGCAGATGACGAGATCGCCATCGCCGGCGAGCGCCTCGAGGAAGGCCGGCTCGGCGCAGGAATCGAAGCTCATCTTGGTCACGACAGGCCCGGCATCGGCCAGTTCCGCGACGGTCGCGCCGAGCCCGGCCGGGTTTTCCTCGGTAACCAGCACCGGGCGGCCGAGCAGCTTCGCCGCATCGACCAGCCGGCGCGCATTCGCGACGATGCGGGGCCTGTCATGGATCATCGGCATCAGCCGGCCCTGAACGTCGATAACCACGAGATGGGCGTTCAGCGGGTTCATCAAAAGCACAGGCCAGATCTTTCCCGGTCGAACGCAGCGCCAGCCATGACGGTCGCATCCCCCCGCGCCACGCGAAGCCTGTCGATCTCCGTCGCGACATAGCGCTCCATCAGCGCCCTCGGCGTCAACCCGAACATGCGGATGCGCCTGGTGTGCAGCATCAGCAGCACGCCGACGGCATGCGCGAAGGCGTCGGCCATGATAAGCCGCGCCAGCGAGGGCTCGGCCCCCATCGCCTGCGCCGCCTCGAGAATCGGCCAGAGCGCCGCCTCCAGCGCCGCGTTCAACGCAATGTCGCGCTCGCGTCCCAGCCCATGCGGGCGCATGCCGCCGCGAAACAGGTAGAAGCCCAGATCGAGATCGCGCGGGTTCTCGGCATAGAAATCGAAGAATCCGAGAATTGCCGCCGACAGGCGCGCCTGCGGCGCAGCCGCCTCGCCGACCCGCGCATCGACATGGGCCTGCAGCGCCGCGATCGACTGGCCCAGCACCTCGGCGTAAAGCGCCTCTTTCGAGTCGAAATGGAAATACAGCGCGGCCGGCGTGTAGCCGGCCTGCGCCGCGATCGCGCGCAGCGACGCCCCGTCGAGCCCGTCGCGCTCGAACACGGCGCGGGCCGCGTCGAGGATCAGGCCGCGCTTGTGGTCGCTCACGGCGCGCCTGCGGCGGCTGCTCGTGGTCTCTGGCAACGTCACCCTGGAGCCCTTTCAAATCAGTCTTGCCAAAACCGCTTGACGAAAATTCTAACGGCGTTCAATTTTATCGGCAACAAGCAAAATCATCGTGAGGACACGCCATGCTGATGGACGCCGCCGGCTACCGGGAGTCCCTGCGCGCCTACAAGCCGCGCGTTTTCGTCAATGGCCGAACAATCGAGAGCGTGGCCGACGAGCCGATGCTACTGCCGGGCATCAACGGCATCGGGGTCACCTACGACCTCGCCCACGAAACGCGGCACCGCGCGGTGATGACGGCGGTGCAGGGCACGTCGGGCAAGACCGTCAACCGGATGACCCATATCAACGAAACCTCCGCCGACCTGCTGGCGAAGCTCGAGGCGGTCCGGCTGGTCTGCAAGATTTCCGGCTGCGCCGTGCGCTATCTCACCCATGACGCCTTCAACGGGCTCTATCAGGCGACCGCGCGCGCCGACGCCGAGCATGGCGCCGATTACGGCCAGCGCTTCCTCGCCTACATGCACAAGGTTCAGGACGAGGACCTGACCTGCGGCATCGCCATGACCGACGCCAAGGGCGACCGCTCAAAACGGCCGGGCCAGCAGACCAACCGCGATTCCTATGTGCATATCAGCGAGCGCCGGCCTGACGGCATCGTCATCCGGGGCACGAAGGCGATCGTCACCGGCGCGCCTTACGTCCACGAGTTCCTGGTGATGCCGTGCCGGACGCATGCGAAGAGCGACGAGGATTTCGCGGTCTGCTGCGCCGTGCCTTGCGATGCGCCGGGCTTGACCATCGTCGCCCGTCCCGCCGGCCGGCCCGGCGACCCGGCGGCGAAATTCTCGGCCAAATATGGCCAGTCGACCGGCGTCGTGATGTTCGACGACGTCTTCGTGCCTTGGGACCGGGTGTTCATGGCGGGCGAAATCGAGGAGGCTGGCTACCTGACCACGAGTTACGCCACCCATCACCGCCATAGCTGCATCGGCGCGCGCGCCGGCTTCGGCGATCTGCTGATCGGCGCGGGCGCGCTGATGATCGAGGCCAACGGGCTCGACCTCGAACGCCATTCCCATGTCCGCGAGCAGATGGTCGAACTCATCACCATCACCGAGAGCTTTTTCGCCTGTGGCGTCGCGGCCTCGGTCTATTGCCAGAAGGACCCGGCCGGCAACGTCATGCCCGATGCGGTCTTCTCCAACATCGGCAAGCTGCTGCTGGCGACGAAGATCTACGACATGCACCGCATCGCCCACTACGTGTCGGGCGGGCTGATCGTGGCGCTGCCGGGCCCGGACGAGGACCATAATCCGGAGACGGCGGCCTCCCTTTCCGCCGTGCTGACCGGGCGGCCCGACATTCCCCATGAGCAGCGGGCGGAGGTGGCGCGCTTCATCGAGGACCTGACCGTCTCGAAGGAGGCCGGCTGGTATTCGGTGATCTCGCTGCATGGCGGCGGCTCGCCCGAGGCGATGAAGCGCGAGATCTGGCGCAACTACCCGGTGATGGAGAAGGTCGCGCTGGTCGAGAGCCTGCTCGATCGCGGCGTGCTGGCGGACGGGACGAAGCCCTCGAAGCAGCCGGGGCGGTGTTGCGTCACGGGCTGCGAGGTTCCCGCGCCGCCAGGCGAGGCTCCGCAGCAGGCCGCCGAGTGAGAGCGGGCGCGCTATCGGTTCGCACCGCTTTCCCAGCCGGCGCGCACGAGCTCGGGCACGTCCTGTTCCGCTTCCGGATAGCCGACGCACAGCCAGGCGATCAGCGTCCACTCCGGCGGCGTCGCCAGCGCCTCGCGCACGGCCTCCGGTTCGAGGATCGAGACCCAGCCGACGCCGACGCCCTGGACTCTCGCCGCCAGCCAGAACTGCGTGATCGCTGCGACGACGGAGTAGTCGAGCATCTCCGGCATGGTTTTCCGCCCGAGCCCGTGGCCTTGGCGCGTGCCATGGTCGCAGAACACCGCGATCTGCTCGGGCGCCTCGCGCAGGCCCTCCAGCTTCAGCGAGGCATAGAGCCGCGCCCGCTCGCCCTCGTAGTCCGCCAGCGCCTCGGCATTGCAGCGCGCGAAGCTCGCTTGCACCGCCGCCCGCTGCGCCGCGTCGCGAACGCGGACGAAGCGCCAGGGCTGCGAATGGCCGACCGAGGGAGACAGCGCAGCCTGCGCCAGCAGCCGCTCGATCAGGCCGTCGGGCAGCGGCGCGCGCCGGAAGCGCCGGACATCGCGCCGCCAGGCCAGCAGCTCCGCGAACTGCGCCGCAAAGACCTCGTCGAAGACAGGGGGCGGCCCGCTCATGTCGCTACCGCGATGGCATGGAAGAACGAGCCGCTGACGTGGCCGCGTCGGCTGCCGGAGGGCGCGGGCTGCGAGCCATGCGGGTCGGTCACCATCGCGAAGGGCGGATCGTCGCCCTGCGCCACGATCGTGGCGTAGTGGAACTCGTGCCCGGTCAGGCCTGCGCCCGCCGGTCCCAGCGGCCCATCCGCCTGAAGCACGGCGCGGCGATAGCCCAGATTCATCTTCCGCTTCGCAAACGAGGTCTCGACGCCGAGCAGCCCCGCCATGACGTGGCTGACGCTGTTGGCATCGATCAGGCTCTTGCCCAGCACCATGTAGCCGCCGCACTCGCCATGCACAGGCCGCGTCCGGGCGAATTCGCGCAAACCCGCGAGGAAGCAGGCCGCACCCGCGAGCCTGCCCGCATGCAGCTCCGGATAGCCACCCGGCAGCCAGCAGGCGTCGCAGAAATCGGGGGGCGGCTCGTCGGCGAGCGGCGAGAACGGCGCGAGCTCGGACCCGGCCGCCCGCCAGCTCGCCTCGACATGCGGGTAGACGAAGGAGAAGGCGGCATCGCGCGCGATCGCGATCCGGCGCCCGGGCGCGGGCAGGGCGGGCGAGGCCGTGGACGGGGCATGCAACTCCGTCGCTCGCGCCACGCCGACCAGCGCATCGAGATCGACCGCCGCCGAGACCGCATCCGCAAGCGCCTCCAGCCGATCGTGCAGATCCTGCGTTTCGCCGGCCTGAACCAGCCCCAGATGCCGCTCGGGCAGGATCAGGCTGGCCTCGCGCGGCAGCGCGCCGAGAACCGGCAGCCCGATCCGCGCCATGCCCTGCCCGACGAGGCGCGAATGCCGCTCGCTCGCCACCTTGTTCAGGATCACGCCTGCGATCGTGATACGCGGATCGTAATGCATGCACCCGAGCGCGATGGCGGCGGCCGATTGCGCCTGCCCCGACACGTCGATCACCAGCACGACAGGCCAGCCCATGAGCGCGGCGATGTCGACGCTCGCCCCGGTATGGCCCTCAGCGCCCGGTACGCCGTCGAACAGGCCCATCGAACCCTCGGCGATGACGATGTCTGCGTCGCTTGCTGCCCCGAGCGCGATCCGCGCCAGCAGCGCATCGGGCATGGCGAAGGAGTCGAGATTGGCGCTGGGCGCGCCGGTGGCTGCGGCATGGAAGGCCGGATCGATATAATCCGGCCCGCATTTCAGCCCACGCACGGTCAAGCCGCGCCGGACCAGCGCACGCTGCAGCCCGAGCGTGATCGTGGTCTTGCCCGAGCCCGAGCGCGGCGCGGCGATGATGAGCCCGCGCGCGGTCATGGCCGCGCCTCCCCGCCTGCGCTATGCAGGCCCTCATGATCGAGAAGCCCGAAGGCGAATTGCGGCGCGGCTGGACGACCGGGGCCTGCGCCGCTGCGGCCGCCAAATCCGCCTTCGCCGGCTGGGTCACGGGCGAATTCCGCGATCCCGTGACGATCACGCTGCCGGGCGGCCAGCAGCCGGGCTTCGCGCTTGCGCGCCAGTTGCGGCATGGCGACGGCGCGGAGGCCGGCATCGTCAAGGACGCAGGCGACGACCCGGACGTGACCCATGGCGCGACGGTGGTCGCACGAGTCGGCCCGGCTCCAGCCGGCGGGGGCGTCGTCTTCCGCGCCGGCGAAGGCGTCGGCACGGTCACCCTGCCCGGCCTGCCGCTGCCTGTCGGCGAGCCGGCGATCAATCCTGCGCCGCGCGCGATGATCGCGCAGGCGCTGGCCGAGATCCAGGCCGAGATCGGCGGCCCGCGCGACGTCATCGTGACGCTCTCCATTCCCGGCGGCGAGGCGATCGCCCGGCAGACGATGAACCCGCGGCTGGGCATCGTCGGCGGCCTGTCGATCCTCGGCACGACCGGGGTCGTCATCCCCTTCTCCTGCGCCGCATGGATCCATTCGATCCATCGCGGCATCGACGTCGCGCGCGCCACCGGGTTGAAGCATGTCGCCGGCGCGACCGGCGCGACCTCGGAGGCCGCCATAGCCCGGCTGCACGGCCTGCCCGAGCAGGCCCTGATCGACATGGGCGACTTCGCCGGCGGCATGCTGAAATATCTGCGCCAGCACCCTGTTGAGCGTGTCACCGTCGCCGGCGGCTTCGCAAAAATGGTCAAGCTCGGGCAGGGCATGCTCGACCTGCACTCCCGCGCCGGCCCGGTCGATTTCGCCTGGCTGTCCGACCGCGTCCGCGAAGCCGGCGGGGCCAAGCACATGGCCGCCTGGGTCCCGCAGGCCAATACCGCGCTGGAGGTGCTGCAGCGCGCGCAAGCGGCGGGTCTGCCGCTCGCCGACATCGTCGCGCAACACGCCTGGAGCAGCGCCGCGCGCATGCTCGGCGTCGAGGCGGAGCTGGAGATCGCGGTCTTCGACCGCGAGGGCGGACTGGTGGCGCGGACGCCGTTCAAGCGAGTGGGCTGAGGCCGCAACATCTCCGTCCTTGCGAGCGCAGCGAAGCAATCCAGAGGGCGGCGCGAAACGCTGGAATGCTTCGCTGCGCTCGCAAAGACGAGAAACGGAGAATATCGTCACACCCCGCCTCCCGGCCTGAAGCGACGGTCGTAGCCCGTCGCGTACAGCGCGCTTTCGCCGAAATCCTCCGCACCCAGCGCCGGCCCGACGAGGATCAGCGCCGTCCGCTCCAGACCCGCCTCGCGGACCTGATCGGCGATGTCCGCCAGCGTTCCGCGCATCACGCGCTCGTCGGGCCATGAGGCGCGAAACACGATCGCGACCGGGCAATCGGGGCCGTAGAACGGCGTCAGCTCCGAGACGACCTGATCGATCACATGGATCGAGAGATGGATCGCCAGCGTCGCACCGGTGGCAGCGAAAGCGGCCAGCGTCTCGCTCGCCGGCATCGTCGAGGCCCGGCCTGAGGTGCGCGTCAGCACCAGCGATTGCGCGACGCCCGGCAATGTCAGCTCGCGCTTCAGCGCGGCGGACGCGGCGGCAAACGCCGGCACGCCGGGGGTGACCGTGTAGGGGATGCAAAGCCTGTCGAGCCGGCGCATCTGTTCAGCCGTCGCGCTCCAGATCGAGAGATCGCCGGAATGCAGCCGCGCCACGTCCTGTCCGGCGGCATGGGTGGCTTCCATCTCGGCGACGATCGCGTCGAGGTCGAGCGGGGCGGTATCGACGATGCGTGCCCCCGTCGGGCACCAGTCGAGCATCGCCTTGGGGATCAGCGAGCCGGCATAAAGACAGACTGGCGATGCCGCGATCAGGTCGCGCCCGCGAAGGGTGATCAGGTCCGGCGCGCCGGGGCCGGCGCCGATGAAATGGATCGTCATGAGGCGGCCCTCGCCAGCGCGCAGGTGACGCGCGCAGTCGCGATGCGCGGCTGGACCAGCACGCCGCCCGGGCCTGCTGCCGCGAGCGCGGCGGCTTCCGCCACCGAGCCGACGCCATAGAGCGCGGAGATGCGGGTCGAGCGCGTCGCGCAGGACGCCTCGAAACCCTTCAGCGCCTCGTCGGGGATGGCGACGAGTTCTGCGTCACGCGCCTTGGCGAGCGCCAGCAGGCCGGGCTCGGCGCCGCGGGTGGCGAGCGTGGCGATGCGCGGAACGCGCTTGCCCGTCAGGCCTGCCTCCGCCAACGCTTGGTCGAGACACGCGGCGATGTCGGCCTGCGACGTGCCCGGCCGCAGGCCGATGCCGGCGATGAGGCGGCCCTCGCTCACGGCTTCACCACGCGCCATTGCGTCACCGGCATCGCGCTGCGCCAGCCATGCAGCGGCCCGATTCTGTCGAGATGGGCGACGCCGAGACGGCGCAAGCTGCCGCCATGGCTCTGGAACAGCGCGGCCAGACGCGCCTCGCCCTCGAGCGTCACGACATTGGCGACGAGCCGACCGCCCGACTTCAGCGCGGCCCATGCCGCCTCGAACACGCCGTCGTCGCCGATCCCGCCGCCGATGAAGACGGCGTCCGGCGCGGGCTGCCCCGCAAGGCTCGCAGGCGCGGCCCCCTCGACGATCTCGACCGGCAACGCGCCGAGCGCCAGCCGGTTGGCCGCGATGCGTTGCGCCCGCTCGGCCTTCTCCTCGAAGGCGACGGCACGATTGCGGGGATGCGCCAGACACCATTCCAGCGAGATCGAGCCCGAGCCGGCCCCGACATCCCAGAGCATTTCGCCGGCGCGGGGCGAAAGACCCGACAGCGTGACCGCGCGGATGTCGGCCTTGGTGATCTGCCCGTCATGGGAAAACCAGTCCTCGTCGAGCCCGCTCGCCAGCGGCAGGGCCCGGACCTCGAAGCCGGCCGCCACCTCGAGAGCGATAAGGTTGAGCGGATCGATGCCGTCGAGATCGAACGCGTCGGCGATGCCTGAGCGGATGCGCTCGCGCGGCCCGCCCAGCGCCTCCAGCACGGTCAGCCGCGAGGCCGCCATGCCGCGCCCGGCCAGCAGCGCCGCGAGTTTGGCCGGCGTCGAACCGTCCCAGGACAGCGCCAGCACCCGGGCGCCCGGCTGCAGATGCGGCACGATGCGCTCCAGCGCCCGGCCATGCAACGAGACCAGCGCGCAGTCGGCCTGCGCCCAGCCGAGCCGCGCGCAGGCGAGCGAGAAGGACGAGGCTTGCGGGAAGACCTGCATCTCGGCCGCCGGCACGATCTCCGCAAGCTGCACGCCGACGCCATAATGGAAAGGGTCGCCCGAGGCGAGCACGCAGACGCGCCGGCCGCGCCGCGAAAGGATAACTTGAAAAGCGTCAGTGAACGGGCTCGGCCAGGCCAGCGTCTCGCCCGGAAGCGGCGCTGCCAGCGCCAGATGCCGCGCCCCGCCGACGACCAACTCGGCGCAATCGAGCGCTGCCTCCGCCGCGTGCGACAGGCCGGCGCGGCCATTCTCGCCGAGGCCGACGAGGCTGAGCCAAGGGGTCGTCGCAGGCCCGCTCGACAGTGGGGCTGATTCAGGCGAAAACAGCGTCATGACCGTCCTCATCCTCGGCGGCACGAGCGAAGCAGTCGCACTGGACCAGCACCTCGCTGACCAGGCTCCCGACATTCGCGCCATCGTCTCGCTCGCCGGCCATACCTCCGACCCTCGCCCGCTGAACCTGCCCGTCCGCGTCGGCGGCTTTGGCGGCATCGCCGGCCTGCGCCGCTATCTGGCGGAGGAGGGCGTCGTCGCCGTGGTCGACGCCACGCATCCCTTCGCGGCGATCATGCCCTATCACGCGCAGGCCGCCTGCAAGGCCGAGAACGTGCCGCTGCTCGCGATCCGCCGCAAACCCTGGAAACCGCGCGAGGGCGACCGCTGGCGCCCGGTCCCCGACATGGAGGCGGCCGTCGCGGCGCTGGGCCCGGAGCCGAAGCGCGTCTTCCTGACCGTCGGCCGGCTCGAACTGCCGGCCTTCGCCGACGCGCCACGCCATCGCTATCTCGTGCGCGTCATCGAGCCGATCGGCGACCGTTTGCCGCTGCACGAGGTCACGGTGATCCAGCAGCGCGGCCCCTTCCATGCCGATGACGAGGCCGATCTGATGCTCCGCGAGGGCGTCGAAATCCTCGTCACCAAAAACTCCGGCGGCGAGGCCACCGTTGGCAAGCTGATCGCGGCGCGCCGGCTCGGCCTGCCGGTGATCATGGTGGAGCGGCCGCCCAAGCCCGATGTCGAATGCGTGGAGCATATCGATCAGGTCCTGCCCTGGCTGGTGGCGCAGGGGATCTTCGTCACCGAGCGCGGCGTGTAGACATAAGGCTGCGCGCCCTCCCGCGCGATCGTCCGCGTCGCGGACGCGCCGATCATCACCAGCGTCGCCATGTCGGCCGTGCCGGCCTCCACGATCGCCTCCATCAGGGTCAGCACCCGCAGGGCCTCGTCCGGCCGCCCGACGGCGCGCGCGAAGATCACCGGCGTGTCGGCTGCGCGATGCTGCGCCGCCAGCTCCAGCGCAGCGCCAAGCTGCCAGGGCCGCGCCTTCGAGATCGGATTGTAGAGGCAGATCACGAGATCGACCGCCAGCACCGCCTCAAGCCGGGCGGTCACAACTTCCCAGGGCTTGAGGTTGTCCGACAGCGAGATCGCGCAGAAATCGCCGCCGAGTGGCGCGCCGGCCTTCGCCGCCGCCGCCAGCATCGCGGTGACGCCGGGCTCGACCGTGATGGAAATGCTCCGCCAGACGGGATCGCCGGCCTCAAGCGCCTCGAAGACGGCCGCCGCCATCGCGAACACGCCGGGATCGCCTCCGGAGACGACAGCGACGCGGTGGCCGGCCGCCGCCAGTTCGAGCGCATGGCCGGCGCGGAAAAGCTCGACGCGGTTGTCGGAGGCGTGTTTCGTTTGCTCTGCCCGCTTCGGGACGCGGTCGAGATAGGGTCCATAGCCGACGAGATCTGTTGCGGCATCGAGCGCTGCCTGCGCGGCGGGCGTCAGCCAGCGCTCCGGGCCGGGGCCGAGACCGACAATGGTCAGCGATCCGCTCACAGCCGCCGTCCCTCGCCGGGCACCAGCACCATCGAAAAATACGGCGCCTCGTCGTCGGCCTTGTCGTCGAGCCGGCTCACCACCTGTCCTGTCATGGTGGCGCGCTCGACATAGATCGCGCGGTGGACGAGACCCGCGACCTTCAGCGCCCGGCGCACCTTCGGCAGGTTGCGGCCGAGCTTCATGATCACGGCGGCATCCGTGTCGAGCAGGCGGCGCACAAGCTCGCCTTCGGGCAGCGTGCCCGGCAGCACGGTGAGCACGTCGTCGCCCCAGGTGATCGGCGCATTGGCCCGCGTCCAGGCGCCAGCCATGCCAGTGACGCCAGGCACCACCTCGGTCGGGAAACGATGCGCCAGCCGTCGCCACAGATGCATGAAGGAGCCGTAGAAGAACGGATCGCCGTCGCAGAGCACGGCGAGCGCGCGCCCGGCCGCCATCTCTGCCGCAAGCTGTTCGGCCGCCGCGTCGTAGAAGGCGGCGATCGGGCCGTCATAGGCCTCGTCGCCGACGGCGGCCTCGGTCGTCACCGGGAAGGCGAGTTCGATCTCGCGCGCCGGATCGGGCGGCACGATCGCATCGGCCGTGACGCGGGCGTTGCCGCGCCGGCCGCGCTTGCAGAAATGCACCAGCCGATCGGCCTTGAGGATGAGGTCTCGGGCGCGGATCGTCATGTAGTCAGGGTCGCCGGGGCCCAGGCCCACACCGAACAACAGAATTTTCGCCGGCTCGATCGTCACCGGCTCATTCCTTCTCTTGCGCCAGCGCGTTGACGGCGGCTGCCGCCATCGCCGAGCCGCCGCGCCGGCCATGCACCACGACGAAGGGCGCGCGCCCGTCCTGGCTGAGCGCCTGCTTGGACTCGGCCGCGCCGACGAATCCGACCGGAATGCCGATCACGGCAGCCGGAAGCGGGGCGCCCGCGTCGAACATCTCGAGCAGCCGGAACAGCGCGGTCGGCGCATTGCCGATGACGACGACCGCCCCTGCCAGATGCGGCCGCCACAACTCCATCGCGGCGGCCGAGCGCGTCGTGCCCATCTGCGCGGCCAGAGCCGGCGTGCGCGCGTCGTCGAGCGTGCAGATCACCTCGTTGCCCGCCGGCAGGCGCGCCCGCGTCACGCCATTGGCGACCATTTTGGCGTCGCACAGGACCGGTGCGCCGGCCCGCAAGGCGGCTTCCGCCTTCGCGACGAAATCGGCCGACATGGCGACGTCCTTCGGCAAATCGGTCATGCCGCAGGCATGGATCATCCGCACCACCACGCGCGCCTCGTGGGCTGAGAACCGCGCAAGGTCGGCCTCTGACCGGATGATCGCGAAGGAGCGCTCATAGATCGCCGCCCCGTCCTGGATATAGTCGTAACGCGTGCTCAAACGCTTCGTCCTAGCCACTTGGTCCCGATGTCCCGCGCTCGCTCACGCGGGTGAAAAGATCCTGTCCCGGCCGCAGTCGCGCCAGAATGGCGGGCAGGTCAAGCTTGGCGATGGGTTCACCCCGCGTCGTGCCCGCGACGATGACGTCGTAGCCGCCCTCGCGCCCGACCAGCGTGAGGTCGGATGCAGCCATGCGGGCGCAGGATTTGATGCAGGCCGAGACGTGGATGCTGGCCCCCGTGGCGAGCAGCGGCGCGGCGGCTTCCGCAAGCGCGGCGGCATCCGCCATCGCATCGCTTTGCGCGCGCAGGCAGGCGGGCTTGCCGGCGCAGGCCTCGATGGACAGGCGCGGATCGTCGGGCTCGACGATCAGGCCGAGGCGCTTTGCAAAGGCGAGCAGCGGCTCGGTTGCGGCCGGCGCCGGCCCGGAAAAGGCGAGCCCGCGCCAGGGAGAAAGCGCGATGTCAGCCACGGCGGCGCGCAAGGCGGCTTCGCCGAGCCGGTGGAGCGTTCCCGCATCGCAGCGCCCGAACGGCAGGCCGATCAGCGCGGCCTCGCCCTGCGCGGTCACGAAACGCCCGGCGCGTCGTGGCGCAGGCCGCGCGGCGGGCGGGGTCGTCTGCGACAGCCCTGTTGCGAGGATCATCTCGTCCAGCAGCGTCGGCGGCAGGTCGCGCAGCCGCCTGATCGCATCGGGGTTGTCGCGGTGATGCGTGGCGAAGGCGGTGAGGAGGACGGCCACTTGCTCCGGCGCGCGCGCGGTCGCAACCGGCCCGAGCCAGCGCCCATCCGGCAGCCCGATCGCGACCGTCCCGCTTGCAACCGCCACGACGCGCAGGTCGCAGGCGAAGCCGTCGAGCGAGAGCGGCCCGCCATCGTCGATGATCACGAGGCATTTGGCGGGAAGGCCGGGGATCGTGCGCCCGCGTATCTCGATAACCTCGGCGAGCGCAGGGGCGTCTATCCTCGGCTCACAACACGAGCCCTCATCCTGAGGAGCGGACGCAGTCCGCGTCTCGAAGGATGCTCCAGAGCGCGCTGGAACATCCTTCGAGACGGCGCTGCGCGCCTCCTCAGGATGAGGGCGGTGGGATGGGAATCGCACAAATGGCGCGACCAGCGTCAGGCGTTGTGGCCCGTCGCCGCCATGCTCCTCGACCAGCCGCTCGGCCAGAAGCGTCGCGACCAGTTCCGGATGCGTTGACAACGCCACGCCCCTGATCTGGAGATTGCCGCGGGCCGAGATTTCCACCAGCCCGTTGCCGTAGTGCGCGGCAAGGCCTGCGATGCGGATCAGCTGCGCCGGCGTCAGCACGGCGCCCGGCGGATGCAGCCGCACGAGCCAGCCATCGCCGGTTTCCATCGGCTTGAGCGCGCTCGGGCACCAGCCGCGCCGCAGCGCCTCGGGCGCGGGCGCGTTCACTCGGCCGCCTCGCGCGCCAGGAACGCGCCGACGGAATTGCGCCGGCTGGTCCACAGCCCGCGCCGCCCGGCTTCGGCCAGTCGCGCGCGGATCGCGGCGGCTGCTGGCGCATTGGCGGCCTCCAGCGCGCTCCAGACTTGCGGATCGGCGCACCAGGCGTCGAACACCGTGTCGAACAACCCGTCCGGCACGGCGTCGGTGCTGGCCGCGAAGACGAACAGCGTGTCGACGGCCTCGGCCAGTTCGGCCGCGCCGCGCCAGCCATGGGCGAGTTGCCCGGCGATCCAGCGCGGATGCGTCAGCCGGCCATGAACGATGCGGGAAATGTCCTCCGGCAGGGTTCGCGCCTTCGGCTTATCCGGGTTCGAGGTGTCGAGGCTGTAGAGCGCAGGCTTGGCCCCAAGCGCGTGCGCCGCCGCAGCCAACCCGCCGATTGCGTCGGCCGCGCTCGACGCCTCGAGAATGTCGCGGCCGGCCGTGTCGCTGACATGGATGAAGGCCTGTGCATTGCGGATGCGCCCGGCGAAGCCGGAATCCTCAGCGGCCTGCCCCTCGCGCCCGCCATAGGCATGGCTGGAGGCGGCGAGATAGGCCTCGGCCAGTTCGTCGCGGCTTCGCCAGTCGCCGTCGAGCGCGCGGTCGGCCATGGCGGCCCCGTAACGGCCGGGCGCGGCGCCAAAAATGCGCGGGCCGGCCTCGCCGCGCCGGCGCGCGGCGGCCGGTTCGTTCCAGTCGTCGGGCTCGTCGAGGCTTGCGACCTCGCACGCGGCCGCGTCGAGCAGCGCGATCTGCTCCGGAAACGTGTCGCGGAACGCGCCCGAGATGCGGATCGTGACGTCGAGGCGCGGATGCTCCAGCTTCGGCTGGGGTATGACCGAAAATCCCGTCACCCGCGTCGAGGCGTCGTCCCAGAGCGGGTTGACGCCCATCAGCGAAAGCGCATGGGCGATGTCCTCGCCGCCCGAGCGCAGGGTCGGCGAGGCCCAGAGATCCATCACGATCCGGCGCGGATGATCGCCCTGGTCCTGCAGATGCCGCGCGATCACGGCCTGCGCCGCCAATGCGCCCAGCCGCGCCGCCGCGCGCGTCGGAATCGCCCGGGGGTCCAGCGTCGAGAGGTTGCGACCGGTCGGCAAAACGTCGGGCCGGCCGCGATGCGGCGAGCCGGCCGGGCCGGGCGGCACGAAGCGCCTGTCCAGCGCGCGCAGCAGGTTCTCCCGTTCGGACTGCGCCGATGCGGGGTCTTCGGAGGACTGACCGAACACGTGCAGGCCGTCGCGGAAGGGTAGTTCCGCGATGTCGCAGAGTTGCGCATCCAGCCGCGTCAGCGCCTCGCCCATAGGCATGTCGGCGGTGACGCCGCAGGCCTCGCTCAGGCCGGCGGCGTGGGCCCGGTCGAGGATTTCGCGCGCGACGATGTCGGCCCGGCGCGGGTCCATCGCCTGCGCCTGCGAAAACTCCTCGACGAGATCGCGTAGCAGGGCGACCTCCCCACTCGGGCCCGTCTCCGCCAAGGGCGGCGGCAGATGTCCGAGCGTGATCGCCGAGAGCCGGCGCTTGGCCGGCGCGGCCTCGCCGGGATCGTCGACCACATAGGGGTAGACCACCGGCAGTCCCTGCGTGACGAGGCGGGGCCAGCAGGCGGGCGACAGCGCCACCGCCTTGCCCGGCAGCCATTCGGTCGTGCCATGGGTGCCGAGATGGATCAGCGCGTCGATGCGCGCCGTCTCGCGCAGCGCCCGGTAGAAGGCGAGATAGCCATGGCAGGGCGGGGCGTCTGGGTCGTGATAGCGCGCCTTGCGGTCGGGCGTCGCGTCGCGGGCGGGTTGGAGCGCGATGATAAGGTTGCCGCGACGGACGGCGCGAAAGCGGAAGGCCTCGCCGTCGCAGGCCGGGTCGACGGCCGGGTCGCCATGGCTGGCGAGGAGTGCATCGCGTGCGGCGGCGGGGATCGTGGCGAGCCAGGCGCGGTATGCGGAGAGCGGCAGGGTGAGGGCGGTCGGGCCGGTAGTGAGAGCCGTCATGAGAGCGCTGCCGCCCTCTTCCCCCTCCCCCCGCTTGCGGTGGGGAGGGCCGGG